>Ga0265338_10000058_pt1 | contig 198555 bp, 164 predicted proteins | sample 42126metaG_FD_193579 | JGI IMG/M metagenome (GOLD analysis project Ga0265338, IMG submission 193579) | Rhizosphere microbial communities from Carex aquatilis grown in University of Washington, Seatle, WA, United States - 4-21-26 metaG | ecosystem: Host-associated > Plants > Roots >... | reverse complement strand
CCACGGCGCTCCTGCGCAACCCGGAGGATCGAGCGCAGGTCATTGACCATGGCCTCGAAGCAGCCTGCCTGAATCCAGCGCTGCGTCTGCTGGTAGACCCTCTCCCACGGTGGTAAGTCATTGGGTAGCAAACGCCACGGCGCACCCGAGCGCGCAATCCAGCGCAATGTTGAACATCTCGCGCAGTTCGGAGCGACGCTGTGGTGCGTCCTTGTTCATCAACGTCAGGTACGGAGCAGCGAAGTATCACGCTTCATCCGATACATCCGTTGGGTAGGGTCTGCGTTTTTTCATCCCGCCTGGGTACCGAGTCCGGTCGAGAGTTCATAACACCCTCTAACGCCGTATCTTCGCGAGCATCGGCGGAAACAGTCGCCAGCCGAGGTTGACGCCGAGGCTCGCCACGACGATCAGCACCATGCCCGCGAGTTGCGGCACGCTCAGCGTGCGTCCGTAGACGAGCGCATCGACGGCGATCGCGGTGAGCGGGTAGACGAACAACAGCACGGCGATCACGGGCGTCGTGAGTTTCGGTAGCGCGCCGTAGATCAGCACGTACGACAGGCCCGTGTGCAGCACGCCCATGCCGACGAGCCAGCCCCACTGCGCGGCCGAAATGGGCGCGAACTGGAGCGGCGCGACGAATGGCGCGATGATCGGCAGGCACACGACGCCGACCGCGCATTGCGTGAGCGCGAGCAGATGCGGGCGGAAGTCGCCGAGATGCTTCGCAATGAGCGTGACGCACGCGTAGAGCACCGATCCGCCGAGCGCCTCGCCAATGCCGGTCAGATAGCGCTGATCGCTCATGAAACTGCTTTCGGCGAGCACGCCCGAAGCAAGCACGAGCCCGACGAACGCGATGCCGATCCAGCCGAGCCGGTCCGCGCCGAGCTGCTCGTTGAAGAGCGCCGCGCCGATCAGCACGACCCAGAACGGCTGCACATGGAACACGACCGTCGCGACGGCGATGCTCGTGCGATGGATCGAGTCGAAGAACCCCACCCACTGCGTGACCATGAGCACGCCCGACACGAGCGCGAGCCCGAATGTGCGGCGCGTGAACTGACTCCGCGAAAGCCAGCCCCTGTACCGGCAGTACGCCGCGAGCGCGAGCATGCCGAAGAGGCAGCGGAAAAACACGAGCGTCATCGCGCCGAGCCGCGCCTCTTCGACGAAGATGCCGAGCGTGCCCATCAGCAGCCCGCCGCTCGCGAGCATGAGGACGCCCTGCTTCTGGCTGGCATGGTGGTCGGTTGGCATGGCGGGCATCCGTGACGCGAATCGAGGTGAAAGGATTAAAAGCGAGGATTAAAAGCCGGGTCAGTATTCGTCAGTTGCGTGGTATCGGCAAACGAATTAAATTGAACAATTCCATCAACGCCGCTGATAAATAACGGGCGCGGAATGAACCCCGAATTCGACCTCGATTTATTGCGCACCTTCGTCGCCGTGTCCGACGCGGGCAGCTTCACGCGCGCGGCCGTCACCGTGCACCGCTCGCAGGCGGCCGTGAGCATGCAGATCAAGCGGCTCGAACAGATGCTCGGCACGACGCTTTTCACGCGCGATACGCGCAATCTCGCGCTCACGCGGCCCGGCAATACGCTGCTCGAATACGCGCGGCGCGCGCTCGATCTGCAGGCGGAGGCGTGGTCGGCGCTGGTGCGCCCGGAGGTGACGGGCCGTGTCGTCCTCGGTGCGCCCGACGACTACATGGCCTCGCTGTTGTCGCCGGTTTTGCGGCGTTTTTCGACGTTTTATCCGCATGTGGAGATCGACATCGTCTGCGCGCAGAGCATCGCACTCGGCCCGATGCTGGCGGACAACAAGATCGATCTGGCGTTTGTCACGCGCGACCGCAAGCTGCGCGGCGAGTTCGTGCGCAGCGAGGACATGGTGTGGGTCGGCTCGCCGAACGATCCCGCGACGGTGACGATGTCGCCGCTGCCGGTCGGGCTCTACGAGTACGGCTGCGTGGCGCGCGCGCATACGGTGGCCGCGCTCGACGCGGCGCGCATCCGCTATCGCGCGGCCTTCAGCAGCGCGAGCCTGATGGGGTTGATGGCGACCGTCGAGGCGGGCATCGCCGTGGTGGCGCTCACGCGTTGCAGCGTGCCGTCGCGCTTCGTGATACTCGGCGAGGCGCAAGGGCTGCCGAAGATCGAACCGCTCGACATCGTCGTCGCGCGCAGCGTGAAGTCCAACCGGCCCACCTGCGATTACTTCGCGCAGCAGATGGTGCAGGACCTCTCGGTGCCGCGTCAGCGCGGGTAGACGCTCACTGCGCCGCCGACCGCGAGCCGCACGCGTTCGCCGTGGCGCGGCGTGCGGTAGCCGGGCACGCGCGCGCGCACGGTGGTCTCCGAGTCGATCAGTTGCAGCGTGAGCGCCGCATCTTGCCCCTGGAACGTGATGTCGCGCACGAGCGCGTCGAGCGCGCCTTCGCGTGGCGCCGCTTCGGGCAGCACTTCGATCTGCTCGGGGCGCAGCATCACGTCGACGGGGCCATCGGGATGATGCGCGCCGTCGACCACGGGCAGCGTGCCGAGCACGCATTGCGCGCGAGCGTCCACGACATGGCCCGGCAACAGCACCGATTCGCCGATGAACGCCGCCAGCGCCGCCGTGACGGGACGCTGGTAGAGCGCCTGCGGCGCGGCGGTCTGCAGGAGCCGGCCGCCCCACAACACGGCGACTTCGTCGCCGAGCGACAGCGCTTCGGCCTGGTCGTGCGTGACGAGCACGGCAGTCGCGCCCGCGGCGGCGAGCGCGCGCGCCACGGCTTCGCGCGTTTCGACGCGCAACGCGGCGTCGAGTGACGAGAACGGCTCGTCGAGCATCACGAGCCCCGGCGATGGCGCAAGCGCCCGCGCGAGCGCGACGCGTTGCTGCTGTCCGCCCGAAAGCTGCTGCGGCGCGCGCATTGCATAGGACTCCGGAAGTCCGACGAGTTCGAGCAGTTCGGCCAAGCGATGACGCGCACGGCGCTGCGCGCGCGGCAGGCCGAATACGATGTTCTCCGCGACCGTGAGATGCGGAAAGAGCGCGCCTTCCTGCGGCACGTAGCCGATGCGGCGCCGCTCGGCGGCCAGATGCAGCTCCGGGCCCGCGACGCGGCGGCCGTCGATTTCGATCGTGCCGGCGTCGGCGCGCTCGAAGCCGCACAGCACTCGCAGCAGTGTGGTCTTGCCGCTGCCCGAAGGGCCGAGCAGCGCGACGAGCGAGCCCGCCTTCACGGAGAGATCGATGCCGTGCAGCACGGGATTCCCGTCGAACGACTTTTGCAGGCTGGAGATGCGAAGCGTGCTCATGGTGGCGATACCGGTTATGCGCTCAGGAAGAGTCAGGAGCCGTCGGGCGGCGCGGCGGAATGCGCGGCCAGCGCCGACTTGCCTGCAAACGTGAACAAAAGGCCCGACGCGGCGAGCGAGAGTGCCGTGAGCAGCGCGGCATAGGGCGCGGCGGCGGCGAACGCGAGCGTCGAGGTGTCGGTCCAGACCTGGGTGGCGAGCGTGTGCGTGCCGATGGGCGAGAGCAGCAGCGTCGCGTTGAGTTCGGTGACGACGGCGATGAACACCATCGCAGCCGCCGCACCGAGTCCCGGCCCCGCGAGCGGCAGCACGACGCGCCGCAGCGTTTCGAACCAGCCGAGTCCGAGTGCGCGCGCGGTCTCTTCGAGACGCTGCTGCGCCTGCAATAACGCTGCCCGCACGCTCACGAGCGCGAGCGGCAGGAACAGGATCGCGTAGGCGACGATCAGCAGCGTCGTGCCCTGATAGAGCGGCATGAGGGCGCGCACGGCGAGCGAGACGATCGCGAGTGCGATCACGAGTCCCGGCACGCCCTGCGCAACAAATGTCGTGCGTTCGAGCAGCGTCGCGAGACGGCCCGGATAGCGCACGAGCAGATACGCGAGCGGCAGCGCGAGCAGCGTCGTGACGACGGCGGCGGCGAGGCCGAGGCGCAGCGAGGCGAACGTCGTCGAGAAGAGCAGTTCGGGCGAGACGTCGGCGGGCGTGATCGCGGCGGCGCCGGGCTGCGTGAGCCAGTAGCCGATCATTCCGAGCGGCACGCCGAGCGTCGCGGCGTTCAGCGCGACGAAGCCTGCCGCGACGGGCCAGCGCCAGCGGCCGAGCGCGTGGCGCACGGCCGCGCGCCGCGTGCCGCGATCGACGCGTTCATAGCGGGCGCGTCCGCGCACGCGAAACTCGAACGCGAGACAGACGAGGCACAGCACGATCAGCACGCACGCGAGCAGCGATGCGCCGCCGCCGTCGAAACTCGTGCGGTATTCGGCGTAGATCTCGGTCGTGAAGGTGCGAAAGCGCAGCAGCTGGAACGCGCCGAACTCGGAGAGCACGCCGAGCGCGACGAGCAGCATCGAACCGAGGAGCGCGGGGCGCAGTTGCGGCAGCACGACGCGCGCGAACGTGGACCAGCGATTGCAGCCGAGCGAGCGCGCGGTTTCTTCGAGCGCGGGGTCGAGTCCGCGCAGCGCGGCGGCCACGGGCAGATAGACGAGCGGGAAATAGGCGCTCGTGATGACGATGAACGCGCCGCAAAAGTCCTGCAAATCGAGGCTCAGCGAGACCCACGCGTAGCTCGTGACGAACGCGGGCATCGCGAGCGGCGCGGCGGCGAGCAGGGCGAAGACGCGGCGGCCGGGCACGTCGGTGCGTTCGACGAACCACGCGACGGCGGTGCCGAGCACGGCGGCCGCTAGCGTCGCGGACACGGTGATGGTCAGCGTATTGACGAGCAGTTCGCCGACGAGCGGCCTGAAGAGCAGGTCGGCAGCATCGGCGAAACCGAACGACAGCGCGCGCCGGAACGTCAGCGCGAGCGGCAGCAGCACGAGGAGCGGGCCGGCCAGCGCGGCGGCCAATAGCGCGCGCGGCGTCGAGCGACGCGAGCGCGCGCCCGGGTTCGGCGCGCGACCGGTCGGCGCTTGCGTGGCTGGCGCCGTGGTGATGGCTTCACTCACGATCAGGCTGGCTTTGCAGTAGTGGTGACAGGGGTGACCGGATCAAACAGATCAAGGCGGATCAGAGCAGCCCGGCCTCGCGCAGCAGCTTGCCGGCCTGGCTGTCGTCGCCGAGTTGCTGGATCGTCAACGACGGCGGCCGCAACTGATCGAACGGCTTGTTGATCGGGTCGCTCGCGACGCCCGGATGCAGCGGATACTCGAAGCTGATGTGGCCTTGCGCCATCAGCTTCTGCGCACGCTCGCTCACGAGATACGCGAGGAACTTCTGCGCGCCGTCCGGGTTGTGCGCCGCCTTCATCACCGCCGCGCCCGAGACGTTCACGAGCGCGCCCACGTCGCCGCCCGCGAAGTGCGCCACGGCGCTGCGCGTCTTGCTGTCGCCGATCTCGGCGTGCAGGCGGTCCCAGTAGTAGTTGTTGATGATGCCCGTCGCGACGCCGCCACGGTTCACGGCGGCGACCACGCCTTCGTCGTCGTCGAAGATCTGCGCGTTCGCCTTGAGGCCCTTCAGCCAGGCGAGCGTCGCGGCTTCGCCCTTTGCGGCGACGACGGCGTCGACGAGCGGCAGGAAGTCGGCGTCGGACGGCGCAATGCCGACCTTGCCTTTCCACTCCGGCTTCGCGAGATCGAACAGCGACTGCGGCAGTTGCGGCGCCTGCACCTTCGTCGTGTTGTACGCGAGCACGTTTTCGCGCGCGGTCACGCCGACCCACTGACCGCCCGGCGAGCTATAGCGCCCCGGCACGACGGAAAGCGTCGCGCCCTGCACCGGCGCGAGCAGGCCCTTTTCTTCGAGCAGCATCAGCTCGGGCGAATTCTCGGTGAAGTAGACGTCGGCGGGTGTCTTGCTGCCCTCGGCGACGAGTTGCGCCGCGAGTGCCGGGCCTTCGCCGCTGCGGATGTTCACGCCGATGCCGGTCTGTTGTTCGAAGTCCTTTGCAAGTTGATTCACGACCTGCTCGTGCTGCGCGTTGTACAGCGTGATCGACGCGGCGTGCGAGGCGAGCGGCAGCGTGGCGGCCACGGCCAGCGCAACGCTGAGGAACGATTTTTTCATGATGTATCGTCGACTGTTGAATCCGTTGATGATGAAAAGCCCTTGTTTCAGGCGCTCATTCACGCTTCGAAGAGCCCGGCGCCGATGAACGAACCCTGCTTCGCGCCCGGCGGGCACGCGAAGACCGCGCTGCCGACGTGGGTCGTGAACTGGTTCATCATGTCGAACTTCGAGAGCTTTTCGTTGATCGGAATGAAGCCCGTGCGCGGGTCGCCCTGGTGTGCCAGAAAGATGAGGCCCGCGTCATATTCCGTTTCCTGGCGCCACGGCGGCCAGCGCTCGATGTAGAAGTTCGTGCCGTCGTTGTACGAGTACGACCGGCGCAGGATCTGCGCGCCGTTGTTCGACGCGCGATTCGACAGACGCACGTGCGAGTTGTCGGGAATCAGCGGATTGCCGTCCTTGTCCTGCGCATCGAGATCGACCGCGTCGAATTCCTTTTGCTTGCCGATCGGCGCGCCGCTGTACTTGTGGCGGCCGAACACCTGCTCCTGGAAGCCGGGTTCCATCTGGTCCCAGTGCTCGACCGTGATGCGGATGCGGCGCATCACCGTGTACGTGCCGCCCTGCATCCACGGCGTGTCGGCGGCCGTGGCCCAGACGAACTGGTTCATCAGCTTCGGTTCGCTCGTCGGCGGATTGTTGGTGCCGTCCTTGAAGCCCATGAGATTGCGCGGCGTCTGGTTGCGCGGGCCCGAGAGGAAGCCGGCCTGGCCCCAGCGCATGTGCAGGATGCCGTAGCCCTGGCGCGCGATCTGGCGCACCGCGTGGAAGGCCACTTGCGCGTCGTTCGCGCAGGCCTGCACGAACAGGTCGCCGCCGGTTTTCCCGGCGATCAGCTGGTCGCCGTTGAAGCGCGGCAGATCGACGAGCGCGGCGGGGCGCTTGTGCGCGAGGCCGTAGCGGTCCTTGTCTTCGGACGTGAAGAGGCCGGGGCCGAAGCCGAACGTCACCGTGAGGCCGGCGGCGCCGAGGCCGAGCACGTCGCCCGAGTCGGGAGCGGGGTGATCGTCGCCGATGCCGCCGAGCGACGCGGCCGGTTGCGCCTGCGTCATGCGCGCGGCCGATTCGGTCCACTGGCGCAGCAGGTTGACCACGTCCTCGCGAGAGGTCGTCGTGAGATCGAACGCGGCGACGTACGTATGCGCCTGCTGCGGCGTGACGATGCCGCCCTGGTGCGCGCCGTAGAACGGCTCGGTGGCGAGCATCGGATCGGCGGCGGCCGCGTGCTTCTTTGCATCCACGGCCGCGTTCGCGAGGCTGCTCGCGCCAAGTGCCGCGCCGGCGGCGACAGCCGCGCCGCCGACCTTCAGGAAGCCGCGCCGCGCGGGGCGTGCGGGTGTGTCAGGGGAGTCTTGGGAGGACATGATTATTGAGCCAGCACGAGGGTATTGACGTCGTCTTCGACGTAGTAGAAGCCGTCGCCCTTCGGGGTCAGCGCGATGCCGAACAGGTCGCCGCTGCCCGGGGGCGATTGCGCCTTGTCGGTGTCGATCCAGCGCGCGTAGAGCTGCTTGCCTTCGGCCGGATCGACTTCGACGACCTGGCCGTTCAACGCGTTCGTCACGAGCAGGTGGCCCTGCGGCGTCGCGACCATCGCGAGCGGGCGGTGCAGCAGGCCGTCGGCGGTGAGCTGGCGGCCGACGCCCGCGCTCGTGTCGCGCGTGAGCGGATCTTCGATCACGTTGATGCGGTTGCCGACGGCGTCGGAGATGTAGAGCAGCTTGTTGTCGGCGGACAGCGCGATGCCCGTCGGTCCGACGAGGAACACGCCCTTGTCGGCCTGCGCGCCGAAGCCGCTCGCCACGACCGTTTCGCTCTTCACGACGGGCGCCTGGCCGCTCGGGATGTCGAGGTCGAGGCGCAGCACCGTGGCCTGCTTGAAGACGGGCGGATTGTCGCTGACGCCGCCGACGCCGAAGCCCGCGTTGCTCACGAACAGCGAGGCGTGGTCGCCGTTGTCGACGACGGCCATGTTGCCCCACGGATCGTTGATGTCCGGCGTGTTGAGGGTCTTCGCGATCTTGCCGTTGCTGTCGAGCACGACCAGGCAGCCCGCGCCCTTGGTGTTCGTCGTGCCGTCGTTGCTCGGCGTGCTGCCGACGATCACCCAGCCCGACTTCAGCATGATCATCGCGGTCGAGAGGCCGACGCCGCCGGGGCATTCCTTGAGGTCGCGCGGGATCGTCGCGAACAGCGACATCTGCTTCGTGTCGGGGTGATAGTCGACGATCGTGCTGCCGGTGCCCTGCAGGTTGGCGGCGTTGTTGAAGTTGTCGACGAGCACGTCGCCCTGTTTGACCGCGCCCGCGCTGACCGGCGCGACAACGATCGCGTACGGGTTCTGGTCGCCGTTGTCGGGGACGGTGTTGATGAGCGTGTTGTGGTGATGGATGGATTCGAGCAGACCTTGCGGATCGGCGTGGGCCGCGAGCGGCGCGGCGCCGAGCGCGGCCGCGGCGGCGAGCGCGAGCGCTGCGCGAGCGCCGTGAGCCGTCTGTGCAAGGAGTTTGCGCGTAGCGTGTTTCATCGAGACTCTCCGTGCCTCGCGAGCGCTGCCAGAACTGGCAGCGGCAACGACTCGCGAGGACCTGATATTGGGCATTGGAACGGGTTGCTTGTGGTGGGCAGACTCAGAAGGTGATGTTGGTCCGCATGCCGATCACGAACGTATTGCGCAGCGGCGCCTGCGGGTTCTCGGGGTTCTGGCCCGCGCCCGCGTTGAACGTGTACTGCGCGTCGGCTTGCAGCTGCCACCACGGCGTGACCTGATACTGATAGGTCGCTTCGAGCGTCGTTTCCTGCGTGCGTACGCCGTACGGGGTGTTCAGGAAGAAGCGGTTGTCGAGGTCGAGGCCGTTGACCGAATTGCTGACCTTGATGTACGTGGCGGCGAGGCCGATGCTGTCGTCGTCGCGGCCCGCGAACGGCGCCTTCATCACGACGCCGAGGTTCGCCGCGAAGCTGACGAGGTTGCGGTCGCCCGGCGAGCCCATCACGCGCGCGAACACGCCGATGCTGCGCGGGCTGTCGGGGTCGGGGCGCCATACCGTCTGGTCGGCGACGGCGTAGATGCTGTAGTTGCCGTGATGCTGCGCCGCGATGCCGGTCGTCGCGGGATTCGCGAGCGAGAGGCCGGTGTTGTCGAAGTGCTGGTCGTCGAACGAGTTCGTGTTGTACCAGAAGCCGAGCTTGTAGGTGCCCGGCAGACCGCCGCCTCCGGCGTGCACGAGATCGCCTTCGGCGGGCTGGTTGATCGCGTACTGCAGTTCGCCGATCAGCAGCGTGCCGTTGTGCAGATTGAAGTTCGTACCACTAATGTTGTCCGGATTGTTGCCGAGCGGATCGCCGTCGAACACGCCGAAGAGGCCCGTGAGCGACTTCGTGAACTGGCCGCGCACGCGCACGCCGAGACCCGCGAGCGGATAGGCCGGGCCGCCCGACGGCATGTTGTACGAGGGCAGCGCGGGCCAGCCGAACATCGTGTTGACGAAGAGCGCCGAATACTGGCTCGTGATGAATTCCTGGTCGATGCTCTGCTGACCGATCTTCACGTCGACTTTCTTGTCGAGGAACGACTGCTGGTACCACAGCTCCCAGAGGCGCGTGGTGTCCTGCGCCTCGATGCCGCTCGCGGTGTTCAGCGTGCCGAGGTTACGCTCGCTCAGGTTGGAGCCGTGGATCTGCAGCGCGCTGACGTTGAAGAGGCCGCCCTGAATGCCGAGCGCCTTGCTCGTGTCGACCTGGACCGTCGCCGTCGTGAGGCCGTCGTACGTGCCGCCGCGGTTCAGGCCGCCGCGCACGTTCGCGAGATATTCGCTCGTCTCGGTCAGGTTGAACGTGACGCCGTACTTGCCGAGCCACGGACGCAGGCCGCCCATGTCGCCGAGCATGCTTTCGCGGGACCAGAAGCCCGTCCAGAAGCCGGACGGCTGCGCCTTGATGGCGAGGTCCGCCTCGGGGGCTTCGGGCGCCGCGTCGGGATTGGACTGCGCCTGGGCGTGGGCGGCGCCGCTCGCGAGCGTGGCGAACGCGACCGACATCGCGAGCTTGCGCAACGCGGGCAGACGGCGCCGGGCCCCGTGGCCGTGCCGTGCGGCGGGACGAGCGGGAAGGGAGAACTTCATCGAGATCCTTTTCTGGTTATGTCGATGCCGTCCATGAGGGCACCGCTACATATGAATTCTCTTGATCGCCGTGCAGCGTGCAGGCAGCGAGTGACGCTATCGTATCCGGCTCGAATTTGACAGTCAATACAAATGAGAATGATTCGCATAAATAATACGTGCGATTAAATGGCGCATTGCGAAACGCATCCAGAAGGCCAGGCGCCAGCTTGCAGGCGGCCTGAAAGAGGGCGTTCCAGGGGCATTCGGCGGGCTGGCCGAAGTCGAATATCATCGAACGACGAACGGCCGCACCCGCCTGGCGCGACCTGCTTTTGTGGGGTGAATGACTCATGACCGGCACTGGCGCTCGCTTCGATATCGATCGCTACTTCGCGCGCATCGGCTATGACGGACCGCGCGACGCGCAAGGCTGGCTCACGCTGACGCGCACGATCGCCGACGAAGAGGCGTGGTCGGCGTGCCTGCGCGAGTGCTTCGGCATCGACGTGTCGGGCTTCGATGCGGGCGCGCTGTTTGCGCGTGCGAAGGGCGGCGCGGGTCACGGAACGCCTTTGTGCTCCACCGGAGAGAAAAACGATGATCGGACGCATGATCTGGCTTACGGCCACGTGGTTCGCGTTCATGGGCGCGTTGCTGTTCGGCTCGGCGGGAACGCTCGCCTGGCTCGCGGCCTGGCTCTGGCTGATCGAATGGGCCGCGTGCGGCATCTGGATCGGCGTATGGCTCTGGCGCGTCGATCCGGAGCTCCTCGCCGAGCGTCTCTCGCCGTTCGCGCCGCGCGGGCAGAGCACCTGGGACCGGATCTTCATGGTGGTCGTGACGATCGGCTGGTGCGCGTGGCTGTGCCTCATGGGTATCGACGCCGTGCGCTTCGGCTGGTCGCACGTGCCGCTCTGGCTCGGCGTCGCGGGCGCCGTCTGCGTGTTTCTCTGCATCTATTTCACGCGCACCGTGTTCGCGGCGAACCGCTACGCGTCGCCCGTCGTGGCGATCCAGCGCGAGCGCGGGCACACGCTCAGCGACGCGGGTCCGTACGCGCACGTGCGCCATCCGATGTACGCCTACGCGCTCCTGCTGTTCGTCGGCACGCCGCTCATGCTCGGCTCGTGGTGGGGACTCTCGTGCGTGCCGTTTATGGCGGCAGGCATCGGCTGGCGCGCGGTGAAGGAAGAACGCACGCTCGCCGAGGGACTGTCCGGCTATCGCGAGTACATGCAGCGCGTGCGTTATCGCTTCGTGCCGGGGATCTGGTAGGGCGCCGTTCGCGCCGATGCGCCGCACCGCGCACGGACGACGCGCCACTGCCCCGCTGCGTCACATCCTGAAGCGCAGTCGTCCCCAGAACGTGCGTCCCGGCTCCATCACGGGCGTCGTGCCCGGATAGCCGAAACCGGCGTTGCCGGCGAGATTCAGATGCTCGCTGTACGCCTTGTCGAACAGGTTGTCGACGCCGATCAACAGTTGCGTGTTCCGCGTGATGTCGTATTGCGCGTGCAGCGACATCACGGCGAAACCGGCGCTCGACCCGAAGTCCTGGCCGACCACGTTCCCTTCGTGCAGCGCGTAGCGGCGCTGCGGCGCCACGATGCGCCACAGCCCGCCCAGGGTCCAGTTGCGCCACGTGTAGTCGGCGCTCAGGCGGACGTCGAGCGGCGGAATCTGCGGCAACGGATCGCCGCTGTCGGCATTACGGCCCCACGCGTACGCCGCCGCCGCGCCGAGCTTCCATCCCGCGACCGGACGCCAGGTCGCTCCCAGTTCGCCGCCCATGATCTGCGCGTTCACGTTGGTGGCCTGCGAGACGTTCGCGTTCGCGCCCGTGCCGTAGGTGAACAGGATGAAATCGTCGACGTAGCCCGCGTAGGCCGAGATCCAGACGTCGGTCGAGGCGCTGCGATAGCGCGCGCCGATATCGAGTTGCGTCGTCTTCTCGGGCCCGATGCCCGCGAACGCATTCGTTGTGCCGGCAGGGCCGACCGTCGGCGAAAAGAGTTCCCAGTAGTCGGGAAAGCGCTCGGTGTGGCCGAGGCCCGCGTACCACGTCACCGGCAGCGTGGCGAGCGTTTCCTCGTAGCGCAGGAAGCCGCTCGGCAGGACGCGCGTGCGCGTGTCGTGCCACGTCGGGTTCGGCATCGCCGCCATGCCCATCGAGCCGGTTGTCGTGGCGCGTTCGTCCGTGGCGTCCGCGCGATCGAGACGCGCCCCGGCGATCACGCGCCGCGCGGCGCTGACGGTCCACGTCAGTTCGCTGAACAAGCCGTAGTTCGTGAGCATCGCGGACGGCAGCCATGGCAGCGCGGAAGGACTTTGCAGTCCCATCGCGGAGCGCGAATCGAGCCAGTTCGCCTGCGCGTCGAAGCCCGCGACCCATTGCAGCCGCTGACCCAGATCGAACGTCGCCGCCACGCGGCCGCCCGCCGTGCGGCGGCGGACGTCCGCCGCCATCGGCATGCTGGTCATCGGGGTCGTCCGGAATGTGTAGTTGTCCATACGATGATCGGCTTCGCTGACAAAGACTTCCGCTTCGATGCGTTTGAATACCTCGCCGAGGTTCTGCTTCTCGAAGCGCAGCTCGGCGTGGTCGCGCTTGAAGCGCACGCCGTCCATGCCGCGACCCGCATAGCGCGCGTGGCCGTCGCTCGTGCCGGCCGTGAGTTCGATCCGCGTATCGGCGTCGGGGGTCGCGCCGAGCGCGACGTCCGTGTTCCACTTGCTCCACGCGGAGGGCACGCTGTTGCCGTTGCCGTCGCGATAGTCCTGCGCGTGCGACTTGTTCGCGTCCACGCGCGCATAGACGTCGGGTGTGCCGGCGGCCAGTTCGAGGTTCTCGTCGTTGCGGCCGTTCGAGCCACCCATCACGCTTGCGTCGACGCGCGCGCCGGGCTCGTCGAAGCGCGGCGTCTCGCGTTCGAACAGCACTGTGCCCGCCGACGCGCCCGGTCCATACAGCACGCTCTGCGGCCCCTTGATGACCGTGACCTTGTCGTAGCTCTCCGGGCTCACGTACGAGGTGGGCGCGTCCATGCGGGCGGGACACGCGCCCTGGGTCGGCGTGCCGTTCGCGAGCAGGTTGAGTCGCGAACCGAACATGCCGCGCAGGACGGCATCGCCGTTGGTCCCGCCGCTGCGGATCGCCGTGAATCCGGGCACGGTTTTCAGATAATCGGCGCCGTCGCTTGCGGGCATCGGCTGGCGCGGCGTCTTCGGATCGGTGACCGACACGAAGGGATTCGTGAGCGCGGTCGCGAAGACTTCGATCGGAGGCAGCGCGACCTCGGCTGCGGGCGCGTTTGCGTTTGCGTTGGCGTCGGCATGGTCCGCTGCATGCGTGCAGACGGGGGCGCCGACGAACGCGCACGCGGCGAACAGGAATTGCACGGCGGCAGCGATGCGCGAACGGCGATCGAAGCGGAGCGTGCAGAGGGAACGGGAAAGCGGCGCGCACGCGGCGCGCGCGAAAGTCAATTCGTTGGTCATGAGTATTCGACAAACCCAATAGCGCCCACCCGCGCGACACGAAACGTTCGAACGGGAAAGCGGAGGAGATCAGCGGTGTGGTGAAGCGCGATCAGGCGTCGAGGGGAGGCGCGCGCGACGGACGGCGCACGTAGCGCAGGTTCCGTACGCAATGCGAAGTGCGTGGCGGCGTGTGGGCGTCGTGAACGACGATCGCCGCGGTGGTTGCCAGGAGTGGCGCGGGCGTCAGCGCGGGCAGATGCGCGAGCAGGACGCAGTAGGCGCACGCATCGAAGTGCGCGGCGGCTGGGTCGGCCGGCGCATCGTCATGGGCCGCGGACGCATGCACCGCGCCGTGAGCGACGGCACTGCACATGGGGTCGTCGCGGAGGTCCGCCTGCTTGACCCGCTGCGACCCGAGCGGCACCAGCACGGTCAGCAGAATCGCGAGGATTCCGAGCCAGGCTGTGAGACGGGTTGAGCGACGGGGCATCTGCGGACGACGATTCAGCGGCGGTTGTGACGTGCGATGGCGACGGCCCGCGGACGGCGCACTACCCGATGTGGCAGACGGTTATCGGCTACCCAGGGCGCGAGCGAGACGCGCGGGAGAAGGTGCGGACGCGGGACGCGCCAGCGACGCACACGGGCCCGGATTGTAGGGCGTCAGCCGGCGAAAGGGAACCGTAGGGAAGGGCGATCTTGATGTGCATCGCGTGGTCTCGCCCACGCCCACCGCGATGCACGCCACGGCGTGCGGCTTGCTGCCTCAGCGTTGGGGCGGCGCGGGCAGACGGTCGGCGTAGCACCGGTAGAGCAACGCAAACGACGACGACGTGACGAGCGCGAACACGACGTTCATCGCGCTCTGACCGGCGGCGAGCATCAGGAGCCGCGCGGGCGAGCCGATGGCGGCGGGCAGGATGCTGTCCCTGCCGAGCACGAATACCGCGACGACCGCGCACACGATGAACGGCAGCACGGCCGCGAACGGCACGCCGAAGAGGCTCCAGAAATGGCCGCTGCTGTCGTGCCACGCGCCGCGCAGATCGATGCGGCTGCCGGTGGCGATCGCGGGAAAGAGCAGGCTGATCCGCACGCCGACGAAGACCCAGATGGCGGCGACGATGAGTCCGACAAACGCCGTGCCGCCCCGATGGTGCGGCCGCAGCACGAGGAGGAGGAGCAGTATGCTCGCTGCGGCCACGAGCCCGATGACGACGCACATGCCGAGCATGCGCGCGAGCGGCTTGCCGCCGAGCGGAACGAGCGGCTCGGGGCCCTCGCGCAGCAGCACGAAGCGATGGATCTTGATGATGAACCCGAGGCCGACGATCGAATGGAGCAACGACGCGACCTTGCCCGCGAACACGAGGCTGCCGGGCGGCAGTTCGTCCGCGCCGGGCACGGGCCGCCCGGCGAAGGACACGTAGAGGAGCGCCGTATAGACCGCGAATGCGCCGAGCATGAGGACGGGCATCTGCGTGAGCGCCTCCCAGGCGCTGGTCCACGTGCGTTTGACGGTTTCGCCGAAGGTCATCTGTTGCATGGTCGTTGTTGTACGAGTGACCGATGGCCGACAGTCTAGCGCGGGCCCGTGACCTTCGTGCGGGCGCTGCCGCTCACTTCGCGGCAAAGAGCGACGGGTTCGTCAACGCCTCGAACGCGAGGCCGGGCGTGGCTGCCCGGCGTTATTGATGCGTGCAGCCGTGACACACCTTGCCGCGGAACACGCGATAGCCGAACGTCGTGTACGCGATGAGGATGGCGAACATGATGGCCGCGGCGGCCAGCGTGAACAACGAACTCGAACCGGGCGCGGCGGCCTCCGGGAGCGTTTGGCCACGTGCTATCGCATAAGGCCAGAGGCTCGCGAGCAGTCCCAGATAGCCGAGCGTCACGAGGCTGAGCGCCGCGTGAAACGGCGTGCCGGGACGGCGCGCGCGCACCGCGCGATGCATCCAGTACGCGCATGCGAGCACGAGCACCGGCACAGGCGCGAGCCGCAGGAAGATCCGCGCGTCGAACCAGCGCGAGGCGGTCGCCGCCTCGTGCAGCGGCGTCCACACGCTGACGAGCACGACGAAGCCGAGCAGGAGCATCGTCAGCGGCCAGACGAGCCGGTGCAGGCGGCGCTGCAGATCGCCTTCGGTCCTCGCGATGAGCCAGCAACTGCCGAGCAGCGCATAGGTGGCGACGACCCCGAGTCCCGAGAGCAGGCTGAACGGCGTGAGCCAGCTTGCGGCGTCGACGGCGCCATCGGCGCGCAGGCCATGCAGGAACGTGCCGAGCGCGACGCCCTGGAAGAACGCGGCGCCCGCCGATCCGCCGATCAACGCGCGGTCCCGGCGCGGGTCCGCGCGGCCGGTTTTCGCGCGGTTCTTGATCGCGATGCCGCGCAGCACGAGGCATGCGAGCATGAACGCGAGCGGCAGATAAAGCGCGCAGAGCCGGTCCGGGTACCCGATCGGGAAAAGCGCGAAGAGCGCGACGAGGAGCGCCGCGCCGCCCACCGCGAGCCACGTCTCGTTGCCGCTCCGGACCGGAGCGACCGCGTTCGTCATGAGGTCGCGATCGTGCCGCTCGGGGAAGAACGTCAGCACGATGCCGATGCCCAGATCGAAGCCGTCCAGCACGACGTACATGAATACGCCGAGCGCGATGACCGCGGCCCAGATGACGGTGACATCCATGTTGGCTTGCCTCGTTGTCGATGGATGGGTGGGGTTGAGGCATAGATCAGTTGCACGGCGTCCGGGAAAGACCGGGGCATGTCCGTGCCTGATACTTTTGAGCCGGGAAAACGTCGTACGGCGATCGATGCGGGGAGCGTGAGCGGTGCTTCGTGCCGATCTGCGTAAGGGTAGGGGAATGCCAAACGTTTTGCCTCGATGCCTCCATGCGCCCGCTTGTCGCATAAGTCGTTCTGGCGACGACCGGATGCTGCGCTAACGCATTGATAATCTTCATTTTAAGATTGCGGGTGGAGGGGGCGCGACCTCGCGAAACGAGGTGCTTGCTGCGGCAATAAACCACGCCGGAGCGAGGCGGTATCAGTCTGCCACCGTGCCGATGCGTGTCGATGACGAGAACACGAACGAAACACGAATAAAGCGCGGACGAAACCTGGGTGAAACACGGACGAAGCAGGGACGAGCCGCCATCGCTCGCGAGCGGGGCGGCGTGCCTGTCAGGTGAATACTTAAGGAATGCTATGAATCTGGAAGCGATTCGCGCTGCGTTACGATGGGTGCAGCACGACTAACCAGGAGACGGGCGATGCGTGAAGTACGTTGGGAATCCGAGGAAGGCGAGGGCATCGAGCACCTGGCGTTCGATGTGAGCGGCGGCGTGATCCGCGCCGAGAGCGTCGTCGTGGGGCAGCGCTACGGCAAGGCTTACGGCCTGCACTACACGATCCGTTGCGACGAGCAATGGCGCGTGACCTATGCGGCGTTTCGCGTGATGGGCGGCGCGTCGCTCGCGATTCACGGCGACGGCCGCGGTCATTGGCGCAACAGCGACGGGCGCATTCTCGATGCGATCGAGGGTTGCATCGACCTCGACCTCGCGGCCTCGCCGTTCACGAACACGCTGCCGATCCGCCGCCTCGGCCTGAAACGCGGCGAGCGTCGTCCGATCCAGGTCGCGTACGTCGCCGCGCCCGAGTTGCTGCCCGTGCGCGTCGAGCAGGCTTATGTCTGCATCGAGCCCGATCGCGAATATCGCTATGAAGGCGTCTTCCGCAACTTCACGGCGAACCTGCGCGTGGACGAGGACGGCCTCGTGATCGACTACCCCACGCTGTTTCGACGTCTTGCGCCGCCCGCGCTCACGTAGACGCTCCGAGCGTCGTCGATGCGGCGGATTCCGCGACGGTCTTGCCGAACAGCAGATGGTCGACGAGTTCGTTGTCGATGGTTTCGTTGTTGAGCGTGCGTGCGAGCAGTTCGCCCGCGAGCTGCTGCGGCGAGAACACGATGTCCGGCTGCAGGAGGCGCAGCCGCTGCAGGTTGCGGCTGTCGTTCACGAGCGCCACGGTCCGCACGTGCGCCGCGAGTTCCTTGATCGCGAGGATGACGAAGGCGTTCTCGGCGTCGTCGTGGCGCAGCGCGAGCACCGCGAGCGCGGACTCCGCGCCTGCGTTGTGCAGTGTCTTGGTGTCGCTCGGATCGCCGACGACGAGATCGGCGTTGTCGGGGTACGCATGCGTCGTGTTCGGCGCGATGATCACGGTGACCGCAAAGCCGCGCTTCTTCAGGCCCGCGAAGACGTTATGCGCGAGCGGCGACGCGCCGACGATCAGGTAATGGTTCTTGCGGGTCACGTTTGAAATCCCTCCCTTCAGGATGCGCTTGAGCTTGCCGCCGATCACGGGGCCGATGACCGCGCTGATCGACGTGGCGAAGATGGTGATGCCGAACACGATCACGGATATCGTGAAGAGCCGCGCGGTGTCCGAGTGCGGCGTGATATCGCCGTAGCCGACCGTGGACATCGTCGCCATGGAGAAGTAGAACGCCGTGATGAGGGTGCGGATCGGCGGCGTGAATTCTTCGCCGAGGTAGAGCGAGCCGAACACGGCATACGTCATAAGCGAGCCGATGCTCAGGATTGCAAACAATGAGCTGGCGGTGAGACTCGTGCGGTCGAAGCGGCGCCAGTAATAGATCAGCGCGGCGCCCAGCGCCACCGTGCAGGCGAACAGCGGCATGCTGCGATGCGGGCCCCGCATGGTGATGAAGGCCGCGGCGGCCAGCAGCATCAGCGAGAGCACCCACGCCACGCGTGCGCGCAGCGCGATGCCGATCGACATGATCGCAAGGCCCGTGGCGACCACCACCTGCGGCAGCGCGAGCAGGCCGAACGCGTCGATGACGGTGACCCAGTCCGCGAACCAGTCGCCGTGCGCGTGCCGCAGCACCTTTTCGACGACGGGGCGCAGCAGCATCAGACCGTCGATCACGATCAGCACAGCGAGATAGCCGTGCGGCGCGGCGTTCGTGGCGAGGCGGCGCACGCGCCGGACGAGCGCGTTCATCGTTCTCGGGCCGCGTGTGCGGCGGGCGCCGCCGCGTATGGGCGGTGCGGCTTAAGGATCGGCTTCATGCAGCGAATGCTTCTGGATTTGTCGGTTTGTCGCGAATGGGGCGATGTGCGTCGAGGCACGTTGCTGCGCGCCGAGGCGGCGTGCGGGCGCCGGGCAGACGCGATATTAGCAGCCCGGCACGCGGCGGACAGTACGGTGCGTGACAGTCAGTACGACTCAGCGCGATCCAGGACGGTCTGTGCGCCATCGTGCCGCGGCGGCGGCCCGCTTCATTGCGTCTGCCGCGCCTGCACGATATGCAACTCGCGCGTGCGCAGCGGCAGCGAGCACTGCGCATCGTTGAGCGCCTGACGCACCTTGCGCGAGAGATCCCAGCGCATGTCCCAGAACACGTCCGTGTTCGACCAGACGCGGACGTTGAGCACGGCGGTGCTGTCGTCGAAGCGGCTCACCATCACCTGCGGCGCGGGCGAGCGCAGCACGCGCGGGTCGGCGTCGGCGAGCGCGCGCAGCGCGTCGATCGCGTGGTTCACGTCGTCGCGCACCGAGACCTCCACTTCGAGGTCGAGGCGTCGCGTGCGATTGCGGCTGTAGTTGCGGATCGAGTTGCTCCAGAGCGCGCTGTTCGGCACGTATTCGCAAATGCCGTCCGGTTTCGTGAGGCGCGTCGTGAAGAGATTGACTTCCTCGACGGTGCCCGCGACGGCCGCGCTGCTGCCGCCGTCGATAAAGTCGCCGACCTTGAACGGCCGCAGCAGCAACAGCATGATGCCGGCCGCGATGTTCTGCAGCGTGCCTTGCAGCGCGAGGCCGATGGCGAGACCGGCCGCGCCGAGCACCGCGACGATGCTCGCGGTCTGAATGCCGATCTGTGACAGCGCGCCGATCAGCGCGACGATGCGGACGGCCCACTTGGCGGAGTCGCGCGCGATCGGGCGCAGCGTGGCGTCGATGCCCGTTCGCCCCGCAAACCAGCGGCCCACGCGGCGCGCGATCCACCAGCCGATCCACAGGATCGCGAGCGCGGCGGCCAGGCGCAGCGCGAACGCGGTGAGCGCGTCCCACAGGAAGCTCCAGTTGGACGGATGAACCTGGTAGAGGAGGGGTTCCATCGGCGTGTCCTTTTCGTCTGTGATGTCGATGATGTCTGTGACGCCGGGGTCGGCGGTGCGCTTGCGGGCGCAAGGCGGCGAGGGCGTGCCGGCGCGCGGCCGGCACGAGACGGGCGGACTTATTCTACGGGCGCGAGGCGGGGGGCGGGATGCCCGGCGTGCGGTTCAGGCGGCGGGTATCGTGGTCTCGCCCGCGCCCAGCGCGCGCTGCAGGAGCGCCGTGTCGCGCCATGCGTTGTGCTTGAAGCCGACCGCGCGCAGCGTGCCGACCATCTCGAAGCCATGGCTCCGATGCAAGGCGAGCGAGCCGCCGCGCGGATCGGCGACCACGGCGATCATCTGACGCCACGGACCGGTTTCGCAGCGTTCGATCAGCGCCCCGAGCAACGTGCGGCCGAGGCCGAGTCCGCGGCAGGATTCATCGACGTAGATCGAGTCTTCGATCGTGTAGCGATAAGCGGCGCGCGGCCGGTACGGCGTGGCGTAGCAATAGCCTGCCACCTTGCCGTCGAGTTCCGCGACGATCCACGGCAGACCGTGGCCGCGCACGGTGGCGTGGCGGCGCAGCAGGTCGTCGAGGTCGGGCGGCGCTTCTTCGAAGCTGGCCGAGCCATGCAGCACGTGATGCGCGTAGATCGCCGTAATCGCGGAGAAGTCCCCGGGCGTGGCGTCGCGCAGGCGCGACTGGGCGACGGTAGGTGTGGTCATGACGTCGTGAGTCCGGTTGCGAAGGGCGCCGGCGGGAAGGGCTGCACCGGCGTCGTCCACTATGCCGCGCGCGTTGGCGGATTCAAAGCACGTCAAAAATACGGACTTGACCTATACACACGTCGATTCGCGGCGCTCACGCCCGCGGCGCAACGGCGGCCGCAGGCGCCGCCCGCCCGAAGCGCCGCGCGCCGGCCACGCAGGCGATCACGGCGACGGTCACGCCGATCATCGCGGGCGGCACGGTTTCGTGCAGCACGAGCGCCGCGAGCACAAAGCCGAAGAACGGCTGTAACAGTTGCAGTTGCCCGACGCCTGCGATGCCGCCGAGCGCGAGTCCGCGATACCAGAACACGAAGCCGAGCAGCATGCTGAAGAGCGAGACGTAGGCGAGCCCCCACCACGCGGCGGCGCCCACCGTCGCAAACGAAGCGGGCCGCAGCCACCAGGCGAGCGGGGCCATGACGGGCAGCGAGATCACGAGCGCCCAGCAGATCACCTGCCAGCCGCCGAGCCGCCGCGAAAGCCGCGCGCCTTCCGCGTAGCCGAGCCCGCAGGCGACGATCGCGCCGAGCATCAACGTGTCGCCGACTGGCGACGCATCGACGCCGTGGCGCAGCGCGAACGCGACCACGCTTGCGCTGCCGAGCGCGGAGAAGATCCAGAACGCGGGCTGCGGACGCTCGCCGGCGCGCAGCACGCCGAAGATGGCGGTGGCGAGCGGCAGCAATCCGATGAAGACGATCGCGTGCGCCGAACTCACGTGACGCAGCGCGAGCGCGGTCAGCAGCGGAAAGCCGACGACCACGCCGAGCGCCACGACGACGAGCGGCACGATTTCGCGGCGCTCGGGCCGCGCGACGCGAAAGACGGCGAGCAGGAGCGCGCCCAGCACGCCCGCGATGAGCGCGCGCGTGCCCGTGAGGAAGAGCGGCGCGAAGTAGAGCACGGCGACGCGCGTGGCGGGCAGCGATCCGCTGAAGATCAGGACGCCGGCGAGGCCGCAGAGCCAGCCGTCGGTGGTGGAGTCGAGAGGTTTGCGCATGGTCCTGTGAGGCCGTGTAGTCGTCCGAAAGTCATAGAGCGTCCGGACGATGATGCATGCCGCCCGCGCCCGAGGTAAGCTACAGATCAGTACAATTTGTTCGAACTGTATGGGACACGGAGCGGTACAGATGGAAGACACTACGGCCGGCGCGGCCACGCGCGTCGGGCAGGTCATGGAGACGCTGCGCGCGCGCATCGCCGCGCGTTCGCTCACGGCTGGCGCGCGCGTGCCGTCCATCCGCGCGATGAGCGAGCAACTGGGCGTGTCGAAATCGACGGTCGTGGAGGCTTACGAACGGCTCGTCGCGGAAGGCGCGCTCGTCGCGCGGCGCGGCTCCGGGTTCTACGTCGCGGGCCACGCGCCGCCGCTCGCGCTCGGCGCGCTCGGGCCGCGCCTCGATCGCGAGATCGATCCGCTGTGGCTCACGCGCCAGTCGCTCGAAACGGATTCGCGCGCGTTGCGTCCCGGCTGCGGCTGGCTGCCCGCATCGTGGCTGCCGCAGGACGCCGTGCGGCGCGCGCTGCGCGCGCTTGCTCGCGACCCGCACGCGCCGCTCACGGACTACGCGTCGCCGCTCGGCCTGCCCGCGTTGCGCCAGCAACTGTCGTGGCGCCTCGCGCAGCACGGCGTCGAGGCCGCGCCCGCGCAGATCGTGCTGACCGACGGCGGCACCCAGGCGCTCGACCTCGTGTGCCGCTTCCTGCTGGAGCCGGGCGACACGGTGCTCGTCGACGATCCGTGCTACTTCAACTTCCAGGCGCTCCTGCGCGCGCACCGCGCGCGGGTGGCGAGCGTGCCGTATACGCCCGCGGGTCCGGATCTCGCCGCGTTCGAGCGCGCGTTGATCGAGCATCGCCCGCGGCTCTACGTGACCAACTCGGCGATCCACAATCCCACCGGCGCGACGCTCGCGCCCACGGTCGCGCACCGGCTGCTCAAGCTCGCCGGGGAGCACAGGCTGCTGATCGTCGAGGACGACATCTTCGCCGACTTCGAAACCGATCCCGCGCCGCGTCTCGCCGCGTTCGACGGCCTCGCGCGCGTCGTGACGATCGGCAGCTTTTCGAAAACGATGTCGGCGGCCGCGCGCTGCGGCTTCATCGCCGCGCGCGCCGACTGGGTCGAGGCGCTCGTCGATCTGAAGCTCGCGGTGTCGTTCGGCAACGGGGAGCTGGCGGCCGATCTCGTGTACCGCCTGCTCGTGGACGGCACCTGGCGCCGCCATCTCGACACGCTGCGCACGCGGCTCGCCGACGCGATGGGCGAGACGCTGCGGCGCCTCGGCGCGCTCGGTATCGCGCCGTGGACGCAGCCGCAGGCGGGGATGTTCGTGTGGGCGCGTCTGCCCGACGGGCTCGACGCGGCGCAGGTCGCGCGCGAGGCCCTGGAGCACGGCGTCGTGTTCGCGCCGGGGAATGTGTTCAGCGTCTCGCGCAGCGCGGGCGATTTCCTGCGCTTCAACGTTTCGCAGTGCCATCGTCCGAAGGTCTACGAAACGCTGCAGCGCGCGATGGAGCGTTGTGCTTCGGTGCTGGTCTGATGGCCCGAAGCGCGCCGCGCCGCATCAAGTTCGAGTCAATGCTGCTTGCGCAGCGGAATATCCCGTAGCAGCCAGGCGAGCGCGAACGCGAACACCACGACGCACGCCGCCAGCAGATAAACGACGTGCAGCGCGCCCGCGAATGCGTTCAGATAGTCGGTGTGCAGCGCGGGCGGCAGATGGCGGATCACTTCGGGCGTGAGCGGCTTCGGCAACTCGATGTCGGGGCCGAGCACCTTGTCGAGCCGCGTTTGAAGCCCGTGCGAGAACACGGCGCCGAACGCCGCCACGCCGACCGAACCGCCGATCGAACGGAACAGCGTCGCGCCCGACGTCGCGACGCCCATGTGGCGAAACTCGACGGCGTTCTGCACGGCGAGGATCAGCACCTGCATCACCATGCCGAGCCCGCAGCCGAGCAGGCCCAGGTAGAGATACATGCGCGCGACCGGCGTATCGACCGACAGCCGCGCGAGCAGCACCATCGCAACGGCGACGAACGCCGTGCCCACGATCGGAAACATGCGGTACTTGCCGATCTTGCTGATGAGGCGCCCGGTGAACACCGACATCACGAGCAGGCCGCCCATCATCGGCGCCATCTGCATGCCGGCCGTCGAAGGCGTCGAACCCTTCACGACCTGAAGATAGAGCGGCACGAACGTGACCGAGCCGAACAGCGAGACGCCCACGATGAAGCCGATCAGGCTCGACAGCACGAAGGTGCGCTCGCGGAACAGTTCGAGCGGCATGATGGGTTCGGCGGCGTGCTTTTCCTCGTGGATGAAGCCCGCCACCGACACGCAGCCGAGCGCGAGCGTGAGCCACAGTTGCGGCGAAGTCCACGGCAGGATCGTGCCGCCCTGGCTCGTGAAGAGGATCAGGCAGGTGAGGGCGGCGGCGAGCCAGCCGGCGCCCATGTAGTCGATCACGTGCCGGATGTGCGCGGTGCGCGGCCGGAACACGGCGCCGATCACGACGAGCGCCACCGCGCCGAGCGGCAGGTTGATGTAGAAGATCCAGCGCCACGACAGATGCTCGACGAGAAAACCGCCGAGCAGCGGCCCGATCACGGTCGCGAGCCCGAACACGCCGCCGAACATGCCCTGATACTTGCCGCGCTGCGCGGGCGGGATGACGTCGCCGATGGCGGCCATCGTCACGACCATGAGCCCGCCGCCGCCGATGCCCTGCACGGCGCGCAGCACGATCAGCTGCATCATGTCCTGCGCGATGCCGCACAGCGCCGAGCCGACGAGGAAGATCACGATCGCGGCCTGCAGCACGATCTTGCGGCCGAACAGATCGCCGAACTTGCCGTACAGCGGCACGACGATCGTCGACGTGAGCAGGTAGGCCGTGACGACCCACGAGAGCCGGTCGAGCCCGCCCAGTTCCCCGACGATGGTCGGCAGCGCCGTCGAGACGATGGTCTGGTCGAGCGCCGCGAGCAGCATCACCAGCAGCAGCGCGGGGAACAGCAGCCGGACCGGCGGATGGTCGGCTGCGGGGCCAGCGTTCGGGGCGGCGTTTTGCTGGAGCGGCATGGGACGTTCCGAAGTGGATTCCATCTACGTGCGCGAGCTTGAAATTAATTAATTGGAAAGTTAATATTAGTCGAATTCACCAACCCGGTCAAAGCCGAAAACGTTACGAGAGATGAGCAACTCCGATACGTCCGCTTCCTCATCTGCGCCTTCTGTTGCGCCCGCATCACCCGAAGCCGCTTCGGCGCGCCGCCCAGGCCGGCCGAGCGGCGGGGCGGGCGGGGCGGAGCAGCGCACGCGCCTGATCGAAGCGGCGTTGGCGCTGTTCGCGCGCCAGGGCATCCAGGACACGTCGCTGGCCGCGATTGCCCGCGAGGCGGGCGTCACGCCCGCGATGGTCCACTACTACTTCAGGACGCGCGATCACCTGATCGACGTGCTGATCGACGAACGCTTCGTGCCGCTGCGCGCGTCGATGGGCGGCATTTTCGAGGCCCATCCCGACGATCCCGTGATCGCGCTCACGCTGGTCGCCGAGCGTTTCGTCGAAGTGGGCGAACGCAATCCCTGGTTCGCGCCGCTGTGGATCCGCGAAGTGATCAGCGAAGGCGGGCTGTTGCGTCAGCGTATGCACGAGCGCTTCGGGCAGTCGCACCGGCTCGCCGCGCAGGACGCGATTGCGCGCTGGCAAAGCGAAGGGCGCCTCAACGCGGCGCTCGAACCGTCGCTGCTGTTCCAGTCGCTGCTCGGTCTCACGCTGCTGCCGCTCGCGACGTCGCGCCTCTGGTGCGACGATCCGGGTCGCCGCGAACCCGGCGCGCGCGAGATCGCGCGGCATGCGGTGGCGCTCCTCACGCAGGGCATCGGTCCGGCCGGCGACGACGGGAGCGCATCGGGTCGTTGATGTATGCAAACACAGCAGCAGCCGTCCGTCCGTCCGGATGAATTTTCAAGTCCTGCTGGCACATCCTGCTGTGGCGAAACGAATCCTGGGAACTGCGTGCGTGGCCACGCGGTCTTTGGGCTAGCCGGTTATCGGTGTGGCACACTGTTGCGGCGTTTTCAATTTCGCGCCGGAAGGGCTGGAAGCCAGGTCTACGCGGGATCTGGCGGCGGCAATGAGTGCCGGAACCAGCGGATGGACAAGGCGGCGCCGCACGTCTGCAGCGTGCGGCAGCGTGAGGCGAAGCAATGATCGCGCCTTTCATCGAAGTGACTTGTGATCGGACTATCGTGCGCGACGCGCGATGTCTCCGGCCATACCCGCGCCGCCCGTGGCGGCATCAATATTGCGCATCGAGGGCGGCCGCGACGGCGAGTGCGTCTGGCGCGGCCAGCCCTAAAGACGGAACGTCATTCAAGCGAACACAATGAACGCAGTACACAAACTCGACCGGACGACCATCGTCCTCGTCGAAGACGACCCGCAGAGCCGGGCGTCGCTCACGTCGCTGCTCGAATCGGAGGGCGCCCATGTCGTTGCGGTAGGCGATGCCGAAACCGGTGTCGAAGCGGCGCTTGATTTGCTGCCTGACGCCGTGGTCTGCGATCTCGACCTCCCGGCAATGGACGGCTTCTATCTGATCCAGCGTCTGCGCGATCACGAAATCCGCGGCGATCACGCCCCTGCCATCGCGGTCGCGCTCACCGGACACACTGACGACAGCTGGCGGCTGCGCAGCATCGGCGAAGGGTTTCAGCACTTCATGACCAAGCCCGCGCGGCCCGACGAACTCGTGACGTTGCTGAGCGACGCAATCGACGCGCGGCACGCTTAAGCGTCGACGCGGGCGATAACGCGAATATCAGGAATGCGCGGCGGCTTCGGCCTGCGCCGGCTGGGCCGCCTGACATTGCGCGCAGATGCCCTTGAGTTCGATTCCGTCGCCCGAGAGGCGGTAGCCCGCTGCCTCGATCTGCGCGACGAGCGCCTGGCGCAGCTTCGGCTCGTGCAGTTCGGTGACGTTGCCGCATTGCTGGCACACGACGAGGATGCCGTGCTGGCACTGCGTGAGGTCGTGGCAGACCGCGAACGCGTTGATCGACTCGATGCGGTGAATGAGCCCCGCCGACAGAAGGAAGTCGAGCGCGCGATAAACCGTGGGCGGCGCCGATCCGGGGTGGATCTGGCGCATTTCGTCGAGCAGCGAATAGGCCTTGGTGGCCCGGCCCGACGTGAGCAGCAATTCCAGCACCTTGCGGCGGATCGGCGTGAGCTTTTCGCCGCGTTCGCGGCAGTACGCCTCAGCCATCGCGAGCGCGGTGTCGAGCGACGCGGACGATGCCGACGAAAGCGCCTGCGCGCCGCCGCTGTGGACGTGCGCGTGATCGTCGTCGTGATGGTGATCGTGCGGTGCCGCCATATCCGGGGACGGTTTTGCTGTCTTCATCCCACGATTATACGGGGCGCGTCGGGGACGCGCCCGGCCTCGCGCGCCGCGGAGCGCTCAGGAAAGGGGCAGATCGATGTGTTTGCGGAAGCCCTGGCGCTGCGCGATGCGCTGATACCAGCGTTCGAGGTTCGGCAGCGGCGGCCGCGCGACGCCTTCGAGGCCGAACCAGCGCTTCGCGAACGTGCCGATCACGATGTCGGCGAGCGAGAAGCGCTCGTTTTCGAGGAAGAAGCGGCCTTGCAGATGGCGGTCGAGCAGTCTCCACTGCGCGGCGACGCCGTCGAGATCGGCGGCGAGCTTCGCCATGTCGCGCTTTTCGACGGGCGTGCGCACGAGCGTGATGAAAACCGGCCGCTCCGCGGGCGCGAGCGTGCCGATCGACCAGTCGAGCCAGCGCTCGATCAGCGCGCGCACCTTCGGGTCGGTGGGATAGAGCAGGCTCGACGGGCCGTATTCCATCGCAAGGTAGCGCAGTATCGCGTTCGATTCCCAGAGCGTGAAATTGCCGTCGACGAGCGTCGGGATCTTGCCGTTGGGGTTCAGCGCGAGGTAGGCCGGTTCGTCGAGCCGGCCGTATTGCTGGCCTGCGTCGATGCGCTCGAACGGCAGCACGAGTTCGTCGCAGCACCACAGGACTTTCTGGACGTTCGCCGAATTGGCGCGTCCCCAGATGGTGATCATCGGGCGCACTCTCCTGGAAGCAAATAAGGGCGCAACGGCTGCGCAAACGAACACGATACACGATCCGGCGCGTCTTTTCCGACGTGTCCGGCTGACCGGAACGACGCTGCCGCCGCCTCACGGAAACCCGGAAAGAAACGCAAAAAACAAACGCAAAAAACAAACGCGGCCTCAACTCCAGGCCGATGCGCCGATCAGCGTGCCTGTGCGTGTATGCGCGTTCCACCAGATCACGCGCAACAGCGGCGCACTCTGGGCGATGAGAATCGCCTGCACTGGATCGCTTTCGATGAAATGCGTGACGCCGCAGCGGATCGCCGCCGCGGCCTTGTGCGCGGCGGCGCCCGAAGGCGTGTCGTCGTGCTCGTGCGACGCGCGCATCACGAGTTCGAGATGCCCGAAGCCGTAGCGTTCGAGCCACGCGTGCGTGCGCGCGCGGTCCGTCTCGGGCCGGCCCGTAATGATCGCGCGCGCGCGCTGCATGTCGATGCCGGGAATGCGCTCGAACGGCATCAGCGCGTCGCGCTCGGCGAGCGCCGCGTGGAGGTCCTCTTCGTAGCGCGTGAGCGGCAGGTCGGGCAGCAGTACGCCGTCGAGGTCGATCGCATACACGGCGTACTCGTGATCCTCGGCCATCAGCGTGCCTTCCCGCGTGCCCTCGCGGATCCAGTCCTCGCGATAGCGGTCCGTATAGGCCTGGCGCTCCCACGGGAACAGCGTGAAATAGCCGCTCGCGTCGATCGAATAATCGGGGCGCAGGCGCGAGAGGTCGTCGTAGGCGCCCGTGAGCGTGCGAACGATCAGGCCGTGCTCGCGCAGGAACGCGATGCAGTCGACGAGCGTGTGGCCGCGGCCCGCGATGTCCTCGCACAGCAGCACTTTCGAGCCGGGTTCGGGCAGCGGCAGCGTCGAGTCCCAGCGGACCTCGCGCGTCGTGCGCTCGTAGCGCAGGAACGCGACGCTCGCGCCCGTCGCATGCGAGACCATCAGCGCGAGCGGCGCGCCGCCGCGCAGGATGCCGATCACGGCGGCGAACGACTCGCGGGCCAGCGCCGGCTGCAGCGACTCGACCCATTGATCGAGTTGTTCGTAAGTGAGCGGCACGACAGGTTTGTTCATTGGCTCGGAGACGAAAAAGGACGGTGCCGGATGGCCGGCCGCTCGGGTGGCGGGGCGAAGGCGGCTTGAAGCCCGCTTGAAGCCGGCTTCAAGCCGCTTCGAGGACCGCTATTGTCGGTTCAATGTTTGACGATATTATGCCTATGCTCGCGCGTGTCCGTCGGACCGCCGGGCGAGGCCGGCACCGGACGGGAGGGTCCGCGCCGCGTCTGCGGACATAAAGAATCTGATCAATGAATCGACGCGCAAAGGGGCTGAACGCAATGTGGGAATCTGCAGGCTGGCGGAGCTGTGCCGCCGCACTGGCCGTGGCCGCGAGCGCCACGGCAGCCACGGCCGCCCATGCCGCCGATGCCGCCGATGCCGCGCCGCTTGCGCTCGATGTCGAAGGCGAGGTGCGCGTCACGAACAACGCGGCGCACACGGCCTATCACTTCAGCGAAGCGCAGTTGCTCAAGCTGCCGGTCCACGCGATCACCACCTCGACGGCCTGGACGCCGCGCTCGACGTTCACGGGGCCGCTGCTCTCGGACGTGCTCAAGGTCGCGGGCGCGTACGGCAGCGAGGTCGAGATCCACGCGCTCGACGACTACCGCTGCGACGTGTCGATCGCCGACGCGACGTACTACGGCGCCGTGCTGGCCTACGCCATGAATGGCCGGCGCCTCGGGGTGAGCGACTTCGGCCCGTTGTTCCTGGTCTATCCGCGCGATGCGTATCCGCTCGAACTGGAAGGCGCCGCCGGCGATGCCAGGTTCGCCTGGCAGATCAAGTCGATGACCGTCAAGCAGTGAGCGGCCGGTGATGCGTCGTCGGCTTCGACCTTTCGTGCACGTGCTGATCTGGTTCGTCACCCTCGTGCCGCCGGTGGCGGCGGTCGGCTATCTGCTGTATGCGAACCTCCTCGATCCGCGCGTGGTCCAGCGTCTCACCGGCACGTACGACGGCCTGTACTGGGACGCCGCGCAGCTGCAGATCGCCTACGGCCGTTTCGAGGGCCAGCTGCTGCTGTACGCGGACGGCGTCGACCGCGACCTCTCCGAGGTGAAGCTGCGCTACGCCGTGCTGCAGTCGAAGCTGAACATCGTGAAGGGCACGACGCGCGATCTGGGCGGGCAGTCCTCGCTGATCCAGCGCCAGCAGGACGATCTCGCCGCGCTCTACGCGGCCATCGCGCCGATCGGGGCGCAGATTCCGGCACTCGAAGACGAGCCGTGGGGCGCCGTGCCGATGGTCGCGGCGCTGCGCGGACACTGGCCCGAGATCACCGATCTCGCGTTGAGCCGGCGGTTCGCCGACATCTTGGAACGCGACGCCATCCGCCGCGATTTCATCGCCAAGCGCCGCCAGTTGTTCATCGGGGGGATCGTGCTGCTGATCCTCTCGGCGGCGGCGGCCGTGCTGCTTGTGATGAACGGCTATCGCCGCACGCGCCTGATCCGCCAGCAACACGCGCTGCTCGAAGCCGAGCACGAGGCGAGCCGCGCCGCCCGCGAGGCGAGCATGGCGAAGGACGCGTTCCTCGGCATGATCAGCCACGAGTTGCGCACGCCGCTGCACGCGATCGTTTCGTCGATCGAGCTGCTCGGCTTCAACTCGCATTCCGAGTCCGACCGCAAGGTGATCCAGCGCCTCGAAACCGCGGCGCGCCAGCTCGAAACGCAGATGAAGGACCTCACCGACTACGCGCGGCTCGGCGCGGGCAAGCTCGAATTGCGCGAGGAGGCGTTCGATCCGCGCGAGCTGCTGCAGTCGATCGTCGACGAGAACGAGGGCGCCGCGGGAGCGCGCGGCCTCGCGTTCGAGCACGTGTGGCGCGGCGACGCGCAGCGGGTCGTCGCCGACCCGCACCGCATCCGCCAGATCGCGAACAATCTCGTGACGAACGCGATCCGCTATACCGAGCGCGGCAAGGTGCGTGTCGAATTCGCGCTCGACGCGCAGCTGGAGCCGCTGCCGCCGCTGCTGTCGATCGTCGTCAGCGACACGGGGCCGGGCGTGGCGTCGTCGCAGATTCCGCTCATCTTCAAGGAGTTCACGCAGCTCGACACGTCGCGCTCGCGCCGCTACGAGGGCGCGGGCATGGGGCTCGCGATCGTGCGCGGTCTCGTCGACCTGTTCGACGGGACGATCGAGACCGACAGCCGCGTCGGCGAGGGCACGACGTTCACGGTGACCGTGCCGGTCGCGCCCGTCGCCGCGCCCGCGGCCGGCGGCGCGGGGCCGCACGCGGGCGGTGCGGGCGGGCGTCCGCGCGTGCTCGTCGTGGACGACAACCCGCTCGTGCTCGATTCGCTCTGCGAGATGGTGACGCACATGGGTTACGCGGTGCTCGCGGCGGGCGACGCCGACAGCGCGCTCGCGCTGGCGGCCACGAAACGGTGCGACGCGGTGCTGCTCGACCTGCACATGCCGGGCCGCGACGGCTACGCGTTCCTCGCGGGACTCGATGCGGGCGCGACGGCGGGGCCGCGTCCGCAGGTGATCGCCGTGAGCGCGGACGTCGCGGCGTTCACGCTGTGCCGCGAGTCATGTTCCTTCTTCGAGTGCCTTACGAAGCCGGTTCACTACGACGTGCTGCACGCCGCGTTGCAGCGCGCGATATCGGCGCGATAGGTCTGGCGGGGTTGGCCGGGGGCGTTGCCGGCCGTATCGGCCGCGGCTCAGCCTCGATTCAGCCGCTTCGAGAGATCGGCGACGAGAATCGCCATGCGCGCGGGCTTCTCGTAGCACGCGACGTCGTGATGCCGCACGACCTGGCTGATCTCCGATTCGCTCGCCTTGCCGGTCAGCAGTTCGCCGGTCAGCACGAAGACCGGCGCATCGGGGTTCTCGGACGAGCGCACGCGCCGGATCGCCTCGGCGGCGGTCTGGCTGCCGAACAGCCAGTCGATCACGACGCCGTCGAACACCTGGCTCTCCAGCGCCTCGTCGAATGCGGCGAGGCCATAGAGTGACAGCGCCGCGTAGCCGCTGTGTTCGAGATAGTCGCGCAGGTTGTCGGCGGACGAGCGGTCGTCGTCGACGACGGCGATCAGCGGCTTGTTGGCCTCGGCGCGGCGCGGGTAGATCTCGATCTTGTGGACTTCGCGCGCGTTGTGGTGGTGCGAGCCGTCCGGGCGCACCACGCGCCACTGCCCCTGTTTTTCATACGCGACGAATTCGGGCCGGCTGCCCGCCTCCAGCGACGCGCCGATCCACACGGTGCAGGGCAACTCGGCCGTGCTCACGCAGAGCAGCGCCTCCTGCGCGTTCGCGCCGACCACGCCCGGATCGAGGAGCTGCACGCCGAAAAGCTGGCTGGCGGGCTCGCCGAACGCCTCCGCGACCTTGTTGATCTGCGCGAGCGTCCACGGGCTGTTGCCGCGCAGCTTGCGATGCCCTTGCGAGAAGCTTAGGTCGAGGATGCGGCAAAGCTCGGTTGTCTGCTGGCGCTTGCCGATGCCATGACGGCTCATCAGCTCGCGTACGCGCTCCGCGACCGTGAGCGAGTCGGTGGTATGTGCAACGTTCGACATGCTGCGTAGGGAATCGGGGACCCGTTTTATGGCTGCGCCGTGTGGATGGCGCAGTCTCTCTTTGACTGCCTGCGGCGCGCGGTTGCGTGTTTGCTTACGTTGAACCTGACGTCGCATTGCGCACCGTATTCTAAACGCATACTTTGTCGATGTTGATGTCTTTGTGTGAAGAATTTTTGGGATGGAAATCGTTTGCGCGTCTGGTTTTCGTGATTGTTGTCTGATCGTTCGCGATCTCTACGGCATGGGTTTGAATCTCGTCAGCCTGGCGGTGGGCGCCGCGGCTGGTGCCGTTGGTGCCGGAGGGTTGCCGGAAGGTCGCCCGAGGGTCGCCCGAGGGTTGTCCGAACCCCCGAGACCCTGCGATGATCCCCGCTTTCGACTGACTGGCGCCGTTACGCCGGGTGTGCAAGATGCATGAGGTGCGTTTGAATCGCGTCCAGAATGATCCGGCCGTGCGCCATCGCGGCGTGCCGTACTACAGCCAGTGGGGCAGCCCCGGCTGGGTCGGGCGCATCGTCGAAGGCGGCGCCGATCCGTGTGGAGACCCCGACTGGCGCCGCAGCGGCTTCACCGATCCCGACGATTACCGCTTCTGGGCGCAACGGCTGTGCGGGCTGGCCTGCCTCGAATCGGCGCTCGACTACTGGGGTGTCGCGCACGGCTCGCGCGCGCAGATGCTCGGCGACGCGCTACGCCATGGCGTGTATCGCGTGCGGGAGGACGGCGGCGTCGACGGGCTCATCTATCGCCCGTTCGCGCTTTGGGTGGAAGAGGCCTACGGCCTGCGGGTCGTCGTGATGACCGACGAGGGTATCGAGGAGACGGCGGCGCGTCTCAGCGGCGACACGCTCGCGATTATCTCGGTCAGTCCGGAGATCCGCCATCCGGCGCGGCCCAACGAGCGGCGCGGCGGTCACCTGATCCTGCTGCACGGTCGCGGCGACGACGGCGTGTGGTTCCACAACCCGTCGGGTGTCGCGCCGTATCAGGCCGATGCGTGGCTCCCGCGCGAAACCGTCGCGCGCTTTCACGCGCGGCGCGGCATGACGCTCACGCGGGCTGCAGGCCGCTCAGCAACTGCCTGACGCGCGACAGATCGCGATTCATCGCCCCTGCGCCCTCGAACAGCTCCGTGAGCCAGTCGATGAACACGCGCACGCGCGGCGACACCTGACGCGTCTTCACCCACGCGACCGACACCGGCGTCGGCAGCGGCTTCCACTGCGGCAGCACCTCGACGAGCGCGCCCGTGTCGAGATACCGCTGCGCCGCGAGCCGCGGCGGCTGTACGAGCCCGAGCCCCCGCAGTCCGCAGGTCAGATAGGCGAGTTCGTCGCTCACGTGGACGAAGCCATCCACCTTGACCTTCGTCGCGCTGCCGTCCACTTCGAAATCGAATTCGAGCGGACGGCCCGACTGCGGCGAGAGAAAGTTCACGACCGGGTGCTGCGCGAGTTCGTCGAGCGATCCCGGCGCACCGTGACGCGCGAGATACGCGGGACTCGCGCAGGTCACGTGTTCGAGCACGCCGAGCCGCCGCGCGGCGAGCCCCGAATCGGGCAGCTCGCCGAGCTGGATGCTGCAATCGACGCCTTCCCCGACGAGGTCGACGTTGCGCAGGCTCACGCCGATCGCGAGGTCGATCTGCGGATAGCGCGAGTGGAAGTCGTCGAGTTCGGGCAGCACGATCGCATTCGCGATCAGCCCCGGCATTTCCAGGCGCAGCCGTCCGGCCCCGCCGCCGGGTTTTTGGCGCACGCTGGCCTCGGCATCGTCGATGTCGGCGAGGATTTGCGCGCAGCGTTCGTAGTACGCGGCGCCCTCGGGCGTGAGCGAAAGACGCCGCGTCGTGCGGACGAGCAACTGCGTGCCGAGCAGCGCTTCGAGGTTTTGCAGGATCGTCGTCGCACTCGCGCGCGGCATATCGAGCGACTGTGCGGCTTTGGTGAAGCTGTTGGTGTCGACGATACGAACGAACGTACGCATCGCCTGGATACGGTCGATCACGGGCAAGCTCCTGTTTGATGCTACTGAGGGGGCCGCAGTGCTGCAAAAACGGTGAGCCGCCATGCCGCCGAAGCGGATCGCGGTGCCGGCGTCTGCGGAGAAGGGCGCGCGGCGTTTGAAGGGACGGGCGCCGGCGCGGTGGCGTCGGCGAGTTGCTGCAGTCGGTCGGCAGGCGGGCGGGCCGTCAGGAACAGACGGCCCGGCGGGTCGGGTAATGTCTGTGTCTTAGCGTGCGGCCTGGCGCAGCGTATCGATGTCGATCACGAAGCGGTACTTCACGTCGCTCTTGAGCATGCGCTCGTAAGCGGTGTTGATGTCCTGCATCTTGATCATTTCGATGTCCGACGTGATGCCGTGCTGCCCGCAGAAGTCCAGCATTTCCTGCGTTTGCGCGATCCCTCCGATCAGCGAGCCTGCAAGACGCCGGCGCTTGAAGATCAGGTTAAACACCTGCGGCGACGGGTGGTCATGCTCGGGTGCGCCGACGAGGACCATCGTGCCGTCGCGACGCAGCAGTTCGATGAACGGATTCAGGTCGTGCCGCGCGGCCACCGTGTTCACGATCAGGTCGAAGCTGTTCGCGTGAGCCTTCATCTGCTCGGGGTCCTTCGAGATCACGACTTCGTTCGCGCCGAGACGTTTGCCGTCTTCGATCTTCGAGGGCGACGTCGTGAACAGCACGACATGCGCGCCCATCGCATGCGCGAGCTTCACACCCATGTGACCGAGGCCGCCGAGGCCCACGACGCCGACCTTCTTGCCCGGCCCCGCGCCCCACGTGCGCAGCGGCGAGTACGTGGTGATGCCGGCGCACAGCAGCGGCGCGGCGCCTGCGGGGTCGAGGTTCGCGGGCACGTTCAGCACGAAGGCTTCATCGACGACGAGTTGCGTCGAGTAGCCGCCGTACGTGAGCTCGCCGTTCACGCGGTCGATGCCGTTATAGGTGCCGACGAAGCCGTTTTCGCAATACTGTTCGAGGCCTTCGGCGCAGCTTGCGCAGGTGCGGCACGAGTCGACGAGACAGCCCACGCCGACAAGCTGGCCCACCTTGAAACGCGTTACGCCAGGGCCCACTTCGGCCACGCGGCCGACGATCTCGTGGCCCGGCACGACGGGGTACATCGTGTTGCGCCATTCGTCGCGCGCCTGGTGCAGGTCGGAGTGGCACACGCCGCAGAACTGCACGTCGATGCGGATGTCCAGATCGCGCAGCGCGCGGCGCTGAAATTCGAAGGGTGCGAGCGGGGTTTGCGCGTCGCGGGCGGCATAACCGTAAGTCGGGTACATGTTCGCTCCTGTCATGAGTTGTGCCGGGGAAGCCGGGGATGGCGGCAGGGTTCCCATCCTAAGGATCCGGTTGGACCCAGGGAATACCTGAATCTATCGAAGGTTTGCCTGATTCTCCTGGGCGTGAGCGCAGTGCATCGATCGGTGCTAGATTTCAAGCCTGTTTCTCTCTGGCGTCCTTGTATCGGGGACGCATACACATACGACATGGCACACGTCCCCAGTTCTGTCGCACGTTCCGCCGCACCGGCCGGCAGCATCGATGGCAGCGACGACACGCAGCACCGCATGGTCGAACTGCTCATGCAGCTCACGCGCCAGGACGGCGCCAATCCCTCCGCGCTCGACTGCGTGACGCTCATGCGCGCGAGCGTGGCGCGTCCGCGCACGCCGGTCATGTACGAGCCGAGCATCTTTATCGTCTGCCAGGGCCGTAAGCGCGGCTTTCTCGGCGACCAGGTGTTCGTCTACGACGCGCAGCAATATCTGGTGCTCTCGGTGCCGCTGCCGTTCGAATGCGAAACCGAGGCGAGCCCGGAAAAGCCGCTGCTCGGAATTTCGATTCGCGTCGATCTCACGATGGTCGCCGAACTCCTGATGGCGCTGAACGAGTCGCGCGGCAGCACGGTTTCGGAGCCGCGCGGCATCTACGCCACGCAGCTCGACGCGCCGCTCTCCGGTGCCGTGCTGCGGCTGCTCGAAGCGCTCGCAACGCCCTGCGACGGGCGCATCCTCGGGCCATCGATCGTGCGCGAGATTCTCTATCGCGTGCTGACCGGCGTGCAGGGCGACGCGATCCGCGCGGCGCTCGCGCACCAGCATCAATTCGGCCGCATCGCGAAGGCGCTGCGCCGCATCCACGCGGACTATTGCGCCGACCTCGACGTCGATACGCTCGCGAGCGAAGCGGGCATGAGCCTTGCGGTTTTCCACGCGCACTTCAAGGCCGTGACGTCCACGTCGCCGATGCAGTACGTCAAGACCACGCGCCTGCATCACGCGCGTCTCCTGATCGCGCACGACGGGTTCAACGTGAGCGCGGCGGCGCGGCAGGTGGGTTACGAAAGCGCGTCGCAGTTCAGCCGTGAATTCAAGCGCCTGTTCGGCCTGAGTCCCGCCGACGAGTTGCGGCGCGCGCGCGGCGAAGCCGAAGCCGCGGTGCCGCACGTTGCGCCGGGTGCGCCGGGTGTGCCATTCCCGCCGCGCTATGTGACGGTGGTGTGAGACGTACGCATCAGCGCGTGCATCGGGCTGTCCGTTATTAGCAGGCCGAACGAATGGCAACGTCCTGACGTTTCGACGAGGACGTCCGCGTGCGGAAGCCGGGGTACGTACGGCGCCGCACGTTCACGCCGCGAAAGGCCGCGCAGCGCGAGCATCGCCGCGTCATGCCCTATCATTTCAGTTTCATACTGGTCGTGTGGAGTCGTCCCGCGCAGCACGCGACGCCGTGCTGCTTCATCGCCCGATGTGACCCGGCAGGTTCGACGAATGGAAACATTGATCGAAGCGCTGCAGGCGAGTGCGGTCCTCGTGGTGCACCGGTTCTATGAGGAACTGTCACGTCTGCCCAAATCCCGGCGCATCCTCGAAATGCTGTCGGAGGATGAACTCGATCATCTGAAGGGCAAGCAGATCGAGAATCTGTTCGCGCTCGCGAACCCTCGCCTCACCACGAACGGACACGCCGCGATGGCGCTGCGCATCGGCCGCATTCATGCGATCGTGGGGCTCGACAAGGAAGAGCTGGTGCGCAGCCGCGCCATCCTCCAGGAAGCGCTCTACGGGCTGGTCGGCAAGCGCGTGAGCCGCGACGCGCTTTCGCTCTATGCGAACCGCCTCACGACCGATCTCGCGTGGCAGCTCAAGGCGTACCAGAACCTGCAGGACTCGCAGCAGGAAGTGCTGCTGCGCGTCACGCGCCTCGTGTGGGAAGCGGACAGCTACACGAATTTCATCGAAGGACTGATCGAGGCGCTTTCGGAGCACGACGAGATCCCGGCCTGCGTCATCGGACGGCCCGACGACGGAGGTATCTTTTCGTACGAGGCGGGCGAGGGCGGCAAGGCACGCGGCGCGCTGATCGACATGCTGACCTCCAGCAGCGCGCCGGTCAGCGTGCGCGCCGATCATCCGATGGGGCAGGGCGCGATCGGGCGCGCGTGGCGCAGCGGGAACGTCGAGCGCGTGGTCAACTACCAGACCGATCCGCTCGTCGCCACGTGGCGCGCCGTCACCCGGGAGCAGGGACTGCGCTCGTCGGTGGCGATTCCGCTCGCGGCGCCGGGGCAGTCGCCGATGGCGATCCTCGTGCTCTTCAGCGCGTTTCCGGGCGGCTTCGTCGGACCGCATCAGGTGGCGTTCATCGACTTGCTGCAGGCGCTGCTCGGCTGCGCCGCGATGCGCCTCGAGATCCGCGACGGCAAACACGAGGCGGTGCCGCTCGGCCTGCGGCAGCATTGGGCCGCGCTGGTGCGCGCCGGCGCGGTGGAGATGCATTATCAGCCGCTGTTGAACCTGCACACGTGGCAGGCGGACAAGGTCGAAGCGCTCGCGCGTCTGCGCGACGGCGAACGCCTGATCAGGCCCGGCGAATTTCTCTCCTCGCTCGCCTCGGACGATCTGCTCGTGCTGTATTCGTGCGGCATCGACGAGGCGCTCGCGGACCGCAAGCGCTGGCTGCTCGACGGGCTCGACCTCGAAATCTCGATCAATCTGCCGCCCGCTGCGCTCAACGACATCCGCTACTTCGACGCGACGCGCGCCGCACTCTCGACGCACGCGTGTCCGCCCGGGAAACTCACGCTGGAAGTTCTGGAAAACGAAGCGATATCGCTGAGCCAGGGGCGCAAAGCGATTCTCGAGCGCTTTCGCACGCTCGGCGTGCTGCTTGCGCAGGATGATCTGGGCTCGGGTCATAGCGGCCTCGCGCGCATGCGCGAGCTGCCGTTCGACTGGATCAAGATCGACCGCGAAATTGCGCGCATCAACCGCGACGGCGCGCTCGACGTGCTGCGCTTCGTCTATCAGCTCACGCGTCTCGGGCACGCGCTCGGCAAGCTCGTGCTGGCCGAGGGCATCGACAAGCTCGAACTGCTGCTCGCGCTGACGATACTCGGCGTCGATGGCGCGCAGGGCTACGTGATCGCGAAGCCGATGGAGGCAGCGCGCCTGGGCGAGTGGATGGCGAACTGGCAGGCCATGCCCGAAGCGCCGCGGCGCGAGTGCCTGCTGGCGCGTCTCGCGCGCTTCGTGATCTGGGAAGAACGCGTGGCGCTGATCTCGGCGGTGCCCGGCGTGACGCAGCGGCTCGTCGGCGATGAGCCGGCGCGGCCCGGGCCGGACCCCGCGGTCGACGAGTTTGCACGCTCGCTCGCCGGATTCGACGACATCCTGCCGGCGGGCAATGAGCGCGATGCCTTGCGGCGCGGATTACTCCATGCGCTGCTGACCGAGGGCCGCAACAGCGACGCCTACCATTCGGCGGTCAACCAGTTGGTGACGGCCATCGGGGACGCTTTGCCCGCTTAGCGGCTCAGAACCGCGTACGCATGCCGACGGTCGCGGCAATCTGATTGCCGGTCGCCCCCGGGAATGAACCCTGCGTGAACGTGTAGGCACCGGCGAGCGTGATGGCCGGGCTCAGCGCATCGTGCACGTTGACTTCGTAGTTGCTGACGTGCAGCGAATCGAACGACTGCAGGATCGCGGAGTTCGCGCCGGGCTGCGTGTCGTCGAACAGACTGCGCGTCCACGACAGACCGATCGTGGCGGGGCCGTACGTGTAATTTCCGCCGACGCTCATCACGCGTTGCCGCGCAGCCGGGAAATTCACGAAGTCGTTATTCGACAGCGCACCGGTGCCGGAAAGCGCGCCGTTATTCAATTGAAGGTACGCGGCCGCCAGAGTGAACGGCCCGTTACCCTACATCACGCCGAAGGTGTACGCGCGATTGTCGGCGAAGCCGCCGGCCGTATTGCTGAAGCCGTACTGCGCCTCGGCCTGCAGTCCGCGATACCAAATTTATTGTTTACTTGTATTAATCAGGATATCTAATCGATATTAGACTCGCGTGAGCTGCTTCGCGATGCCGGGAGATTGTATAAAGAGGGTTGTTTCGAATGATGTAAAGAGTCGGCGTGCCGCCGCTAAATTCGCGTAAAAAATCGCGAAGTCGCGCTTTTTTACGGTATTTTTTCTTGTGACACGTGAGGCGCGGATTTAATCTCATGTCATCGGAACGACAGAGCAATGCGATGACGTTATCCGCTTCCTCTTCGCTGGACAAAGGTTCGATCCTCTACGGCCTGCCCGGTCCTGGACGGTTGATCGTCAGGCGCTTCGATGCGAAGCGCGACTCGTGGGAACGCTTGACCGTGCTGCTGCATCGCGCATTCGCGCCGCTGGCATCGAGCGGTTTGCATTGCGGATGCGCGGATCAGGAGGCCGGCGCCACGCGGCAGCGCGCACGGGCTGGCGCGTGTTTCGTGTCGGTCTGCAGCGGCCAGGTGATCGGCACGATGACGCTTACGCCGAACGACCCCGACTCTCCGTGCGAGCACTATCGTCGCAACGGAGTCGTTACGCTCCATCAGTTCGCGGTTACACCGTCATGGCAAGGCAGGGGAGTCGGCCGGGCGATGCTCGCGTTCGCGGGCCGCTGGGCCGCCGCGCACGGCGCGCATCAATTGGCGCTCGATACGCCGTTTCCCGCGAACGGTCTGATCGACTTCTACCGGACTCAGGGCTTTACCCTCGTCGATGTCGTTCATTTCCCGGGCCGCGGTTACGACAGCGCCGTTTTCAGCCGCCTGGCGTTTGCGGGCTGGCCCGCTTCCCCGCTTGTGCGGCGTATGTCGGGTTCGCGGGTGCATCGATGAATCAGGACAAAAAGACCGGAAGCGACGGCGCGGAAGGCGGCCCGGAACTGTGCGCCCAGGCGTCGGCGAGAGCGCGGGCGTTGCTGAAACTGTGGGGCGTCACGATTTTGACGACCGAGTTTCTAGGCTCGATTTTTTCGTGCGTCGCCGATCACGTGAACACCGGGCCCAACTATTTGCCGACGCTGATATTTACGTGCGCGACGACGGGCTGATGAGCCGCTGGCTCGTGATCGATGCCGGCCGTGCGTGGTCGTACGCCTGTGAACAAGGCTACGTGCGTTGCGGTGACCGCGCCGGACAGCCGACGATCGAGGTCAAGCCGGATTGCCCGAAGCGCTGGCTGGTCGTAATGCATTCCGGACTGAATCCGCGACTGGATATCAAACGCGAGCCGGTTTGTCAGCTTGCCCGTGCCGGTTAAGCGGCGCGGTTCTTACGCGATCTATTTGTGTTTTCCGGGTTTGCATACAGCATTTTTCGTCCGCGTCGGATAACGTTTCAGAGAGCCAGGTCGTGCGAAAAAAAACGACGCGGGGCCTGCATTTCAGCCTGATCCGGGCATAGATACGCGGGCGGCGACGCGAGATACCCCGTCACGTCCCAATGTTCGAGCCGTTCTTTTGGACGACTGCGCGCTCCACGTCGGTCAGCAGTGCAGCTTCGGCCGTCGTGCCGAGTGCGACAAAGCCGGCCACACGCTTGTCGAGGTACGAAACGGTGCGCGCCTGGAGCGCTTCGATGTCAACGCGGCCGGCGCGAAACGGCGTGACGAGCGGAATCCAGATGCCCGAGTCCATGTCATTGCACCTTCGCGTCGATGCGTCGCGTGACGGCGCCGATCGTGGCTTCCGGCACGGTTGTTATGAGCGTATGCAGCGTGAAATTGAAGTCTTCGGGCGCGATGTCGAGCGCGACACGGACGCTGTCGCGCAGCGTTTCGGTCTGCGTTACATAGACGCCGAGCGGCGAGTGCAGCAGGGTGGCGAGCTGGAGATCCAACGATTTGCCGGTGAGATGGATCTGGACGGTAGCGCGCGGCGATCTCAGCGGAAGGACGTTGGACGTGACGTTGGCGGACGTAGACCGGGGACTCGAAGGAACCGAAGGAAGCGGGACAGCCTGTGCGTAACTCATGTGATTTGCCGTTATCCATGCGGGTTGTGGTGATGACCATAGCGTAGTGCGAACCACATAAATCCGGTGTAAAAACCTTGGACTCCGACGTGGAAAGTGCGTTGGCCGCGCGTCGTGTTATGTAACAGAGCGAGCACGTTACGCCGTTGTTATGGTATTCATGCGTTGTTTTGCGGCATTTTTCGTTCATGTCGGGTAACGTTTTATGCAGCATGGCCTCGTTGTGCATGCCGTGTTTCGGGGCCTGAAAGCGGGTTTTGAAGGAGGTTTTCTGGTGAGTCGTCTTGTCGTCCTGTCGAATCGCACGATTGATCCCGACAACGAGAGCCCCGGTGGTCTCGCGGTCGCATTGAAGGAGAGTCTGCGTCGGCGGGGCGGTCTGTGGTTCGGCTGGAGCGGCAAGCTCGCCGACGACGAAACGGATCGTCAGCAAGTGCAGATCCGCACGATGGGGAACACGAGCGTCGCGACAATCGGTCTGTCCCAGCGTGATCACGACACGTATTACCTCGGCTACGCGAACAGCGTGCTGTGGCCGGTATTTCACAACCGGCTCGATCTCGGCGATTTCGACATCGAGTTTCGCGACGGTTATCGCCGCGTGAACCGGCTGTTCGCGCAGAAGCTCATGCCGCTGCTGGAACCGGACGATGTGATCTGGGTGCACGACTATCACCTGATTCCGGTCGCCGCCGAATTGCGCGCGCTCGGTTGCCGCAACCGCATCGGCTTCTTCCTGCACATCCCGTTTCCTCCGCCGCTGATCATGGCCGCGATTCCCGAGCACGAAGCGTTGATGCGCTCGCTGTTCGCGTACGACGTCGTTGGTTTCCAGACGCGCTCGGATGTCGATCATTTCGTCCGCTATGTGGAAGTGGAAGCGCATGCGGAACGGCTCGACACGGAGCGCTTGCGCGCGTTCGGGCGTAGCACGCGAGTCGGTGCGTTTCCGATCGGCATCGACGTCGAGCGCTTCGAGCGGATGGCGACGAGCGAAGAGGGCTTGAGCGTCTGCGAGCAGATGCGCGACGAGTACGCGCGCCGCCAACTGCTGCTCGGCGTCGACCGGCTCGACTATTCGAAGGGACTGCCGCAGCGCGTGCAGGCGTTTCGCGAAATGCTCCGGCGTTATCCGGAGATGCGTCAAAGCGCGACGTTGATCCAGATTGCAGCGCCGAGTCGCGAAGACGTCGGCGCGTATGAGCAACTGCGGCAGGAAATGGATGCGCTGTGCGGGTCGGTCAACGGCGACTACGGCGAACTCGACTGGATGCCGGTGCGCTATATCCATCGGAGTCTCGATCGCGCGACGCTGCCGGGCATTTATCGCGCGAGCCGTGTTGCGCTCGTCACGCCGCTGCGCGACGGAATGAATCTGGTTGCGAAGGAATTCGTCGCCGCGCAGGATGCGGCCGATCCCGGCGTGCTCGTGCTGTCACGCTTCGCCGGAGCGGCCGAGGATATGACCGATGCATTGCTTGTGAATCCTTATGATATTCAAGGCACGGCGTGCGCGATTCACAAGGCGCTGACGATGCCGCTCGACGAACGCGTGCAGCGTCACGCTGCACTACTGAAGCAGATCCGCGAGCACGACGTGCATGTCTGGGCGGATGATTTTCTGCGCGCGCTCGACGGCGAGTCGCGTGCCGCGCCCATGCGCGCAGCGTCTACTGAGCGTGCGATATGCCCGTAGCGTTGTGATGCGGCGGGCTCGCGGTGGCGTCGGATTCGATGACGACGCCCGCGACCCGATAGCCGATCTTCGGGGTCAATGACGCCCGCCGCTGTTATTCGACGGGCGTCAGAGGCAAAACGCCGTTAATCCGGTCAGCTGCGCAGGTTAACTACGCAGGCTAACCGCACAGATCAACCGCACGATCCGATCTCGCCGCATGCCGTGCAGAAATCGCAGCCGTCCTTGCGGATCACGGCGTTCGCACCGCACGATCCGCACTTGCGGCCGAGCATCGCGTGCGATGCGCCGCCCGTGGCGTCGGACGGAAGCGCGTTGGGGCCGTCGAGCACCTGATCGCCCGAACGCGCGGCCGTGTCGCTTGCCGCTGCCGTGCCGCCCGCACCGCGGGCCCGCTGCGTTTCGCCATGCAACTGCGCGAGCAGCCGCACCGGCACCTGGCGTCCCTCTGCGTCGAGGAAGCCGCGGTGGTGCAGGATCTGCTGGATCGCATAGGCGATAGCCGCGACTTCCGAGTCGTGCCAGAGCGGCGTGCGCCGTCCGTCGAGACGTTGCGTTTCGCCGTAACGCACCTGGCCGCGATCCCACGACACCTTGCGCAGATCCTGCAGGTTGCGCGCGACGAAGCCGCCGCGCGCCGCGAGCGACAGCGAGCGCATGGTCGCCGTGATCCATTGCTGCGACTCGTCGCGCTGGCCGACCGGGATGAAGAATTCGATCGGCCGCTCGATCGTCACGGTTTCGCCGCCCACCTGGCCCGTCACTTTGAGGAACGACACGGCCACGTACAGTGACACCTTGCCGGTCTGCGTGATGTACTCGATCTTTTCGATCACGGCGGGCAACTGACCCCTCGGCCGGTGATCGATCGCGACGCGCAGCGGATCGACCTGCAGCGCGTCGCTGAGCGTGTCCTCCGCGGCGGCGGCGGGCGATGGCAACGTTTGCAGCACCGCGCCGAGCGTATCGTTCGGCCGGTACGTGGCGAGCCCCTTGAGGCCGCGCCGCCACGCATCGAGGTAGAGCCCTTCGAACGCGTCGAACGGATAATCGGCGGGCACGTTGACGGTCTTCGAGATCGACGTGTCGACGAACGGCTGCACCGCCGCCATCATCGCGATGTGGTCCTGCGCGCTCATCTGCAGCGCGCTCACGAAGTAGCCGGGCAGCGCGTTCACGTCGCCGCCGAGCGTGTGATACAGGCGCCACGCGTGATCCTCGACCATGAACGTCTCGCTGCTGCCGTCGTTCATGCGGCGCGTGCGCTGGTAGGTCCACGAGAACGCGGGCTCGATGCCGTTCGAGACGTTGTCGGCGAAGGCGAGGCTCACGGTGCCCGTCGGCGCGATCGACAGCAGATGGCTGTTGCGGATGCCGTGTTCGCGGATCTCGTCCTTGATGTCGTCGGGCAGGCGCGAAGCGAAGGTGCCTTCCGCGAGGTACGTTTTCGCGTCGAAGAGCGGGAACGCGCCGCGCTCGCGCGCGAGTTCCACCGACGCGCGATAGGCCGCGTCGCGCATCGTGCGGCCCACGCGGGCGCCGAATGCGCAGCCCTCGTCCGAGTCGTAGCGGATGCCGAGCATCACGAGCGTATCGCCGAGCCCGGTGAAGCCCACGCCGATCCGCCGTTTCGCGGCGGCCTCGGCGCGCTGCTCGTCGAGCGGCCAGAGCGTCACGTCGAGCACGTCGTCGAGAAAACGCACCTGCGTGGCCGTGCGTTCGGCGAGCGCGTCCCAGTCGAACCCGGGCGTGCCGCCCTTCAACTGCGCGAACGGATCGACGACGAAGCGCGTCAGATCGAGCGGCCCGAGATTGCAGCAGCCATACGCCGGCAACGGCTGCTCGCCGCACGGGTTCGTCGCGCGGATCGTTTCCAGCGCGCGCAGGTTGTTGTCCTCGTTCATGCGCGAGATGAACACGACGCCGGGCTCCGCGATGTCGTAGGTCGAGCGCATGACCGTATCCCACAGATCGCGCGCGCGCTTCTCGGCGTAGATCCACAGGCCGTCCTCGCGCTGGCGCACGTCGGCGGCCGCGCGCAGCGCGGGCGAGGGCTCGGCGCGATGCACGAGCTGCCACGTCTCGTCGTTTTCGACGGCGCGCATGAAGGCGTCGGTCACGGCCACCGACACGTTGAAGTTGTTCCAGCGTCCCTTCGAGTGCTTGGCCTCGATGAACTCGGGCAGGTCGGGGTGATCGCAGTCAAGCACGGCCATCTGCGCGCCGCGCCGTGCGCCCGCGCTTTCGACCGTGCGGCACGAGGCGTCGAACACGTCGATGTAGCTGCACGGTCCTGAGGCGCTCGATCCCGTCGAGTGGACATGCGCGCCGCGCGGACGGATCGCCGAGAAGTTGTAGCCGACGCCGCCGCCGCGCCGCATTGTTTCGGCGGCCTGCAGGAGCGCGACGTAGATGCCGGGGCGGCCTTCGGTGTCGGTGCCCTGGATGCTGTCGCCGACGGGCTGCACGAAGCAGTTGATGAGCGTCGCGGCGATGCCGGTGCCCGCCGCGCTCATGATGCGCCCGGCGCCGAGCGCGCCGTGGCGGAGGTTGTCGGCGAAACGCGCCTCGATTTCGTCGCGGAGCTCGGGCGGCTCGACCGCCGCGACGCCGCGGGCGACGCGCAGGTAGATGTCGTCGGCGGTACGCTCGTCTCCCTTTGCGTACTTCTCGAGCATCACGTCGAGTGAGAATTGTTGCGGGGCGATTGCCTGCCGGATTGGAGGCTCGTTCTCGGCCATGTGCCTGGTCCTTGGGTTGCGCCGTACGCGAGACGCGGTACGGCGGTTGATGGGCAGCGGTGCCGGCTGTGCCGGACCGCATGCATATGGGATAAACCTTACCGCAGTGACGGCCCGTATGCACGGTGGTACGTCGCCGCGTTTCCGACATGCTACAGGTACACTGCACCGCAAGATATGGGAGGCCATGATGACGGAAAGGGCAGGGGTGGTGTACCGGGACACCGTGCGCGCGGAATGGGTGGACTACAACGGGCACCTGCGCGACGCCTTCTACATGCTGATTTACAGCTATGCGACCGACGCGTTACTCGATGCGATTGGCCTCGATGCAGCGCAGCGAAATGCGCGCGAACGGTCGATGTACACCCTGGAGGCACATTTGAATTACTTGCGCGAGATCAAGGAGGGGGCGGGGGTGCGCGTGGACGTGCGGGTGCTGGAGCACGATGCGAAACGCGTTCGCGTCTATCTGGAGATGTATGCCGACGAGGGCAGCGAGCCTGTATCGGCGAGCGAGCAGCTTTTGCTGCACGTGGACCGCTCGGGGCCGCGCGCGGCGGCATTCGATGCCGACGTGCTGGCACGTGTGGCCGCGTTGCGGGCCGCCGCCGCCGGATTCGAGCCGCGCTACGCCGCGCGGGCCATCGGGCTGGTGCCGCCGGGTTCGCGATGAACGTGGCGGCGGGCGTCGCGGCGGCCTGGGGGCCGCTTGAATGCGGCTCTACGGCGCCTTATATGGCTCCGAGGTCGCCGAACACTTCGGCGGCGATCATCACGGATGCGTTGAGCGGGGCAGGACGTTCGGCCGGCTTGAACACGGCGTCGCCGCGGCGGATCTTGCGGCGCGACACGGCGCAGGTGCCCGACGTATGCGCAGAGCGCCGGCGCCAGCGTTGCTCGCCATAATGACAGCGCCCCGGTTCGACCCAGCGAATCACGAGCGCCCCGTCGGTCTGTTCGAGCACTTCGATGCGCTCACCGTTGGCACCGTCTAGCGCGAGGCACGCTTCGGATTTCATTGTCGGCTCCGTAGATGGGGGTGCCGGGAATGTAGTCCTGTGCGACGCCAAGAGCCATTGTGTCGCGGTTGAAACACTGTTCCAGGTTTAGCAACAATGCCGGTGCCGTACGTAGCAATTAACGAAGGAATGGGGCTTTGCGGGAAAATCGGGTCGATATCTTGAATTTGTGCAACGCACTGTTGCCAGTGACGCGACATAGGATGCGGGTCCGGGAGCGGCGCGGAACGCTTGATGCGGGGTCGAGAACCGGAGCAGGTTGTGGGCGCCGTCCGTGCGGCCCGGGCGGGCCTTCGGCAACCGGCTGTTTTGCGCAGACGCTGTTGCGGCTTGTGCGCTTTGTGCGGCGCACCAATCTTTCCAGGTGCGTTCCACCCGGATAAACCGCACGCGAACCGGCCGAGCGCCGGTCCTTTGAATTCCAGCGAGGTTACATGATTCATCGTCCGCCTGCTCCGAACCCGGCAACCGGGCAGAAATTCCAGCGCACCGCCGCGGCGGTGCTGTTCGCCTCGCTCGTCCTTCTCGCGCTGTGGGTCGTGCGCGAGTTCATGCCCGCCGTCGCGTGGGCCAGCGTGCTCGCCATCGTCCTGTGGCCCGCGTATCAGGCCGTCGAGCGGCATCCGTGGTTCAACTGCCGCACGACCGCGATCGCGACGCTGCTGACCGTCGCGATCGCGGTGCTGGTCGTGCTGCCGATCGCGCTCGCCGCGATCCAGGCGGCCAGCGAGGCGCATGAACTCTATCTCTGGTTCCGCGCGGCGCAGGAGAACGGCGTGCCGGTGCCCGATTTCGTCGCGCGGCTGCCCGTGGGCGGCCGTCAGGTCACCGGGTGGTGGCAGGCCAATCTTGCTCAGCCGCTCAGGGGCTCGCCCGCGATGATGAGCCTGCACGGCGACGCGCTCGTCTCATTCGCGCGGCACTTCGGCGTGCGCGCGGCGCAGGCCTCGATGACGTTCGCCTTCATGCTCGTCACGCTGTTCGTCATCTTTCAGGCGGGGCCGCGTCTGTCCGGCACGCTGACGCGCGGCGCGCGCCGCGCGTTCGGCGCCGCCGGCGCCCAGCTTCTTCAACGCATGGCCGCCGCCGTGCGCGGTACGGTCACGGGGCTCGTCGTCGTGGGACTCGGGGAAGGTCTGCTGCTCGGCGTCGCCTATCTCGTGACCGGTGTGCCGCATGCGGCGCTGCTCGGCACCGTGACCGCCGTCGCCGCGATGCTGCCGTTCTGCGCGCCCATCGTGTTCGGCCTTGCTGCGCTGTGGCTGCTTGTGCAGGGCGGCCTCGTCGCGGCGATCGGGCTGGCGGTGTGGGGCTGTGTCGTCGTCTTCGTCGCCGAGCATTTCGTGCGCCCCGTGCTGATCGGCAATTCGACGCGGCTGCCGTTTTTGCTCGTGCTGTTCGGCATCCTTGGCGGGGCCACCACCTTTGGGCTGATCGGCATTTTCATCGGCCCGGCGCTTATGACGGTGCTTATGGTGCTCTGGACCAACTGGGCGCAGTGATAACGCTGTGCCGGGCGTGGCGTGGGAGGTGCGAGGGTGCTGCCCTGGGCGCGGTGGGCGAGATGCGAAGGTGCTGCGCCGGGCGTGGCGGGCGATGTGCCAGGGTGCCATCCTGGGCGCGACGGCCTAGGTGCGAAGGCGGCCTCCTGGGTAGGACGTACGAGGTACGGCGCGGCCTTCGCCGGGCATCGGCGCGATGCGCTTTTGACGGTGAGCACCGCGTGTCAGCGCGGCGGGTCGCGCGGCACAACGCGCCTCAGTGCACGCAGGCCAGCGTGTACCTGAGCGCCGCGGGCAGCAGTCCGCGCCAGACGGGCCAGACGTGCCCGCCGTCGACGATGCGCAGCGCCGCCGGATTGCCCGCCTCGCGCAGTCGCGTGTAGAGCAGCGACGACTCGGCCTGGATCACGAGGTCGTCGTCGCCGGCGGCGATGAAGAACGGCACGCGCCACGGCCGCGAGAAATAGCCGTTCCACAACGCCGGATAGTTGAGCGCGTGCCAGACGCTCGGATCGAACTGGTGTTGCTCGCCGAACACGCCGACGTAGCGCGCGGCCGAAGTGAGCGGCGGATCGTTCGAGTAGATCGCGGGCGAGAGCAGGAGGGCGCCGCAGAACGCGTCCGGGTGCTCGAACGTGTAGCGCAGCGCACCGAAGCCGCCCATCGACACGCCACCGATCGCCCGTCCGCTGCGTTCGTCGGCGACCGCGAAATGCGCCTCGATCTCGGGCATCAGGTCCTCGAAGAACGCCGTCTCCATCTTCTCCCTGCGATCGACGTACCACTCGTTGCCGCCCTGCGGCATCACGATCACGACCGGCGCGATCTCGTGGCGTGCAATGAGCGCGTCGGCCGTGGCCTGCAGGTCGCCCTGCGTGACCCAGTCCATGGCGTCGCCGTTGTTGCCGTGCAGGAGATAGAGCACCGGATAGCGCGCGCCGTCGGCGTGGTAGCCCGTCGGCAGATAGACGACGTACGGCCAGTCGCGGCCGAGCGCCGCCGAATGGAACGTGCGCTGGGCGATCGTGCTGGCCGCGGCCGGCAGGGCGAGCGTGGCGCCGAGCGTTAGCGCCAGCGCGGCGAACAACGCCGTTCGGAAGACTCTGCGCATGGCAGGAGAACGAGGTCAGGGTGAAGCGCCGTGGGCGCGGGGCCATCATGCTAGCAGCCGCGCGGGGCGGCAGGCCAGCGCGACTTCAGGCGGGCGCCTTGGCCTTCGCGGGCAGCAGGCGCCTGAGCGGGTCGGACGCGCGCGCGACGAGCAGCAGACTGCCGAGCGCGAGCGCATCCGCGGCGAGGCCGAGCGGCACGTTCAGATAGCCGTCCGTGTACCAGTAGAGCATCGAGTCGATGACGAGCGAGATCACCGCGCCCGCCACGAACGACAGCAGCCCCTTGCGGCCGACGAGCCCGACCCACGGCAGCGCACGCGCGAGCCGCTTCGCCCAGCCGAGCCGGATCAGGTGCGCCGTGAGCCACGCGACGCCGAGAAAGTTCAGGACGCGGAACCAGGCCAGGTTGCGCTTGAATTCGCTGTCGAGCGCGTCGTTGCCGAGATACAGCCGGAACGCCGCCGCGCCCGCGACGAGGCCCAAAGCAGCGAGCGTCACGATCCAGCCGAGCCGGTGCGCGCTCACGCGCTGGAAGACCGGTTGCGTGCGCGCCATCACGCCGAGGATGAACAGCAACTGCCAGCCGAGCGGATTGAAGTCCCACTGCATGTCTTCGGCGTGCGGCAGGTGCGGGGCGGCGAGCGGCGCGAGCGCCCACATCGCGACGCTGCCGGCGAGCAGCAGCCACGGCTTCGTGCGCGCGAGCGGCAGCGCCAGCGGCGCGCCGAGCGCGAACCACGCGTACATCGGCAGGACACCGGCCAGATACGGCTGGCGACGCAGCAGCACGATGTCGCGCAATGCGGCGGCGGGGGCGAGCGCGAGGTCATCGAGGTCGGAGATGTCGAGATTGGGGGCGTCGACATTGCAGGCGAGCAGGATCGCCGAGACCAGCAGCATCAAGAGCGCGGTGACGACGAAGGCGCGGTAGATCTCGAACGCGCGCCGGATGAAGCGCTGGCGCGCGGCGGCGACGGTGCGGCGCGCGCAGAGCGAGGCCCAGGCGGTGGCCGTGGCGAAGCCGCCGAGAAAGACGAAGACCTCGGCGGCATCGCAGAGCGCATAGGCGTGCAGCGTGACGCGCGACAGGATGCTGCCGCCGATGTGATCGACGACGATGGCGAGCAGGACGAGACCGCGGAAAAAATCGAGTTCGATGAGACGGTTGGAGGGCTGTGACATGGATCTTGCAATCGCGCCGCGGCGGCGTGGAGCGGCTGACGGTGAGCGCCGCGATGGAGCGGCGAATCTGGCCGCGCAACAGGTGGAGGCGTGAACCGGACGTGACGTCGGGGTTCCGGCGAGCCGGATCTGCCACCTGAACTTTATTAAGGTAATGCTACATGAGTTGCCGACGGCTTTCAGCGCGGCTACCCATTCGTTCAAGTTTCCTTGAGCCCGTGCCGATAAGGGGTTAAGGCGCATATGCTCCGCAGTCGGCCCGGGTGCCCCGGTCTGGATGGTCCGAAAGTGATCACAAGCGACTGCGACAAGCCGTCACGATCGACTGGTTTCGTTTTGTGGCGGTTGTATCAGAGTGTTTTTGGTTGTCTGGTCACTGTTAAATGTGCTTTACAATGCCGAGTCAATTTTGAGATATTGGTCGCCCGGTCGATTCGGGCGAGTTTGCCGTGGTAGGGGCCTCTTTTTCGAAAAAAGAAGGCAAATTGGATGCAAATCGATGCGGGCCGGGTTGGTGGTGAACGCCGGGTCGGCGTGACGCAGGGAGCGCGCCAGACGCCGCATACCGCGCCGCGGCTACCCGCGCATCGCACCGTCCACCGCTTCTAGAGCAGGAGGCGAACATGTCGAAGGATCGTAGCGGCCAGCGTGCCACCGGTCTGAAAACTCTTTGGACCGGGATCGGAATCGCGGCCCTGCTGGCTGGCTGTGCCAACGTTGGCCAGCAGCAACAACCGCAGCCGCCGCAACCGCAGCCGGACCCGGCTGCGTCGGCGAACCCGGCTTCGGCGCCCGTCGCCGGGACGGCTTCCACCGGGGCGCCCGCTGCGGTGCAGGCCGCGGCGCCCGCCGTTACGGTTGTGTCGACCACGAAGGTCGTGACGAAGACGTCCTGGTATCGCGTGCGGCGCGGCGATTCGCTGCGGGGCATCGCGAAGAAACGCGGCTGCTCCGTCAAAGAGTTGCACGCCTGGAACCATATCAAGGGGAGCCGTCTGCGTGCGGGGCATTCGCTGAGGATCGTCTCGAAGCAGACCATCACCGTTCAGGCCACGGCGCCCGCAGTTACCGGTGCCGTTGCGGGTGCGTCCGCGGGCGGCGCTTCCGCGGGCGGCGCGGCGACGATGAACCCGGCGGTGAGTCCGGCCGACCGTCGCGCGGTCGCGGCCGAGGTGTCCCATCATGCGCGCAGCGTTGATCTCGTCTGGCCCGCGCAAGGGCGGGTGCTCGAGTGGTTTCAGCCCGGTTCGACGCGCGGCATCGAGATCGGCGGCAAGCCGGGCGACCCCGTGCGCGCCGCCGCCGACGGCAAGGTGATGTATGCCGGCACGGGCCTCAACGAGTACGGCAGCCTCATCATCGTCCAGCACAACAAGGATTTCCTGACGGCGTACTCGCACAACCGCCGCCTGCTCGTGAAGACCGGCGACACCGTGCGCCAGGGGCAGGAGATCGCGGAGATGGGCAGCGAGAACAACGATCGCGTCGCCGTCATGTTCGAGGTGCGCCACGACGGCAAGCCGGTCGATCCGATGACTTTCCTGAAGAAGCCGCAGAGCTGATCGTCCTGTGCCGGCGTTTGAACCCCGGCGCTCGAAGTACATCTACCTGGCGCGCCGAATGTAAAAACGCCGTTCCCGCGATGACTCGCGGGGCGGCGTTTGGTGCTTCGTTCGTTGCCTCGCGACGACGCGCGCCTTGCCTTAGCTGATGTCGCCCAGCGGCACACGCACCCAGCCTTCCATCAGTACGCGCGCGCTGCGGCTCATGACGGCTTTCTTGACGACCCATTCGCCGTTTTCCAGACTTGCCTGCGCGCCCACGCGAAGCGTGCCGGACGGATGCCCGAAACGCACGGCATTGCGCTCGCCGCCGCCCGCCGCGAGATTGACCAGCGTGCCGGGAATCGCCGCCGCCGTGCCGATCGCCACGGCGGCCGTGCCCATCATGGCGTGGTGCAGCTTGCCCATCGACATCGCGCGCACGAGCAGGTCGGCGTCTTCGACGCCTACGCGCTTGCCGCTCGACGCCGTGTAAGCCTGCGGCTTCGCCACGAACGCGACTTTCGGCGTGTGCTGGCGCGTGGCGATCTCGTCGAGCTGCTTGATGAGACCCATGCGCAAGGCGCCGTACGCGCGGATCGTCTCGAACTTCCTGAGCGCCGCGCCGTCGCTGTTGATCGCGTCCTGAAGCTCCGTGCCGGTGTAACCGATCGCCTCGGCGTTCACGAAGATCGTCGGAATGCCCGCGTTGATCATCGTGGCCTTGAGCGTGCCGACGCCCGGCACTTCGAGGTCGTCCACGAGGTTGCCGGTCGGGAACATCGCGCCGCCCGCGCCGTCTTCTTCGGCGGCCGGGTCCATGAATTCGAGCTGCACTTCGGCGGCGGGGAAGGTCACGCCGTCGAGTTCGAAGTCGCCCGTCTCCTGCACCTGACCGTTCGTGATGGGCACGTGCGCGATGATGGTCTTGCCGATGTTGGCCTGCCAGATACGCACGACGGCGACGCCGTTTTCGGGGACGCGGGCCGGATCGATCAGGCCGCCCGCGATCGCGAACGGGCCGACCGCCGCCGAGAGGTTGCCGCAGTTGCCGCTCCAGTCGACGAACGCGCGGTCGATGGCGACCTGGCCGAACAGGTAGTCGACGTCGTGATCGGGCCGGCCGCTCTTCGCGACGATCACGGTCTTGCTCGTGCTCGACGTTGCGCCGCCCATGCCGTCGATCTGCTTGCCGTAGGGGTCGGGGCTGCCGATCACGCGCATGAGGAGCCGGTCGCGCGCGAGGCCGGGATGCTGCGCGGCGGCGGGCAGGTCCTGCAGACGAAAGAACACGCCTTTGCTGGTGCCGCCGCGAATGTAAGTAGCGGGGATTTTGATCTGGGGTTCGTGTGCCATGTCGAATCCTGAAATGGGAGGGGCGGTACGTCGCCGTACCGCCCGTTCTTTCCGTCTTTAGTCTGGGTTCACGCTTACGCGGCCGACTTCGACGATTCGAGGAAGTCCTGCGCGAAGCGTTGCAGTACGCCGCCCGCTTCGTAGATCGAGACTTCTTCCGCCGTGTCGAGGCGGCAGGTCACGGGGACTACGATGCGCTCACCGTTCTTGCGATGAATCACGAGCGTGAGGTCGGCGCGCGGCGTGCGCTCGCCGGTCACGTCGAAGGTTTCCGTGCCGTCGATGGCCAGCGTCGTGCGGTTCGTGCCCGGCTTGAACTCCAGCGGCAGCACGCCCATGCCGATCAGGTTCGTGCGGTGAATGCGCTCGAACCCTTCCGCGACGATGGCTTCCACGCCGGCAAGGCGCACGCCCTTGGCTGCCCAGTCGCGCGATGAGCCCTGACCGTAGTCCGCGCCCGCAATGATGATGAGCGGCTGCTTGCGCTCCATGTAGGTTTCGATGGCTTCCCACATGCGCGTGACCTTGCCTTCCGGCTCGATGCGCGCGAGCGATCCCTTCTTCACGGTGCCGTCCACGACGGCCATCTCGTTGATGAGCGTCGGGTTCGCGAATGTTGCGCGCTGCGCCGTGAGGTGGTCGCCGCGGTGCGTCGCGTACGAGTTGAAGTCTTCCTCGGGCAAGCCCATCTTCGCGAGGTACTCGCCCGCCGCGCTGTCGCGCAGGATCGCGTTCGACGGCGAGAGGTGGTCGGTCGTGATGTTGTCGCCGAGCACGGCAAGCGGGCGCAGGCCCTTGAGCGCGCGCTCGCCCGCGAGCGCGCCTTCCCAGTACGGGGGACGGCGGATGTAGGTGCTTTGCGCGCGCCAGTCGTACAGCGGATCGGTCGTCTCGCCGTTCGCGGCCGTGGCGGCGAACATCGGCTCATAAACCTTGCGGAACTGCTCCGGCTTCACGCTTTGCGCGACGATGGCGTCGATTTCCTCGTCGGTTGGCCAGAGGTCTTTCAGGTAGACCGGCTTGCCGTTCTGGTCCGTGCCGAGAGAATCTTTTTCGATGTCGAAGCGGATCGTGCCCGCGATCGCATAGGCCACGACGAGCGGCGGCGAGGCGAGAAACGCCTGCTTCGCGTACGGATGGATGCGTCCGTCGAAGTTGCGGTTGCCCGAGAGCACGGCGGTCGCGTACAGATCGCGGTCGATGATCTCCTGCTGGATCTTCGGATCGAGCGCGCCCGACATGCCGTTGCACGTCGTGCACGCGAACCCGACGATGCCGAAGCCGAGCTTCTCAAGATCCGGCAGCAGCTTCGCGTCGTCGAGGTACAGTTCGACGGCCTTCGATCCCGGCGCGAGCGACGACTTCACCCACGGCTTGCGCGTGAGGCCGCGAGCGTTCGCGTTGCGCGCGAGCAGCGCGGCCGCGATCACGTTGCGCGGATTGCTCGTGTTCGTGCAGCTCGTGATGGCCGCGATGACGACTGCGCCGTCCGGCATCTGGCCCGGCACTTCCTCCCACTGGCCCGCGATGCCGCGCGCAGCGAGGTCGGAAGTGGGCAGGCGCTTGTGCGGATTCGACGGGCCGGCCATGTTGCGCACGACGCCCGACAGGTCGAACGTGAGCGTGCGCTCGTATTGCGCGTGCTTCAGCGTATCGGCCCAGAGGCCCGCGGTCTTCGCGTAGGTCTCGACGAGCTTGACCTGCTCTTCGTCGCGGCCCGTGAGACGCAGATAGTCGAGCGTCTGGCCGTCGATGAAGAACATCGCCGCCGTCGCGCCGTATTCGGGCGCCATGTTCGAAATTGTCGCGCGATCGCCGAGCGTGAGGCTCGACGCGCCAACGCCCCGAAACTCCAGATACGCGCCGACGACCTTTTCCTTGCGCAGGAATTCGGTGAGCGCGAGCACGACGTCGGTGGCGGTGATGCCCGGCTGACGCTTGCCCGTGAGTTCCACGCCGACGATATCGGGCAGACGCATCCACGATGCGCGGCCGAGCATGACGTTCTCGGCTTCGAGCCCGCCCACGCCGACGGCGATCACGCCGAGCGCATCGACGTGCGGCGTGTGGCTGTCCGTGCCGACGCAGGTGTCGGGGTAGGCCACGCCGTCCGCGACGCCGATCACGGGCGACATCTTCTCCAGATTGATCTGGTGCATGATGCCGTTGCCCGGCGGAATCACGTCGACGTTCTTGAACGCCTTCTTTGTCCAGTTGATGAAGTCGAAGCGGTCAACGTTGCGACGGTCTTCGACCGTGCGATTCTTCGCGAACGCGTCGGGATCGAAGCCGCCGCACTCCACGGCGAGCGAGTGATCGACGATCAGCTGCACCGGCACGACCGGATTCACTTTCGCCGGATCGCCGCCCTGGTCCGAGATGGCGTCGCGCAGACCCGCGAGGTCGACGAGCGCGGTTTGCCCGAGGATGTCGTGGCACACGACGCGCGCGGGGAACCACGGAAAGTCGAGGTCGCGGCGGCGCTCGATGAGCTGTTTGAGCGAGGCGGCGAGCGTAGCCGGGTCGCACCGGCGCACGAGATTTTCGGCGAGTACGCGCGAGGTGTACGGCAACGTGTCATAGGCACCGGACTGGATCGCCTCGACGGCTTCACGCGCGTCGAAGTAATCGAGCCGGGTACCCGGAAGGGGCTTGCGGTAGGCGGTGTTCACGGCTTCGGGGGCAAATGGAATAGGGATTGGGGAGGCGAAGGCGCCACGACGGGACTAATTTACGCCGGATTGCCTCCGGCTCGCACCTGGCCGGACGGCTAATGCGCCGCCCGGCCATCGGTGCGTTTCGGCGCTTGCCTAGCGCTTACCAATAGGCGCGAACTTCAGGTTTTCCGGGCCGGTGTAATTGGCGCTCGGACGGATGATCTTGTTGTCGACGCGCTGCTCCATGATGTGCGCGCTCCAGCCCGCGGTGCGCGAGATCACGAAGAGCGGCGTGAACATCGCCGTGGGCACGCCCATCATGTGGTACGAAACGGCGCTGAACCAGTCGAGGTTCGGGAACATCTTCTTGATGTCCCACATCACGGTTTCGAGGCGCTCGGCGATGTCGAAGAGCTTCAGGTTCGACTGCTCTTTCGACAGCTTGCGCGCGACTTCCTTGATGACCTTGTTGCGCGGATCCGAGATCGTATAGACCGGATGGCCGAAGCCGATCACGACTTCCTTCGCTTCCACGCGGCGGCGGATGTCGGCTTCCGCTTCGTCGGGGTTGTTGTAGCGCGACTGGATGTCGAACGCGACTTCATTCGCGCCGCCGTGCTTCGGACCGCGCAGCGCGCCGATCGCGCCGGTGATGGCCGAATACATGTCGGAACCCGTGCCCGCGATCACGCGGCCCGTGAACGTCGAGGCGTTGAATTCGTGCTCGGCGTAAAGGTTCAGCGAGACGTGCATCGCGTCGACCCACGACTTCGACGGCTCGCGGCCGTGCAGCAGATGCAGGAAGTGACCGCCGATCGAATCGTCGTCGGTTTCGACTTCGATGCGGCGGCCGTTGTGCGAGTAGTGATACCAGTACAGCAGCATCGAGCCGAGCGAAGCCATCAGGCGGTCGGCGATATCGCGCGCGCCCGGCATGTTGTGGTCGTCCTTCTCGGGCAGCACGGTGCCGAGGATCGACACGCCCGTGCGCATCACGTCCATCGGATGCGCCGACGCGGGCACCCATTCGAGCGCCGCCTTCACGTTGGCCGGCAGGCCGCGCAGGGCCTTGAGCTTGGCCTTGTAGGCGACGAGTTCGGCCGTGTTCGGCAGCTTGCCGTGCACGAGCAGGTACGCGACTTCTTCGAACTCGCACGCGGTGGCGAGATCGAGAATGTCGTAGCCGCGGTAGTGCAGGTCGTTGCCGGTGCGGCCGACGGTGCACAGCGCCGTGTTGCCCGCCGCCACGCCCGACAGGGCCACCGACTTCTTCGGCTTGAAACCGCCCGCTGCGGGCACGCTCTTGTCTGCTTCGCTCATGATGTCTTCCTTCGTTTCTCTCTAATGGGCAGATTTATTTCTTCGCGGCAAAAAGCGCGTCGAGCTTGTCTTCGTAGGCGTGATAGCCGAGGTACTTGTACAGGTCGTCACGCGATTGCATCGTCGAAACGGCAGCCTTTTGCGTGCCGTCACGGCGCACCGTTTCGTAGAAGTTCAGCGCCGCCGCGTTCATCGCGCGATACGCGCCGCAGCAGTAGAGGACGATGTCCACGTTCGCGCTCTTCATCTCGTCGAGGGTGTAAAGCGGGGTCGAGCCGAACTCGGTCAGATTCGCGAGGATCGGCACCTTCACCGCGGCCTTGAAGCGGCGGTAGTCGTCGAGGGTCTTCATCGCCTCGGGGAAGACCATGTCCGCGCCCGCCTCGACATAGGCCACCGCGCGCTCGATCGCCGAGTCGATGCCTTCTGCCGCCGCCGCGTCGGTGCGCGCCATGATCACGAACTCGTCGTCGGTGCGCGCATCGACGGCGGCCTTCACGCGGTCCACCATTTCGTCGATCGCGACGACTTCCTTATTCGGACGATGGCCGCAGCGCTTCTGGCCGACCTGGTCTTCGAGGTGCACGGCCGCGACGCCTGCCTTGATGAACGACTTGATCGTGCGGGCGATGTTGAACGCGCCGCCCCAGCCGGTGTCGATGTCGACCATCAGCGGGAGATCGACGGCGTCGGTGATGCGGCGCGCGTCGGTGAGCACGTCGTCCATCGTGCTGATGCCGAGGTCAGGCACGCCGAGCGAGTTGGCGGCCACGCCGCCGCCCGAGAGGTAGATGGCCTTGAAGCCCGTGGCCTGGGCGAGGCGTGCGGCGTAAGCGGTGATCGTGCCGACCACCTGAAGCGGTTGTTCTTCTGCGACGGCGGCACGGAACTTCGCGCCGGCGCTGGCGGGGGATAGCTTGGTCATTGGGACGTCTCCAGAAAAATCGTGCTCCGTTATTGCAGATACCGTGCCAGCGCGCAGCGGCACGCCTAACGCCTTGATTTTGTGCCCCATTGGCCGAGGGGTGCCCGGCGGCGGGATTTCTGATGTGAAATCACGATTTCAAATTTGAAATCAGTGCGCGATAATGGCACTTCCGATTTTTGATCTGCCGCATCCGGTCGTCATGAACCGCTTTCAATCCCTGTCTCGCTCCCAGATACGCCCGCGCGTCTGGGCGATGGGCATCAGCCGCCTGCGCGACCTGTTCCGCGACATCGCGCGCGAATACGACGATCTCGCCGACCTGCGCGTCGTCGCGCGCGGCTTCGAGGAGGCGGCCGCCGAGATCGCGGCGGCGGGGCCGGGCCAGCGGCCCGACGTCGTCGTCGCGGCGGGCGCGAACGGCACGTATCTGAAGGCGCGCATCGACGTGCCCGTCATGCTCGTGCAGCCAACCGGCTTCGACGTCATGCAGTCGCTCGCCCGTGCGCGCCGCGAGGCCGATCTCGTCGCGCTCGTCACCTACGGCGAGACGCCCGTCGAAGTGCGCCGCTTCGCGAGCGCATTCGGGCTCGACGTGGTGTTCGCGTCGTATCGCACGGTGCAGGACGCGGAGGCATGCGTGCTCGATCTGCGCGACCGCGGCGTCGGGGCGGTCGTGGGGCCGGGCCTCGTCAACGATCTTGCGGCGCGGCTCGGGCTCGCGCCGTTCTTCGTCTATTCGCGGCCGTCGGTGCGTGCGGCCTTCGACAATGCGCTCGAAATCGTGCGGGCGACGTGGCACGAGGCGCAGCGGCGCCAGCGGCTCGACAGCGTGTTGCAGCACTTGCGCGACGGCGTCGTCGCGCTCGACGCGCAGGGCCGCGTCGAGGCGATCAACCAGCGGCTCGCGGCCGTGCTCGACATCGATCCCGCGACGGCCGCCGGGCAGGCGCTCGCCGCGCTCGCGCCCGACATCGCCTTCACGCTGCCCGAGGCCGACGGCGAATCGCTCGAAACCGTGCGCGGCGTGAGCTACGTCGTGCATCGCGGGCCGCTCGTCGACAACGGCGTGACGACCGGCGCCGTGCTGACGTTCCAGGAGTCGCGCGCCGTCGAGCGGCTCGACCGCACGCTGCGCTCGCGCCAGCGCACGCCGCAGTTCGCGGCGCGCTATTCGATCGACGACCTGAGCGGCGCGACGCCCGGCATCCAGCGCGTGCGTCAGCTGGCGAAGCGCTACGCGAAGTCGGACGCCACGGTGCTGATTCGCGGCGAGAGCGGCACGGGCAAAGAGATGGTCGCGCAGGGCATTCATCGCGAGAGCGCGCGGCGCGATTTTCCGTTCGTCGCGATCAATTGCGGCGCGTTTCCCGAGACGCTGCTCGAAAGCGAACTGTTCGGCTACGAGGAAGGCGCGTTCACGGGCGCGCGGCGCGGCGGCAAGGCGGGGCTCATCGAGGCCGCGCATCGCGGCACGCTTTTTCTCGACGAGATCGGCGAGATGGCGCTTCCGCTGCAAAGCCGCCTGCTGCGCGTGCTGCAGGAGCGCGAAGTGGTGCGGCTCGGGGCGACGGAGCCGACGCGCGTCGACGTGCGCGTGGTCGCGGCGACGCACCGCCCGCTCGCCGGACAGATCGAGACCGGCGAGTTCCGCGCCGATCTCTACTACCGGCTGAACATCCTTAATCTTGCGATTCCGTCGCTGCGCGAACGCGGCGCCGACGTCATGCCGCTGGCTGCCGAACTGCTGCTGCAGTCCGCGCGGCGCGAGCCGCGCGTGGCGCTGCGCATCCGCACGGGCGATGACGCCGCACGGACGCTCGCGCCACTGGGCGACGCGCTCGTGCGCCACGACTGGCCGGGCAACGTGCGGGAACTGCAGAACGTCGTGGAGCGGATCGTCGTGGAACTCGCCGACACGGAAGACACGCTGACGCCCGACGTGCTGCGCGCGATTGCGCCGGAAGTCTTCGAATCGCGCACGGCGGGCGATGCGGCGTTGACGCTGCGCGAACGCAGCCTGGGCGTGGAGGCGGACGAGATCCGCGCGGCGCTGGACGCTTGCGGCGGCGACCGCGATCGCGTGTGCGCGCTGCTCGGCATCAGCAAGACGACGCTGTGGCGGCGTCTCTCCGCGGCACGCGAAGGCAATGGCGCGGCGTCGGTATCGGCGGCCGCGCCTGCGAGGCGCAAACGGACGGTGTGAGGTGCCTGAGCGAGCTCAGGCTCGACTCAGGCGTCCTGCATGCTGCGCAAAAGCGGCACGACCTGGCCGTGCAACTGGAGCACATGCGGACTCGCCTGCAGCAGCGTCTGGTAGTGCCCGAAAAATTCCGCCGACTCCTCGCCCGAGAACAGCGCGCACACCGCCTGCGCGGCGCCGATGCGATCTTCGTCCGTGGCGTCCTTCGCGTCGAGCGACTCGTCGATGTTCGTGATCACGGTCGAGAGCGGCGTGATCCACCGAAAGCCCGATCCGTTGATCAGCACCTGCAGGAATGCAGCGGGCGTCACCGGGCCGAACTCGCGTTCGTAGGCGGCGCGCTCGTGATCGAGGATCGCCTTGTGCAGCGTGAGCAGCGGCCTGCGGACATCGTTGAGAAACTGGATCGCGCGTTGCTCGTTCATGTTGCGGCTCCTTCGATGGGGTCCGGTGACTGTGCGGACGATGGTAACGCAATGGCTGTGCAGCCGCGCAAGTGGCGCGGAAGGCAGTGGACGGCCTCCTGCACGCGGTGGGGCGCGGCGCTACACTCGGCCGGTTATCGGAAGGGCGCGCGATGGTGGCGAATACGGTGAAGAAAGCCGGGGTAGCGGCGGTGAGTGCGGGCAGCGTTCGCGCGCTGGAATCCGCGCTGCCAGTCGTCCCGCTGTGCCGCGCCGATCTGCCCATCGATACGGTCGAACTCGCCCGCTTCATGGTGGGCAAGTATCTGGTCCGCGATTTCGCGAAAGGCCGCGTCAGCGGACGCATCGTCGAGATGGAGGCGTATCCGGTCGGCGATTCGACCGGGCACGCGTTCATCGGGCCGCGCAAGTGGAATGCGTCGCTGTTTCTCGAACGCGGCCACGCCTACGTGCGGCTGACTTATGGCACCGCGTATCTGCTGAACATGTCGAGCGAAGCAGTCGATGTCGGCGCTGGCGTGCTGATCCGCGCGGTCGAGCCGCTCGAAGGCTTCGCCGCAATGGAAGCGCGCCGTCCCGGCGTCGCGCTGCGCGACCTCACACGCGGGCCGGGGCGGCTCACGAAGGCGTTCGGCATCGACGCGGCGTTCGACGGCATCGATCTATGCGCGGGGCAGGGTCTCTGGATCGGATGCATCGACGAGCGAGCGCGGCCGGTCGGCGTGACCACGCGCATCGGACTTTCGCGCGAGACCGGGCGGCCGTTGCGCTTTTTCGAGGCGGGCAGCCGCTTCGTCAGCGGCCCGCGTTTGCCGCGCGCGGAAGGCGATTAGACAGGGTCGGAAGATTCTGCCGAAGCGTGCGATTCATTGTTGTCGCGCGCGAAACTGTATTTTGGGAAAATAGGTATTTTCCCTGGTCAATCAACCCCCTAAGCTTTTAGTACCGGTCCTGCAAATCGCTCGGGGATCCGGCTCGAAAAAGTATTGGAGGTACGTGATCATGCAGACGAGCAAACTGATTCAGGCCGCGCTCGTGGCCGCCATGGTGGCTGCGCCGGCCCTCGCATTCGCCCAGACGGACACCAATGCGCCCAAGACCCGCGCCGAAGTGAAGGCCGAGCTGCAGCAGCTCGAACAGGCCGGCTACAACCCGGCGAGGTCGAACGACACCAATTACCCGGAAGATATCCAGGCCGCCGAAGCCCGCGTCTCGCGGCAGCAAGGCATGGCGCAGACGCAGACGCCCGCCGCCGACACGAGCGGCTACGGCCCGGCCCCGACCAGCAAGATGCAGTCCGGCCAGCCGGCGCCCGTGCGCCCGGCCGATTCGACCTATTTCGGCGGTAGCTGATTCGATACGTTGAGGGCAGTGCGAGGCCTGCCCTGACCGATACACGTGCGCGCGGCGCATCGCGCGATTTTCATGCGTGGAACCTCCGCCGCCACATGGCGGCTTCGCCCAACCCTGCCGGATTGGGCTTTTTTTGTTGCGCCGCCGTCCGCGTTCAACCGGTGTTGCCCGCGTTCAGACCACCGGGCGGCCGGTGATGTAGTGCTCGAGTTGCTCGATCGTGAATTGCTGCTCGGCGATGATGTCTTTCACGAGGTCGCCGATCGACACCATCCCGATCAGTCTCCCGTCTTCCATCACAGGCAGGTGACGCATGCGGCGCTCGGTCATGAGCGCCATGCAGTCGTAGGTGGTCTGATCGAGTTGAACGAAGCGCACGTGCGGACTCATGATGTCGCGCACGGCTGTCGTTTTCGACGATCTGTCCATCAGCACGATCTTGCGCGCGTAATCGCGCTCGGTGACGATGCCGACGATCGTGTCGTCCTCGGTCACCACCAGCGCGCCGATGTGCTTTTCTGCCATCAGGCGGATTGCGTTATAGACCGAATCAGATGCAGTAATCGTGTAGACCACCTGTTCGGGCTTCGATTTAAGTACCTGTGCAACGCTAGTCATAGGGCGACTCCATTTCGTCCTGCAGTCATTGCGCGGGGCAGCACACGGGCGCGATCCCCTGTATGCCATCGGAAAGCACTTCCAGTATAGGCGGGTGGTTCGCGTTGCGAAGTCGGGGTGTGCCCGGAGGGACACATTGCGCACGCCCGGCGAGTACGGCCAAATGGCGCTAAACTCCGGTTCCGAACTTCAATACGGCACTGCGCCGGCCTCACCCGTCCTTTGCACCCGAACATGCCTACGCTTGAACAGTCGTCCTGTGCGGACGGCGATAACGCCAATGAATGCGTCGTGCTCGACGCAACCGCTTCGCTGCCGACCCGTTATGGCACGTTCTCGTCCTATGTCTATCGCGTGAAGGAAAGCGGCGCCGAGCATCTCGTGCTCGTGATGGGCGATGTGGGGAGCGGTGAGCCCGTGCTGACGCGGCTCCACTCCGAATGCCTGACCGGCGACGTGCTCGGATCCTATCGCTGCGACTGCGGCGAGCAACTCGATCTCGCGTTGCGCTACATCGCCGCAGAGGGCCGCGGCGTGCTGCTGTACCTGCGCGGCCACGAAGGACGCGGCATCGGCCTGTCGAACAAGATTCGCGCATACGCGCTGCAGGAGCAGGGGCGCGATACCGTCGAAGCCAACCTCGACCTCGGCCTGCCCGACGATGCGCGCGAATACGATTCGGCCGCGGCGATCCTGCGTCTATTGAACGTGTCGTCGGTGCGCCTCATGAGCAACAATCCGAAGAAGTTCGACACGCTGTCGAAGCACGGTATTCCCGTGCTTGAACGCGTCGCGCTGGCCATTCCGACGCGTGAAGAGAACGAGCGTTATATCCGCACCAAGCAGGTCAAGTTCGGTCACTACTTCGAAGAGAACGAGTAGTTCCGGCTTGGGCAGCGTGCGCCCGCCTGGATTCAACGATCGGCATACCTGGCGATCACCGCCGAAGGGCCGGGCGCAGGGCGATGCCATGACCATAAACCGCGGGGGAAACGCAGACCGCCGGCGCGATTCGTGCCGGCGGACGGAGCGGAAGAAGGTGGAGAAGGTGCTCGCCGCTTACGATCCCCAGACCTGCATTTCGTCGAGCGAGTAACCCCACTGCGTCGCGCGCTTCGTGCCGTACATCCGGATGTAGCGGCCCTGGCCGTTGAGATTCGGGAGCGAGGCATGGCCGTACGAAACGCCATTGCTCGTCGAGTAAAGCGTCGTCCAGTTCGCGTTGTCGTTCGACGTCTGGATCTGGTAGACGAGCGCGCCCGCATCCCAGTAGAGATCGATGCTGTTGATGTGCTTCACGGCCCCGAGATCCACGGAGATCCATTGCGGATCGACGCTGCTGCCCTCCGGCGAGTCCCAGCGCGTAGACGTGGTGTTGCCGTCGAACGCCTTGTCGGGCGTCAGCGATGCGCTATAGCTGGCCGACGCGGCAGCGGGATGCCCTTGCGAAAGCAGGGTGGGCTGCGCGGCTGCCGGAGCGGCGTAGTAGCTCGACCCGAGTTTGGCCTTCGTGGGATCGGCATTCACGCCGAACTGCGACAGGTTCCAGCGTTGACCAGTCGTTACGTCGCCCACGTACAGCTGATAGCCGCCCGCGGTAGTCGACGAGAAGAACAGGTAGTTCGTGCCGCTCACCGGAGCCGGGTCGGAGTTGTTGCTGATGCAATCGTTGAGCGACAGCGGGTTTGGCGCCGACGCGGGGTCCGAGGTCTTCGTATAGATCTGGTCGAGCTGGCTGCTGCTGTCCTTCCAGCGCGCGTAGAACACCGTGCCGTCCGCACGAACGATCGGATAGTAAGTCTCGAGACCGGCGGGGTGATCGAATACGGCCGTCGCGCCGGTTGCGATCGTGCGCTTCAGCAGGTCCATGTTCGCACCGGTGCCGCTCGCGTAGTAGACGGCGTCCGCGTCCGGCGTGAGGAAGGGCATCGAGTATTCGCCGCCGGATGGCGCGTTCGCCAGGCTCAAGACCGACGTGAAGACCGGACCCGCGCTCGTGTACGACAACGTGGCCTGCTCGACGTTTCCGTTCTGCTTGAACACGAGCGTCTTGCCGTCCGTGCTGAATTTCGGGTCTTCGTTGCGGGTGGCGCCCGTGCTGTTCGTCATGTTGACCGGCGCATTGCTGGTGCCGAGCTGATACATGAACACGTTCCACGCGCCGTTGCTGACGCCCATGAAGGCTATCCACTTGCCGTCGGGGCTGAAGACGGCGTTCATCGGGTCGGTGATGCCCCACGAAGGCTTGCTCAGTTGGGTCAGCGTGTGCGCCGAAAAGTCGTAGAGGAAAATCTGGCTCGTGCCGTCGCCGTATTTGACGTAGCTGTGATAGACGAGCTTGCCCGTGAGGGTGCCGGGAAACGAGGCGTTGGACTGGGCCGGGGGATTGCTGACACAGGCTGCTTCGGCGGCGGCGCCGGGCAAGGCGAGGGCGATACCGGCCACGAGGCCCGCGACGAGGGTCTTCGATTTCACGCTGATCCTGACTAAGGAAAGACGCCGCCGGACAAGGGTCCTGCGCGAACGCGCAGGACCACGGATCAGCCGTTGAGCAGCGTGAATTCCGTATCGAAGGAACGTCGGTTGAACAGGTGGCGAGAGAATGCCCGCGAACCTGGGTGAAGAAAAGGATCAGAACCTGCAAAAAAAAAGCAGATCAGGCAACGAATGGCGGGAGCAGGAGCGCGACGTGCTTCCGCCTCTTTTCCGCGAGGCACCGACGGGCTGGAGGACGGGCATGAAGCGTTACGCGGCGCTGGCACAAACGATAGCCGGTTCGATCCGGCGCGGCGATCTGGCGGCCGGCGCGCGCATTCCAACCATTCGTGCTGCCAGTCATGCGTACCAGGTGAGTCCGACGACGGTCTTTCGGGCCTACTACCTGCTCGAGAGCGAGGGCTTGATCGTTGCGCGGCCGCGTTCCGGCTATTTCGTTTCCGATGTCGGCAGCAAGCGCCCGCGATCGACTCACGGCGTGCCCCGAGAGCTGCTTGCTGCACGCGCCATCGTGGACGATGCGCTTCCGAGGCTCATCGATTCTTTCAAGCACGAAGACATCGTTGCATTGGGCTCGGCGTTCGCGAGCCATTCGCTCTTTCCGATGAGCAGCCTGTGGCGATCCCTGATTTCGGTCACGCGCAACATGGACCGCACGAGGATGCTGTCCGGGTTCCCGCCTGGGGATGAGGGGCTGCGCCGGCAGATTGCCTTGCGCTACCTCATCGCAGGCGTTGCGTTGCCGATGGAAGAAATCGTCATTACGACAGGCGCGCTGGAGGCGCTCACGTTGAGCCTGCAAACGCTTACGCAGCCGGGCGACATGGTTGCCATCGAGCGCCCGGCGTTCCATGCTGCGTTGCATGAGATACAGCGTCTTCATCTCAAGGCCGTGGAAATTCCAGTCGATCCCCTCGCCGGGCTCGACCTCGACGCACTCGCCGACGCACTCGAAAAGTATCCGATCCGTGCGTGCTGGTTCATGACGTCGTTCCACAACCCGACCGGCGCGACATTGTCCGACGAGCGAAAGCGCGCGCTGATCGACCTGCTCGCGGCCCGTCAGGTGCCGCTGATCGAAGACGACGTCTATGGCGAGTTGTACTTCGGGAGCAAGCCGGTGCGACCTGCCAAGCTGTACGACGACAGCGGGCTCGTGCTGCATTGCGGATCGTTTTCGAAATGCCTCGCACCGGGTTTCAGAATCGGCTGGGTCGCGGCGGGGCGCTATGTGCAGCAGATAGAACACGCGAAATACGTCGAGGCGCCAGCGGCCGACGTGCCTGCGCAACTGGCCATTTCACATTATCTGAGGGAGGGCGGATACGACCGCTTCCTGCGCAAGTTGCGGCACAATCTTGCAGCGCACCAGGCGCAGATGGTGGCCGCCATTCGTGCCTATTTCCCGGAGGGAACGGAAGTTTTTGCACCCCGTGGCGGTTATTTTCTCTGGGTCGAATTGCCGCCGCGCGTGGACGCGCTGCGCCTGTTCGCGGCCGCGATGGAAAACGGCATCAGCATCGCGCCGGGACCGATGTTTTCCGCGACGGGGGGATTTCGTCGTTACATCCGGCTCAATTATGGCCGTCCGTGGACGTCGGTCGTGGAGAGTGCGATGCGGACCATCGGTGAGCTCGCGGCCCTGCAAAGGGACGCGCACTAGCACGGAAAATGCCGGACGCGATGCGCGCGGTATCGAAGCGCCGCCTGACGTGAGCGCCTCGGGAGGCGCTCTTCTTCATCGATCGAATTAATTCGGATTACTGGCTAAATTCGGGCGCTGCCGATATCAGTAAGCCGCAACCCAGTGTCCGGGCACCCACGCCCAGTGATTGCCTTCCCAGCGGTAGTGGCCCTTCACCCAGTGATAGCCCGGCGACGGCGCGGGCGGCATGACTTCGACGCGCGGCGTTGGCTCGGGCGGCCGCGCGGGTTCCACCACGCAGGCTGAAAGCAGCTCGGCGCCGGTGAGCAGGGCGGTGAGAAGCATCGGCTTCGTCTTCACGATACAGGTCCTCCTTGATTTGCAGATTGATGGTTGGTTTGACGGCGTTGTGATCGGCGGTTTGGGACGCTTCGCGCCGGACCCGCGGTCATGTGCGTATCAGGCCCGTGATGGGTTTCATCGCGCCGGCCTCGGCGAACAGCGCGGCGGCCGTGCGTTGCGGATCGAGACCGAGGCTTTCCGCGGCGGCGCCCGCGATGAGCGCGTCGAGCGAAGCAGTCGGCTTGAGGTCGCGTCCCTCGTAGAGATCGGCGCTGCGCAGGCCGGGCCAGTCGGCGATCACGCGTCCGCCCGCGACCGCGCCGCCCGCGAGCATCGCCACCGAGCCCTGGCCGTGATCGGTGCCGCCCGTGCCGTTGGCGGCGGCCGTGCGCCCGAACTCGGTCGCGACGAGCACGGTGGTCTGGTCCCACGCAGGCCCGAGCCCGTCGCGCAGCGCGGCGAGCATCGTGTCGAGCGCCTTCAACTGATTTGCGAGGCGCGCGTTCTGCGCGCTGTGCGTGTCCCAGCCGCCCGTTTCGATCATCGCGATGCGCGGGCCGTCCGGGCGTGCGAGAAAATCGGCGGCGAGCTTGCCGAGGCTCGCGGGGTCCTGCTTCGCGCTCGCGTCGCCGGCGAGTCCGCGCGCGTTCATCGCCGATGCCCAGAGTCCGTGCAGCTGCGCATCGCTCTCGTAAAGCGCCGACACGCGCGTGAGCAAATCGTCCGAGGCAGCGGGCAGCGCGGACGGCGCATACGACGTCGCGCGCGCCGCGCCGCGCAATGCGAGCGGCACTGTGGGCGCGAACGCGATGGCGCCGTCGCCGTGCGTCGATCCCACTTGCGCGACGAGCCGGTTGAGCCAGCCGTCCTTCACCTGGTACGGCGCGTGGCCGCCTGTTTCCAGCACGTTCTGGCCGTCGAAGTGCGAGCGATCGCGATATGGCGAAGCGACCGCATGCACGAAGAGCGCCTGGCCCGAGCTATACATCTGCGCGGTTTGCGCGAGCGAAGGATGCAGCGCGAAAGTGCCGTCGAGCCTGGCGGCTTTCGCGGTGTCGATGGCGAGCTCGCCGCGCAGCCCCGCATACGCGGGATCGGCGTAAGGCACCACGATGTTGAGGCCGTCGGCGGCGCCGCGCTGGATCACGAAAACGAAGCGGCGGTCGGTGGCGGCGCGCGCGAAGACGAGTTGCGGCGCGACGAGCATCGCACCCGCACCGGCGGCGGCGACGCGCAGAAAGCGGCGACGGGAGAGCATGCGTTATCTCCTCAGGAAGTCGGGCGAGACGAGCAGCAGGGCGACGGCGGTCTGGGCGCTTTCGGCGTGCGCGACGGCGGTGGCCGTGGGCGCGCCGAGCGTGCCGGGCAGCACGCTCGGGCCGAGCGTGCGCGGATCGAGCCGGTCGCCGACGAGCGCGGCGAAGCGCTGCGCGACCTCGACGCGGCGCACGAGCGCATCGGGCGCGGCCCAGCTCGCAGCGATGTCGTCGTAACCGGCGGGCGAACCGGGGCGCCAGACGGGCTGGCCAAGTTGCGTGAGCAGCGGCGCGGCGTTCAGGCCGCCGCGATCGCGCCAGCCGAGCGCGCGCATCGACGAAACGGTCCAGTCCCACGGCGTCTTGAACTTCGCATCGGCGCTGGCCCACGCTTGCGGCGACTCCACGAGCGCGCGATACACGGTCGGCAGATCGCCGCCGCTTTGTTCGAACGTTTGCGCGAGATGGCTGGTGAGCGCGGGCGGCGGGTTGTCGGCCACGAAATGACGTGCGAGCTGAAACGCGATGTGGCGGCTCGTGGCGGGCGCATGCGCGAGGTCGCGCAGGATGGCGAGCGCCTGTTGTTCGTTATCCTGATCGTATTGACGGCCCATCACCGTGCGCGCGCCGGGTTCGTGCAGCGCGGGTCGAAACACGAACGCGCCGGGCGCGGCATTGCCCGGCTGCGGTCCGCGCACGCCCGCCACGCTCCAGCCCGTGAGCGCACGCGCGCATTCGGTGACGTCCGCCTGCGTGTAGCCCGTGCGTACGCCAAGCGTGTGCAGCTCCATGATCTCGCGTGCGAGATTCTCGTTGAGGCCGCGTTTGTGCGCGGGATCGCGCTGGTCGGCGCGCAGCGCCGCGCGGCTATCCGGGCCCACGGAGCGGATCTGATCGAGAAAGACCTGCATCGCGGCATGTTGCTCGACGGCCACCAGCAAGTCGTCGAATGTGCCGAGCACGTGCGGGCGGATCGCCTCCATCTCGAACGATCCGGCGAGTCCCGCGAGCGCCGGTTTGTCGACGGAGACCGCGAAGTGATTCGACCAGAAATGCACGATGCGCTCGACGAAAGGCGTGTCCGTTTGCAGCGCGCTCGTGAGGCGCGCGTTCACGGCGCCGCGGTAGATCTCGACGCCTTCGCGCCGGATCGCGCGATTCACGGCCTGGCGCGCGGCCTGCCGGGTCGCGGCCGGGTTCGTCGCGGCGGGCGAGGCGTCGCTGGCGGTGTTGTCCGTTGCGCTTGCCGCTGTGTCGTTGCCGGCGGCACGGGGCGCGCCGCCGCTCATCCCTTGCAGACGCTCCTCGCCGAAGCGTGTCGCGAGCGCGATGGCGCCGGGCTGGTCGCGCCAGGCGGCGGGCAGCGGCTCGTAGCGGGCGAACTGATCGAGCAGCCAGTGTTGCGGATTGGCGGGCGGCGCCTCGTCGGGTCGCGCGCCAAGGCCGAAGCGATTCATGGCGATCGCGGCGGCGGGGGCGGTCGGCAGGCTGTCCATGCGCGGTCCTCGTGGTGTTGCGTACTTCTCTTAAACGCCGTGGATTCGAGAATCCGTCGCCGGGATGCCGATTTTTCCGGCGCTTTCGTTCGCGCGTGCAGTGCCGGTTCAGTTCGCCGCGCTGGCTTCGCTGGCTGCGTTCGCGGCGCGTGCCGCATTGCGTGGCGCAGGCAGACGCCATTGGCCGCTGCGCTTCAGGCCGTCGACGAACTTGAGGCGCTCGTCGGGCGTGAGCGTGGCCGCATAGTTGGCGACGCCCGTTTCCACCTTCGCGCGCAACGCGCTGTCGGCTTCGCGCGTGTGTGCGAGCGCGGCGTCGAGCGCGGCCCGGTCGAGTTGCGGCGCGGCGAGCAGATCGAGCACCTCGCGACGGTCTTCGCGGGCCGCGCGCGCATCGTCGCGGCCTTCGCGTCGCGCCGACTTGAGCGCGTCGAGGAACTGCTGCTGGCGCTCGGGCGTCAGGCCGTCGGTGGCGAAACGCAGCGCGGCGCGCGGCGCGGGCGGCGTCTGGGTTTGCGATTGCGCTTGGGTTTCGATCGCGCCGCGCGCGGCGAACCAGCGCCACGCGCCGCCCGCGATCGCGCCGAGCAAAAAGACGTTGAGCAGCACCGAGCCCACCATCAGCGCTTTCCAGGAGCGGCCGTTCATTCGTCGCCCCAGTCGGCACCCGAACCGCCGAAGCTCGTGCCCAGATAGCTGCTTTCGTGCGCTTCGAACGTCCCGTAGGCGGCGGGCGCCGGGTTGCCGGGCAACATGAGCGACATGGCAAGCGCACCGGCCAGCGCGCCCGCGAGTCCCACGCCCGCGAAGGCCGCGCCGGACCACCAGAAGCGGCGGCGATTCGACGGCGTTTTGGCACGCGTCGGCACGGGCACGGGCGCACTCGCCACGATCTGCTCGATGAGCACGCGCGAAGGCGGCGCGACCCTGTCGCGCGCGAGCCAGGCGTCCAGTTCGAGCGCGGCTTCGAGCGTGGCGTCGGCTTCGGCGCGATGCGCGCGCGCCCAGGCGAGCGCGTCGGCGCGTTCCCGCTCGGGCCAGCGCCGTGGATCGGCGCCCCACGCTTCGACGAGGGTGTGGAATCGTTCGGGTGTCATGCGGAGTCCTTGCCGGCGCCTTCACCGGCCAGTTGTGCGCGCAGGGTGCGCCGGGCGCGCGCCAGCAGGCTTTCGAGCGCATCGACCGAAATGCCCATCAGGCCGGCCGCGTCCAGGTTCGAAAGCTCCTGATAGTAAGTGAGCACGAGGGCTTCGCGTTGCCGCACGGGCAGCGCGGCCAGCGCCGCGCGCACGCGTTCGCCGCGTGTGCGGGCCTCGATGTGCTGATCGGGCGCGGCGGCGGGATCGGGTTCGTCGGGCAATGTGTCGACGGGCTCTTCGCGGCGTCCGCGCAGACGGTCGTAGCACAGGTTGAGCGCCACGCGATGCAGCCAGGTGTCGAATTTCGCTTCGCCGGTGCGCCAGTGCGGCGCCTGCTTCCAGATGCGCACGAAGGCCTCCTGGGCGATGTCTTCCGCTTCCATGCGGTCGCCGAGTATGCGCGTGGCGAGCGCGAGCAGGCGTGGCAGCTTGCTCAGCACGAGCGCGCGCACCGCGCCCGCGTCGCGCGCACCCACGCGCGCGACGAGTTCCGCGTCGGGGTCGCGCTCGCTCAAGGCGCGGCACCGTGACCCGGATGGCGCATCCGGCGCATCCGGCGCGTTCGCAGCATTCGCAGCATTCGCAGCATTCGCCACATTCGCCACATTCGCCACATTCGCCACATTCGCCACGAAGGTTGCGCGCGCCGCGGGCCGGGGCGCGGCGGCGCAGGGTCGTGCCGCGCGAGTCTCATCGTCGTCCCCTCCCAGGGCGTGCGCCGGTTCGGGATGCGCCGCCTGGGCGGCAGCGTCGGCCGTTTTGCGAACGTTCAATATACGACGACCGCGGGCCGGTAGTAGGCCGGACGGGCCGGTACCACGATGCAGCCGGTCAGGATGGCTGCGGCGAGCGTGAGCAGGATGAGCGTTTTCATGGTCGTGCGCCGTGTCGGTGGGAATCATTCACCTGAGCCGGCTCAGGCCCAGCGGCCCGGCACCCAGCGCCAGTTCGGGCCGCGCGCGACCCAGTGCCCCGGCATCCAGTGGTAGCCGACGCGAACGGCCTGCCAGTGGCCCGGAAGCCAGACGTAGTCGCCGTGGGCCCAGTGCCAGTGGCCGGGGTCCCAGGCGTAGCCGGTGCGCGGCGGCGGCACGGTTTCGACGCGCAGCGGCGGCGGCGCGTGCGGAGCGACGATGATGGTCTGCGAGAACGCGGACACGCTGGCGAGCGCCAGGACGGCGGCGCTCACCAGCGCGCGAAGCGGCTTGATCGGCATGGAAACTCTCCCGTTGTTCGTGGCGGGCGCGGTGCTGACACGGCCCTTGTACGAATTGAACGGAACGGCGCGCGGAAATCCGTCGCGGGAGAGGCGAATATTTTTTGGGTGGCGCGCGGTTGCCGATTCGGGTGCCTGGCTAGCTTGAGAAGCATCGACCGTTCGGTTCGAGCATGCGCCGGCGAGCGGCGCGCACCTTCACATCTGCCCGACGCTCGCGCGCATGAGTCGTGTCGTTGTGCCCCATTCTCGCCTGCATGGTACGGGAGCAAATGGGGCGATCAGGTCAGGAACTCTCTTCGGCCCGAACGGGCATTGCAGTTCTGGCTTGCCGGCTACGCGTTGCAAGCCAGCACAGGATCGATCCGCCGCAGACCATCAGCGCCCCTTGCCAGAACTGGACAGACAGGGGCGCGTGGAGCAGGGCGGCAGCGAACGCTGCGGAGAGCACGGGAATGAAATACGACGCTCCGGCAAGCACGGTGACATTGCCATGCAGGATGCCCACGTTCCACGCGGCGTAGCCGAAGCCCATGGCGGAAGCGGCCAGCACGAGATAGACGAGCGCATGGAGGCTGAACGTCATCGCACCGGCACCTTCGACAACGTACTTGCCCCACAGCACAACGGAAACCAGCATGAAGAACAGCGTTACGCCGTTCTTGCCGCGGGCAATACGCGCCGTCACGGTGCAATAGGCCGCCCAGATCAAGGCACCGACAAATGCCAGGCCGTAGCTCAACGGGTTGTCCTTGATGTTCGCCAGCATGCCGGGCAGATCCAGCACCTGGTCGGTGCCCAATACCCAGCAAATGCCGAGCATCGAAAGCAGGAAGCCCGGCACGACCAGCAGGTTCGCCTTCTGTTTGTTGAACAGAATGGCCGAGACCAGCGTGAAGGTCGGCCACAGGTAATTGACCATCCCGACTTCGATGGCCTGCCTGCCGGTGTTCGCATAGCCGATGGACAGTGACAGGCACACTTCGTAGCTCACGAACAGCACACTGCCCCACACCAGGTAGCGGCGCGGAAATTCACGGAGTCTCGGGAAGCCGACCGTGAAGAAGAGCAACAGGGCGGCCACCGAATACATCATCGCCGCGCCGCCGGTTGCGCCGAGACTTTCGCTGACACCCCGAATGAGCGCAACGATGGATGCCCACAACAGGACTGCAATCAGTCCGATGAGCGTTGCCTGCTTTTTGCTCTTCATACTCGTCAATCGCTTCAGATGATTCGATGCCGCCACGTCGTTCCGCCGTGGCAAGGTTGAATTGCCGGCCGCAACCGCCACGCCGGATGGCGGCGCCCGGCAATGTGGCGCGCCGAGCCTACGCGGTCGTCGCGGGGACGTCAATCCAGATGGTCTTCATCTCGGTGTATTGATCGTGCGCCCAGACGGACTTGTCGCGGCCGCCAAACCCGGACTGCTTGTAGCCGCCGAACGGCGTCGTGACGTCGCCCTCGCCAAAACAGTTGACGGTGACGACGCCCGCGCGGATCTCGCGCGACAAGCGAATGGCGTGGTTCAGGTTGCTCGTATAGACCGAGGCGGCTAGTCCATAGACCGAGTCGTTAGCCAGCGCGATCGCCTCGCCGATTTCGGTGAACGTCGTGACGGCAAGGACCGGGCCGAATATCTCTTCCTGGAACAAGCGGTTTTGCGGGTCGATGCCGTCCACCACCGTCGGCTCGACGAAAATGCCGCTCTTCGTGTCGCCGCCGAACACTACGCGCAAGCGCTCTGCGTTCGCATACTCGATATACGAACGCACCTTCTCGAAGTGCGCTTTGCTGACCATCGAGCCGACGCGGTGCTCCGGATCGAGCGGATCGCCCATTTTCCATTCGCGCAGGTGCACGCCGATACGCTGCAGCAACGCGTCCTTGATGTCCGTATGAACGATCAGGCGTGACGACGCCGAGCAGTTCTCGCCCATGTTCCAGAACGCGCCATTGACCACGTGCTGGGCGACCGCATCGAGATCCTCGACGTCGCGCAGCACGACGGCGGGATTCTTGCCGCCGCATTCGAGCACCACGCGCTTCAGGTTGGAATCGGCGGCGTATCGGAGGAACCGGCGGCCGGTTTCCGTCGAGCCGGTGAAGCTGACCATGTCGACATCCCGGTGCATGCCCAACGGCTCGCCGACTTCCTTCCCGCCACCCGGCAAAACGTTGAAGACGCCGGCCGGTACGCCCGCTTCGTGAGCCAGTTCCGCAACACGCAGGGCGGTAAGCGTGGTTTCCTTCGCCGGCTTCACGACGATGGAGCACCCGGCCGCGAGCGACGGGCCGATTTTCCATGCGAGCATCAGCAACGGAAAATTCCAGGTGAGGACGAGGCCGACCACGCCAACGGGCTCGCGCACTACGAGGGCGAGCGCGCTCGCGCCCGCAGGGGCGGTGCTGTCGTAGATTGCCTTCTTCGAGGAAGTCCATGAGCGGCAGCATCGCGGACATGATGCGGCGGCCCGTGTCGAAGTCTTTCCGGACTGCGCATGCCTCGTACAGCGCGACGTGCTCGGCGGGCAGGAAGTTCGAGCCCGCGCACACCCAGCTGCGCGCGCCCCACGCGAAGAACTCCAGCGCCTGATCGTCCCAGCCGCACGACACGCCGAGAGTCGGGAACTCGCGTGCGAGCATGTGCAGTTGCCCCATCTGGCCAGAGCTTTCCTTGATCGCAACAAAGTTCTTCGAGGCCTTCAGCACCGTATCGAAGAACTCGCGGCCCATCGAGACGCCCATGCGGCCGGGGTAGTTGTAGAGCATGATGGGCAGATCGGCTGCGCGATCGATGGCCAGCGCGTGCACGGCGTTTTCCTGTTGTGTGGGCAGCGCGTAGGGCGGCGAGCCGACCAGGATCGCATCGGCCTTGATGGCCTTTGCCGCTTTCGCGTATTCGACGGAATCCTCGGTGCGGACCGCGCCGGTGCCGATGATGAGCGGCAAACGCGAGCCGATCACTTCTCTCGCCCAGACGCCCAGATCGAAACGCTCCTGCACGCTCTGCGCGTAGTACTCGCCGGTCGAGCCGCCGATGATGCCGTGGACCCGGGCCGCGATCAGCGATTCGAGCACATCGGCAAATGCCGTCTTGTCGATTGGCCCTTCCGCGTTCAGGGGCGTGACGGCGGGGGTGTAGATGCCTTCAAACTTCATGATGTTCTTCCGGGGAGAGAGACTGGCGTCAGGACGAAGAGGGCGCCGCCGCCAGGTGGGCGGCGGCATACAGGTGGTACGTATCAGTGATTCAGCGAGGCCGCTTCCTGCAGGCTCAGCGAGCGCGTTTCGGGCGCGAGAGCGAGCGAGGCTGCGAGGCCGATGAACGAGACGGCCGCCGCTGCATACATGGTGTTGCCGATGCCGATGGTCTGGAGTGCGGTCGGTACCGCCCACGTTCCGATCGCTGCGCCGATTCGCGAAAGCGATGCACCCATGCCGACGGCAAACGCACGGATATCGGTCGGGAAGATTTCATTCGGGTACACGAGCTGCAGCACCTGCGCGCCGCCGATCAGCACCGCATACGCGCCGAACAGCACCAGAATCACGACTGCCGGGCCATTCGAGCATGCGCCGAGCGCCAGCAACGCAAGACCCGACCACAGGAAGCTGTGAATCACCATCGCGCGGCGGCCCAGTACGTTGATGATGCGCGTGGCGATGATGCAGCCCACGACGAAGAGCAACGTGATCGCGACCGAGCCGAGCGACTCCCACTTGCCGGTCAAATGCAGCGCCTCCAGCACACGGGGCGCGAAGGAGTAGACCGCGAAGACCGGAATCACGGAGCAGCTCCAGAACACCGAAACGAAGAGCATGCGTTTGCCATAACCGGAATGCAGCAGCGACCAGAGCGAAATCTTCTTTTCGGTTTGTTCTTCCGGCAGATTTTTCAGGGAGAACGAAGGACCGTAGACCTTCTTGATGACGGCATCGGCATCGGCGGTGCGGCCTTTGCTGAGCAGCCAGCGCGGCGACTCGGGCGTGCCGATGCGTACGACGAACAGCACGATACCGATGACGGCGGGGCTCGCGAGCACCCAGCGCCATGCGTCTCGCGCACCGCTGCTCAAGATGAGGTTGCCGACGAGATAGGCGAGCGCGGCGCCCAGGAACCAGATGATCGTCAGCATGGCGAGGCGCGGACCGCGGTATTTGCGCGGCATGAATTCGACGAGCAGCGAGCCGGCCACCGGATATTCGATGCCCACGCCGATGCCAATGAGGAAGCGCAAAACGAAGAGCGCTTCGCCCGACTGGACCCAGAGACTGCCCCGTCCAGGTCAGGCATGCGTTCAGGATCGAGACAGGACAGCGGCCGGCGTTCCGGCCCAGACGCCCGTGAGCCACGAGGCATTCTGGATGTGCACGCCGTCGAACTTCGCTCCTGATTCCACGAGAACCGGACTCAGGAATTCGCCTGGAAAGCGGGGTCCAGGTGAGCATCACGTCTCGCGCAAACTTCCTGTGCGGCGCGCGTGGCTCACGGCCGCCAGGAGGTCGTATCTGCGCACCTTTTCGTAAAGCGTGCTCTTGGCGATACCCAACTGATTTGCTGCTTGCGTGAGATTGCCGGCATGGCGATCGAGTGCCCGGCGGATCGTTTCGGCTTCAGCCATGCGGAGAGATTCCTCCGTGCCTGGTTCCGGCGCGCCCGTAACACCCGGCGCGCCGTACGCGCCTGGCACAACAGGAGAACAGACCTCGGCGGGTAACCTCTCCGCGCCGATCACCGGGCCGTGGGCCAGCAGGAGGGAGCCTTCGATCGCGTTGCGCAGCTCGCGCACGTTGCCTGGCCACGAATAATTGAGCAGACACGCATAGGCCTCATCGTCGAACGATCTGTCCGGCAAACCGTAAGACCTGCACATATGCTCAAGCCAGTATGCAATGAGGGCGGGCAGATCTTCTGTGCGCTCGCGCAGACTCGGGATCGACACCGTCGTTACCGCGATGCGGTAGAACAGGTCCATGCGGAACATGCCCTTGCCAATGGCGTCCTTCAGGTCGCGATGGGTTGCGGCGACAAGCCGGAAATTGACCTTGCGCGGCGTATTCTCGCCTAGCCGGTATATTTCGTTTTCTTCCAGAACACGCAGCAGATGGGGCTGTATATCGAGCGGCATTTCGCCGATCTCGTCGAGAAACAGCGTGCCGCCGTTGGCAGCTTCGATCTTGCCCGCTGCTCCCGACTTTCTCGCACCGGTAAAAGCGCCCTCGGCATAGCCGAACAGCTCGCTCGCGAGCAGGTCTTTCGAGAGTCCGCCGCAGTTCAGTGCGACGAATGGACCGTTTGCCCGTTCGCTGGCCTGATGGATGCCTTGCGCGAAAAGCTCCTTACCCACGCCCGTCTCGCCGAGCAGCAGGACAGGGACCTTCGAGGGCGCGAACTGGCGCGCCTTGTCGACAGCCGCGCGCAGCACGCGGCTGTCTCCGACGACGCGCGCGAAGCCGCGGGCCGCGCCGTGCTGCGGCTCGCGTTCGCGGGCAACCGGCACTGCACCGCGAATGGCGGGGGGGCCGGGGATCACGATCATGAAGCCCAGTACACCGCCGTCTTCGCGCAGTATTTCGACATGGGCCTGACGCAGCCACACCGGCGCTGTCGCCGAAGCAATGGTGCCCGACCGGGTGTCCAGCCCGGGCAGCACGAAGCTGGCGTCGAGCTGCACGTCGAACCCGAGGCGCCGCAGCGCGGGCACGACCTGGGCATTCGCCTTGACGAGGCGCCCCCGCTCATCGACGATGAGTACCCCGTCCGGGCCGTTGACGCCAAGGCGTGACGCGCAGCGGTCCAGCATGTGCAAACGTCGCTGCATGGCGTCCTTGGCAAGCCGGCTTTCGATGCGCCCGGCGAGCGACACGGTCAGCGCGAGCGTATAGCGGCTATAGGTGTCCGCGAGTCCCGAGACATCGATTACGCCGAGCACGCGACCATCGAACGGATCGCGGATGACGGTTGCCGAGCAGGTCCAGCGCTTGATGCCGGCGCAGAAATGCTCCGCGCCGTGAATCTGCACGGGCTGCCCCAGCGTAAGCGCAGTCCCGATCGCGTTGGTGCCGCAATTGAGCTCGGTCCAGTTGCAACCCGGCACGAGCCCGACTTCGCGCGCGGGCTCGATGATCCGCATGTCGCCTTCGTGCTTCAGGACCATGCCGTCGGGGTCGGCGAGCAGCATCACCGTATCGGTCTGCGTCAGCAACTCACGGATCTGCTGCATCAGAGGCAGGCTCGCGCTGATCAGACGGTTGCTGGCGCTTTGCCACTGCATCAGTTGATCCTCGCCGAGCGGCGGCGGCGCGCGATCCGCTGTCGGGTTGACCTGCCCCACGAGGCAGCGCTGCCACGAATCATCGACGACGCCGCGCACTTCGGCCGAGTGCCATTCGCCGCCGCCGACCCGATGCTCCCATGCCGTCATGATGCCGGTATCGTGCTGGGGACTGGAAAACCAGTCCATAGGCGTGCCTGTCCGTTGCATGCATGTCTCCTGGCAGTTCGCGTTTGCCGCGAACCGTGAGGCCGTCTCGTCTGGCCCCTCTTTTAGTTCCAGTTTTGCCCGGCAGAACCGGCCAGGCACGTTGCTGGACATCGTACTCCGATCCGATGCGGTGACCGGCTCCTTGTCGAGCCGCTACAAGCAATGCGCGCGCCAGTCGGCTCCTGGCCGGCCTCGTGGTGCATGCTGCCACCGCGATGGCGGTGACCGGCGCGCGAGTGTGCTCCAGACGGCCGCAGCCGAAGCGCGGCCGGAAACACGTCGGCCGTCCGGAAATCGAACGGCCGGAAAACGAACGCCCCGCTTCGCGCTGTGCGAAAGCGGGGCGCGCCGGCGCCGGCGCCCGCGAGCGCCGGCTGGCTCGAACATCGGACTAATCGACCCGTTCGGGCACCGGCAGCTTGACCCACTCCGAGTAGAACGCGTCGATGTCGGGCTCGAAGTCATGGACGACCGGATACCACGGCGTAGGCGCTTCCACGTCGTGCATCGCGCCGCACGTGGGGCAGTAGTACTCGCGATACACCTGCCATTGAGTATCGGGCGCCATCAGCCGTGGGTAGACCTCGTCCATGGCTTCTTCGGTATCGCGCACGAAGATGTTGGCATGCAGCTTCCAGTTTTCCCGGTAGTCGCAGAACACGTGGCCGCAGTCGCATTGCGTGACCCACTTCTTCGTCGCCGATTGCTGCACGATGTACAGGTGCGGTCCAAGCGGCAGCACAATGCGATCCTTCCAGCCGAGCTTGCGCTGCAGCGATTCGACATACATCTGGAATCGCTCGCCGTCCTTGGGCATCGACAGCATGCGCAGCGTCGTGTCCCAGTCGAGCTTGCCGTCGACCAGATTCCGGATCTGCTCTTGGGTGTAGGTAGACATGGCGTTTCCTCCTCGAATTTCTTGATGGTTGTGCGAAAGCCGGCGGACTTACTCTTCGACCAGCACGACGGTGTTGACGTCGGGCATCTTCGAGAGGTCCATGCGGAATTTCGAGCCGTAGGTCGGCACGTCGAGCTCGTCCTCGGTGAGCGTCCACGAATCCGGCAGATCCCAGAACGTCCGGAACTGCTGCTCGAATTTCGTCGAAAGCCCGAAGCTCGTCGCGAACATGTGCTGCACCTGGGGCGCGGCGTGCTTGAGCAGAATCCGCTCGCGCTCGCCCTTCATCCATTCGCGCGTGGGTTGCGAACGCGCAAGGCGCTCATTGCGGATCTCGATGCGCAGCAGCGCGGTCGCTTTCGCGTCCACGGCCCAGATGCCGTTGGCGTTCTTCGTCGCGACGGCGCCGTACACCTTCTGCGCGTATTCGGGCAGCAGCAATGCATTGTTCAGATCCCGTCCGATGGCGTCGGGCTCGCGATCGAGCGGATCGCCAAAGCCGGGGCCGCCGCGCAGATAGTTGAGGTAGAGATCGTAGTTGCTGTAGCAGTCCTCCGTGGTCATGCACTGATGATCGCGCTTGATGACGGCGCCCGCGTTCAGGTGGTTTTCGTAGTCCGGGAAATCCGGATTGGCGTCGCCGCCGAGCGGCAGGCTCTCGCCCAGTGCGATGCGCTCCTTCAGGCCGGTGCGGTGCGCCTCGAAGCGGTAGCCGGTGGCGCTCGGGTAGCCGCCCATGAGCCCCCAGTCGCTGTTCATGTAGCCGTTGCCCATGAAGAACATGGTCCAGTCCTGCGCCTTCCAGACCATGCGCAGCGTTTCGAAGCCGCATCCGCCGCGATACTTGCCGTAGCCGCCCGAGTTCGTCTTGATGTTGCGGCCGAGGTAGAGCAGGGGTTCCGCCATCTCCCAGATCTCGATGTCGCCCATGTCGCCTTCGGGATTCCAGATCGCGGCGGCATGACTGAGGCCGTCCTTGATTGCGCAGGCACCCGTGCCGCACGATGACGCCTCGAAGCTGTTGACGGCATGGATGTCGCCATCCTGGTTGATGCCGCCGCCCTGCAGCCAGTTCGACGTGTTGGCGTTGCCCGCGTTGACTTCCTCGAGATAGCCGCGGCTGAAGTAAGCCTGCGAGAGACCGCGCCACAGCGCGCTCCACCCCGAAACGAGGAAGTGCCAGGCGTAGGCGTGACCCGTGCGGCGGTCGTCCGGATTCATCCATGCGCCCTTGGGCAGATGGAACTCGGTGCCGAAGTACGCACCGTCGTTGATGCGCTGCGTGGGGACGAGCGTTTGCGTCATCATCACCCAGATGCCGCTCGTGAACGCGACCTGGTGCGCGTTGTACGAGTGCCAGCCCCAGCGGCTCGCCCCCTCGAAGTCGAGCCGCCACGTACCGTCCTTGCGGATCTCCATTTCCACGGGCGAGTGCATGATCGAGTCGAGCTTCGCAAAGGCCGACGAAGTTTGCACGTCCGGATGGTTATAAGGCACGTCCACGAAGGCGACCTTGCGATACTTGCCCGGCAGCGTCATCGCCTTGATGCGCGTTTGCAGGCCCCGGCGTCCCTCCTCGATCACCTCATAGGAGAACTTTTCGTAAGCGTCGAGTCCTTCCTCTTCGATGACTTCCTCGATCAGGTTGCGAATCATATGGCAGCCGGCGATGCGCGTGCGCTCGTCGAGAATCCAGTATTTCGGTGTCCGTACCGAACGCTGGCTCTCGTGGAGCCAGTCGCGCAGCGGCGTGTCGTTCACGCCGGTCTTGCGGCACGTGATCATGTAGCCGTCGCCGAAGCGCTGCACCTGACCCGTCGACATCGAGCCCGGTGTCACCGCGCCCGTGTCGATCACGTGCGTCACGCCGCCCACCCAGCCGGCCAGCTTGCCGTGCGCGAAGATCGGCACGATCGTCGCAATGTCGCACGGATGGACGTTGCCGATCGAGCAGTCGTTGTTGGTGAACATATCGCCGGGATGAATGCCGGGGTTCGCCTCCCAGTTATTTTCGATCATGTACTTGATCGCCGCGCCCATCGTGCCGACGTGGATGATGATGCCGGTGGAGGTGAGCACGCAGTCGCCCGCCGCGTTGTAGAGCGTGAAGCACAGTTCGCCTTCCTGCTCGACGATCGGGCTTGCCGCGATCTTCTTGGCTGTTTCACGCGCATGGACGAGTCCGCCGCGCAGTTTCGAGAACATCTTCTCGTAGCGGATCGGATCGCGCTCGCGCAATTCGAGCCGTTCGAGGCCGTTGTAATGGCCGGTTTGCCCGGTGCGCGCGAGGATGGCATCGCGGAACTGCTTCAGGGTCTGGCCGTTCTTGAGCAGGTCGGCGAAACCGACCTCCTGGCTGGATATCATGTTCATCGCGTGTCTCCTTACTTGACTTCTCTGAGATGGAAGAGGCGGTGCTTGTCGAGCGTCGTGGCGAAGCCCTTGGGAACCACGAAGGTCGTCGCGTCGGATTCGATGATGGCCGGGCCGGTGATCTCGTTGCCCGGTTTGAGCGCCTCCATCTTCCACAGGACGGCGTCGTGCCATTGCTTGTGGCGATAGAGCCTGCGAACGCCGACGCGTGCCTCGGCGGGCGGCAGGGCGCCGCCTTCCGGGTCCGCGGGGAGAACGGGCTTTTGCGTGAGCACCATGCCGCGCATGATGGCGCCCGTCACCGAGAAGCCAAGTTCGGGCGAGCGCGCCGAACTGGCATAGACGCGGCCATAGGTGTCCTCGAATGCCTCGACGATGCGGTCCCAGTCGCCGGGGTTCGAGGCGCTTGCGATCGGCGATTCGATCTCGAGGTCGTTGAGCTGCCCCATGTACTGCATGCGAAAGCCCGGGCGCAGAATCACGTCCTGTTCGCTGAAGCCGTTGATGCGGAATTCCTCCACCACCTTGGCGGCGAGTTCCGACCAGGCTTTCTGGATGGTTTGCGCGGCGAGGGCCTTGCCGTCGTCGCTGGCGAGTTGCGGCAGCGCCAGATCGACGCTCTTGTCGTAGCGATACTCGAAATCCGCACACGCGCAGCCGAATGCCGAAAAGCCGGCCGCCCAGGCGGGCACCACGACATCCTTGAAACCGAGCCCTTCGGTGTAGCCATAGGTATGGACCGGTCCCGCGCCGCCATACGAAAAGCACACGAACTCCGTCGGGTTGTAGCCTTTCGCGCTGACGTTCGAGCGCAGGTACTCGCGCAGTTGCAGATCGAGCAACTCGATCACGCCAGCGGCCGCGTCTTCGACTGAGAGCCCGAGCGGATCGGCGATCTGCGCCTTGATGTGCTCGCGTGCCCGGTCGACGTCGAGCTTGATCTGGCCGCCGAGGAAGTTGTCGGGGTTCAGGTAGCCCAGCACCACGTGGCAGTCGGACACCGACACGGTCGTGAGCCCGCTCTCCGGCCAGCAGGTGCCGACGCGATAACCGGCGCTGTCCGGCCCGAGCTTGATCGCGCCGCTATAGGGATCGAGCCGCACGAAGCTGCCTGCGCCAGCGCCCACCGAATCCATCGTGACGAGCGGCAGCGACAGCACGAGGCGAGCCATGTCCGGGTCCGATGCGATGGCGAAGTTGCCCTTCGTGATGAGCGCCATGTCGAACGAGGTGCCGCCGATATCGGAGCACGCGATGTTGTCGTAGCCGAGCGTCCCGCCAAGCAGCTTCGAGCCGATGACCCCGCCGATCGGGCCCGAGACGATCGTGCGCGCCAGCTCTTTCGCCTTCCAGCTGATCGTGCCGCCGTGGGTCGCCATGACGCGCAGGTCGAACTTCGCACCGTGCTTGCGAAAGCGCTCGCTGACCTTCCTGAGCGTCTGCCGCGACGGCTCGGCCGCATAGGCTTCGAGCACGGTCGTGTTCATCCGGTGGCTTTCCTTGCGCTGCGGATAGTAGTCGACCGAGGCGAACACCGGGATGTCCGCGCCGATCGCCTTGAGTTCCTGACGCACGATGTCGCGCGCGAGGCGCTCGCTCGTGGCGTTCTTGTGCGACTGCAGGAAACAGATCACGACGGCTTTCGCGCCCGCTGCGACCAGCTCGCGCGTCGCCTGCCGCACTTCGGCATCGCGCAAGGGAATGACGATTTCGCCCTGCACGTCGGTGCGCTCAGTGACGCCGCGCGTGCGCGAGAGCGGCACGAGCGGCTCGTCATAGCGGTGCGTGTTCAGGTGAATCCGTTCTTCGAGCGCATAGCCGAGATAGCTCTGAATCGCGCGGCCCATCGAGTGCACGTGCTCGAAGCCCTTGTTCACGAGCAAGCCGACGTCGAGCCCCTTGCGCTGCACGACACGGTTGAGCATGGCCGTGCCGGAGTACACGCAGGTCACCAGCTCGGGATAGACTTCGTCGACGTCGCGTTGCCAGTGCGCGAGCGCGTCCTGCGACGAGTTGAAGATCGCGAGCGATTCGTCCTCGGGATTGCTCTGTGCCTTGCCCACGACGAATCGCCCGTCGGCGCGCACGAAGAAGGTGTCGGTCATCGTGCCGCCAGCGTCGATGCCCAACACCTGGACTTGCGAAAGCCCTTCCATGGTTTCGTCTCCAATGATTGAAGTAGTCGCGAGCCGCGCTGCGCACGTTTGTCCGAATGCGTCGCACGTGAAGTGGCGGCTCGCGCTCGTCTTTGCAACAGCCATGCCATTGGAGGGGAAGTTCGGGCAAAGCCCCGCGCGGCAAGGCCGGGCGGGCGGAGTCAGGCGCAAGTGCGGCGGCACGGTGCGCCCGGAGGTGCAGTCTGACGGCCGGTTTTCGGCCTGTGCCGGCGTTTGATTGCCGGTCGGTCGAGCGGCATCGGAAGGTCAACGTCGTTGCCGGCTCGCATGGACGCGGACGTTATCTTCAATCACCGGAAACCCGGCGTTTCAGACAGGTAGAAGCCACGGCTGACTCTTCTGGTTTTTCTTGACTCTCATGGATGGTCGAGACTTGCGCGGCGCTCCCGCAACCGTAGATTGGCGTCGCGCCTACCACGTGCACGTGCGGCACGAGACTCGCGATTCTCAGGCCGTCGATGCCCGGCATGCGGATGTCGAGGAACGCGAAATCCGGGCGCTTCGCGTTGAGTTCGGCGAGCGCATCGACGCCGTTGCGAGGCATGCCGACGATATCCAGTTCAGGCCATAGCGGTGCAAGGCGCGCGGCGAGTTCCGCGGACAGGTTGGGTTCGTCGTCGGCAATCAGGGCGGTCGGCATGTCAGGCGATCGGGATCAGCAAGGTTGCGGTCACGTCCCGCCTGGCGTCGGCATTCGCGCCGACCGACACGCGGCCGCGCTCGCCATAGAGACGGGTCATTCGCGCGGCAACGTTCGCGAGTCCTACGCCGCCGTGCAGCTTCGTGCCGCCGTTGCCGAGTCCCACGCCCGTGCCGCTCACGTTCAGGACCAGCAGGCCGCCGTCGCGCGTGTCGCGAATGGTGATTTCGCCGCCGTCGATCGACGGCTCGATGGCGTGCAGCCGCGCGTTCTCGACGAGGGGTTGCAGCAGGAGCGGCGATAGCGGCAACGCCCGCAGTGACGCCGGCACGTCGATCGTGTAGCGCAGGCGTTCCTCGCCGAGCCGGATCGTCGCGATCTTCAGCAGCGCCTCGACCCGTTCCAGTTCTTCTTCCAGGGTGGAGGCGGCCTCGCGTGTCCGCCTCAGGCTCGCGCGCAGATAGCGGTTCAGGCTGTCGAGCATCGTCGTGGCGCGAGCCGGATCGCGCTCGATCAGGCTCTGCACGTTCGCCAGCGTGTCGAACAGGAAATGCGGCTCGATCTGGGCCTGCAGCAGCGCGAGCCGCGCGGCCGTTTCGGCCTGGCGCGCGTCAGCGGCTTCGCGTCGCTGTGTCTCGAGCGATGCACGCATGCGTGCGGCCTGAACGAACACCGGGACGAGCGCGGATGCCGCGCCGGCCACGATGAACGACGAGCCGTAAGCCACCCACACCTTGAAGCTCGCCTGCCCGAGCAGGTGCGGGACGTGCCCGACCGTCGACGCCGCGCACTCGAAGCCGATGAATACGCTAACGGGCGTGATGATCAGGATCTTCGGCACCAGCGCGAGCTTGCCGCGCACGAGCCGGTCGGCGACGGCGCTGAGCAGCGTCGCGCTAAAACCGATGCCGTTCGCGATGACCAGGTATCGCAGCAATGCCTCGTTGCTGCGGGTGGCCCAGAAGATCAGCCCCACGCAGGAGTTGAAGAGCAGCAGGCCCGGCAAAGACCGGCCCCGGCGCGCGAGTCGCGGGTCGCCGGCATGGGGCGCTGACGAGGACAGGAAGGGGCGGGGCCATGCTTTGCATGGCGGCGAGCGAGTGCGGGTACCGGCGAGGGTAGCCCAGTTAGCTGCGTCATCGCCATCGGCGCCAGGGCGCGCTGCGCATGCGACGGTACGCAGGTGTTCGGGCCGCGCGCCGCGCGTCGCGCTATTGCCGTGATCCTCCTTCGCGCCCGGCGCATTGCCCGGGCGATTCGCCTGCTGCGTGACGCGGCCGCGCTCGTTGACCCGGATTTGCGGGACGGCCATGCCGCGCGTCATCCCGGTAGGCGCCGGTTCGTCATGGCGCACCGAACCGCACCGACACCCCCTCGCTCGCCTGGAAGAAGAACGCCACGATCTCGCTTTGCGCCCGGTCTCGCGCCTGGTGGATCTATAAACTAACCGGTTATTTCATCAAGGGCGACGGGATATACTGCAATGCGCCATGGTACTGACAGGTACGTCAGCGTTTATTTGCAGATGTCTGGAAGATGCTCCGCCTTGCCGTCGTTTAAAGGCAAACTGGCATAGGTTTCAGCGCCTCGGTTTGCTGGAACAGGCCAGTTCACTTCCTCGAAGAAAGCGAATGATGCAGGCACGCTACGTGCGACGTAATCGAACATGAAAGCAGGACAGGGAGAAATAATGTACAAGCGCGAAACAATGCGCGCGCGGGCGCTGGCCGTCGCGGCAGTGTCGGTCTGTTTCGGGCTGGCGGCGCCGGGTGCGTTTGCCCAGTCGCAGGCCTACACGACAGAACCGACCGATCTCTACGCCGGGCCTTCCGGCGACTATCCGGTCGTGTCCGAACTCGGACCCAACGTGCCCGTCACCGTGATGGGCTGCGTGAGCGACTACTCGTGGTGCGACGTCGCGCTGCCGGACCTGCGCGGCTGGATCTATGCGGGCTACCTCGCCTATCCGTACGAGGGCAGCTACGTGCCGCTCGAAAGCTACGCCCCGACCATCGGGCTGCCGGTCGTGACCTTCGCCCTCGGCGCGTACTGGGGCAGTTTCTATCGCGATCGTCCGTGGTATGGCGACCGCGACCGCTGGGCGCACACGCCGCCGCACTTTGGCGGTCGTCCGGCGGGACCGCCGCCGATGCATGGCGGTCCGCCGCCCGGAATGGGGCACGCTCCGCCGATGCGTGGCGAACCGCCGCCCGGAGCGGGACACGCTCCGCCGCCGTCGGCCGGCGGACCGCCGCGTGAGATGCCGCGCGAGATGCCGCGCGAGGCGCCCCGTATGCCACCGCAAGGCAACGAAGCTCGGCCTGCTCAACCTCCGATGATGAACGCCCCACGCCGGGCCGAGCAGCCGATGGCTCGTCCTTCGGCGCCGCCGCAAGCGGTCGGCCGTCCTTCGGCGCCGCCCGCAGCCGCTTACGGCCGTGGGCCTTCCGCGCAGCCGTACGGCGCTCAGCGTGCGCCGGGGCCGGCACCCGGCGGTGCGCGCCCCGAAGGCGCGCCGCAGGGCGGACACGCGCCCAGCCAGGGTAACAGCGGTCGTAACGACTACCGCCAGCAGAACTGACGCTGCGGCGTCCCCCCATCCGCTTCACGCGCGGGCGCTCCGGCAACGGGCGCCCGCGCTTTGTTTTTGCCTTTCTCCCCTCGCTATCCCTTCGTCATATCGCCGCGCGCTGACTGAGCGAGCGCGGCTGCCTTGAGCGCCGTGCGGTTTCGACCTTGGGCGATATGCCTCCACGTGGTCCATTTAATGAGGACTACGGCCTGTCTATCCGGATTCGCGCAATTGCAGATGATGCCCCCGGTCAAATTACGTGCCTCGAACAATGACGGCGTATCGCACCCCTGGCCATCCGGCTGAGTATTTTTCAGGTACCGGTCGACGAGAAAATAACGCATGAGTCAGGTGAGGGACCCCCGCTGCGCGTCGATCAGTCTCGTATTAATTTTGGATTGCTAACTGAATCATGGTCATTGTGATGACCTGATACAGCGCATTCGTTTCAGAAAACGTCTACACAGGGAATCTGTATGAACAAGGCTTATCGATCTGTCTGGAACGCGTCATCGGGAACATGGGTGGCCGCGCCGGAGAGCGCCAGGGGGAAGCGGGGCGCCGGGCCCGCCATCGCGACGATCGCAACGGTCGTGAAGGCGTTGGTGGTCTTTGGCGCGGGCGGCATTGCCTTGCCGGCGCATGCGGACGACTCCGCAGCCGGCACGTCGGGCGTGCTGGTCAGCAATACCGTCGATCAAATGGCGCCGGCCAGCGAGCTTGCCGCGCAGAACGTGATGTTGGCGGGCACGCTGCCCACCGGATCGGGAGTCGATCTTTCCGGGCTGAACAGGACGTACAACACGGCGGCCTACTACGCGCAAGTCTCCGGCCTCGCGGACGGCTCCGGCTCGACGCCGCCGTCCGACGTGGCGCGCGCCACCGGCAACGGATCGATTGCGATCGGCTCCAACGCGTACACGCCAGGCAGCGCGTCGGTCGCGCTCGGCGTGCAGACCTATGCGAGCGCGAAGGACTCGGTGGCGCTCGGCTCGGGCTCGGTCGCGGATCAGGCGAATACCGTGTCGGTCGGCAATGACGGGTCGGGGTCGTACGTCGCCTACGATGCGAGCGGCAACGCCTATACGATCCAGAACCAGGCCAACGCGCGCCGCATCGTCAACCTGGCCGCGGGGCAGGACGATACCGATGCCGTCAACGTCGGCCAGTTGCGCGGGGCGACGGGGCTGCTCGGTGGCGGCGCGGCCATTGCGGCGGACGGCACGGTCGTCGCGCCCAGCTATCAGGTGCAAGGCATCACGGCGCACGATGTGGGCACCGCGCTCACCGCGCTCGACGACGGTGTGAACACCAACAGCGCGCAGATCACCAATCTCACGAACAACATCGGCAACGGCACGATCGGTCTCGTCCGCCAGGACCCGGTAACGCGCGCAATCACCGTCGCTGCGGCCACGGACGGCTCGGTGGTCGACTTCACCGGCACGGCGGGCGCGCGCCAGCTTCAGGGCGTGGCGGCGGGGATCGCGGATAACGATGCGCTCAATGTGGCCCAGCTCAAATCGGCAGGGTTTCAGTTCGATAGCGCCGGCAGCGTCATGAACGCCGCCGTCACGTACGACGCCGGTTCGAGTGCCTCGGGTTCGCCGGCCATCACGCTGGATCCCGGCACCGGCGAAAGCGCCTACTTCCGCGATAGCAACCGCACGGAGGGACATCTGCCGGCCGGCACGGTGATCAGCAACGTCGCCAATGGTATTCAGGACACCGATGCAGCGAACGTGGGGCAGGTGTACGACATCATGAACGCGACGATGCCGGGCAGCGGCGTGACGCAGATGCAGTCCATGACGATGTCGAGCGCACAGCAGCAGACCGGCGCGAACGTCAACACGGCCGGGCTCAATGTCACCTACAACACGGCGGCTTACTACTCGCAGGTATCGGGGCGCGGCGACAACTGGGGCACGACGCCGCCGTCCGACGTCGCGCGCGCGCTGGCGAACGGCGCCATCGCGATCGGCTCCAACGCGTTGACCACGGGCACGGCGGGCACGGCGGTGGGCGTGCAGGCCTATACGCCGGCGAACGACGCGGTGGCGCTCGGCTCGGGCTCGGTGGCGAACCAGGCGAATACCGTGTCGGTCGGCAATGACGGGTCGGGGTCGTACGTCGCCTACGATGCGAACGGCAACGCCTATACGATCCAGAATCAGGCCAACACCCGGCGCATCGTCAACCTGGCCGCGGGCCAGGCCGACACGGACGCAGCGAACGTCGGCCAGTTGCGGTCGGCGGGCATTCGGATCGACACGGGCGGCAACGTGACGAACGCGCTCGTCGCTTATGACGACACGAGCCGGGCCCAGGTCACGCTCGGCGGTTCCGGCGGCACGCGCATCACGAATCTGGCGGCGGGCGCGGCCGACCTCGATGCGGTGAACGTGGGCCAGTTGAGGGCGGCGGGGCTTCAGGTCGACACCGGCGGCAACGTGACTAACGCATTCGTGGCCTACGACGATGCGACGAAATCGTCGGTCACGCTCGGCGGCGCGAACGGCACGAAGATCACGAATCTCGCGGCAGGGTCGGCGGATTCGGACGCCGTCAATGCGGGTCAACTGCGCTCGCTTGCCTCGACGCTAGGCGGCGGCGCCGGCGTCGCGGCCGACGGCACGATCGTCGCGCCGACCTACCACATGCAGGGCGGCACGCAAAAGACGGTCGGCGGGGCGCTCGACACGCTCGATTCCGGTCTGTCGTCGCTCCAGCAACAGGTTGCGACGTCGGGCTTCGATCTCGTCGCGCAGGACCCGGTGAGCCACACCATCACGGTCGGCGCCAGCACGGGCGGCAACATCGTGGATTTTTCGGGCACCGCGGGCCAGCGCGTGCTGACCGGCGTGGCGGCGGGCCAGGTGAATGCGATGAGCAGCGACGCGATCGACGGCGCGCAACTCTACGCCCACGCGGCGAGCGTGGCGTCGGCGCTCGGCGGCGGCGCGGCGGTCAAGCCGGACGGCACGCTGAGCGCGCCGTCCTATACGGTCGGCGGCGCGACGGTCCACAACGTCGGCGACGCGATCACGAATCTCGACGGCCGCGTCACGCAGAACACCACGGCCATCGCGAACCTGCAGACCACGGTGACCAACATCGCGGGGTCGGTGGCGAACGCGGTCCAGTACGACTCGGCCGCGCACGACAAGGTCACGCTGGGCGGCACGACCGCGAGCGGCACAGCCAGCCTGACGAATCTCTCCGATGCCACGCTGAGCGCGACCAGCACCGACGCCGTGACCGGCGCCCAGCTCTACGCGACCAACCTGCAGGTCGCGACCCTCGGTCAGGCGGTGCAGAACGTGGCGTCGGCGGGGTCGCAGTACGTCGCGGTGAATTCGTCGAGCGGCGCCGCTGCCGCGCGCGGCGCCAGTTCGGTCGCGGTCGGCGGCGGTGCGAGCGCGAGCGGCAACGCGTCCACGGCCATCGGCGACAAGGCTAGCGCCACCGGCTCCAGTTCGGTGGCCATCGGCGCGAATTCGACGGCGACGCGCGACGACACGGTGTCGGTGGGCAGCGTGGGCAATGAACGGCAGATCGCCAACGTGGCAGCGGGTACAGCGTCGACCGACGCGGTCAACGTCGGCCAGCTCAACAACGCGATGGGCGGCATGAACAGTCACATCGACGACGTCGATCGAAGTGCGCGGCGCGGCATCGCGGCGGCATCGGCGCTGAACATCGTCACGCCATACCTGCCCGGACGGACGACGCTCAATGCCGGCGTCGCGTCCTACCGCGGCGAGGTGGCACTGGGCATCGGCGTCTCGCGCTGGAACCAGAAGGGCACCGTCAACTACAACCTCGGTGTTTCGTCGGCGGGCGGCAACAGCACCATCGTTCGCGCCGGCATAGGCATCGTGTTCGGCGGCTGATGCGGGTGGCCGGGAGCGGCGAGCGTAGCGAGAGCGTCCGCTCCCGGCGTTGTATGACCGGACCGCGTGGCAGACCTGCCGCCCGGTCCTTTCACGGGCAACCAACATGAAACATTCCATCATGGCGATCGCCGTGGTGCTAGCGGTCGCCGGATGCGCATCGCAAGCGTCGCGCGACGCGTTACAGATTCAGGATCCCACGGTGCTCGCCGACGGATTCCATGCGGATCAGAGCACACGGGCGGGCGCCGTCACCAACGAGTGGATCGCGCAATATCGCGGCATCGCAGGCAGTTCGACGCTCGACGAAGTGCAGATACGCCTGCATTCGCTCGGCCCGCGCGAACGGGGCGGTTACTTCGGCGCGAAAGCGCAGTGCTGGATCGATGCGGCGCATGAAGAGCGCGCGCGGCACGCCGGCTGGGGCTTCGTCGAAGAGGCGACGCGCCAGGCCGACCTGCTGGTGGACGCGCTGGAGACGCACGCGCAGCCATCGGCCGAGAATCCGAAGCTGCGTACCTCGTCGGTGCTGCGTCCGGATCTCTGGCGGCAGTTGATGGCCGCGAAGTCGTCGGCGGACTTGCCGGACTGTCTTCAGGCGCAGCAGGTCGTCGCGTGCGGCGAAGTCGGCCTGATCCACGCCGGACACGAAGCGTGGACGCGCGCATACGATGCGAGCCAGCGGCGGGTCGCGGCCATCGAGCAGCAGATCTCGACGCTGCCGCGCACGCTCAGCGAGTGCGCGCCGCCGCCAGCGCCGCGCGCGTTGCCGCCGAAGGTGACGCTGCCCGCCAATGCGCTGTTCGAATTCGACCGCAGCGACGTCGCAGGCATGCTGCCGCAAGGCCGCAGCCAGCTGGACGAACTCGTGCGCGACCTCGGCGCGGACCCCGACGTGACCGCGATCCATGCCGACGGCTACACCGATCGCATCGGCAGCGATCGCTACAACATGGCGTTGTCGCAGCGTCGCGCGGATACGGTCGTCTCCTATCTGCGCAACCTGGGCGCCACCGTGCCGATGAGCGCCGCCGGACATGGCAAAGCGGATCCGGTGGTCCAGTGCGGCGAACGCGAGCGCCTCGGGTTGATCGACTGCCTCGCGCCCAACCGGCGCGTCGAGTTGACGTTCTCGCGCCATGGCGTCGAGGCGGCCGCGGCGCAGGGCGTGCCGGCCACTCACGTACGAACTGCGCCTCAGCAGCCGTCCGACCAGCCGACGCCCGGAGCGCAGATGCCGGCGTACCGCTAGCGCGGCGGGGCACGCCTGCGGGCCGGGGAGAGCGGCATCACGCGCCGCGCACGCAAGTGCGCCGGCGCGACCAACATCGCCGATTTTTGTGCCGGGGTTCTGGGGCGCTCGGGGGGGGGGACGACAACGGCAGCCGCACAGTTCCAGACGCAAGCAATCACCGCTCTTTTTTTCATCGGCAGGGTCGGATCGTCGACTGAAAGCATTTTTCGTCTACTATGATCGAGTTCCGATTCCGGGTAACGACAGCGGCGGCGCGCTTCCCTTTTTTTCAAGACGAAGCGAAAGTCGCCGTTCGACGGCGCACGGCATGACCGGCGCCGCGTGTTCAGGGAGTGGTATCCGGCGGCGCAGGCCCGGCCGGATTCCACTCCATCCGAAAAGATGAAAAGCGATTGCAGGTGCGGGGCATGATGAGAATTGCAGTACTGGATGACGATCCGGCACAAACCGACTTTGTCTGTCAAACGTTGATGGCCGCCGGCCACACGTGCCATGCGTTCGCGAAGGGCGGCGACCTCGTGCGGCAGTTGCGGCGCGAGACGTTCGACCTGCTCGTGCTGGACTGGAACGTGCCCGACATGGCCGGTGACGAAATTCTGCACTGGGTGCGTCGGAGCCTCTCTACGCGGTTGCCCGTGCTTTTCATGACGAGCCGCAGCCGCGAGGTCGATATCGCGCTGATGCTCAACAGCGGCGCCGACGACTACGTCGTCAAGCCCGTCTCGGCGCCGGTGTTGCTGGCGCGCGTGGGTTCGCTGCTGCGCCGCGCCTATCAGCTTCGTGCGCCCGCGGCGAAGGAAGTCTTCGGCGATTACGAATTCGACCTGAAGTCCCGCCAGGTGATGGCGAACGGCAAGCAGGTTGCGCTCACGCAGAAGGAGTTCGATCTCGCGCTCCTGCTGTTCCAGCACCTGAGCCGGCCGCTTTCGCGCGCGCACATTCTCGACATGATCTGGAAACAGTCCGACGACATTCCGTCGCGCACGATGGATACGCACGTCTCGATGCTGCGATCCAAACTCGGCTTGCGTCCCGAAAACGGCTATCGGCTGACACCGATCTACGGCTACGGCTATCGTCTCGAACGGATCGACGGGGACGACGCGTGAGTCCGTCCCGTTCGATTGAACCGGCCGCGAACGGGCCGGCGTTGCGCATGACGCGCGTGTCCGCAGGCGCGGCACCGCGAGTCGTTTGCGCGTTGATCTGCGCCGCCTTTGCGGCGCACGGCGCCGATGCGAAGCAACCGCATCGACGCCCCGCGCCAGAGAGCGTCACGTACACCGTACGCGCTGGCGACTCCCTCTACGGCTTCGCGTCGCGCTATCTTCGCGATCCCGGCGACTGGGCGCAGATCGCGCGTCTGAACCACGTCAGCGATTCGCGCCATCTGCGGCCGGGTACGGTGTTGCGCGTGCCGGTCGCGCTGCTGCGCCGCGACGGCCTCGCTGCGAAGGTGATCGCCACGAGCGGCCCCGCGAGCCACGCGTTCCGCGCCGCGCCGGCGCTGCCGCTCGTCGTCGGCACGACGCTCGTCGAGGGCGATCGCGTGCAGACCGGCAAGGACGGTTTCGCCACGCTCGAATTCGCCGACGGCACCCATCTCGTCATGCCTCCCGACACGTCGCTCGACCTCGGCGCATTGCGCCAGACCGCACTCACGGGGACGACCGATCGCGTCGTCGATCTGCATCGCGGCGAAGTCGACAGCGAAGTCACGCACGCCACGAAGAAAGACGACCGCTTCCAGATCCGCGCGCCCTCGGTGGTGGCGGGTGTGCGCGGTACGCGCTTTCGCGTGAACTACGACGGCAGCAGCGACTCGACGGCCGTCGAGGTGCTGGACGGCGCGGTCGGCGTCGATGCTGCCGCATCGGCCCAGAGCGCGCCCGCAGCGGGTGTTCCGCTCGCGGACTCGGCCCAGCTCGTCGCCGCGGGCCACGGCAGCCTGACGCAAGCGGGCGGTGCGATCGGCGCCCCGGTGGCGCTGCTCGACGCGCCGACTCTCGTGAATGCGTCGAAGATTCAGGACGACGCCCACGTCGTGTTCGACATCGTGCCCGCGCCGGACGCGCACGGCTACCGCGTGCAGATCGGGCGCGACGCGGGCCTGCTCGACATGATCCGCGATCTGCGTTCGGCGACGCCGCGCGTCGACGCCGGCACGCTGCCGGACGGCACGTACTTCGTCCGCATTGCCGCGATCGATTCGAACGGTCTGCAGGGGATGCCGAACGTTTATGCCTTCGAGCGCCGTCGTGTCGCGCTTGGTACGTCGGCGGGCCGCGTCGCAGGTTCGCGCGCCTACGCGTTCCGCTGGTTCGTCGATCGCCGTCCTTCGGACACCGGTTCGGGAACGGCTGCGGGCACGCGTTTTCGCTTCGTGCTCGGCACGACGCCGGACCTGCGCGTGCCGCTCGTCGATCGCACCGACATCACGACCGGCGAGGTCACGGTCAACGATCTGCCGAAGGGCACCTACTACTGGACGGTGATCGCCGAGCAGTTCGAAAACGGTCGCTACTATCAGAAGACCAGCCCGGTCGAGTCGTTCCGGCTTGACTGGTGACGGAGCCCGCGATGAGCGTCAAGCCGCGCGCGCGCCTTGGCCGCTCTGTCGGGCGCCGGTTCCTGTACGAATGGGCGGGCGTCGCCCTGGTCGGCGTCGTGATCGTGCTGCTCGGCAGCGTCTGGGCCTGGACGGCCGGCGCCGACCATCTCGTCTACGACTTCTTCCTCTCCACGCGTTCGCATCCGGTGTCGCCCGACATCGTGATCGCGGAGGTCGACAACGCGAGCATTGCCGCGCTCGGCCGCTGGCCGTGGCCGCGCGATATTCACGCGCGTTTCGTCGATCGGCTCGCGAGCGCGGGCGCGGCGGCGGTCGTCTACGACGTGCTGTTTACCGAACCGTCGTCCGGCGACGCCGCGCTCGCGCACGCACTCGCCGCACGGCCGGCTTATTTGCCGATCCTGCTGACTCCCGCCGATGCTTCGGGCGCACGCGAAGCCGTGTTGCCCGTCACGCCGCTCGCGAAAGCAGCGGCGGGCCTCGGGCACATCAACTTCGAAGCCGACGGCGACGGCATCGTGCGCAGCGTCGCGCTGTTCGAAGGCGATGCCCATCAGCGCTGGCCGCAACTGATGGTGCCGCTCTGGCGCGCCGTGCGCGCGGGCACGATCACACTGGCCGACGGCGTGCCGAAGGACATGCATGGACCGGAGCTGACCCACGCCGGCGGCCCCGACAGCGAAGCGCGCTTCCTCATCCCGTTCAGCGCGAATGCGCAGACTTACCGCCGGGTGTCGTTCGCGCAGGTGCTCGAAGGCCGCGTGCCGCCCGATGTATTGCGCGGACGCGTGGTGCTCGTCGGCGTGACGGCGTCGGGCCTCTACGACCGTTTCGCGACGCCGCTCTCGGGCACGCTTGGCCAGTTGCCCGGCGTGTACATCAACGCGAACGTCCTCGATGCGCTGCTGAGCGGCACCGCCATCGCGCGCGCGTCGAAGCCGTGGGTCGTGCTCGCGTCGCTGATCCCGCTCGCGCTGGTGCTCGCGGGCTTTCTCGTGTTGTCGCCGTGGCGCGTGCTGCTGCTGTCGGCGGGTCTCGGCACCGCGTCGCTTGCGGCGAGCGCCATGCTGCTCGATGGCGCGAGCGTGTGGCTCAGCCCCGTGCCCGCCATGGCGGCGCTGCTGGTGGTCTATCCGATGTGGAGCTGGCGGCGCCTCGAAATGACGATGGCGTATCTGCGCAAGGCCTTGCACGAGCTGGCCGACGAACCCTACCTGCTGCCCGAGGCGCCGACGCCGGGCCGCGAATACGCAGGCGACGCGCTCGCGCAGCAGATGGCGCTGATGGCGCAGGCCGCGCGGCGGCTGCAGGACATGCGGCGCTTCGTGTGGGACAGCCTCGACTCGGTGCCGGAGCCGATCCTCGTCGCCGATCTGAGCGGCGTCGTGCTGATCGCGAACCACGCGGCGCGCGAGTCGTTCGACCGGCTCGGCATCGGCGCGACGGAGGGGCGCTCCATGCCGGACGTGTTCGGCGGATTTACGCTCGTCAAACCGATCGACCCGGACCCCGACACGATGACCTTTGCTCACAGCCACTGGCCGCTGCCGCTCGATCCGGCGCGCGCGGAATTCGCCGCGCTCATGGAGTGCGGCATCGAAGTGCGTTCGCTCGACGGCCACGCTTATCTGCTGCGCTACGCACCCTGCACGAATGCGCAGGGGCATGCGGTGGGCTGGATTGCGGGCCTCGTCGACGTGACGGCATTGCACGACGCCGAGCGCCAGCGCGAGGACGCGCTGCGGCTCCTCTCGCACGACATGCGTTCGCCGCAGGCGTCGATCGTCGCGCTGGTCGAGACCGAGCGCGAGCGCGGCACGCTCGACGCCGGCCCGGTGCGTGACGTGATGATTCGCATCGAGCGCTATGCGCGGCGCTCGCTGAAGCTCGCCGACGATTTCGTGCAACTCGCGCGCGCGGAGTCGCAGGCGTACGCACTGGAGCCGACGAGTCTGGCCGAACTCGTGATCGACGCGAGCGACGAAGTGTGGCCGCAGGCGCACGCGAAGCAGATTCAGATCGACACCGACTTCGGACACGATGAGATGGGCTGGATCAACGCCGATCGCTCGCTGATGACTCGCGCGCTGGTAAATATTCTGAACAACGCGGTCAAATACAGCCCACCGCAGACCAGAATTCTCTGTACCATCCGTCTTACGGAACTGACAGAGCCGCGCGTGATCTGCTCGATCCGCGACGAGGGCTACGGCATTCCGCACGAGGACCAGGCGAATCTCTTCACGCCGTTCCGGCGTTTCCACGCCGTGCAGCGGCCGGAGGTGAGCGGCGCGGGGCTGGGCATGGTGTTCGTGAAGACCGTCGTGACGCGTCACGGCGGCGACGTCCACGTCGAAAGCGAACCCGGCAACGGCACCACCCTGACGATGGAGCTTCCCGCGCTCGACGCCCACGTGTAGGGCGCGCGCGAAGCGCGAGTTAGCCGCTTTCGCGGCTGCGGACGCCGGGCGTCCTTCCGAGTGACCCTGCGTGCAGCCGCTTGTGGCTGCCGACGATCCCGATGGAGTGTTTGTGAAGTTCCAGCTGACGATCTCCGCTGTGCTGCTGCTTGGCACGCTCGCCGGTTGCGCGGGTGTGACCGCCGACGTCGACGTGCGTGGCAGCCTGTCCGAGCCGGCGCAGGGCGCCGCGAAGTACCGTTTCGCACCCACGCCGGTTCAGACCGAGGCGGACGCGGCTTCGCCCTACGGAGCGATGCTCCGCGACGGGCTCGCGAAGCGCGGCTTCGCCCAGGTCCAGGGTGAGCACGATGCGGCGAGTTACCTCGTTTCGGTGGCGTGGGCGACGCGCCCCGCCGACGTGACGGTCACGACGAAAGACGATTGCGCGGATGGCCTGGGCAGTTGTCCGCCTGCCCAGGGGCCGACGTTCCCGTGGTTTGGGCGATCGTACGTGCACATGCTGACGCTGCGCTTCTTCGCGCTGCCCGAGGGCACGGAGGCTTATCGTGTCAGCGTGGTGAAGCGCGATCGCAATGCGGACGCCCGCGAGGCGCTGCCTTATCTGGTCACGGGCGCGCTGGCGCGGCTGCCTTATGCGGGTGCATCGCGGTGGCGCGTGAAGTTGCGCGAGACGGGTGAACAGGGCGACGCGGGAGCCGGTGCGATGCCGGAAGTCGTATCGGTGAAGCCCGTTGCGCAGCCGCAATAAGCCGGACGTGGGCGCATGATGTGCCCACGGTGTCCCAGGCGCCCCAGCTTCAGCGCATGCCCGTCCAGTACAGCACGTCGTCCTGGCGGTCGAAGACGTAGACCTTCATCGCCATCTGCTGCGCGGCCGTGAGCTGGTCGAGTTCCAGTCCCAAAGTAGCCGGCGATTCCGCGCCCGCTTCGCTTCGCACGTTGCGGATGATCGCGCTCGTCTCGATGGTCGTATCGAGTTCGCCGGAGCGCAGCTCGAACGCGATGGGCAGCCGCTCGCCGACCTTGCCGAGCGCCCACGGAGCCGAAATCGAGAGCCCGGCCGTGCTGATCCCGTGCGCCAGCGCGACGCCGTCGTAGATATCGCCTTCCTTCTTCTCGCCGAGCCGGTAGCGCACGGGAATGCGTGCGCGCACGCGGATCGAATTGCGTTCGCGCAGCCGGCGCACCACGCCGGGCTTCGAGAGCACGAGATAGTCGAGCGGCGTCTGGCAGATCGCCTCGACGGACGAGACGAAGCGATAAACCGCCTGACTCGCGATCGCGAGGACCTCGACGTTTTCGCCCGGCATCAGCGCGATCACCCGTCCATCGACGACGGGCGCCGTCACGAACAGCATGTCGTTGGGGGCGAAACCGATGAGGCGGCAAGGGTGCATCGGTGCGGTGGTGCTGCCCATCCGGGCGCGCAGGCCCATCAGTGCCCCGAGCGCGAGATTCATGTCGCCAACGCGCGGATTCGCGGCGGTGCCGGGTTTTCCGGTCGTCGTCGAGGCCGGGTCTTCGGCGTTTTCCGACGTCTCGACGGCCGCTTCGAGATCGCCGCGTTGCGGTTCGAAATGCGTGAACAGGAAGCGGCGCTCCTGTTCGCCCACGAGGATCGTGCCGCGCTCCAGCAGCAGCGTACCGTCGCGGTCGACGACGGGCCACGCGAGCGGCTCGCCGACCGGCAGCGCTTCGGGGGTGAGCGCGGCGCGCGTCGTGGGTTCTTCGGATTGGGACATGGGCGCGTTTCGGGTGAGTGAATGTGGCAACCGCTGAGTATAAGGTGCGCCGCGGAAAATATTCGCCTGGGCGGCGCACCCGCTGGTGCCGTCCCATCGATGTGCCGGAGAGGGAATCGCCGGACGCGCGCCGCGCCCGGCCGGGGTCTGCGTGTCAGTGCGCGCCCGCGTGCTCGTGGTCCGCGTGCGTATGCGGCTGCGTGACCAGGCTGACGGCCGCAAGCACGACGACATTCACGCCGAGCGCGAGGAACCCGATGTTGATGTCCTTGAGCACGTCGGGTGCGAACGGAATGAGCTGTTCGACGCTGAGGTGCATGAGCGTCGTCAGCACGACGACCGCCACGCCCGCCACGATCCCGCAGAACGCGCCTTGCTTCGTCGCGCGGTTGTGCGCGAAGAGGCTGCACACGAGCGCGGGGAACAACTGCGTCACGAAGTTGTAGCCCATCAGTAGCAGCGCGACGATCGTGTTGCCGCCGTTGAGCGTGAAGCCCACCGCGACGAGCGCGACCACCGGCACGAGCATGCGCGCGAGCCGGGCGACGCGGGCATCGTCGGCATTCTTCGCCAGGGCGCCGCGATAGATGTCGTTGGCGAGCAGCGTCGAGGCCGTCGTGAGGATCATCGAGCCCGGCACGAGCGCGGTCAGCACGCCCGCGGCGCCGATCACGCCGACGAACCACGGGTCGAACGTCTGAAGCGACAGACGGAAAAGCGCGAGGTCGATGTCGCCGCCCTTGAGGCCAGGCACTTTCAGCACGGCGGCGAATCCGCAGAAGAACACGAACAGCAGGATCAGCTGATAGAGCGGCAGGATCGCCGCATTGCGGCGGAAGATGCGCTCGTCCTTCGCCGTGTAGACCGAGCCGAACGTGTGCGGCCACATGAAAAAGCCGAGCGCCGTGAGCAGCACCGTCGACTGGAACCACGTGACGCTCTGGCCGCGCCCCGGGAACGTGAGGAAGCCGGGTTTCGCGGCGTCGATGGCGCGGAACATCTCGCCGAGGCTGCCGTAGTGGTGGATCGGCAGATAGATGCCGAGGAAGAGCGCGACGGCGAGAATCATCAGATCCTTGGCGACTGAATTCCACGCGCAGCCGCGCACGCCCGAGACGATCACGTACGCGGTCACGACGAGCGCGCCGATCCAGATGGCGACCGTCGAAGGAATCATGCCGTACGAGGCCGTCGAAACGATGATGCCGAGGCCCTTCAACTGCAGCACGAGATACGGCACGAGCGCCATGACGCCGACGATCGCCACGAGCACGCCGAGGGCCGGGCTCTGGTACTTGCGCGTGAAGAAGTGCGGCTGCGAGATGAGCCGGTGCGTCTTGGCGTAACGCCAGATGGGCGGCAGCATCCAGTACGAGATGATGTACGCGAGCGTCGCGTAAGCGAGGATGTAGTAGACGGGCGCGCCCTTGCCGTACGCGAAGCCGCTGCCGCCGAGGAACGTGAACGTCGTGTAGATTTCGCCGGCCATCAGCAGGAACACGAACGCCGTGCCGAAGCTGCGTCCGCCGACCGACCACTGTTCGAGGTTCATGTCATGGCCGCGCCGCGCCCGCATGCCGAGAAATAGCGCGAAGAGCGCGGTCGCCGCGATCAGGATGAGGGCGCTCATGACTGCACCTCCGGCTCCCGGTCGTCATGCGCGCGATTGGCAGGATCGAGCCGGTAGACGACGGCCATGATCGCCGCGGTCAGCACGACCCACAGGACGATCCACGCAAGCACGAGCGGCATGCCGAGCACGAGGGGCTCGACGCGGTTGACGAACGGCACGCCAAGCAGGATGCCGATGAAGGGCAGGGCAGCGAGCAACCTCAGTGACATGGACGACTCCTTTTTATTAAAGGGAAACGTACGACCGGGTGCAATCGGCCCACTCTATGCCGACGGTAGGCACGCCGTAAAGGCGTCAAAAATAGCTGAATGGATTCTGAAAGCCGGGTGCGGCGCGGTACAGGAATCTGTGCGGCATGCGCCATGCCCGGCCGCGAACACACAAGACCGTCGTAATACGCCGACCGGGCCCGCGGACGGCCGATCCAGTTACACTTCACGCACCCCGGTGCACCTCGCGCCTACCGCCTCAACCGGATCGACTTCATGATCGAAAGCCTCATCCCAGACGTCCTGTTCGGTTTCACCGGCCTTATCAGCATCATCAACCCGATCAGCGTTGCGTTCGTCTTTCTCGACCGCACGGCCATGCTCACGGACGAGGCGCGACGCCTGCTCGCGAAGCGCATCGCGATCAACGCGTTCTGCGTGCTGATCGTCGCGTTCTTCGTCGGCACGCCGATCCTGCATTTCTTCGGCATTTCGATGGAGGCGCTGCGTATCGGCGGGGGGCTCGCCGTCGCCGTGGCCGGCTGGCAGATGCTCAACGCGCCCGAACCCGCGCCGCGCGACGCCGACGCCTACGATCCCGAACTCAAACAGGAGAACGCCGGGGCCACGTCGGTCAAGGCGTTTTTTCCGCTCACCGTGCCGCTCACGACCGGACCCGGCTCGATCGCCACGGCCATCGCGCTGAATGCGAACCGCACGCACCGGCTTTCCGACTGGGTCGTGTCGAGCATTGCATCGGTCGTGATCTCGCTGCTCGTGATGGTGGTGATCTACTACGTCTACAGCCGCGCCGCGCGCCTCGCGAACTACCTGGGCGTGGAAGGTACGCGCGTCGCGATGCGCGTATCGTCGTTCCTGCTGTTGTGCATCGGCGTGCAGATTATCCTGACCGGCCTGACCGGCTTCCTCACGCCGCTCGCGCAACTGCGCGCAGTACCGTGAGCGCGTTTTTTCGAAGGAGGCTGTCATGTGCCGCTGGCTCGCCTATTCGGGTAATCCCATTCACCTCGAAACGGTGCTGTTCCGCTCGCGCCATTCGCTGATCGACCAGAGCCTGCATTCGACGCTCGGCGCGACGACCACGAACGGCGACGGCTTCGGACTCGGCTGGTATCAGCATCCGCACGACATTCCGTATCGCTACCGCAGCACGCAGCCCGCATGGAACGACCGCAACCTGCGCGAACTCGCGCGCGCGGTGACGGCGCCGATGTTCATCGCGCACATCCGTTCCGCGACGCATACGCCGGTGCAGGAGACCAATTGCCATCCGTTTCGGCACCGGCGCTGGATGTTCGCGCACAACGGGCTGATCCAGAACTTTCCGCTCGTGCGGCGCGATCTGCTCGTCGCGATCGATCCGGGGCGCTTCAGTTCGCTCGAAGGCTCGACCGATTCCGAACTGATGTTCTATCTCGCGATGACGTTCGGCCTCGAACACGAACCCGTGCCCGCGCTGGAGCGCATGGCCGGTTTCGTCGAGGCGACGGCGAAGCGGCAAGGGATCCGCGATCCGCTCAACATGACCGTGTGCGCGAGCGACGGCGAGCAACTGGTGGCCGTGCGTTACTCCAGCGAAGGGCGTTCGCGTTCGCTCTTTCACAGCACGTCGTTCAGGCATCTGCACGAACTCTATCCCGAGGATCCGCGCATTGCGGCGGTCGGGGAGAACGCCTATCTGATCGTCTCCGAGCCGCTGGTCGATTTGCCCGACGTCTGGGCCGAGGTGCCCGAGGCGACTGCGATCGTCGCGCGCGGCTCGCAGGTGGATTACCGGCAGTTCGTGCCGGTTGCGCCGCAGTGAGTCGTGCTCACGGGCTCATGTGGGCGCGGGGTGTTTTGCGGAGTGCGCGCGTTGAATGAACGGCCGTCGAAGGGGTGGTGGTACGTTCCGTGTCCGTGTTCATTGCGGCTGCCGCGCACCACGAGCAGACAGCGATCGGCGCGGTATGAGAGCGGCCCGGCCGCGTCGATGGGCCAGTCCGGGACCCTGAACGGCAGCAACGTCACGCGGCCTGATTTGACGTCGATGGCCGCAAGCGCATCGGCGTTCGCATGCTGCCCGATGGGGCAAGGGGATTCAGGAAGCGAGCTAACCGCACGCAACACCGCTCACCACGCATGCAGCCCCGAGCGGTCGTACTTCTCGGCGATTGCCGGAATGCCGACGCGCACCTGGTGCTCGGCGCGCTTCACCTGGCGCGTGAGCAGCACGACGTGCGGCGGGACCACGCGGCGGCGGCGCAGCGTCCAGAATGCGCCGCGCAGCAGCGCAAAACCCGCGGGACCGAGCGAGCGCTGCCGCGCAAAGACCGCAAGCGCGCGACCGGTGGCGGCGAGCGCGTCACGTACCGGCAGTCGCATCCACGCGACCCACGCCGAGTTGCGCGCGAGCGTGCAATGCTGCGCGCGCGTGAACCAGCGATAGAGCGGCTCGCGATGCGCGAGCGCCGCTTCGCAATAGACGATGTCATGGCCTGCGGAGAGCACGTCGAGGGCGGCGAGTTCTTCTGCGCCGCCACGCGAAAGACGCTCGTCATAGCCGCCGAATTCGCGGAACACTTCAGCGCGAAAGATACAGGCGCCCGCCATGAAGCTCGCGAGCGCGGGGCCGGGCAGGCCGTCGCCGTGGGGCGACGTCGCGCTCAACATCAGGCACGCGGGATGGGTTTCGCGTTCGGCGTCGTCCGCCACGCGCGCGTTGATCACGGCGATCCGGGGATGCGCGTCCAGCATCTGGGCGGCTCGCGCGAGCGAGCCCGGGGTGAACCAGGTGCTGTCGTCGCAGCACGCCACGTAGTCAGTGCGCGCGAGCGTGACGGCGCGGTTGAAGCCGGCCATGCCGAGATCGCGCAACCCCTGGACGATGCGTATCTGCGGGAACAGCGAAGCAAGCAGGCTGATGGTTGAATCGGTGGAGCCGTTGTCGGCCACGATCACGTTCGGCCGCTCGGGCAGCGCCACGAGGCGGGCCACGGTATCGACGGTCTGGCGGACATGATTGCGCGTCAGCACGACCACGGTCACTCGCGGCACGGGCTGGGAACCAGAGGCATGAGCGGAGGCGTTCATCGCGGTCGAGCGGCGCGAGCCGGACGGAGTGTTGTCGTGGTCGTCATCAGCATACGCCGTTGGCGCGTGGTGTGCACCACGCGCCAACGGCGCGGACGGAGGCGGCAGCCGGGGCATCGCGCCGATGCAAACGACGGCTTGCGATCGGTCGAGCAAGTGCCGTGCCTGGTGCGGTGCGTGAGCCTTCCTTGCTCGGCGTTGCACGGCGTCGTTCGGCTGCGCTCGCGGCGTTTTTTCCGTGATGGAACACGATTGCCGTTTTGTTTCGCATCGGAAACCGGAGGCTCCGTGCGCCGTTGCGCCCCGGGGCATTACGGCGGGACGTGCGTGCCCAGAGACGGCGCGGCAGCGTACGGATACATGAGCAACAGCGCGCGCAACACACCGTTGGTCCAGCCGAATCCGTCCTGCAACGGATATTCGCCGCCGCCCGCCGCCGACGCGTTTGCCGCTGCCGCACTCACGTCGTACTTTTCGACGAGCTTCAAATTGTGCCGGTAGTAAAGGAGGTTCGCCGCGATCCAGCGCGTCGCGATGCTTTGGGCAAGCGCCGTTTCGCCGTAGCGCCGCAGGCCCGTCACGGCCAGATATTGCAGCGGCGCCCAGCCGTTGGGCTCATCCCATTGCTGACCGCTCGACACCTCGGTCGTCGCGAGGCCGCCCGGCCGCAGCAGCCGCGAACGCACCGAGGCGGCCACGTCGCGCGCCTGCGCGCGCGTCGCGATGCCCGTGTAAAGCGGATAGACCGTCGCGGCGCTGAGCTGGTGCGTGAGCCTGCCGTGCACGAAGTCATAGTCGCTGAACGCGCGCAGGCGCGGGTCCCACAACACGCGGTCGATGGCGTCGGCGCGCCGTTGCGCGCGATGCATCATCCGTTGCGCTTCGGCGGCATCGCCCTGGAGTCCGTACGCCTTCGCCAGCGCGCGTTCGAGATCGACGAGCAGACAGTTCAGGTCGACGGGAATCAGCGACGTGACGTCGATCGTCGCGAGCGTCCGGTTGTCGGCGAACCAGCGCGAACTGAAGTCCCAGCCCGTTTCGCCGCCCGCGCGCAGATTGCGCCACAGATCGGCCGCGTCGCGTTGCGGCATGGCTTGCGCGGTCAGCACGTCTTCGCGGTACGACTCGTCGCGCGGCGTGTCGCGTGCGTCCCAGTAGCGGTTGAGCAGCGTGCCGTCGGCGAGCCGCACAACGTGGCGGGCCGCGGCGCCGGGCTTGAGCGCGTCGGCGCCGTCCATCCAGTAGTCGTACTCCTTGCGCAACTGCGGCAGGTAGCGCAGATAAACAGCGTCGCCGTCACGCTGCGCGACGAGGTTCACCATCTGCGCAAAGAACGGCGGCTGCGAGCGGCTCAGATAGTAGCTGCGGTTGCCGTTGGGAATGTGGCCGTAACGGTCGATCAGCGTAGCGAAGTTGTTCAGTTCGTCGAGCGTGAGATCGTGGCGCTCGCTCGCGTCGAGGCCGAGCATGATGAAGTACGAGTCCCAGTAATAGACTTCGTTGAAACGGCCGCCCGGCACGACATACGGATACGGCAGCGGCAGCAGCGACGAATTCGCGTTCCGTGCCGTGTCCGGATCGCGTCGCAGCACGTTCCAGAGGGCGTCGATGTGGGCAACGACGTCCTGGTTCGGATCGGAAACATAGTGCTCTTGCGTTTGCTCCGGGGCGGCGAAGTAGCGCTCGACGAACCGGGTAAGCATGGCTTTGCGCGTCGCGGGGTCCTGCGCGCCGGCGTTGTGTCGAAGCCAGTTCGCGTAAGCGGACACGATCTGCCCGGGCGGCGCCTTGAGGATCATGTCGGCGAATGTCTTGCTGTCGGGATAGACCTGCGCGAGTTCGACGTCGCGATATAGCTGGCCGTACAACACGGAAGGCGGTAGCGGAGCCGTTTGTGCCGCAACGGGCGAGGTGAGCGCCGATTGCTCGACGGGCGCCGGGTCTGCTTGCGAGTCCGGCCGCGCCGCTGCGGGCATGACGGCCAGCGCGGCCAGCACGGCGCTGAGGATACAGGCGCGCGCGGCGCGTCGTTGCGTATCGGAAATCGGCATGGCGCTCCAGAGCGGTTGAGCGGGACGCGAGAGGCTGTCGTCCGCGACGGCCTCTCGCAATAGACTGCAATAAAGTTGCAGCAGGTCGCAAGCGCTGCGGAGCAGCAATTTGTGTTCCGTTCACCGCGAATGACGAGGCGGAAATCTCGTTGCTGATCGGAACAACTCGCTTCGGGCCATGCGCCCCGCGCCGATTGATGGCGTAAAGTCGTGTAAAACGCGCTACTTTCGGTGCCGAGAATGGCTGTTCCGGACATCGCGTCGCGCGTTAAAGGACGCCGCCGCCGCACGAAAACTAAATCAATTTCGCATAGGAGACATGCCGTGCGTACCCAGGTTGGCATCATCGGCGCAGGGCCGGCGGGCCTGCTTCTTTCGCAGCTTCTCCCTCTGCGCGGCGTCGATTCGGTGGTGCTGGAGCAGCGCGGCCGCGACCAGATCGAATCGACGATACGCGCAGGCGTGCTCGAGCAGGGCGCCATGGATCTGCTGATCGAGGCCTGCGTGGGCGAGCGCATGCAGGCCGAAGGCGCGCTGCATCATGGCATCGAACTGGCGTTCGAAGGCAAGCGCCGTCGTGTCGACCTTACCGGCCTGACCGGCAAGTCGATCATCATCTACGCGCAGCACGAGGTGCTCAAGGATCTGGTTGCGGCGCGCGTTGCAGCGAACGGCAAGCTCTTCTTCAACGTTGCGGACACTTCGATTCACGAGATCGACACGCGTCGTCCGTCGATTCGCTTCGTCCACGACGGCGAGCAGCACATGCTGCAGTGTGATTTCGTGATCGGCTGCGATGATTCGCATGGCGTAACGCGCGCGGCGATTCCCGTCGCTTACCGCGAGGAATATGAGCATGTCCTTCCGTTCGGCTGGTTCGGCATCCTCGGGGAGGCGCCACCTTCATCGCACGAGTTGATCTACGCCCGCCACGAGCGCGGTTTCGCGCTGGTCAGCACGCGCTCGGCGCGTGTCTAGCGTATGTATTTCCAGTGCAATCCCGACGATTCGATCGACCACTGGTCGGACGATCGCATCTGGGCCGGGATGCATGCGCGCGTCGATTCCGTGGACGGCACGATCTTCCGGAAGAACATCGTCGGCATGCACAGCTACGTGTCGGCGACGCTGCAGTACGGGCGCCTCTTCCTCGCGGGCGATGCCGCGCATATCGTGCCGCCGACCGGCGCGAAGGGCCTCAATCTCGCGGTCGCCGACGTGCGCGTGCTCTCGCGGGCGCTCGCGGCGTTTTACGAGGAAAACCGCACCGATCCGCTCGACGCTTATAGCGCAATGGCGCTGCGCCGCATCTGGCACGCTTCGCACTTCTCGTACTGGATGACGCACGTGCTGCACCGTCTCGACGATGCATCGGCGTTCGAGCGGCGTCTGCAGGTGGCGGAGCTGGAGCACGTCACGGCGTCGCGCGCCGCCGCGACGGCGATGGCCGAGAACTACGTGGGCGCCGTCGTGGTTTGAGGCGCAGGCGCCGCACGCAAGGTCGCGGCCTGCATCACCATGCCCGCTAAAACAGGCATCAAAGCAGACCTCGAACTTCAAACAGGCGTGATCGTCGCGACGCCCAGTTCCGTGGCGAGATCGGCGAACTGCTTCTCGACCGAATCCGGCAGATCGATCGTCGCCGTGTGGCGTGCGCGATTCATCGCCTCGTATTCGCCGGGGTATTGCACGGGATCGTCGGGATTCTGCGGCGGACACGCGAGCAGATACTCGATGAATGTCTCCACCTCTTGCGAGCGCCACGTCTGATTGAAATCGAATTGCGGATCGAGCACGAGCGCGAACAGATTGTTGGTCGCGACACCATTGCGTGGATTACCCGCGTGAATCGTGCCACCGCCCGAAAGCACGCCGGCCAGCAGCTCGGCAACGAGCCCGAGCGCATAACCCTTGTGCGCGCCGAACGGCAGCAGGGCGCCTGGCGGATCCTCGAAGAGCACGCGTGGATCGTTGGTCGGATCGCCGTTCGCATCGATGAGCGAGCCGGGCGGCGCCGCGCGTCCGTTCTCGGCGAGCACGCGCGCCTTGTTGACGGCGATGGCGCTCGTCGCGATGTCTACGACGAACGGCGGCCGCCCGCCGGGCAGCGGGCCCGCGAAGCACAGCGGATTCGTCGTGAGGCGTGGCTCGCGTCCACCGAACGGCGCGACGACGGGCGGCCGGTTCACGACATTGCTGAACGCGAGCAGCACATAACCCTGCTCCGCGACCATCTCGCCGTAATGCCCCATGCGTCCGAGGTGGTGGCTGTCGCGCAGCGTGACGATGCACTGGCCGTGCTGGTTCACGCGCGCGATCGCATCGTCCATCACGACTTTGCCCACGTGCTGCCCGAAGCCGTGATGCCCGTCGTAGCCGATCAGCGCGCCGCGGTCCACGACGCGCTCGGGGCGGCCGTCCGGAACGACGAAGCCCCCGGCCAGCCCGCGCCGGTAGGTCGGCAGGATCGACAGGCCGTGGCTCGCGTAGCCGACGCGATCGGCTTCGATGAGGTGATCGGCCACGTCGGCGGCGATGTCCGCGGGCACCGAGAGCTTCGTCAGCACGTCCGTCGTGAAGCGGCGTGCTTCATCGATTGCGACTTCCATCAGCGGCTCCTTGCCGGTTCTTGCTGATTACGCTTCCCGTGCGAACGAAAGCGAAGCGCGGGTGAAAATCAGATCCAGCCGAGCCAGCGCCACCACGTCGCCGCGAACACCAGCATCAACACATAGCCGATGATCGTCAGCCAGATCCCGATGCGCGCGAACTGTTTCGGCGTGAACGTTTCGGTGGCGAGGCACACCATGTTCTGCGGCGCGTTGATCGGCAAAACGAAACCGAAGCTGATCGTGTAGGCGAGCAGCATGGTCACGCCGAGCCGGTTGAAGTCGCCCGACATCGATTGCAGCACGGAGATGACGATCGGCAACATGGCCGCGGCGAGCGCCGTCGCGCTCGCGAAACCGAGGTGGATCACGATCAGGAACGCCCCGAGCACCGCGAACGCCATGAACGGTCCGGCCGTGTCGAGGCCCGTGTGATACGCGACCATATCGCCGAGCCACTGCCCCGCCTTCGTCGTGAGCAGCGCCGTGCCGAGGCTGATGCCCACGCCGAACACGATCACCGTGCCCCAGGGGATGCGGCTCTGCACGGTCTTCCAGTCCATCACGCCGAAACGCGGCAGCATCAGCAGCACGAGGCCGATGTAAGTGACCGACGTGGTGTCGAACGGGTGCAGCTTGCCTTCGGTGGCCCACAGGCACAAGAGTCCGATGGAAACGCCTAGCAGCCGTTTTTGCGCGCCCGTCATCGGGCCGAGTTCGCGCAGGGCCGCATCCATCGCTTCCTTGCCGCCCGCGATGGCGTCGGCCTCGGGCGGCAGCATTTTCAGCACCAGAACGATCAGGATTGCAGACATGATGATCGCCCACGGCGCGCCCGCGATCAGCCAGTCGAGCCAGGTCACGCGCTCGCCGAGCATGCGGTCCATGAATCCCACCGTGAGCAGGTTCTGCGCGGCGGCCGTCTGGATGCCGACGTTCCAGATGCTCGTTCCGTTGGCGACCACGATCATGATGCCCGCCGCAATGTTCGAGCGCTTCTCCACGCCGAATGCGGAAATCACGCCCACCATGATCGGCACGACACACGCACTGCGCGCCGTCGCACTCGGCACGACGAGCGAGAGCACGATGGTCACCGCGATCGCACCGATCAGGATGCGCCGCGTGGTCGTGCCGATCAGCTTGAGCGTGACGAGCGCGATGCGTCGGTCGAGCCCCGTGACGGTCATCGCGACCGAGATGAACAGCGCACCCGTGACGAGCGCGAGCGCCGTGTTCGAGAAGCCGGACAGCGCCATATTGATTCCGCGCGACGTGCCGTACGTGACGGTGGGGTCGTCGACGGTGGGCGCGGTGCCGACGAGAAACGCGATCAGTGCGGTGATCATGATCGCGCTCGCTTCGTACGACACGGCTTCTGTGAGCCACACGACGACCGCGAACACGAGGATGGCGAGCATGCGATGGCCGGACGCCGGCAGGCTCTCGGGCAGCGGCAGGAAGAGGACGACGATGAGCGCGACGATAGCCGCGATCAGCCCAATGGGAATGCCTTTTTTGGGTGTGGCCGCGGAAGCGGTGTCCGGTTTCGATGCGTTCATGACCAGGGCTCCATGTTTCCATGTTGGGCACGCGCGGACTATTCAGGCGTTTCGTGCGCTGTGTAGAGGGCAACGCTCTTTCTGCTTCGTCGTGTCGTCAGGTGAAGCGTCACGAGCCGGTGCGAGATTGGTCGCTCCACATGAACGGCGGTACGCAGTGCTGACCGTGAGATGTTTGGATTCTTGCCGGGTGGCGCTATGTACGGCGCTGCCGATCAGTTAATACACGAAATGCACGACTTCTGATCTGGATGTGAGCGTTGCGGTTAATGTGGGGGAATGGTGCGGGTCGTGCGTGAAATGGCATCTGCTTCTGTAGAAACGGATTGCCCGATTTTGCCAGGGCGAGCGGGTGCATTGGCAAGGTTAGCTAACTTGTTCGGGAAACACCGGGAAGGCTGGATGCCCGCATGGGGGCGCACGTTTGCCCTGCACGGTATACAGCCGAGCGCGTCGCGCCGAGGAAAATGTCTGGGCAACGCGGCAACGGAGAGCGTCTTGGGCATGCTCAAGCCCGAAACGCATTGCTTATCTACCTGTTCTCGGGTGGGTCGATTTCGATAGAATCCAACGTTTCCGAAATTGAAGTTGTTCTGCGCAGGTCGCTACCTGTTATTTCGCAATGCTTGATATATATAAAAAGCGCGTCTTCGTGTCGATTACTAGTGTCACGGGAACATCGCCATGGGCGACTGTGCCATGTTGCCTGAAACCTGTACGGTCCCATACGAGCACCATCCATATGCGGCATTGTTGGACTGTCGATTCGGACTCCCCATCCGGTATCAACTACGGCAAATGACTGTTTTATGAGCTTCTCGAATAAGGGGCGGCCTTTAAACATCGGTACGATTTGGTTACTAAGCTTACTGATCCGTCTGCGTGCGCAATTGTGCAAAGCGATCCCAGAGAGAAAGCGGCAGCAACAGCATGAAGTACTCTTTTCTTCACGAATCCATCCCTTGCGGCTCCGATGTATTTAACCTTGCGCTGCGTATTGTTGACGGAATCATGCTCCCACGCAGGGATTATCGGAGAAGGATTAAACGGCGTCTAAACACTGCGCGTGGCAACGCGCCCGGTCGGCGGTTTGGCATTCGATAAATGCTGTCGAATAGGGCGAACCGTTCCGAAGGTGGAATCCGGTCCGAATAACACCAGGCCCGCGCAATGTGATCTGAATGCGCGTGGCCTTCGCGTTGCGCTGCGGCATGTCAGGGCCGCGTGTCACGCAATCGATGTAAACGATTTCAGCGTGCGGCCGCGATTAGCAGGCGCCTTACCTGCTAATCGCAGTCACCAAAGCTCAAAGCTTCGCCGCCGCCTTTTCAACGACACGCCTGCGAGCAGCAAGCGATGCAGCATTAGCCTCCCGCACCCGCTCAACCACAGTGCGTGGCGCGGTATCGGGACTGCCTGCATCGAACGGGGGCGCCGGCGCGTATTCGAGTTCAAGCTGAAGCGCCATCGCGGCCTCATCGCCCATCAGTTCTGCCGCGAGCGTCAGCGCGAAGTCGATGCCGGCCGTGATGCCGCCGCCGGTCATCAGGTTGCCGTCGCGCACCACGCGTTCGCGCACGGCAATCGCCCCAAACGGCGCGAGCAGTTCGTGAAAAGCCCAGTGCGTCGTGGCGCGGCGACCGCGCAAAAGGCCCGCCGCGCCGAGCACGAGCGACCCCGTGCAAACCGACGTGACATAGCGCGCGTGTTCGGCCTGGCGGCGCACGAACGCAAGCGTTTCGTCGTCCTGGATCAGGTCGGCGACGCCGCTGCCGCCCGGCACGCAGAGCACGTCGAGCTGAGGGCAATCGTCGAAGGTCGTATCGGGCGAGAGGACCATGCCCGTGCTCGACGTGACGGCGTCGCGCGTTTTCCATACGAGCCGGACCGACGTGTCCGGCATCGATGCGAGCACGTCGTAGGGCCCCGTGAGGTCGAGCGGCTGCACGCGGGGAAAGAGGAGGAAGCCGGTTTGAAGCGCCATGGCGAAGTCTCGTGGATAGGAAAGGAGAGCAGGATGCCGCTGCCCGTCGATGCCCACTCTATCTTCGCGATCCGCCGCACGCGTGCCAAAAGGCGCGCATAAACTGCCACGTCAAACGCCGTGCGTAACACCGCTCCCGCGAGCAACGCGCATTCAGGCGCCGCTTAAAAACAAACGCCTCGACATAGTGCATGTCGAGGCGTCTTGTCGTCCACCTTACGCGGCCGATGCGTTTACGCCGGCGTCTTGCGGAACGAAATGGCGATGCGGTTCCAGCCGTTGATCGCGACGATCAGCATCGTCAGGTCGGCGATTTCCTGGTCGGTGAAGTGGGGCTTCACGCGTTCCCAGACGTCGTCGGGCACGTGCGCCTGCGAAACGAGCGTGACCGCTTCGGTCCATTCGAGCGCCGCGCGTTCGCGCTCGGTGAAGAACGGCGTTTCGCGCCAGACCGTCACCGTCGCGAGACGGCGGTCGGTTTCACCGCCCTTGCGCGCGTCCGAGGTGTGCATGTCGACGCAGAACGCGCAACCGTTGATCTGCGAGGCGCGCAGCCTCACCAGTTCGGCGAGCGGCTTTTCGATCGAGCCTTTGCTCACGCGCTCTTCAAGCGCGATCATCGCCTTCGTGCCTTCGGGGCTGACTTTGTAGAAATCCAGACGTGCCTGCATGGCTATTCACCTCCTCGGAAATCGCGGGTTGAACCGCGGATTGAGCTGCATAACGGATGACTGCGGGATAACTGCGCAATGACTGCGCAATGACTGCGTGCGTCACGGGAGCAACTTTAGGCGCGCAGCTGGCCCGTTCATATAGCCATTCTGGCAATATTTCAGGTGACCACTTTCCTAACCGCTCCGATCCGTTCTTGACCGCCTTCATGGAACTCCACGTCACCGTCTCCGGCCGCCGCGATCTCACCGGCCAGATCTATAAGCAACTGCGTGCGAGCATCGTCGAAGGGCGGCTCGCGGGGGGCACGCGGCTGCCGTCCACGCGCGATCTCGCCGGGCAGCTCGGCGTCTCGCGCAAAACGACGCTCGACGTGTTCGAGCGGCTGCTTGCCGAAGGCTATCTCTGTGCGCGGCGCGGCTCGGGCACGTTCGTCGCCGAGGCGATCGAGCGTCTGCCCGCGCGCGAGCGCGGTCATCCGAATGCGCAGATCCGTGCCGCGACCGAGGCCGGTCGTGCGTCGAATGCGTCAAATACCGTGCAGGCGCAGCCGTGGTGGCAGGCTCATGCGTTGGCCGCGCCGATGCCGCGTCCGGACGCGCGGCTTGCATGCGATTTCGCGGGCGGCGTGGTCGACAAGTCGCGCTTTCCGTTCGATGTCTGGCGCCGCTGCATCACCGACGCGGTGCGCGTCCAGGCGCGCGGCCACGGCATGTACCGCAATCCCGCGGGTGAGGAGAACCTGCGGCTCGCGGTGTCGCGCTACCTGGCTTTCAATCGCTCGGTGCAGAGCAACTGGGAGGACGTGATCATCACACAGGGCGCGCAGCATGCGCTCGATCTGCTCGCGCGCGTGATGCTGCGTCCCGGCGACGTGGTCGCGATGGAGGACCCGGGCTACCCGCCCGCGCGCATGGCGTTCGAAGCGTGCGGCGCGAAGGTGGTCCCTGTGCCGGTCGACGATGAAGGGCTGGTCGTGGCGAGGCTGCCGGCTGGGGCGCGGCTCGTCTACGTGACGCCCTCGCACCAGTTTCCGCTCGGCATGCCGATGAGTCTCGCGCGTCGCGTCGCTCTGCTCGAATGGGCGCAGGCACACGGTGCGGTTGTCGTCGAGGACGACTACGACTGCGAGTATCGCTTCGAAGGCCGCTCGCTCGAACCGCTCAAGAGTCTCGACAACGGGGGGCTCGTTGCCTACGTCGGCTCGTTTTCGAAGACGGTCTTTCCCGAGCTGCGCGTGGGCTACCTGGTGCCGCCCGCCACGCTCGCGGCGCCACTCGTCAGTGCGCGCCAGGTGGGCGACTGGCACGGCTGCATGCTCACGCAGACGGCGCTCGCGAGCTTCATGCTCAACGGCCATTTCGCACGGCATCTGCGGCGGATGCATCAAACCTATTCGGCGCGGCGCGAAAGGCTGCTTGCGCATCTGCGCGGTCCGCTCGCGCAGTGGTTCGAGCCGGTGATGCCGAACACGGCGGGCCTGCACCTCGCGGCGCGGCTCGACGTTTCCGTCGACGAAGCCGCGCTCGTCGAGGCGGCGCGCACGGCGTCGGTCGGGTTGCATCCGCTCGCGCCGTTTTATGTGAAAGGCCCTGTGCAGAGAGGTTTTCTGTTCGGTTACGGCGCGGTCGGCGTCGAGCAGATCGATGCCGCGATGACGTCGCTCGCGTCGCTGATGCGCGCGCGCTGACCTTCCAATGCCCGGAAAACGCCATACGGTTGGCGTTTTGGCGATATGAGCAAGCGGGCGGGCGTCGCCGGTTCGGGGCATCGGGGGCATACGGCGATCACGTTTACCCCTGTAAACAAGCGTCAAAATGAGTCACACGGTCAGCACCGCGCAAAAAATTTGCATTGACGATGCAAAAGAGTCACGCAAAACGCTTGCACGCTTGTAGAATCCGCCGTTGAAGCACATGCATTCTGCGGTGCTTCGCCGATTCACTGACCAACACTGGTAGGAGAAACATGCCGACTTCCGCAAAGAAAGTGGCCAAAAAGGCAGCTGCCCCGGCCAAGAAGGTTGCCGCAAAGAAAGCGCCCGCCAAGACGGCCGCAGCTAAGAAGGTCGCCGTGAAGGCGTCCGGCGCTCCCGCGGCGATCAAGGACACCTTCACGAAGGCCTCGCTGGCTGCACACGTCGCTGAGCGCTCCGGTATCGAGGCGAAGGCCGTCAAGGCCGTGCTCGCCGCGCTGGAAGACACGATTCTCGGTTCGGTCCACAAGAAGGGTGCAGGCGAGTTCACGCTGTCCGGCCTTCTGAAGATCGTCGTGCAGGCCGTGCCGGCGAAGAAGAAGCGCTTCGGCAAGGATCCGTTCACGGGCGAAGAGCGCTGGTTCCCGGCCAAGCCCGCATCGGTGCGTGTGAAGGCGCGTGCGCTGAAGAAGCTGAAGGACGCAGCGTCTGCCTGATTGCCGTATGCCGCGGCCTTCGGGTTGCGGTGCGCAAGAAGTACCCCAAAAATCCCCGCCGGCGTCGCGCCCGCGGGGATTTTTCATGGGCGCTCGCTGGAGGGAGAAACGTGTTTGGGCCGCCGGATTGGTAAAATAAATGTGCAAATGTTATGAGATATAGCACGGTATGATGGCGCTATATCTACGCATGATTTGCCTCGCACCTCGCCAGTGTCTTACTAGAATAACAAATATCCATTCTTGAATATTATGACTGCCGTCGACCTCCGCATTCGTCAGGTTGAAGCTTTTCGAGCCGTAATGCAGCGGCGCAGCGTGACGCGCGCCGCCGAGTCGCTCGGCGTATCGCAACCGGCGGTCAGCCGCTTGCTCGCCGATTTCGAGGCAAGCGTCGGATTCGCGCTGTTCGCTCGCCGGCAAGGACGGCTCGTGCCGACCGCCGAAGCATACGTATTGAACGAGGAAGTCGAGCGCGCGTTCGTCGGGCTCGAACGGGTGGCGCTGGCGGCCGGGCAGATTCGCGAACGGCGGCGAGGCGCGTTGAGCATCGCCGGCACGTTCGATCTCGCGGCCGACTTCCTGCCAGGAGCGATCGCATCGTTCGCACACGAGCATGCTGGCGTCGACGTGGCGCTGCTCGCGTTCGAACCGGCCGCCGTCGTCGAGCACGTCGGCGGGCGGCGCTGCGATCTGGGCTTCGTCGCGGCATCGATCGCGCATCCCCAGGTGCGGCTCGAAGCGCTCGGGCAATGGCCGATGCGCTGCATCGTGCCGCGCGGACACCGGCTCGCGCGCAAGCGCAGCGTGACGGCCGCCGATTGTGCCGGCGAAACGTTCGTCTCTTTCGCGAAGCTCAGCGAGCCGCGCACGAAGATCGACCGCATGTTTGCGGATAGCGGCGTGACTCGGCGAATGGGCGTCGAGGCGTCGCTTGCCCAGTCGATCGTGGCGCTCGTGGAGGTGGGTGCGGGGATCGCGCTCGTCGATCCGTTGAGTGCCGCAGGCGCGGCAGCGCGCGTGGTGGTGAAGCGCTTCTCGCCGGCATTGCCTGAAACGGTTCATGTCGCGCGTCTTGCGGAGCAATCGCCGTCGATGCTGGCCGACGTGTTCGTTCGTCACGCCGTTGCGGCGCTGGCCCGCTTGCGCTGAGTTTCGCGCTTAGCCCAGGTTCTATGCGCGCAGGCGGCGCGGATCTGCGAGTCGTGGTCTGCGCAAATCTGCGTCACCATAAAAAAACCAGCCCTCGCTTGCGCAGAGGGCTGGTTGGTCCACCGTGTGGTTTTTCGCGGCCACGCCGTTTTCACAGAGCCGGAACCGGTCTGGGACCGGCTCCGGCACCGGGCTGAAGCCCGGCTGTGCAGTTCTATTAGAACTTGTGGCGGATACCGACGTTGACCAGCGTCTGGTTGTTCGAAGCGGAGTCGATACCGTACGAACCGACCGATGCGCGGGCCGTCGTGCCCGGCGCTGCGTCCGGCTGCTGGCCGCTGGCGTGCTGGTACGTTGCCACAGCGTAGAAGTCCGTGCGCTTCGACAGGCTGTAGTCCGCGCCGAGAGCGATCTGGTTGTACGTGTTCGACGAGTTGCCCGAACCGTGCGTCCAGGTGTAGCCGAGGCCCAGCAGGATAGCCGGGTTCAGCTGGTAACCGACATAGCCGCCAGCGGTGTTGTAGCGTTGCGTCGAGCCGAAACCGGAGAATGCGTCCGGCTTGTACTGCGCGTTGCTGTAACGCGCGCTGAACGTGAACGGACCGGCGACGTACTGCGCTGCAACCTGAGCGATGCCGATCGACTTCGCCGTCATGTAGAAGGCGTTGATGTTGTGCGACGTATCGAACATGCCGCCGCCGTCAGACGTCGTCGACGTCCAGCCGGTGCGGAGTGCCGTGACCGATGCGTTGTCCTGCATCAGGTAGCCGGCGGCGACGTTGAACGAACCGACGCCGTACGTGGCTGCTGCACCCCAGGTCTGGCCTGAGCCGGTCGCGCCGGCGACGCCGCCGAGGCCGTACATGGCTGCGAACTGGAAGCCGTTCAGAACCGGCGAGGTGTACTTGACGACGTTGCTGAAGCGCGCGCTGTTGTCGTTGTTGTCGACGTCACCCGGGGTCGCGAACTGGCTGCCGAAGTAGCCGTCGGCGGTCAGACCCTGGACCAGGTCGGTCGTCGTGTCGTACTGGCGGCCGAGCGTCACAACGCCGTACTGGTCGGAGCTCAGGCCGACATAGGCTTGACGGTTGAACAGACGGTTCGTCGAGCTCAGCTTGCCGGTGTTGAGGCTAAAGCCGTTTTCCAATTGGAAAATCGCCTTCAGGCCGCCGCCCAGGTCTTCCGTACCCTTCAGGCCCCAACGGGTGCCCTGCAGGTTGCTGCCGCCCAGACCGATCACGTTCTTGTTGCCGGTCGGCACGTTGCCGACAGCGCCGGTGGCCTGGTTGTTCACGAACTGGACCGATTCGTCGATCAAGCCATACAGGGTCACGCTGCTTTGTGCATGGGCTGCGCCCGTTGCAGCCAGCATAGCCAGCGAGAGGGTCGAGAGTGCGACTCGTTTCATCCAGATTTCTCCACGCAGATGTTTAATTAGTTGTTGCGCGATGGAGAATAACGCAGCTGCTCCAAACTCCTGAAACGAAAAAAAAAGGACTGTCGTGAAAAGCTGACACACGACTCAATGCCTTGTGTGACGGGGCATCGAGGGATTGTTCCTGTTTTTGTAATGTTGGTTTCCGGTAACCGCATTATTGTTGTTTTTGATACAAGTGAAATTTCGCTCGTTTTTTTGCCGATGGGTTGGCGCCTGGTGATTCATTGACCGGATCGACCTTGTGCCGTGTACCGCGACGCCGTCCGGCGGTCGCAGACACGGCAATCGCGGCTGCGGCCGCCAGCAGCACGGAACGCCACGGGTAGCGCTTGACGTAGCGGTCGGCAGCAGCGGCCGTGCGGTCCGCCTGGGCGAATGCCAGCGCGGCTGCATGGGTTGCGCCGTCCTTCATCGCCATGACCGGGGAGCGCACGCTTTCGGCGGCGTCCGCCTGCCTGGCGGCGTGCTGCGGTCTGCCCGGGGATGCGTCACTGTGTCCTGATGGGCTGGCGGCGCGCACGTGCTCCGTGTCGGCGGCGGCCGCAGGGTTTCCGATCGGAACGGACGGGGCAGAACCGGGCACTGCGCGACTGTCGTGCAACGTTGCGATGGTCGAAGCGGCCAGCACCGACGCCAGCTTGGCCCGGCTGCCCGGCGGCGTTTCCGCAAGGAAACCCCACGCGCCGCGCGGGTCGTGCAGGCGTCCGCGCGCCGCCGAGAACTCCGCGCCGAGCAGCAGCACGGCCGCCGAAAAGTACAGCCACATCAGCAGCACGGCGAGCGAGCCCGCCGCGCCGAACGTCGTCGCCATGCCCGCGTGGGCGAGGTACAGCGCGAACAATTTCTTGCCCGCCGAAAAAAGCACCGCGGCGACGATTCCTCCGACCAGTGCATCGCGCCAGAGCACCCTGGCATCGGGGAGAAAGCGCAGCAATGCGGCGAACGCGATCGTCAGCACGACCAGCCCGACAGCGAGCTGAATCAGGTTTCCGATAATCAAATAAGGCGAGTTGCCCAACAACCACTGGCCGACGAACGTGATGGCCGTGTCCAGCACGAGCGAGACGATCAGCAGGAACGCGACGCCGAGCACGAGCGAAAACGAAACCAGCCGCACCCGCACGACTGTCATGACGCTGGGGCTGCGCGTTCCATCGGGCGGCCATACGACGTTGAGTGCGGAATGCAGCGAGGAGAATGTCGCCGAAGCTCCGATCACGAGTATCGATAGCGAGATGAACGTCGCGATGCCGCTTGCGTCACCGGCGCGATGCGCATTGGCGACGATCGTCGTGATGGCGGCTGCGGCGTCGTTGCCGAGGATGTCGTTGACCTGGTGGAAGAGTTCGCCGCGGGCGGCGTCGTCGCCGAAGAACCAGCCCGCCACGGCGATCACCATCACGAGCGTGGGCGCGAGCGAAAACGCCGAGTAGAACGCAATACTTGCGGCCATCGCAGGGCAGCGGTTCGCGACGAACTGGCGGCAGGCGCCGAGGATCCAGGACGCTTCCTTGCGCGCGGCGGATTGCAGTCGTTCAGATGAAAGCGTGGCCATGACGTTCGTCCCGCAATTGGCGTTGAAGACGAACCGCAATCGACGCGCGTAATTCGGCGCGGGCTGGTTGCGGCGCAGCATGTCTGTTCAATATAGCAAGCGGAATTCCTGCTCGCGCCGATCAAGTCCGACCGCTATTTTGTGTTTGGCCGCATTCCGTGATCTGGTGCCGAAATCCGCATATACTGAAAAAACCCCGCAACTCTAAATGCCGAGGACGAATCATGTTGCAAATGTCCCGGCGTCAGTTCCTCAAGGTCTCGGCAACCTCGCTGGCTGGCTCCAGTCTCGCGTTGATGGGCTTCGCGCCCGACACCGCACTCGCCGAAGTCCGACAATACAAACTGGCGCGTAGCACTGAAACCCGCAACACCTGTCCGTATTGCTCGGTCGGCTGCGGGATCCTGATGTACGGTCTCGGCGATGGCGCGAAGAACGCCACGACGAGCATCTTCCATATCGAGGGCGATCCCGATCACCCGGTCAATCGCGGCACGCTCTGTCCGAAGGGTGCGAGCCTGATCGATTTCATTCACAGCGAAAGCCGCCTCAGGCATCCCGAGTATCGCGCGGCTGGGGCGAACGAGTGGAAACGCATCTCGTGGGAAGACGCGCTCGATCGCATTGCCAGGCTGCTCAAGGATGACCGCGACGCCAACTTCGTCGAGAAGACCGACGACGGCAAGACGGTCAACCGCTGGCTGACCACCGGCATGCTGGCCGCCTCGGCGGGCAGCAACGAAGTCGGTTACCTCACACATAAAGTGGCCCGCAGCATGGGCCTGCTCGCATTCGACAACCAGGCGCGTGTCTGACACGGCCCGACGGTGGCAGGTCTTGCCCCGACGTTTGGCCGTGGTGCGATGACGAACCATTGGGTCGACATTCGCAATGCGGACGTGATTCTGGTGATGGGCGGCAATGCAGCCGAGGCGCACCCGTGCGGCTTCAAGTGGGTCACGGAGGCGAAGGCGCACCGCAAGGCGCGGCTTATCGTGGTCGATCCGCGCTTTACGCGCACCGCATCGGTCGCGGACTTTTACGCGCCGATCCGCAGCGGCACCGATATTGCGTTCCTCGGCGGCATAATTAATTATCTGCTCACGAACGACAAGATCCAGCACGAGTACGTGAAGAATTACACGGACTTCCCGTTTATCGTGCGCGACGATTTCGCGTTCAACGACGGCATTTTCTCCGGCTACGATCCGCAAAAACATGCGTATCCGGACAAGTCGTCATGGGATTACGAAATCGGCGATGACGGCTTCGTGAAAACCGACGACACGCTGCAGAATCCGCGCTGCGTGTACAACCTGCTCAAGCTGCACTACTCGCGCTATACGCCCGAGATGGTGGAGAAGGTCTGCGGCACGCCGAAGGACCAGTTCCTGAAAGTGTGCGACCTGCTCGCGAGCACCGCGGTTCCGGGGCGCGCAGCCACGATCATGTACGCGCTCGGCTGGACGCATCACTCGGTCGGCTCGCAGATGATCCGCTGCGGCGCGATGGTGCAGTTGCTGCTCGGCAATATCGGCGTCGCGGGCGGCGGCATGAATGCATTGCGCGGCCACTCGAACATCCAGGGTCTCACCGATCTCGGACTGATGTCGAACCTGCTGCCCGGCTATATGACGCTGCCCGTCGAAGCCGAGCAGGACTACGACGGCTACATCAAGAAGCGCACGCAGCAGCCGCTGCGGCCGAATCAGTTGAGTTACTGGCAGCATTACGGCGCGTTCTTCGTCAGCTTCATGAAGTCGTGGTGGGGCGACAACGCGACGAAGGACAACAACTGGGGCTACGACTACCTGCCGAAACTCGACAAGCCGTACGACCTGCTCCAGACCATCGAGCTGATGCGTCAGGGCAAGATGAACGGCTACATCTGCCAGGGCTTCAACGTGCTGGCGTCGTCGCCGGACAAGGAGAAGACGCTGGCGGCGCTCGGCAAGCTGAAGTGGCTCGTCATCATGGATCCGCTCGCGACCGAGACGTCCGAGTTCTGGAAGAAGGTCGAACTCTTTAACGAAGTCGATACGGCTTCGACGCAGACCGAGGTGTTCCGCCTGCCCACGACGTGTTTCGCCGAGGAAAACGGCTCGCTCGTGAGTTCGAGCCGCGTGCTGCAGTGGCACTGGAAGGGCGCCGATGCACCGGGCGAGGCGAGGAGCGATCTGGAGATCATGTCGGGTCTGTTCGTTCGCATGCGCGCGGCGTACCAGAAGGATGGCGGCAAGTATCCCGATCCGATCGTCAAACTGAGCTGGCCGTATTCGGACCCGGCGAGCCCGACGCCCGAAGAACTCGCGAAGGAGTACAACGGCCGTGCGCTCGCGGACCAGACCGACGCGAAGGACCCGACGAAGGTGCTCGTCAGGAAGGGCGAGCAGCTGGCGGGCTTCGCGCAGCTCAAGGACGACGGCACGACGGCGAGCGGCTGCTGGATCTTCTGCGGCGCGTGGACCCAGGCGGGCAACCAGATGGGCCGGCGCGACAACGTCGACCCGACGGGCATCGGCCAGACGCTGAACTGGGCATGGGCATGGCCGGCGAACCGGCGCGTGTTGTACAACCGCGCGTCGTGCGATCCGGCGGGCAAGCCGTTCGACCCCACGCGCAAGCTGATCGCATGGAACGGCGCGGCGTGGGGCGGCGCGGACGTGCCCGACTTCAAGGTGGACGAGGTGCCCGAGCACGGCATGGGCCCGTTCATCATGAACCCGGAAGGCGTCGCGCGTTTCTTCGCGCGCGACGCCATGAACGAAGGGCCGTTCCCCGAGCATTACGAGCCGTTCGAGAATCCGCTCGGCTACAACCCGTTCCACCCGAAGAATGCGCAGGCCACGAGCAATCCGGCGGCGCGCGTGTTCCCCGACGACCGGGCGACGTTTGCAACCGCGCAGTCGTTCCCGCACGTCGGGACTTCGTACCGGCTCACCGAGCACTTCCACTTCTGGACCAAGCATGCGCGTCTAAACGCGATCATCCAGCCGCAGCAGTTCGTCGAGATCGGCGAAGAGCTGGCGCAGGAAATCGGCGTGGCGCGCGGCGAACGCGTGAAGGTGTCGAGCAATCGCGGGCACCTGATCGCGGTCGCCGTGGTCACGAAGCGCATCAAGCCGCTGATGATCGACGGCAAGAAGGTGCATACGGTCGGCGTGCCGTTGCATTGGGGCTTCACGGGACTGACGAAACCCGGCTATCTGACGAATACGCTCACGCCGCCCGTCGGCGACGGCAATTCGCAGACGCCCGAGTTCAAGGCGTTCCTCGTGAAGGTCGAAAAGGCTTAATGGGCGTAAAAGGCGAGAGACATGGCACTTCAATCACTCGACATCATGCGCCTCTCCGCGACCACGACGCCGCCGCCAGGCGTGCGCGAGCCGGCGACGGGCACGGTGGCGAAACTCATCGACGTCACCAGGTGCATCGGTTGCAAGGCGTGCCAGACGGCGTGCATGGAATGGAACGATCTGCGCGACGAGATCGGCGTCAACACGGGCGTCTACGATAATCCGCACGACCTCACGGAACATTCGTGGACCGTGATGCGTTTTACGGAGTACGACAACCCGAACGGCAACCTCGAATGGCTGATCCGCAAGGACGGCTGCATGCATTGCGCGGACCCGGGCTGCCTCAAGGCGTGTCCCGCGCCGGGCGCGATCGTGCAGTACACGAACGGCATCGTCGATTTCCATGAGGAAAACTGCATCGGCTGCGGCTATTGCATTACGGGCTGCCCGTTCAATATCCCGCGCCTTTCGCAGAAGGATCATCGCGTGTACAAGTGCACGCTGTGTTCGGACCGCGTCGGCGTGGGCCAGGAGCCTGCGTGCGTGAAGACGTGTCCCACTGGCGCCATCGTGTTCGGCACCAAGGAGGACATGAAGCGGCACGCGGAAGAGCGCATCGTGGACCTCAAGGAGCGCGGCTTCGAGAACGCGGGCCTGTACGATCCGCAGGGCGTCGGCGGCACCCATGTGATGTACGTGCTGCATCACGCGGACCAGCCGTCGCTCTATCACGGACTGCCCGACAATCCGCGCATCAGTCCGTTCGTGCAGGTGTGGAAGGGCATTGCGAAGCCGATCGCGCTCGCGGGCATCGCGCTCGCCGCGTTGACGGGCTTCTTCCACTACGTGACGAACGGTCCGAACGAAGTCACCGCCGAGGACGAAGAGGCCGCGCGCGAGGAAGCACGCCGCATCAAGGGCACCGATGGCGGAAGCGAGGAGCGCAACGATGAAAGACGATGAACCGAACTTGATCGAGCGCTATACGGTCAGCGAGCGCTGCAATCACTGGATTACCGCGTTCACGTTCATCCTGCTCGCGCTATCCGGTCTCGCACTGTTTCATCCGGCGATGTTCTGGCTGGCCGCCGTGCTCGGCGGCGGACAATGGGTGCGCATTCTGCATCCGTTCGTCGGCGTCGTGATGTTCGTGTCGTTCCTGATTCTGGCGTCGCGTTTCTGGCATCACAATCTGCTCGATGCATCCGACCGCCAATGGTTCCGCCAGTATCGCGACGTGCTCGCCAATCGCGAGGACAAGCTGCCCGAGACTGGCCGCTACAATGCGGGCCAGAAGCTGCTATTCTTCGTCATGGTGGTTTGCCTCGTGCTGTTGCTCGCGAGCGGTATCGTGATCTGGCGGCGCTACTTCTCGTTCTATTTCCCGATTGGTGTCATTCGTTTTGCTTCCGTCGTGCACGCCGTGACGGCATTCGTGCTGATCCTCGGCATCATCGTCCACATTTATGCGGCACTGTGGGTGAAGGGCTCGATTGGCGCGATGATGCGTGGCACGGTGACGTGGGGCTGGGCGAAGAAACATCACCCGCGCTGGTTCCGCGAGAGCATCAAGTAACGGCACGACGCGCGCCGCCTCTTTCAAGGGGTGGCCGCGCATGTCGGCAAGCCGCCCGCCCGGCAGGGCGCGGCGGCTTTTTCGCTTTGGAGGCTATCGTCGTGACGCAACGCATTCTCGACCCCGGTGAGATTCAGGCGCTCGATCCCTCCGCGATTCCGCGTATCCGTTTGCCCGAGCGCGCGACGCATTTCGCCGAGCGTGCCGCCAGGCTGCGCAAGCTCGCGGATCGCAATCCGATCGGCGGTTATGTGCGATTGATGGCGTCGCTCGTCGATGCGCAGCATGAGGCGCTTGCGGGTATGAGCGCGCAGATGCCGGAGCGTGATGCGATCGCGAATGCGCAGCGTCATTCGATGCCGATCCTGCCCGCGCTATCGGGCGAGCGCGATCCGCAGTGGCGCGACGTGCTGCATCGTCTCGCCGATCGCGTCGAAGCGGCGGGCGCCGTCACGCCCGCGCTTGCAAAAGTGCTCGGCACGCTGCGCGCGATGAGCGACGCGGAACTCGACGCGCAAGCCGACGCGCTGCTCGCGCAACGCTACGCCGAAGTGTCGCCCGCGACCGCACCGTTCATCATGGCCGCGCTCCAGGTGATCTGGACCGACCTCGCGAGCCGGCTTGAGGTGGCGGATGTGCCCTACGTCGATGCGCCCGGTGCGTGCCCCGTCTGCGGCGTCCCGCCGGTCGCGAGCATCGTGCGTGTCGGCGGCGCGTATCAGGGCTATCGCTATACGCAGTGCAGTTTGTGCGGGGCCGAGGCGCATGTCGTCCGCGTGAAATGCACGAATTGCGATTCGACCAAAGGCATCGCGTATCACGGCATCGACGGCGGCGATCCGGCGTTGAAGGCCGAATCGTGCGACGAGTGCCACACCTATCGCAAGATCGGCTATCAGGAGAAGGACTTCGACTTCGAACCGCTCGCCGACGATCTCGCGAGCCTCACGCTCGACCTCTTGATGAGCGATGCGGGTTATCGGCGCGCGAGCCCGAATCCGCTGTTGTGGCCGGAAGTGCCTGCCGATCAATAAGCCTGCGAGCGCACGATGAGCGATACCGTGGGACGTGAAGCGCAGCCCGATTCGCTGGCGCTGAACGCATTGCTTGCGAAGATGCCGGCGGTGGAGCGCGTGATTGCGTCCGCGCCGGCTCAACCGCTGATTACACAGTATGGGCGCACGCAGGTGCTGGACGCCATACGTGCGACGCTGGACGGCTGGCGGCGCGACGCGCAGACGGGCACGCTAAACGTTGAGGTGGACGACGCGGGGCGATTCGCACCCGAGCGCGTTCTCGGCGACGCTACGCATCTTCTCGCCGCGCGCGCGCAGAACCGTTTGCGTCCGGTGTTCAATTTGACCGGCACGGTGCTCCATACGAACCTGGGCCGCGCGATGTTGCCCGACGAAGCCGTTAATGCGGTCGTGCAGGCGCTTACGCAACCGGTGAATCTGGAGTTCGATCTCGCGACGGGCAAGCGCGGCGACCGCGACGATTTGATCGACGCGCTGATCTGCGAACTGACCGGCGCGGAGGCTGCGACGGTCGTGAACAATAACGCGGCAGCCGTGCTGCTCTCGCTCTCCGCGCTTGCCACGCGCAAAGAGGTGATCGTGTCGCGCGGAGAACTGGTCGAGATCGGCGGGGCGTTTCGCATCCCCGACATCATGGGCCGCGCGGGCGCGAGACTCCGCGAAGTGGGCACGACGAACCGCACACATCTGAAGGATTACGAAGCAGCGATCAACGCGCGCACGGCGCTGCTGATGAAGGTCCACTGCAGCAACTATGCGATCAGCGGTTTTACGAAGAGCGTCGAACTCGACGAACTCGTGCCGCTGGCTCGCGCACGCGGCTTGCCGGTTGCGGTGGATCTCGGCAGCGGCACGCTGACCGACCTCACGCAATGGGGGCTGCCGGCCGAGCCGACGGTGCGCGCGAACGTCGAAGCCGGCGCGGACCTCGTGACCTTCAGTGGCGACAAGCTGCTCGGCGGGCCGCAGGCAGGGCTGATCGTGGGCCGCAAGGAGTTGATCGCGAAGATCAGGAAGCATCCTCTCAAGCGTGCGCTGCGCGTCGGCAAACTCACGCTCGCCGCGCTGGAGCCGGTGCTGAAGCTTTACCAGGCGCCTGAATTCCTGTGTGAACGGCTCACGACGTTGCGCCTGCTCGCGCGACCCGCCACGCAGATGCACGAGGCCGCGATGCGCGCATGGCCGGTGCTTCAGCGCGCACTGGGCGATGCATATAGCGTTGGCGTCGAACCGATGTTCAGCCAGATCGGCAGCGGCGCATTGCCCATGGACGTGTTGCCGAGCGGCGGACTCGTCGTGCGTCACGCGGGCAAGGGCGGCAGCGGCCGCGCGCTGATGAGGCTCGAACGCGCGTTGCGCACGCTGCCGCGCCCGGTGATCGGACGCATTGCCGATGACGCATTGCGGCTCGATCTGCGCTGCCTGGAAGGTGCCGACGAAGCGGCCTTCATTGCGCAACTCGCGCAACTCGCGGAGCTGCACCTGTGATCATCGGTACGGCTGGCCATATCGATCATGGCAAAACAACGCTGGTCCGCGCGCTGACCGGCGTCGATACCGATCGGCTCAAGGAAGAGAAAGCGCGCGGCATTTCGATCGAACTCGGCTATGCCTATGTACCGCTGTCGAATGGCGATGTGCTCGGTTTCATCGATGTACCAGGTCACGAGAAACTCGTACATACGATGGCGGCGGGTGCGTGCGGTATCGATTTCGCGCTGCTCGTGATCGCCGCGGACGATGGCGTGATGCCGCAAACGCGCGAACATCTCGCGATCCTGCAATTGCTGGGCGTGAACGCGGGTGCGATTGCGCTGACGAAGACGGACCGCGTGGATGCGGCGCGGCTCGCCGAAGTGCGCAATGAGATCGCCGAGTGGCTTGCGGCGGCGTCATTCGGCGAGGCGCCGTGCTTCGAGACGAACGCCACGCAGCCCGGCGGCGAGGGCGTCGCGAAGCTCGATGCGTATCTGCGCGAGCGCGCGATGGCGTGGCACGGACGTCGCGACGATGGATTGTTCCGGCTGGCGGTGGATCGTGTGTTCACATTGACGGGCCAGGGGACGGTTGTGACGGGCACCGTATTCGCGGGCCGCGTGCAGACCGGCGACACGCTGCTGGTTGCGCCATCCGGTCTGCCCGTGCGCGTGCGCAACATCCACGCGCAAAATCGTGCAGCGGACTCGGGCCGCGCCGGGCAACGCTGCGCGTTGAATCTCGCGGGCGTCGACAAAGAACAGATTGCGCGCGGAGACTGGATCGTCGATGCGAGACTCGCGCAGCCTGTGATGCGGCTCGACGCCGAACTGACGCTGCTCGACGAGGCGGACGTTACGCTGCGCCACTGGTCGCCGTTGCACGTTCACCTCGGGACGATGCATCGCGTGGCGAACGTCGTGCTGCTCGACGGCGAAACGCTTGCGCCTGGCGAGCACGCGCGCGTGCAACTCGTATTCGACGCGCCGATGCACGCATCATCGGGCGATCGTTTTATCGTGCGCAACGCGCAGGCGACGCATACGGTGGGCGGCGGGCGCGTACTCGATCCGTTCGCGCCCGCGCGGCGTCGGCGCACTGCCGAGCGTTTCGCGTGGCTGGACGCGCTGCGCACGTGGCTCGACGAAGGGCGCATCGAGCTGTTGATCGCGCAGGCGCCGCGCGGTATTGCACGATCGGCGCTCACGCAATTGACCGGCTACGCAGCGAATGTGCTGGCGCTGCCCGACGATGCCGTTGTCGTTGAATCGCAGGGGCGCGACGACGATGGCATGGTGATCGCCCGGCATCATTGGGAACAGATGGCAGCGCACGTGGTCACCGCGCTGGCGGAATTTCACGCACGCACACCCGACGAACAGGGGCCGGACGCGGCGCGCTTACGACGCATTGCGGCGCCGCTCGCGACCGGCGCGGTGTGGCGTGCGGTGATTGATTCGCTCGTGCAGGAAGGGCGAATTGCGCGCAGTGGCCCGTGGCTGCATCTGCCATCGCATGCCGTTCGGCTCGACGCCGACGAGGAAGCGCTCGCGGCGTTATTAATGCCGTTGATCGCGCAAGGACAGTACGATCCGCCGTGGGTGCGCGACCTCGCACGCGAGATACGGCAACCCGAAGAGAAAGTGCGTGCGTTGTTGCGCAAGCTTGCTCGCCTTGGCCAGTTATATCAGGTGGTACGCGATCTGTTTTACGATCGCGGGGTAATGTACGAACTTGCGCGGCTTATCGCGCAGATTGCGCAAACACACAACGGCACAGTGGGCGCCGCGGCGTTTCGCGACGCGACGGGGCTCGGCCGTAAGCGCGCGATCCAGATTCTGGAGTTCTTCGATCGCGTTGGATATACTCGCTTCCAGCGCGATCAGCATTTGCTGCGCGCGGATAGCCGGTTAAACGAAGCGCTTTGATTGACGCGTGTTGTTGCAAGCGCGCGCTGATTGACGAAGGAAGGCATTCGTATCGGGTGGTACGGCCGGGCTTCAAACCCGGTTGGTGCGGTCAGCCCGCGCCTGGTTGGTTCGACTCCAGCTGCCTTCCGCCATAGATTTCACAAGCCGGGAATCCGCCATTAACCGTACCCGAAAAAACTAATATTAGATTTACCTGTTTTCGCGCGCCTCAATCAAAATCAAGAAAATCCGGCGCCAAAAACTGAAACAACCGCGAAATGAAATTGTCAGCTTTCACGCGATAGACTGCCGCAGCCCACCGCGAAAATCGGGACGCAATATGCGCGGAAAGCGAGTACTGGTATTATCCATCGCGTCCGCATCGGGACAGATTCAGATTGTCGGCCAATAAATATCCGGCGTCAGGGTGTATCCGTGCATCGACAACGGGAGTGAAGCGCCAGTTCTGCCAATCAGAATTTCGGGGGCTGTGGCGGTAATTCGACAATCGCCAGGGTAATCGCCTGGATCGTTCACACGCAGACAATCCATACGCATTTAGATGAAACATCATGTTCTCGAGGGCAAGACGCTCGGTTGGCTGCTGGATTCCGCCGCAGATGCCCTGCTCATTGTCGATAGCGAAGGCAAGATTGTGCTTGCCAATCCACCATTAGAGCGTCTCTTCGGTTTTCCGAATGCCGGGCTGATTGGGCAAACGCTCGAAATACTCGTGCCCGTGCGATTCAGGGCTGGGCATATCGGTTTGCGCGCGGATTATTTCACGCGCCTGCAGACGCGGCCGATGGGTGCCGGAAAAGAACTGAGGGGCCTGCGCAGCGATGGCACCGAGTTTCCGATCGAAGTGAGCTTGTCGCCGCTGCAAACCGAGGATGGGTTAAAGCTCGTCATGGCGACGGTCCACGACATCACGAAGCGCAAAGAGGCCGAACAAGCCCTGCTCGAAAGCGAGGCGCGCATGCGGGCTGTCGTCGATTCGGCCGCGGACGCGATCATCACCATTCACGAGACAGGTGTTATCGAGCGCGTCAATCCGCGCACGGAAAAGCTCTTTGGTTTTGCGGGCGACGCGTTGCTCGGGAAAAACATCTCGACGTTGATGCCCGATTTGCACCGTGCATTGCTCGACGCTGACGCGAACAGTGAGACGTTTCGCGAGGTCGTCGCTTATCGCGCGGACGGATCCCGGTTCCCCGTCGAACTGTCTTTGTCGAAGCTGCATCTTGGAGCACGGCAACTGCTTACGGTAATGGTGCGCGATATCACGGAGCGCAAGCGGGGAGAAGAGCAGCGTCGCGCGCTGATGCAGCAGATTACGGGCGCGAACGAAGAACTGACTAATTTCGCATATGTGGTATCGCACGATCTGAAGGCGCCGTTGCGCGGTATTGCTTCGCTGGCGGACTGGCTGTCCGTCGATCATGCGGACAAGTTCGACGATGAAGGCCGTGAACACATGCGGCTGCTCATTCGTCGCGTACATCGCATGAGTGCGCTGATCGACGGGATTCTTCAATATTCCCGCGTCGGCCGCAGCATGGAAACGGCGGTTCCCGTCGACCTCAATGCCCTGCTGCACGAAGTGATCGATTTGCTGGCGCCGCCTTCCAACATCGAGATTTCGGTCGCCGAGGGCCTGCCCACCATCATGGCGGACAGGACGCGAATCCAGCAGGTCTTTCAAAACCTCTTGTCCAATTCAATCAAGTACAGCGACAAGCCGGTCGGGCGCATCCGCGTTGACTGCTTTGATGAAGGGAAGAATTTTCAGTTTTCCGTGGCGGACAACGGGCCCGGCATCGAGCAAAGGCATTTCGAGCGGATCTTTCAGCTGTTTCAGACACTGACGCCGCGTGACCAGGTGGAGAGCACCGGTGTCGGTTTGGCATTGGTGAAGAAAATCGTCGAGATGTACGGCGGGCACGTGGGACTCAAATCCAGAATGGGGGCCGGTAGCACATTTTTCTTTACTTTGCCCGGCAATATGCTTGCGACACAGAAAAAGGACATCGCATGAAGGTACCTAGCCAGCCCATTCTCGTGGTCGAGGATGACGAGGTCGATGTCATGACTATTCGACGTGCCTTAAAGGAAATCCACGTCGTGAACCCGATTGTCTGCCAGGAAAACGGGGAGAAGGCGCTTGAGCATTTGCGGGAATCGCAAAACAAAAGGCCGTGCATCATCTTGCTCGATCTGAATATGCCGGTCATGAACGGTATCGAGTTCCTGCAAGCGGTCAAAAGCGATGAACTGCTCAAACAGATTCCGGTGATCGTGCTTACGACCTCGGAGGAACAGCAGGATAAAGTGAACAGCTTCAATTTCAGCGTGGCCGGGTACATGGCCAAGCCGGTCGATTACCGGAAATTCGTGGAAGTCATGCGGTCGATCGATCTTTACTGGTCGCTTAGCGAGCTTCCGTGACGCGGCCGGCCATCGCTACGCGATCCAATCATGCAACGTGAAATCCGAATCCTGCTGGTGGAAGACGACACCGTCGACAGGATGGCGTGCCGGCGTGTGCTTGCGTCGGACGCCGAGCACGTCTACATCGTTTTCGAAGCCGATACCGGAAGCGAAGGATTGAAGCTGGCCGGGCAAAGCAAACCGGACTGCATCTTGCTGGACTACCACCTGCCGGACCAGAACGGTCTCGAGTTTCTCGCGGCGCTCGCCGAACACGAGGGCGAGGTTGCGATTCCGGTCATGGTGTTGACGGGGGGCAGCAGTGCCTCATTGGCGGTCGAGTTGATGCGGGGCGGCGCGCGCGACTACCTGACGAAGGATGACGACCGCCATTATCTGGATCAACTTCCGGCGGCCATCCAGCGGATGCTGAACGCGCAACGGATCCTCGAAGCAAAGCGGCAGGCGGAGGCCAGATTTCGCACGCTCGTGGAGCAGATACACGCGATCACCTATATCGGATCGCTGGCGGGGAACCGGCTCGAATACGTGAGTCCTCAAATAGCGATGCTGGGTTTTTCGGCCGAAGAATGGCTGGCGGAACCGATGTTTTATGGAACGCACGTGCATCCCGACGATCGGGAGCGTATCGAGCAGGCCGTGGCTCAAAGCCGGGCGAACGGGGAACCCTTGAGCGTCGAATATCGCCTGGTGGCCAAAAACGGCGACGTGCTCTGGTTTCGCGACGAGGCGCAAATCGTGCTCGATGGTTCCGCACGGCCCCCGTTCGTGCAGGGCATTCTCGTCGACATTACCCAGAGCAAGCTGGCCGAGGAGGCGCTGCACCGGTCGCAAGACGCATTGCGATCGCTTGCCGCGTACCAGGAGCGTATCAAGGAGAACGAACGAAAGCGTATTGCGCAGGAGATACACGACGAACTGGGCAGTCTGCTGACCGGGATAAAAGCTTATGTCTCCGTGTCCGTCGAACGTTCCGTCCAGGCGGGCGTGCCTGCGGACCCGCTGCTCATCGACGTAATGCGTCTGGCCGATGAAGCAATCGGCGCCGTTCGCCGGGTGATCACCGACTTGAGGCCGAGCGTTCTGGATCACCTGGGCGTCTGGGAAGCATTGGAGTGGTATGCCAACCAGATTCAGACGCGCTCGGACCTCATTTGCGAATGCTCGATCGATGCGTCTTTGTCGGCATTATCGATCGATGCCGAACTCAGTACGATGCTGTTCAGAATCGTGCAAGAGGCGCTGACCAATGTTGTACGGCACGCGGCTGCCTCGCACGTTTCGATTCGGGGCGAGGCGAAGGGCAACGAAATGCTGGTCGAGGTCACGGATAACGGCAAGGGAATTGCGGAGATGCGCTCCACGGGTGGCCAGTCCTGGGGCATTCTCGGTATGCGTGAACGCGCAAGACATTACGGCGGCAGCCTGACGATTACGGGGCGCGCCGGGCACGGCACGACGGTAGCACTGCGTCTACCGATTGGAATGACGGATGGGAATTGAAACGATCAAGGTGCTGCTTGTCGACGACCATACCGTCGTTCGCAATGGCGTGCGCCTCATGTTGAGTTCCGCGACCGATATCGAGGTCGTGGGAGAAGCAGCATCCGCATCCGAAGCGATGCAGGCGGTCGAAAATCAACAGTTCGATGTGGCGCTGGTCGATATCGCGTTACCGGGAAAGAATGGACTCGACCTGCTCAAGACATTGCGCGCGACGCGCCCGGAAATGGCTGTGCTGATTCTGAGCACTTATGCCGAAGACATCTACGCGATGCGCGCATTCAAGCTGGGTGCGTCGGGCTATCTGACCAAAGACAGTTCAGCCGCCACACTCATGGAGGCCATACGCAAGGCATCGAGGGGCAGCAAGCATGTGAGCCCGTCGCTCGCCGAGAAATTTGCGAATCTGATCGGCGGCAAATCTGGCTCGTCGCATGAGGTATTGTCGAATCGCGAGCTTGAGGTTTTGAAACTGCTTGCACGTGGCGACACGCTTGTCGATATTGGCGACCAGTTGCACCTCAGCCCGAAAACCGTCACGACCTATCGGGCGCGAATTCTGGAAAAAATGGGACTCGGCAGTAATGCGGAGCTGACGCGTTACGCACTCGAAAACGGTCTTTTGACCTGATTTTCTCTTTTATACAGCCGCCCGCTTCGGAAGTCGCAAAGTCACAAGCAACGTGAGTGCATGGAGGGCCGAAAGCAATAGAAACGCAAGCGCCCATGCGTTCAAACTGCCGTGCTCAACGTGCGCCTGAAGCGTCAAGCCAAGAAAGACGGCACAGATCGTGGTCAGCGTTGGTCCTCCCAGCCGCTGAATGATATTGACCGTGGTGGCGGCCATGGGGAGATTCTGCCGGGCGACCGACGCATACGCGGCGGAAATGGCCGGAAGCGCCACTGCACCTTGTCCCATGCCGCGGATGAACAGGGCAGGGATGAGGACAAAGAGATCAAGCTCATGAGTCGCCAGCCATGCAAGTGCCAGGGTGGCGAAGAGCGCCGCGGATGCGCCTGCGGTAGCCACTGCGCGTGCTCCGAACCGGTTTGTCAGGAAGCCGAGTAACGGAAACGTCACCATCATGCCAAGCCCTAGTGGCGCGAGCATCCAGCCCATCGTGGCGGGCGAACGGCCACAGGCTTCGATTAAAAACAGCGGGATCAGCATTTGTCCCGCGAACATGACGCCGTTCGACATGAACTGCGCGAAAGACGCGACGGTAAATGTCGTGTTGCGAAACTGGGTCAGGTCGATCAGTGCGTGCTCGGCCTTGCGTCTTTCCACTCGCACGAAAGCGACGAGAAAAACGCCTCCAAGTGCCATGGCCGCAAGCCCTGCATGCTGGGCGATGCGCTCCGCTCCATACAACACGAGGGCCAATCCCGGGGACAGCAGAACAAGTCCGACCCAATCCAGTTCGCGTGGTCTGCGCTCCTCCCGGTCATCGGGCAAAAAAAGCAACGACAGCACCCATGCGAGCAGGCCGACCGGCAGATTGGCGAGAAATAGCCAGCGCCACGAGGCGTAGTGGAGTATCGCACCGGCGATCACGGGACCGAGCAGCGGCCCAAGCAGAATTGGAATGGTCGCGTAGCCGGCTACCCGTGTGAAATGACTTCCCGCGGCCTTTTTCATCATGAGCTGCGCCAGCGGCGCAAGCAGGCCGCCACTGACACCCTGCAGAAGGCGGAATCCAATCAACGACTCGGCCGACCACGCCAGACCGCAGAGCGCGGACGTTACGGTGAACAACGAAAAACACCAGAGATACAGGGCTTTACTGCCAATCCGGTCGATCAGCCAGCCATTCAGCGGCAGGACGAACGTGAGCGCGAGCAGGTAACCGCTCGTGACCCACTGAATGGACGGCAAGGTTGAATGCAGGTCCCGCGCGAGGCTGGACAGCGACACGTTGACGATGGTGGCGTCCAACTGCGCAAGCAACGACCCGAGCACGGCAACCGCGGTGATCTTCCAGACCAGCGGGTCGAGCGGTTCTTCAGCTTGCCGGTCGACGGTCATCATGCGGCTCCGCGGAATTCTATTAAAAAAGCGATCCGTCAAAAAAGGCCGTCACGGCGAACGTGGCCGAAATGGATCGACGTGTAGACGCCTATGAAGAGAACGCCAAGGACGATCGCTGCGCTCCCGGCATTCAAGCCGGGGGAGAAAGGATGCGCGATCATCAGGGATGAGCCAATGATCGCATTGAGGGCACCCCACAGAAAGTTGACCAACGGCGAGGACGGACCTTTACCGGACGGTCTGGAAAATGGCGAAGGGAAGGGCTCGCCGCGCAGTCCCGCAGCCAGATGCGGAAACGCATTGCACAAGAAGGCACCGGAGAAAAAGAGTGCAACGTCGTTCATGGTTCGCCTTTTGAAATTAGACTCGAAGAGAAAGCGCGCGAGCGGCGCTTTCCATATAGGACCTGCCGCGTGCCGTTCGCGATTTCAGGAATCGCTGAGCCGCTTGATAAGCGGAATGGCCTCAGCGAGCGTCTGGATTTCCGTTCGATCGAATTCAGCAAGACGACTAACGAGCCATTCGCGCTTTGCCGCGGTGCGCAGCTTGCGTTGTTCGTGGCCCTTCTGGGTGAGCGCAAACAATATCTGGCGACCGTCGGATGCATGAGGCTGACGTTCGACGCAATCTTCTTCTTCGAGGCTGGCCAGAATCGACTTCATCGACTGAGGCTTCATTGATTCGGCGCGCGCAAGATCGGCCGTCGTCATCGGGCCTTCGCGTGCGAGTCGTCCCAGCACCATCGCCTGCGAAAGCGTGAATTCACCGGGATTGGATTCCACGCGAAGCCTGCGCAATAGTTGGCCAATCGCCGCGGTCAGTTCGGCAACGATGGTTTCGAGCGGCGGTTCGGGTGGTCGTGATCGTGGCATGAGCGAAGGATAGAACAAGACAGTAAAACTTGCAAGTTTTACTGTCTTGTTTGTGAATTCGACTAGAGGCCCCAGATGTTTTTTATCGTGGCGTCATTAAATCCGCAGCGCCCGGGTGCCCGAATAAACCGTGTAGGCGAACCCCTACGCAAGACTGTTCCAAACGCCGATAGTGCGCGGCCTTCAGTCGATCGACAATCCAGCACAACAGGTAATGCCCTGACGACTGTTTGAATGAGCGTGTGATGTTTCGCTGACTCCAGTGCTCGCGATCAAAGCCTTTCTCGCAACATCCGGCTCGCGATACAGATTAATTCCGTCACTCGGTGACAAACCCTGAGGCAGAGGACGAGATGATTCGCACCATAACCGATCGATTTTCGATGAGGGCCCTGTTCGTTAGCGACGAATTCGCCGACGACACTTCAGTGGGCCGTGCCGCGCGCCTGCTTGCGGAAGATCTCGCAGAACGCCGTATCGATGTCGTTCGCTCGAACTCGGCAAATGACGCGCGCGCCATCATCGGCGCGGACGCATCCATCCAGTGTGTGCTGCTCGATTGGGATCTGCATGACGATCCCGGTCACACGGGCGCCATGTTGGTCCTGAACGAGATTCGCGCGCGCAACGCGACGCTGCCCGTGTTCCTGCTCGCGAACCGGCACGCGGCGTCGGCAGTCCCGGCCGACGCCATGGAGAAAGCCGACGACTTTATCTGGCTGCTCGAAGACTCGCCGGACTTTATCGGCGGACGCATCGTCGCAGCGATCCGGCGTTATCGCGAACGCGTGTTACCGCCGATGTTCCGCGCGCTCGTCGAGTTTTCACAGGTGTACGAGTATTCGTGGCACACGCCCGGCCATACGGGCGGCACCGCGTTTTTGAAGTCGCCTGTTGGTCGCGCATTCTTCAGCTACTTCGGCGAAGAGTTGTTCCGTTCGGACCTGTCGATCTCGGTGGGCGAATTAGGCTCGCTGCTCGACCACTCCGGCCCGATCGGGGAAGGCGAACGGTACGCGGCACGCGTGTTCGGCGCGCATCGAACCTATTACGTGACGAACGGATCGTCGACGTCGAACCGCGTGATTCTGATGGCGAGCGTCACGCGCGACCAGATCGCCTTGTGCGACCGCAATTGCCACAAGTCGGTCGAGCATGCCATGACGCTATCCGGCGCCATTCCGACTTATCTGCTGCCGACGCGTAATCACTACGGCATCATCGGTCCGATTCCGCCGTCGCGGCTTTCGCCGGAGGCGCTGAAAGCCTCCATCGCCGCAAACCCGCTCGTGCGCGACGGCATCGATCCGGCGCCGCTCCACGCGATCATTACGAATTCGACGTACGACGGCCTTTGCTACAACGTCGCGCGTGTCGAATCGTTGCTCGGCCAGAGCGTCGACCGGCTTCATTTCGACGAGGCGTGGTACGGCTATGCGCGTTTTAATCCGCTCTACGAGCGACGCTTCGCCATGCACGGCGAAGCGAAGGATCATGACGCATCGCGGCCGACGGTGTTTTCCACGCAATCGACGCACAAGCTGCTCGCCGCGCTGTCGCAGGCTTCGATGATTCATGTGCGCGACGGGCGCCGGCCGATTCCGCATGAGCGTTTCAACGAGGCGTTCATGATGCATGCGTCGACGTCGCCGCAGTACGCGATCATCGCATCGAACGACGTAAGCGCCGCAATGATGGACGGTCCCGGCGGCCGTGCGCTGACTTCCGAAACGATCCACGAGGCAATCGCATTCCGCCAGATGCTGTCGCGGCTCCATGCGGAATTCAAGGCGCGCGGAGAGTGGTTTTTCAACGCATGGCAACCGTCCGTGATCCGCGAACCGCAGGGGACGACGGTGCCGTTCCATCGCGCGGAGCCGAATCGGCTTGCAAGCGATTCGTCGTGCTGGATGCTGAATCCCGGCGACGCATGGCATGGCTTTAAAGAGCTTGAAGCGGACTACTGCATGCTCGACCCGATCAAGGTGTCGATCGTCACGCCGGGCGTGCGCGAGACCGGCGAGCTTGCCGGGACCGGCATTCCGGCCTGCATCGTGACCGCCTATCTCGACCATCGCGGCATAGTCGCCGAGAAAACGACGGACTTCACGATTCTCTTCCTGTTCTCGATGGGCGTGACCAAGGGCAAGTGGGGTACGCTCGCGAACGCGCTGCTCGACTTCCGCCGCGACTACAACGAAAACGCATCGCTCGAAGAGGTGTTGCCCGCATTGGTCAGCGCTCATCCCGCGCGCTACGGCAGCATGGGTTTAAAGGATCTCGCAGACGCGATGTTCGAAACGATGCGCTCGCTTCGCTCGACCGACCGGCTCGCGCAGGCGTTCTCGATGCTGCCTGTGCCGGACCTGAGTCCGGTGAGGGCATACGAGACCCTTGTGAAGGGCGATGTCGAGACCGTGACGCTCGACCAGTTAGCGGAACGCACCGTAGCAACGGGCGTCGTTCCCTATCCGCCTGGCATTCCGCTTTTGATGCCGGGCGAAAACGCGGGTGCTGCCGACGGGCCGGTACTTGCGTATTTGAAAGCACTTGAAGCATTCGATCGCGCGTACCCCGGATTTGCGCACGACATTCACGGCGTCGAGGTGCGGGACGGCACGTATCGCGCGAACGTCATCGCATCGGCGGCTAACCCGGCAAAACCGGTTTCAGACCAATAAACAATGACCGCTTCCGCCATCGACCCGATGGCGTTGGCCCGGTCACTCTGGAGAACTGCAATGAGTCAACCTATAGCAGAGAAACCCTCCCAATCCGGGAAACCGCAGGGCACTCCGAAGCCCGTGGGGACAGGTGGCGGCCCGGACACGAGAAAGCTCGGCCTCCTGCTTCTAAGCGGTATCGTCGTCGGCTCGATGATTGGCGGCGGCGCATTCAACCTGCCGCAGAACATGGCCGCGGGCGCCGGTCTCGGCGCGATTGCGATCGCGTGGGTCATCACGCTGGTCGGCATGTTCTTCCTGTCGAATTCGTTCCGCACGCTCGCGGACCAGCGTCCGGACCTCACCGCCGGCATCTATTCGTATGCGCGTGAAGGCTTCGGCAAATTCGCCGGCTTCGAAATGGCGTGGGGTTACTGGCTTAGTTCCGCGTTCGGCAATGTCGCGTTCGCAGTCCTCATCATGCAGACGCTCGGATATTTCTTCCCGTCGCTCGACGGCAAGAACTGGCAGTCCATCGTCGGTGGGTCGCTGCTGATCTGGGCGATGCACTTCATGGTGCTGTCCGGCGTGAAGCGCACCGCGATCCTGAATACGATGGCGAGCGTCGTGAACATCGTCACGCTCTCCGTTGCGATCGTCGTGATTGCACTGTTTTTCCAGAAGGGGCAATTCTCGTTCGACGTGTGGGGCCAACAGCAGCATCTCGGCAGCACGCTCGCGCAGGTCAAGAGCACCATGCTGGTCACGCTGTGGGTGTTCATCGGCATCGAGGGTGCAGTCGTGGTGTCGGACCGCGCGCGCAATCAACACCAGGTCGGGACCGCGACGTTTATCGGCCTCGCGGTTTGCACGACGCTGTACTTCCTGCTTTCCGCGCTGCCGTTCAGCGTGATGTCGCAAAAGGATCTGGCCGGTCTGCAGAACCCGTCGTCCGCGTACATCCTGCAGCATCTCGTCGGGCACTGGGGGGCGATCTTCGTGGTCGTCGCGCTGCTGTTCTCCGTGCTCAGCTGCTGGCTCGCGTGGACGGTTCTCGTCGCCGAATTGCCGTACGCGGCAGCGAAGGACAATATCTTCCCGCGCATTCTTTCGCATGAAAACAAGCACCATGCGGCTGCGCCTTCGTTGTGGCTGTCGAGCGCGGTGATGCAGGTGATGATGTTCGTCGTGCTCTTCGCACACGACGCATGGATATGGCTGATCAGCGTCGCGGGCGTGATGATCCTCCCACCGTATCTCGCGAGCGCCGGTTTCCTATGGAAATGCGCTGTGCAAAAGAACTTCCAGATCCATACCGGTGAAGGCAAGCGCGCGTCGCTGTGGACCGGCGTGCTCGGCACGGTCTATTCCGTATGGCTGCTCTACGCGGCCGGCCCGACCTACCTGCTCATGTCGACGATTTTCTTTGTGGTCGGCATCCCGGTGTTCTGGTACGCGCAGCGCGAAAAAGATCCTCACGCTCCGGTCTTTACCGGCCGGGAACGTGTCGCAGCGATCGTCCTCTTCGTTGTGGCGGTGATTTCGCTCGTGCTGTTCGCGAAGGGTGTCGTGTCGATCGGCTGACCGCCGATACGGCTCAATTCCAGGGATTGCCCATGTCATACGATCGGTTATTCGAATTCCTGTTTTGCTGCGCGACGCCCGAGGCGCCAACTTTCCCGTCGTCCCGGCTCGCGCGTGTCATCGATGAACTGCAACGTCTCGGCTACGGCGCCACGCTGATGCCGACGACGGACGATGCACGCTCGGCGGTTCGCGGCGACGCGACGATCGGGTGCATCGTCGTCGAGTGGTCGCTGGCCGAGACGGAGAACGAGGTGGAAGCGTTCGTGCAGTTCGTGCGCGACCGCGGGCTCGACGTGCCCATATTCATCCTGGCAGAGCGGCACCGGCTCGACGAAATTCCGGTGCACGTGCTCGGCCAGGTGACGGGCTATGTATTTATCGAGGAGGACACGCCGGAGTTCGTCGCGCGCAATCTCGCGAGTCATTTGCGCGGCTATGCGGACTCGCTGAAAACACCGTTCTTCGGCGCGATGGTCGACTACGCGGACGAAGCGAACCAGATGTGGACCTGCCCGGGCCACAATGGCGGCGTCTTCTATCAGAAGAGCCCGGTGGGTCGTGCGTTCGTCAAGCATCTCGGCGAAGCGGTGTTCCGCAACGACCTCGATAACTCGGTGGTCGGGCTCGGCGATCTGCTGGTGCACGAAGGGCCCGCACTCGCGGCACAGAGGGCGGCCGCCCGCATCTTCGGTGCGGAGCGGACCTATTTCGTGCTCAACGGTACGTCGACGTCGAACAAGATTGCGTTGACGGCGCTCGTCGCACCGGGCGATCTCGTGCTGTTCGACCGCAATAACCACAAGGCCGCGCATCACGGCGCGCTGTTGCTCGGCGGCGGTATTCCCGTTTATTTGCCGACCACGCGCAATGCGCACGGGTTGATCGGCCCGATCGACTTTACCGCGCTCGACGAAACGCGCATCCGCGAGGCGATCCGCAATCATCCGCTCATCGCGAACCCGGATGCGTGGCGGCGCGAAAAGCCGTTCCGTGTTGCGGTGGTCGAGCAATGCACATACGACGGCACGATATACAGTGCGCAACAGATCGTCGAGAAACTCGGCCCGCTGTGCGAATACATTCTGTTCGACGAAGCGTGGGCCGGCTTCATGAAGTTTCACCCGCTTTTTCGCGGACGCTTCGCGATGGGCGTTGAAGCACTCGATGCGAATTCGCCTGGCATCATCGCGACGCAATCGACTCACAAGCAGCTCGCGGGTTTTTCACAGGCTTCGCAGATCCACGTGAAAGACGCCCACCTCGATGGCCAGCGCCGCCAGGTCAGTCATCGACGCTTCAACGAAATGTTCATGCAGCATTCGTCGACGTCGCCGTTCTATCCGCTGTTCGCGTCGCTCGACGTCGGCGCACAGATGATGCGCGGCCGTTCCGGTGAAGTGCTGTGGGACGACACGATTCGCCTCGGCATCGAAATGCGCAAGAAGATTCGCGCCTTGCGCCACGAATACGAATCGACGGAGAGCGACCCCGCGCGCCGCTGGTTCTTCGATCCGTTCGTGCCGGATGTCGTGCCCGCGGAACCCGCTACGGCGCGTGGCGCGCGGCGCTGGGAAGACGTCCCGACCGACGAGCTTGTCGCCAATGCGCGGCATTGGGAACTGACGCCGAACGAAGCGTGGCACGGCTTCGGCGCGCTCGCGCCCGGCTATGCGATGACCGATCCGAACAAGCTCACGCTGCTGACGCCGGGCTTCGACCGCGCGACCGGACAATACGCCGACCACGGCATTCCAGCGTCGGTGCTTGCGCAGTTCCTGCGCGAGCGTCGCATCGTGCCCGAGAAGAACGACCTCAACAGCATTCTGTTTCTGCTGACCCCTGGCCTCGAATCGTCGAAGGCGGGCACGCTGCTCTCCGCGCTCGTGCGCTTCAAGCAATTGCATGACGATAATGCGCCACTCGATGAGGTCATTCCGGCATTCGTCGCCGCGCATCGCGAACGCTATACGGGTCTCGGCTTGCGCGATCTGTGTGCGCAGATGCACGCGTTCTATCGCGAGTACGACGTAAGCCGTTTGCAACGCGAGCAATTCAGCGCCGGACATTTCCCCGAGCCTGCGATGCTGCCTCAGGAAGCCATGCACGCGCTCGTGCGCAACGACGTCGAACTGTTGCCGGTGGACAGCATCGCGGGCCGCATCGCGGCCACGCTCGCGCTCGTTTATCCGCCGGGGATCGGCGTCGTCGTGCCGGGCGAGCGCTACGACGAACGCGCAAAACCGATGCTCGACTATTTCCGCATGTTCGAGGAATCCGGCAATCACTTCCCGGGCTTTGAAAACGAGATTCAAGGCATTTACCGTAAAACGGAAAGCGACGGCCGTACGCGGCTCTACACCTACGTCGTCACCGAGTAATACTCATTCAGGAGAAAACGCGATGACTTCAGGCGTTCATTCGGAAGCCGGGAAACTGCGCACCGTCATGGTGTGCTCGCCGGGACTCGCGCATCGGCGCTTGACGCCCGCGAACTGCGGCGCGTTGTTGTTCGACGACGTGATCTGGGTCGACAAGGCGATCGAGGACCATCACACGTTCATGCGCATTCTGCGCGAGCAGGGCGTCGAAGTGCTTGAATTCCAGCACCTGCTCGCGGAAGTGTGTCTCAACGTCGAGGCGCGCGACTGGATTCTCGACCGGCGCATCACCGAAGAGGAAGTCGGCACCGGCATGCTGCGCGAGTTGCGGCTGTGGCTCGAATCGATGCCGGCGCAGCGGCTCGCAGAGGCATTGATTGGCGGCGTCGCGAAGTCCGAGTTGCCGTTCGACGCGCGCGGTTTATTCGGGGGTTATCTGGAACGATCGGATTTCGTTATTCAGCCGCTCGTGAACCTGATTTTCCAGCGCGATCCGAGCGCGTGGATTTATGGCGGCGTCACGCTTCATCCGATGTTCTGGCCGGCGCGTCGCAAGGAAACGCTGCTGCTTGCGGCCGTTTATCGGTTCCATCCGCGTTTCGCGGGCAAGGTCCACACCTGGTGGGGCGAACCCGACCGGGATCACGGCGTGCAGACGCTCGAAGGCGGTGACGTAATGGCGATCGGCAATGGCGTCGTGCTGATCGGCATGGGCGAACGCTCCAGTCCGCAGGCTGTCACGCAGGTCGCTCGCGCCTTGTTTGCCGGCCACGGCGCGAAGCGCGTAATTGCCTGCCAGCTGCCGAAGGCCCGCGCGTCGATGCATCTGGATACCGTGTTCTCATTTCTCGACGTCGACTTCGTCAGCATCTATCCCGATGTCGCGGACGGCATCCGCTGCACGAGTCTGTACCCCGGCGACGAGATCGGGCAGGTGCGCTACGAACGCCACGAAGGCAAGTTCCTCGAAGTGGTCGCGAATGCGCTGGGCGTCGGCTCGCTGCGCGTGCTGACGACGGGCGGCGACAACTACGAGAGCGAACGCGAGCAATGGGACGACGGCAATAACGTCCTCGCGCTCGACCGTCGGGTCGTGCTTGCCTATGACCGCAATACGTACACGAATCGCAAGATGCGCCAGGCCGGTGTCGAAGTGATCGAGATCCCCGGCGGCGAACTCGGTCGCGGCCGCGGCGGCAGCCATTGCCTGAGCTGTCCGATCGAGCGCGATCCGATCGCGATCTGAATTCACGCTCAACCTGACGAACGAGATCCATCATGTTCAACGTACACAATCGCAGCTATCTGACGCTGATCGACTATACGCCGCGCCAGATCCGTTATCTGCTCGACCTGTCGCGCGACCTGAAACGCGCGAAATACGCGGGCACGGAAGTGCCGCGCCTTACGGGCAAAAACATTGCGCTGATCTTCGAAAAGACCTCGACGCGCACGCGCTGCGCATTCGAAGTGGCCGCGCACGACCAGGGCGCGCATGTGACGTACATCGGGCCGGACAGCTCGCAGATCGGCGAGAAGGAGTCGATGAAGGACACCGCCCGCGTGCTCGGACGCATGTATGACGCGATCGAGTATCGCGGCTTTGGCCAGGAGATCGTGGAAGAACTCGCGCAGTATGCGGGCGTGCCCGTCTATAACGGACTGACCGACGAATTCCATCCGACACAAATGCTCGCCGACGTGCTGACGATGGCCGAGCACAGCGACAAGCCGGGGCACGACATCGCGTATTGCTACATCGGCGACGCGCGCAATAACACGGGTAATTCGCTGCTGACCGTCGGCGCGAAGCTCGGTATGGATGTGCGCTTGTGCGCGCCGCGCAATCTCTGGCCGCATGACGATCTGGTCGAACAATGCCGCGCGATCGCCGCGCAAACAGGCGCGCGTCTCACGTTGACCGAGCAGCCGGACGAAGCGGTGAAAGGCGTGGACTTCATTTACACGGACGTGTGGGTGTCGATGGGTGAAGCGCCGGAGAAATGGGGCGAGCGGATCAAGGCGCTGCTGCCGTACCAGGTGAATGCGGCGCTGCTTGAAAATAGCGGCAATCCGCGCGTGAAGTTCATGCATTGTCTGCCGGCACTGCACGACGCGCATACGGTTATCGGCAAGCGAATTGCGGACCAGTATGGTCTCGCGGGCGGCGTCGAGGTGACCGACGAAGTGTTCGAGTCGGAGGCGTCGATCGTATTCGAGCAGGCGGAAAACCGGCTGCACACGATCAAGGCCGTGCTCGTCGCCACGCTTGCAGGCTAACGGGAGGACGCGCGATGCGGATTGTGGTCGCTCTGGGCGGAAACGCTCTCCTCAAACGCGGCGAGGCCCTTGGCGCCGACGCGCAGTTGCGCAACGTGAAGCTGGCCGCCGCGCAGATTGCGGCGGTCGCGGAAGGCAACGAACTCGTGATCGTTCACGGCAATGGGCCTCAGGTCGGCATGCTCGCGGCGCTGGCGGAGCAGGGGCCTTCGTCGGAACGGTTCCCGCTCGACGTGCTCGACGCGGAAACGGAAGGGATGATCGGCTACTTGCTGGAACTTGAGTTGCGCAACCGGCTGCCTGCGTCGCGGCCGCTCGCGACGTTGTTGACGATGGTCGAGGTCGATGCCGCCGATCCCGCGTTCAAGCAACCCGACAAGCCGGTTGGGCCGATGCTTTCGTCTTCTGCTGCCGAGGAACTGGCGCGCGCGAAAGGCTGGTCGGTGGCCAGGGACGGCGACGGCTATCGCCGTGTCGTGCCGAGCCCGCAACCGTTGCGCTTCCTCGAAATCGAGCCGGTGCGCGCGTTGCTCGCCCAACACACGGTTGTTATCTGCGCGGGCGGCGGCGGAATTCCCGTTGTCGCCGATACGCAAGGACAGCGTAGCGGCATCGAGGCGGTGGTCGACAAGGACCGCAGCGCCGCGCTGCTCGGGCATGAGATTGGCGCCGATCTGTTCGTGATCGCGACGGACGTGAACGGCGTTTATGTGGACTGGGGCACGCCAGCCGCAAAGCCGGTACACCACGCGCATCCCGATGAACTCGCTGCGCTTCGTTTTGCAGCGGGATCGATGGGACCGAAAGTCGAGGCCGCGTGCGATTTCGCCCGACGCAGCGGGCGGCGTGCGACGATTGGCGCGCTATCCGATATCGAAGCGCTCGTGGCGGGACGCGCCGGTACGTCGGTCAGTGTGACGGGAGCGGGTAACGTGCCGGATAGTCGGGGCGAGTAGTAATCGAGTATCAATCGGGCAGTAATCGGGTCGTTATCCTCTGCAATTCGAAACGCCCGCGTCCATGAGCAAATCGCTTTATGGACGCGGCGATCGCGCACCGCACGCGCGCAGGATCATGCGGACCACTTCCTCCGTCGTAGCCTCGAAGCCCCTCGCCGACAACGCGCGCTTGCCCGAAAGCGCGCGTATTCGCGCCTCGAAATCGGCGTAGTGCTGCGTCGTGGCCCAGATCATGAAGAGCAGCGTTTGCGGATCGGCGTGCGCAATCAGCCCTTCGGCAATCCAGCGCTCGATCAGCTTCACGCCGGGGATGTCGCGGTTTGCGGATTACACGAAAAAATTCGATTTCGGTAATGCGGACGTAACAGGCGACAAATCTCACCCCGACAGTCTGACTCACGCATGGATCGACTCGTCGCTTCAAATTTCTCCGTTGGAGCAAGTGGCGTTTCTGACCAGACTGGTTAATCGGCGGCTGCCAGTCAGTGAGCACGCTGTCGCGATGACCGAGCAGATAACGGAAGTCACTGAACTCGGTTGCTGGGACATTCATGGAAAAACCGGCGCGGGCTTTCCCACTAACGCCGATGGTTCAGACGACGAGGCGCACGGTTGATACAAGACGATGGTGCGGTACCCGGGCGGGCACCCGCCGGGGTTCGCGCGCGCGACGCGTTCCTCTCCGGATTCACCGGCAAAATAGCGCCTCTCGCGTCCCACAGGAGTTAAAAGGATGCTTGGGGACGGACGAACTCGCGGGCGGAGTTTCAGCGCTCAGTGAATGTGCTGATTATGACTCGCCGGGTAGAACGGGGTGCGGCCATACAGCATGAACTTCGTGAGCTGTTCCGCGGGTTGCGGCCCCGCAAGCAGATTACCCTGCGCGTGGTGACAGCCCACTTCCTGCAGGAAAGCGAGCTGCTCCGGCGTCTCGACGCCGTCCATCACGACGCCGAGGTCGAGTGCGCGTCCCATGGCGACGACCGCGCGAATGATCGCGCGGTCCGACTTTTGCGTGTCGGTGCCGGTCAGAAATGACCGGTCGACCTTCAGCGTGTCGACCGGCAGATCCTTCAGGTTCGCGAGCGAGGATTGACCCGTGCCGAAATCGTCGATCGTGAGGCTCACGTGCCGGGCCACCAGTTCGCACAGCAGCGGGCCGATCTCTTCGCGCGTACTCATCGCCATGCTCTCGACGAGTTCGAGCTGAAGATGCTCGGGCGGCAGTGCGGTTTCGCTGAGAATCGCGCTCAGGTCGGTCAGGAATTCATCTGTGAAGCACTGCCGTGCCCGCAGGTTCACAGCGATGCGGCCGAATTCGAAACCGTCGTCCAGCCAGCAGCGCGCCTGCCGGCAGGCTTCGCGCAGAATCCAGCGGCCGAGCGGCACGATCAACGCGGACTGCTCGGCAACGGCGGCGAATTCCTCCGGCGGCACGAGCCCGCGTTGCGGATGATGCCAGCGCAGCAGCGCTTCGACACCGACGATGCGTCCGTTCGACAGGTCGAACTGCGGCTGGTAAAACAGGCAGAATTCATTCTGTTCGAGTGCACGATGCAGTTCGCCGAGCATATCGAGTTGCGCCATCGCCGACGATGTCATCGCGCTTTCGAAAAACTGGAACACGTTGCGCCCGCGGCTCTTTGCGCCGTACATCGCCTGATCCGCACGCATCATGAGTTGGTCGGCATGCGTACCGTCGTCGGGATAGATGCTGATTCCGATGCTTGGCGTCGTGAAGATTTCGCGGCCGTCGAGGTGGATCGGTTGGCCGACCGAATCGAGAAGCGTGCGCGCGAGACGGCCCGCATCGCGGACATCATGGAATTCTTCGAGCACGATGGCGAATTCGTCGCCGCCGAGCCGCGCGGCCGTGTCGCTCTCGCGCAGACCGCCGGTTAAACGCGCGGCGACGACCTTCAGCACTTCGTCGCCGGTCGCGTGCCCGAGCGTGTCGTTGACGAGCTTGAACCGGTCCAGGTCGAGATACATCACGGCGAATTTGCGTCCGCTTCGTTTTGCGCGGGCGATTGCGCCTTCAAGCCGTTCCTCGAACAGCACGCGGTTCGCGAGTCCGGTCAGCGCGTCGTGCGTCGCGAGATAGCGCAGGCGCTCTTCGGTTTGACGCCGCTGCGTGATGTCCGAGAAGATCCCCGCGTAGTGCGAGATGTTGTCCTCGTTGTCGCGAATGCCCGTGATGGTCAGGTATTGAAGGTACAGTTCGCCGTTTTTGCGGCGGTTCCAGATTTCGCCTTGCCAATGCCCGTCCGATTCGAGGGACTGCCACAGGCCCGCGTAAAACGCAGCGCTTTGATGACCCGAACTCAGCAGACCGGGCGTGCGGCCGATGACCTCTTCCTCCGCATAACCGGTGAGGCGCGTGAACGCCTGATTCACGCGCTCTATTTTTCCGCTCCGGTCCGTGACGAGGATCCCTTCGCGCGCCGATTCGAACACACGATCGGCCATGCGCAGGCTGAAGCGCGCACGACCGAGCGCCTCGTCGCGCTCGCGCAGCGCGCATTGCAGCTCTTCGATGTATTCGTCCTCGATGTTTTGCAGAATATCGGCGAAGCTCAACAACCCGGTGAGGCGCCCGGCGTCGTCGCACACGCCGGCATGCCGTATATGCTGGCGCAACATGAAGTGCTGCGCGGCATACAGGCTGCGTGTCGCCGCAAGTGTCTGCAGGGGCCGGGTCGCGTGCTCGCCGACCGAACCGTCCAGCGTGTTGTTCGCAACGAGGCGCACCACGTCGCGCTCGGTCAGGATGCCGTGATCGAGCCGCCCATATTCGACGACGATCGCATCGAGTTTGCACGTCAGCATTCTCGCGATCGTGTCGAGCAGCGGCTGGTCGGCAGGCACGACAATCGGCGGCTGCACGTGAACGGCTTCGATGGATTTCAGCCGAAGGAAAAACTCGGCGCCCTGGTTGACGACCACATCGGTCTGCGTCAACACGCCGATGCACGCGCCGTCCTTTACAACGCCAAAATGACGAATGCCGGACTGTTTGAAGCGGATGGCTGCTTCGCCGAGCGGCGTGTCCGCATCCAGTGTGAGTAGCGGCGCGCTCATGACCGTGCTGATCGGGCTTGCGAGCGTCCCGGCATCCTGGCTCGCGGCCAGCGCGTCCTGTTCGGTCCAGATGCCGACGGCTTCGTTGCCTTCCATCACGACAATCGAACTGCAGCGCTCGGCATAGATGCGCTGCGCGACCTCGCGTACCGGGGTCGAGGGCGAGCACGTCAACATCGAGCGCGCGATCAGGCGCGAAACAGGAATGGCGTAACTACTCGTCTGAATCATTTTTCTACCAAGAGCGGTGAACGGTCCGGGGCGGGTGTTGCTCCGTTGCGTCTGGAATTCGCGGCAAGCGGGTGCTGCGTGCGCGGTGTGTCGCCTGCGCGTGCGTGCAACGCCCAAAAACCGGACGCAAACCAATCCTGCTTAACGACTGATCGTGCCTCGACGTTGAGTGTCAAAATATCGCGGCACTGCCGTTCCTTCGGGACCGCATACGTTTGGTCAGACGTATCCGGAATTTTCGGCCGACCGCTTCACGGCGCCACTAGCTTTCCAGCGCGGCGCTGTCCGTAACAAGAACGCGCCGACCACTAATCTTGAGGAAATCGCGCCGCTCCAGTTGCGAAAAGGCCCGGCTCACCGTTTCCAGCCGCAGACCCAGAATATTCGCGAGTTCTTCGCGGGTCAGCGGCAGGGTGAAATCGTGGTGATAGTAGCCGCGCATCGAGAGTTGCTGCATGAACCAGTGCAAAAAGCCCCGGACTTTGCCATCCGCCGAGGGGCTGCTAATGGCCAGGTTCATGGCCTGCCGATGAATCGACGTACGCGCGATGGCCTCATGGAACTGGATGCCGACGACCGGTTCCCTGCGTATCTGCGCCATCAGATCCCGATAGGAAATGACGCAGAGCACGGAATCCTGTAGCGCAATCTGCGATTCGGGCATGGCGCCATAAGCTGCACCTTGAAAGCCCATGAAGTCGCCGCGCAGGGTGATATGGGAAATCGACAGCTTGCCGCTCGTCTGGCGCACCACCGCTTTGGATGCGCCGCTGATCATCACGAATATGGATGAGAACGCCTCTTCCTGCTCATAGATGGGTTGCCCGGCCAAAACCTGCTTTCTGTTTTTTGTGATCTCACGCAGCTTGGGCTGTTGGTCTGTGCTCAAACCGGAAGCCAAGCATAAGTGTCTGACTCCGCATATCGCGCAGTCGTAGGATTCGTTCCGCGACATGCTGCACTCTCTTATTCTGTCGGGCTCAATTATCAGGACGGATCGACGAAATCAGGATTTGAAAAGTGGCATCAGTCGGTTGTTAATTTGATAATTGTCAATTATTAATAAAGTAGCGTGTTTTAAGCGGCCGGATGCGTTTTTTGGGGGGGCAACCGTTGCTTTGCGTGATCGAATGGCGTATCGGCGGGTAATCGCACGCTTGCTGATTGCACAATGCCGTCGATCGCTTGTACCGCGCTTGCCGCACGGACGCGCCATTCCGATGCGGACGATACGCTGCCATTGTCAATAATCGGATGTTTAGAGATGGCTTCTGCATTCAAATCGCTTTTCTAAAATGCATCGCATGCATTGCTACGGGATTGATATGATTTTATATTCGCGGAAAATTGAAAATAGAAATTCGGAAGCCAGCCCAGGCGAATGGCCATGACGCTAATGGCGATTGTTATCCGGTTTCATCGCGGAGCGATCGTGCTCGCGTTCATCGTGCCGGACGTCTGGCTGTGCGACCCCTCGCACGCGAAGTGCTGCTAAACGCGCCGTTGGCTCAGACTTGCCGACACCCCCAGCGAAGTCGTTGATCTCGCCCCATTCCGGCACCGAGGTCGCTTTCACGGTTGAAAGTTTTGCGTTTATTTAGGTGTCAAGCTTCTCTCGGTCCACCGCAATAAACGTAAACACCTGGAACACAACCCGGCGAAAATCGGCAAAAATTGAACGACATCAAGTTGAGCGCCGTGTCGGTTGGAATGGCAGTATGAAACAGACTAGATCACGTTGCCGCCCATTCCGCCCACCTGAAGCGATCATGCGGTGCGCGGCGGCCTCTCCCCTGGTGCCCACGACCATCGTCTTCGATCGGCAGAACGGCGACAGGGCCACGACGGCGGCAGGGTGTCCGAACCGGCCGACATGATACGTGCAGACGTCAACGCAACAGGGCGGGTGTATCACCGCACCGAACACGGCTATCCGTTTGCCGCCGGCGTGAACGCCAGATCCCGCAAGGGAAATTCCGTTGGGGTGTGCATGGCTCGCGCCATTCGCGGCGCGCGTCGGTCGAGCGGCATCTATTCGCAGGGTACGACTGCGCAAGCGCGCGACTTTCCCTTGCATGCTCACGAAAATTGCAGGCTTCAGGTAAGGCACAAACCATTGCGGGCACCTGGCAAAACCGGCGCAGCGAATCGGTTGTCCCGATGCGTGTGCTGGCGCGGTAAGGGTAGTGGGTGTGCCATGTGGTCATGGATATCGGCCGTTGTATGGACCGATATCCGGTTTTTAGCGTAGGAGCAGCAGGAATGGGAACGTCGCAACGGCGGATTGAGAACGGCCAGACGGAAATCGGCGCGTGCGAACAAGCCATGTCCGAAGCGGGAGTCCTGCGTGGCCTCGACACGGCGCAGCGCTCGCTTCGCGATAGCCTGTTGCGCCAGGGCGGACTTGTCCGCGCCGATTTGCGTGACCTCGCCGCCCATTTGCTGCTTTATCTCGACGAGCCCTCGGAACTGCTCACGGTCGTTCTCGACTGGCTTGCGGACCGATTGACCGCCGATCGTGCCGACGCCGGTTTGATCGCATTCGGATCGCACGGCTATCAACCGGCAAAAGAATGCATCCGGCCGGAATTCGCTGCGATGCCGAGCATCATCGGGACGAATTTCGATCTCACCGATCCTACGCTTGCATTGGTCATGGGGTCGCCGGCTCCCGTCGTATTCGACGATGTCGCGACGGATTGGCGCGCAAGCGCGCTGATGCGTTATCAATTGGGCAATGCCGGCGTGCGCCACAAAATGACCATGGCGTTGCGGCCTCTCGGACGCACGGTCGGATTAGTCTGCCTCGACCGCGGCCTGGGGGCGCCCTCGTGGACGCCGACTGCGATCGAAACGTTCGGGACCGTGGTGGAGCAGATCCTGAATCCGATCTTGCGGCCGATTACCGAAGGCAGCGAGATTCCGCTTCCCAGCGCTCTCGCGGCCGCCAATCTCGCGCCGCAGGCCATTGCGCTTACGTCGGCCGAAAAGCGCGTTGCGCAACTGGTGCTGAGTGGGTGCAGTTATAAGGAAATCGCCAACAGGCTGGGTCGCGCGCCGTCGACCATCGATCACCAGCTGCGCGGTCTGCGCGAAAAACTCGGCGTTCACTCGACGCCAAAACTGATTACCGCGCTACAAAAACTCGGTAACCAGCTTTTCGACGTCCAGGACTGAACGGCGATCCCGTTGCACGGCATGGCCTGAAGATGCCCGTGCCGTTCTCCGCCGAAATCGACGGGGCAGGCGACAATTCTAATAAACCGCAGCGGGCGCAGGCCTGCCGCGTTCACTCAGATACCGGATCAACTGCGCTCGCTGTTTAGCCGGATCGGCGTACGCCGGAGCGCGAACGCGCGCGACTTCCTCCGCCGTGTACGGTTTGAAAGTTTGCGGCAGGATCTCGTGGTTTAAATCCCGCATGATGTAATTCAGCACGCCCGCAAGCTCGTCATCCGTGAGCGACGCCGACGATGATCCGGGAACGCGTGCAAGATATTCGCGTCCGTTCGGCGCAAGGAGAAATCGGGCTGCGCTATTGTGCAGCGGCGGAACACGGCCGATATCGGCGGCCCCGCCGCTGTCGTGACAACCCATGCAGTCGAGCACGTAATTCTGCCGCGCGAGCTGGAGATCGTCGGCGCGCGCGGTCATCGGTTCGCCCGCATGTGCGGGCCCACCGGATAGCAGCGCGGCCATGGCGAAGCATGCGCAGGCACGCGCCACGCTGACTGCGCGAGATTCCGGACTCGCGGCGGTAGACGGCTTGACTGACTTCAGCATCACTTTTGCGAATCCCCGCCGACTACGTGGCCGCGCTCGGCATACACGTCATCCGGCGTGAGCACCGTTTTACGTGCCTTTGCGACGGCATCGGCAGTAATGGGCTTCGTGGAGGCCGGCGCCTTGTCGATGCCGAATACGAGGTAGTTGGCCACGTTGGCAATATCCGCGTCGGAGAGCGCCGCAAAGCTCGGCATCTTGAAGTTGAAACTTCCGCCGTCGACGGTGATCGGCCCGACCATACCGCCCAGCAGCGTGTGAAGCAGATGCGTGCGGCCAGCTTCGCTCGATGCGAAGACTGCGGGCATTTTCGTCAGCGGCGGAGCGAGACCGTCCATGCCGGTGGCGCCGGCCTGATGGCACACGACGCACTGCGATTCGAACACCGTGCCGCCCGCGCTGGTGTTCAGCTCGGCAGCATTTCCAGTGCCGATGGCAGCGAACATCACGGCCGCTGCACAGAGAACGCGTTGCGAGACTGTCACGATTTCTTGACTCCAATAACTGCGGCGACCGAGCAGTGATAATTGACATTCGCGGTGCCCATGCACCAGTTGATGTCGTTGTCGCGCGAGAGCTTGTACAGCGGCGTTTCGTTCAGGTTGGTATTGCAGAAGCAGCGTCCGCACGATCCCTTACCGCAGCAGTCGTTATACGAAATGATGTAATCGGTGTTGTCGGCCGGATTGCGGCAGGTGCCGATCCACGTGATGGGGGACGGCGTGGTGCCGGGCGGGCAGCTACTCGACGATCCGCCGCAGCATTCGCACAGGAAACCGTCGATGGCGCAGTATTTCCAGTAGTCGCAGCTCCTGGGGTCGCCGCCGCTCGCAGGCGTTTGCGCGTTCGCGGTTCGATCGACGGGGAGAAGCGATGTCATCGCTCCGCCGGCGATCATGCCGCCAAGGCGCGCCAACGCGCTTCGGCGTGAGCTGGAGACGGCGACGTTTCGCGCGGTGCGCTCGAAAAGCTGGTTGAATATACTCATGGGAAGCACCAGTGGAATAGATCGGAATCCGGAATATCAATCGGCTTGCGCGCGCAGATACTCTTGCAGCGAGCCGACGCCACGCTCATTGGCCACGAACAGACTTTCGACCTGCTCGCGCGAATTGATGAGACCCTTGGCACGAATCACACCCTGGGCATCGAACAGAATCGCGTAGGGGAGCTTGCCGATCTGATACGCCATGCCGATCTCCTGGGAGAGCACGTAGGGGTAGGGCGAGAGGCGTTGGCGTTCATAGAAGGCCTGATGTTCGCCGAGATCGCCGTCGCTGACGAAAACCATACGAAGACGCGGTCCTTCCTTGCGCACGATATCCGGCAGGATCGGCAGCATCTTCTTGCAGATCGGGCAGGACGTGGAGAGGAAGAACACCAGGGTCGCGTTGCCGCCGGCCTCGACGCCGCCGATCTTGACCGGCTTCGACGCGATGTCCCGCACTTCGAACGAGGGTCCGACGGTACCCACGGCGGGTCCTTTGTCGATCATCAGCGCGCCGACCGGCGAAATGCGTTCGTGCAGGATGCCGACCTGACGAATCACGGCGAGGCCGACCAGCGCGACAAGCAGAAGACCAATCCACAGGAGAACGGACGAAACGACGAGAGCGGTAATCATGTTTGAACCTTAGCGGGAAGAGGTATGGGGCGCTGCGAGCACCGCATCGACAGTCAGGGAAATCACGGTAAGCGTGGCAATACCGAAGAGCACGACGCAATCGTCGAGCAGCGTCAGGTGACGAACGCCGACGGACATCGTGGTGGCCGCCGCTATCGCGGCAACGGCCAGCGCGCGCACGGCATGCCACCACGTGATCCGTTGGGCGTCGGCCGGTTGAACCGCCGCGAACGGGCTGAAGCAGCCACAGTCGATCGAGGTATTCCCGCGCAGCAGATTCACTGCAATGGCGGCCGCAAAGCACAGTGCCAGTGCAGCCAGCACGGTGCCTCCGATCATGGATGTGGGTCCGTAGAGCACGAGCAGCGCGCCGCATGCTTCCGCGGCCGGAAAAAGCAGCGAAAGCGGTGCGATCAACGCGTCGGGCAGCAGGCTATAGCCGCGCAACGCATCGGCAAATGCAGCCTGGTTCGAGAACTTGGCGATTGCACCGGCGAGAAAGTAGATGCTCATCGCGCCGACTGCGACGGCATGAATCGTGGGGTCGGAAGTAAACATGGCGGTCGCGTCAGGGGTTGACCAGTTGCATGGTGGCGGAGCCGAACGGCTTGGCGACGTGATGAACCTTGCCGGTCGCGGCGTCCATCAGCACCAGATTCGAGTCGGCCGTGATGCCGTACAACAGCGGTTGTTCGGCGGTCTGGGAGACCTGGACGCCGAGGAACGGTTGAAGTCCGGCGTCCTTGAGCGGGGCAGTCAGATCGAGCTTGCGCAGCAGGCGTTGCGATGCCGTGTCATACACCCAGACCTGCGTGCCCGGCTCCTTGTGCGATGCCATATCGCCCTGGTGCATCAGGACAAAGAGTTCACCGGTCTTCGTGTTGAGCGCGCCGACCTGATAACCGCCCGGCCGCCAGTGTTGCGCCTCGTCGTCTTTCGAGAGCAGCGACCACGCCGGCGCAAACGTTGCTTTGCCATGCGAAAGATCGACGGTGTGAACCCTACCGTTGAACGAGATAAAGAAGTACTTGTCGCCGCTGCGCAGGCCGTTGATGAACACGGGATCTTCATCGACGTTGAAGAAGGGGGCGCTCTTCTGTCGCGAATGCTCGGCGCCCTTGTCGTCGAGCGAGATCTGCAGGATCGACGCATCCGGGCACATCGAGAAGAAATCGTGCTTGCCGTAGGGGTACGCCTGCACGCACGCGGCGGTGTTGACTTCGCCGACGAACTGGCGCTTCGCCGTATCGACGACGGAGATGGACGTTGCCGGCGTGATGTTCGACACGTAGACGAAGCGGCCGTCGTCGCTGATGGTGGTGTCCTGCGCCGTGGGAACGGATTGCGCGTGCTTGGTCGGCAGCGTGATTTCGCCCACGTGATTCAGTGTCTTGCGATCGAAAATATCGAGCACGTCGGTGCGCGTGCCGCGCGTCAGACGCGAGTAGTAAATGCCCGGCACGTAGATCGTGTCGTGATCGGGCGAGATCGTCATGCCGTCCGTCGAGAAGCCCGAATCGAGCTGCCCGATGAAATGCTGGTGCAGGCCGTCGTAGACCTGAATCAGACCGGACGCCATCGTATTGAAGTTCATGTCGATGCCGTAGACCCAATACGGATTCCAGTCCGGCGCATTAGTGACCGTAATGGTTTCGATCTTTTCGGTTGCGCATGCGACCGGCGCCTGTACGGACAGCAGCACGGCGGCAAGCACGGCCACGCCTGGGAGTAATCGTCGTGACATAGTTCGTCCTTGTTACGCGTCGTCCGAAGCCCGGCTGGTTCGCGGCCTCCGGCGATGCGAAGTATCTCGAAGATGGAATTGGCGGGGCCTTGCGAGAGGGTTCACTAGCCCATCGGGATCGCAGTGTGCGTCTATCGTAGTCGCACGCCTATCGCGTAGATACGCGATAGGGATAGCCCCGATTGCCGCTATTTATTTCGCTGTCCCGCAGGTATTCAATGTTGGTCTCCATTTTGTTCAGGGTAATCCCTATCGCGTATCTACGCGATTTTCCTTCTCGCTTTCAAAACCTACTCTCCATTCCGACGAAGCAGCCGTGATCGATTTTTCTGGCGATTCGCCGTGGGCGATCACGAAAAATCGAGGCCGCGAGTGCGTACGCGTTTCAGTGCTCATTGGAGGGTGCTGCTGGCGTGCGTCCATGGGTGCGTGAACGCTCTGAACCAATTAAAGAGCAACTGAAAACCGGAGTGCTAGTGAAAGTTCTGCGAAATTTCATCGAAGGGCGTGAGGTCGACGCTGTCCGTGGCGAAACCATGCATTTGACGAGTCCGGTCACCGCTCAACCGTTCGCTATCTGCGCACGCAGTACGAAGGAAGACGTCGATCTCGCGGTGGCGGCTGCAAAGCGTCAACTGGAAGGCGGCGAATGGAGCAAGTTCGACGGAGCGCTTCGCGGACAGTTGATTCACCGTCTCGCCGATCTCGTCGAAAGAGATGCCGCATTGATTGCGGATATGGATGCTACCTGTATCGGACGCCCGCCGATCGAACCGCAGATTCTGGATCTGCCCAATGCCATTGGCACGCTGCGCACGGCGGCCGGTTGGGCCGACAAAATCGAAGGCCGTACCATCCCGACGCCAGGCTACATGGGCATGCCGACGCTATCTTACACGACGCGCGAGCCCGTTGGTGTAGTCGGCGCGATCGTGCCGTGGAATACGCCGTTCATGATTACGTGCTGGAAAATAGGGCCGTTGCTCGCAGCGGGCTGTACGGTCGTGATCAAACCGTCGGAGGAAACGCCGACGTCGGCGCTGCATCTCGCGGCATTGTGCAAAGAGGCCGGCATTCCGGACGGCGTGGTCAACGTCGTTTGCGGCTACGGCGAAGAAGCGGGTCAACCGTTGTGCACGCATCCAGACGTCGACAAGATCACTTTCACGGGCAGCCCGGAAGTCGGCCGCATCATTCAGGCTACGGCGGGCCCGCTTTTCAAGCGCATTTCGCTCGAACTCGGCGGTAAAAGTCCTCAGATCGTCTTCGACGACGCCAATCTCGATGCGGCGTTGCAGGGCTGCACGCTCGGCCTGTTCTTCAATCAGGGACAGGTGTGCGCGGCCGGTACGCGCATTCTCGTGCATCGTTCAATCGCGGAATCGTTTGCAGCCCGGCTGGCCGACCGCGCGATGTCGATCGTCGTGGGCGACCCGCATAAAGAAGGCGTCACGATGGGGCCGGTGGCGAACAAGGCGCAGCACGAGCGCGTGCGGCATTTCATTCAGCTCGGCCTCGATGAAGGGGCAAAGATGCTTGCGGGCGGCGAAATGAAAGGCGATGGCTATTTCGTGCGGCCTACCGTATTTATGGGGCGGAATGATCATGCAATCGCGAAGAATGAAATCTTTGGGCCGGTCGGTGTCGTGATTCCCTTTGATTCCGAAGAGCAGGCCATCGCGCTCGCGAACGACACGAGCTACGGTCTCGCGGCAACGGTCTGGTCGCGCGATATCTCGCGTGCTCATCGTGTCGCGCGCGCCGTGCGTGCGGGCGCGATCGGTGTGAACTGCTGGGCGCCGATCGATCCGCGGCTGCCTTGGGGCGGCATGAAGTCGAGCGGCGTCGGGCGCGAATGCGGCTTGTCCGGTGTGCTCGCCTACACCGAGGAAAAAGTCGTAACGGTGCTCACCGCCTGATTGGATTCGTCTCGACACGCGACGGCAGGCGGCGGACCCCGATCCGTCCTGCCGTCTACGACGGCGAACGATTCGCCAGTCAATAAGCGCAACGGATTCCGTTAATTCTCACGATCGGTAATGGGCTCGACCCTCAGTCAGTCTGGTCGGGTCAGATCGAATCTGTCGTGCCATATAGATCTATCTAGTAAGGAAATCTAATTATGGACAATCCGAAAAAATCCAAAATTTTCGAGGCATTGTGCCTCGCCTGCATCGCTTTATCGATGGCGGGTGCACATGCCGCTGCGACGGGCAATCTGACGCCGCTCGGCGGCGATGCTTCGGCCAGCGCCGATGGCAAGATTCCCGCGTGGACGGGCGCGGACGGCATCGAGCACGACTGGAAATATGGGCAGAGCCGCGCCGGAGCGTGGAAGTACAACGGTGAAAAGCCGACTGTGACGATCGATGCATCGAATGCCGCGCAGTACAAGGATTTTCTGACTGATGGCGAAATGGCGCTGCTCAAGACCATTTCCGGCTACAAGATGGACATCTATCCCACGCACCGCGATTGCGGCGTGCCCGACTTCGTCGCCAAAAACACGAAGATGAACGAAGGCTATGCCGCGCTGGAAGCGGACGGTTGGGGGATGAAGCAGGCGTACACGCCGGGCATTCCGTTCCCGCAGCCGAAAACCGGCGCGGAAGTCATGTGGAACGCGAAGATGCGTTATCGCGGTCTCGCGGTCGACTTCCCGCATGTCAACACGGTCCTTTCGCCGCCGCCTGGCGGTAGCGCATGGATCAATGCCGAGTCGACGCAGACGCTGTTCTATCCGTGGGGCGTGGCAGGCGAACACAAGGTATCGGACTATCCGTCGATCGAATTTGCAACGTACTTCGCCTATACGGCACCGGCCGCACTCTCGGGCCAGTCGCTGATCGTGAAGTACTTCCTCGACAAGCCCAGCTCGGAAACGTACTACTACTTCCCCGGTCAGCGTCGTGTGCGCCGGATGCCCTCGTACGCCTACGATGCACCGCAAATCGGTTTCGAAGGGCAGTACACGATGGACGAGCCGATGGTGTTCAACGGTACGCTCGACCGCTTCGACTGGAAGATCGTCGGCAAGCGCGAAGCCTACATTCCGTATAACTCGTTCGGCGCTTATGACTTCCAGACGCCTCTGAAGAAGGTCACGCAGGACCACTTCGTCAATCCCGACTATCGCCGTTACGAGCTGCACCGCGTGTGGGTCGTTGAAGCGACGCTGAAATCCGGCTTCCGGCATATCGCGCCGAAGCGTCTCTTCTATGTGGACGAGGATAGCTGGACGTTGCTCGCCGCCGAGGATTACGACGCACAGGGCAAGCTGTTCAAGTATCGCGAGGCTTATCCGCTTCCCGTGTATGAGACCGGCACCTGCGATGCCACGGCCTTCGCGCAATACAACATCAGCGAAGGGCGCTACGTGTTCGACATGAATCCGGTTGGCGGCGGCAAGGACATTCGCTGGATCACCAAGCCGGGCAGCCCCCAAACGTCGGACAGCTTCTATACGCAGGACAACCTTTCCACGATCAGCGGACAGTGACAGGGTGCCGGGGACAACTAGATGAACACAAGAATAAAGCAGACGGCGCTCGTCGCTGCCGGCCTTGCAGCGCTGGGGTATGCGGGAATGGCCAACGCATTCACGTTCAACCTCGACGACGGCAATATCAGCGGTTCGTTCAATAACTCGTTCACGCTGGGAACCGGCATTCGCACGGAAAATGCCGCTTGCAGCGAAGTGATCGGAACGACGGGCGGCGTGCCCACTCCGTCGACCGGTTCCGGTGCGGTTCCGGGGTGCCTCGACGCGCTTTCGATGGTCAACGATCAGGGCAACCTGAATACCAAGGCTGGCCATCCGTTCTCGACGTATCTCGACGGAACGAGCGAACTGGCGTTGCGCTTTCCCGATCGCTGGCAATTTTTCGTCCGCGGCAACTGGATGAAAGATTTCTCGGCGATCAATCCCTCGGGCACGATTAGCGGCGCCGGCGCCGGCCAGTCGTTCCCGCACGGTGCGGAGAGCCAGCTCAGCTTCAAGGCGCGTTTGCTGGACTTGTGGGTCAGTCATTCGTTTTCGATTGCGGGGCAGCCGGCCAGTTTCAAGGTCGGTAACCAGGTGCTCAACTGGGGTGAGAGTCTCTTTCTGCCCGGTGGTATCAACGCGACGAATGCCGTCGACGTCATGCGTCTTTCTGTTCCCGGAACGCAGTTGAAGGAAGCGGTGCTGCCGGCGCCGATTGCCGACGGCTCGGTGTCGTTGGGCCACGGCCTGAGCGTCGAGTCGTATATTCAGGCCGGCTGGAATGGCGATTACTTTCCGCCGGTGGGCAGTTTCTGGTCGACGGCGACCATCGGTGCGGGCGCGGAATACTACGGCGCTTTCGCGACGCCGTCGCACACGCCGTCCTGGGCCGTCAATCAGGGCGGTGTGGCGCTGCGCTATTCGCCGGAATCGATTCAGGCCAATTTCGCGCTGTACGCGATGCAGTACACCGATAAAGCGCCGATCATCAATTACGCGAATCCTGCTACGGCGTCGGGGGCTTATTACTCGTATTTGCCGCATCGGGCCTTGTTCGGCGCGAGTACCAATTTCCAGGTGGGAGACTGGGCACTCGGCGGCGAAGTTTCGTACCGTCCGCGCGATGCGGTCAGCCTTAACACGCTCGGCGCGAACAACGTGAACGGCGGCGCGTGTCTTGCCAATGGCAAGTGCTATATGGACGAGCAAAAGGTCCAGGTGAACGTGACCGCGCTGCTGAGCATGACGCCGAGCGATTACGGTCCGATCCTGCATCTGCTCGGCAATGCCGATACGGCGACGCTGATGGCCGAAGCGGCCTTTATCGACTATCCGGGCCTGAAGAATTCATATCAGGGCGTTCCCGTCGCAGCCGGCTATTGGGGCTGGGGCTTCGATACGCCGGGGGCATCCGGTTTTACGACCGGGCAGGCGGGCCAGAAGGGAACGGCATTCTCGTGGGGCTACAACATTGATTTCAGCTGGACCTATGACGGCACGTTGATCAAGGGCTGGCAGGTCACCCCGCAAATTTACTACTTCCAGGCGGTGAGCGGCTATACGCCGAATTCAATGGCACTGTTCATGAAGGGTGCGAAGTCGGCCAACATCAGTGTGACGCTCACGCAGAATCCCGCGGACTGGTCGTTCGGCGTGAATTACGCGAAGTTCTGGGGCCCGGGTGTACTGGAGCAACCATTGCTCGGTCGGGATTATGTTGGTGTCTTTTTGACCAAGAATCTCTGATCGGGCCGTTCGAAGCCGGCCCCGCGATGGGGCCGGTCAAGCCGGGGAAAATGTATGTCGAAGATTTCCAATGCGAAGGCCGTCAACGGCGGTCTGACCGCGCTTATTCGCCATCTCGAGGCCATTCTGTTTCGGCGCAGCAAGCTGATTCTGGGCCTGCTTGCGCTATTTACCCTTGTGATGGGGTGGTATGGATCGCAGCTTCGCATGGAAGCGGGATTCGAAAAGCAGTTGCCGGTCAATCACCCTTATGTTCAGGCTTACGAGAAATATCGTGACGCCGTGATCGGTGCGAACCGGCTCAGTATTGTCGTTCGTGCGCGCCATGGCACGATCTGGACCAGGGAAGGTCTGTCGCGGTTGTATGCCGTGACGCAGTCCGTCATGTTCCTGCCGAATGTCACGCGGCTGGAAGTTCAGTCGCTCTGGACGCCGAATACCTACGTCAACGAGATTACCGAAAGCGGTTTTCGCGCCGACCCTGTCATTCCCGAGTCCGTTATTCCGCAGAACCTGACGGCGGACGCCATCGCGCGAATTCGCGATGCGGCGGGCGAAGGCGGTTATATCGGCACGCTGGTCGGCAATGACCAGAAAAGCGCGATGATTACCGCGGAAGTTCACGAGTACGATGCCGCCGGCAAGCGGATCGATTACGTGGCCTATCACGATCTGATCGAGAAGACGCTGCGCCAGCAGTTCTCCGACAAGGACTTCGATATCGAAATCATCGGATTCGCGGAAGAGGTCGGCGCCATCGCTCAAGGAGCGCGCAATGTCCTGCTGTTCTGCGGAATTTCGCTCTTGCTGACGGCTCTCGCGGTCTTCTGGTATTGCCGCTCGGTCAGGCTCACGGTGCTGGCGATTGCGTGTTCTCTGACTTCGCTGATCTGGCAATTCGGCACGCTGCATTTGATTGGATATGGACTCGATCCGCTTGCGGTCCTGATTCCATTTCTTATCTTCGCGATCGGTGTTTCGCACGGCGTCCAGCAGATCAATTACATCGTGCGGGAAATCGCACACGGTAAAACGACTGAGGAGGCCGCGCGCGCGAGTTTCACCGGCCTGCTGATTCCCGGCATGCTCGCGCTTGTGACGGCCTTCGTCTCGTTCATCACGCTCGCGTTGGTCCCGATTGAAATGGTCCGCGAGCTGGCCATTACGGCATCGATCGGTGTCGGCTACAAGATCGTGACGAACCTGATCATGCTGCCGCTCGGGGCATCGTTGATGTCGTTCGATTCGCGGTTCGCCGAGCGCGCGATGAAGCGTGGCGAACAGCGGGCGCAGTGGCTGCGCTGGATCGCCTTGCTCGCCAGGCCCCGCAATGCGGCGGTCGTATTGCTGGTGGCGGGCGTCGTGGTGACGGCGGCGGCATGGCAAGGGCGAGACCGGGTCATCGGCACGCTGCAGCCCGGCGCCCCCGAGTTGCGCACTCACGCGCGCTATAACCTGGATGCGGCGTCGATCGCGAGCGCATACGACACCGGACAGGACTGGCTGACGGTGTTCGTCGAATCGAAAGGGGCCGATTGCTCCAACGTCAATGTCGGCTTGTACGTCGATCAGTTCTCGACGGCGATGCGTCATGTGCCAGGCGTCGTGTCGGTGAAGTCGTATTCCGACATGCTGAAGATCTATAACCAGGGCTACAACGAAGGCAATCCGAAGATGGCTGTCGTTCCGACCGATGAAGGGAATTACGCAAGCCTCTCCGAGGAAATCAGCCGTGCCCGCGGTTATATGAGCAAGACGTGCAGCATGGTGGCGGCCAATCTCTATCTGACCGACCACAAGGCGACGACGATCAATCATGTGATCGAGGCGATCAACGGATTTGCCGCAGCCCATCCGGATCCGGATGCGAAGGTGCTGCTCGGTGCCGGTAATGCTGGCATTCAGGCTGCGGTCAACGATGCCGTGGCCCGAAGCGAATTGCCGATGATGCTCTACGTGTACGGCGCGATTATTTTGCTCGTGCTCGTCGTGTATCGCGATCTTCGAGCGGTGGTCGCGTGCTGCCTGCCGTTGTCGGCGGGAAGTCTGATCGGCTACTGGTTCATGAAGGAATTCCAGATCGGCCTGACCGTGGCCACATTGCCGGTGATGGTGCTGGCGGTCGGCATCGGCGTCGATTACGCGTTCTACATCTACAACCGGCTGCAGTTGCATTTGAGCCACGGCATGAATATCGTCAAGGCGCTTGAGAAGTCGATTCTCGAAGTCGGCATGGCGACGATCTTTACCGCGCTGACGCTTGCGGTCGGTGTGGCGACGTGGTCCTTTTCGGAACTGAAATTCCAGGCGGACATGGGCAAGCTGCTGGCCATCATGTTCGGCGTCAATCTGGTGATGGCGATGACTGTGCTGCCCGCGCTCGCCGTATGGCTCGAAAAGATTTTCCCGAGGCGAAAAGCGGTTTCCGCGCCGGGAATTCTTACTCACTGACAGGTGGCGCGATGAATCGTATCAAGCAAATCTATCGGCTGCGTCCCGCGTTTTCGGCATGGATGCTTGCGCTCGGCATGCTGGCCGGTCAATCGGGCGGGGCGGTTGCCGCCGAAGACATTACCGTGTTGCACGAACCGGCCGCCGCGGTGCCGTACGCGAACCGCGAGGCCATTCTGGCGACCGCGACGAGCGGAAAGCGTCTGGTTGCGGTCGGCGAGCACGGCGTGATTCTGCTCTCGGACGACGGCGGGCGCAGTTTCCATCAGGCGCGTCACGTACCGACGCAGGCCCAGTTGAATGCCGTGACTTTCGTCGGTCAGCACGGCTGGGCCGTGGGTCAATGGGGCGTGATTCTGCACAGCGACGATGCCGGAGAAACGTGGACGTTGCAGCACAGCGATGCGAGTGTCGATCAGCCGTTGTTTTCGACCGCGTTCATCGACGACCAGCGCGGTTTTGCGGTCGGCCTGTGGTCGTCGTTTCTGCGCACCGACGACGGCGGAAAGACGTGGACGGCAATCAAGCTTCCGGTTCAGCAGGGGATGAAGGTCAAGACGCCGAATTTCAACCAGATTTTCGGCGACGGAAAGGGGACGTTGTTTATTGCCGCCGAACGAGGCTACGTGCTGCGTTCGACGGATGGCGGGCAGACCTGGACGTATTTGTCGACCGGCTATGAGGGTTCTTTCTGGACCGGCTGTGTCGATGCCGCGGGAAATATCGTGGTGGGCGGGCTTCGCGGCTCCATTTATGTCAGCGCGGACCACGGCGAGACATGGACCCGATCGTCCACGCCGGCGCGCAATTCGATTACGGCAATATCATCCAGCGGTTCGAAAATTTTTGCTGTGGGACTCAACGGGACGAGACTCGTCAGTAACGATGGCGGTAAATCGTTCGAGGTGTTCGGACATGCCAGCGACGCTTCTTATACGACGCTGTCCATATTGGGCGACTCGATCCTGCCGTATTCGACCGATGGCGTGGGTTCGCCGGAACAGGTTGCTGTGAACGCGAAATAAGTTCGCCGATTCGTTGCCACTTTGACGCGGCCGTGAGACCAGGTTAGAGGCTCGTGCGCCGCTGTCGATCTTCAATGCGTGTCTCGCCGGATGCCGTCGTGCGCGGGTCGCACGACGGAATATCTTCGAGAAATCCACGCCCCATTTCAGTTTCGAAGTGCGACGCGTTGCCTTCCCAGATAACGCGCGCGTGTTCGAGTACATAGACACGGTCTGCATGCGGCAGCGCGAAGCGGACGTTCTGCTCGCCCAACAACACCGTGATGGGCGTGGACTTCTGCAACGACTCCAGTGCTTTCGACAACTGTTCGAGAATGATCGGCGCGAGTCCGAGCGTCGGTTCGTCGAGGATCAGCAGCTTCGGTCGCATCATCAGCGCACGGGCGATCGCGAGCATCTGCTGCTCGCCACCGGATAGCGTCCGCGCCGTTTGGCTCTGGCGGGACTTGAGCACGGGAAAAAGATCGAACAACCACGCGAGCTGATTCGCGCGCACGGCGTCGGAAAGATGATATCCGCCGAGTTCGAGATTTTCGCGAACCGTCATGTCGCCAAATAGCTCACGCGTTTCCGGGCATTGCACGAGACCTGAGCGCGCGATGGCCGCGCCGCTCATGCCTTGCAGATTCTGCCCGCCGAAGCGGATTGTTCCCATGTACGGCACAAGACCCGAGATCGCGTTGAAAAGCGTCGTCTTGCCCGCTCCATTGAGCCCGACGACCGACACGAACTCGCCTTCGCGCACCTGCAGACTGACGCCGTCGAGCGCGCAGGCTTTGTCGTAGAGCACGCGCAAGCCGGAGATTTCGAGGATGGCCGGCTTCGCGCTTTCATTGCCGCCGGTACGCTTGCGCAATTCCAGCTTGTCGCCGAGATAGACGCGGCGCACGGTCTCGTTCTGCATGACTTCTTCGGCGGTGCCTTCGGCGATGTGCTCGCCGAGGTACATGGCGAGCACGCGGTCGGCTAGCGCAGCAAGACTCTTGACGTTGTGATCGACGAGCAGCACCGCGCGGCCCTCGGCTCTGAAGCCGCGAATCAGTTCGGAAAATACCGCCGATTCCGCAAGGGTCAGCCCGGCAAAGGGCTCGTCGACGAGCACGACCTTCGGGTCGCGCGCAATGGCTTTCGCCATTTCCATACGCCGCAAATCCGCGAAAGGCAGCGTTGCGGGATGACGATGCATGACAGCGCCGAGGCCGACACGCACCGCTATCTCGCGCGCGCGTCGATGCACATGCTGATCGGCGGCGAGTTTGATGAGCGAGTCCGGAAGCAACGCGAGCTTGATGTGCTCCAGTACCGTCTGTCGATGAAGCGGGCGCGAATGCTGGAACACGATGCCCACACCGGCGCGCGCGATTTTGTGCGGCGCCCAGCCGGCCATCTCGACGCCGTCGACCTTGACCGATCCTGCATTGGGCCGCTCGATGCCCATGATCAGTTTCATCACCGTCGATTTGCCGGACCCATTCGGGCCGATCAGCCCGAGAATTTCACCGGGCCGGATGTCGAAGCCAATATCTTTTACTGCGACGAGACCGCCGAAGCGTTTGACGAGCCCGCGTACCGAGAGAACCGGCGTGTCGTTCATTCGCGCTCCCTCACGCGCAGCAGATTGCCAAGCAACCCGTCCGGGAAGAACAGCACGACGGCAAGCGCGACGGCCGCGACGACGAACGTGTTGAGCTGGCCGAGCGGGCGCAGGAACTCGCCTGCGACAATCAGGAAGATCGATCCCAGTACGGCGCCGAGAATCGTGCGGCGCCCGCCGAGCACGGCCGCGATGATGATCTGCACGCCGACGCCCAGATCGACCACCGTGCTCACGGATGCCGTGCCTTGATAGAACACCAGCATCGCGCCGGCCACGCCGGAGAAAACGGCGCTCACGCAGAACGCCACGAGCTTGTGTCGCGTCACGTTGAAGCCGAGCGCCTGCGCGCCGATCGCATCCTGACCGCTTGCCTGCAGGATCAGGCCGATCGCCGAGCGGGAGAGTCCGAATAGCAGGATCGCGCAAACGATCAGAAACGCGAGTGCTATCCAGTAGTTATCCCTGGCATCGATCGACATGACGTCCGGCACCATCATGCCGATTTCGCCGCCGGTCACGCCCGCGAAAATCACGATCGCGTTCTGAAGCAGCAGCACGGCGACGAGCGTGACAAGGCCGAAGTAGGGACCGCGAAGCCGCAGCGCGGGCACCGCGAGCAGCAATCCGCCGAGCAGCGCGACGAGTCCGCCCGCGGCGACGCAAACGGGCAAGGGTGCGCTCCATCGCGCGTCGATGATCGCCGCACTATAGGCGCCGAGGCCGATCAGAAACGTCGGCCCGAAATTCACTTCGCCGGCGAAGCCGAACAGCAGATCCCATGACATGGCGAAAACGCCGAAATAAAACGCGACCGTCAATACGCCGAGGATGTAGCCGGACATCCACCACGGCAACGTCGCCGCTGCGACGGCGAGCAAGACGGCAATCCAGAGCGCACGCGAACGAATAACACCGGTCATGGCGATTCGCTCCGCTAACGCCGTCCCAGGAAGCCCTGGGGCCGGACATACACGACGAGCACCAGCAGCAGCAACGCGGGCAACGGGCGTAGTGTCGGCGCAATCAGATACGCGGTGATGGTCTCCAGATAGCCGACGACATACGCGGCGATCAATGAACCGGACACGCTGCCCAGTCCGCCCAGCACGACGATCGAGAACGCGCTCGCGGTGAGCTGGCCGGTGTTGTTCGTGCTCACGCCGAGAAACGACGCGAGCAGCACGCCGGCGATGCCCGCCAATACGCCGTAAATGCTCCACGCGAGCAGATAGATTCGCGAGAGTTCGAAGCCGAGCAGCGTGAGTCCGCGCGGATTCATCGACGCCGCGAGCAACGCCTTTCCCGCACGAGTGCGATTCACGAAGAGCCACAACAAACCGATCACGGCCCAGCAGACCACGGCAATCATGATTTCGTTGAACGGCACACGCACGCGTCCGATATTCGCAACGCCGCTAATCAGCGGGCGGATCGTCACCGGATTGTCCGTGAAAAGCCATGCCATGCCTTGCTGGATCATGATGCCCCACAGCAGCGTACCCGTGAGCACGAAAATTTCCTTCTCTTCGCCGGGAATGGCAGCGGAGCGCTGGATAGGCCGCACCACCATCAGATAGGTGACGTAGGCCGTCGCGAGGCCCGCGACCACGCCGAGCAGCGTGCCAAGGTACGTGCCTGCACCCGCTTCGCCCGCGAGCAGCCAGCCGATCATGGCGGCCACGAGCATCACGCCGCCATGCGCGAGATTCAATATGCCGGAGACGCCGAATATCAGCGTAAAGCCGATGGCGCCCAGCGCGTAGAGGGAACTGATTGCAAAGCCGTCGACGAGTATCTGCAGTGGCAGCATGCACGGCCTTTCATGTCGGTTGGGGTGTCGATGCATGCGCCGTGTGTTCCCTCGCCCTGCGAGGGAACACACGGTCCGAGGCCGCGCATCGCCGGCTAGTTCGCGCTCGCCTGTTGCACCTTGATGAAGGCCGGGAACCGGATCTTGCCGTTCGCGACGGATTTGGGCCAGAGCGCGACCTGCTTGCCGTCCTGCCATTGAAGATTGATGCCCGTGATGTAGCCCGGTCCGTACTTCAGCGCATGCGTGAACGGGTCGTTCCTGCCGTAGAACTGCCAGCGTCCGATCGTGCCGACGTAATCCGTCTTTTCGAGCGCATCGACCATTTTGTCCGGATCGGTCGAACCCTTGTTGCGTCTGATCGCATCGGCGAGGATGTAGACCAGGTCGTAGCTCGTAAAACCGCAATAGGCCGGCGATACGCCGAACTTCTTCTGATAGGCGTTTGCGAAGGGAACCGTCTTCGGCGTCATGGCGACGCCCGGCGCCGCGGCCGATGCCGTGACCACGCCTTCCGTCGCGCCGTTGGTGTCTTTCCAGAAGCTCGTGGTCGTCGCCTGCGAACTTTGCCCCGTCATCGGAATCGGCACCTGCTGGTCGTGCCATTGCACGGTCGGTTGAACGCCGACGTGGCTGATACCGGTGGTGATCGTGTCGGGATGCTTCGACTCGATTTCATTGAAAATCGGCGTGAAGTCGGTCGTATCCGGATTGAAGCGGATATGGCCGAGCACCTGAAGGCCGGCTTTCGGCAGGCATTCCAGATAGCGTTCGTCGAGCGGCTTGGTCCATGCCGCGTCCTCGCTCATCACGACCGTCGTTTTCATCTTCAACTGGCCGACGAGAATATCGTGCGAAAAGTCGCAGATCGACTGCGCAATGAAGGCCGACGTCATCCAGCCGTGAAAGGTGTATTTGTAATGGTCGTAGTCGTCGTGAACGTGTTTCGAAATGTCGTTGCTCGCCGCTCCGGGCGTAATGAACGGCATTTTCAGCCGGGCCGACCACGGCTCCATCGCAAGGGCGACTTCGCTGATATAGCTGCCGATCACGGCGACGACCTTGTCCTGGGTCGCGGCGCGCTGGAATGCGCGCACGCCGTCCGAGGCGGACGAGTGGTCGTCGTATGCAATGATCTGGATGGGCCGGCCGTCGACGCCGCCGCTGGCGTTGATTTCGTCGGCGGCGAGCTGGGCCGCCTTGCTGATCGAGGCGCCCGCCACGGCAGATTCCTCGCTGATTACGCCGATCTTGATCGGGTCCGCTGCCGCCCAGGCATGGGTTGCGAGACCCAACCCCGCCGCAAGCATACCCGTCGCGCCGACGCGATTCAGGTTTCGCCACACGCTGTTACTGGACATGACGCGTCTCCGATTCGAATGGATCGTTGAGCCATACCTGCCCGCCACACTGCAGCTTTTAAGGGTGCGGCCACAACACTAACACTTGTTTTCAGACGGTAAATCAGTACAAACGATTACCGGAGGCACCCGGATTTTATGGTGCAAAGCCGCAAAATACGGTCTGTTGCGGTTTCATCATTTGTCGCTCTTATCGGGGGAGGCGTGACTTTCTTGCCCGCGTGGTTGCCAACAGTCTTGCATGTCCGGTTTTGATTATGATTGGCAATCCGAAATAAAAAACCAGATCGGTGTTTGTCGATCGTGATGAAAATACGCGGACCAAGCACGCGCGCATGCTGAACCATTCGCCGCCGTTCGTTTTTTCGCGGTGTTCGCCTCACTCGATGCGCCAACGACTGCCAGCTAATCACCGGCCGTAGAAAATCCTCTGTGCCGGAACATAGTCCTGTCCCTATTCATATGACAAATAGCGTGCGAGGCGACGGAAAGAACAATTAGCCGTTTCCGTGTCGCCCGGACGGAGCCACGGGTCGGCATTCATGAAACAGATTCACATGACGGAGAAGTTTGCTTAGGTCAAGAAAAGCGGCGCGAGGCCGATATAACGCAAAGGAAACGCTGCGGAAATGGCAGCTACCCTGGCGGAATGGAAAAAGCAATGGTGGAAATAAAACGCTCGTTCGTGCCGCTCATTCGTTCGTAAGCGGCGATTCAACGATGCGGCGTTTCGTCAATGCCTCGCGGGGGCGAACTTTGCTGAAATATTTTGCGGGGGCCGCGCGGAATCGGCGCGTCCAACGATGAACTTGCTGCAACGAAGCGAAAAAAGGGAAGGAGTAGTGCAATGAAAGTGGAAGACTTCATGACGAAGCGGATTGTGACGGTCGGTTTCGACGACACGCTGGCAACCGTCAGGGAGATCTTCGCGGAGAGCGGGTTTCACCACTTGCTCGTCGTCGAGGGTAGGGAGTTGCAAGGCGTCGTGTCGGACCGGGATTTGTTGCGCTCCGTGAGCCCGTTCGTCGATAGCGTGGTGGAGACACATCGGGATAAAAGCACGCTTAGCAAACGTGTGCATCAGATCATGAGCCGGGCACCGATCACCTTGTCGCCGGACGCCGAACTGGTCGACGCCGTCCGTGTGTTTCTCGCCAATCGCGTCTCGTGCATTCCGGTCGTCGACAGCGATTTCGCGCCGGTCGGGATCATCAGCTGGCGCGATGTCATGAAGACCTACGCCGAGGTGTTGCATTTGCAGGGTTCGACGGATGCCGTTCCGGAGCCCATCGAGGAACAGTAAACACGGGCGCGAACGTCGCGCGTTACCTCCCGCACGAACGCTCGCAAATTGCAAGGCACGCCGGAACGCTATCGTTTGCGGAGGCTTTTCCTTGTTTTCTTGCAACAGCAAAATATGTGTGATGGATTGTCGCATGTAATAATCGCCGCTCAAGTGAGGAGCGGGGCGGGTGATATCGTACGCGTGTGTCAGCGTTATGAACGCCTGGCTGCCGAGCCAGTAAATTGTTCCGATGCTCCGCCGGTTTCGGGCTGGAGATCGCGAGACTTTCGCCGGGCGGCAAGTTCCCCCGGTTGTTTTCCCCGCTTGTTTCTCCGGTTGCGCCGCGTTTCCAAAGCAAAGATTAAAAGAACCATGAAGCAGTCATTTGCGAAAAAGCTCTGCTGGCAGTTCGTGGCGATGCACTCCGATGCACCTGATGCACCCGATCGAACCGGTGATGAATGGAGAGAGCGCCGGCGACGTCGATGGTCCGGGTGGCGGGTATCTGTTGCCGCAGTGGGGCGCTCTCGCCGCGCGCGGCGCATGCGCTCCGATGGCGCACGCATTGCCGGGTCCGGGATGACGTCATCGCGATTGAGATCGCCGTGGCGTCACACGAAGAGATCAATGGAATCGGCAAGGCAGATCAGGTGGCGGCTCACGCCTGTGGAGCGTGCGGTTGCGACGTCGTAGTGTCGGACGGCGCAGGCTGCAACGATCAACGAATACGGCAGTTTCAGGTGGCCACCCGAGTCACGAGTGACCGGCCCGCGTTCGCGGGTTCGCGTCGATTTCCGGCCTTGCGGTTTTTCCCGGGCGCGCATGCGCGCAAGGGGTAATTCTGGAGAAAGCGCAGCGATGTTAAATCACGCTTCTGCCCCAATCGGCGGCGGTGATCCGGCGGAAGAAGAGGCGCAGCTTTACGGCCCGACGTGGGCTGCGGCGCTTGCCTCCTTGAGCGAGGCATTGAAACGGCACGCCGGAGACATCGAGAACCGGTTCTGCGAAGGCCTGGTTCGCCTGCCGGGTTCGAAGCATATTCTGGAAGCGCTTTCGGAGCCGGAACTCGAACACCTGAAGTCGCAACAGGCCCAGAATCTCCACGCGCTTGCTGCGCCGGATCTGAGCGCGGCGGCTCACCAGGGCATGGCGCTGCGGATCGGGCGCATTCACGCCACGATTGGAATTGAGCGGGAAGATTTGATCCGCAGCCGCGAACTGCTGTTCGCGGCCATTCACTGCTACGTCGATTCGAGCGCGCACCAAGAAGCGTTGAGGGTGCTTGCCCGCCGGCTCACGCGCGACGTGGCCTGGCAGGCGGAGGCCTATCAAACCCTCCAGAATGCGCGCCAGGATGTGCTGGTCCGCATCACCCGGCTTGCGTGGAAAACGGACAGCTATACCGATCTGATCGGCAACGTGGTCGCGATTCTGGATACGCACGACGAAGTGAAGGCCTGCTCGGTGGGGCGCCCCGATAGCCGCGGTATTTTCCGGTTTGAAGCCGCCTCGGAGAATATCGCGCAGTTGGTCGCCGATCTGGAGCACTCCGCCGAACTCCATATCACGACGTCAAGCGACACGCCGCACGGGCAAGGTTCGATCGGCCGTGCCTGGCGCAGCGGGCGGCCGGAGCACCTCATTAATTACCAGACCGACCCGCGTGCGGCGCCCTGGAAAGATGTCGCGTTGAATAGAGGTCTACGTTCGGTCGTATCGATTCCGCTGAGCCAGCCCGGTTGTCCGCCGATGGCCGTTCTGATTCTGTACAGCGCGCTGCCGGGCGGATATGCGGGCGCGGACCAGCGAGCCTTTATCGAGTTGCTGCAAACGCTTCTGGCGTTCGCGGTCGCACGATTCGAAAATCTGGAAGGACATACGCGGACTGTACCGTTTGCGACGCGGCAATACTGGGCGACGCTGCTCAGATCGGACGCGCTGCAAATGCATTATCAACCGCTGCTGGACCTCAAAACGGGGCGGGTCACGAAGGTCGAGGCGCTTGCCCGGCTGCAGGACGGCGATCGGCTTTTGACGCCCGGCGAGTTTTTCCCCGCGTTGTCCTCGGACGATTTTCTGGAGCTTTACGTACGCGGGCTTGAACAGGCGCTGTCACATAGACAGCAATGGCTGCGAAGCGGAATCGACCTGCGGGTCTCCGTCAATTTGCCGCCGAGCGCATTGAGCGATTCGCGCTATTTCGAAGCCACGCAGCGGGCCATCAGTCAATGCAGTTGCGATCCCGGCACGCTGACGCTGGAAATGCTGGAAACGGATGCGCTTTTGTCCGGTATCGACGGGTCAGAGGAACTGGCGAAATTCAAGGCGCTCGGCATCAACCTGGCCGAAGACGATCTCGGTTCCGGACACAGCAGCCTGCACCGTTTGCGCGAACTGCCGTTCGACTGGATCAAGATCGACCGGAGCATCGTGAGTTTGCACGGCCCGGATGTCCTCGACGTATTGCGTTTTATCTATCAGCTGACCCGACTGGGTCACTCGCTGGGTAAATGGGTGGTCGTGGAAGGGGTCGAGGGTGCGGGGCTCCTCGAAGCCATCACGATTCTCGGCGCGGACGCGGCCCAGGGTTACGGAATCGCGCGCCCCATGTCGGCGCAGCAGGTCGTGGCGTGGATGGAAAACCGGCCGCACTTGCCGGTTGCGCAAAACCCGAAAGGTCCGTTGGGGAAACTGGCCCGGCTGTTGATTCTGGAAGAGCGTCTGTATCTGATTTCCGAAGACCCGCCCGCTTTCGACAGACTGACCGCCATTGTCAAGGCAACCGTCGATGCGCAAGCCGCGGCATCTGCCGCGCAGGACTTACGTTGTCAGGCTTGCCCGTTCCCGGAGTTCTTCGTTGAAACGGAATCCATTCGGGCAAGCGATTTTACGGATTCGACGCTGCAACAGGCCTTGATCGCGGCCACGGTGCAGCATGGATTGCTCAGTGCGGATTATCGCGTGGCTCGTCAGCGGCTGATCGAATCGATCATGGCCGAAGCCGCATAACCCGCCATCAACAGAGTTTTAGATATCGTATGGTACGTCTAGCCGACCTTGTTCCAGGCGAACTGGAATATACCGAATACAAGTGGTTGGTGTCGCCTCATCAGCACCTGGGTCTCCTGACACGGCGGCGGGCGAGCACGATCGTCAATCGCGTCCGTTTGCTCGCTTTTCTGTTTGCGGTGCTCACGGCACTCTGGAGCGGCGTCGACCTGATCGTCTTTCCGTTCGATCTGTGGCTCAACCTCGCGTTGATCCGGCTGATTTCGAGCGCGACGTTCGCAAGCCTGCTGCTGTACAGCCCGAATAACGGCAACCTTTTCGGCGCGTATCGCGCCATGGCGCAGTTATTTGCGATTCCGACCGTTTTTTATGTCGCCTCGTACATGCTGCTCGGGCATTACCGCCTCTCGGGATTGTCGGCGGCGATCAGTGTCGGCTATGCATTTCTGCCTTTTATCCTGCTGGCCGGGCTGTCCATTTTTCCGCTGACGCTGCTCGAAACCCTGGGCTTCTCCGCACCCATTCTGATCGCGCAGCTTCTCGCCGGCCTTCTTCGCTGGACCGGCATGGACTGGCCGTCGTTTGCCGGCGAATTCTGGCTGCTCGTGCTGATCTCCGGCGTCTCGGTCCTCGCGGGCATGAGCCAGTTGGGGTTCATGATCGGGCTGGTACGGCAGGCGGTTCGCGACACGCTTACGGGCGCTTTTTCGCGCAGTGGCGGCGAAGAAGTGCTGGAGCTGCAATTCAGCATTGCGTCGCGCAGTGGCGCGAAACTGTCCATCGCGTTCCTCGATCTCGACCATTTCAAGAGCATCAACGATCAGTATGGTCACGAAGCGGGCGATGTGGTGCTCGCCAATATGGCGGACAACGTTGCGCGCCATTTGCGCCGCAGTGACGTGCTGATTCGCTGGGGAGGCGAGGAATTTCTCGTGATCATGCCCGATACGAGCCTCACGCAAGCGGAAGCGGCAATGGTGCGGCTGCTCAAGACCGGTTTTGGCGTGACGCCGCGCAATGTGCCGGTAACGGCGAGCGTCGGCATCTCCGAACTGACGACCGACAAGGCCCCCGACTGGAAATCGCTGCTTGAAATTGCCGACCAGCGGATGTATCGCGCCAAGCAAAACGGCCGCGACCAGATATGCGGTGCCGACGGAAAGATGAACACAGGGAAGACCGAACTCGTCGCGTAACCTGCGGTAAAAGCAGACCGCAAAAGCAGTAGCTCGTTGCGCGAAGTCCCCGCGCGTGTCAGACGTGAGCGCAAGCCGCCGGATGCGTCCAGCCGATAGCGCTGGCGAGATCCGGCTGCGCCCGCGAAAAGGCGTAGCCTTGCGCCCACAGTTTGGGGTCGGTCGCGACCCAGGCAATCTGTTCGTCGGTTTCGACCCCTTCGGCAATGACTTGCGTGCCCAACGCGTCGAGGATGCGCAAGGTGCCGGCGACGATCGTCATCGCCGCATCCGACGACGGAATCTGGCAGATCAGTTCCCTCGCGAGCTTGACCACATCGACCTTCAGATGCATCAGGTCCGCCAACGTCCAGGCACCGCATCCGAGGTCGTCGATGGCGACCCTCAGGCCCAGCGCACGAAGCGCCTGCACGTTCACAATGAGTTCATCGCACGTGACATGCGGTTCGCTTTCCAGTAACTCGATCACGAGCGATTCCGGGGCGCCGCCGCGCGCGAGGTATCGCGTTTCGACAAGTTCCTTGAGCCGGCCACCGCGTAGTTGCGACGGATAGACGTTGAACGACACAAAACCGCGGCGTTCTTCGTCGGGAAGCGCCGCGAGATCCGTGAAGATCCGGTCGAGGACGAAGGCCGTTATGTCCCATGACACGCCGGGGTCGTGAAGTATCTGTTCGAACGAACCGGGCTGAAGCCAGCCGCGCTCCGGATGGCGCCAGCGCAGCAAGGCTTCGGCGCCGACTGCCATGCCGCTGCGCACGTCGACGATAGGCTGATAAGCCAGACTGAATTCGCCTTTGCGGATACCCTCGCGGATACGCGCGCGTTCCCCTGCACCGGCATCAGGCGCGGTGTCAGCGTATTCTGGCGCCAAAGCGAGTGTCCGCTCCGGCTGGGTGGGAAAGGGTGCGTTCATTGACGTGGACGATCGAAACTGGCCGCGCAAAACGACATGGCGTTCTGCATATATTCAGTCATCATTATGCGGGCGCGCAATGCCGGGGTGTATCTGACGGGTACGAAAGGCGGGCGCCGCGCGCTTTGGACGCAGCGCCTGCGAGCTGTTCAATATACGACGCGAGTCACCGGGCCTGCCGCGGCAGGGACGCTTCCCGCTCCTCCGAGTCCCATTTCCCATGCATAACGAAATAGTTCAGCATCCCGAACGATACCGAGCTTGCGCATGGCCGTGACCTTCTGCGAACTGATGGTCTGCTTGCTGCGGTTGAGTTTCTTCGCAATCTCGCCGATCGACATGCCCGAGACGTACAGCCGTACCACTTCCACTTCGCGCTTCGACAACTCCAGGCGTTCGCCCGTGCTGCGCTTCGACAGGTCGGGACGCACGGCTTCGTCCGGGAAATAGACGGCGTGTGCATAAACAGCGTGAATCGCGGAGATCAGCCGGTCGAGATCGTCGGTCTTGTTGACGTACGAATGCACGCCGAGCCGCGCGACTTCACGCACGATAGCGGGATTGTCGACCGTCGTGAACACGACGATTTTCAGATCGGGATAGCGTCGGCGCAGATACGAGAACAGCGCAATGCCGTCACCGTATGCCCCGTTCGGCATGGCGTAGTCGGCCACGAGCACATCGCACGGCACGGAATCTAGCAATTCGACAATCTCGCTCGAATTGTGCGCCGTGCCGGTGACCTGGATCGTCTTGACGGAATCAAGCGCGTACTTCACACCTGCGACGAGAGCGGGATGGTCATCAGCAAGTACGACGTTGATTTGCATTGCAAGTCCTTCAAAAAGCGTTTCGCGTGATCACATTGAGACAAGTGTGGCGTTGGGTCACGGCGAAATCATGAGGGGTAATCGATTCTTACCTGAATAACCTGAGCTAATTGCTATTGCGAAAAATCCGCGTGCAATTTCTGCGCCGGTGAACGGGACTCGGTACGAGCTATATAAGCGAACGCCCTGCGTTCCGCCGGACGGAAATCTTCAGGCAATGTCATCGATGGTGGAGCGATTGCCGATTTGTATCGGGTCGGAAGCCGATGGATACGAGGCGCGCGAACGTGGGTGCCACGTCGCCCACGCCCGTTCGGTGAGCGGTTCCGCTACCTTCGATATGGTGGCAATCGCGCGAATGTCAATACCGATCCCGTCGTGGCCCGCTGCGTGCCGCGTTCAGACGAAATTCGAGCGTTCCTGTATTGTCGATTAAATGTCGAATTTGAATGAAGTAATTAGACGCCATCCTGTGTGGCCGGACGGCGTTGGTCTGTGAATATTTTTGCCCTGGCCGGACCCCGTGCCCGGTCGGAACGAACCCTGAAACTTTGTTCGGGCACTTTAGTTGGCACGATCGTTTTCGTGATTAGGACGCGTCCCGATTATTATAAAAACAGGTAGGACAGGTCCGATACTGGCATTGCGCCACCGTTCACCTGCTTAAAATCGCGTCCGTTGAGGCAAAGGAAATGGGGAACAAGAGCATGCCGTCCACGCCATTGGGACGCCTTCGGCGTTACCAGGATTTGCTGCTGCTGGGCGGTGGTGTCGCAATCACGTTCGTGGCGTTCCTGACGTTTGCGGTCACGTGCGTCTATGAGCTGCGACAGTTTGCGGCAGAGCAGCGCCAGCATCTCGCGGACGACCAGGCGCAGGTCGTGGCGGCCGTGCGCGCGGCCGAAACGTCATTGCGTCGCACGGTCAGTTTCTTCGAACTGTCGTGGCCGACATTGCCCCCGGCCGACACCGCTCTCTACGACGCGTTTCGGCGCAACGGCAACCGGCTTTTCATCGAAAGCTCCAGAATGTCGACCGGCGTGTATTTCGCGGCGTCGGAGCGCGCGCTCAGCGATCCGCCCCTCGTGCGCCGCTATCTCGCGCTCGCGCAGCAGTTCGCGTTGAGCAACGCGTCGGCGTCGGCGGCCAATGATCTGGACATCTCCGGCTACATCTACAGCCCGTATGAGGAGCTGATCGTCATACCGGCGTCGGCCGTCCCGTCGCATGCGAATCCTCGCGTTACTGAACTCATCGACGCGCTGAAGATCGATTTCACGGCGCTGGCGACGCACGACAATCGGCGTTCGCTCGACGGTCGCACGCCGGTGTACTGGCTGCCCCCGTTCACGGACCCGCTCACGGGCCGCACGCGCCTGCGGCTCGCTGCGCAGGCGATCACCCATGGCGAAACGTTCGCCGTGATCGTCATGGAATACGATTCGCAGATTTTTCTGCGTGCTCTCCCGAGGAGCCAGGACACCACGCACCAGATCGTCGACGCCGACGGGCGCGTCATCGCAAGCCTCGGTGCGAACACGGACGAAAGGCGTCTCGCGCAAGCGGGCGCAGCGCTGAAACGGCGGCGTCTGTCGTTCTTCGGTGACGACGTCGGCTACGGCGGCGGCTATTTCGTCATGAAGCACCCGATTGCGGACACCGGCTGGACACTGCTCTGCACGTTTTCCTGGCGCGACGTCGCGCGCGGCGTCGCACGCCAGGTCGGCACGGCGGCGGTGGCGACGACCGTGATTCTCGGCGTGGTGTGGACGCTGCTGCTGATGTTCCGCAGCCGCATCTTCGCGCCGTTGCTCAAATACTCCGAGCGCGTGTTCGAAAGCGAAAACCTGAGCCGCACGGTAGTCCATACGGTCCCCGTCGGCCTTGCGCTGATAGCGCGCGATACCGGCGAGTGGCTGCTCGGCAGTCCGCACATACACGAAATGGTGGCGCGTATCGTGGGGCAGTCGAAGGCGCTGGCAGACGCGCTGCTCGGCGCTTACGCCGCGTTCGAGCGCGATTATCCGCGAGACGGGCAGGCCGGCGTACTGGGTCACGACCTCGTTCTTCCCGCGCGCGACGGCGGCCACATCGAACTTGCGTGCAGTGCCTCGCCGGCGCGTTTCAAAGGTATCGACGTGCTGGTGGCGGTCTTTATCGACGTGACGGAAAGACGGCGTTTGCAGCGCGAACTCAACGCGGCCTTGCAGGCGGCGGATTCGGCGAATCAGGCCAAGTCGGCTTTTCTTGCCGCCATGAGCCACGAAATCCGCACGCCGCTCAATGCAATCCTCGGCAACCTCGAACTGCTCGCGAATTCGCCGTTGACGAACGTGCAGCACGACCGGCTCGCGACCGTGCGCTCCGCTTCGGACGGCCTGCTCGCCGTGATCAGCGACGTGCTCGATTTCTCGAAGATCGAGGCCGGCGAAATGGCGCTCGAACATATCGAGTTCAACGTGCTCGCGGTGATCGAGCGCGTACTCGGAATCTTCGCGCCGCTCGCGAATGCGCGCGGCCTCGACCTCTACGCGCGCCTTCACATCGCGACCTCGCAGACCATGTGGGGCGATCCCACGCGCGCCGGTCAAGTGCTCAACAATCTGATTAGTAATGCGATCAAATTTACCGAGCACGGCGCCGTGACCGTGATCGTCCGCACGGAGGCGACGGACGACGGCACGCAACAGCTCGTCTTCGCGGTCGCCGACACCGGCATCGGCATTTCGCCGGAGCACCGCGAGCAGCTTTTCAAGGCGTTTTCGCAGCTCGATGCCTCGATCAACCGGCGCTTCGGCGGCACGGGGCTCGGGCTCGCGCTGTGCCAGCGGCTCGTTCATGCGATGCAGGGACGCATCGACGTGTCGAGCACGCTCAACGTCGGCAGCCGCTTCACGGTGCATCTGCCGCTCGGCGAAGGCGTCGCGGTTCGCCGCGACGCGCGCTTCGTCGACGGCGCGCGCGTGCTGTTCCTGAGTTCGGCGCAGGAGTGGTGCGACTTTGCCGTTCCGCACCTCGAACAGTGGGGCGCGCGTGCGAGCGTGTACCGGCATCCCGCGGCGATTCCCGAAACGGACCTCGAATCGGCGGCCGTTCTCGTGATCTGGGGCGAGCGCGAGCAATGGCAGCCCGACGACGAGAATCGCCTCATCGAGGGCGCGGCCTGGGTCGTCGACGGCTATCCGGACGGCCCGGCGCAGGCCATCAGCACGGGCAAGATCGCGAGCGTGTCGTGTCTGAGCCTGAGCGGGCTGGAGGCGAGCATGCGCCTGACCTTGCTCGGCGAGCCCTTGCCGGGGCCGTTGTCGGCGGCGGGCGCCTGGTCCGGCACGGACACGGCGGCGCGCGCGCGCGGTCTCAAGGTGCTGGTGGCCGAGGACAACGCAGCGAACCGGCTGCTGCTGGTCGAGCAGTTGACGTCGCTCGGTTGCCAGGTCGCAGCGGCGTCGAACGGACGGCAGGCACTCGAACAGCTCGACGACAACGACTGGGACGTCCTGCTCACCGACCTGAACATGCCGGGCATGAGCGGCTATCAGCTGGCCGAGGCCGTGCGCAAACGCAAGCCCGCTTTGTCGATCATGGCGATTACGGCCCATGCCACGAAGGAGGAACGGCAGCGTTGCGCGGCTGCCGGCCTCGATCGCGTGATGACCAAGCCGATTTCACTGCAGCAGCTCAGCGACGCGATGGAATCGGTCGCGGCGGCCAAGGGCGTGAAGCTGGCCGGCGTCACGAGCGCGGATGACGCGAGGTTCCAGGGCGGCGCCATGCCGAAGCCGCTGTGGGACACCTTCCTGCAATCGACGGGCGAGGCGCTCTCGGCCCTCGACGCGGCGCAGGCCTCGGGCGACGTGGAGGGTGTCCTCGCGCAGCTTCACTCGCTGCGCGGCGCGCTGGCGGTGTTCGGTCAGGCATCGCTGGCGGCCGATTGCGCGCGCATCGAAGCCGATATCAAACGTGACAGGAGCGCGCCGCTGCCCGGCGAGTTGAACGCGCTCAAGCGTTCGTTGCAGGACTTGCTCAACGCGCAGGTTTAGGACCACCAGGTTCGATAGCGGGCGGCGAGGGCTCTTTCGGCGGCCCGAGAGGGCCGCTTCCCCGCCACTTTCGTCGCATATCGGACCGGCTCCGTCCGAAAATAACCAGGCAGTGCGAATTGCTGCGGGGCCCGATTTTCGGGCTCGACGTTTGCATCGCGAGGTACCGCACCGCGCCGTCAAATACCGCTAACGCGTTGAAGCACGCAGCGCGGCGAGAATCCCTCTCAGCAGATCGACCGGCGAAGGCGGACAGCCCGGTATGGTGACATCGACGGGAAGCAGTTGCGCGAGCGGACCGCAGACCGCATAGCTATCGGCGAAGATGCCGCCCGTGCAGGCGCATGCACCGGCGGCAACCACGAGCTTCGGATCGGGCGTCGCCTCGTACGCGAGTCGCACCGCCTCGCGCATGTTCGATACGAGCGGCCCGGTTATCAGCAGCATGTCGGCGTGCCGGGGGCTCGCAACGAAGCGGATCCCGAGTCCCTCGATGTTGTAGTACGGGTTGTTGAGCGCCTGAATCTCCAGTTCGCAGCCGTTGCACGAGCCCGCGTCGATCTGCCGGATGCACAGCGCGCGGCCGAGCACATCGAGGATTTGCTGGTGCAGCCGCTGGGACTCCGTGCGCCAGTCGTTGCCGCCCTCGGGAACGGGTTCGGCAGGCGCTCGCGTGCTGGCGATCCGCTTGAGAAGTTGCCACGTCACAGGTCGTGCCCCGCATAACAGAGGTTGAACGATTTGTTGATGAGCGGAAAGTCCGCAACGATGTTGCCGATGATCGCGACTTCGACGGCGGGCCAGTTCTGCCACGAAGGATCGTGGCAATGGCAGCGGGCGAGCGTGCCGTCCTCGCCCGTTTCGAGCGCGACGAGCACGTCGCCGCGCCAGCCTTCGATCCAGCCGGCGCCATACGATGGCGGCCGGCCGGTAGCGGGGCGCACGGCCACGCTGCCGCCGGGCAGGCTCGCGAGGATCGCACGGATCTGTCTTAGCGATTCGTCGACTTCGCGGAACCGCTGCGCGACGCGGGCCGCGACATCGCCGCGCGCTTCGCTGACGACGCGAGCGCCGATCTCGCGATACGGGGACGGTCCGTGATCGACCCGCAGATCCATCGTGCCGCCGCTCGCCCGCGCCGCGAGACCGCACACGCCAAAATGGGCGACCGTCTGCGGCGTGAGGATGCCGGTCCTCGCGAAGCGATCCTGCATGCCCGAGTGATCGTCGTAGATGTGCCGCATCGAGCGAACCTCGCGCTCGATGCGCTCGCTCTGCGCGACGATCGCCGCGGCGCCGTCCCGGCCGGGATCGCGCGCGACGCCGCCCGGTTCGATCGCGTCGAACAGATACCGGTGCCCAAAGACGCGCTCGTTCAGGCGCAGCCAGTCTTCTTTCATCCGCGAAAACTGCGCGAGCCCGAATGCGAAGCCCGCATCGTTGCCGAGCGCGCCGAGGTCGCCGAGATGATTGGCGACACGCTCGCGTTCGAGCAGCAGCGCGCGCAGCCATTGCGCGCGGGGCGGAATGGTCGTGTCGAGCGCGCGTTCGAGCGCCATGCAATACGCCCACGCAAACGCGATGGTGCTGTCCGCGGCAATCCTGCCTGCGAGGCGATGACCGGCAAGCGCGGGCGTGCGTTCGAACAGACGCTCGACGCCGCGATGCGCGTAACCGAGCCGCTCTTCGAGCCGCAACACCTTTTCGCCGACGACGGAGAAACGGAAATGCCCAGGCTCGATGGTGCCGGCGTGGATCGGTCCCACGGCGATCTCGTGCACGCCGTCGCCCGCGACGCGCGTGAACGCGTAGTCGGCTTCGTTCGATTCGAAGCGCTCCATGCCCGATGCGGATTGGCGCAACGGAAAGTAGTCCGCGGGCCAGTTGCCGTGGTTCAGCCAGGGGCGCTCATCGACCGCGCCGCTCGCGCGCAGGCCGGTCAGATCGTGGATGGCGCGCTGCATGCGGGTTGCGCACGGAAAGCGCGTCGAGAGCGCCGGATACTCGCACTCGACGTCTGCGGACGATCCTTTGCCGAGCGGCAGCCGGACCCACAGCAGGCCGTCTTCGACGGCATACGCGGCGCTCACCGTGAGCGTGCCGTCGCGCGCCTCGGCGCCCCACATCGTGACGAGCCGTCCTCCGTCACGCTCGACGCTGGCAGCCACCTCGATCCACGCGGCGGCATCGGCGTTGGCGACGAGCGTGGCCGGCGGATCGGCAAACAGGGCGAGGCGTGCGAGGCCGGGTAACTGGAGTGCGTCGATCCGCATGAGTCATCCTGCGAGCATGGCCGCGGCCGCGTGATACCACGCCGCGAGCCAGGGGGGAATGTAGAGCCCGAGCGCGAGCCCGATGGCCAGATGAATGAGAACGGGCAGCAGGGCGGGCCGATGTTCGAGCCGGCGTGCCGTCGATTCGCCGCCGAATGCCATGCCCTGCACGTGCCGGAAGATGACCGCGAACGCGACGGCGAGCGCCAGTATCAGAAGCGGCACGGCCCAGGGCAGCGCGTGGATCGCGGTGGTGAGAATCAGGAACTCGCTCGCGAAGACGCCGAACGGCGGCATGCCGAGAATCGCGAGCGTGCCGAGCATCATGCCCCAGCCGACGACGGGGCTCACCCGCGCGAGTCCGCGTATGCCGTCGATGGCCTGGGTGCCGGTCTTCTGCGCGGCGTGGCCCACGGTGAAGAAGATCGCCGACTTGATGAGCGAGTGCGTCGTCATGTGCAGCAGGCCCGCGAACGTCGCCACGGGACCGCCGAGGCCGAACGCGAAACTCATCATCCCCATGTGCTCGATCGACGAGAACGAGAAGAGGCGCTTCACGTCCTTCTGTCTGAGAAGCGAAAACGTCGCGACAAGCACGGAGACGAGCCCGAAGCCCACGAGCAGCCGTCCCGGCAGGCCGTTCTGGAGCGCGCCGTCCGCAAGCACCTTGCAGCGGAGCACCGCGTAGAGCGCGACGTTGAGCAGCAGACCGGACAGCACGGCGGAAATCGGCGTCGGGCCTTCGGCGTGGGCATCGGGCAGCCAGTTGTGCATCGGCACGAGGCCGACCTTGGTGCCATAGCCGATCAGCAGGAACACGAATGCGAGCGAGACGATGACCGGATCGAGGCTCGCCTTCGCGGCATTGAGGCTGGTCCAGAGCAGCGCGTCGCCGCCGCCGCCCAGGCTGTGGCTGGCGGCGAGGTAGAGCAGGATCGTGCCGAAGAGCGCCTGCGCGATGCCGACGCCGCACAGGATGAAGTATTTCCACGCGGCCTCGATGCTGGCCGCGGTGCGATAGACACTGACGAGCAGCACGGTCGCGAGCGTCGCGGCCTCCATCGAGACCCACAGCACGCCCATGTTATTGGTCAGGAGTGCGAGCAACATCGCGAACACGAACAACTGGTACATCGCGTGATACAGCCGCATGCGGTTCGCGCTCATGCGGCCGCGGTCGCGCTCGGTACGCATATACGGCTTCGAGAAAACGGCGGTGGTCCAGCCGACGAACGCGGTCAGCGCGACGAGAAAGACATTGAGCGGGTCGACGAAAAACAACTGGCCGAACGCGAACGCCTGGCCATGCACGACCGTTTGCTGCGCGAGCAGGAGCGTGGCGGCGAGCGTGAGGAAGCTGAAGCCGGCATTCAGGTCCGGCGCGGCGCGCTGCGCGCCCGCGAACGCGAGCGTCGCGCTCGCCACGAGCGGCAGCGCGAGAACCGTCGCGAGAATCCAGGCGTCACTCATCGTTGGGCTTGTCGAGGTGGGGAATGTCGAGGCTGTCGAACTGCTCGCGGATCTGGAACATGAACACGCCGAGGATCAGCATGCCCACGAGCACGTCGAGGCCGATGCCGAGTTCGACGAGCATCGGCATGCCGTTCGTCGCGGCCGCCGCGGCGAAGAAAAGGGCGTTTTCCATCGAGAGAAAGCCGATCACCTGGGGGATCGCTTTCGCGCGCGTGATCATCATGAGGAACGAGAGCAGCACGCACGCGAGCGCGATGCCGAGCGTGCCGCGCGCGACCGACGACGCGAACTGCGTGAGCGGCAGCGCCACATTGAACGCGACGATCACAAGTACGATGCCCGTGAGCAGCGTGGCGGGAATGTTGAGTAGCGGCTCGATGTCGCTCGTCACGTTCAGGCGCCGCACGAGGCGGTAGAGGATCCACGGGATCAGACCGACCTTGAGCACGAGCGTCAGCAGCGCGGAGACGTAGAGGTGCGTGTCGTCGATGAGGAGGCCGAGCACGAGATTGGCGAGCGCCAGTACGAGGCCCTGCAGCGTGTAGAGATGAATCAGCGCGAGAATGCGGCGCTGGCTCAGCATCGCGAACGAGATCAACAGGAGGATCGCGGCGAGGAAATTGATGATCTGCGTGGCTAGCCCGTGCATTCACGCCCCCAGCAGGAAATGGACGAGCATGCCGATGACGGCGAGCAGGTACGCTGTCGCGAGGAATTCGGGTACGCGAAAGAGCCGCATTTTGGCGTTGAGCGTCTCGACGAGCGCGAGCAATGCGCCGCCCGCCAGCAGCTTCACGAACAGCGCGGGCACGGCGAAAAGCAGCGCGAGCGGATTGCCCGCTTCGGCGATGCCCCACGGCACGAAGAGCGCAAGGCCGATGCACGAATACGCGAAGAGCTTCAGGCTCGATGCCCATTCAATGAGCGCGAGATGGCGCCCCGAGTATTCGAGGAGCAGCGCCTCGTGGATCATCGTGAGTTCGAGGTGTGTCGCGGGATTGTCGACGGGCAGGCGCGCGTTTTCGGCTAGCGACACCATCGAGAACGCGATGCCCGCGAACGCGAGGCTCGGATAGAGGGTCGGCTCGCCGTGGCCGAGCGTCGCGACGATGCGCGTGAGCAGCGTCGATTGCGTGATCAGCGAAGCGGAAAACAGCACCATGAGCAACGCGGGTTCGGCGAGAAAGCCCACGAGCATTTCGCGTCGCGCGCCCAGCGTGCCGAACGCGGTGCCGACGTCCATCGCGGCGAGCGACGTCGCGACGCGCGCGAGTGCGAAGAGCCCGACGAGCGCGATCGCATCGGCGGCGGGCGAAAGCGGCAAGTCGGTCGAGAGCGTGGGCACGATCGCGGACGCGAGCGTCATGCAGCTCCAGACGATATAGGGCGCCACGCGCGTGATGGGGCTCGCGTTGCGCGCCATCACCGAGTCCTTGTTGAAGAGCTTGTGCAGCGTCCGGTACGGCTGCCAGATGCTGGGGCCGCGCCTGCCTTGCAGCCGTGCGCGGCAGATGCCGACCCAGCCCGACAGGAGCGGCGCGGCGGCGAGCGCCACGAGAATCTCGAGCCCTTGTGAGAGCAGTCCGGAAAGCGTGATCATCGCCGCACCAGGATCAGCAAAACGATTAGTGCAACGAAGCTATACGAGAGGTAGACGGAGATTCGTCCGGCCTGCAGTTTGCCCGCGAGCACGCCGATGCGCTGAACGCCGCGTGCGAGCGGCGCGTAGAGCCAGGCCCACGTGCGGTCGGCGGCGACCACGCGGTAGGTCGGCTGCGCGTCGAACGGCGAGGGCATGTGGCGCTCGATCTTGAAGAGGGGGGCGAAGATTTCGCGGATTGGCTGGCCGAAGCCCTCTGCGGTGTCCTGCATGCGTGCGGTCACGAATGGGTTGCCGCAGGCCCAGGGCGCCGAGCGCCGCAGCCGCCCGTGATAGAAACGCCGCACGAGCAGCCACGCAAGCGCGCAGCAGCCCGCGAAGAACGCGAGGAAGACGGCGGGCATGTAGCTCGCGCGATCGACGCTGATCGGCGCGAGCAGCAACCAGTGGCTCGCCGCCAACGCTTCGCCGAGGTCGGCGCCCGCCAGTTGGCGTGTGACGGGCGCGAGCAGGCGGACGATCTGCACGGGCAGCAGGCCGAGCAACACGGTGGCCGCGACGAACCAGCAGAAGCCCGCACGTCCCCATGCGCCGGTGTCGCGCGCGCGCGTGAGCGAGGCTTCGCGCGGCTGCCCGAGAAAGACGATCCCGAAGAACTTGACCATGGTGTAGCCCGCGAGTGCCGCGACGAGCGCGACCAGCGCGGCGATGACGGGCACGCCCATGTTCAGGAACGTGTTCGGCAGGGCGGGCGTGAAGAGAAAGCTCTGCAACAGCAGCCATTCGGAGACGAAGCCCGAAAGCGGCGGCAAGCCGGCGCTGGCCAGTGCGCCGGCAAGGACCGTCCACGCGGTCCACGGCATCCGGTGAATCAGGCCGCCGAGGCGGCCGAGATTGCGCTCGCCGGTTGCGTGCAGCACGGCGCCCGTGCCGACGAACAAGAGGCTCTTGAACGCCGCGTGGCTCGCGATCTGATAGAGCAGCGCAGTCATGGCGAGCGCGGCGAGTCCGTTCATGCCGAACGCGCGGAACAGGACCGCGAGCCCCATGCTCACGAACATGAGCCCGATATTGTCGATCGACGAATAGGCGAGCAGCCGCTTCATGTCCGACTGGATCGCGCTGAACACGACGCCGAGCAGCGCCGTGAACAGACCGAGCGCGAGCATCAGCACGCCCCACCAGGCGATCTGCAGGTGCAGCAGGTCGAAGACCGTACGCAGCAGGCCGTAGAGACCGGCCTTCAGCACGAAGCCGCTCAGGAGCGCGGAGACCGGCGAGGGCGCGGCGGGGTGCGCCTCGGGCAGCCACACGTGCAGCGGAAAAATACCCGCCTTTGCGCCGAAGCCGACGAGCGCAAGCACGAAAGCGATCGACGCCGGGAAGGGCGCAAGATGCTGCGCGCGCATGGCGGAGAACGTGTAGTCGCCGGTATTCGCCTGTAGCAGTCCGAAGGAAATGAGCAATGCCAGCGCGCCGACGTGCGAGATCAGGAAGTAGAGAAAAGCCGCGCGGCGAATTTCGGCGATACGCGAGTTGCTCATCACGAGGAACGCGGCGGAGATCGTCAGCGCTTCCCAGGCGACGAGGAAGATATAGGCGTCGTCGGCGAGGAGCACGAGCGCGAGGCTCGCGAGGCACGCGTGGTACTCGAAGCACAGCAAGCCGGGCGACGTGCCTTCGCCTTTGCGGAAATAGCTCGCCGAGAATGCGCTCACGCCGGCGCTCACCATGCCGAGCACCGCGAGAAAGTACGACGAGAGCGCGTCGAGGCGGAAGTGAAACGGCAAGCCGGGCAGGCCGAGCGGCAGCACGACAGTCTGCGCATCGCCGCCCATAACGGCCAGACCGGCGATGCCGAGGCCGGACATCAGCACGCCCATGAGCGCGCCCGCCGGGAAAAGGCCGTGTGCGACGACTCGTGTGCGGCGCAGGTTCGCGAGCCCCAGGCACCCGATCGCGAGCCAGCCCGCGACGACGAACAGCGCGAGCTGGATCACGTAGCGATGTTCCATCAAGCCGGGTCTCCAGTCGTGTCGGTTTCGCACTGAGGCGTGGCCGCGCAGGCGTTGCTGTCGTGCTCCATGTTCTTCACATGCGAACCAAAATTGATGCCGCCCGAGAGCACGATGTCGCGCGCGCGGGCATGCAGTGCCGGCCAGTCCGGTGCGGGGGCGTTCTTCACCGCGATGGCAATGGGATTCTCGTCGCGCCGCGCGACCGTGGACAACGGCGGTTGCCCGAAGGCACGGCCGATCCGCTCGAAGCAGGCCGCCTCGCTGTCGCTGCGTTCGAGGAGGTTGGCGACCAGCACGCCGCCATCGCGCAGCGCGGCGTGGCAGTCGTCGTAGAAGGCCTGGGTCGACAGTTTGGCCGGCAGGCCGAAAGCGTCGAAGCCGTCGAGCAGGATGACGTCGGCGTCGTTTCGATGCGCGGCCAGATACTCGGCGGCATCGGCGTGCACGACGCGAAAGCGCCCGGAGTCAGGGGGAATATGGAACTGGTCGCGCAACGCGATCACGCGCTCGTCGATCTCGACGGTTGTGACCAGGGTCTCGGGAAAGCGGCGATGGCAGTACTTCGAGAGCGACCCGCCGCCGAGACCCACGATGAGGATATGCGCCGGATGCGGCTGAAACAGCTGGAACGCCATCATCGCGCGCGTGTAGGGGACGTGCAGCGCGAAGGGATCGTTCTTGCGCATGGCGGTCTGGACCCCGAGCGTGCCGAAGCAGAGCGAGAGCGTGCGCAGTCCCTCGTGAACAACGGGCACCCCCGCCTGCCAGCCGGACAACTCCGCGAAATACGCGGCGAGCAGGGCCGCTTCGGATGTCGATGCCGGGTCGTCCCAACTTTGCATGGGTGGTGTGCAGGTGCCTCGTGTCATGTCAAACGCATTTGGTTAACACGATATGTTAACGATATTAACAGGCTATCAGAACTGCCTCCGCCTGGCCAGACCGGATCGATACGCAAGAAGGGGCATTGTTATGGACCTTCGCGGTTCGGGTGGCGCAGGGATGGCGCAGGGGGGACGTTTACATATCATGCAAATAACATTAACATATAATTATACTTGAGCCATGACTGTGGACTCGTTGCGCCAGCCGATGGCGCAGTGGGCCGAAAGGGGTTTTTTGCGTGATCGACGTCGAGATTCCGTTACTGACGCACGAGTGCCGGCGTTTGTTTCTGCGCGACGCGGCAGGCGAGCGGGGGCTCGTCGCGGTGGGCGTCGGTCAGGCAAGCGGACGCGGGTTCCAGATGCTTCATCGCTTCGAGGCGACGTGCGAGCGGCTCGATGCGGCGGGCGTCAACGTCGTGTTCGTCTATCCGGCGAAGTCCGCGCGTCACGTGCAGGACGCGCTGTCGGTCATGGCGGCGCGCTACAGGCGCAGGCCGAGCCTCCTGCTCGACGAGGCCGGCCAGTTCTTTGGCCGCGCGCTGCCGCTCCATCAGCTTCGCGCGATGCGTTTCGATCGGCATATGACGCGCATCGAGACCGCCATGATTTCTGTACGAGACGCGCACTGGGACGCTCGATTGCACGAGTTCCTGTTGAACGCGCACGCGGATGCGGTTTGACTGGCATTAAACGGATCGCTGGCGCGTTGCGCCGACCTGTTTTCTGCTATTTGAGTTATCGCGGTAGTCGAGCGCGGCGCCCATTTGAGCCAGGGGGCGGTGTGATAAGCTGCGGCCGTTTTGCGGCGCGGCAGCATGGTCATGTTTTGACCGCCGGCGTCGGGATCTGGATTATAATTTGATTAACATATTTGGACGGCAAGCCCCCGCGTGATGGAAACCAAAAGCGCCCGACTGACGATTCTGATTGATCCCGCGAAGAAGGCCGCATTCGAAGAACTGTGCGCGGCGCAGGATCTGACGCCTTCGCAGGTCGTCCGTCAATTGATCCGCGAATATCTCGAGCAGCACGGCGTGACGTACAAGACGAAAAGCACCGTCGGTACGCGGTTGCGCCGATAAATCCGATGCTCCGTTCAGCCGTTGCGGCTGAGCGCGGTTCTCTTCTGGCATGCGGCGTCAGTCCGCCTCGCCGGCAAGAGGCTCCAGCCGTTTCGCCCGCGCCCTGTCGGGGCGCATTTTTTTTTACCGATCAGGAACCCACACCGTCGCAAGGTGCCGGGGTTTGACTTATGAACGCATTGCCGCCGTGCCCGAAATGCCATTCCGAATTCGTGTATGAAGACGGAGCCTCCTTGATTTGCCCGGAATGTGCCCACGAATGGCCCGTGAATGAAGCGGCCGGTTCGGCCGAGCCCGCCGCAAAGGTCTATCGCGATTCAGCGGGCAATGTCCTGCAGGACGGCGATACGGTCACGGTCATCAAGGACCTCAAGCTCAAGGGCGGAGGCGGCGTGATCAAGATGGGCACCAAGGTGAAGAACATCCGTCTCGTCGATAGCGATCACGACATCGACTGCAAGGTGGACGGCTTCGGCGCAATGAGCCTGAAATCGGAATTCGTCAAGAAGGCGTGATTCACGCCGGGCGTGACACCCGGACGCGGGGTGTCACGCTGGTCATCTCCCATCGTCATCGAACGTGCCTCCCGGCTGGCGGGCGCGTCATTCAATTGCCGAAATACGGGGCGCAGTAGCTTGCGGGACCGACGCACGTCGGCACCATAAAGCGCGTGGCCTGCATCCGTGCCCCCGATTCCGACGATCCACCCGACGCGACTCCGCCCACGGCACTGGCTGCCTGGCGTGCGTCGGAACCCGCCGCGACCTTTGCTTCTGCTGCCTGAATGGCGGCGGGATAGTACGCGTCTTCTCCGGCGGAGACGTTGTAGCCAGCCTGTTCGAGCTGGATGAGTTCGGCGCGGACCTGCGCGCGGGTGACGGGCGCAGGGTCCGATTGCGCGAAAGACAATGCGGGAGCGGCGAACGCGCTGAATGCAAGCATGAAAGAAAGTATCGTTTTCATGATATGGATTCCTGAATAAAAGAATGAGATCGGTTCGAGAAAAATTCGCTTGTACTCAGCTGCCGAAGTAAATTGCGCAGAAGCTGGCGGGGCCGACGCAGTTGTCCGGTGCGACGCGATGCATGTTCGTCATGGGGCCGCTGCCTGCCGCGCTCGAACCCGATATGGCGGGTCCATAGCCGTCCACTTGCGCGACGGATTTCTGGCCCATCCGGCTGACGTCGGGATACGACGCGTTGCTGACTGAACCCGACCCGTTGGCTTCGGCTTCGGCCAGTTGCTGACGCACTCCGGCCCGGGACAGGCCCTGTGCCGATGCGGCAGAGGCGAAGCCTGAACAGGCGAGAGCGATGAGGGCGGCGGACATGGCACGAGAGATACGCATGATTAGCTCCTGAGAGGATGAACGGACCAGACTGCGAGAGCGGTGTTTGCTGTTTCGCCTCGCTTCATCTGCGTATACATCGGCCTCTGAGGATCTATTCCAGTATTTTTTCTTTCAGTCCGCGACGCAATCGTACGCGCGCTCCGCGTCTTGCTGGCATTCGAACACGAACGCTCGTCGATTGCTCGTCGACTGCGCGGTGTCAGCGCTTGAGCGACGCGCCGGGCGGCAGCGCCGGCGCTTCGATGGTCACGGTCTTGCGGACCTTCTCGACGTCTTCGGCGCTCACCGGCGCGCCGGTGTTGCCCCAGCTCGCGCGAACGAAGGTCGAGACGTCCGCGATTTCCTGGCCGGACAGGCGCCAGCCGAACGGCGGCATCGTGAACGACGAAGGCGCGGCTTGCGTCCCTTCGAGCGTATTGCCCGTGAGCAGCACGTGAATAAGCGAGGTGGGATCTTTGCTCTGTACAACCGGATTGCCGCCGAGCGCGGGGAACACGCGCGTATAGCCGTGGCCGTCGCTGCGGTGGCAAGCCATGCAGTTGTCGCGATAGACGGCCGCGCCGCGCGCGCTGGCGTCGCCGCTGCGCAGGGCGCGCGAGGTCGCATCGTAGTACGCGTAAGGCGTCTCCTGCGCATCGTTCGACGGCAGGGTCTTCAGATATCGCGCGACGGCGAGCAGGTCCGCGTCGGTCATGTGCTGCGTGCTGTGCTGGACCACGTCGGTCATGCCGCCGAATGCCGCGCTCTGCAACGTGCGGCCCGTCTTGAGGAACTGCACGAGACCGTCCTCGCTCCACGTGCCGATGCCGGTACGCGGATTGCCGCGCAGGCTCGTCGGCACCCAGCCGTCGACCGGCGCGCCGCCCGCGAGGAAGTCGTTGCCGTCGAGATCGGTGAGCGCGAGTTCCTGCATCGTGCGTGCTCGCGGCGTGTGGCACGCGCCGCAATGGCCGAGCCCTTGCACGAGATACGCGCCGCGCGAAATGACGGCGTCGTGATAGTGCGAGCCGTCGAACGGTTGCGTCTTCGGTGCGAACAGGATTCGCCAGATGCCGAGCGGCCAGCGCATCGAGAGCGGCCACGCGATGTCCACGGCGCGATTGGGCGCTTTGACCGGCGCAACGCCTTGCATGAAGTACGCGTAGAGCGCGTGCATGTCGTCATCGGTGATACGCGCGTACGACGGATAGGGCATCGCCGGATAGAGTGCGTCGCCATTCGGGCGCCGCCCTTCGCGCACCGCGCGCGCGAAATCTTCGTAGCTCCACGCGCCGATGCCGGTGTCGCGCTCGGGCGTGATGTTCGTCGAGTAGATGGCGCCGATCGGCGTGTCGAATTTCAGGCCGCCCGCGAACGGCTTGCCGTTCTTCGCCGTATGGCACGCGATGCAGTCGCCGGCGCGCGCGAGGTATTCGCCGTGCGCGATGAGCGCGGTGTCAGCGGGCGTTGCGGCGGGTGCGCCGGCCGCCGACGAAGCGACCGGCGCAAGGAGTGCGATAACCGCGAAAGACGAAGCGAGACCGATCCGCCGCGGCGCATCGCGTGCGCGCGAGCGGAACGACGAAATTTTCAGGCGGCCTTTCACACGCTCACCAGCGGGGCGGGATGCTTCAGATACTGATCGCGAATCGCGCGCGCGGACCAGTAAGCGAGTGCGGCGACAAGGCCGGTCGGGTTGTAGCCGATGCCTTGCGGAAACGCCGAGGCGCCGATCACGAATACGTTGTGCACGTCCCAGCTTTGCAGATAGCGGTTGATGACACTCGTCTTCGGGTCGGTGCCCATGGCCGCGCCGCCCACGAGGTGCGTGGTCTGATAGCGTCGCGAATCGAAGTGCGCGCCGAATTCGCGCGTATAGACGTTGACGGACTTCGGCCCCATCGCCTCGGCGATTTTTTTCATCTGGCCGGTCACGTACTGCGCCATTTTGATGTCGTTGTCTTTCCAGTCGAAGGTCATGCGCAAAAGCGGTTGACCGTATGAGTCGCGGTAGGTCGGGTCGAGGTCGAGAAAGACGTCCCGATACGCCATGTTCGAGCCATGCGCGTCCATCGAAATCGTGTGCGCGTAGTGATCCTTGACGGCCTTCTTCCACACGCTGCCCCAGTTGGGCGTGCCCGCGGGTGTGGCGATGCCGCTGATCGGTTTTACGCCTGCCTGGTTCACCCACATCGGCGAGCCGCCCACGAAGCCGGGCGGCCCGTGGTCGAAATTGTCGGCGTTGAAGTCGTCGACGGCCACGCCGTTGCCGCCCGCACCGACGAAGGGATTCGTATAGATATCCTGATCGAAAAATGCCGTGATGGTGGAGAGATTCTGATACGCGAAGTTCCGTCCGACTACGCCTTCGCCCGAGACCGGATCGTAGGGTTTTCCGATGCCCGAGAGCAGCAACAGATGAACGTTGTGGTACTGGAACGCCGAAACGATCACGAGATCGGCGGGCTGGAACACTTCCTGGCCCGTGGGATCGACGTAGGTGACGCCTGTGGCGCGCTTTTTCGTGTCGTCGAGTTCGACGCGCAGCACATGGCTTTTCGTGCGCAGCTCGAAGTGCGGATCGCGCTTCAGCGCGGGCAGGATGTTGAGATTCGGCGACGCCTTCGAATACATGTAGCACGCGTAACCGCTGCAAAAGCCGCAGAAATTGCACGGGCCCATCTGCACACCGTACGGGTTCGTGTACGGCCCCGACGTGTTCGCCGAGGGCAGCCGGTACGGATGCAGGCCGATCGACTGCGCCGCGTCGGAGAAGCGTTGTGCCGAGTACGTGTTCAATTGCGCGGGCAGCGGGAAGTCGTCGCTGCGCGATGCCTCGAAGACGTTGCCGTCGCCGACCACGCGCCCCTTCACCTTGTACGCCTGACCCGAAGTGCCGAACACTTTTTCGGCGAAATCGAAATGCGGTTCGAGTTCGTCGTAGCTGACGCCGAAGTCCTGGATCGTCATGCCATCGGGGATGAACTTCTTGCCGTAGCGCTCTTCGTAGTGGCTGCGCAGGCGAAGCTCTTCGGGCGTGATGCGAAAATGCACGCCGGACCAGTGCAGCCCCGCGCCGCCGACGCCTTCGCCGGGCAGGAACGCGGCGAGTTGCCGATAGGGCAGCGCCATGTCGTTCACGCCGTGACGGATGGAGACCGTGGTCTTCGACAGATCGAGAAAGAGCTTCTTCCGGATGCTGTACGTGAGTTCGTCGATGGTGTTCGGGTACGCGCCGTCGGGATAGGTATCGCGTTGCTCGCCGCGTTCGAGCGCGACGACGTTCAGGCCCGCTTCGGTCAGCTCTTTCGCGAGGATCGCACCGGTCCAGCCGAAGCCGACGATCACCGCGTCGACGTGCGGCTTCTTCGCAGCCATTACGTGCGCTCTCCGTCGATGGACACCGGGCTGTACGGATAGCGCTCGCCGTTCTGGTTGACGAAATCCATGAAGTCGGCCCGCGCGCCGGGGAAGCCGATCATTTTCCAGGCGGCCATGCCGCGATTGCCGCCGTGGATCGGATCGCAGAAGTAGCCTTCGCGCGTGTTCTGCAGCAACTGGCCGGAAAACACGGTGGCGGGCACATCGGCGAGCGTGATCGAACCTTTCTCCAGGTTGCCGAGCACGACGTCGCGCGTGGCGCCATCGAGCGCGTCGAACGGACGGCCGTGCGTTTTCGTGCAGTGCGCGTTGACCGCTGCGATGCCGAGCCGGTAGATGTCGCGCGGCACGAGCTTCAACTGGTAGCCGAGTTCCGGTACGCCCTGCATGAACGGCCCTTGCATGTACCACAGCGCGCCGTGTGCGTAGGGTGTGTCCATCTGCCGGTCGATGAATTCGGGCACGCCAGCTTCGAGTGCGCCGGGGCCTTCGGCGTCGGCGGGGATCAGGCGGTCGGTGGCCGCCTGCACGAACGCCCATTCGCGCGCATCGAAGAAACGCGGCTTGTATGCCGCGTGCGGCGCGGTGCTTGCCGCTTTCGCCTCTTTCGCCTCTTTCGCCTCGGACGATGCAGGCCCGGTGCCGCTATCGCAGCCGGCCAGCGCACCGGCCGGGACGAGCGCCACGGCCGTGCGCAGGAAGCGGCGTCGGGAAGTGGGAGGAGTGTCGGACATGGCGTGGATTGTGGACCTTTTCCATATCGCCTGGTCTGGCCGTGTCCGCAGTGAGATCGGCGCAGGCCGAACGCCTGGCGCCGTGATCAATAAAGCCGTTTCAATCGGTCATTGCAGCGTTTTAAACGGCTAATTCATCGTGCGGCAATAAGCCGATATTGCCCGCACGCAGTGATTGAATCGCTGGCGAGTGGCCGGCAACGCATGCGCGGAAGAGAAATCAGCGGCCTGTAATAGTTCGGATGCGAAGCCATGCGCAGACAAAAAGAAGGCCCGCGAGATTGCGGGCCGATCCATGCTCGGGTGACATGGCAGGAAAGTGGGTGGCGCGCGGCTTTCGTCGCGCGCGCCGCCGTGTTTCAGACGGCAGCACGCTCGTTCGCGATTGCCGCGCCAGCCTGTATGCGTTCGATTTGTGTCATCAACTGGTCGATGACGCAGAACTGCGAGTTCGAAAGGCCACTGGTGTCCAGCAATTCCGAAAGGCGTTTGTGCCAGTATTCCGGGGGCAGGATCGGGATGCCGCTGGCTGTCTGCATCGAGGGCATCATCACGCGCGCAATGTGCGCAAGGTCTTGATCGATGAGTTCCATGAACACCACCGAGATGCCGGTGCGGCCTTATATGGCGCACTTCATGAATACCACTCTAGTCACTCAGGAAGAGGAGGGTAGCTATCAGAATGGATAGGGCGCGACGCTCGCGTCACGCAACCTGTCCATTGGCGAAAAGCCCTTATCAAGCAGCGAGGAAATGCTCGTGCGAAAGCGCTTTAATGACGCCATCCGCGACCATAGCCGCCGAATCCGACACCGATATCGACAGACGGTGCAGCGTAATACCCCGGTGCATAGCCATATCCATAACCATATGCCGGCGCAGGTGCATATGAATAAGGCGGGGCGACCACACATCCCGCAAGTCCAGCGGCCAATGTCATTGCACAAATAAGTTTGATCATCGCGTTTCTCCCTTGACCGTATTGTCTGTGGCCATGGCGTTTTGATACGCAACGATGTGTGTCCAAAAGTTACGGTTTGCTTGCTTGCCGGAACGGTCTGCGGGGTCGCCAAAGGCGCATATTCGTGCGTTGCACAATCCGGTAATTAGACCCGATTGAAGCGGCAATGAGTAATAGCCGGGAATTCGAGGGAATATCGAGCGTGTCCATAAGCTTTCAATGAAGTAATGATCCTTTCCGTCGTGAGGGACTGGAGTCGGCCCGCTGTAAAACTACGAAACCACTTTCTTGCGCGTCTTTCGCGCAACCGGTTTGCCGTATGCGATTTCTTCCATCGCGATCACTCATTTTCCGCATGGACAAATCATCCTTGCGTGAGCTCGTTCGAGGCACTACGTTGGTGATTTACCGGGTCCATCATTTCAGTCCTTCGTGTGGGCGCACAAAACACGCGACTCACGCCGGTTAATGGGGGGCAGTGCAATGCAATACCTCGGTCGGTTAGCGTGTGCAACGTTGATCATCACGGCAACGACGGCCATGGCGCAGACGCCTGCTTCACAGCCCGCTACTTCACAGCCATCCGCAGGCGGGACGCCCGCGAAGATGCCCTTCGACATTCCCTACGGCACACCCGTCGACCTCGACGCAGCGAAGCGGCTGCTCGCCATTGCGGAAGCCGAGGCGAAGAAGCGCGACTGGAAAATGAACATCGCCGTCGTCGACACGCATGGCGAACTCGTCGCGTTCGAGCGCATGGATGGGGCGCAACTGGCGTCGATCACGATATCGCAGGAAAAGGCGCGGACGTCGGCCAGATTCCGTCGCGAAACCCGGGTCTTCTACAACCAGTTCGAGAGCGGGCATGCGTACGTAAGCACGTTGGACCCGGATCTCGTGGCATCGCCGGGCGGCTTTCCGCTGCTGGACGCAGGGAAGGTCGTAGGCGCGATCGGTTGCAGTGGCGGCACCGGGGACCAGGATGCCGCCGTGTGCAAGGTCGCCGCCGATTCGTTGAAGTAGTGTGGTGCAAGTCGATTTGCAGAGATAGTTCGTCGTCCTGACTGAGTGACGTGAGCACGGCGTGGCTGGGACAACGGGTCACCGTCGTGCTCCACGCTATTTGCCTGATGAATTGATGGCGCCGAACAACGCCTGGCCGCCCGCAACGGCCGTCAATCGAGCGAAGCCAGCCGAAACCGTCCGAAGTCCGCTGCAATCAGGGATTCACCTGACAAGTACTGATAAATGCCAAAGTTGTTTGACAACAAGTGGGGCGGGTGCTACTGTGCCGTCTATTGACAACCCACTTTCCCCGCACGAGGCCTCA
>Ga0265338_10000057_pt1 | contig 200477 bp, 176 predicted proteins | sample 42126metaG_FD_193579 | JGI IMG/M metagenome (GOLD analysis project Ga0265338, IMG submission 193579) | Rhizosphere microbial communities from Carex aquatilis grown in University of Washington, Seatle, WA, United States - 4-21-26 metaG | ecosystem: Host-associated > Plants > Roots >... | reverse complement strand
GCTGACCTTGGCGCTCCTGCGCCACGCGCAGCACCGAACGCAAATCGTTCACCATCGCCTCGAAGCATCCGGCGCTCAGCCAGCGCTGCGTTTGCTGGTAGACCAATTCCCACGGCGGAAAGTTAGTTGGCAGCATTCGCCACGACGCACCAGCCCGCGCCATCCAGCGCAGCGCGTTGAACATTTCACGCAGTTCGTATCGACGCTGCGGCGCGTCTTCATTCATCAGCGTCAGATACGCAGTTGCGAAGCTCCATTCCTCATCCGATACATCTGTCGGGTAGGGTTTGCGGTCTGCCATTCCGCCAGGTTACCAGGCTTGAACGGAAGTGCCTAACACCCTCTAGCGGCATTAATCGTTGTTCCCCTCCAGGCGCCAAGTTTGCGCGCAGCCTGGACGAACGACAGCCCGCGCGCACGACGGTAAAGTTCCAGGGCATCGCGGCCCGCTTCACCGCACGCGAAACAGCACCAGCTACCGCGCTCAAGGTGAACAGAAACGCGATAGCGAATGGTCGGGAAGGACGGGTCCCCCGCCTTGGGGCATTAGCGTTCGCCATGCTTGCGGTGGAAGGGACCTCGAAGCTGCGATCGCGGATTTCACCGGGGCGATAGAAAATATCGGGCGGCCAGGCGCATTGCGCGCCTCGCCTCCATTTAACGGACGATGGCCTTTGACCCAGATAGCTGGCGGCTCCGAACGAAGGCCGAGGTGCCATTCCTGTTCGACGACGTGCTGACTACACAAGCCCAATTTGTGGCTGCATCACGCACATTGGCATGAGCATTCGCCTGGGATTGCGGCTTGCCAATAGAAAAAGAAAAGAGCCCGGCATGCTTGCCGTGGCCTTTTTCCTTTACCCGACGTCGCGCGGGACCGGCGCCCCGGTCGAGACCCCGCATTGCGGCGCAGCCAGGCTTTTCAGTTCGGGCGACGTGCCGGTCGTGCACAACAATGCAGCATGACAATGCGACGCCACGATGCACCACGCCCGAACATGCATCGTCGTGCACCACCTTCACCCGCCGCAAAAAGCGCCGCGCAGTGCCGCGCGCCTCGCCCGACAGGCATCGTGCACAAACGCCGCACTGGCACAACGCTTGCAGTAACACGTCTCGCAAGACAGGCCGCACAACGGACGGCGCGTAACCCCATGCGCCGGAGCCACGTTTTCAACCATCCCACCGTGAAGGGGAAAAGCATGAAACGTCGTAGTCTGTTGAAATTCGGGACGATGTCGGCCACACTCGCGGCGGCGGGGCGCGTACCGTTCGCCCATGCGGAGAGCGGCCCGATCAAGGTCGGCATCCTGCACTCGCTGTCGGGCACGATGGCTATTTCGGAGACCTCGCTAAAAGACACCGCGTTGATGACGATCGCCGACATCAACAAGAACGGCGGCGTGATGGGTCGCCCGATCCAGCCGGTCGTCGTCGATCCGGCCTCCAACTGGCCGCTCTTCGCCGAAAAGGCGCGCCAGCTCCTCACGCAGGACAAGGTCGCGTGCGTGTTCGGCTGCTGGACGTCGGTGTCGCGCAAGTCGGTGCTGCCGGTGTTCGAGGAACTCAACGGCCTGCTCTACTACCCCGTGCAATACGAAGGCGAGGAGATGTCGCGCAACGTGTTCTACACGGGCGCGGCGCCGAACCAGCAGGCCATTCCGGCCGTGCAATACCTGATGAGCGCCGAAGGCGGCAGCGCGAAGCGCTTCTTCCTGCTCGGCACCGACTACGTCTATCCGCGCACGACGAACAAGATCCTGCGCGCGTTCCTCCACTCGAAGGGCGTGCAGGACGCCGATATTCAGGAGGTCTACACGCCGTTCGGCCACAGCGACTATCAGACGATCGTCGCGAACATCAAGACCTTCGCACAGGGCGGCAAGACGACAGTCGTATCGACGATCAACGGCGATTCGAACGTGCCGTTCTACAAGGAACTCGGCAATCAGGGGCTCAAGGCGACCGACGTGCCGGTGGCCGCGTTCTCGGTCGGCGAAGAGGAACTGCGCGGCATCGACACGAAGCCGCTCGTCGGCCACCTCGCGGCGTGGAATTACTTCATGTCGGTGAAGGGTCCGGCGAACACGAAGTTCAAGGAGCAGTTCGCAAACTGGGTGCAGACGCAGAATCTGCCGGGCGGCAGCAAACGCGTGACCAACGATCCGATGGAAGCGACGTTCGTCGGCATCCACATGTGGAAGCAGGCCGTCGAGAAGGCGAAGAGCACGGAGGTCGACAAGGTGCGCACGGCGATGATCGGACAGACCGTCGCCGCGCCCTCGGGTTTCACGCTCACGATGGACGGCAACCACCATCTGCACAAGCCCGTGATGATCGGCGAGATTCGCGCGGACGGTCAGTTCAACGTGGTCTGGAAGACGAACACCGCGATCCGCGCGCAGCCGTGGAGCCCGTTCATCGCGGGCAACGAGGGCAAGCCGGACATGGTCAGCTCGACGGGACTGCCCGCCTTCCTGCGCCGTACGCGCGTCGCCTGACGCCCGCGCCATGCGCCGCGCGCCGCGCGTTTTGTGAGCGCGTCGCATGGCGCCTGAGTCTCACGGGCCGCCGCGCAATTTGCAGCGGCGGCCTCATCGATACAAAAACGATCATGGCGCACTCACTCCAGAGGTTAGTCCGCGCGTTTGGCGTATTGGGCGCATGCGTGCTGCTGTTCGCGGCGCTCTGCCAAAGCGCCTATGCGCTCGATACCGCCGACGTGACGCCGCTCGGCGGCGACGACTTCGACGCGAAGTCGGCGGCCATCGACAGGCTCATCGCCGCGCACGATGCCGCCTCGCTCGCGCTGCTCAAAGCGCTCTCCGAAGACAGCGTCACCGCGACCGACTCCGGCGAAGTGCTCATGCAGGACGGCACCGATGCACAAGGCGTCCGCGACGCGATCACGGGCAAGCCCGTCGCTGCCGCCGTTGCCGGCAACGCGCAGCCCGTCACGCTGAACAACCTGCTGCGCTCGAAGGTGGCGGGCGCGGTATCGGGCCTGCGACTCGCGTCGCCCGACATCGACACGCGCCGCGCGGCCATCGCGCAGTTGCTGAAGGATCCCGACCCGGCGATGAAGCCGATGATCGACGCCGCGCGCGCGAAGGAAACCGACCCGGCGCTCAAACGCCGCCTCGACGTCCTCTGGGCGATGACCGCCCTTCACAACCCCGACGCGGCCACAAGACGCGAAGCCGCGAAACTCGTCGCCGCGCGCCGCGACCTCGACATGTACGAACTGCTGCGTCCGCTCGTCGCGAAGACATCGACGGGCGTATGGGCCGAGCCCGACGCGCAGGTGCGCGCCGCCGCGCAGGAAGGACTCGACGCCCTCGACGCGATCCAGCGCCGCAGCCAGATCGCGGGCACGCTGTTCGCCGGGCTCTCGCTCGGCAGCGTGCTGCTGCTCGCCGCGCTGGGTCTCGCGATCACGTATGGCCTCATCGGCGTCATCAACATGGCGCACGGCGAGTTCCTGATGATCGGCGCCTATGCGACCTACGTCGTGCAGACGCTCGTGCAGCGCTACGCGCCGGGCGCCTTCGACTGGTATCCGCTCTTCGCGGTCCCGGCGTCGTTCGCCGCCGCCGCGCTCGTGGGCGCCGTCATCGAGCGGCTCGTGATCCGCCATCTCTACGGACGTCCGCTCGAAACGCTGCTCACCACGTTCGGCATCAGCCTGATCCTCATCCAGATCACGCGGACGATCTTCGGCGCGCAGAACGTCGAAGTCGAAAACCCCGCATGGATGAGCGGCGGCGTCACCGTCATGCCGAACCTCATCCTCCCGTACAACCGGCTCGCGATCCTCGCGTTCGCGCTGATCGTCGTCGGAATCGCGTGGACGGTGCTCACGAAGACGCGCCTCGGCCTCTTCGTGCGCGCCGTCACGCAGAACCGCCGCATGGCCGCGTGCGTCGGCGTGCGGACCGCGCGCGTCGATGCGTGGGCGTTCGCGTTCGGCGCGGGCATCGCGGGACTCGGCGGCTGCGCGCTCTCGCAGATCGGCAACGTCGGTCCCGATCTCGGCCAGAGCTACATCATCGATTCGTTCATGGCGGTCGTGCTCGGCGGCGTCGGGCAGATCGCGGGGACGGTGATCGGCGGCTTCGGCCTCGGGCTCGTGAGCAAGGCGATCGAGCCGTTCTGGGGCGCGGTGCTCGCGAAGATCGCCGTGCTCGTGCTGATCGTGCTGTTCATCCAGAAGCGTCCGCAGGGCCTCTTTGCCCTGAAGGGCCGCAGCGCGGAGGCATGAGATGACCACCGCCGCCACGACGACGACACCCCACGCCGACTACGGCCGGGGCAACGCCCCCGAAACCTTCGCCCTCGGCCTGCCCGCGCGCGTGCCGCTGCTCACGCGTCGCGCGTGGCTCGCGCTCATCGCGCTGATTCTCGCGATGGGCGCGGGCGTGCCGCTCTGCGCGCTCGTGCTGCCGCAGTCGAGCGCGTTCCATCTCTCCACCTACGCGATGACGCTCGCGGGCAAGCTCATGTGCTACGCGATCGCCGCGCTTGCGCTCGATCTCGTGTGGGGCTACTGCGGCATCCTGAGCCTCGGCCACGGACTCTTCTTCGCGCTCGGCGGCTACGCGATCGGCATGTATCTGATGCGCGAAATCGGCCACGACGGCAAGTACGGCAGCGACCTGCCCGACTTCATGGTGTTCCTCGACTGGCATCGGTTGCCGTGGTACTGGCAGGGCACGCAGCATCTCGCGTATGCGCTCGCGCTCGTCGTGCTCGCGCCCGCCGTGCTCGCGTGGGTGTTCGGCTTCTTCACGTTCCGCTCGCGCGTGAAGGGCGTGTATCTGTCGATCATCACGCAGGCCATGACGTTCGCCGCGATGCTGCTTTTCTATCGCAACGAAACGGGCTTCGGCGGCAACAACGGCTTCACCGATTTCAAGCGCATCGCGGGCTTTCCCATCACGCATCCGGGCACGCGCACGGTGCTCTTTCTGATGACCTTCGCCGCGCTCGTGCTCGCGTTTCTCGCGGCGCGCGCGATCGTCACGTCGAAGCTCGGCCGCGTCGTCACCGCCGTGCGCGACGGCGAAACGCGGCTCATGTTCCTCGGCTACAGTCCGCCCGGCTACAAGCTGTTCGTGTGGACCGTCTCGGCGATGCTGTGCGGCATCGCAGGCGCGCTCTACGTGCCGCAGGTCGGCATCATCAATCCAGGTGAGATGTCGCCGGGCAACTCGATCGAAATGGCCATCTGGGTGGCCGTGGGCGGACGCGGCACGCTGATCGGTCCGATCCTCGGCGCCTTCGCCGTGAACGGCGCGAAGAGCTTCTTCACCGCGCATTTCGCGGAGTACTGGCTGTTTTTCCTCGGCCTGATCTTCGTGCTCGTGCCGCTCTTGCTGCCGCGCGGCATCGTGGGCCTCATCGAACTCGCGACGAAGCGTGAGAGGCGCGCATGAACGCACACGCCCAGATGGACGACTTCGACCGCCTGGCGCTCTCCGGCGTCGCGAAAATGGGCCACGTCGTCGAGCCCGGCGTGATCGATACGTCGCACGGCGCGATCCTCTATCTGGAGGACGTGACGGTGAGCTTCGACGGCTTTCGCGCGCTCAACCAGCTCACGCTGTCGATCGACGCGGGCGAGCTGCGCTGCGTGATCGGCCCGAACGGCGCGGGCAAGACGACGATGATGGACGTCATCACCGGCAAGACCGGACCCGACGCAGGCAAGGTCTTTCTCGGCCAGACGCTCGACCTCACTCGCATGAGCGAGCCTGCCATCGCGCGCGCGGGCATCGGCCGCAAGTTCCAGAAGCCGACCGTGTTCGAGCAGCATCCGGTGTGGGAAAACCTCGAACTCGCGATGAAGGCCGACAAGGGCTGGTTCGCCACGCTGCGCGCGAAGCTCGACCGCAACGCTCAGGCGAAGATCGAAGAAACGCTCGAAGTGATCCGGCTCGTGAGCGACGCGCGACGTCCCGCGGGCGAACTCTCGCATGGACAAAAGCAGCGGCTCGAAATCGGCATGCTGTTGATGCAGCGCCCGGCGCTCCTGCTGCTCGACGAGCCCGCCGCCGGCATGACCGACGACGAGACGATGGAACTGGCCGCGCTGCTCGACCGCCTGCGCGGCAGTTGCTCGATGATGGTCGTCGAGCACGACATGGAATTCGTCGCGGCGCTTGCGGGCGCCTCGGGCCGCGTGACCGTGATGGCCGAGGGCCGCGTGCTCGCCGAAGGCACGCTCGACGACGTGAAGCGCGAAGAGGCCGTGATCGAATCGTATCTCGGCCGGTAACGAAACAATGCAGGGCACGGCAAACATCGACATGCTGACGATCGAATCGTTGAACCAGTACTACGGCGGCAGCCACATCCTGCGCAATGTCTCGATGACCGTGCCCGAGGGCAAGCTCACCGTGCTGCTCGGACGCAACGGCGTCGGCAAGAGCACGCTGCTGCGCTGCCTGATGGGCGTCGTGCCCGCGAAGAGCGGCTCGATTGCCTGGAACGATCGCGTGCTCACGAAGCTGCCCACGTGGTCGCGCGTCGCGAACGGTCTCGCCTACGTGCCGCAAGGCCGCGATATCTTCGCGCGGCTCACCGTCGAGGAGAACCTGCTCGTCGGCGCCGCGAGCAGGAAGCGCGCGCCGTCGCGCGTGCCCGATCACATCTACGCGCTCTTTCCCGTGCTCAAGGACATGAGGGCGCGGCGCGGCGGCGATCTCTCGGGCGGCCAGCAGCAGCAGCTCGCGATCGGACGCGCGCTGATGAGCGAGCCGCAACTGCTGATCCTCGACGAGCCCACCGAAGGCATCCAGCCTTCGATCATCCAGGACATCGGACGCACGCTGCGTCAACTCGTCGACGAGATGCCGATGACGGTGCTGCTCGTCGAGCAGTACTACGACTTCGCGAAGGCCATCGCGGACCGCTACTGGGTGATGAGCCGAGGCGAAATCGTCGCAGGCGGCGACGGCGCGAATATGGATGCCGACGGCGTGCGCGAGTTGATCGCGGTTTGAGGCGCGCTGTTTCGAATGAGGCCGGGAGTGCTATTCTCGACGCCACCCACCCTCTTCCAGGCCCGCTCGCCAGCATGTCGCTTCACGAAGATCACGCCACGCTCGACGCGAACCTCACGCCGCGTAGCGCCGCCGCGCAGGAATGGCACGCGCGCCTCGAACTCGGCTTCGAGCGCCAGGGCGCGCGAACGGCGCTCGTGCATCGGCGGCACGCGGGGCCGCTGCGCGTGCAAAAGCCGCTCTATCCTGAAGGCGACGCGATCTGCCACGCGGTGATCGTGCATCCGCCTGCGGGCATCGCGGGCGGCGACCGGCTCGACATCGACGTGAACATCGGCGAGCACGCGCACGCCGTGCTGACCACGCCCGGCGCGACGAAGTGGTACAAGTCGAACGCGCGTGTGGCGCGCCAGCGCATCGCACTGCACGTCGGCGACGGCGCGAAACTCGACTGGCTGCCGCAGAACAACCTGATCTTCGATCACGCGCACGCCGAACTGGAGTTCTCGCTGACGCTCGGCGCGAACGCCACGGCCATCGGCTGGGACGCCGTGCAACTGGGCCGCCAGGCGGCAGGCGAACGCTGGTCGGCGGGCGTGCTGCGCTCGCTCACGCGCGTCGTCCGTGCGACATCCGATGAAAACGAACTGCTGTGGTTCGAACGCGCATTGCTCGATGCCGCCGATCCGCTGCGCGACGCACCGCAAGGACTCGCGGGCTATCCGGCGTTCGGCGTGCTCTGGGCCGTGAGCCCCGCCTGCGACGACGCGCTCGCGCAACAACTCGCGGCCACGCTCCCGTTCGATGCCGCGCTGCGCGCGGGCGTGACCTGCGTGGAGCGAGGCGTGTTGCTCATCCGCGTGCTCGCACGTTCGATGGAGCCGCTGCAGCGCACGCTCACGCAAACGTGGACCGCACTGCGCCCCGTCGTCCACGGCGTCGAGGCCGCGCCACTGCGCCTCTGGACGACCTGATTCGCGACACACGCACCATCGCGGCAATATCGGGCACCGTATCGCAGCGCAGCAACACCAGCGCGGTGCAGGCACGCCATGAAAATGGTGCATCGAAGCTGCCCCCGACATTGGCACGCGCCTTGCTGCCTGATTGCTTGTTTCGCGCGGATCGAGCGCGCCCCAACCGACTCCGAACGATGAAGCTCACGCCACGCGAGAAAGACAAGCTGCTGATCTTCACCGCCGCGCTGCTCGCCGAAAGGCGCCGCGCGCGCGGCCTCAAGCTCAACTATCCGGAGGCGGTCGCGTTCATCAGCGCCGCGCTCATGGAGGCGGCCCGCGACGGCAAGACCGTCGCCGAAGTCATGCATTACGGCACCACGCTGCTCACGCGCGACGACGTGATGGAAGGCGTGCCGGAGATGATCCCCGATATCCAGGTCGAAGCGACGTTCCCGGACGGCACGAAGCTCGTCACCGTCCATCATCCGATTCCGTGAAGGTGCGCCATGATCCCCGGCGAAATGCTCATCGACGACGGCGAAATCGAACTGAATGCAGGCCGCCCCACCGTCACCGTGACCGTGGCGAACAAGGGCGATCGCCCCGTGCAGGTCGGTTCGCACTATCACTTTTACGAAGTCAACGACGCGCTCGCGTTCGATCGCGACGCCGCGCGCGGCTTTCGTCTGAACATCGCAGCGGGGACGGCCGTGCGCTTCGAGCCCGGCCAGGAGCGCACGGTCGAACTCGTGGCGCTCGCAGGAGAACGCGCCGTCTACGGCTTCAACGGCAAGGTGATGGGCCCGCTCTGAGCGAGGCCGCCGCGATCGACATTCATCAGGAATCCGACATGACCTTGAAAATCGGCCGCCGCGCCTACGCGGAGATGTTCGGCCCGACCACCGGCGACCGCGTGCGGCTCGCCGACACCGAACTCGTCATCGAAATCGAGCGCGACTACACGGTCTACGGCGACGAAGTGAAGTTCGGCGGCGGCAAGGTGATCCGCGACGGCATGGGCCAGTCGCAACGCGTCGCGGCCGACGTCGCCGACACGGTCGTCACGAACGCGGTCATCGTCGATCACTGGGGCATCGTGAAGGCCGATATCGGTCTCAAGGACGGACGCGTCTGGCGCATCGGCAAGGCCGGCAATCCGGACGTGCAGCCGGCCGTGACGATCCCCATCGGCGCCGCGACCGAAGTGATTGCGGGCGAAGGTCTGATCGTGACGGCGGGCGGCGTCGATTCGCACATCCACTTCATCAGCCCGCAGCAGATCGACGAAGCGCTGGCTTCAGGCGTGACGACGATGCTCGGCGGCGGCACCGGTCCCGCAACGGGCACCAACGCCACGACCTGCACGCCGGGTCCGTGGCATATCGAACGCATGCTGCAGGCCGCCGAAGGCTGGCCGATGAACCTCGGCTTTCTCGGCAAAGGCAACGTGAGCCTGCCGAAGCCCGCCGAGGAGCAGATCGCGGCGGGCGCGATCGGCCTGAAGCTCCACGAGGACTGGGGCTCGACGCCCGCCGCCATCGACAATTGCCTGAGCGTCGCGGAGGCCACCGACACGCAGGTCGCCATCCACACGGACACGCTCAACGAAGCGGGCTTCGTGGAGGCGACGGTCGCGGCGTTCAAGGGCCGCACGATCCACACGTACCACACCGAAGGCGCGGGCGGCGGCCACGCGCCCGACATCATCAAGGTGTGCGGCGAGTCGAACGTGCTGCCCTCCTCGACGAATCCGACGCGCCCGTACACGGTCAACACGCTCGACGAGCATCTCGACATGCTGATGGTCTGCCATCACCTCGATCCGTCGATTGCCGAAGACATCGCGTTCGCCGAATCGCGCATCCGCCGCGAGACGATCGCCGCCGAGGACATCCTGCACGACCTCGGCGCGCTTTCCATGCTTTCTTCGGATTCCCAGGCGATGGGGCGCGTTGGCGAGGTCATCATCCGGACGTGGCAGACCGCGCACAAGATGAAGGTCCAGCGCGGCGCGCTGCCCGAGGACACCGCGCGTCACGACAACTTCCGCGTGAAGCGCTACGTCGCGAAGTACACGATCAATCCGGCGATCACGCACGGCATCGCGCACGAAGTGGGCTCGATCGAGCCGGGCAAGTGGGCCGATCTCGTGTTCTGGGAGCCCGCGTTTTTCGGCGTCAAACCGTCGCTCGTGCTCAAGGGCGGCATGATCGCGCTCGCGCAGATGGGCGACCCGAACGCGTCGATCCCGACACCGCAGCCCGTTCACTATCGCGAGATGTTCGCCGCGCGCGGACGCGCGCTCGCGCACACGTCGCTCACGTTCGTCTCGCAGCTTGCGCTCGACAAGCGCATTCCGGAGCGCATCGGACTGGAGCGGCGCGTGTCGGCCGTGCGCAACTGCCGCAACGTGACGAAGGCCGACATGATCCATAACGCGTGGCAGCCTTCCATCAGCGTCGATCCCGAGACTTACGAGGTCGTCGCGAACGGGCAGTTGCTCACGTGCGAGCCTGCTACGGTGCTGCCCATGGCGCAGCGCTACTTCCTGTTCTGAAACGTAGCGCGCAATCGAATGAAACTGCCCCTACGCTCCCTTCGGCCGCGACCCGGCGAGTACTGACATGCGAACGATCGACAAACGCCTCGACGCGAAGCTCGCGCCGGTTTTGATCCGCCGGGCGCCGACGCTCACGCTGCCCTACGACGCGCGCTGCAAAAGCCGCTTCGCCGCGACGCTCGACACGGGCGAAACAGTCGGCGTCGTGCTGCCGCGCGGCACGGTGCTGCGCGACGCCGACCTGCTCGTCGCCGACGACGGCGGCCTCGTGCGCGTGATCGCCGCCGCGCAGAGCGTGCTGCTCGTGCGTGCGGACGAGCCTGTCACGCTCACGCGTGCCGCGTATCACCTCGGCAACCGGCACACGCCGGTCGAGGTCGGCGAGCACGAACTCAAGCTCGAAGCGGACCCGGTGCTCGAAGACATGCTCAAGCGGCTCGGCGCGCAAGTGGAGCGCGCGACGCTGCCGTTCCAGCCCGAAGCGGGCGCTTATGGCGGCGGACACCGGCACGGCCACGACGACACCTACGCCGACGATTACGCGCTTGCGCAACGCGTGTTCGACGAGCATCACGGTCACGCGCATCCGCACGATCACGGTCATGCGCATCGCTGAACTCACTGCGCTGCTGCATCTCGCGTCGCCCGCGCTGCCGATCGGCGCGTTCAGCTATTCGCAGGGGCTCGAAGCGGCCATCGACGCCCAACTGATCGCCAACGCCGACGACGCCGCGCGCTGGATCGGGAGCGGACTCTCGACCGTGCTCGCCGCGGGCGAACTGCCGTTCGTCGCCCATCAGATGACCCGCTGGCACGCACGCGACACGCCGGCGCTGATCGAAGCGAACGCGCAATTCATCGCGAGCCGCGAATCGTCGGAACTGCGTCGCGAGACGGCACAGATGGGCTGGTCGCTGCGCCAGCTTTGCACGCAGCTCGAATGGGGCGACGCCGCGCAGCGCGCCACGCTCGATCGCATGACGCCCGTCGCACTGCCTTGCGTCTTCGCATTCGCCGCCTGGGCGCACGGCGCCGCGCCCGAAGCGGCGCTCGCGGCCTACGCGTTCAGCTGGGTCGAGAACCAGACGGCTGCCGCGCTCAAGGCCGTGCCGCTCGGACAGCTCGCGGGCACGCGCATCATCGTCGCGCTGCGTCCGTCGATCGAAAAGGCAGTCACCCGCGCGCTCGCCACGCCGCCCGGCGCACTCAGCACGTTCGCGCCGCAGCTCGGGATTCTCTCGGCGCGGCACGAATCGCAATACTCGCGGCTCTTCCGATCTTAGGTATCCCAATCAAATGAACACGAACACAAAGCGCACGAAGAAACTCCCGGCGCTGCGCGTCGGCGTAGGCGGACCGGTCGGCTCCGGCAAGACCACGCTGCTCGAAATGCTCTGCAAGGCGATGCGCGAGCGCTACGACCTCGTCGCGATCACCAACGACATCTACACGAAGGAGGACCAGCGCCTCCTGACCACAGCGGGCGCGCTGCCCGCCGAGCGCATCATGGGCGTCGAGACCGGCGGCTGTCCGCACACGGCGATCCGCGAGGATGCGTCGATCAATCTCGAAGCCGTCGATCAGATGCTCGCACGGTTTCCCGACGCGGACATCGTGTTCATCGAATCGGGCGGCGACAATCTCGCGGCCACGTTCAGCCCCGAGCTTTCGGATCTCACGATCTACGTGATCGACGTCGCGGGCGGCGAGAAGATTCCGCGCAAAGGCGGACCCGGCATCACGAAGTCGGACCTGCTCGTCATCAACAAGACCGACCTGGCGCCGCTCGTGGGCGCGAACCTCGACGTGATGGCCTCCGACGCGAAGAAGATGCGCGGCGAGCGGCCGTTCGTGATGTGCAACCTGAAGGCGCTGGACGGCCTCGATCGGGTCGTTGCGTTCATCGAGCAGAAGGGTTTGCTCGTCACGCAATGAAACGCGTCAGACGTCCAGCGGCGACGCGGGCGATGAAGAAGAAGCAGGGTCCGGCAACAGCGTGGTGAGCACGTCGACCGTGCGCGCCGTCGCCCCGCGATGGCGTGCCGCAAACGCCGCCGCCGCCGCGCCCATGGCGGCGCGGCGCGGCTTGTCGCCGAAGAGTTCGCGCAGCGCGCTCGCGAGTCCCGCGGGGTCGGGCACCTGGAGCGCCGCGCCGGCCGCGACGGCATCGGCGGTGGCCTGCGTGAAGTTGAAAACGTGCGGGCCGATCAGCACGGGCACGCCCACGGCGCACGCCTCGATCAGGTTCTGGCCGCCAAGCGGCAACAGGCTCCCGCCGATGAACGCGAGATCCGCGGCTGCGTAATACGCGCCCATCTCGCCCATCGAATCGCCGAGCAGCACGGTCACGTCCTGCGGCAACGCGCGCGGCGCAGCGTGTGCGGAGGCGGCTGCGGCGCTTGTTGCTTTACTCGTTGCTTCGCTTGTTGCTTCGCTCGTTGCCGAACCGGTCGCCGAACCTGAAACCCACTGCGTGCGCCGCACGAGCTTGAGGTTCTTGCGCGCGACGAGCGCCGCCACTTCATCGAAACGCTGCGGATGGCGCGGCACGAGAATCAGCAGCGCATCCTCGATGCCGAGCGCCGCGAACGCCTGCAGCACCAGTTCCTCTTCGCCTTCGCGCGTGCTCGCCGCGACCCAGACGGGCCGCGCGCCGATCGCGCGCCGCCATTCGTGTCCGCGCGCGACCAGCGCGGGCGGGCTCGTCATGTCGAACTTCAGGTTGCCGAGCACGGCGACGTTGCGCGCGCCGAGCGACGTGAGCCGTTCCGCATCCGATGGACTCTGCGCCAGCACGCGCGCGAATCCGCCGAACACCTCTTTCGCCCCCGAGCCGAACTTCGCGGCCCGCTTGAACGAGCGCGCGGACATGCGTGCGTTCGTGAGCACGAGCGGCACGTCGGTGCGGCGGCATTCGTCGATGAGCGTCGGCCAGACCTCGGTCTCCATCACGAGTCCAAGCGACGGACGCCACGTGCGCAGAAAACGCCGCACGGCATGCGGCATGTCGTACGGCAGATAGCAGCGCAGCACGCGGTCGCCGAAAAGCTGCACGCCGGCCGCGCGTCCGCCCGGCGTCATGTGCGTGATGAGGACGCGCGCATCGGGACGCGCGGCGAGCAGCGCATCGACGAGCGGCTGCGCCGCGCGCGTCTCGCCCACCGACACGGCGTGAACCCAGATGAGCGGCGTGTCGTCCTCGGGCAAACGTCCCGCCGAATAACCGAACCGTTCGCCGACATGCTCGCGATAGCCGCGCTCGCGACGCGAACGGATGAAGAGCCGCAACACCGCGAGCGGCGCGACGAGCCACCAGGCCGCACGATAAATCGCCCTCAGCATCGGGCCTCCGCGCAATCCACGGAAACGCGATGCAAAGCGTCAAGCAGCGGGAAAAACCCCTGAAAAAACGTGCTCAAACCAGTTCCTTGCCCTTGAGGCGTTCGAGGATGCCGAGCGGCGCCCAGTCCGGATGCACCATGTCCTGGACGGGCAGGAAGAAGGTTTGCTCCATCATGAACTGGCCGGACATCACGGCATGCGACGTGTGATCGGAGAAGCACGCCCACACGCTGCCAGGCCGAAAGCCGATGGTCTCCTGCGGCGACGTCTTCTGATACTCGAGGTCGGCCTTCATGGCGTCGTGCAGATTGAGCATCAGATGGTCATAGGCGCTGCGCGGCGACTTCGTGATGTGCAGCAGATTCTGCAGCCACGCCGAGCCCGGCATCTGCGGCTTGATGCCCGGCAGGAAGCGCTTCGCCATGTCCTCGAACGGCTCGCCCACGCGCCACACGCGCGGCACGCCGTTCGGATTCACGTTCGTGAACACGCGCAGGATGCGCTCGCTGTAGTTCGGACGCGACGGAAACGCATCGATGTGCAGGCGCGAATCGTCCTTGCGCCACGACGTCTGGCGCGTCTCGACCTGATGCAGGCGCAGGCTCGTCGGCGCGACGCGCAGCTTGCCGACGTACGCGGGGAAAAGACCATCGACGAGCGCGCGCGCGCAGGTCTGGTAACGCGCGATCAGCGCGCGCACGGCCGAGCGCGTGACCGTATCGCCGAGCACGCCGTGCAGCGCGCCGCCGTTCGGGTCGAGGCTGATGTTCTTGCGCTTCGAGTCGGCGATGGCCGGGTCGAGCAGCGCGCGCTCGCCGCCTTCGACCGCAAACGCCAGGTTGGGGAAATAGAGCACCTTGCCCTGTTCCACCGCATCGAGCAGCGTCTCGCACGGCTGCGAGAGGTGCTGGCCGTGCCAGTCGGCGGAAGTGATTTCGATGATCTGGGACTCTCTCATGGTCGCGCCTGAAAGCAATGGATCGGGTTGCGTGGCAAAGCCGACAAACGCGGACGACGCAGACAACCCGCACGCGCGCATGCGCCAACCCTTATACCCGTCGGCCCGGCGCAGCGCCTTGACCGGCGGCAGTCCGCCGCTGGTCGAGGCGGGGGCGAGGCCGCGTGCCGCGCTACAGCAGCCCGAAGCCCGCCAGCGCGGTCTTGACTTGCGCGAGCGTCGGCGGCTGGCCGGCCGTGCCGAGGTTGACGACATTGGGCGACCAGTAGCCGCCCGTGCGCCAGGCGGTCGCGAAATTGTACAACTCGATGGTTGGCCGCTTCAGCGCCGCCGCGATGTGCACGAGGCCCGTATCGACGCCCACGGTCGCCGCCGCGCCGTCGATCAGGCCGACGACGGCGGGCAGCGAGAGCTTCGGCGGCACGATGGCCGCCTGGCCGAATTCGCGCGCGAGACGCTCGCTCGTCGCGCGCTCGGCGTCGCTGCCCCACGGCAGCACGAGCGACACGCCGCGCCGCACGAGCGCCTGGCCCAGCTCGATCCAGTGCGCGTCGGGCCATTGCTTGTCGGCGCGCGAGGTGGCGTGCACGAACACGACGTACGGCACGGGCAGGTTCAGCCCGAGCGCCGCAAGCGCCTGCGCGGCGCGGCCCGTATCGAGGCCGAAATCGATGTCGTCGGTGGGCTGCGGGGGCGGCTCGTTGAGCGCGGCGGCGACGAGTTGCCGCGTGCGCTCGACGACGTGCGTGCGCGGCTCGATCTCGACCGCGCGCAAATAGAAGAAGCGCACGGGCCACTCGTAGCCCGAGCCGTCGGTGCGGTTGCCGAGCCCGACGAGCGGCCCTTGAGCCCAGCTCGCGACCCAGGCGGTCTTGATGAGGCCCTGGCAGTCGATGACGAGGTCGTACTTTTCGGCGGCGAGCACGCGGCGGAACGCAGCGATCTCGCGCCAGTTCGCGGCCGAGAGCAGACGCTTGCGCCAGCGGCGCAGCGAAAACGGGATCGCGCGGCGCACGCCGTGCACGAGTTCGACGAGCGGCTTGAAGCTCTCCTCGACGAGCCAGTCGATCTGCGCATCGGGATGCCACCGCCGGATATCGGCGATCGCGGGCATGTTGTGGACGACGTCGCCAAGCGACGATACGCGCACGATGAGGATCTTTTGTACGCTCAAGACGGATTTGACGGCGCATCTGCGCCAAACGAGACGTTTAAGGTTCGTGATTTTAGCGCGAGCGGGGAAGCACACGACGAAAAGCAGGGGAAAGGACGGCGCAGGCAGACCGGCCGCACGGCATGAACGAAGCGCAACGGGCCTGGCTCAACTCACGCGCCGATGGGGGCAACGGCGCGGGCGACAGCGCGGGCAACGGCGCGAACCGACGCCGTCGCCCGTGGCGCCGCGCTCAATGTCCGCCTCCCATCGCGGGAAGCAGCGAGCGGTAGACGTGGAGGAACGCGGGCCCCATCAGCACCACCATCAGCGCGGGGAAGATGCAGAACATCAGCGGAAACAGCAGTTTCAGCGCGATCTTCGCCGCCTGCTCCTCGGCGCGCATGCGCCGGCGCACGCGCAGCGTATCGGACATCACGCGCAGCGACGAACCGATGCTCGTGCCGAAGCGCTCGGACTGGATCAGCATCGTGCAAAACGAGTCGATGTCCTCGACGCCGGTGCGCAGCGAAAAATTGCGCAGCGCCTTTTCCTTCGAGAATCCCGAGCGCATTTCGAGCAGCAGCAGTTCGAGTTCGTCCGCGACGGCGGGGCTGCGCAGACGCACTTCCTCGGCCACTTTCATCAGCGCGGCGTCGAGGCCGAGACCGGCTTCGACGCAGACCGTCATCAGGTCGATGGCGTCGGGAAAGTCCTCGAAGATGGTGCGCTGGCGCCGTGCAACGCAACGCGCGACGAACATGTTCGGCAGGTAGTAGCCCACCCCGCCAAGCCCGACGAGCAGCGCGGTGAACTTGAGCGTGTTGCCCGCCATGGGCGAGCCGATCAGCCAGATCCCCGCGACGAGCGGGAACACCACCGCGAGCGCGGTCTTCGCCGCGAAATACACGGCGACCGCGCCCTGCGTGCGCCAGCCCGCGTTCATGAGCCGCACGCGCAGCGCGGACACCTCCCAGCCCTCGTTGGGCACCGAGAGTCGCGAGATCGGCTTCGCGAGTTCGACGAGCCGCTCGAACCACGCGTTGTCGTCCGCGCCGCCCGGCGCGCCCGAAATGCCGTAGCGCGATGCGGACGACGCGGCGGGCGATGCGGCGGACGCAGTGCCCGGCTGGCCGATCCGGTGGCTGAGGTCGCGCGGCGCGAAGCGGTACATCGCCGCGAGCGCGAATGCGAACACCAGGGCGAACACGCCGCCGAGCAGCAGCACCGAACCCAGGTTCATGTCGAAGAAGTCCATCGTCGTTCCCCGTTGAGGTTGCGCGTGGTGAGCGTGATTGGCGCGGCTAGACGTGAATGGAGATGGTGCGCCGGATCCAGACTATGCCGACCACCATCAGCCCGGCCGCCGCCTGCACGACGAGCAGGCCCGCCGGGTCCAGCCACAGCACGTTGAGAAATCCCGGATTGAGCATCAGCATCAGCCCCGCGGTCACGAACGGCAGCAACACGAGGACCCACGCCGACAGCTTGCCTTCCGCGGACAGCACCCGCACCTTGTCGAACAGCTTGAAGCGTTCGCGCACGAGCGCGGTGATGCCGTCCAGCAGCCCGGCGAGATTGCCCCCCGTCTCGCGCTGTATCAGCACGGCGATCACGAAGTAGCGCAGATCGTGGATCGGCACGCGTTGCGCGAGATTCGTGAGCGCCTCGTTGAGCGCCACGCCGTAGTTGATCTCGTCGAACGTCGCGCGGAACTCGCCGCCCATCGGCTCGGGGAACTCGTCGCCGACCATCTGGATCGCCGCCGCGAAGGCGTGCCCGGCGCGCAGCGAACGCGCGAGCATGTCGCACGCATCGGGCAACTGGCGCTCGAATTGAATGAGGCGCCGCGCGCGGCGCCGGCGCATGTAGAGCACGGGCAGCGTCGCGGACAGCACCGCCGCCATGATCACGAAGCGAAACGGCACGGGCAGCAGATAGCCCACGGCCATGACGAACGGCGGCAGCATGGCGCAAAAGCCGAGCAGCTTCGCCACCGTCCAGTTCAGGCCTGCCTGCTGAAGCTGGCGCGCAAGCGCCTTCGCGACCGAGAGCCTCGCGAGGCGGCGGCGCAGCGGCGAGTCGCTGTCGCGCGCCCCCGACTTGAGCATCGAGACCACTTCGCGCGGCACGCCGTTCGCCGCCGAGACCGACTTGATGCGCGACTCAAGCCGGCGCGCGGCCGGCCCGTGCCGGCTGTTCCAGAATTCCCAGACGCCCTCGATCGCCAGCACGACGGCGATGAACACGAGGATGACCGAGGCGTAGAAGATCGGAGTCATGCGTGTCTCCAGTCACGACAGCAAACGGATCATGCGTGGATAAGGCGCGGGACGTAAGCGCGATGCCTGGACTCACGTCGTTTCGAAGCGCCGGTTCGGCTCGTAAATGTTCTCCGGCAGCGTGACGCCGAACGCCTGAAGCCGCTCCGCAAATTTGGGCCGCACCCCCGTCGCGCAGAAATACCCCTTCACGTTCCCCTCCTGATCGACTCCGGTGCGGCGGAACGTGAAGATCTCCTGCATGTTGACGATGTCCCCTTCGAGCCCGGTCAGCTCCGAGATGCTGACGATCTTGCGGCGGCCGTCGGTGAGGCGCGCGGCCTGCACGACCACCGTGATCGCCGAGGCGATCTGGTGGCGCATCGTCTTCGGCGGCAGCGCAAGGCCGCCCAGGCTGATCATGTTCTCGAGACGCGTGAGGGCGTCGCGCGGCGTGTTCGCGTGAATCGTCGCGAGCGAGCCTTCGTGACCCGTGTTCATCGCATTGAGCATGTCGAGCGCTTCGGCGCCGCGCACTTCGCCGAGGATGATGCGGTCCGGCCGCATCCGCAGCGCGTTGCGCACGAGCGCGCGCTGCGTGATCTCGCCGCGTCCCTCGATGTTCGGCGGCCGCGTCTCGAGACGCAGGACATGTTGCTGGCGCAGTTGCAGTTCGGCGGCGTCCTCGATCGTGACGATGCGCTCGTCGTTCGGAATGAAGCCCGATAGCACGTTCAGCAAGGTCGTCTTGCCGCTGCCGGTGCCGCCCGAGATCAGGATGTTCACCTTCGCGCGCGCGAGGCCGTCGAGCACCTCGGCCATCGGCGGCGTGAGCGTCTGCAGCGAAATGAGATCGGCCACCTGGAGCGGATTCACCGCGAAACGCCGGATCGAAACAAGCGGACCATCCACGGCCGAAGGCGGGATGATCGCGTTCACGCGCGAACCGTCGGGCAGGCGCGCGTCGACCATCGGACTCGATTCGTCGATACGCCGTCCCACGTGCGACACGATCTTCTCGATCACCTTCATGAGGTGCGCATCGTCGTAGAACGTGACGTCGGTGAGTTCGAGCCGGCCTTTGCGCTCGACGTACGTCTGCTTCGCCGTGTTCACGAGAATGTCGGACACGGTCGGGTCGCGCAGCAGCACCTCGAGCGGACCGAAGCCGAACATTTCGTCGTAGACGTCGATGGTCAGCTGACGCCGTTCGAGGTCGTTGGCCGGTTCCTTGCGCTCGTCGAGGATGCGCGCGACGAGCACGCCGATCTCCGCGCGGATCTGCTCCTCGTGCATCCGCGCGAGCCGCTCCAGTTCCACGCGCTCAAGCACGTCCCGATGGATCTCGTACTTGAGCTTCTGATACGCCGCCAGCTTCGCGCGCGAGGCGGCGGACACGCCGGACGCACCCGGCGCGGTGTCGGCGGAGTCGCCGACGAGATGGACCCGATTCGCGGCGATCTGCTCACGTAGCGACATGGTAGTTCTCCTGTCCCGGTTCGTTCCGGTTCGGTGCCGCGCGCCGTCCGACCAGGCGGCTGAGCAGCGAGTCCTTCGATGCGGCCTTGCCGGCGCCCTCGCCGACCCCGCTCGCGAGTTTTCCGGCGAGCGCGCGAAGACTGCGCGCGACGGCGCTCTTGCGCGCGGTTTCCTCGACCGGCAGGCCGTGGTTCACGGCGGCCGTCGCCGCGCGCGGGTCATCGGGAATCACGTGATACGGTTGCCGTCCGAGCGCGCGGACGATCGCCTCGCGCGCACGCGCGCCGTCGCGGCCATAGCGGTTCAGCACGAGGCGCACGCGCTCGTTCGAATAGCCAAGCGACCCGAGTATCTCGACGAGCCTGTGGCCCGCCTGCAGTTGCGGCATGGTCGCCTGCAGCACGATGTGAATGTGGTCGCTGCGATCGAGCGCGAGCATCGAAAGCTGGTTGATGGTCTGCCCCAGTTCGACGATGACGTAGTCGTAACGCGGCGTCGCCACGCCGAGTATCCATTCGAGGCGGTCCGCGCGAATCTCCGCGGCCTTGATCGGGTCGCCCGCGCCCGCGAGGATGTCGAAGTTTGCGGCCGCGTGAATGACGCTCGCCTCGAAAAACGCGGCGTCCATGCGGTCGATCTGCGCGCTCATCTCCTGCAGCGTGGACGGCGCCGCCGCGGCGGTGATGAGAAAGGCCGCATCGGCGAACTGCTGGTTCAGGTCGACCAGCAGCACGCGCTTTTTCTCGAACGTCGCCATCGCATACGCGACGTTCGCGGCGATGAAGCTCGTCCCCGCACCGCCGCGGCTCGACATGAACGCGGCGACAGGCGTCGCGCGGACCGCATCCGCCGCGCGCTGCCCCGCCGCGCGCCGCAGCGCGTCGCCGAGGGAAGCCGGATCGACCGGCCAGTTGAGCACGTCGCGAAAGCCCGCGCGCATCGCGGCGATCAACGCGGCAGAACCCGTGTCCGCGGTGACGAGGATGCACGTGAGGCGCTTGTGGCGGCGGCACAGCTCGGCGATCGTCGCGAGATCGTCGGCGGCGAGCGACGGCGCGTCGACGATCAGCACGTCGAACGCGCCGAGCATGTCGCCGCGATCGAGTAGCAGGGCCGGGCCGCCCGCTGCGCGCGTGATCCGGTAGTTGCCGCACGTCGCGATCAGACGCGCCACCTGATCGAGCCGTTGCGGGTCGTTAGAGATACTGAGAATGTCGATCATGATGGTATGCGCCACGTGTCGTGGCACCGGGCGAACGCCGCCGCGATGCCGGCCTGGTCCGTTCCTCCGGCACGCGCCGCGGCCCGCGTTTGCAAGGGCCGCGAGAACCGCGACAGCGCGCCGGCCTTCACTGCGATGCCCCTCCGCCCGAGCCGCCGCCGCTACCGCTTACACCGATCGTGAATGCATTCGTCGGCGCGACCGGCTGCTTGAACGACTTGTCGTAAAGATCCATGGACGAGACAGCCGAGTTGCCGTCGATGCTTTGCGGCCCGGGCGCGTCCTCGCCCGCATGCGGATTGATGATCTGCGCCTGCGCGGTCGCGCGCGCCGCTTCGCCGAAGTGGGCATCCCAGATCGGCGTGCTGGTCATGCAGCCGCCGAGCACCGCGCATGCAGCCGCGATGAGTGCCGCACGGCGGGCCAGAACGATAGCTTCGAGTTTCATGGTGTCCTCCACGCCTTGCGTTAGTGATCGGCGTTCGTGTCAGGCGCCGGCGGCGTGCCGCCTTGCCTGGTCGTCAGGTTGACGCGCGCGAGATACGCCACGTGGGCCTGATCGCTCGCTGCCGGTGCTGCCGGTGGTGTCTGTGCTGCCGCCGGTGATGTTGGCTGCGCGGCATCCGGCTGGCCGGTTGCGGGCTGTTCCCGGCTGCTTTGACCGCTTTGGCCACTTTGGCCGCTCTGCACGCCCGGTATGCGTGGTCCGTTCTGCCCGCCACTCGCCGCGATCCGGCGCGCGGCACGCTCGACACGCTCAGCGGCGCTTTCCGGTGACGGAAGCGGCACGCTCGACACGACCGGCGCAGGCGCGGCCGACGCCGTCACCCCGTCCTGCCCGCTCGCGGGCAGCGTGCGCGACGAGACCGGGACCGCCGGCGCCGACGGCACGGCAGGCGCGGCGGGCGCAGCCGGCGCGGCGCCGGCCGGTTGTCCGCGGAATGCGCCGGCTGCGCCGCGGCCTTCCATGTTGCCGGTCGCGTAGACGTCGGCTTCGTTCGCCTGCGTGAAGCTGTCGGTCGGCATGCGGTATTGCGTAGCCGGCATCGGATGCACGAGGTGCGGCGTCACGATGAACACCAGTTCGGAGCGGTCCTGCTGGAACGACGTGCTGCGAAACAGCGTGCCCAGAACCGGCAACTCGCCGATGCCCGGCAGTGCCTTGAGCGAACCCGTCACGTTGTTGCTGATGAGGCCGCCGATCGCAAACGATTCCCCGTCACGCATCTGCACCGTCGTCGACGCGCGCCGCGTCGTGATGAGCGGCAGGACCGACGTGCTGGCCGCGCTCGACGTGGTCAGCGTGACGCCCGTGGGCGACAGCTCGGAGACCTCCGGCGCGACCTTGAGGTTGATCCGCCCGTTGCCGAGCACGGTCGGCGTGAACCTGAGCCCGACGCCGAATTCCTGCGGCTGCAGCGTGATGACCAGCGTGCCGTTGCTCCCGCTTTGCGGCACGGGAATGAAGATCTCGCCGCCCGCAAGGAAAGTGGCTTCCTGGCCGCTGATCGTGACGAGGTTCGGCTCGGCGAGAATCTTGACGAGGTTGTCGGTCTTCTGGGCATCCGCGGCAAACTGGAGCGGCTTGTTGTTGGCCTTGCTGAATGCGACCGCACTCGACACGCCCGCAAGCAGGTTGCTCACGAGCACGCCCGACCACGAGCCGAAGCCGCCCTGGATATTCACGGCCGCGCCGAGCTGGTCGATCAGCGTCTTGTCGACTTCCGCGACCTTCACTTCGAGCATCACCTGCTGCGGGGAATCGACGCTCAGCATGTTGAGCACGCCGCCTTTCGAGCCGTTGCCGTTCGCGCCGTGCGAGACGCTGTAGACCGCCGCGATCTGCGCCGCCTGCTGCGCGGCCTGCGGAGTCGACACGTGGCCCATGAGCACGAGATTGTCCGCGGCCGTCGAGACGCGGATATCGTGTTCCTCGGGCAAGAGCTGCTGGAGCGACGCCTGGAGGCCGCCCGCATCGGCGTTGACGACCACGTCGATCACCTGGCACGCGCCGCTGCGGCCCTGGATGATCATGTTGGTCGTCCCTACCGCCTCGCCGAGCACGTAGAGCGTCTGCGGCGACACCATCGTCGCCTGCGCGATGGCCGGATTGCCGAGCGTGCGGTTGCGCACCGGCTCGTCGAGCGGCACCAGCACCGACTTCCCGAGCGGCACCATGACGCTCTGCTCGCCGCGCACGGGGCCTGCACAGCTCGGCCCACGCAGCGGGACGGAGGGCGCGGGCGCGTGAGCGCCCGCAGCCGGCTGCGGGCCCATGCTGATGGTCATCTGCATCGGACCATTCGACAGCGGCGCAGTGGCGGTCCGCGCCACCGCGCCACTCTCCGCGGCCTCCTGAGCCATCGCCTCTGTCGCGATGAGGAGCCCGACGCAACTCATGACGGTCAGCACCGAGCGCACCCGACGTGCAGTCTCTCGGCCGCGACCCCGCAAATCCATCGTTCTGGAATTCATGTCGTTATACCCCGCCGATCGGTCCATCTGGTTATGGTTTTATGCGTCCAGTTCAATTCAGCTTTTCAGACGCGACCCCACTGCGATTTCCTGTCTTTATTGTTTTTTTCGGTCTTCTAAATCAAAAGCATTCCTGACTACCCGTGACACCCGACAGCACACCGATACAGTCGCGCCTGACCGCCGGTCTCGCCACGTATTTGACCGCCACCGGGCGCGGCGCGGCAGGTGCCGATGCGGGCGCGGGCGGCACGCCGAGCAAGGTCAGCTTGGTCGCGCCGTCCGTCGTCAGCTTGTCCTTGTCGATCTGGTTGCGCAGCACGAGCGACAAGGTGCCGACGCTGCGCGCGAGATCGAGCTTCTCGGCCTGCTCGGGCGTGACCTCGAGCGTCACCGCGTTGACCACCTTCGGCTGCGTCTCGTCGCGCTTGACCTCCTGCGCGACGGCCAGCACGAGAATCCTTTCGAGCACGATCTTCGAAATGCTCTGGTTATTGGCGTTATTGGCGTTGCCGGCGCTCTTTGTTTCGGGTGCCTGAGTATTGACGATCACGTCGACATAGTTGCCCGGCAGCGCGAACCCGGCGACGCCGACGACGTCGTTCACGCGCACGGTGATGGCGCGGTGACCTTCGTCGATCACGGCCGAGAGCCCGCCCTTCGTCCCGACCGGCGCGAGCTTCGAATCGAGCACGGGCTCGCCGCGCGAAAGACCCGTACGCACGACGCGGCCTTCGAGCGCCTTGGGATCCGTGAACGTACCGGGCGGCACGCTGTCCTTCGGCCAGTTCACGGTCCGGATCATCGTGCCCGTGAGGGGCTGGCCAAGCCCGATATCGTCGACCGCGACGGCCACCTGCGTTACCGAATCCGAAGACGTCCGCATGAGCCATCGCGATGCGAATACGACGGCTGCAAAACCCGCGATCAGCGCGACGACGAACATGATCAAAGCACGGCTGTTGTTCATAACCCCCTCCCGAAAGACCCCGAAAGACACACGTTCCTTATGGCCGGTGCGGGCGATTCAGCCCGCCATCACACACAGCACGCCGAGCGTTCCAGCCGCGATCGCGACGCCATACGGAATCGACCCGATCGACTCCGCGCCCGCTCGACCCGACGGCGCCGGGGTGCCGCGGTGCGTCAGTTGCGACAGCGTCCCGAACGCCATCGCGCGTACGTTGCGCAAGAGGCGCGCAAGATGACCGCGGAACACAGCCAGCAGCGCCGAGCCGATGCCGCCGGCGATGAACGTCGCGAGCACGATGTAGCACGCGATGCTGGCGCCAAGCCATGCGCCTACCATCATCATCAGCTTGACGTCGCCGGCCGCCATGCCGCGCAGGAGATAGAACGGCAGGAAGGCGGCGAAGCCCACGGCCGCGCCCGCGAGCCAGGCGGTGCCGCCGGCCGCCACGCCATGCAGCCAGAGTTGCACGGCAAGCGCCGCGAGCAGTCCGGAGCCGACGAGCCAGTTAGGAATGCGGCGCGATACGAGATCGATGCTCGCGGCGACGAGTACCCATGCGCTCACGCACAGCGGCACGGGATACGAAGGAAGTTGGATGAGATGCATGAAGAATCCCCCGTGATGCTTGATCTATTAGTGCTCACGGTCCGGTTGAGCACGTTTTTTCTTCAATTCAATGCGCTGCCAAAAACTCCACCTGCACCTGCAACTGCGAACTGCCGGGCGAAACATCTGCGCGCTCGCCCGGCTCCTGCGTTCGCTTTACGTCGATGCCGCGATATCGGAAAAGACCTTGCTGAGGTTGGTACCGATCGTCGTCACCCCGGAAATGATCGCGAGCGCAATCAGCGCGGCGATGAGGCCGTATTCGATTGCGGTCACACCGTCTTCGTCCTTGATGAAGCGCTTTGCGCCAGCAAAAATTTGACTCATGGCTAACCCCTTTTGTGGATTGACTACCTGGTTTACCTGCACGGCCTGAAGTCCATCGATCCATTCGTCAACACATGCAGCTCACGGTACGACAGGCGCTTTCTTTTTAGGCTATGTGCAACGCATCGTGTGTTCGTTTGTGCACGCAAATTTTTTTATGTAGAGATCCTTAAGATTATTAATATTTGCCCGAGACACACGATTCACATACCCCGCACTTCTCACCTCTTCCGCGCCCCCTGAACGAGTCGCTCACCATCAAGCCGATGCACAACCCGCACGCAGATGCGCGCCCGTCGACGACTGCATCAAACCGACGCAGCGACGTCCGAGAAGATGTCGCTCAGGTTGGAACCGAGCGTGGTCACGCCGGTGATGATCGCCAACGCGATGAGCGCGGCGATCAGCCCGTATTCGATCGCCGTAACGCCCCTTTCGTCTCTGAGGAAATTTTTCGCGGCAGCAACGAGGTGTTTCATGACTACCCCCTTAGAAAAGTTGAAAGATCGCTTTCGAATGCCTGATGTCGATCGTCTGGCGGTCCGCCAGGTCGTGGAGCAACTCAGGCGTTTTGTTTTTAGGTGACGAAAACTCGATCGTGTGTGGGATGGGACACGTATCCGTCGATTTGTCCGCAAAAAGCCACGTTTTTTTTGCGCTGTGTGGCCAAGCGCCTACAGGGCTGATCGCACGTCATGTTTATGCAAGCAGTTAAATCATGCGTTATGCATGCGATTAACTCATGTCTGCTTTCCTTCCGCTATGTTCGATCAGACACATTCGGGCGTGAAACGCCGTTGAAACACCGGGTTTTTCGTTGAAATAATTCCCCAACCAAAGCACAAAAACCGGCACTCCAGCTTCGCGCCGGCACAACAAACAAGACGCCCGATACGTTGCGATGCCGATGCTCCGGCGACTTCGGGCAATACGGGAAGGCGGGGGAAATGGACCTGTTGACGAACGACCTGACGGGGGCGGCTCGACCCGTTCGCCCGTGGATCACGCGATCGAGAGTTCGCCTCTACAGCATCGCGATGCTGGTGCTCTACGCGATCTTCATCGCGGTATGGGCCCTGCACAGCAACGGCTTCACCTCGACCGCCGTCATGCGGCCCGCCAGCGACTTCTCCGTTTTCTGGGCCGCCTCCCACGTCATGCTGAACGGCGAAAGCTGGCAAGCCTACGACTACGCCACGTTCTCCGCCATCGAACGCACGCTGTTCAACAATCGCCCCGAATTCACGCTGCTGCCGTGGCTCTATCCGCCCACGTTCCTGCTCGTCGTGTCGCCGCTTTCGCTGCTCCCGCTCGGGCTCGCGTATGCCGTGACGGCCATCGCCGGCATCGCCGCCTATGTCTTCGCGGCCATGCGCGTGTCAGCGCTCGGCGCGACTTCGATCGGACGCGACGTCGGCATGCTGGCACTCGTCGCGAGCCCTGGGGTCTTCGTCACGGTACTGTACGGACAGAACGCGCTGCTCACGGCCACGCTCGCCGCGCTCGCGATCTACGGGATCGACAGGAGGCCGCTTCTCGCCGGCCTATGCATCGGACTGCTTGCCATCAAGCCGCAGCTGGCGCTGGTGTTTCCGTTCGTGCTCGTTGCCGCACGGAGCTGGCGCACATTCTTCGCGGCGGCGGCAAGCGCGGGCGCCTTCACGCTGATCAGCACACTGATCTGCGGAACGCGCACGCTGACGATGTTCTTCGCCAACACCCGGTTCGTGCGCGAAGCAATACTCGAACACAACCCGCACTTCTGGCAGTCCTCGCCGACCGCGTTTGCCACGCTGCGCGACGCGGGGTACACGCTGGCGACAGCCTATGCCGCACAGGCGAGCGTCGCGCTCGTCGCGATCGGGGCCGCCTGTTTCGTATGGCGCAGCACGCGGGACGTCGGCCTTCGCACCGCCGCACTCACGATCGCCACACTGCTCGCGAACCCCTACGCCTGGCATTACGAACTCGCCTGGATCGGACTCGCACTGGCCAGCCTCCTCGCGATCGGTCTGCGCGACGGCTGGCTGCCGGGCGAGCAGGAAGCCATCGCCATCGGCTGGCTGCTCCCGGCATACGAACTGGTCAACGGGCTTGTCCACCTGCCGCAAGCCGGCGCGCTCGTCCTCCTCTTCCTGCTGCTCGCGGTGCTGCGCCGCGAGCGTGTCTTTTCCGGAGACCGTCCATGAACACGGCCGCATCGACGTCGCCCAACGGCGGCGCAAATCACGCGAATCGCGCGCAGGGCACAGACGGCAAACGCGGCAAACGCCACTGGCTCAACGGCGAGCGCCTGTGGCTCTATCCGTGCGTGGCGCTCGCGTGCTACGTCCTCGCCACGCTCTCGTATCTGGTGCGCGTGCTCTGGCTGCATACCGGCGAGCCGCTCGGGCCCATCGCGCTCGATTACGTCGCGTTCTGGAGCGGTTCGCATCTCGCCCTGCAAGGGCACGCGATCGACGCCTATGACGTCGGCAGGATCACGGCCGTCGAGACGGCCGCGCTCGCGCGCGACGTCGGCATCCTGCCGTGGCTCTATCCGCCGATGTACCTGCTCCTCGTCTATCCGCTCGCCCTGCTGTCCTACCGGCTATCGGCGACCGTCTTTCTCGGCCTCACGCTGCTTGGATTCGTGGGCGTTTGCTACTCGACGCTGCCGAACCGGCGCGTTGCGCTCGCCGCACTCGCCTTTCCCGGCGCGGCACTCGTTCTCGCGGCGGGGCAGAACGGCTTGCTGACGGCATGTTTCATCGGGTCCGGGCTCGTGCTGCTGCGCCGGCATCCGTTGTTGGCGGGCGTGGGCTTCGGCCTGCTCTGCGTGAAGCCGCATTTCGCCGTGCTGATTCCGCTCGCGCTGCTGTGCTCGAAGTCCTGGCGCGCGCTCGCCGCGACAGCCGCCACGGCGCTCGCGATGCTCGCGGCGTCCGTCTGGGCCTTCGGCACCGCGACGCTCATGGCTTGGGTCAACAACATGGGCCTGATTGCCGGTTACGTGGACAACGGCCAGGCCGCGCTCGCGCGCATTCCCACGTTCTTCGCCATGGCGAGAATGCTTCACGTCCCCACGTCGCTGGCGTACTCGCTTCAGGCCGTTTCAGCCTGCGCGGCAGCGCTCGCGGTCGTGTACGCGTGGAAACGCCAATGCGCGTTCGAGCTGCGGGCCGCCACCCTCGTCTGCGCAAGCCTGCTCGTGAGTCCCTATCTGTTCGACTATGACCTCACGTGGTATGGAATCCTGATCGTCTGGTTCACACGCTATGCGATGGCGAACGGCTTCAGGCGCGGCGAGCGCGAGTGGCTTGCCCTGCTGTGGGTCGCGCCGTTCGCGGGTGTTGCGGTCGTCTCGCACCTGCACTTTCAGTTTCTTCCGTTGATTACGCTCGCAACGCTCGCGATGGTGCTTCGGCGCATCGCCACCGGGCGGCGCGACGCCGCCCGCACTGCCACCCGCCTCGCGACGCAGGAGACGCCATGAAAACCGCCCTCGACAAATACACGGCTGCCGGTACGCCCGCTTCGAAGAAGCCGCTGATTTCGCTGATCGTCCCGTTCTACAACGAGCACGATGCGGTCGACCGGTTCTTCGAGCAGGTTCTTCACGTACTCGAAGCCATCGACACGATCCGCTTCGAGATCGTGTGCATCAACGACGGCAGTCGCGACGGCACGCTCGAAAAACTGGTCGCCGCGAGCGAGCGCGACCGGCGCATCAAGGTCATCGACTTCACGCGCAATTTCGGCAAGGAGGCGGCGCTCACGGCAGGCCTCGACGAGGCATCCGGCGACGCCGTCGTGGCCATCGACGCGGACCTCCAGGATCCGCCGTCGCTGATCCCCCAGATGATCGAGCGCTGGCAGGCAGGCGCCGAAGTCGTGCTCGCGCGGCGAGCCAACCGCGCGTGCGATTCCTTTTTGAAGCGCTCGACCGCCGCGCTGTTCTATCGCGTTCACAACGCGCTGTCCGAGGTGAAGATTCCCGAGAATGTCGGCGATTTCAGGCTCATGGACCGCACGGTCGTCAATGCGCTGCGCAGCCTGCCGGAGCGCCACCGGTTCATGAAAGGCCTCTTCGCATGGGTCGGGTTCGACACGGTGACGATCGACTACGAACGAACGCCGCGCAGCGCGGGCAAAACCAAATTCTCGGGCTGGCGCCTGTGGAATTTCGCGCTCGAAGGCATTACGAGTTTCAGCACCGTGCCGCTGCGCAGCTGGACGTATATCGGCGGCACGATTGCGGCGCTGGCGTTTTTCTACGGCGGGGTGATCGTCGGCCGGACGTTGCTGTTCGGCAATCCGGTTCCCGGCTATGCCTCGCTGATTTCAGTGGTGCTGTTCATGGGCGGCATGCAGTTGGCCGGTATCGGCGTGATCGGCGAATACGTCGGGCGCATCTACGACGAGTCGAAAGAACGGCCCATTTACCTTGTTCGCAGGCGTTATGTTGCGCGCGCCACGGTCAGCACCCTGCCGGTCGAACACGCGGATGCCCGCGGCACGGCTCCGGAGCTGGAGTTGGTGCGCAGGCGGAGCGCGTCACGGTTGCGGGCGACGGCGCGGTAAAAATGCAGCACTCGATGACGGACGTCGACGCGAGTGCCCCGGCGATCAGCGACGCGGTCGACGTAGTCGACACAAGCGACGCCATCCACAAGCCCGGAACGGCGGGTCGAACACGGTGGCTGACCCGCGAGCGGATCGTGCTGTACAGCGCGGCCTTGCTTCTTTCGCAGACAGCGCTCATCGGCATCTGGGCCGTGGCGTGTTGGGGACTGCATGCGCGCGGCGTCCCGCTTCCCGGCTCCGACTTCCGGGTCTTCTGGTGCACCTCCCGCGTATCGCTTGGCGACGGCGCTGCGGCGGCGTTCGACCAGCAACGGCTGTCGGCCTGCGAGGCCGCCCTGCACGCCGGCATGCCGACGGGAAACACGTTCGGGCCGTGGATCTATCCGCCGACGTTTCACTTGTTCGTCTATCCGCTCGCGTTGCTGCCCTATGCGATCTCGTATGCGCTCTTCATGAGTATCGGCGTCGCGGGTTGTCTCATCGCATGCATTCCAGCGATGAAGCGAAACCCGCTGCCCTGGGTGAGTGCCGCCGCCTTTCCGGGCATATGGGTCGCTATGGCTTGTGGGCAGAATTCCCTGCTGACGCCCGGATTGGCGGCCGCCGCCCTTGGCCTGCTGGAGTCGTTCCCAATATGGGCAGGTGTTTGTGCGGGCCTGCTCGTCATCAAACCGCAACTGGCAATACTTTTTCCGCTCTTCTTTCTTTGCGGCCGCCACCATCGGGCTTGCGCCGCGACGGTCCTGACGGCGGTCCTGTTCTGCGCCGCAAGCGGGTTGCTGGCCGGATGGTCGCTGTGGACCCGGTTCTTTCAAACCGCGGCGTGGTTCCGGGACGCAGTCCTGGAGCACGGCGACGGCGGTCTTTGGCACGCCATGCCTACCCTCTTCGCGTTCTCGCGGCAGCTCGGCGCTGGCATTGGCGTGGCCTATGCGCTGCACGCGGGGGTCGCCATTACAGCGGTGGCGGGCACCGCAGTCGTCTGGGCTCGCCGATCGAATCCGGACTTGCGCGCCGCGGCCGCTGTCCTCTGCACGCTGCTCGTCCAGCCGTATCTCGTGTACTACGACCTCGCATGGCTGCTTCTGCCCATCATCCATGTGTGCAGACATGCCTCCACCCGGCATGGACCGGAGAGACAGAAACGCATCGAGTACGTCGTAGCGACGCTGGCGTGGCTCACGCCACTCGTGTCGTTCATGCAGGTCTTCAGAGCATCATCCGCACAATGGGCGGCTTTTCTTCCGCTGGCGTGGCTCGGTCTGATTCTCGTCCAGGCATTCCGGTACGACGCGCGGCATTCAGCACGCGCGCAGGATGCAGCAGCGTAATAGCGAACCGGTTCAGCGCGATCCGCTACGCTCGCACACCGCAATCGAACAGACGTCATCGCGGGTGGACGTAGTGGACCGATCGTTTTCGTCGCGTGCCATTACGCCTCCCGGTAAGTCCACCGGGCGTGCATCACGTAAGACAGCGCAGGAATGCAGACCACGACCGCGAGGGTAGGCAGCCAGAGATTCTGCCGGCCGAAAACGAGAGGAATGAGCGCGGAGACGAGAAATCCGCCGATAGAAACGGTCCCGAAGCGCAGGAAACGTGCAACGGTTGGACGCGAGGAAAAGCTCCACAGCGTCTGCAAGAGGAAGGAAACGATGTTGGCGACGACGAACGCCGCCACGTTGGCGACGGTCGAGTCGCGCACGAGCCCGTTGAAAACAGCCCAGGCGACTGAGACATGAACGAGCGTCGCTGCGCCCCCGGCGATAGCAAACCTGATGATCCGCGGCATCCCCCGTCGCTCCATGACGTATGCGATGCTCAGACCGGGAGACTGCAACGCGCGGATTGGCGCGTCTCGTGCCGGTCGTGCTTCGCGATGGATTGTTCCGCGAAGTATGAGGGAACGGCAAGGCGCACGTCAGCCGGAACGCGTGCGAAATTGTTCGCGAGTCCACATAGCGTCCTCATTTCGACGCCATGCGCGCGCGGCCCGGCACGCACCGGGCCGCATACCGGGCCGCACTTCGCATCGTCAGAACGGCAGCTTCGCGTCCGCCTTCTCGGCGAGAATCACGCGCTTGAAATCGGCCTGGATGCGCGCGAGCGCGGCATCGTTGTCGGCCTCGAAACGCATCACGACCACTGGCGTCGTGTTCGACGAACGCGCGAGCCCGAAGCCGTCCGGATACTCCACGCGCAGACCGTCGATCGTGATCACTTCGTCCGCGCCCGTGAACTTCGCGTTCTTCTGCAGCTTCGCGATCAGCGCGAAGTTCTCGCCCTCTTCGAGCTTCAGTTGCAGCTCAGGCGTCGCGTGCGAGTTCGGCAGGCTGTTGAGCAGCTTGCCCGGGTCCGCGACGCGCGTGAGGATCTCGAGCAGACGCGCGCCCGTATAAAGGCCGTCGTCGAAGCCGTACCAGCGGTCCTTGAAGAACACGTGGCCGCTCATCTCGCCCGCGAGCGGCGCACCCGTCTCGCGCAGCTTCGCCTTCACGAGCGAGTGCCCCGTCTTCCACATCAGGGGCACGCCGCCGTTGTCCTTCACCCACTTCGCGAGATTGCGCGTGCACTTCACGTCGTAGATGATCTGCTCGCCCGGATGGCGCGTGAGCACGTCCTGCGCGAACAGCATCAGTTGACGGTCCGGATAGATGATCTGGCCGTCCTTCGTCACGACGCCGAGGCGATCGCCGTCACCGTCGAACGCGAAGCCGATTTCGGCATCCGTTGTTTGCAGCGCGCGGATCACGTCCTGCAGATTCTCGGGGTGCGCCGGGTCCGGGTGGTGGTTCGGGAACGTGCCGTCCACTTCGGTGAAGAGTTCGACCAGCTCGCAACCCATCGCCTTGAAGAGGCGCGGCGCGAGATTGCCGGCCACGCCGTTGCCGGTATCGACGACGATCTTGATCGGGCGCGCGAGCTTCACGTCGCTCACGATGCGCTCGACGTACTCGTCGGCGATGTCGTATTGCGTGTAGCTGCCCGCGCCCGATTCGAAACGGCCCGCGACGATGCGATCGTAAAGCGCGGTGATCTGCTCGCCGTAGATCGCCTTGCCGCGCAGCACCATCTTGAAGCCGTTGTAGTCGGGCGGATTGTGGCTGCCGGTCACGACGATGCACGAATCCACACTACGCTCGCCCGTTGCGAGCTTCAGCGGCACGCTGGCCGCGAAGTAACCGACCGGGGTCGGCACCATGCCCACGTCCACGACGTCGACGCCCGCTTCACGCAGGCCGTCGCCGAGCGCGCGAACGAGTTCCGGCCCGGAGAGCCGGCCGTCACGCGCGATCACGACCGCATCGCCGCCCTGCGCACGAACTTCGCTTCCGAATGCGCGGCCGATGGCGCGTGCGGTGTCGGCGTCGAGTGTCTTGCCGACCACGCCACGAATGTCATAGGCCTTGAAAATCGATTGAGAAATCATGATGAGGCTCACCGTCCGTTAATACCGTCGCTATTCGTAACACAGTCGGGCCGCATTCTTATGCAGTCGGTTACGAAAAGTCGAATCCGTTACAAACTATAATTGCTGCTTTTCGTTCGCGCCGCCTGACCGTCAGGCGCCCATTTTAATGCCTGGCCCTTTCATTCCGGCGATCTTTCCCGCGACAAAATCGATGATGCCTGCGCAGCGCCGCCCGTGCGCGCTGCGTGCCGGGCCGGGAACACGCACGCCCCGCGCAGGGACACGGAAACCGGCATGCAAGCGCGCCGCCCGCCCATGCTGAGCCTCAAGCGCTACGCCAACCCCGACGTCGCCCGCGCATTCGCAAACATCGTGTGGCTCGGTTGCGAGCGCGTCACGCAGATCGCCGTCGCCATCGTGATCAGCGGCGTGCTGGCGCGCTATTTCGGCCCCGATGTGTTCGGCAAGTGGCAGTACGCCAATACGCTGCTGCTCGTGCTCGCGCCCATCACGTGGGTCTGCGGCGCGGAAATCCTCGTGCCGACCATCGTCAACCGGCCGCCGGAGCAACTGGGCACCGTGCTTGGCAGCGCGTTCGCGTTGCGCATCGGCGTATCGGCGGCGGCGCTCCTCATCACGTGGGGCGGCATCGCGATGGGCGCGACCGACCCGCTCGTCGGCGCGATGCTCGCCGGCCTCGCGGTCACGATGCTCTTTCGCGAACCTTTCGTCGGCGTCATCAACGCCTGGCTGCAAAGCATGACCTACAGCAAGCCGCAGTTGCTGGCGAGCATGACGACGGCCATCGTCAAGGCGCTCCTCGTCTGGCTGCTCGCGCGCGCCGCGTTCCGGCCCGCGAGCTTCGGCTGGCTGTGGGCGATCGAATCGGCGGCGATCGGCGCGGCCCTCGTGCTCTACTTCCGGCGCCGTCACGGCGGCAAGCTCGGCTGGCACGTCGATCGTGCGCTGTTCAAACACTTCACCACGGCGGGCACGGTGTTCTGGATCGGGCTCGTCGGCATGTACCTGTTCCTGAAGCTCGACCGCCTGATGCTCGAACGCACGATCTCGTTCGCGGATCTCGGCCGCTATTCGGCCGCGCAGCAGCTCAACGAAAACTGGATCACGCTTGCGCTGATGCTCGCGCAGACGATTGCGCCCGCGTTCGTCTATCGCGTGCAGCAGACCGCGCAACTGCGCCGCAACCTGCTGCGCCTCTTCGCCATGACCGCCGCGCTGATGGTGTCGGGCGCGCTCGTGCTCGATGCGCTCGCGGGCTTCATCATCGGCCACGTGTTCGGGCCGGACTACGCGGAGGCGGCCGGCATCTTCCGCTGGGCCGTGTGGCTTTCGGTGCCCGCGGGAGTCGAGGCGATCGGCAACCTCGTCGTGCTCAAGTATCAGGCGAAATTCGTGCTGCTCGCGAAGTGGCTGCTCGCGCTCGCGGTGGCCTTCGCGGTGAATCTCGTCGCCATCGCACGGCTCGGCGCGTATGGCGCGCTCGTGGGACTCGCGGCAGGCTATGTCGTGGCCGCGTGCGTGAACTTCTATTACATCCGTCTCAAGCTCGCTTCATGACGAACCCCATCGAAAGCGCCGCGCACGAGGGCGCGCTCGCCGACGTCGCCGTGCTGATGCCCGCGTATAACGGCCAGGCCGACGTCGAGCGCACGCTGGCTTCGTTCGAGGAGGACGCGCCGGTCTACGCGCTCATCGTGGACGACGGCAGCACGCCGCCGATCGTCGCGCCCGACGTGCCGGGCATGCGCGTCGAGATCCTGCGTATGCCGAAGAACGGCGGCATCGAGCGCGCGCTCGAAGCGGGCATCGAGGCGCTCGCCGAACGCGGCTTTCGCTACGCCGCGCGCATCGACGCCGGGGATCGCGCATTCGCGCAGCGGCTCGCGAAACAGCGCGCGCGCATGGAGGCATCGCCGACGCTCGCCGCGCTCGGCATGTGGACGCAGGTCGTCAATCGCGCGGGCGAACCGCTCTTCATGCTGAGGCCCGCCGCCGACCCGGCGCGACTGCGGCGCGAGCGTCTGCTGCGCTCGCCGATGGCGCATCCGTCGGTGATGCTGCGCGTTGACGCGGTCAAGGCCGTGGGCAACTATCGCGCGAAATATCGGGCGGCCGAGGACCTCGACCTGTTCCTGCGGCTGATGGAACATTACGACTGCGCGAACCTGCCGGAGCCCGGGCTCTACTACGAGTTGAACGAAGGCGGCATCAGCGCGACGAAGCGGCGGCGGCAGATCGTATCGACGCTGCGGCTGCAATTGCGCTATCTGAACGTGTTCAACTGGCGCGACTGGGCAGGGCTCGCCAAGAGCCTCATGCACTTCGTCACGCCGTACCGGTTGTTGCAGCGCGTGAAGCGCAAGCTGTTGGCCTGAGTGATCGACACGCTGATCGGCAAGCTGAGCGGCAAGCGGCGCCGGGCACTGGCGGTCAGCTAAAATGTGCGCCGCAAATGTGCGCCACAATCAGCCCGCGAGGCGCGCCGGCGCCTCCGAACCAACCTCGACACCGTCTCGTGAACTCCTCCGCTGCCCTCGCCACCCGGTCCGTCACGTCGCTGCGCATCGCCCTCGTCTGCAACACCGCCTGGGCGATCTACACCTACCGGCAAGGCCTGCTGCGCGCGCTCAACGAAGCCGGCGCGCAAGTCATCATCATTGCGCCGCGCGACCGCACCTTCGAACCGCTCGCCGCGATGGGCTGCCGCTGCATCGACCTGCCCGTCGCCTCGAAGGGCACCAATCCCGCCGACGACCTCCGCACGCTGCGCGCGCTCTATCGTCACTATCGCGCGCTCAAGCCCGACGTCGTGTTCCATTACACGATCAAGCCCAATATCTACGGCTCGATCGCGGCGTGGCTCGCGCGCGTGCCCTCGGTGGCCGTGACGACGGGGCTCGGCTACGTCTTCATCCAGAAGAGCCGCGCCGCGCAGGTCGCCAAGCGGCTCTATCGTTTCGCATTCCGCTTCCCGCGCGAAGTCTGGTTCCTCAATCGCGACGATCAAACCGCGTTCACCGGGCAGAACCTGCTCGCGCATCCCGAGCGTGCGCGCCTCCTGCACGGCGAAGGCGTGGACCTCGAACAGTACGCCTTCACGCCGCTGCCCGAGCGCGAGCGCTTCGCGTTCGTGCTGATCGGGCGGCTGCTGTGGGACAAGGGCGTCGGCGAATACGTCGAAGCCGCGCGCGCATTGCGCACGCGCTATCCGCATGCGCGTTTCCAGTTGCTCGGTCCAGTGGGCGTCGACAATCCGAGCGCCATCTCGCGCGACGACGTGGCCGCGTGGGAACGCGAAGGCGTGATCGACTATCTCGGCGAAACCGCCGACGTGCGCCCCTATATCGCCGATGCCGACTGCGTCGTGCTGCCCTCCTATCGCGAAGGCGTGCCGCGCACGCTGATGGAAGCAAGCGCGATGGGCCGCCCGATCGTGGCGACCGACGTGCCCGGTTGCCGCGAAGTCGTCGGAAATGGGGTCAACGGACTGCTTTGCGAGGCCCGCGACGCGGCATCGCTCACGGCCCGGCTCGACGAAATGCTGAAAATTAATCGGGCCGGCCGGGAAAAAATGGCGGAACTGGGCCGGAAAAAAATCGAAAAAGAATTCGATGAGCGCGCTGTGGTACAACGATACCGCGAACTCGTTCACCAACTCACCGGCGTGACGTTCTGAGCGGGCCGCTGAATTCGACAAACGGGAATACGGCATGACAGCGACGAAGAACTCCAAAGGTGCAATCCTCGTCACGGGCGGCGCGGGCTATATCGGCTCGCACACTTGCGTCGAACTGCTGAACGGCGGCTACGAAGTGATCGCCGTGGATAACCTGGTCAACAGCCATCGCGAATCGCTCGCGCGCGTCACGCAGATCACCGGCAAGCCCGTCACGTTCTACGAAGCCGATGTATCCGACGAAGCCGCGCTCGATCGCATCTTCGAAAAGCACGCCATTCGCGGCGCGATTCACTTCGCGGCGCTCAAGGCCGTGGGCGAATCGGTGGCGAAGCCGATCGAGTACTACCGCAACAACATCGGCGGCCTGCTCGTCGTGCTCGACGTGATGCGACGGCATGGCGTGAAGCAGTTCGTGTTCAGTTCGTCGGCGACGGTGTACGGCACGCCTGAGCGCTCGCCGATCGATGAAACTTTCCCGCTGTCCGCGACGAATCCGTACGGTCAATCCAAGGTGATCGCCGAGCAGATCCTGCGCGACGCCGCCATCGCGGACCCGTCGTGGCGCATCGCCGTGCTGCGCTATTTCAATCCGGTCGGCGCGCATGAGAGCGGGTTGATCGGCGAGGACCCGGCCGGCATTCCTAACAACCTGATGCCGTATGTCGCGCAGGTTGCCGTCGGCAAGCTGGAAAAGCTGCGCGTGTTTGGCGGCGATTACCCGACGCCGGACGGCACGGGCGTGCGCGATTACATTCACGTCGTCGATCTCGCGCAAGGGCACCTCAAGGCGCTCGACGCGCTGGCGTCGCGCGGCGAGGGCCTCGTCGTCAATCTTGGCACCGGGCGCGGGTATAGCGTGCTGGAAGTCGTGAAGGCGTTCGAAGCGGCAAGCGGCCGGCCCGTGCCGCATGAGATCGTGGCGCGACGCGCCGGGGATATCGCCGAGTGCTATGCCAATCCCGCGCTGGCTAAAAGCCTGCTTGGCTGGGAAGCGCAGTTTGGCATCGAGCGTATGTGCCAGGATCATTGGCGGTGGCAGGAGAGGAATCCGCGGGGATTCCGCAGCCTGACCGATCGAGGGTAGCGCGGTGGGTGTCGCCCGGCATCCTCTACATGGGCCGGCCATTCCCATTCAGAAGCTGAACCGACTGCACAAAGAGGCCAAGTTCCCGCGGGTCGCCCGACACCCCCGCCGCACTCGGTGATACGGCGTCCGGGAGAAGGAACTTGATCTGAATGGCCGACGCGCCCTTCGGCACGGGAAGAACAACCGACTGCTCCTGCCCGGCGTGATCGAACACTAACTCCCGGGCTTCACCGCCGTTCACGGAAATGGCCACGTGCTGAATGTGCGCGGCGGGAACAAATGCAAAGCCGGAGATGCGAACCGATTCTGGATAATCGGCAGCATGATCGGGCATCTCGCAATGAAAAACCGCTACCTTGGCGTCCGTCCAGGTGCCCCCACCCTCCGGCACGCTGAAGCCTTGCGAGAGGCGCACCTCCGTCGCGTGCATCTCTCCAAGGCAAAGTTTGCGTACTGGACTCTTTGCGTAACACGAGCCGGCGATCAGCGAGAATGCGGGATCGTCAGAGGGTAGGCGACATGCCGGAATATCATATAGAGACTGGTTTTTGCCGGTAACGATGACGCCGATCTTGTCTGCAAGCGATAACTCCTCGCCGCGCAAAATATCAAGCGTATTGACCGATCTGGCCGCCTTGAACACGCCAAGCGAAAACATGTAGTCAACCACCGGCGACTCACCGGGAAGCTTGATTGCATAGGTGGACGTTCCAGGCGGTACCGCGGGTGCATGGGCCTTAATGGCCTCCAGCCGCCGCTCCATAGACATGAGGCCGGACAGTGAGACGGTTTTCCGTGCGGGGAAAATGGTCAAAGCGGCGACGCCCGTCAACAGACCAACGGCACAGCAATCGAAAACAGTCCTCGCCAATAACGAGTTCGGGCCTGATTCACTGTTCGTCTTGGAATGGTACGCCAGCAGCAAAGACACATTAACCAGCAACACCGTCCATAGCCCGAACGCATATTTGCGACACGCATATTCCGACCCGTGTCCAATCTCAAGCGCCACCATTTGTAGCAAACACAGTGTCGAGATCGACAAACCAAGAGTGGCGAAATACTTGATGACCAACTGCTCTCGCTGCTGCTGCGGATCTTTCAGCCTGAACCAGTACCACATGCTCAAAATGGACGATGCAGCCGTCACCAGCACGAGTACCTGGAGCGCGAAGTGATTGGGGATGAACGCGAGGTACAATATGCCGTCGTTTTCGCTGATCGACGCCATTGCCTTGAACACGGGGTTCACAACAACAACGAGCAACGCAACAATCGGGAAAATGGCACTAATGGCCAGACCCCGCATAGGCCACCTGCGTGATTGCTGAAGCTGATCACACAGCACCAGCAGGCCCAAAAAGCCGAGTAGCTCCACCGCTGGCAGCAAGTGGACGAGTTCGACAACAAAGATACCGACGATCAGCAATCCGTAGATAGTGAAGCGCGACCACCCTGCCTGAGACAGCGACAAGGCGATTGCCAGAATCGTCAGCGATGCGGCCTGCGCGACAAACTGAGCATAAAAGTAGTTACCGACAATCTCCCGGCCCCACAAATCGAGGCGCAGGAAGAGTCCGCCAATGACCAGCGCGAGCAAAGCGATCAGTGTTGCCCGACGAGCTTGCGGTGCCGGCTGGGACCAGATCATCCAGCCTATTGCCGACCAAAGCGCAATCATGGAAAACAAGACCACGATTTGCATGCCGGCCAGCGGTGATCCTCTCGAACGGCCGAGGTCGGCCGCGATCTGGTGACTCAATCGCGGATAGAGCTGCATCTCACCGAGAGAAGGATCGGCTACACGCGGAAGATCGCCAGACTCTGCAAGGCGCTCAACCAGTACGTAGTGGTGAGCCAGGTCGGCACTTTTAGACCAGACGAAGTCCCAAAAGTGAAGACCGAGAAACACTCCACACACGAGCGCAATCAGGATTTGCAGCGTACGTAGCCTATAGTTCATAGAATTGGCCAACCAACGGTTTGGGCGCAGCCTGTTCCCCGGCGGCAGGAATGTGATCTAGCCCGGCAATCGATCGAGAAGGCGCCTGGCGAAACCTTTCGACCTGCGGTTCCCCCCTGGCCGCCCAACGGAGTTAGCAGGCGTATCCCGCGCACGTCACGCAAGCATTTTGTTTATCTTCACCGCAGCCGATCTACCTTCGCGGACGGCGTAATTCGTCCCTCGGTCCTCAGGATAAATCTGCGCCATTGTTGAAATCGTCGCGTTCGAAAATGGCGTTTCGGCGGGTGGAACGTACTTCGAATAGTCCCGCTCAGTGACCGGTTGCGCATATTCCGCACGCCATACCCTGGCGTCCTGAATCCACGATCGACTCATATCCGGGAACATCCGCTGAAGGTGTTCAACGGCGAAATCCAGGTATTGTTCATCGCTGAAGCCCCAGACAGGATCTTGTGTCGCGAGGTAACGGGACACGAACACAAGATGCTTCCCCTGGTAGTTTTGCGGCGGGTCGAAGTTCGTGTGCTCGATTACGCCGACGAACGGAAAGCCGGGATCGTTGACGTTGAGCCAATACGTGTCCGACAGGCTGCGATCCAGTTGCAGCACCAGACACATGTTGCCGAGATAATTGACGCGTCTGAGCGATTGCAACCAGTTGGGGCTAGCAACTTCTTTGAGGATTTCCGCAATGACGGGAAACGACGGCGTGAACAGAAACTGCTTCGCCGAGATTTCGCCCAGCGACGTCTTCAGCGACTGAATTTTTCCATCCGTCGCATCGGCGCCCAGGACGTCCGCTCCATAGCGGATCTCACCACCATTCTCGCGGATGGCATCATCCATGTGCTGCGCCAGCCGGCCAAATCCGCCGCGGAAGTAGGCCAATTGCTCGCCGCCTTGCTTGTCTCGCGTGCTGCCTCTAAGCACCAGTTTTTTCCAGAACCAGACGGCGTTGACCGCGTCGGCATAGACGGAAAATTTCGATTCGATCAACGGCTGCCACACGATCCGGAATACGTTCTTGCCGCAGAGTGGTTCGAGCCATTCCCGAATGGAGAGGTGTTCGATCTCCTTCCAGTCGCGAATCTTGCGCACCTTGAACACCAGAAGCCCAAGCCTGATCCGGTCGAGAATGGAAAGCGGCTTGAACTTGAGCAGGTCGAGCGGCGTTGACAGCCGCCACAGGCGGCCGCTGAAATACATGCCGGTACGGGACGGCTGCGTGACGATCAGATGGTCGACGCCAAGTTCGCGCGCTATCTCCGGGATGTAGTCATCGTTATTGAACCAATGGTGATAGAACTTCTCGACGGTGACGCCATCCTTGAATTCGAACGTTCCCGCAAGTCCGCCTGGACTGCTGTCTTTTTCGAGCACCAGAACTTTGCGTCCGGCGCGCGCGAGATCCAGAGCGGCCGCCAGGCCCGTAAAGCCGGCACCGACAATCACGACGTCGTATTGATCTTGCATTGCGTTAATCCAGTTCAGAAAGTGGTGTCTACGGCCTTACGCCGCTGGAATAGAGACGGATTAAGCAGAATTGCAAGCCCGCCCGCCACTGTGGTGGGTATCCAGAGTGCGAGATGCGACAGAACCGCGAAGCTGGCCGCCGCCGACGCCGAGCTACCGAACATGACCGCCATCGAGTACGCGGCGAAATGGAAGGGGCCGACATATCCTGGCGATGACGGAACCAGCGTGGACAGCGTCGTAACCGCCATGATCGTGAGCGCGCCCGGAAAATCCACGTCGATATTCAAACCGTGCAGGATCGCCCAGAAAAGCCCGGTTTCGCCAACCCAGATGCACGCGGACAAAGCAGTAATGAGGAGCAGCACGCTCACTCGCGACATGGCTCCGATGCTGCCGATCAAGCCGGACACCGTGACAATCACTTTGGCCAGTCTGGCGCTCCTGCTTGCCATGCGAGCCTCAATATACGCAAGTACCTTGACTGCATGGTCACCAAAAACGGCGATCAGGAACAGCATCGTGCAGCCGATAACGGCGAGCACAACCACGGACCTCTGCAGCCACTCGGGAATGCTCGCTGACGAGCTTGCGAGCACGCCGACACCGAGGCAAGCGAGCAAGGTCAGCATGTCGACCAGCCGCTCGAAGAGGAGGCTCGCGGTCGCCGTTAGACGGCTCACACCGAGCGCGGCCGGAAAGACGAGTGCTCGAATCACATCGCCGGCGCGAAAGGGCAAGACATTGTTTAGCGTAATCGAACCAAGGAATGGCGCGGCACAACGCGTCGCGGATATCGCTGCCCCGCCGGCGCGCAACATGACTGCCCAACGCACGATACGGATCGTGTAATCGAAAGCAAGCGCGATCAAGCCGAGTACAAAATAATGCCAATGGAAATTCTCGACCGCGGCCTTGATCTGGTCGATATCCACCTTCCGGAAAACAAGCACCAGACAGACAATCGATATAACGAATCCTGTCGCCTGTCTCGCGTAGTTCTTCTTTGAATGGCCCATAGCGGGCGAATCTTTAGCCATTTCTCGCATTGAGGCAGTTGCTACATGATGAAGGACATTGGCGGCGCCGAATTTCAGGCTTTTGCCCAAACCCGCCACGGAGTATCGTCCGCCGACCACAACGCCTCAAGTTCCCGCTTGTCGCGCAACGTATCGCACGGTTGCCAGAATCCTGTATGTTGAAACGCGACCAGTTGCCCATCTTTGGCAAGATTCGAGAGCGGCGCCCGCTCCCATGAGGTTTGGTCATCGTCGATGTACGAGATCGCGCCAGGCTCCAGAACGAAGAATCCGCCATTGATCCAGCCGATTTCGTCGTTGGGCTTTTCTTCGAAACTCGTCACGAGTTTCGACGCCGCGATGTTCAACACACCGAATCGGCCGGGCGGCTGCACGGCGGCCACGGTCGCGAGCTTTCCATGGGCGCGATGAAATTCAACTTCCGCGCCGATGTCGATGTTAGACAGGCCATCACCATACGTGAGACAGAACGTCTCCCCGTCGACATAGGACGCGACCCGCTTCAGACGACCGCCGGTCAAGGTATCGGGCCCCGTGTCGACCAGCGTGATCCGCCAGTCCTCCGCATGGTTATTGAGGATGTGATGATCACCTGTCTTCAGATCAATCACCATATCCGACATATGTCGATAGTAGTTAAAGAAGAATTCCTTGATTACGTACCCCTTGTAGCCAAGGCATATCACGAATTCGTTGATGCCATGATGAGCATACGTTTTCATGATGTGCCACAGCAAAGGCTTGCCGCCGATCTCCACCATGGGCTTCGGTTTGGTATCGGATTCCTCGGCAATACGCGTCCCCAAACCACCCGCAAGAATGATCGCTTTCATAGTATTCCTGTCAAAGCTTCAATTCAGTGGGCTGCATGTTGAGACTCTGCTCAACAACAGCAACGGGATCGGCACGAAGCACGAGGTAAATTCTCAAAATATATTCGCCGATAATGCCGAGCAAGAACGAATTCAGGCCGATACCAAACAGCACGAGTATGTGAATACTTGCCAGCCCCTGAGGCAACGTCGGATGAGACAGCTTCAGAAAGACGTAGTAAAGCGCCCCGACAAGACTCGCCAGCAGAATCAGGACGCCGACAAACGAGGCTGCGCGCAGCGGTACGGTGGAATGGTTGAACACCGCGGTCAGACCAAGCCGCAGCAACCGCCCAACGTTAAACTTGCTCTTGCCTGCGGTTCGCGCGTCGCGATCATAGGAAATTCCGGTCTGGTTGAATCCCAGCCCCGCGATCGTGCCGCGCAAATAAGGACTTGCGGTTTTGACCTGAACGAGAAGATTGACGATTTTTCTGTCGATCAGACGAAAATCGCCAACGTCCTTCGGTATCGGATGCTCACTGATCTTGTCGATCGCCCAATAACCGAATTTACGAAATGCCCGAAGCCATATCCCCTCCGGCCTCGCCTTTCTGACGCCGTAGACGACCTGATACCCGCTACGCCATTTTTCGTAGAAAGCCTCGAGCATCTCCGGCGGATCCTGCAAATCTGCGTCAACCTGCATCACTGCATCGCCGCGCGTATGCATGTAGTTGGCAAGTATCGACCGTTGAAAGCCGAAGTTTTTGGAGAAGCGAATCGCCCTCACCCGGCTATCGCTTTCCGCAAGACGGGACAACATGGACCATGTGCGGTCGTCAGAATGGTTGTCGGAGAAGACGAATTCCAGATCGCACCGATCCGCCATTTTGTCGGCCAGCGCACACAAGCGGCCATACAGAGTGGCAATATTCCCCTCTTCGTTGAGCACCGGAATAGAGATCGAAATGAGCTGCCTTTTGTTCGTCATTGACCGAGCCCCTCCGCCGGACCAGGATTTTCCGACAAGCATGATTTCATGTATTCGACTATTGCCGGTAGCGATTCACGAAACTTGATGACTGGAGGCAGCTTCACGGGTTCAAAGAATCGCTCGAAATTCTCGTCAACGGGATCGGGCCGCGCGCCGACTCTCAGCAATTCGCCCTTACCCAACGCCCCAAATACGGCTTCGGCAATTGCCCGTAGCGTGACTGCACGGCCGTGGTTTAGCGCAAGCGTTCCGCGCGCAGCCGATTCGGCCAGCCATCGGATGCCGCGTACTTCGTCTTCGAGATGGTGATATTCACGCAATTGCCGACCCGAAGTCATTGGAAACGGAACGTCTCGACGAATGGCATCCAGGATCTGGCCGAGAAACATGAACGGTGTCGGCGCACCCATCCCGTATAGCGTGTGAATCTGCAGATGCAGTGCTGCGGCGCCGGAACCGATCGACGCGCTTACATACTCACCCAGGCGCCACTTGCTTTCGACGTACGCGTTACGCGTTCCAGGAAAAGTCTCCATGGCAGTGCCGAACGTGACCACTCGCATACCGAGTGGTGACACTGCCGCGATCAGATTCTTCGGCAGATGGAAATTGACACGCTCAAGCGATTCGGCGGGCAGACGCGGATCGAGCAAACCCGATGCCACAAAGACGAGCGAATCGCACGCCTGACGTTCGAAATATCGGGCGATCTCGCATTCCGCCCGGTCCCTCGACCATCCCTCGTAGACCGCCCTGTCCAACATCACGACATCGGTGTCTGCGTATTCACGGGCAATGGCCTGCCCCAGCCGACCGCGCGCGCCGATCAAATAGATCCTGTTCACTGGATAGCCGCTCGCCAGGCGTTAATCTGACCTTCTGTAATTGCGCGAGCCGCAGCGGGATTTGCATAGAAGTCGCGATACCAGGCAGCGGTCTGGCGCACAGCTTCCACCGTATCCCAGACAGGCCGCCAGCCCAGCTGATTCCGTGCAAGCCCGCTGTCCAGCGCCAGCGCCTGAGCCTCAGGCAATGGATCGTTCAAATACTGCAACTCGGGCCGCTGCCAGCAGTTGCTTATCAACTCGAGCACATCGCGCACCGAGTATTGTGCGGCATCGTGTGGCCCGAGGTTCCAGGCCTGCGCAACCCTGGACGGATCCCCGGCGGTCAACCCTGCCAGGATCATCAAATACCCGTGCACGAGCGCAAGGACGTGCTGCCACGGCCGCGTGGCGTTCGGAAATCTGAGCGTGAGCGTCTCTTCGCCGACAACGGCTCGAACGAAATCCGGAATCAAACGATCTTCGGACCAGTCACCGCCACCGATAATGTTGCCGCCGCGAGCCGTTGCGATGGCCGGTCCCTTGCCTTCAGACCACGGATAGGATGCCGCGTAACTCTGGATGGCCAATTCGGCAAGCGCCTTCGACGCGCTATAGGGATCCTTTCCGCCGAGCGGATCGTTCTCTCTATAGGGCCAAGGCCATTCGTTGTTCTTGTAGACCTTGTCGGTGGTAATGCACAGCACACCTTTGACGCTTTTGACCGAACGTGCCGCCTCCAGCACATGCACGGTTCCCTGTGCATTGACCGCAAAGGTTCTCACTGGCTCGCGATAGGAGCGACGCACCAGAGGCTGTGCTGCAAGGTGCAAAATCATCTCTGGCTCGAATGCGGAGACCACCCCGAGCAGATGATCGTAATCGACGATATCGCCGAACGTCGTGGCGATTTCTTTGTCGAGACCCGCCGCTTTGAACAAGGATGGCGACGTATCCGGCGGCAATGAATAACCGGCGATCTCGGCACCGATCATTCGCAGCCACAGGCACACCCAGCTTCCCGTGAATCCGGTATGTCCGGTTACGAGAATTTTTTTGCCGGCCAACGCTTGTTCAAAGGTATTTGTTCCCATCAGTATTCGGAACGTCCTGGAAGTGGTTTTCGCGGGCGGCGCTTATCGCATCGATTACCGATGCACGTCTGACGGATTGCTTGGGATTATAGCGGGCGACTTGCAGCATAGAGTGGACCCGATCGCCGAGTTCCCCTTAAACCCGTTCCGGTCATATTTTTATATGCCCGGTGATTAGCTTGACCTCATTGCCACGACCAGCGATCGCAATTTCTGAATGAACGCCCCATGAATTGGGGCCTGGTCATCGCCCCAGCGAGGCTGTACCCGTCGGTGCGCCCACGAAGCAGGAATCGAATATTTTTTCGGCGCGCTGCTTCACGCACCTATTCATTTTGCAATGGTACGACGATTAAAAATACAGATCGCCGCTGTCGTGAGTCGCACCGTCGATTTCGGAACGGAGTTAGCGGCTGCACGTCCGAAGGGAGCCATCGAGCGCGCCCTGAAACCACGGTCATCCGGATAATGAACGACTTGATGCACGTAGCTTGTGCAATTGAGTCGAATCACTGCCTGCATCACTATATTTCGGAATCCTGTTCGAGATTTTAGCGCTGCACCCCATTTCAGAAGCTTAACGGCAATTCCCTGTTTTTTGGCCGGGCCGCTGTTGAAAGTGGCATATCGTAGCGCCATTTCAAACGACGCCCAATCAAAAATGAACTACGAGCATGGCGATGTTCGATAGCCGACCGGCATTCGCGCGCAATGGCAAACGGACGGAGCGTCCAGATACAAATACGCCATTTTTTGAAATCGCGCCCTTTTTTAAAACCCAGTTAGACCCGAATGTTTGACGAGAAACTCATACACGTGCGCCCAGAATTTCTAACGCCTTAAAGATCTCGAAAAACCTCCTTCGCGATAGCAGCAATGCTGGTGGCTTCACACATAGCCTAAAGAAATAAGGCGGCCGGTCAAAACGGTGCGCCGCCAGACAGCACCGATTGTTTCGGCATATTACAATGACGTTACAGCGATTAAAAAAGCGCTACACTCCCGCCTGAACGTCTCCCGATTCGGCCAACGAACGATAGCGGCGCATTGCCTTCGAATGCTGGCGTGACGGTCGCTAAAGCCGACAAACTGTCTCCCCGAAACATGTCAATCAGTGAAGCAACAATCAATGCGCTATATCATCGCTATCTGGGTCGAGACGCCGATTCGGATGGCTTAGCGTACTTCCAGACTTTCGATACGCCAATGGAAGTCGAGCGCCTTATTATCGGGTCGGATGAGTTCAAAAGAAGCGACACCATCGTTCGTCAGCCAATCACGCACAGTGCGTGGAAAATCTGCATTCTGGAAGAAGCGAAGTTAATTTTCGTTCCTATCGCAAAAAATGCGCATACAGCGATCATGAGCGCATTCATGGCGTTCAAGGGTATCGATTGGCGAACGCTGGCGATTGCCGATAAGACGGTGAAAGAATACGGCCGCGACGACGACAAGATTCACTACGTCCTATCGAGCAACAACACGAAGCTGCTCATGAAGGATCACTCTCCCCAATTCGTAGACGAGGTCATGAAGGATAGGGAATATATCCGGATTGCCGTGTTCAGGGATCCTGTCGATCGGCTTGTCAGCGTATGCAATCATTTTTTCCTGCAGGAACTTCACAACCCGGTTGCGTTGAGACATAGCCAGCCGGTACTCGAAGCATGCGACTTCGCCCCCGAGTCCGGCACCATCGCACAGCGCCAGGAAGCGTGGCTACGCAAGCTCCTCAAATTCATTTCGCAGACGAATGCGAATGAACTCGACCCTCACTGGATTCCGCAACACACGTACATCAGCGGGTTAAAAATCGATCACATCCTGCCTGTCGAGCGCCTCGACGTGCTGGAACGAATTGTGACCGCCCGAAGCGGGAAGAAGTTGACGATCGGCCAGTTGAACGTCCGAGGCAATGGCAAGCGACCGGACGACCAGAGTGTCAGCAGCGAGCTGCGTGAATTGATCGATGATATTTACTGGCTCGACAGGCGCCTGTACGACGCGGGACGCGCGCGAGTCGATGCCATATAAGGTTTTGAAGGACGCTTCTCCACCGCGAGCCTGAATCGCAGAGGCTATCCGGTACCCGAATCGGGAGGCACGTCAGCCTCGCCTCGCGTGTTCTGAGCGCCCAACACTCTGAAGCGACGGCCGCCCCGTTGCCGGCCGATACTCCGCCACCCATCGCTGCAGGTCGCGCCGGACTTCATGGTCGCTCAATACCCGGTGCTGCATGAGCCACGGCAGCAATTCGTCGAGGAAATGGTCCGGCACCTCTCTCGCACGCGCGGTGCGAAGCTTCGGATGAGGCGTGCGCGTCGTCGTCTCGTCGTCCGCCAGCAGTTCCTCGTAGAGCTTTTCTCCCGGCCGCAGACCGCTGAACTCGATGCGAATCTGCCCATCGGAGAAGCCGTATAAATGGATGAGGTCTCGCGCGAGATCGGCGATCTTGACCGGCTCGCCCATATCCAGAATGAAGATCTCGCCGCCTTGCCCCATGCTCGATGCCTGCAGCACCAATTGCGAGGCTTCCGGGATCGTCATGAAGAAACGCGTAATCTCCGGATGAGTGACGGTGACCGGTCCGCCCTTCGCAATCTGCTGCTGAAACTTCGGGATGACGCTTCCGGCGCTGCCTAACACGTTCCCGAAGCGCACGGTCTCGAACTGTGTGCGTGTACTCGTCTGCTGCAATGCCTGGCAAACCATCTCGGCAAGCCGCTTGCTCGCCCCCATCACATTGGTCGGATTAACCGCCTTGTCTGTCGAAATCAGAACGACGTGGCGCACTTCGTGACGGATTGCTGCGCGCGCAACCCGATAGGTACCCAGCACATTGTTCCGGAGCGCCTGCCACGCATTGATCTCCTCCATCAGCGGAACGTGCTTGTAAGCGGCCGCATGAAAGACGATGTGCGGCGCGTAGCGCGACATCACCTCGTCCAGCAGCAACGAGTCTTTTGCGTCACCGACCACAGGGACCAATGCCTGGCCCGGGAAGCGTTCCTGCACCTCCTCGACCAGCCGGTATGTCGCATATTCGGAAAGGTCGAATGCGATCAATTGTGCCGGCTTGAATCGCAAGATCTGCCGGCACAGTTCGGAGCCGATCGAACCGCCCGCACCGGTAACCATCACAACGCGTCCCTCGAGCAGTTTCTCGACGTGATCCGTGTCGATCGAAACCGCTGCACGGCCCAGCAAATCCTCCAGGTCTATCTGGCGGATGTGGGACAGGACCGCTTGCCCGGGCGACAGCTCAGTCAGCGGTGGAAGAACCATCGCGCGCACGCCGGCGCGCACGCAGGTCGTTGCGGCGCGGCGCTGCGCCTCGACCGGCGCGGACGGAATGGCGATGATCGCGTACTCGACCTTGAGCGCCTCAGAAATGTGAGGCAGTTCATCGATCCGGCCAAGAACCTTGTATCCGTAAACCTCTCGGCCACGCTTGGCCGGATCGTCATCGAGCAGACCGACGAGCCGCCACTTTCCCGATCGGGAAAGTTCTCGTGCGAGGTTCGCCGCCGCGGTGCCCGCGCCCAGGACGAGGACAGGCTTGCCCTGGCCGACGAGTCCGCCGTAAAGATAGAACTCCTTGATGGCCCGATACAGCGCGCGGGCGCCCCCCATCGCAAGAAACAGCAGCAGTGGCGATAGCACCAGTACGGAACGCGGGATAATCGGCACAGGCTGCAGCATGACTGCGCCGACCATGACGATCAACGCGCCGCAACAGATCGCTTTCGAGATTCGCACGAGGTCCGGCAGGCTCGCAAACACCCAAAGGCCGCGATACAGCCCAAATACCAGGAACATCAGGGCGTAAACCGCAAGCACCCACGCCATGGCGACAACGGCTCCCTTCCAGAACTCCCCCGGAACGGAGCCGTTGAACCGCACGAGATAGGCAACTAGCCACGAGCCAGCGACCGCGGTCAAGTCATAGAGAAATGCGCTCAACGACAACCACGATGCCTTTGGCGTGAACATGGATCTCATTTCTCAATTGTTTCCATCGACAGTTTCAGAAAGCGGCTCCATCTCGCATCGACGGCGAGTCCGATACAGACCAGCACGCCGGACCATCCAGCAACGATCATCCATTGCAGCACCGGTGCGCAACGAAGCCCCCACAATGCCAGGCCGCACGCGGCCGCCATGACGACGTACCAGAGAACCGCCGTTTGCCCATGCCTTAAACCTGAACGAATCATGCGCTGATAGTAGTGCTCGCGATGTGCCTGCCAGAATTTCTCTCCCCGCAGAAGACGCTTCAAAAGCGTTACGGATGCATCCGCAATGAACGGTGAAAACATCAGTGGAGGCAGCCACAACGGCCAGACGCCATGAGTCCAACCCCAATACCCCGTTGCCCCGGCGAGAAAGCCAACAGAGATGGACCCGGCATCGCCAAGAAATATACGCGCCGGATGAAAGTTCAAAACCAGGAAGCCCAGACTTGCTCCCGCCACGCTTGCCGCAGCAACGGCCAACTCCGGTGCGGGCTGCGGGCTCAAAAGCGCGGCCGCAGCGTAACCCGTGAAACCGAAGAACGTCATGCCGCCGGCAAGCCCGTCCGAGCCGTCCATGAAATTGTACAGATTGACCATCCAGACGAGCACGAAGGTGATCGCGACAACGACCCACCAGGGCATGACCGACGGATAGAAAATCAAAAGTGCAACGACGCCTGCCACGTGGGCGCAGAAGCGCACCCTTGCCGGCAAACCCCGACGGTCGTCGATCAGCGACAGAATCGCCAGCAACGCTGCAATATTCGCAATCGTGCGTAATTGAGGTGCCGCGATCCAGATGCCAACCAGCGCAGCGGGCACAAGCCCCCATGCTCCCGCTCTTGGGGTGGGCAACGTGTGCAGGGAGCGGTCGTTCGGAACGTCGGTCGCGAGTCGCCAGGCCAGACCGGTCTTCAGCAGTGTCCAGAGAATCACGGTACAAGCAATCGCCGTACCCAGCGCCCAGATGATCGCGTGGAGGAAAGGGTCGTACAAAATAGTGGGAACCGACATGCCTTTCAATGGGTGGCAAGAAACCAGGCTGCCGTTTGCCTCAGCCCGTCTTCGACTTCATAAGGAGGGTGCCATTCGAGCACTTTCTGTATTTGGCGTGAATCGACCTCGAAGGGATCGATGAGCCGCTGAACCTGAGGCAAGCGCCCCGTCAACCGTCCCGCGACGCGCAACCACGCCGCCGGCACCGGCACGAGCCGCGCAGGTGCGTTCAGAAATATACCCAATTGCCGGACCAGTTCGGCAACGGTGAGGTCCCGGCTATCGGCAACATGAAAGACCTGCCCGGCCGCACGGGGGTCCGCCACGCACTGGACGAGCGCGCTCGCGAGATTTTCGACAAAGATCATGCTGCGTCGCGCCGTGACTGCACCGAGCGGTAACGGTATGCGCTTCGATATCGCACGCATCAAGCTCAGATAGTTTGCCCGCACACCGGGGCCGTAGACCAGCGGCGGCCGAACGATCACGATCTCCATTCCCGAGTCGCGGCCGAAAGCGAGCAGGCTCTGCTCAGCTTCCAGCTTGGTGATGCCGTAAGCATCCTCCGGCGCGGGTCTATCGATCTCGCTGAGCGGCGCACGTCCCGCGCTACGCTCTCCAACGGCCTTGATACTGCTCAAGTAGACGAAACGTCGCGCGCCAGCCGCGCGCGCGGCTTTGGCCACGCGCAAGGCGCCCCGCACGTTGGTCTCGCGATAGGCTTCGAGAGAATCTGGCGCCGAGTCGCGCATCACGTGCACGCGCGCCGCCAGATGAACGACGACGTCGCATCGCAACGACGCCGGCCATGCTTGCTCGACGCCGACGAAATCCGCTTGCGGGTGGACCCACTCGTGCGCGAGATCGGCGCCGCCCGTCGGACGCCGAACGAGCGTGGCGACGCGATCGCCGTGCTGCACGAGGGCGCGGCGCACCGCCTGCCCGACAAACCCGTTGGCCCCGGTTACCAGAATCATCTGTTCAATAAGCGATGATCTGCTCATAGAGTTCCTCAAAGCAGGCCTTCCATGTTCGCCGATGAGACCGCGCGGGTATTTGCGATTCGTAATCGGCCCGTGCCTGCGGGTCCTCAACGAGCCTGCGGATCACCTCGAATGCCTGCTGATGGTTATAGGGGTCAAACATCAGTTCAGGAAACGGATTGATCTCGGGAAGGCTCGCCGTGTTTGATGTCGCGCACACCTTCCCGTAGTACAGGCTTTCCCACGCCGGCAGACCCCAGCCCTCGTAGAACGACGGGAACACGCTAAACATGCACGTGTTGTACAGATCGACGAGCTGGCGATTGGATATGTCGTGACGAATCTCGACAAGACCGCTCACGAGCGGATCGTTCGAGAATAGATACGTGACATCGCCGCTTAACCATCCCGGCCGGCCAACGAGGACGAGTCTGGGGCACGCAGTGCCGAAACGCTCCGCCAGCTTGCGCCACACGTAGTACAAAAGAATGTGGTTCTTGCGAATCTCTAGCGTACCGACGCACAGCACGAATGGCCGGGAAACTTCCGAAGCCGGATCGCCTGGCGCGTCGCGCTCGTCGTGGACATCGCCCCCGATCTGGATGACCCGTGCATCGGCATCGGCTTTGAGCAAGGCGCGTACATCGGCTGCTGTACTCTGCGAGATGCACATGAACCGGTCGCACGCGAGCGGCAACGCGCGCAGAAAATCGCTTACCCGATCGCCGAATTCGCGTGTGAAAAACTGCGGATACTTGATCGCGATGAGATCGTAGACGATGTACTGAATCATCAGCGCGTGACAGCGACGCTTCACTTCGGCAAGTTGCCGGAAATATGCAGGATGGTCCCATCCCACCGCGGAGAAAAGACCTCGGCCGCTAACGTCGGAGACATCGACGAGCAAAGGGCCATCGGGCAGGTCGGCCGGATCGAATTTCCGCTCGCCTTTCGCGAGAGCGATGAAGTAGTCGAGATGCTCGGCAACGAGAAATTGTTCGCGCTCCGGATGATAGTAGAAATACCGCAGACCGGACTTCTGCAAACTCTCAATGAAGATGTTCTGCGTGACGCGCGGGATGCCGTGAGGCTTCAGGCCCCAGTGGTCGAACACCGAAATTTCAATCCAGACAGGTAAAGAATCCACTGTTTTCCCTTAATCGACTCGCGCCTCACGCGATCTTGCCAGACCGCATTGCACCGTACCCATCGCACGCAGGAGAATACCTTCCCGCCATGCGCCGCAGCCCAATGAACTATGCGCCCGGGCGCGCTTGCGTGACTTCGTCGTACAAGGCGCGATACGCCTTGCCGAGAGGTGGGGCCGAAAACAAACGCTCATATCGCGCGCGAGCGGCGTGCCCCATGCGTGCTGCCAGTTGCTCGTCATCGAGCAACGCGTTTGCGGCACCCGCCAGTTCACGAGGCGATTCGGGCGGTACGACGAATCCCGTCACGGCATGCTCGTTGACGTACGAGGTGCCGGAGCCGATTTCGCACGACACCAGCGGCTTTCCGAACATCGACGCCTCGACGAGCACCATGCCGAACGCCTCAGAGCGCAATTGCGACGGCAGCAGCAAGGCGCGGCAGCCCTTTAGAAGCGCAATCTTCTCCTCGTTCGTGACCTGACCCGCGAAGATCACATTCGTAGCGGCGACTTCTGTCGCGAGCGCTTTCAGCCGCTGTGCCTCGGGTCCCGAGCCGGCAATGACGATATTTGCCGGAATCGAGGGCGCGGCTTCGATCAAGGTATGGAGTCCCTTGTAATAGCGCAGCACGCCGAGCGACAGGAAATAAGGTCGATCGACTAACGAGAGCCGCGCAAGCCGATCCGGTCCACACTGACGCGCAGCCTCGCTGCCGGCGTAATCGGCGATGCCCAACGGAATCACGCGCACGCGATCCGGCTGGACAACCGACGTCAGGATCGGGCTCGACTCCGCATACGCGGGCGACGTTGCAACCACCGCGGACATGGACCGCAACGTTCGGCGCATCAACGGGCCGTACGCGTATCCGAGAACGCGTTGCCGAATCACATCGGAGTGGTACGTCATGACCGCAGGCCGGTTCCTTGCGCCCGCGAGGCGAAGCAGATCGGCAAACGGCCACGGGAAATGAAAATGCAGAACGTCGGCCCAATCAGCCAGTTCGCGGTACTGACGAAAAGCATCAGGGCCGCCGAGATCGCAGGATGCCGGTGCCGCCCATGATTTCGAGCGGATTACCGTGCCTTCGTCGAACGCCAGTTGCCGTGGCTCAGGCGTGGGCGACAGCGTGAATATACGCGACTCCACCCCGTAGTCCCGCGCGGCGAGGCTGATCTGCCGGATCGCCTCCTGCAACCCACCAGGAGGATCCGGAAAGTACGTTCTGTAGATATGAAGCGCCTTCAACATTCGCTCTTAAGCTTCGTACATCCAGCGAAGCGTTTCTTCGAGCGAAATCGCCTTCAGCGGTCCAATCTGGCTCTGCAACTTTGCGTTGCTCCCGCGCAGATATTTCACTTCCCCGGCACGGACAAACGCCGGATTGACCTTCACGTCGATCCGATAGCCGGCAATGCGCTCGAGGATCGCGATCGCCTCGCGTAGCGTGACCGCTTCGCCGGAGCAAACGTTGAACACGTCACCAGACGGCGTCACATCGAGCAAGCGCGCGTAAGCATCGACCACGGTGCGGACGTCCGAGAAATCGCGCGCGACATCGAGATTGCCGAGTTCGATCTCCGTCGCGCGGCGCCTGAAATGATCGACGATCTTGGGCAAAAGAAAATTCACCGACTGGCCGACGCCCGTGTAATTGAACGGGCGCACGAACGTGATCGGCAAACGCGAAGTCCAGAGCCTCGCAAGGTACTCCATCGCAACCTTGCTGACCGCATAGTCATTGGCCGGCGCGGGCGCCACGGTCTCGACGAGCGGATCGACTGGCGTATTGCCGTAGACGTTGGCGCTGCTGGCCAGCAGAACCGCACGCGGCGCGCACCCGGAACCCGTCAGCGCTTCGAGCAGATTGCGCGTGCCGACCATGTTCGTCCGGTAGATGGCGTCCACGTCACCGTGCGCGACGAAGGCGATCGCCGCGAGGTGCACCACGTAATCGGGCTTCACCTCGCCGACCACCTTCGCGAGGGCATCGCGATCGAGCAGATCGCACTCGTGCGCCCCCCCTTGCGAGGGAGCCCCGACATGCACGATCCCGCTGACGTCATAGCCGCGCGCGCGCAGCAGGTCAGCGAGATATTGGCCCGTGAAACCACCAATGCCCGTGATCAGGACGCTCGGCATATCAGAATGACTTCCCTTGCTCGTTGCGACGCAGGTCCGCGGCCACCATCATCGCGCACAGTTCTTCGAGCGTCGTCTCAGGCTTCCAGCCGAGTTCGCGCGTCGCCTTTTCCGGATTGCCGATCAAAAGCTCCACTTCGGCCGGGCGGTAGAACTTCGGGTTGATGCGCACGAGCGTCTTGCCCGTCGCCTCGTCGATACCCGTCTCCTGCTCGGCCTCCCCCTTCCACGAAAGCTTGATGCCCGCTGCCTTGAAGGCCATGGTGACGAAGTCGCGAACCGTGACGGTGCGGTTCGTCGCGAGCACGTAGGTGTCGGGCTTGTCGGCCTGCAGCATGCGCCACATCCCTTCGACATATTCCTTCGCAAAGCCCCAGTCGCGCTTCGCGTCGAGATTGCCGAGTTCGAGGACGTCGAGCTTGCCGAGCTTGATCTTTGCCACCGAATCCGTGATTTTGCGCGTCACGAATTCACGGCCGCGCAGCGGCGACTCGTGGTTGAACAGAATGCCGCTGCACCCGAAGATGCCATACGACTCGCGATAATTGACGGTGATCCAGTGCGCGTACAGCTTCGCGACACCGTACGGGCTGCGCGGATAGAACGGCGTGCTTTCGACCTGGGGCACGGCCTGGACCTTGCCGAACATTTCCGACGTCGAGGCTTGATAGAAGCGAATGGCCGGGTTGACGACGCGGATCGCTTCGAGCAGGTTCAGCGGTCCGATGCCGGTGATCTCTGCCGTCGTGACGGGTTGATCGAACGACACGCCCACGAAGCTCTGCGCCGCGAGGTTGTAGACCTCGGTCGCGCCCGTCGTCTGCAACAGGCGGATGCTTGACGACAGGTCGGTCAGATCGTATTCGACGAGATGCAGATCCGGATGCTTCTCGATGCCGAGTTCTTCAATGCGCCAGAAATTGACCGAGCTGGTGCGGCGGTAAGTGCCGTAGACGCGATATCCCTTGCCGAGCAGCAGCTCCGCCAGATATGCAGCATCCTGACCCGTGATACCAGTAACGATCGCTATCTTTTCCATCTTTTGCTCACTGTTCGTTAAGTTTGCGCAGAACCGTTCGTGCGCAGTCATTCCATGTGCTTCCGCTGTAAGTCGTCCGGATAAGCTCGCTTTCGGAATCAAGCTTTGCGCGATCGGTCGACAGTTCGCGGATATGCCGAGCCCATTCGTCGGGCTTGAGCGGATGGGCAAACCGGACCAGGTCCGGTGCGATTTCCACCATGCTCGAAGTCGACGAGGCAATGCACTGCTTTCCATAGCGCAGGCTCTCGGCGATTGGCAGCCCCCAGCCTTCATACAAGGACGGAAACGCCGTGAACCGGCAATTCCGGTAAAGGTAGTCGAGTTCATAGTCTGAGACATCCGACATCACGACGAACTTTCCTTTTATGGCGGGGTCGTGCTGGCATTGAAACGCCAGCGAATTGTTCAACCAGCCATCACGCCCGACGATGACGAGTTTCGGTAGCTCCCGCTCGCCCGCATCGTGGAGCATCCGGTACGCGTTGAGCAGCACCACATGGTTCTTGCGCAACTCAAGCGTGCCGACCGAAAGAATAAAGCCGTCCAGACTGGCGAATTTCGCCGCCGACTCCGCGTCATGCCCTCCAGGGGGCGCTTCGAGTTCATCGCCGAGCCTGACGACCGCAATCTCTTTCGCGTCCGGCGCGACCCCGGTCCACCCGTAGACGTCCCGCCGCGTTGCCTCGGAGATCGCAAACGAAGACGTGACGAGATCCAGCGTCTCGCGCGTCCAGTTCCCCATGTAGTTCCCGTAGCCGTCCGCCTGCTCATAGTAATGAGGAAACAGCGTGGGAATCATGTCGTAGAACAGCTGGTAAAACCGGACACCTGACGTCAGCAGCCCGCGAATCACCGGGTTGTAGCACGCGAACGCCCAGTTCGCGCCGCACGAGAAAAGCTTGTCGCCCGACTGAAACGCTACCGGCTCGCCCGTTTCCCGCGTCCGCAGATCAAAGACCCGAAAGCCCTGCAGCTCCTCGTCCATCGAGACGAACACCGTCTCCGGCCTCAAGGAGCGGACGGACTGGGCCAGTTGCTCGACCGTGCGGGGAATACCGGTCGGCCGGCCCGTCCAGCGGGCCATCGTCGAGTAATCGAAAAACAATCGTCCCATATCAATCACCCGCTGCAAACCGACTGCTCAGCGCGCAGCCCGGCCAATACCTGCTCCGCACTCTGCTTCCAGGACGTCCCGCGATAACCTTCGGCGATGCGGGCCGTCTCGTTCGCCAACAGCACCGGATCCTGCGAAAGCACCTCGATTTGCCGCGCCCATTCCTCCACTTTCAACGGGTGCGCAAAGCGTGTCAGCGCCGGCGCGATCTCCGTCATGCTCGACGTCGCAGACGTGATGCACTGCTTGCCATAGCGCAGGCTTTCGGCAACCGGCAAACCCCAACCTTCGTAGAGAGCCGGATACAGCGTGAACATCGCATTCGCATAAAGATAGTCCAGCTCTGCATCGGAGACATCGGACATCACGACGATGCTATCCGCGATGACCGGGTCGTTTTCGATCTGAAACTTGATCGAATAATCGAGCCACCCCTGGCGGCCGACGATGACCAGCTTGGGGATATTGCTCTTCCCGTCGCTTGCCATCAGGCGATAGGCATTGACCAGCGCAATGTGGTTCTTGCGGCATTCGAGCGTGCCGACCGACAACACGAATTTGCCGAGCCCCGCAATGTCCGGGCGCGGCGTGATCGATCCAGCGGGTACGCGATGAATCTCGTCCCCCAGCCGGATCACGGAGATCACCGGTGCGGGCATGCCATTCCTCGCAGCGAATTCCTCGACGTCGCGCTTCGTATTCGCTGAAATCGCAAACGACGCGTCGGCAATCGACAAAATATCTCGCAGCCAGTCCCGGTAAATGTCCGGAAATCCCGGACCGAAACAATACGGGAATTTATCGGGAATCGTGTCATAGAACAGCACGGAGATCTTTGCGCCGGCATTTCGCACGCGCCGCAGACAATCGTTCAGCCCGGGAATATCCCACGAGGCGCCGGCGGAGAAGACGATATCGCCCGTCGTCGGCTCCACGCTTTCGCCGCCCGCTCCTGTAGAGGGATCGTAACGATGCAGCACCTGTTGCTCGGAGAAGTTCACGGGCACGACACTGCTGTCGAGTTGCTCAAGCGCATCACCGATCAGATGCATGACGCGGCTGATACCCGTCGGGTTGCCGGTCCATCTGGCGAGTGTTGTGTAATCGAAGTAAATCGTCATAATTCGGCCAATTATCCGGCAATCGCCCTTTTCGAAAAATAATTTTCAATTTTTCCGGGGAGATCGCTCAACAGATTCTCCCACTTGAGATCGCGCTCCGCGCCGGGCCGCGAGTACGCACTGCTCACCTGCACGGTACTCATGCCGCTTACCAGTTGAGCGGCCGTATCGAACAGGAAAATGCCCGGCTCGTTCATGTATTCCTCGAAGCCGCGGAACGCATACCGCGAACCGGCGATCGCTTTTCCAGACAGCAGTGCCTGCGCCGTCTTCAGATTGCTGCCACCGCCGCCCCAGACGGGCAATGCCACGCCCGTCGCAGCCGCGATGGCCGAGTTGATCGTGTCCGCTTCCGCGAGCCCCTGAATGCTCATATTCGGAAGATCTTTGGCGTCGAGCTGGTAGGTCGCAAGCAACCCTGGGCCGGCGTTGCCGAAGACCCACAGCCTCACTTCATCCTCCGGCAGATCATTGATGCCGCCCTTGACCAAAGCATGCAGCCCGTCGATGTTCGGCGGATGCCAGCTTCCGACGAAAACCCAGTTCCGTTTGTAATGCTTGAATTGCTGCTGCCAACGCGCCATGTCGGGTGCATCACCGGGGCCCTGATGCCCGTTCCGATAAAGCAGCACGTCAGTCTGCGGCGCGATTGTTTTCAGATAGTCGATATCGCTTTCCGTCACCGCCATCGAAAGATCCGCGCGCGCGGCGATTCCGTGCTCGATTTCCGCGACACGCAACAAATTGGCTTTCAGCTCCTCACCTTGAAAGATCGCTTCGTAAACGCCCTTCTTCAGGGCGTATTCGTTGTTTTGCGAACTGTAAATGACGAAAGCATCTGCGCGGACGACGCGTTCCCGGAGCATTTCCTCGACGAGGGGCCACATGAAAGGCTGCTCGAGCATCAGGATATCCGGCTCGAATGCCTTCACCGTATCCAGCACGCGGGCCTTCAGTTCAGGCCGCGTGTCGAGATACGTATTGATGCCCCAGTCGGCCAGATAGCCATTCTTGAGGACCTGCATACACGAATCTTGGTTGAGGCACGCGTTGAAGCCCTGCAGCGAATCGTCGGCGCCTAGCGTGAATGTAAGCGTCTCGACCGTGAACCTCGACCGGAGCGACTTCCTGATATGAAATGACCGCAACTTCCCGCCATGATCCGGGTGGTCAATGGGGTAGGTGGTAATTTGAAGAATTCTCGCGCGCATGATTTACACCCGGTTCGCAACCAAAACCAACCAAAACAATATTCGACCAATGTGGCCTGTCGCATTGACGCGCGACAGGCCTTCCTTCAAGGTATTGATCAATTTTCCAGGTTACTCAGCAAGTGGGCACGAAGTTGCCCAAAGCTCTGGTCCGAGTCTTTCCAGTAAGCCATCGCATCGGCGTCCGCATTCCGGCCGAGAATCATCCGGTACGCCAGATTGATGGTCTCCGGGGTCAACGCACTGCCCGGACTCAGCATTGAACCAGTGAGTTCGTCCCTCAGACTGGCGATAGTCGGACAGCGCGCCTGCCAGAACTTGACGGTTTCGCCGCTATCCACCTCCCGGTCGAGGAGTACGCGGTACGTCCATCGGACCGCTTCAGCGCTGAGCGGCCTTTCGGCGTTTCTCAGCTCGCCCTGAAGCGCCACGCTGAGTTCCGGAATCGAGGGGCATCGTTCGACCCAATGTTGCGCAGCCTCGACGGACTCGAGTTCACGCCCGAAAATCATGCGATAGCCCCAGGCGACAGACGCCAGCGACGTGCGCTGCTTGAACGGCGGCACGCCCAGCTTGTACATCGGCGCCACTTCGCGAATCAACGCTGAAAGCTCCGCCGCCGATTCGGCCCACGTCGCAAACCCGGGATCGTGCCTCGCCACGGCCGCACGATCAGCGTGGCCGCAAACGAGATCGGCGAGTTCTCCCGGCCGACTGATGTCGAAGTAGACGGGGTAGCTCCCGGCGAACTCGCCGAAGACCGGCAACCGGTTTGCGTAGACGGGCCGGCCATACGTCAGGGCTTCCGCGAGCGGCAAACCGTAGCCCTCCGCATGCGACGCACAGATGACAGCAGACGCGTGTGCGTAGAGCGCCTTTAACTCATCGTCGCACACGTTCGAGCGCCAGGACAGCGGCCTGCCCTGTGCGAGCAGTGCGTCTATTCGAGCGACAATCGCGTCGGCCCCGGCACCAACCTTGCCCACCAGCACGAGCGGCATGGCGTTACCCCGATCCCACACGGTCTCGAACTCATCGAGCAGACGCATGATGCCCTTTCGCGGTTCCAACGTACCGACGGCAAGCATGTACTCACCGGACGACACGTCACGCTCAACGGATTGACTCTCCGCCTGGCCGGGCCGCAACCCGGGCGCCAACGTGAACACGCCGGTGTGAGGCACCGCTTTGCCGCTAAAGTGCGTGTCCAGATAGTGCGTCAGCTCGGCTCGCGTCGAACGGGAAATGCAAGGCAGAAGATCCGCATGCTTGATCACGCTATCAAGCGACGTCCGGAATCCCTCAATGTCGTCCGGCGAGAAAAACTGCGGCGACGTAAGCGGAATCAGGTCATAGATCACATTCACGATCGTCGTGCCGCGTCCGTGAATGAACGGCAACCACTCCGTCATGCCCATCGTCCAGAACGCGTCGGCGCACAGATAGATGTCACGGAATCCGAACGAAATTTTCGGGCTTGCCGGATCTGCACGTCCTTCGTCCGCCATTCTCAGCGCATCGTCCAGATGGTAGTACCAGTCGAACTGATGGCAGATCGGCACAAACTCGATCCCAAGTTCGCGTTCGAACACTTCTTTCTGCGCGAGGAGGCCACGCACGACGCGCTGAACCCCCGTATTCAGATCACTGCGGATCGTGGAAGTGCAGTCGAAATAGAGTTTGGGATCGTCAGTCATGGTCGTCAAGGTACGGCTACGCGGCCAGCCACTTCAAGTTCGTGCTGGTAGACATTGCGAAGGTCGTTCACGACCGTTCGCCACTGGAAACGCTGTTCGATCCGGCGTTTGAGACCAGGATCGGCAGGCGACTGCAATGCGCGGCCGATCGCGTCCGCGATCGACTGCGTCGATTCAGGCGAAACATATTCGGCCAGTTCACCGAAATATTCGGTCGTCGACCCGACGTTCGTGATCACCACCTTTGCGCCGGTCGCGGCGGCTTCGAGTGCGGCAATGCTCGGCGTTTCGAGCGTGCTCGGCATGACGAACGCCTCGCACCCCGCATACGCGGAACGCAGGAGCGTCGACCCGTACGACAGTTCGCCAACGAACACGAGCTGGTCGCCCGCAAGCCTCATGCACTCTTCGCGATACGCTTCGTCTCTCGCCAGTCCAACGACGACCAGCTTCAATTCGGGGAACTGCTTCATCGCCTCGACGAGCCGCAACTGGTTCTTGCGGTGCTCGATATTTGCGACGTTCAGCAGATATCGCTGATTCACGAGGCCGTATCGCGACTCGAACTCGCTTCCATCGACGGACTGGAGGAACACATCCTCGACACCGTTGTAGACGACGGAAAAGCGCTCAAGCGGCAATTCGTAAACGCCGGCGAGGCTTGCCGCCTCGAGAGACGAATTGACGACCACCCGGTCCGCGATCGACAGCAGGCGCTTTATCTCGTCGTGCGGATACCAGTATTTCGTTTCGTCGGTGACCCACAGATTGGGGCTGATCACCAGCCGCAAACCCTGCTTTTTCGCGTGATCGCACAACTGATACGAGCCCGGCATGACCGAGAAGAAATGAAAGACGTCATGCTCGCGGAACCTGGGGTTCCATTGATCGAAAAGATTGACGGTGACGCCCAGCGCGCGCAGATGCTCATAGTAGGCGCACAACTGGCGCTCGCCTCCTCCGGGGCAATCGAATGACCAGGGATAGCTGCCGATCAGAACTCTCAAGATTCCCCACCCGCTACAAATAGCTGTCGAAACACGCGTGCAACCCGCTGCGCCATCATTGCTGATTCCAGACCGTATGCATCAACCAGTCGCGGCCGGTAACGCCAGACGCCTCTTCCGACAACAAAAAGGCGACGAGATTGGCCACTTCCACCGGCGTGTTGAACCGCTTCAGCTCCAGGGGCGCACACGTCTCCTGATAGAACTGATCCGAACCCACGCCAAGCTCGGCCGCCATCCTGTCGACATCCTTGAACGACATTTCGGTCCCGACCCAGCCGGGGCAAACGGCGTTGACGGTCACGCCTTCGGCTCCGAGCTCCTTCGCCCAGCATTTTGTCATACCAATCAGGCCGAACTTGGAGGCGCAATAAGCGGAGTAACCGGCGCGGCCTTCCTGGCCAAGCTGCGACGAAATATTGACGATTCGTCCGGGGCGGCTCAGGTGCGGCAGCAGTCCTCTCGTCAAGAAGTAGGGGCCGTTGAGATTCGTGGCCAGCACGTCGTCGAGCGGATCGTCGCCTTCATCGAGCAGGCCAAACGTCTTGCAGATACCCGCATTGTTGACAAGGCCCCAGAGCTTGTCGCCCCAACCCATGGTAAATCGGCTGATCCCGGCGCGACTCGCGAGATCGACCGCGAAAACATTCGCACCGGATGCCTTGACGAAGTCCGCGTTGCGCAGCGCCTCGGCCGACGCCTCCTGGCTTACGAGAAGGTCGAGCTGGTAGTCACGATCCGCCAGCACCTCGGCGATCGCGCGCCCAATGCCGCGACTCGCCCCCGTCACGATTACACGCTTGCGCATTGGCCAACACTCCAGAAAGATTCGGTGCCGCGCATTCTGCCGACGGCTGCCATCAACTGCCTGGCGGAGTCGGACCACGACAGCACCTCCATGCCTTCGGGCAGCATGCGCTGCCCGGACTCGCGGCGCGCGAGCCAGTCGGCAAGCAGCGAACTCAAATCGTCGCTGGTCGTGCCCGTGAAATACGTCGCTGCATCGCGACAGATCTCGCGGAAAACCGGGATTTCACGCGCGATCAAAGGCAGCCTGAAATGTGCCGCTTCAACGAGCGGCAGGCCAAAACCCTCGGCCGATGATAGCGCGAGCAATGCCGACGAAGCCATGTAGACCTCGCGCAGGTATTCGTCGCTGATGCCGTCGAGCCAGAACAGACGCTTGTCGAGATACGGATGCCGTTTGATACGCTCGATCAGGCGTTCGATCTTCCAGCCGGCCCGCCCGACAAACACGAGGTTGATGTCGTCGCGCCCTTGCGCCCAAAGCTTCTCGATGCTGTCGAGCGCCAGTTCGTGCCCCTTTCGCGGTTCAAGCGTGCCGACCATGAGAAAGGTCGTCGACAATCTGAGGCGCTGCAGCACCTGCGGCGCCTCCGGCGGAAGACCCCGCGTCGGAACGCTCTCGGTGATATCGGACCCGAGGTGAAAGTAATCGAGCTTCGGAGCGTCCTTGCGCACAGGCGGAAGCCGCTCCAGCCACGCGATAACGTCGCGCCGGACAGAGTCCGAAATGCAGATCAGCCCGTCGCTTTCTTCGCTGACACAATCGAACCAGTAATTGAACAGCTTGAGGTAGTCGTTGCCTTCGAACCAGGCATTGGTTCCCTTGAACCATTCGGGATACAGCAGCGGAATCAGGTCATACACGACGAAAAACACGCCGACACCGCTCTTGCGGAAACGAACGAGTTCCTGACGCAGCGCCGGTGTGATGTTGTACGCGAGATCGACGCTGAGAAAAATATCGCCCGGTGCCGGCTCGATCGCGATTTCGGCGGCCGAATCGAGCTGGCCTGCGAGCTGACGCTCCGCAAGCGCGCTCGCGGTCATGAAGTGCCCTTTCGCCCCGTCCCCGCGTACCGGGACAACCTTCCACTCCGATGGCACTCCTCGGCGCAATGCTTGAAGAAGAGCACGCGTGACGCGTTGAATGCCGGTACCCTTGTCGAATCCGGCAAGCTCGGTCACATCGAAAAACAGACGGTGGCGCATGAACGTGAATTTCTAGATAAACGAACACCGCCGCTCGAATTGAGCGGTGGCTCGATCTCGGAGTGCCCGGGCTAACGAACTGCCGTAGCGTACTTCAGGCAGTCGTACTGGCAACGACGGTCACCGCGAACCGCCAGTCAACTCACACGCAAGGCATCGCGTTGACCTTGGTGGCGGTTCCTTTCGATCGCTTCGAAAACTACCGATTGCTCGATGTAATGGCCGAAATTGCCATTGTTGGTCGGCGCCATGACGCCGGCCGTGCGCACCAGACCCATGTAGGCTTTGCCGCTCAGGAAGTGCTTGTCATAGCGGATCTTCTCCCACAAATCGGACAGGGAAAACGCTTCCGGCACCGTGGTCGGCAGGCCGACGCGGCGAAACACGTCATAGTGCATCGCCACGGTCTCTTCATCGGACAGTCCAAGTAACAGCGCAACCTCTGCGGAAACGCACATGCCGATCGCAATCGCCTCTCCGTGGTAGACCTCACCCTCGGAGAGATGCTCGACGGCATGACCGATGGCGTGACCATATTGCTTGAGCGTCTCGTCGTAGTCCGAATCGAGGTCACCGCTCATCACTTCGAGTTTCAGCGTGATCGACCGCATCACGACTTCGGTCAGAAAATCCGGATCGACGAGATGCTCGCTGTTCGAGCAGATGTACTTCAGGAACTGCGTGTCCTGGCAAATGGCATGCTTGATGGCTTCGGAGAGACCATCCCTGATGAGCCGGACGTCGAGCGTGCGCAGCACCAGCGGATCGACGACGATCCTCGATGCCGGGTAATAGCTGCCGATCAGGTTCTTGCCGTGATCGAAATTGATCGCCTGCTTGAAGTCGATCGCCGCATCGACCTGCGACAACAGGCTGGTCGGAAAATGGACGAGACCAATGCCACGATACAGCGTGGAAGCGAGGAAGCCCGCGAGGTTGTTCACCACGCCGCCGCCGAGGCTGAAGATAACCGAGTACTTGTCGAACCCGTAATCCAGCGCCTTTTCGACGAGCTGCGAGTACCACTTGAAGCTCTTCGAACTTTCGCTCGCCGGCACGACCAACGTACGCACCGAACGGCCTGAGCGTTCAATGCATTCGAGCACGCGGCGCAGATAGAGTTTCTCGACGTTTTTGTCCGTAACCAGCAGGTGCTTCGACTCCTTGCGGATGTGGTCGAAGATACCCATCGAATCGAGATGGCGAAGCGCATCCTTCTTGACGATGACCTCGCTTTCCAGCTTGCGATCAGCGTGGAAATGGAAGCGCTGAGGTACTGTATGGTCGCTCATATATTTCCAGAAAGTCGACTTGAAGTGTCGCGTACAGGCCCGATTCGCATCAGGACCGCACGCGCAGTACGCGAACCAGCGGCTCAAGGCACTGCGGCATCAAATACTGGTTATGGACATTGCGCTGCAACTGCGGCGAGACCGGCGTCTCGAGCGCGGCCTTCACGCCGTTCTGTATCGACGCGGGCGACAGCGGATCCACCTGATGGACAAATTCGCCAAAATGCTCCTGCGTCCACGGTCCCGCAGACAGGACCATCGGCACGCGCGACAGCGCGGCCTCGAAGGCGGAAAAACCAGCGGGCTCGAACGACACTTCGATAAACGCCTTACACCCACGCAGCGCCGAGCGCAGGATTTCCGACTTGGGCTGAAGGTAGGGCAGGAACTTGAAGTGAGAAGGCGCGGCCTTTACGCACGCCTCGTAGTAGGCGCGATCGCGATAGTCGCCGACGAACACGAGGGGAATCGGCGAGTCACGCAGCGCGTGAATCGCAGCCAGCTGGTTCTTCCGCTCCTCGATAATACCGACCGACAGCAGATAGTCTTCGAGCTTGTAGGTCTCCTTGAACAGCTTGCCGTCGACCAGCTCCTCGAAACACGAGTCTGCGCCCCAGCGGCAGTACGCTACCTTGGCTTCGCTCAGCGCAACATAACCGGCGACGTTCTCGTACTCCGCTCTCGACTTGAACACCACCACGTCGGCGAGGTCGAAAAATGCCTCGAGGGAGGCGACCTCATGTCCGGTTGGCGCTTTCGACCACCACACGGCCGGCATCAGCACGAGTTTCTTGCCCGCGGCCTTGACCTCACGAACAAACTCCATACCCGTCGGCACCACCGAGTAATGCAGCACGACGTCGTACCGGTTCAGCGGCTGGCATCCCGGTCCGTAAATATCCGCGCGAACACCGAGTTGCCTCAGATTCGACATCAGATCGACCAGCTCCAGCTCGCCCCCGCCCCGGTGCAGGAATGCCGCGGGGTAGGTCGTAATCAGTACTCGCGAATCGCTCATTCAAAACTCCAGTTTATGTTCGGACGCAAGTGACTGCATCCGTTCCCGACCGGGCCGCTGCAACACGTGATCCAACATTTTAGCGGTTCGTGCTTCCCAGGTATTGTCGCCAACACCGGTCCGCGCCTCCTCCACCGTCAGCTTGCCGCGGCGCAATTGTCTTTCGATTGCCTCGACGAACCGCTCGGGCGTATCGCCGACTTCGAGGGCATCGCGCCGCTCCCGGGTGAAATCCAGAGGCGTCGAAACCACTGGCAAACCGGCAGCAAGGTACTCGAAATACTTCATCGGAAACATCGAGCGCGTGTAGTCGTTCAGCAGCGTCGGCAGCAGTCCCACATCCATGCCGCGCAGAAAGTCCGGAAGCGCTTCGTAGTGCCGATAACCCAGAAAATGCACATTCGGCAATCGCTTCAACTGGGCAGCCAGTTCGCTTCGTTGTCCTTCCCGCTCCTCGCCGATGAAAATCCACTGCCAGTCCGGCCGGGCCTTGGCCGCGCTGAAGACCAGGGCGAAGTCGACCTTGAAGTCCGACAAAACACCGTGGTACACGAGGCGCGGCCCGGGAATTGCCGCCACCTCGGGCGGAAGCAGCGCGGACTCCATCGCACGACCAAAGTGCACTGAATCGACCACATTCGCAAAGTAATGCGAATTCCGATTAAAACGCACGCATTTATCACGCAATGCAACAGAGGTCGTGAATACCGCATCGCAGCGGACGAGCAGGTCCTGCTCCGCCCGATTGAAAGCAGGAACGTCGACGCCCGGAATGGCGGCAAGATCGTCCACGCAGTGATACGCCAACGCTCTGCAATCCAGATCGCGCACGGCGTGTAGCATGAACGGATGGTAGCTCCATATGATCGGGCGATCAAACGCATGACGGCGTACGAACCGGCCTATGCTCCAGCGCAGCAACGACTGGTTGAACCCGTTCACCAGCGGCCAATGGTGCTTTGCCGGGATCATGAGCGGCGACAACACCCAGACGTTGGGCGCCCTGAGCCGCGGCGCGATAAAGTTCGTGCGCAGTCCCTGCCAAAGCCGGCGCCAGATCCGTTTCCAGTCCCGCCCGCTCGCCACTTTGGGCGCGCGCAATCCAACGCTCTCTACGTACAAGACACGCCAGCCGCTCTGTGCCAGCACTCTCGCCGTGTGCTGCTTGTTGGTCCAGTACGGCTCATCCCAGTCAGCCGTGGAGAAGAGCACACAGTCTCCACGCAGGCTTGTCCCCTGCTCGCTGTTACCCACTGAACACCTCCACGGGCCGCTCAAGCAGGCTGGCAACGATACGCTGCGACGCACGACCATCGCCATAGGGATTCGGACGTGCTCGCAGTTCTTCACGTCGACCGGCGTCGTCGAGCCATGACGCAGCGATACTCTCGATCCGGTCGGGCTGCTGACCTGCCAGCGAGGCGAAACCCGCCTCCACACCCTCTCCACGCTCGGTGTGATTACGCATCACCACTACCGGGACGCCGAAGCTCGGCGCCTCCTCCTGGATGCCTCCCGAATCGCTGATGACGAGCACACTGCGGCTGATCAGATACAGGCTGGACGGATAGTCCACGGGTTCGATCAGCTCAAGGTTGCGAATGCCCGTCAATTCACGCATGACGGGCTCCCGAACCGCAGGGTTGAGATGAACCGGAAAGACCCATTGATACTGCTCATACCTTTCGCACAGACGCCGCAAAACCCGGCAAATGCCAAGCAGCGCTTCACCGAAATTCTCCCGGCGATGGCACGTCACCAATACGAACGGACGCGTGCCGTCATACGTCGACGGCAAACGCAACGTTGCCGGCGCATCGAGCCACTCGTGCTTCGTAAGAGCAATGGCGTCGACGACTGTGTTGCCCGTCACGACGATGGTCGAGGGGTCCACGCCCTCGCGAACCAGGTTCTGGCGGGCCGACTGCGTCGGTGCAAAGTGCCGCCTCGCGATCCGACCGAGCAAGCTGCGATTTGCCTCCTCCGGAAACGGGCTGGCGAGATTTCCTGTACGCAGCCCCGCTTCGACGTGGCCAACCGGAATGCCGCGATGGAACGCGGCCAGACCAGCGCAAAGCGCCGTCGTCGTGTCGCCCTGGACGAGTACCCAGTCCGGGCGCTCGCGTGCGAGCACGCTGTCCATCTCGGTCAGTATGCGCGCCGAGAGAATGTTGAGCGATTGCCCGGGACTCATCGTATCGACGCCAATGTCCGGCTCGATGCCGAAATACGCAAGCGCCTGAACCAGCATCTCGCGATGCTGGCCGCTCGTGCAAACCACGACTTCCGCTTCGCTCCGCAATGCAGCAATGACGGGAGCCAGCTTGATCACTTCGGGGCGCGTGCCCATGATGACCATCACCTTCATTGCAGCCGCCCGCCATCGGACACGTTGACACATTCCCCACGATACTCGACCGCGAGCGGAAGGGATTGTTCAATGCGCCACATTGGCTTCACGAGGAAGCCGTCGCCATCCTCGACGACATCATGCAGTGACTTCGCGAGGAGAAAATCCATCGCGACTTCCTCGTTGACAAAGAGCGGCCGGCTGGTTCGGGTGCGAATGAAGGAGATAAATTCTTCATGTGCCGCGATGCGTTCGGTTTCGGTACGCCAGCCGTATTGATAGCGCTCCGAAAACGGGTGGTCGAGATAGCCGAATAGCGACTTCGTTTCATACGCGACGTCGAATGCCGCCTTGAAAACAGCAAGCGGATCGCCCTCGGCCAGCATGCAATCGCCATGGAGCATGCATTGCTGGCTGTGGCCGACAAACCCGGAGGGCATATCCGCCAACATGCCGCCGCGTGCGAGCAGAAACTCCGGATCGTTGCGGATGATCCCACCGATGCACCCCGCATAGCCCGCATCCGCCAGACCTTCGAGTGCGTAGTGCGGCGTCTGATGAAACGGAGATACCGCGTACCGTACCGGCCGCGACACGACGGATTCGATGAGACGCGCAGACTCGGTGCCCTCCCAGAGTGCCGCTGCGTAGCTCCCGCCCCAGTCAGGCGCATGGGTCGCCGTATGCGAGAGGATGGCCGCGTCCGGATCGGCGGCCAGCTCCTTGAGAAGCGCGTGGTTGGCCTGATTGCCCAGATTGGCGGTATGTACGGCCAGCGAGAATGGCACGCCCAGCCGGCGATACGTATCGCGAAGCAAACGGGCTGATTCGATATCCTCATCGCAATCCAGTCGCGACGTAATCACGGCGTCATAGCCCCACGGGATCTCGCTCAGGACCGGCTGGCAATACAGCTCGCGCGCGCGATATCCCGAGAGAAAATTCTCGACCACTCGCCATTCAAACGAGTCACAAGGACCGACCGCGCGATTGAACCACAGCACGCTCGACGCGGCGTCGTTCCAAAACGCCGCATACGCGAAGCGATGCTCTTCGTCGATCGTCACCGCCGCGAGCAGGGCGGCTTCGGGAACGTTGACCGGCTCGCCGGCTGACCAGATGGACCCATCGGCGCGAATCGCGCCAAACCCCAGGTTGTTCCATTCATCCGTAAAGTCGAAGCGCTCGAAAGGGCGCTTCCATTCCCGCGCACCGAGTGCGGTGACAAGCGGCGTATAGCGGACAGCCGCACGGCTCTCGCTCGTGCTTCCGCTCGCGGCCGGCGCGCAACGCGCGGCTTCGGCCATTTCGCCGATCTCGCCCACTGCCTTGCAATTCAGGTGCGATGCGAGCGCGTGCGGTATCCGGCCGAATACGATCAGCTTGCGGCCCGCTTGCGCGAGCCAGTCGATCAGGACGCCTGCGAATTCATCGGGCACGTTCACCGCCACGAGGACGGACAGCGGGCACGCTTTCAGGCTGTTGCGCGTTACCGCGACGACCTGTCCCACACCAACCGAGCGGCGCAACGCAGCCTGCACCAGCCGCGCGGCGACTGCCGCGGATCCCGAGGAGAGAACGCCAATCACGCAGTCACCACATGGCGGAATTTGGCGCGGCGACCCACGCGCGTGAGCGCCTCGTGACCGACGTACTCGATCGCAAACGCATCGCCCCAGTAGTGGTGCAGCTTGTTCGTCGTATCGTTCTCGTTGGCCCAAGGCTCGAGCACGATACGCAGCGTGGGAGGCGCCGAACGCATATCGATCTGAAACTCCTGAATCCCGCCGACGCGGTGATCAAGCATGTCCTGAATGTGGTGCGTCGGGTGGATGACACCATTGATCGGCACGACATCGTGAATACGGCCAACCACGTCGGTCAGGAATAGCCCGTCCTCGCGCTCTTCCACGCGCGCGCGATCACCCGTCGTATAGCGAATGAGCGGCATCAGCCGGTTTCGAAAGCCGGTCAGCACGAGCTCGGCGGCACCATCGACATTCTGTGCGTCCACACGCTGCTCGGGCCAGCCCTCCGAATCAAGAATCTGGAATCCGTGCTCGTGGCCGTCGAGTTCGTAGGCCATCACGCCCAATTCCGCCAGCCCGTAACGATCGATCACGCGGCAACCCAGTGCACGCTCGATGACTTCGCGCTGATGCGCTTCGAGCAGTTCACCGCTCGATTCGAACACCTCGAATGCCTTGCCGCTGCCGTACTGACGCTCGATGTAGCAAGCCAGCGCATACATCGTGGACGGATGGCCATGCGCGAGGTACGGCTGGCGGTGCTTCAGCGTGCGCCACATTTCCTCGAGACCGGCGTCGTCGATGCGGTCGAAGAAAATGTTGCTGCGATTCATCGCGAAGCACTTGAAATCCTCTCGCGACGGCCACTGTGGCACGACCTCGCCGGGAAAGCGACAGGCGAAATGGAGTTCGGAGCGATAGCCGTGTTTGCCGATCCGGCGGCGCGCGTAAAGCGTTACAGCAGACGAATAGTCGGCGGCGTCCTGATCGTAGAAGATCGTGCACGACAACCCGGTCGAACCTCCGGTCTTGCATGCGTGATGCCTGCCTTCATCAAGCGGACGCGAAAAGAGCCGCGCACCTTGCTCGCGGATGATGTCCTTCGTCAGAAACGGCAGTTCCTCGAGGTAACGCGGATCCTGACCGGCCTTTAGCGGATCGAAATGCGTCGCGCGAAACAGGTCACGGTAGTACGGCACGTGCTCGCCCGCGAACTGCAGAATCGACGTCAACCGCTCGAGTGCAATCTTGCGCCGTTGCCGGAAAGGCTGCGCATAGTAGCGACCCAGTTCCGCCACCTTCGGACGTACGCTGCGCTGTTCGCGGCTCTCCGCGATCGGATAGGCAACGTAGGCCCCAGCCATTCCCTTGAGCAGGCGAAAGGGCTGGTGGCGGAAAATGGCTTCGCCGTAGCGAAGCAGCGGATGATCAGCGCGGATCGAATACATGCCCTTTTCTAGCCCTGTTGAGGATGCCTCGGAAATGGCAGACGACTGCCGTCAATTTGCCCCCCGGTGCGGACCGGAGGGCGGCCCAAACGCGACTGGGCGCTAGGCTGCGGCGGCTTCAGGCGGAGTGGGTGCGCCCAGCCCGTCGTTCAACTCGTTGCGTAACGTTTGCGCTTCGGAAACGACCGGCTCGTCGGAGACGATCCTTCCATGCTCCAGGCCGATCTTGCGGGTGCAAACGCGTTGGACCAGCTCCGGCTCATGACTCGCAATCACGACGATCGACGCGTTGCCGACGAGCGTCTCAAGACGCTGCGCGGCCTTCGCCCTGAAATCCGCGTCGCCTACGCTCAGCCATTCGTCCATGATCAGAATATCCGCCTCGATGCTCGTCGACATCGAGAACGCGAGCCGAAGCATCATCCCGCTGGAGTACGTACGCACGGGCAGATTCAGATAGTCGCCGAGTTCGCTGAAATCCGCGATCTCGTCAATCTTGTCACGAATTCGTGCAGGCTTCAGACCGTCAAGAATGCCGCGCAGATAGATGTTTTCAAACCCGGTTGCGTCCGGGTCGAGGCCCATCGACAGATCGAGCAGCGAAGCAATTCGTCCACGGACCCGCAGTTTGCCGCGCACCGGCTCGTACACGCCGGTCAGCGTTCGCAGAAGCGTGGTCTTGCCCGAGCCGTTGTGACCCACGAGCCCGATACGCTCACCATCCGAAAAACGAAAGCTCAATTCGTCGAGTGCCCGCACGACCGTATGCCGACCGGCATCCTGACCGATACGGCCACCCGTCGTCAGATTCAGGACCGCCTTCTTCAGCGACCGATGCGAGTTCTCGTAGATCGGGAATTCAACGACGATTCCCTCCGCAGCAATGGACGTACTCATGATCTTGTCAAAGCCAGTACGGAACCCGGTTACGCGTGCGCCGCATCAGGAAATGCGCGAACGCGAACCCCACAACCAGCAGGCCGATCGACCACACCCAGGACTGCCATTGCGGCGCGTGCCCCATTACCGGTGCGCGCACGAGTTCAATCAGGTGATAAAGCGGGTTATATTCCGCAACCCATCCGCGCGACTTCAACACCGTCGGCGACCACATGACCGGTGTGAAAAAGAACGCAACCTGGATGAGATTGGACACGATCGGCTGGATGTCGCGAAAACGCGCGCACAGCACGCCGAGCACCACGCTAAGCCATACACCCTGCAAAAACAGAAGCACCAGCGAAAACGGCACGAGCAGGAAATCGATGCTCGGGCTACGCCCCAGAAAAACCAGCAGCAGAACCACCACCGGCAAGCTGTGCAGCAGAATCACGAAGTTGCGCCAAACGATCCGGCAGACATGCACCGTCAACGGTATGCGAATCTGCTTGATCAGATAGGCCGCCCCGATGAATGCATTACACCCTTCGTTGGCCACTGTCGACAGGAATCCCCACACAACCAGCCCAATCGCGAGAAAGGGAAGGTAGTCGTGGATATCCTGATGGAGCAACTCTGAATAAAGCGCACCGAGCACGACGACCATGATTGCCGTGCTCAACGTGAACCAGAACGGCCCGAGCACCGAGCGGCGGTAGCGCTGCCGGATATCGTGCCAGCCGAGCGTGCCCCATACGCGCACGGCGCCGAGGCCCGCGATGAGGTCGTCGCTGCCGTCGTGGCTCGACAGGTCCACCTTGTCGCGATCGATTACAACGCCGCTCGTCATCATGCTCGCCCGTAAACGTCTTCGAACCGCACGATATCGTCTTCGCCGAGGTATTCGCCGCTTTGCACTTCGATCATCACGAGACCGATCACGCCGGGGTTTTCGAGGCGATGCTTATGGCCCGCCGGAATATACGTCGACTCATTTGTTCCGACGAAAAATTCACGTTCGCCGTTGATCACCTTGGCCATGCCGCTCACGACGATCCAGTGCTCGTTGCGGTGATGATGCATCTGCAGGCTGAGGCTCGCGCCGGGTTTCACCTCGATGCGCTTGATCTTGAAGCGGTCGCCCTCCTCAAGAACCGTGTAGGTACCCCACGGGCGATGCACGGTGCGATGAAACTTGTGTGCCTCGTGACCACGAGCCTTCAGTTCAGAGTAGATATGTTTGACGTCCTGCGCGCGATTGCGATCCGCGACGAGCAACGCGTCGGGTGTATCGATCACAATGAGATTCTCGACACCGACAGCGCCGATCAAGCGATCGTGACTCACGAAATAGCAGTTGTCGACATCATGCAGGAGCGCGTCGCCTTCCACGCGATTGCCGTGACTATCCGGATGGCACAGCTCGCTCAGCGCAATCCACGATCCGATGTCACTCCAGCCGATGGCGCACGGCACGACTGCCGCCTCGGTGCACTTTTCCATGACCGCATAATCGATCGAGATGTCCGGCACCATGCCGAAGCTCTTCGGTGCAAGCTGAACCTGCGCCCAGCCATTCCCCTCCGACGTCCGCGACTCGCGCAAGCAGGCTTCCGTGGTGCTCAGGACATCGGGACAATGCCGATCGAGTTCCCGCAGGATCGTCCCGGCCGTGAAGCAGAACATGCCCGAATTCCAGAGGAACCGCTGCGATGCAACGTACTCACGCGCTTGCTCGAGCGACGGCTTTTCGACGAAGCGCAGCACCTTGTCGCCCTCGGCCTCGATATAGCCGAAGCCCGTCTGCGGCGCATCCGGGCGAATGCCGAAGGTGACGATTTTCCCGCCTTGCGCGAGCGCCTCGGCCCTCTTGACCGCTTCGGCAAACGCATCCTGATCGCTAATCAGATGGTCGGCTGCCAGCACGAGCATCGTCGTGTCCGGTCCGCTGGCTTTCGCGACATGGAGCGCCGCCGCAGCAATGGCGGCAGCGGTATTGCGCCCGAACGGCTCGCAAATGAACGACATCGCGACGCCACGCTCGTTGACTTCGCGGAACTCGTCCTCGGTCTTGAAAAACAGGTCGCGATTGGTAACCGTAAGGATTTCTTTGACGCCATCAAGCGCAGACGCCCGCAGAAAGGCCTTTTGCAGAAGGCTCTGCCCATCGGCCAGGCGGATAAAGGGCTTCGGATGCGACTCGCGCGATACCGGCCACAACCGGGCGCCGGCGCCACCACACAGAATAATAGGGATCAAACTCACGTGTTCCTCTCTCGAGACGCCCTGCCCTCTCCAGAAGACGCTACCGCCGTCTGAGCCAGTACAGTTCTACACCCGCAGTTCTGCTTCGTCCAATGCACTTAAACCCGCTGGATCAGAAGCCGCGAAGTTGGCAGCCAGAGCGACCGACCAAGTTTTTTGATGCTCGCATTTTATCCACACTTCGCCAGTACGGCCAAAGCGAATTGCTACAAATTGCAAACACATTTGATACGCTTGCCGTTTCGGATGCGAGTGCACGGTTCGTCTTGCAAACAGTGCTCTTCGCACACGATACATCTCGATATGCAGGCTCACGAACCAGTGAAAATCACCTGCCATCGGGCCGATGCGTCGAGAACGGCGCATCCCCCTGACAAAAGGCAGTCAACGTTTCCACACACCTGACTGCAAGCTGTCAGCACAGTATCAATTGCTTTCAGCAAAGCCCGCTCTGTGCATTCAAGCGACCGGACACGAACGTGTGATGTGGCGATTGGGAGAGCTGCATAATCGCCGCAAAACACGCGACGCATGATACTCGCGTCGGCTTCGCAGCGACCAGATCGGGCCAGGATCTGTCACGCGCAGACGACGTAAATAGGTCGCCTGGCTCGATGAATCGACATCCTGAGTGTTGGCACATGCAACGAAGCAGCATGCGAAACCACATGCACTGCCTCATGAGAATCGACATCAGCAGTCCTTGCTTCCGCTTACGCATGTCTGCATCGCACAGCCACAGGTGCGCTTGCGAGCCAGCAATTCCTGCTGTCGCGTCGGCTATTGATTGCCGATACCCTCGATACACTGGATCAGCGCCTCATCCCACTCAGGCGCACGCAACCCAAACGTCTCCGCCAGCTTGTCGCAACACAATCTCGAATTCGCAGGTCGGCGTGCCGGGGTGACATACTCGCTGCCCGGGATTGGCTTGACGACCGTCGCTCCGTAATTCGCCGCATCGAATATCGCTCGTGCGAAGCCGTACCAGGACGTGGATCCCGCAGCCGTGAGGTGATACACGCCAGAACGCGCACGCCACCAGCTGGGATCGGTGTCCCGCGCGCAGTACCGCGCCGCAATGTGCGCGGTGAGTGAAGCGATCGTTCTGCTCCACGTTGGCGCCCCAAACTGATCGTCGACCACTGAAATCCCGGCGCCCGCCTGCTTCGCCAGTCTCAGCATCGTCAGCATGAAATTACGTCCCCTGGCGCCGTACACCCAGCTTGTCCGGAATACGAGGTGCTTGCCGCCGACAGCCGCGATCGCCTGCTCGCCCGCGAGCTTCGTCTGACCATAGACGTTCAGGGGTTGGGGCTCGTCGGTCTCGAGATAGCAGCCCACTTTCGCGCCGTTGAACACGTAGTCGGTCGAATAGTGAATCAGCAGCGCATCGAGCGAGGCCGCTTCCTCGGCGAGCACGCGCGGCAAGTCGGCGTTGACCAGCTTTGCCGTCGCGACGTCGGTCTCGGCCCGATCGACCGCCGTATAGGCGGCTGCGTTCACAATCAACGCGGGCCTCGTATCGCGAACCAGATCCCGGACCTGATCGAGCTGGCCCAGGTCGAGCCGACTGCGGTCCACGGCGACGACCTTGCCCAATCCCTGCAATGCCCGCACGGCCTCGAATCCGACCTGGCCTGTCGCACCGGTCACGAGAATCACCGGCTCGTCATGGATGGATCGCCGCCCGAACGCCTCGCTTTGCTCACTCATAAACGTCAGCCTCCGCGAGCACCTTGCCAGCCTCGTCCTTGGGCGCCAGCCGCGGCACGCCGCTCAAGGGCCAATCAATCCCGAGCTGACTGTCACTCCACAGCAGCGACCGCTCATACTCGGGATACCAATAGTCCGTCGTTTTGTAGAGCAGTTGCGCAGTCTCCGAGACCACGACGAAGCCGTGCGCGAAGCCCGGCGGCACCCACAGCTGACGATGGTTATCGGCCGATAGCGTCACGCCCGCCCACTTGCCGAAATCAGGCGAGCTGCGGCGAATGTCGACGCAAACATCGAAAACCTCGCCTTCCACCACGCGCACGAGCTTGCCCTGTGCGTGCTGGACCTGATAGTGCAGCCCGCGCAGCACGCCTTTGGTGGAGCGCGAATGATTGTCCTGCACGAACTGCACGCCGGGTTGCACCTTCTCGGCAAACTCGCGGGCGTTGAAGCTCTCAAGGAAGAAGCCGCGCGCATCGCCGAACACGGCCGGCTCGATGATCTTGACGTCGGGAAGCGACGTGGGAGTTACCGTGATAGCCATGCAACCTGTTCCGCGAGAATGTTCAACAAGTACTTGCCGTAGCCGGTCTTCGCGAGCGGCGCGGCGAGCTTCTGCACCTGCTCCGCATCGATCCAGTGCCGGCGGTAGGCGATTTCCTCGGGACACGCCACGACGAGACCCTGACGCTTTTGCAGCGTCGCGATAAACGTCGCTGCTTCGATGAGCGAGTCGTGCGTACCCGTGTCGAGCCACGCATAGCCGCGGCCCATGATCTCGACATTCAGCGCGCCGTCCGCAAGGTAGCGCGAATTGACATCGGTGATTTCAAGTTCTCCGCGCGAAGACGGCTTGATGTCGGCCGCGATATCGCACACGCGGTTGTCGTAGAAGTACAGTCCGGTCACTGCGTAGTTGGACCGCGGTTTCACGGGCTTTTCCTCGATCGACAACGCGCGGAAGTCCGCATCGAATTCGACCACGCCGTACCGCTCGGGATCCTGGACGTGGTACGCGAACACCGTCGCGCCCGACTCATCGGCGTTGGCACGCTCGAGCTGCTTGCCGAGGTCGTGGCCATAGAAAATGTTGTCGCCGAGTATGAGCGCCGAAGGATCATTGCCGACGAATTCGCGGCCGATGATAAACGCCTGTGCGAGTCCATCGGGAGACGGCTGCACGGCGTACCGGATATTCATGCCCCACTGGCTGCCGTCGCCGAGCATCGACTCGAAGCGCGGTGTGTCCTGCGGCGTCGAAATGATCAGCAAGTCGCGAATGCCCGCGATCATCAGCGTCGACAGCGGGTAGTAAATCAAGGGCTTGTCGTACACAGGCAGCAGTTGCTTCGACACTGCATACGTAATGGGGTAAAGCCGTGTGCCGGAACCGCCGGCCAGGATGATGCCTTTGCGTGCCATCGATTTCGCCTTTAAGCGCGTTGCGCGTAATTCGTTTCGACCCACATGCGATAGTCGCCCGAAGCGACTTCGTCGACCCATGGCTGGTTGTCGAGATACCAGCGCACCGTTTTCGCAAGCCCCGTCTCGAAGGTTTCGGCGGGCTTCCAGCCCAGCTCGCGCTCCAGCTTGCGCGCGTCGATGGCATAACGCCTGTCGTGGCCGGGGCGGTCCTTCACATAGCTGATCTGGTCGCGGTAAGAACCCGCTGCCCTCGGCCGCAACTGGTCCAGCAAGTCGCATAGCGTATGCACGACCTCGATGTTCGTCTTCTCGTTCCAGCCGCCGACGTTGTACGTCTCGCCGACCTGCCCGCGCGCGAGCACTTCGCGGATCGCGCCGCAATGGTCGCCCACGTACAGCCAGTCGCGCACGTTTTGCCCGTCGCCGTACACCGGAAGCGGCTCGTTACCGAGCGCCTTCGCAATCATCAGCGGGATGAGTTTCTCGGGGAACTGGTATGGGCCGTAGTTGTTCGAGCAATTCGTGGTGAGCGTCGGCATGCCGTAGGTGTGGTGCCAGGCGCGCACCAGATGGTCGGAACCGGCCTTGCTCGCCGAATAAGGGCTGTTCGGCGCGTACGGCGTGGCCTCCGAGAAAGGCTGGTCGGTGGCCGAAAGCGAACCGAACACTTCATCCGTGGAGACATGCAGGAAGCGAAACGCAGCCTTGCCGGCGTCGTCGAGCGCGCTCCAGTGCTGACGAGCCGCTTCGAGCAACGTGAACGTGCCGACCACATTGGTCTGAACAAAATCCGCGGGACCATGAATGGAGCGGTCAACGTGGCTTTCGGCCGCGAAATGCAGCACGGCACGCGGCCGATGTTCGGCGAAGAGTGCGTCGAGCGCCACGCGGTCGCAGATGTCGACGCGGGCGAACACGTGCCTGGGATTGTCGTGCAGCGGCTTGAGGGTGCCGAAGTTGCCCGCGTAAGTCAGCTTGTCGACGTTGACGACCGGCTCGTCTGATCGACTGAACCAGTCGAGCACAAAGTTGGCGCCGATAAATCCGGCACCGCCCGTTACCAGAATCATGGAACTCCCTTGCTATCGTTACGGCAGAAGTCTGCCGCATTACGAATTGCGGTGATTCAAAAGACTGCCGAAAGAAACGGTTTCAATTCCGGCGATTCGCCCGGATCAATCCGGGCGGCATAGTCCGCAGTCATGTTCGCGGCCCCGATGACAGGACTGCCATCGGAGCGCCCCATTTGACCGCTATTATCAACCAGCCTGACACAATCCGTCCGTGCATGCAAAGACCCGGCACGGGCGCCCGCGTGAATTTTCGTCCGCGATTTTTGCTCGACGCTCTCGCGGGCTTCCTGTGTTACCGTCTGCGCTGATCCATGCAAAGCCGGCCACCTTTTCCAGTTCGATGACCACGCTCCAGCCGCACCCAGCCCCCCTCGCCTTCGGCGACCTCCAGGGATGCCACAACCCGTTCCGCGAACTTCTTGCCAAAGCCGCGCCCACCGACGATGCGCCGCTGTGGTTCGCTGGCGACCTGATCAATCGCGGTCCCGACTCGCTCGCGACACTACGCGACGTAATTGAGCTTGGCGAACGCGCCGTTGCCGTCCTCGGTAACCACGACCTGCATCTGCTGTCGGTGTCGGCGGGGATCCGCAAGATGAAGAACGGCGACACGATCGCCGACATTCTGAATGCGAAGGACGCCGCGGATCTGCTGCACTGGGTCCGCCATCGCCCCATTGCGCACTACGAGGACGGAATGCTGATGGTGCACGCAGGCGTGCTGCCGCAATGGGACGTCGATCTCACGCTTGAGCTTGCGCACGATCTCGAACAGGCCCTGCGCCGCGACAGCTGGAAAGAAACCCTGGCGGGCCTCTACGGAAACGAGCCGAATTGCTGGTCGAAAAATCTGAAGGGCATCGACCGGCTGCGCATCACTTGCACCGCACTCACCCGCATGCGCTTTTGCGACCGTGACGGTGTGATGGATTTCAGCTCTAGCGGAGGGCTCGATTCCGCGCCCGCAGGCTATATGCCCTGGTTCGACGTTCCCGGGCGCAGGACCGCCGACAGCACGGTCGTGTTCGGCCACTGGGCAGCGCTCGGACTCATGCTGCGAGACAACGTGATCGGGCTCGATTCCGGCTGCGTCTGGGGCAACCAGCTTTCGGCGGTGAGCCTGGAAGCCGATCCCGCGCGCCGTACGCTCACGCAGGTCGAGTGCACGAGCTGCCGCGCCATCGGTTCCTGACACGCGTCCGCGCTATCGGCGACACGGTGTGCCCGCGACGCCGGCACGCTGGGCCCTCGCTACTCCCCCTGCACCACCGCCTCCCCCTGCGCCAGCTCCGGCCCGCGCAGCGTATCGAGCGCCATCCCCACCGCGGCTTCCGCCTGTGTCGCCAGCTTGCGGCGGTCGCCCTCGGGATGGATCGGCGCGCCCACATAAACGTGCGCAGTCAGCGGCGCGGCCTTGAGCAGCGCGTCGAGCGATTGCTTGAGCGAGACGTCGTCGATATAGGCCGGCGCCACGGACTGCCGCCCCTGCGCGTCCTCGTAAAGGATGCACAGCGGCTGCACGGGCCGGCCCGCCTCGACGGGCGCCTGAAACATATTCGTATGAAACGGCTTGAGCGCGCGCCCGTCCGACGTCGTGCCCTCGGGAAACACGCACATCAGTTCGCCGCGATCGAGCCGCGCCGCCAGTTCGTGCATGATGCGCCGCGCGTCGCTGCGCTTCTCGCGCTCGACGAACACCGTATCGAGGTTCTGCGCGAACCAGCCGATCAGCGGCCAGTTGCGGATCTCGGCTTTCGAGACGAACGGCGTCGGCCGCCACGCATTGATCACGTAGATGTCGATCCACGAGATGTGATTGCAGACGACGAGGGCGCCCGCATCGATGCGGGCCGCGTCGTTGTGGACGACGAGCTTCATGCCGCACAGTTCGAGCATCCTGAGCGACCACGCGCGGTTCATGGCGTGGCGCGCGTCGGCGCTCGCGCGCGGAAAGCGCAACGCGACCGTCAGCGCGCCGCGTATCAGATGGAGGAGCAAACGGGTCTTGCGAACGAAGAGACTCATGTCAACTCAGACAAAAAACAGTTTCAACCGATGTGAGCGCGATGTGAGCGCGAGGTGAACGTGATGTGAGCACAACGCGAGCGACCTCAGCCGCGCTCGAAGCCGACGCGCCCCGCCACGAGCGTCGTGCGCACGACCGCGGGCAATTCGTAGCCGAGGAACGGCGTGTTGTGCCCCTGGCTCTTCAGCGCGCGCGGCTCCACGTGCCAGTGCGCGTGCGCGTCGAACACGCACAGGTCCGCGCTCGAGCCGACGGCAATGTGGCCCGCGTCGAGCTTCATGACGCCAGCCGGCGCCGACGTGATGCGCGCGAGCGCCCTGGCGAGCGGCACGCCCGCCTCGCCGGCCCACTTCACCGTGAGCGAAAGCAGCAGTTCGAGCTCCGTCGAGCCCGGCGTCGCCTCGCCGAACGGCAGGAGCTTTTCGTCGTCGTCGACGGGCGTGTGGTCCGAGCAGATCGCGTCGATGGTGCCGTCCGCGAGACCGGCGCGGATCGCATCGCGGTCGCGCTGCTGGCGCAGCGGCGGATCGAGCCGGAACTGCGCGTCGAAATAGCCGATGTCCATGTCGATCAGATGCACGTGGTTCGCACTCACGTCGCACGTCACCGGCAAGCCTTCGGCCTTCGCCGCGCGCACGAGCGCGACGCCCGCCGCCGACGAAAGATGCATCAGGTGCACGCGCGCGCCCGTCACGCGGATCAGTTCGAAGAGCGTATGCAGCGCGATCGTCTCCGCGCTCACCGGCACGCCTGAAAGACCGAGCCGCGACGCCACCGCGCCGCTCGCCGCCACGCCGCCCTTCGAGAGGAACGCATCCTGCGGACGCAGCCACACCGCGTAGCCATACGTGCTCGCGTACTGCAACGCACGCAGCATGACCTGCGTATCGGCGATCGGCTTGTCGGCTTGCGTGAAGCCGATGCAACCCGCTTCGGTGAGCGAGACCATCTCCGTGATTACATCGCCCTTCAGGCCGACCGTGAGCGCGCCGAGCGGATAGACGCGCGCGCGATCGAGCCGCGCCGCGCGGTACTTGAGCATCTCGATCAGGCCCGCTTCATCGAGCACGGGATCGGTGTCGGGCGGACACACGAGGCTCGTCACGCCGCCCGCGAGCGCCGCGGCCGTTTCCGAATCGAGCGTCGCCTTGTGCTCGTAGCCCGGCTCGCGCAGCCGCGCGCTCAGGTCGACGAAGCCGGGAGCGACGTACAGCCCCGTCGCGTCGATCGTTCTTTGCGCCTGGAAACCGGCGGGCGGCGCGCCGAGCGCGACTACCTTGCCCGCTTCGATGTAGACGTCGCGCTGCTGTTCGGTGCCGGCCGCGGGGTCGATCAGCGTGCCGCCCTGAATATGGATGTTCATGCTCATGCGCTGCCCTTGTTGTTCTTGCCGGTCACTCGTTATTGCCCGCGACGATGCCCATCACGGCCATGCGAACCGCGATACCGAAGCTCACCTGGTTGAGAATCACCGATTGCGGACCGTCCGCGACCTGCGAGTCGATCTCGACGCCGCGGTTCATCGGCCCCGGATGCATCACGATCGCATCGGGTTTCGCGCGCGCGAGGCGCTCGGGCGTGAGGCCCCAGCTCTTGAAGTACTCCTGCGCCGAAGGCAGCAGCGCGCCGCTCATGCGCTCGTTCTGCAGACGCAGCATGATGATGACGTCGACGTCCTTCAAGCCTTCTTCGAGGTTATGGAAGACGCGCACGCCCATCTGTTCGAGGCCGCCCGGCAGGAGCGTGCGCGGTCCGATCGCGCGCACTTCGGGCACGCCGAGCGTGGTCAGCGCGTGAATGTCCGAGCGCGCGACGCGCGAGTGCAGGATGTCACCGACGATCGCCACGCGCAGGTTCGTGAAGTCGCGCTTGTAGTGGCGGATCGTGTACATGTCGAGCAACCCTTGCGTGGGATGCGCGTGACGTCCGTCGCCCGCGTTGATCACGTGGACGTGCGGCGCGCAGTGCTCGGCGATCAGATACGGCGCGCCGCTCGACGCGTGGCGCACGACGAACATGTCGGCGTGCATCGCGGAGAGATTGCCGATCGTGTCGAGCAGCGTTTCGCCCTTGCTCGTCGAGGACGCGTTGATGTTCAGGTTGAGCACGTCCGCCGAGAGACGCGTGGCCGCAATTTCGAAGGTCGTGCGCGTGCGCGTCGAGTTCTCGAAGAACAGGTTGAACACCGACTTGCCGCGCAAAAGCGGCACCTTCTTCACGTCGCGGTCGGTGACGCTCACGAATTGCGCGGCGGTGTCGAGGATGTGCGTGACGATCGCGCGCGGCAGGCCCTCGATCGTCAGCAGATGCTTCAGTTCGCCGTTCTTCGTGAGTTGCGGATTGCCCTTCAGGAAGCCGTAGCGAAAGCGTCCGTTATCGGCGGGTTCCAGGGTGGGCCGGGATTGAGTAGTCATCGATGAGGTCCTTTGAATGCAGGGCCGGGTTCGAACGGAGCGCGCGCGAAGCGGATTGCATCATGACGCGCGCGCTGCATGCGGATCAGTCAGTTGCCGCCGCGCGGCTCGACATGGAACGCGAAATGGCCATCGGCGTCGCGTTCGAGCACAAGCGACGCGTCGGCGGGCACGGTCGCATGGCGGCCGGCGAAGCGCGCCGCCACGGGCAGTTCGCGTCCGCCGCGATCGACGAGCACCGCCAGTTCCACCGACGCCGGACGGCCGAAATCGTACAACTCGTTGAGCGCCGCGCGCACGGTGCGGCCCGTGTACAGCACGTCGTCGACGAGCACGATGCGGCGGCCCTCGACGTCGAACGGCAGCGAAGTGGGGCTCGCCTCGCTGTGCAGGCCCTTTTTCGCGTAGTCGTCGCGATGGAGCGCGACGTTGACGACGCCCCATCCGCTCTCGCCGAGGTCGTGCGCGAGCCGCCCGGCGATCCACGCGCCGCCGCTGTGAATGCCGGCGATCACGACACTCGCGACGCCGTCGGGCGCGCTGAACGCCTGCGCCGGATACGCGGTGCGGATCTGTTCGAGGACGGCGCAATACAGCGCCTCGGCGTCAAGCGTGTCGCTGGGGCTCATGGCGTGGGCGCGGAGAGTTCGTCGAGGTATTGCTGGAGAATCACGCAGGCCGCTTCGGCGTCGAGCTGGCTTTTGTCATCGCCGCGTTCGCGCAGGCGCGCTTCGGCATCGACAGACGAATAGCGCTCGTCCACCCACGCCACCGGTAGATTGAAGCGTCCGTTGAGCTGGTTGCCGAAGCGTTTGGCGAGCTGCGTCATGGCATGCGGCGTGCCATCGGGATGCGACGGCAGGCCGACCACGAGCCGGTCGGGCTGCCACTCGCGCAGTAGTTCGCCGATGGCTTCGAAACGATAGTCGCGATTGCGGTTCTGGATCACGGTGAGCGCGCGAGCGCTGTGCGTGAGCACATTGCCGAGCGCGACGCCGATGCGCTTTTCGCCGTAGTCGAACGCAAGCAGGGTGGCTTCCGCGCCGCCCCGGCCGGCCGTCACGCTCATGCGTGACCCGCTTCGCCCGAAAGCATCGTCGACGAAATGCCGAGCAGCGCAAGCGCCGCTTCGAAGCGCTCTTCGGCGGGCACGTCGAAAACGATCTTCGGGTCGGCCTCGACCGTGAGCCAGCCGTTGCGCGAGATTTCGTCTTCGAGCTGGCCTGCGCCCCAGCCGGCGTGGCCGAGCGTGAGCAAAAAGCGTTCGGGGCCCTTGCCGTTCGCGACGGCTTCGAGCACGTCCTTCGACGTGGTCATTTCGAGGCCGCCCGGCACCGTCATCGACGACGTGTAGCTCGTGCCCTCTTCGGCTGCGTGCAGAACGAAGCCGCGCTCGGTCTGCACCGGACCGCCGAAATAAACGGGGACGTGCAGGAGCGGTTCGATTTCGAGCTTGAGATCGATGCGGGAAAAGAGGGCTTCCAGATCGATGTCGGTGGGACGGTTGATGACGAGACCGAGCGCACCGCGCTCGGAATGATCGCAAAGGTAGACCACCGTTCCTGAAAACGTGGGGTCCGCCATGTTGGGCATGGCGATCAGGAACTGGTTGGTCAGATTGATGCGATCGTTACTCTTGGACATATTTTGAATTCTAGCAAAGACGATGGGCAATGGCGGCTGCGTGCCGGCGCGGCGGCGGCGGCCCGTCGCCACGCATACACCCGCGCTTACACCCGGTGACTGCGCACTCTAACATGCGTGCGCGCCGCGCCCGAACCGCGCCATGCGGCGTCGGTGCCGATCCTGGCATCGATCGGAGGAATCTGCTGGATCTGTGTCGAAGGTCGGTGCGACGAGACGGACGATGACGCCACATGACACACCAGCCCACGCAAGCGCGATGCCCGTTCGCACCCGCTAGCGGGGCGGATTCGGCTGCGCGCCATCGGGACGCGCCGCCGCGCCCGCGATCGACGCGCCGAGCGCGCGCACGGCGCTCGCCGCGTCGGGCTGCGCGATGCCTGCCGCGATCTTGTGCAGCATCGCCTGCAGCGATTCACCGGCGCGCGCGATTGCGGCGGCATCCGGCGCCGGAACCGGGTTGGCCGCCAGCGGCGGCTCGCCCGAATCGGATTGCGCGGCAGCATGCGCCGTGCGCCGCCACGCGAGCCCGAGCGCATCGGCGAGCAGCCCGGTGTGGCCGAGGCCAAGCGCCCACGCCGCCGCGCCGAGCCGGTATGCCGCATCGGCTGCGAGCAGCGCCTGCGCGGCATCGCGCGGCGCGTGCGCGGACCACGCGTCGGCGTGCCCGGCCAGCGCGGCCATCGACGCATCGGCCGTCTGCAGGAAATCCTCATACCCATTCGCATTGACCGCGAGCGCACCGAGTTCGCGCGTGGGCCCGGCGTGCGACGCCGTAGCGTCGGCCTGCGCGGCCTCCGCCTCCCAGAGCGCCTCGGACGCCTGGGTCCCCGCGACGTGCCAGTCCACGGTCAGGCCGTGGTCGCGCAGCAATTCGACGTCGCCGGTGTCTTCGGCCGCCGCGCCGAAAAGCGCGTAGTCGCGCCACAACAGCGCGAGCGTCGCCCGCACCAGCGACTGCGGGGCGACGCGCAGCCCGTGCGACTGATCGCCGAGCAGCAGATTGCAGCGGGCATAGAAGCGCCGCATGTCGCCGTCGCCTTCGGCCCAGGACGCCGCGCCGCGCCGCAATGCGCGGCCGCAGGCCGTCGCGAGACGCCAGTAATCGTAGGGATCGGGACTGGCGAGTTCGGCGAAACAGGCGTCCAGTTCGTCGAACGCCGCATCCGCGAATGCCGCCGCCGCGCGGCTGCCGTTCGACAGCCGAGTCTTCAGCGCGGGCAGCAGCGCCGCTTCATAGCGCGCGCGAATCTGCGCGAGCTTGTGCGCGGGCTGCGCGCGCAGCGTCGAGGGCGCGATGGGCCGGCCCGCCAGCGCAACGTCCTCGTACGCGAGGGAAATGCCTGGCGTGTGCCGCGCGAGCACGTCGACGAGCGCGTGCTGGCGCGCGTAAAGCTCCGGCGAGCACGACAGTTCGCGCAGATTGTGCCGGTCGAGCGCCGCCGCGAGATCGGCGAGCGCGTCGCGAAAGACCGCCCGCACGGCGCCGTCGCCCTCACTCTCGCCCGCCCCCTGCCCCGCGTGGCGCGCGGGCTGCGCAGCCGCGCTTTCGGCTCCGGATAGCGCGAGCGGCGACGCGAGCAGCAGCGTGTCGGCGAAACGCGCCGCCGCAAGCCAGCCCGCCTCGCGCAGCGCGCGCGCGGCATGGCGCAGCGGCGTCGCGACGTAGCCGCCGGTATCGAACGCGCGTAGCGCCTCGGCAAGCGCGGCCCCGGCGAGCGGCACGTGACTGCCGCGCGGATTGGGCAGGGCTTCGAAACGGGCGACAGACGTTGAACGAAGATTCATGAGACAGCGCCGAAAACGATTGCGCACCGAAGCAGCAGCGCGGGCGGTCTGGGTGCCGGACTCAGGCCCGGCACGCGGTCACTGCAGTGCAACCCGGCACACGACCGGGCGGCCACAGCGGAGAAAAACGGATTTCACGACATCGCGCTGGCCGGCACGCCGGCCGACGCAGCGAACCCAGACACGAACCGCAAGCAGCGGCGGAAAACACGAAGCAGACACAGAGCAGGCGCAAGGCAGGCGCAGAGCAGGCACCAAGCGGCCAAACAGCGCGCCCCGCGCACGCGGCGTCAGATCTGGACCATCTCGAAATCTTCCTTGCGCGCGCCGCACTCGGGACAGGTCCAGTTGATCGGGACATCTTCCCAGCGCGTGCCGGGCGCAATGCCTTCCTCTGGCAAACCGGCCTCTTCGTCATAAATCCAGCCGCAGATCAGGCACATCCAGCTTCTATATTCCATTCTTATGCCGCGTCGAAAAGTCCAGAAAAAATAGTCGGGAAACTAGAGCCATGATGGTACCGTGTTGCCGATTTCGTGCCTAGCAACCGTTACGCCTGAGTGGGCTCACGTCTGATCCGTCAAGCGGGAGGGAGCGACACGGCGTCACACGAATATCCATGCGCCGCAAACGGCATCCGTCCCCGGGGCGCGCCGATAAGCCGCATAATTGGATCGCGGCGCTCTCCGGCGCCGCCGACCGCGCCACTCCACACTCGTCACGCACATGCCCAGCAACACGCCTCCCATCGTTCTGACTTTCGGCCTATCCGATCCGACCGGTGGCAGCGGCCTGCAAGCCGACCTGCTGACGCTCGCCAGCATGGGCTGCCACGGCGTCAGCGTGCTGACCGGCTACACCGTGCGCGATTCGGCGGGATGCGACGAAGTCACCGGGCTCGATCCCGAGACCGTCGCGACCCAGGCCCGCATGCTGCTCGAAGACATGCCCGTCGCGGCCTTCAAGGTGGGCGCGGCGACGCGCGCCGAGGTGGTGAGCGCCATCGCCGAAGTGGTCGCGGATTACGACGACATCCCGCTCATCCTTGCCCCCGACTTCACGCTCGACGACGAGCACGTGCTCGCCGCCGACGAACTGCGCGAAGCAATCGCCGACCTGCTCGCGCCGCAAACCACGCTGCTCATCGCGGATGCCGCGACGCTGCTCGCGCTCGCGCAGCCTGACGGCGACGCCGAGGCGCCCAGCATCGACGCGGCGATCGCGCATCTGCTGTCGACCGGTTGCGAGTACATCCTTTCGATGGAGACGGGCACGCATCGGATGGTCAACACGCTGTTCTGCGAGGACGGCCAGTTGCGCCAGGATCTGTGGGACCGCGCGTCGCAGCCGATGATGGGCCTGACCGACACGCTCGGCGCCGCGATCGCGGCCCTGCTCGCGAACGGCCAGGAGCCGCCCGAGGCGGTGCGCGAGGCGCAGGAATATCTGTATCAGGCCGTGCAGGGCGCGTACCGGCCGGGGATGGGGGCGTGGCTGCCGGACCGTTTATTCTGGGCGCGGAGCAACGACGGCGAGGCGCCTTCGGCCGGCGCCGGTGATGCGCCGCCCGAAGGTGAAGCGCGCCACTGAGGACGCGGTCGAACATAACTGCGGAACGCAACGCCAGAACGCCTCCGCAAATAAAAAAACCCGCATCGCTGCGGGTTTTTTTATCTGGGCGGGAACGCCCATGGGGCATTCCCTGCACGTCGATGTAACGCCGGCTAAAGCCGAGCCCTGCATGGAACCGGAGCAGGCGCTAAAGCGCCAACCCCGGATCGCACATTACATGTCCATGCCCATGCCGCCCATGCCGCCAGGCATGCCGCCGGCCATCGGACCATCTTCCTTCGGCACTTCCGCGACAGCTGCGTCCGTCGTCAGCAGCAGGCCGGCGACCGAAGCTGCGTTTTGCAGCGCGGTGCGCGTGACCTTCGTCGGGTCGACGACGCCGGCTTCAACCAGGTCGCCGTACTCGCCGGTCGCTGCGTTGTAGCCGTAGTTGCCCGTGCCGGCAGCAACAGCCGCCACGACCACGCTGGCTTCTTCGCCGCCGTTCGTGACGATCTGGCGCAGCGGCTCTTCCATCGCGCGCAGGACGATCTTGATGCCTGCGTCCTGATCGGCGTTGATGCCCTTCAGGCTGCCGATCGCCGAACGTGCGCGGATCAGCGCGACGCCGCCGCCGGGGACGATGCCTTCTTCAACGGCAGCGCGGGTGGCGTGCAGCGCGTCTTCGACGCGTGCCTTCTTTTCCTTCATTTCGATTTCGGTCGCGGCGCCAACCTTGATCACCGCCACGCCGCCGGCCAGCTTGGCCACGCGCTCTTGCAGCTTTTCACGGTCGTAGTCCGAGGTCGCTTCTTCGATCTGCGTGCGGATCTGCTTGACGCGCGCTTCGATGTTCGCGCCTTCGCCAGCGCCGTCGATGATCGTGGTGTTTTCCTTGCCCACTTCGATGCGCTTGGCTTGACCCAGTTCCTGCAGGGTTGCCTTTTCGAGCGTCAGGCCGGTTTCTTCCGCGACGACCTGACCGCCGGTCAGGATCGCGATGTCTTCCAGCATCGCCTTGCGACGGTCGCCGAAGCCCGGAGCCTTGACGGCGACGGTCTTCAGGATGCCGCGGATGTTGTTGACGACGAGCGTTGCGAGCGCTTCGCCTTCGACGTCTTCAGCGATGATCAGCAGCGGACGGCCAGCCTTCGCGACTTGTTCCAGAACCGGCAGCAGGTCACGGATGTTCGAGACCTTCTTGTCGTGCAACAGCACGAACGGGTTTTCCAGAACGGCGACTTGCTTGTCCGGGTTGTTGATGAAGTACGGCGAGAGGTAGCCGCGGTCGAACTGCATGCCTTCGACGACTTCCAGCTCGTCTTGCAGCGACTTGCCGTCTTCGACGGTGATGACGCCTTCCTTGCCGACCTTGTCCATCGCTTCAGCGATGCGGTCGCCGATCGACGAATCGCTGTTCGCCGAGATCGAGCCGACTTGCGCGATTTCCTTGTTGGTCGTGCAGGGCTTGCTGATCTTGCGCAGCTCTTCGATCGCTGCTGCGACGGCCTTGTCGATGCCGCGCTTCAGGTCCATCGGGTTCATGCCCGAGGCGACGTACTTCATGCCTTCGCGGACGATCGACTGGGCGAGGACCGTTGCGGTCGTGGTGCCGTCACCGGCGTTGTCGCTGGTCTTGGAAGCGACTTCCTTGACCATCTGCGCGCCCATGTTCTGGAGCTTGTCCTTCAGCTCGATTTCCTTCGCGACCGAGACACCGTCCTTGGTGACCGTCGGGCCGCCGAACGAGCGCTCGAGGACCACATTGCGGCCCTTCGGACCCAGCGTGACCTTCACTGCATTGGCGAGAATGTTCACGCCTTCAACCATCTTGGCACGGGCGGAATCGCCGAACACGACGTCTTTAGCTGCCATCTTTTAACTCCTTGAATTCTCTGAAATGAGCGGTGGAATGAACTTACTTGTTCACCACGGCCATGATGTCTTCTTCGCGCATGACCAGCAGTTCCTGGCCGTCGACCTTGACGGTCTGACCAGCGTACTTGCCGAACAGGACGCGATCGCCGACCTTCACGTCGAGCGCGATCAGCGCGCCCTTGTCGTCGCGCTTGCCCGGCCCGACGGACAGGACTTCACCCTGATCGGGCTTTTCGGCGGCGGCCTCGGGGATCACGATGCCCGAAGCGGTCTTGGTTTCTTGATCGAGGCGTTTAACGATCACGCGATCGTGCAAAGGACGAAGGTTCATGGATAGATCCTCTCTCTTGATTGGGACTTGAAGACAGTCAGAAACACCTGGCGGGCCAGACCCACCAGAGAATTGTTAGCACTCTCGTGCGGTGAGTGCTAATTATATGGACGGGCAGTGACAAATTCAAGAACGGGGGCGGATGGAGTGGTCGAGATTCGTTCAACCTGGAACTTTGATCACTCAAGTTGGAACGCCTCGGAGCGACGTTGGAAGTGCAAGCGCATTTTTTATCAATTAAAACAATGCAGTAGAGGGAGTCACGGCGGCAAGGCGGCCTGAGATCGAAGGGCGCCAAACGCGAACGGCTGGAAGCAAGAACCGCCCGCTGGATCGAGTTATGGAAGCCGCCAGGGAAATCCCCAGTCCTTGCCAGGACGAGAAGCACGAGACCTGCGGCCGGCCACCTCATCGTATCCACTACGCTGGAGCGAAAACTGGCCCCTATTAATTGATGCATCGCCCCAGACCCGACTCAACATCGCCCGATGCATCAAGGCCGGTCAGGCTTGCGTCTATCGGTGCAGGCAAAGGGCCAGGAATGTCGGCAGGTCGGATTGTAGAAGCGTGACAGGAATGCCTGCGTGCGACGCACGTCGCGAATGCCTGTCGTCTACCGCTCGCGCTCGCAGAACGCGGGCAAAAAGTTACGCTGCGCCTCTCACCGTACGCAAGGGGCGCCGCCGTGCGCTTAGCTCTTGCATGCCTCATGGAGCGTTTTGAGCCTGCGCACCGGGTCCGTCACGTAAGGATTGCTCTCGTCCCAGGCGTAGCCCGCCAGCACCGCGCTGATCATGCGCCGAATTCCGGGTGTCTGGCGCGGGTAATAAATGATGTCCTGCAGTTCACCCGTGTACCAGCGCTCGACGAAAGCGCGGAACGTGTCGATACCCTTGCGCAATGGCACGTCGTATTCGGCCCGCCAGTCCACTGCCTCGCCAGCGAGCGCGCGCTCCAGCACTTTTACGGCCAGATGCGCCGAACGCAGCGCAATGGTGACGCCCGATGAAAACACCGGGTCGAGAAACTCGCCTGCGTTGCCAAGCAGTGCGTAGCCGGGCCCATGCAACCGTTCGACGTTTGCCGAGTAGCCGCTGATCGTCCGCACCGGCATCAGGAACGGCGCCTCTCCGATCAGGCGGTTCAGCGTCGGCTCCTCGCGAATCAGCGTGCGCAGCCGCGCCTCACGCGCGGACTCCGGGACGTCGAGGAAGGCGGCGCCGGCAACGCAACCCACCGAAGAGCGCCCGCCCGCGAGGGGAATCATCCAGAACCACACATCGCGATGCTCGGGGTGCGTCGCCACGCAGATCTTGTTGCGGTCGAATGCGTCGAGCGGCAGTCCGTCGCGCATGTGGCTGAAGATAGCGGCACGTGTCGGCAACCGTGCGGGCGCCTCGATATCCAGCAGGCGCGGCAGGACGCGGCCAAAGCCGCTCGCGTCGAATACGAAACGCGCGTGGACCTCGTAGCGCGTTTCGCATTCGTCGACGACCTCGAGCACCGGCGCGTCGCCCGTGCGCATGGTGACCACGGTATGGCCGAAGCGCACTTCGGCGCCCTGGCTTGCGGCGCAGCGGATCAGCAAGTCGTCGAATTGTGCCCGCTCCACCTGATACGTCGTGCCCCAACCCGGCGAATGCTTATCGCGAAAGTCGAACGACGACGCGTGATCGCGCCATACGAACTGGGCACCATTTTTGTGCTGAAAGCCGGCCTCCACCACCGCCTGCAACATGCCCGCTTCCTCCAGGTACGCCATGCTTTGTGGCAGGAGGCTCTCGCCAATCGAGAAGCGCGGAAAGAGCTGACGCTCCAGCACGAGCACCGAACGCCCAGCCTTGCGCAGCAGCGCCGCCGCCACCGCGCCGGCGGGACCGGCGCCAATGATCGCCACATCGACGGCTTCGCGTCGGCTCGATTGGGTTTTCACTGCTTTGTCGAGGATCTGTTCCATACGTCCCATACGTTCCATACGTCCTGTACGTTCAACGCGCGTGCCGCGTGAGTCCCTGATTCTGATACCGTGCGCGCTACCCTTGCCATTACAATGCCTGTTCTCGTCCACGACCGAACAGGCATCGGCGAAAAATATGCCGGCTTGCGAATCAAATTATGGGCCGTTCGTGCCGGAGACTGCCTTCGGCATCTGGTTTCTCCGCACACACACGTGGGAGCATCACGTGCTGCGTGTTGCGATCAACGACCTCAAGCGCCTGATCGACCCGCCGTTGCCGGACGCACCCACGATCGTCGACGTCGGCTGCGGCCAGGGCAAGTCGTTCCGCCTGCTCGTCGAGGCCTTCCGCCCGCGCCGCATCGTCGGCATCGACTATCACGAAACGTCGCTCGAACGGGCCAGGCAAGCCGCCCGCGCGTCTCAGGGCCAACTGCAGGCACGAACGGAATTCGCGTTGCTGCGCGGTGACTGCGCGAGCCTGCCGCTGCTCACGGCCAGCGCGGACATCGTGTTCTGCCACCAGACCTTCCATCACCTGGTGGAGCAGGAACGTGCGCTAGCAGAGTTCCATCGTATGCTCAAGCCAGGCGGCGTCCTGCTGTTCGCCGAATCCACTGAAGCCTACATCCACTCCTGGGTGATCCGCCTGCTGTTCCGCCATCCCATGCACGTGCAAAAGAGCGCCGACGACTACCTTGCGATGATACGCGGCGCCGGCTTCCGATTCGAAGACCATAATGTTTCGCTCCCCTATCTGTGGTGGAGCCGCGCGTCGGACTTTGGTCTCTTCGAGCGCCTCGGGCTGCATCATCCAAGACCCGGCAAGCGGCGCGAAACGCTGGTCAACGTGGCTGCCGTGAAGGTGGCCTGAGCCGCCTCGCGCGCGGGCGAGGTGCGTGTTGCCACGCCCTGCTGCGCGCGGACGGTTACTTCGCCGTCTTCAGCGTCACGACGTCGCCAACGAGCGCCACACCAGCGATCACCGCACCAGCGCCGCACGTGTATTCCGTGGCGCTCTCGCGAAGTTCGTTCTTGTAGTTGCTCTTGATGTTGATGACCGCATTGCCGCCTTCCTTGCGCGCGCGTTCCTGCAACTCCGCCACGGCCGAGATGAACACGTGCTGGCATGCTCGCGTGTCACTCTTGCCGAAAGAATTCGTCTTCTTGTTCGTGGCGAAATGGCCCAGCGACTTCTGGACACCCGGATGCGGCTGACCCGCAAAATACAGTGCAATGTCGTCGCCTGCCTTGCCGGGCTCGCTCTTGAGTGCTTCGTCGACGGGATAGGTGTTGATCGTATCGCGCGCGCAGGCATGCGAGGTCGCGAAAACCGCACACAGCGTGGTAAGCATCCACAGTTTCTTCATCGTTTTTCTCCGCTGGTTCAATTGGCCTGCAGGACCACGAGATCACCCTTGACGGCGATGGCCGCCGCGCTCCGGCTCACGCCGCAGGTGTACTCGGTGGCCGAACTGGTTTCGTTGCCGTGAAAGCGCGTGGTCACGTTGATGACGGCATTGGCGCCCTTGCCCCTGGCGTCCGCGCGCAGCTTGTCGAGCGCGGTGGCGAGCGCCTTGTTGCAGGTAGCCTCGGCGCCGTCGGTCGTGCGAGCGACGCGCAGGGAATGCGACGCGCCACCCACGCGGCGTACAACCTCGGGATGCGGCTGCGAGCCGAAATACACCGCGATGCTCGATCCGGCGTCCGTGCTGGCTACGGCGTTGGTCGTCGCGGCGGAAGCCACCGGCTGGATCGGCAGCGACATGCGCTGCGTTCCGCAACCAGCCAACGTCAGGCTGACGATGACCGCCGTGCTCAACGTGACGTACTTTCTTTTCATGGGAATCCTCATTGTTATCAGGGTTGCCTGAAACATCACACCTCATTCCAGACGCGAAACACCAGGCTGGCGCAACTGCCGCCGAACCCGAACGAAACCGACATCGCCGTATCGATGCGCGCATCGCGCGTTTCGCGCACGAGCGGCATGCCGGCGGCGTGCATATCGAGCGCTTCGATGCCCACGGCGCCCGCGATATAGCGATCGCGCATCATCAGTAACGTGTAGATCGCTTCGTGCGCACCACATGCGCCGAGCGGATGGCCACTGAGCGCCTTCGTCGAAGAGAACGCGGGCACGTCGTCGCCGAACACGGCACGCAGCGCGCGCAGCTCCTCGATATCGCCCGACCAGGTTGAAGGCGCGTGGGTATTGATGTAATCCGGGCGACCACCGGTTTCCTCGAGCGCCGCGCGCATCGCGCGCGCGATGCCGACCGCTTGTGGCGCGACCAGCCGAGCGCCGTCCGTGCAGTGGCCGAAGCCGGTCAGCTCCGCGTAGATACGCGCGTCTCGCGCTTGCGCATGCACGAGCGACTCAAGCACGAGGACACCGGCGCCCGAGCCGATCACGAAGCCGTCGCGGCGCACGTCATAGGGCCTCGACGCCTGCGCCGGCGTCTCGTTGAAGCCGCGCGACAGTGCGCCCATCGCGTCGAACATCAAGGTCATGTTGTCGTGCAGGGCCTCGCTGCCGCCCGCGAGCACGATGTCCTGCCGTCCCGTCTGGATCAGCTGCATGGCCTGTCCGATCGCCAGCGCGGACGTCGTGCAGGCCGACGAGGGCGAGTACGTGACCCCTTCCATTCCGAACACGTGCGCAAGATTCGCCGATGTCGTGCTGCTCATTGCCTGGGGCACCGTATAGGGCGGCACCCGGTCCAGGCCGCGTGCGTTCGCGCTCGACATGGCCGCGTCGTAGCCCGACAACGTGCCGACGCCGGAGCCCACCACCGCGCCGACCCGAGGGGCGCGCAACGTGTCCGCGTCGAGACGCGCGTCGGCGATGGCACTGCGCGCGGCATGGCACGCGAAGCGTGCCGTGTCACCCATGAAGCGCTCGGCCTTGCGCTCGAACGGCACTTCGTCCTCCACCGACGCGACCGCCGCCACCTGACTCGCGAAGCCGCGCTCGCGCCATGGCTCGACGCGCGTAATGCCGCCGCGTCCCTCGCGCAGCCGCTCGGAGACGATATCGAGCGTATTGCCAAGGCACGAGACGATCCCCATGCCCGTCACGACGACGCGCCGCAAGCCGCTCGCAGATATCGATGTCCGCATGCTCACCGGGCGCGTGAGAAGATCAGGGATGTATTCACGCCGCCGAAGGCGAAGTTGTTGCTCATCACGTATTCGGCGTCGATCGTGCGCGGCGCAACCTTGATGTAGTCAAGCGGCGCACAGGCTGGATCGACATGGGTCAAATTGAGCGTGGGCGCATACCAGTTCCGCTTCATCATCTCGATCGTCCACCACGCCTCGATCGCGCCACACGCACCGAGCGTATGGCCGATATAGCTCTTCAGCGAGCTGATCGGCATGCGCGCGCCAAAGGTCTCCGCCGTGGCGTGGCTTTCGGCGATGTCACCGCGATCGGTCGACGTGCCGTGTGCGTTCACGTAGGCGATCGCTTCGGGGGCCAGCCCCGCATCGGCCAGCGCCTGGCGCATGGCGACCGCCATCGTCGCCGCAGTGGGCTGCGTGATATGGGCGCCGTCCGAATTGCTGCCGAAGCCCACCACTTCAGCATGGATGCGCGCGCCGCGCGCCACGGCATGCTCGTAGTCCTCGAGCACGAGCGTCGCCGCGCCCTCGCCCACCACGAGCCCGTCGCGCGCGGCATCGAACGGACGCGGCGTGAGCCGCGGGTCGTCGTTGCGCGTGCTCGTGGCGTAAAGCAGGTCGAACACGGCCACTGCCGGCCCCGAGAGTTCCTCGGCGCCGCCCGCCAGCATCAGCGTCTGCTTGCCGTGCGCAATCATCTCGTAGGCGTAGCCGATGGCCTGGCTGCCCGAGGCGCACGCGCACGAGGTCGGTACGATGCGCCCCTTCAGGTCCCAGAAGAGGCTCACGTTCACGGCCGTCGTGTGCGGCATCATCTGGACGTAACTGTTCGACGTCACGCCGCGCATCGAGCCCGTATCGAGCATCTTGCCGAACGCGCGAACCGGCTCGACCGAACCGGACGAGGACCCATAAGCCACGCCCATGCGGCCGTCCTTGATCGACGGGTCGTCCAGCAGCCCCGCGTCCGCCAGCGCGTATTCGCTCGCGCGTACCGCGTAGAGCGACACCGGGCCCATCGAACGCGTTTTCCTGCGCGGATAGTGGCCGGGCGCGGCAAGCGTCGGTATTGGGCACGCAAGACGCGTATGCAGGGACTCGAAGTGGTCCCAGTCGTGCACCCGCCGGACCGCATTGACCCCACGCGCAAGCGCGGCTTCGATCTGATCCCACCGGTCGCCGAGCGCGGTCACGCCGCCCATGCCGGTAATGACGACGCGCCTCATCAGACCATCCCTCCGTTGACGCCGATGACCTGGCGTGTGACATACGACGCCGCATCGGACATCAGGAAACCGACCGCGGCTGCCACTTCGGCGGGCTGCCCCACGCGGTTCATCGGCACGGCCTTTAGCGCGTGTTCGAGCGGCACGTCGTCGAGCATTCCCGTGTCCACGAGCCCCGGCGCGACGCTGTTGACCGTGATGTTGCGCGTGGCCAGTTCCACCGCGAGCGCCTTCGTCGCGCCGATCAAGCCGGCCTTCGCGGCGCTGTAGTTCACCTGCCCACGATTGCCCGTCACGCCCGACACCGATGCCACGGTCACAATCCGCCCGCCCTTGCGCGCACGCACCATGGGCATCATCAACGGATGCACGACGTTGTAGAACGCGTCGAGGCTGGTTTCGATCACGATGTCCCAGTCGTCGCCGGTCAACGCCGGAAACGCGGCATCGCGCGTCACGCCCGCGCAGCAGACGATGCCGTAGTACGGGCCGTGCGCCTCCACGTCCTCTTCAAGCGCCGTGCGGCATGCCGCCCTGTCGCGCACGTCGAACTGCAGCACGGTGGCCGTCCCGCCCTGAGCGGCAATGCCTGCCGCGACGGCTTGCGCTTCGTTGAAGCCGGTGCGGCAATGAACGGTGACGGCAAAGCCATCGGTAGCGAGTTGCCAGGCGATCGCGCGGCCAATGCCGCGGCTGGCGCCGGTAACGAGAACACGCCGGCTCATGATCTGGAATTCTCCTCGATAAAAGTCTGAAAATCGCGTGGCTGATACACCTTCACTGTGGCCTCGGCGAGCAACGTGCCGCCCTGTTCGATCACGCAACCGTAGGCGCCGAGGCCGTCCTCGGTACGCAGCAGTTCGGTGGCCGTCACGCGCAGGGGCGCGCCGCTCTCGAATGCGGGACGCGACGAGGCATAGCGACGCGTGCCGAGCAGCACGCCCGGGCGCATCGGCTTGCCGGCGCGCATCGACAGCAGGCCCACATGGGCCGAGATCGCCTGAGCCATCAATTCGATACCGATCCACGCGGGCATCGCACCCCGCTCGTCGGCATACCACGCGTCGGCGCGCACGGTAGCGTGGGCCGTGAGCGATTCGTCGTTGCAGGCGGCGACCGAATCGAGCAACAGCATCGTGCCGCGGTGCGGAATGATCGCTTCGATCGGCGGGAAAGCGCTGCCCCGCGTGGCCTCGCTCGTCGATGGCGGGGAGGACTGGTTCATGGTCTCGATCATCGCGCGAGTATGAGTGAAACGTTGCTGCCGCCGAAAGCGAATGAATTGCTCATCACATACTGGCGGATCGCGCCGCGCGGCAGGTGCCTCACGTCTTCGACGAGATCGAGCGCCGGCAGCGCCGGATCGGCTTCGCCATCCCACAGATGGCGCGGCAGCGCGACATCGTCCCGCGCGAGCGCGAGCCACGCGAGCCCCAGTTCGCTCGCGCCCGCTGCGCCGAGCAGATGACCCGTCAGCGGCTTCGTTCCGCTCGCGGCCACGCCGTCGGGAAAAACGCGCGCCATCAAATGGGCTTCCATCTGATCGTTCTTGATCGTCGCGGTTGCGTGCAGATTGACATAGCCGATCGCCGCCGCGCTGACGCCCGCGTCCGCAAGCGCCGCGCGCAACGCGAGTTCGCCGCCCGCGCCCAGGGGATCGGGCGCCGAGATATGGTGGGCGTCGCTCGACTCGCCCGCTCCCGCAAGCTGCACGGGCCCCTCTTCGCGGCTCATCAGGAAAACCGCCGCGCCTTCACCGATATTGATGCCGCGGCGATGCGCGCTCATCGGATTGGTGCGTACGGGACTCGTCGATTCGAGCGACGCGAAGCCTTGCAGCGTCAGTTCGCAGAGCGAATCGACGCCCCCCGTGATGACGGCGTCGCAGAGGTTCGCCCGCAGCAGCCGGCGCGCGGCAGCGAAGGCCTTTGCGCTCGACGTGCATGCCGTGGAAATCGTGAACGCCGGGCCGTTTAGCTCGAGCGCGGCGGCGGCAAACGGTGCGGCCGTGCCGATCTCCATCTGGCGGTAGTCGAAGCGAGCGACAGTTGCCCCGGGCTGCACCGGATGCGCGAACGCCCCCTCCGCGGCACTGATGCCCGACGTGCTCGTGCCAAGCACGACGCCGATGCGGCCCGCGCCGAACTGGTCGCGCGCCGCGTCGATTGCAGGCCGGATCTGCGTCAGCGCGGCCAGCACGAGCCGGTTGTTGCGGCAGTCGTAGTGCGAGAGCGATGCGGGCGGCGCCACCTCGAGCGCAGCTTTGACGTTCCCGGCGTAGGCCACGCCGGTGCGCGTGGGTATCGGCCCCATGCCGGGCGCCTCGCCGCGCGCGAGCGCACCGACGATCGACGCCACGTCGTCGCCCAGGGCGTTGACCATGCCGAGCGCGTGCAGATAGACAGGCGGCGCCATTACGTCTTTCTCCGTTGAATCGAGGGAATGCCGGCAGGCGCGAGCACGACGGACACCATGATGCCGAGCGACAACGTAGCGCCGAAGCTCTTGAGCGCGGGCATCGAGCTCATGCTGAGCATGCCGAACGACAGCAAGGTGGTGCTGGCCGAGAGCAGGACACCCGTCCATACGGCGCCGATATCGGAATCGGACCGCATCGCGCCTTCGCGCAGAAAGACCGCGTAGTTCGCGCCTACGCCGAGCACGAGCATCAGCGCGAGCAGATTGAAGAGATTGATGCGCACGTGCGCGTAGCCGAAAGCGGCAAGCGTTACGGCGATGGCGAGCCAGACGGGCAACGCGACCGCAAATGCCTCGCGCCAGCCATAGCGGACCATCAGCAGCGCAAGCACCAGAGTCAGCGCGCCGGCCAGCCAGAGGCCGGCGTCGTGGCGATACACGCCGAAGAGTCGCGACACGCTCGCCGCCTTGTCCACGAAGCTCACGCCGGGCAACGCGTGCGCGACGGCGCGCAGCGCCGGCTCGTTCGCGCTCGACACGCCTTGCGGAATCACGACCGCCGCGAACGCGCCCGGCGTGCTCGCCGAGGGTCCAAGCCACAGATGACGGAACGCCTGCGACCAGGGCTCGGCCAGCCAGTCCTCCACGCGCAGCACCGCGCCGCCCGACTGCGCCCAGGCGGCCGGCCACGCCTGCGCCACGTCGTCGCGAAAGCCCGCTGCGCCCAGCATCGCGCGCAGCGCGGCTGGATCGTCGAACACGTGGGCGCCCAGCAACGCGCGATCGGCCTGCTGCTGCCGGGCGGACGGCACAAACGAGGTCACCGACTGCCAGCCGCTCACCGCGGACGCGCCGGTGAGCGCCCCGATCCGCTCGCACAGCGCTTCGGCGCGCTCGAGCACCGCCTCTGGCGTCGCATCGCGCACGACGAAGAACTGCGCACTGTTGTCGACGCCCACCGCGCCGCTCACCACGCGTTCCTGCGCAACGAGCGCCGGATCGCGCTGGACCAGCAGATGAATGTCGTCGTCGCTGCGCAGTTGCAGCCAGCCCGGCACGGCGGCAATCACGATCAGGAGCGCGACGCTCCATGCGTGCCGGCCCCCGATCAGCGCGTGCCACCTCGCGAGTGAGGACGCGGCCACCGCGAACAGCGTCCGGGGACTGCGTCGCGCGGGCCGCGTCATGAGGCTCGGCAGCAGCCCGATGACCGAAGCGAAAGCGGTGAAGATGCCAACGATGGCGAAGCACGCGATCTGCTTGAGCGCCGGAAACGGCGCGAAGGTCAGAATCGCGTAGCCGAGCAGGCTCGTGCTCAACGCCACCGTCAACGCGGGCAGCACTTGCGTCGCGCCTCGCTGCGCGTCCCAGCCGTGCCGCGCGCCGAGGTACACGACGAAGTACTGAATCGAATAGTCGACCGCCTCGCCAATCAGGCTCGCACCAAACACGAGCGTGAGCAGATGAAGCTTGCCGAAGATGAGCATCGTGGCTGCGAGCGCGCACACGATGCCGAGTCCGGTCGAAATGAAACCCAGCAGGATCAGCCGCGGCGAGCGGAAGACCCAGAGCATCAGCAACGCGATGCCCACCGCCGACACGATGCCGATCACGTGAACGTCGCGCTCCGAGGCGCGGCGCGCGGACTCGGCATAGAACACGGCGCCCGTGCGCGCAACGCCGACATCGGGCCATGCGGCCTTGAGCGCCGCCTCGCCGTGCGCGACGGCAAGGATCACGCCGCGCTGAACGTCGGCCTCATAGGCCGAACCCGGCAGCGTGCCAACGACGAGCACGCTCGTGGTGGAGCCGCGGTGCGAGACGAGGAGGCCGTCCTCGATAGTCAGATTCGACGCTGCGAGCGGCCGACCCGCGAGCCAGTGCTGGAGCCAGCCGAACGGATCGGCGGCGAGCGATGTCGCGAGGCCCGCGCCCGGCAGTCCGTAGAGGCGTTCGGTGAGCGCGCCGCGCAGCGTCCCGGGACCACCGGCCACAATCGCGCGGTCATCGGCGGTGAGCAGGCCGAAGCGGTACGGAAAGTAGAAACGCGTGATACGGCCCAGATCGAACGGGGGAACGCGCGCCGTCACCGACGCGAACGCATGGCTCGCGGTCAGCGCCGCGCCCAGTTGCAGCGCCGCCGCTTTCGCGTGTGCCGCATCGCCGCTCGAGACAAGCAGCAGGGCGCGGTTGCCGAGCGCACCCGCGAGCTGCTCCACGGCCTCTTCCGCGACGGGATCGGCCTCGGTCGCCGGCAACAGCGCGAGCAGGTTCGTCTGAAAGGGCGTGGGCCCCGCAAAGCGCCAGGCGCAATAGAGTGTCGCGGCCACGGCGAGCAGCAGCCATGCGGCGCGCAACGTCCACTGCCGCCATGCCGGGTTTGCGGTGCGAAGCTCGGGAGAGTCCACTACGGCGTTCCGAAAAGCTTCTGGTCCGCGGGCGCGAGCTCGGTCACCTCCACGCTGCCGCTAAAGTCATACTGCGTGACGTCGCCGTTTGCGAGCGTGATGCGCAAGCGTTGCACGAAATCGCCGCCGTCCATCTGTATGCCTTGAAGCGACTGCGCGATCTGCGGCTGGCGCGGCACGAGACGCATCTGCCATTGCGATGATGTGCCGCGCGCTTGCACGTCGAACTGCGAGTACAGCGCGCTCAGGTCGCCGCCAAGCATCGTGCGCATCGTCTTCGCGATCTCGGCTGCGCCGCGCGAGCGCTGCGCGGCGCCGTTCGTAATGAGCTGACCTGCCGCGTCGATCACGACGATCCCGCTGTCGCTCATGACCCACGTTTTCCGGTATGGCGAGTCGATCTGCCAGATCACGCCGCGGTCTCGAAAGAAGAGTAGCGAGCCCGTGCTCACGAGCGGCGCCTTCAACGCGGCAAGCTTTTGCGTCTGCGTGAAGCGCGCACGCACGCCCTTCGCGCGAGAGAGACGGGCCGCGATCTGCTGGACGAGCGCGGCATCGCTCGCACCCACGCTCGAAGAGGCCGTTACGGCCCCCGCCGGCGCCCACGCCGTCATCAGTGCAATCAGCGCCGCCGCTGCCGCGCGCCGTTTCAGCGTGCCCATGCACGCTCCAGCTTTTCGAGCACGATGGGCGGCGATACGAACTGCAGTTCCTGCGTGGCGGCATCCACCGCGACCTGAATCGTGTAGCCCTTGGTGAGCCGCGTGCGTGAATGGCGATCGAAGATTTCGTAACCGATTTTCAGGCGATTGTCGTACTCGAGCAGCTGCGCGCACACTTCCAGCTGCTGCCCATAGACGGCAGGACGCACATATTTCAGATGCGCTTCGACCACGGGCCACACGTAGCCCGATGCCTGCATCTCGCGATAGTCGTAGTCGAACTTGCGCAGCAGCGCCGCGCGGCCGGATTCGAAGTACTTCAGATAGTGGCCGTGCCAGCAGACGTTCATCGCGTCCACGTCATGGAACGGCACCTCGACGTGCGCACTCGCCGTCAACACCGCCGAAACCGTGCTCGCCTCGTTCATGGCCTGCCTCCCTGCTTCAGTCCGACAAACTCGCCTGCGGCGATCCGTTCCGTCATGGCGCGTAGTTCGCGTTCGAGCATCACCGGTGCGGCGTTGCTGCGCAGGCGCAGGCGTGCGGCCTGCACGGTGGCAAGCGCGTACGCCGCCGCGGCCTGCCCGGTCAGTTGCAGCGCGCGCGGGCAATCGCGTGCCACAGCCACCACGCCCTCGATCGTCAAACGGCGACCGCCGATCACCCCGGCACCCGGCCTGACCTCGGCATCCTTCAGGTCATGTTCGGCCATTCGCTCCCCCACTGGGGCGCGCCCAGAAATCGTAAAAGTTGAACCACTGGTAAGGCGCCTTGCGGCAATAGTGTTCGAGGCGCGTCGCAAAGCGCTGCGCCCACGCCGCGATATGCTCGGCGCGAGCGCGCCGCGGCAGATCGATGCGCTCGGCGAACGGCTCGAAGTAGAGCCGATAGCCGCCGGCCTCTTTCAGGCAGAACAGCAGATAGACGGGGCACGCGAGCGCATGCGCCAACACATAGGGCCCCTGGGCAAACACGGCGGTCTCGCCGAGGAACCGGGCCTCGGTGGTACGCCCCGATTCGCGCGCAGGCGTGCGGTCGCCGACAATGACGAGCAGCTCGCCGCGCTCGATGCGCCGCTGCATCATCAGCGCCGTTTGCGGGCCGAAGTCGCTCACCTGCACCAGATGCTGCGCGAAATCGTCATGCGCGCCAGCCAGCACGCTGTTGAAGCGTTTCGCGTGCTCCGTGTAGACGATGGCCGTCACCTTCGTTTGCGCACCGCGCACGGCGAGCGCACGTGCCATCTCGATATTGCCGAGATGCGAACCGATCACGAGCGCACCGCGGCCGCTCGCGATCAGCGCGTCGAGCGCCAGCGCGTCGTCGATCTGCACGTCGGCCAGATCGATCCGGCCGGCCCAGGCGGCCAGTTTGTCGAAGCCAGATTGCGCGAACGCGAACATATGCCGGTAGGCCGTGAGCCAGCCGGGACACGGCGTGCGCTGTTGCGGCGCGCACTGCCGCAACAGCTCGAAGTAGCGCCGCGATGCTTCGCGGGCGGGACGGCCGGTGACGAGAAAGTAAGCGACGATGGGGTGCAGCCAGAGCGCGGTGAAGCGCTGGCCGAACAGGCGGCAGCTCCAGGCGAGCAGCCTCATGCCGAGGCGGCTGCCACGTTCGGCCGTGCGCCACCAGGGGGTGCCGCCGCCCGCGTTCACGCACCGCGGCAGAGCCTTGTGCGCGAGCAGCAGCGGAAGGCGCGCGAGCATGCCGGCGACGAGCCGCGTATGGCTGCGGCTGATGCGGACGTTGTCCCACAGCACGTCGAAATGCGAGACGCCATCGGCCGCGTAGGTGACGGCGGTTGGAATCGAGACGAACCCGGTGCGCCGCCAGTGCAGACGCACGAGGATCTCGATGTCGAAATCCATGCGCTCGGGCAGCTTCACGCTGTCGATCAGCGCGCACGCGATATCGAGCGGATACAGCCGGAACCCGCACATCGAATCGCGGATCGCGAGCGAGAGCGTCTCGATCCAGACCCAGACATGGGTCAGATAGCGCCCATAGAGGCGAGATTTCGGCACGCTTGCGTCGTACACGGGCTGGCCGAGCACGACGGCGCGCGGATTGGCCCGCGCGGCGGCAAGAAAGCGCGGGACATCCGCGGCGTCGTGCTGACCGTCGGCGTCGATCTGTAACGCGTGCGTGTAGCCTGCGTCGCTCGCCGCACGCAGCCCCGCCATCACAGCCGCGCCCTTGCCTCCGTTCACGGGCAGGCGCAGCAGCGTGAGCTGGCCGGCGTGGCGCCGCGCAAGCTCCGCCAGCACATGCTGGGTGGCCTCGTCGCTGCCGTCGTCCACGACGATGAGGGGCAGGCTGTGGACGATCAGGTTCGCCACGGTGCCGCCGATCGCGTCCTTGTGGTTGTAGATCGGAATGACGATACAGGCCGCGAGGCTCATGCGGGCTCCCTGTACACGATGACGCCAGACGCGCAGTCGCGCTCACCAAGACGCCACGCGAACGCCACACGCCGGCGCGGCGCGTCGTGCGTGAGTGCGAGCTTGAGCACGGCGCCCGGCGGCACCGGTGCCATGAACTTCAACTGCTCGACCGACGCGAACTCACGCACGTCCGGTATCCAATCGTGCGCGAGCCGCATCGCCCAGTCGACCTGCACGACACCGGGCAGAATCGGCAGCCCCGGGAAGTGACCCGCGAAATGAACGAGCGTATGCGGTACGCGCATTTCGAATGCGATCCCTTCGGCCTGGTCCCACTCCGCGAGGAGTTCGAAGCCTTCCGTGCGCGGGGCGAACGCGCGTGCGACCGCCTGCGCCTGAACCTTGCCGCGGGCATCGACCGGCAACGCGCGATGCACGCGCCAGTGTCGCGGAAGCACGACCGCGTCGAACCAGGCAGCGAGGTAGCGGCGCAACGCCTTCAGGAGCACTACGCGGCCATCGCGGCGCAGCGTCTCATGGCCCTCAGCGGAGAGCACGACGAGCGCGCCAATACGCTGACGCGAACCGCCTTCGAGCGCCACGGTTCTGACTTCGGCCACGCAGGGATGCAGCAGCAGCCTGCTCTCCATCTCGCTGAGCGACACGCGCTTGCCGTCCACCTTGACCACGCGATCGAGACGCCCTTGCAGGCGGAACCGGCCCTGCTCGTCAAAGGCGACTTTGTCGTCGGTGCGATGCCAGCCATCGTGCCCGAGATGCGGCGAGCGCACTTCGAGCGCGCCCCCTTCGCTTTCGTTGCCCGCGCGCACGGCGATGCCGGACATCGGCGTCCACGCGTCGGTATCGCCTTGCCTGCGCCAGGCGATACCGCCCGTCTCCGTGCTGCCGTAGATCTCCAGCGGCGCGGCGCCGAAGGTAGTGGCGTAACGCTTCGCGGTGTCGGGCGGCAGCGGGCCGCCCGACGAAAAGAAAGCGCGCGGCTGAGGACAGAGCGTCGCGAAGCCCGGCAGGTCGGGCCAGCGAGAGAGCTGCGCCGGGGTCGAAACCACGACAGTCGCGGCAGACTGCGCCGAACACCGGGAAATGCGCGCCTGTAGCTGCGCAGGATCGGCGCAGGTCGTGCGATCGAACGGCCGCCCCGCGGTCAGTGGCCAGAACACGCGGAACAGCAGTCCGTAAATATGATGATGCGGCACGCTCGCGAGCACTGTCGCATCGCCCAGCAACGCGCCCCACATTGCTTCGAGCGCGTTCACCTCGGCATCGAATTGCGCGAGCGTCTTGTGAACAGCCTTCGGTGTCCCGCTGCTGCCTGAAGTAAAGAGTATGAGCGACGCGTTTGCGTCGATTGCAGCGCAAGGTTCCGGGGGCGACAGCCGGAACGTATCGGCACACTGCGCGGCACGCTGCGCGGCGCACCACGCGGCGAGATCGCTGTCATCCAGCACCGCGTCATACGCATCGCTCAGGTCAGCGAAATGGCCTGGCGTGCGGTTCGCCGGAATGACGGGCACCTTGCCGGCCGCTAGCAGTCCGAACAAAGCGCACGCGAACACATAGGGATCGTCGCTCCACAGCGCGAAGCGCCCGCCGGGCTGCTGGCTCAAACGCGCCGCGATGCCAAGCGCGTGCGCCCGGAAGGTATCGAAGTCCGTCACGTTCGCGCCGTCGATACAGACTGCGCCTCGTGTCTCGCGGCGCGGCACCACGAGAAGTTCGTGCAACGCAATCACGACGCCCCCTGTCGCGCAGCACGCGGCTGCATGATGCATTTTCGCCAGGCGATCTCACCAACGAGCAGAGCACCGATGAGCCCGTACACGATCGCGCCGTTGTAGAGCGACCATGCCTTTGCCGGCCAGCGGAGCGCCGTATAAACGGAAAACACGCCGTTCACGGCGAAGAAGATGCACCAGAGCTGCGTGACGCGGCGCGTGTAGCGCACCACGTGCGCGGGCGGATCGGCATAAGTCAGCCGTGCGAATTTCTCGACCATCGACGGTCCCTTCACAAGGGTCGCGCCGAATGCGACGAGCAGCCCGAGATTCACGAGAGAAGGGTACAGCCTCATGATCCGTTCGCTATTGGTGAGCACGATCGCCACCGAAGCGACATTGAGCGTGACGGCCACGACCCAGTCCACCGGCGTCAGCTTGCGCAGGGATGCCGCGAGCGGACCCATGCCGGCCGCGCGCTGAATCCAGAGCAGCGCAAGCAGCAGCAGGCCGACGAAGCGCGGCGAACCCCAGCGCCACGCGCACAAAATCACCACCGGGTAAGCAAGATTGGCGAGCAGCCACAGTTTGCTCCGCGCGCCGGCGTGCACGCGTGCGACGGCCGGCTCAGCCGAGGTGCACCCCGCCGTGCGTGGAGGGGCCGTCGCCACGGGATCGGCGCCATGCCCGGGACGAACGATCACGGAATGCCTCAAACCGGGGTCGCGAGCAGAGACTCGACTGCGGCGATCACGTCGCCCACCGTACGCACCGACTTGAACTCTTCCGGCTTGATGCGGCGGCCCGTCAATTCCTGGAGCTTGATGGCCAGATCGACGGCATCGATGCTGTCCAGGTCCAGGTCCTCGTACAGGTGCGCCTCCGGCGTGACGCGCGCCGGCTCAATGTCGAAGTTTTCCTGAAAGATTTCGCGGATACGCTCGAGAATTTCCGCCTCACTCATGATTCAATCCCTTTGCCTGCAGTTGTTTCCAGCGCCTCGCTTTCGTCGCGATGGCCCGCGACGAGTGCCGCGAGCGTGTCGATCGAGCGAAAGTGGCCGCGTACGTCTTCGTCGTCGGCGGCGATGGTCAGTTGATAGTGTTGGCGCAGCACGATACCGATCTCCAGCGCGTCGATCGAATCGAGCCCCACGCCGTCGGTGTCGAAAAGGGGCGCGTCGTCGTCGATGTCGGCCGGCGTCAGGTGCTCGAGATCGAGCGCCTCGATCAGGAGCCGCTTAATTTCCAGTTTTAAAGAATCCATAATCGAACAGGTACTGAGTGATTTGAGCCTCGATAGCGCGTGTGACGTTACGTGCGGCAAGCGCCGGCGGCATCTCGCGCGGCGCAAGGCGCTCCACGCCGATGGGTGCCAGCACGTTCACAGTCATGCGGAAAGGTCGCTCTGGCACGTGATACCAGCGCATCTGCCTGGTGAAGGCAGGCGGATCGCAGTGCATGAGCACAGGCAAGATCGGCACGCCGGCCTCCAGCGCCGTATGCGCGAAGCCGCGAGAGAACGCGTGCAGCCGGTTCGGTGCCGGGCTGCGCGAGCCCTCAGGGAAGATGATCATGCTGTAGCCGTCCGCGAGCCGGCGTGTGCAGTCCTCCACGAAGCCCGCGGGATCGGCGTTGCTCACGTACTCCGCCGCTCGTACGATGCCCCAGAGGCACGGGTTGCTCCAGTGCGCGTTCTTGACGACGCAGCAGGCAGAAGGCATAAGCGCGAGCAACGCCACCACATCGAGGTAGGTGGGATGGTTCGCGACAACGATGGCGGGCGCGCCCGAGCGCAGTGCTGCCACGCCGGCGACTTCCAGTTCCATGACGCCGGCGCACCGCAAGGCGGCCACAAGTACGCGGAAAAACCGGTGAATGATGGTCGTGACCGCACGCCGCCGCGAGGCGCGATGCGGCCAGATCGACGCGAGCGGAAACGCGATCACCGAGAAAAGCAGCCCGCAAATGCCGAACGCGGTAAAGCTGAGGGCAGTGGCGAGCAGCCGCCAGCCATAATCAAGCCGCGCCGGCATGCCAACTCCATTGCCACGTACCGCCGCTACCTTCCCACGCCGCGCATTCGCCCCCGTTCAGACAGTGATGCAGCGCCTCGCTCTGCGTCGCGAACTTACGTCCTTGCGTGCTCGCGCCCTTCGCAACGACGCATGCGAGCTGACCTTGCGGCGCCTCGCTCGCGTCAAGCAGCAACGCGAATGCACCACGCTGGACTTCCTGTTCGATGGTGCCGTAGCGTGCGTCGGCGGGCTCGTCGGCATAGATGACCAACACCGGGCTGCCCGGCTCGTCCACATGCTGTGCATGCGCTTCGAGCAGCGCATAGCCGAGTGTTTCAGCGCCGGCCGAAACGGCTGTTGCCGCCGAGCGATCCCGCCGCACGATCCCGAAGAGCCCCGGCATTGCGTTGAGCACGGAAAGGCTGAACGCATTCGGCGAGACAGGTTTGCCCGCCTCGATGTCGCGCAGGATGTCCGTCGTGCGGCGCAGTTCGCCGTGCCTCGAAGCGAACACAACGCGTGTCTTAGTCGGTGCATCGACGCAGTCCCCCGCCACCTTCAGGGCCATCCGCGAAAGGGAACTCAGCCGGCGGCGCATCATCGGATCGACGAAAGCGACCTCAGGCAGACTTTCCGAGGTGGACGACCAGAAGGACCATTGCGCCACAGGCAAGGTCCAGGACAAATCAGGCATAGGAGATTGACGTTATGGGCGGCACTTGACGTGCGGGCCGTGCACCGAACGGCGTATGTTTATTTTTCCCCGCTCGCGACTTCGCGGGGCATGGTTCTTGGCAGGCACTTTAACGGCACGCTCTTCGATTTATTTAGAAACATTTTCAAATTATATTTTGCCGAGTCATCCAGCATAAATGCTCGCTTTTAAATCAATGCGTTGAGTGCTCGCGCGACAGCGCATCCGGCGTGAGGTGAACGGCCGGATCGATTCATTATGCATATTCAACATGAGCGTATCTGGTCGGCAAGAAACATACGGTTCCGGCCGCGGCGTTTCCATCATGAGGCATCGGACTTTCGCCGCAATTGACCCGGGTTATGCTTACGCCGGTGCAAGCCGTAAATGCGGACACAAGGGCAACATTGCACCATTGGCGGCGACAGCACCCTATCCGCTATTTCCGGCAACCAGGTTCAGTATTCCTCCCGTCGCCCCTTCATGTTTTCCATTGCAACCGCCGCACCGATGGCTTCGGGCTGCGCGATCGTGCTGCTCATGCCGGGACCAACCAACACTTTGCTCGCCGCCGCAGGCCTGAAGCAGGACCTGAGGCGCTCCGCACATCTGACCGTCGCTGAACTGGCGGGCTACCTTGTGTCGATTTCCCTTTGGCGCATCTGCCTCACGCATGCATCGCATTCGCCAGGCTGCCGTCCTTGATCATGCCGGCGATCGCACCGTCGATTTTCGTTTTCAGCGCGGTATCTTCCTTGCGCAGACCGATGCCGGCACCGTTGCCGGGCATCGCCGGGTCGTCCGGGACGCCGATCTTTGCAGAGACCACAATGGCCGGGATCCGGGACCGGCGAGAGGCATGCGAGGTCTACTGATAGCGCCTCGCTTCCGATGCGCTACTGCAGGTCATTGCGGCCCGGCAGTATTCGATTGCTGCCGCGCTCCGCACCGGTTCGCATTTTCAGCCCCACCTGCTTGGCCAGATTCACGCCGCGCCTTCCGATAATCAGCCTCGCAAACAACAGCAACCATCCCTTGCCCGGAATCTTTATCTTCCTCAGCACCATTCTTCCGATAATACCCAATCTCAAACCAACATCCAGATTCTTGTAGATCAAGACATTAAACACAAATGACGAGATATGCCCGCTCGACATGTGTTTATTATATTTCTCGTAAAAAACCAGACTGGGTTCGCAATCCCTCGCCCCCGATATTCTGGTGGCACCTCCATTCAAGGAATACTCCACCAGCGCATCGTGCAAATAGACGAATGCGCAGCCGGCCATTTCAGCATTAATGGCGAAATCCCAATCCTGATGACGAAGCAACGATCCGTCGAAGCGGATCAACGGGTACTGATGACGCCACATCATGATGGACGAGGTCTGGACGTACCCGCCCTCCAGCAAGATGAAATCGAACATCGGCCGACCGTCGTACGGAGACAGGTTGCCCAGGATGCGTTGGCTTCCGTCGATCAGCACGACGTTACTGAACAACACCCTGGCTTCATTATCGGGAGGCTTCGGGCCGAATTCGGCGATGCATCGTTCGAGTTTGTTCGGGAGCCATCGGTCGTCGGCATCCAGAAACGCAATCAGATCGCCGGTCGCCTCCTCGATGCCCCTGTTCCGGCACCACGCCGCCCCGCGATTCACGGGTTCGCGAATCAGGCGCAGTGCGATGGCGTCTCCGCAATGGCCGGGCAATTCGAACTGCGAGCCCGATGCGTCGTCGATAACAATAATTTCGCGCGGAACAACGGTTTGACTGGATATCGATTCTATTGCCACCCAAAGCAAATCAAGGCTGTTGTAGTGTGGAATTATCACACTGACACTGTAAGCATTGTCAAAATCGCGATTCATTCCACACCTCGAATCCGTATTCCGGAGATCCCTCACACCAAGAATAAAAATCGCCCAATCCCGCGTGGCCAGCCCATTAATTACACATACCATTCAGATTGTTTACCAACACCGAAATTCACGCTGTCAAATCGCTTCCCATTGCCAGATTGCGGACAAAATCATCCCCAGCGTCATGGGAATGACGCCGTTCGATGCCGGATGCGTCGCGAAGTGACCGCCACGCACCCTTGCCAGATTCGGAGAGTCCTTTCGGCTTTCGGGTTGGCGTATCGTCCCAACACGCGCCGTATGAAGTTGCGTTTGCGCCGGACACACATGCGGCGCGGCGCGATCGCATCAGCAGGCGATCGATGCGCTGTGACCGATCGTAAGTCGGGCTCGCGGCAGCGCTCCGTGGGGTGCCCAACAAATCCGGATGAATTGCAAACGTCGGGACACGGATAAAGGCGGATCATGGGCCCCGACTTTGACCTTGTAGTATCGATCGGCACCATTCAGTCCCATCCCGTCACACGCCCAGGTGAATCCAGACAGTCAATGTCCGCCGCTCTCCTCACACCACCCTCTGCGCAAGACGTGCATGTCTGGCAATGGGATCTCGATGCGCCCGGCGGCGATTTCGACCGGTACTGGGAAGTGCTGTCGACGCAAGAGCGCGAGCGCGCCGATAGATTCCGCTTCGAACGCCATCGCCGCCGCTTCGTGACAGGACGCGGCGAAGTCCGGCAGATCCTCGGCCGCTATCTCGGCGTATCGCCGCAAGCCGTCGCGCTGGGCCATGGTTCGGAGGGCAAACCATTCTGCAATTTCCAGCCTCAAGGCTGGAAGCTCTGTTTCAACCTCAGCCACAGCGAAAATACAGCGGCGCTCGCCATCGCGAACGGCTTCGAAGTCGGCATCGACGTCGAACATATCCGCGACATCGAGGAAAGTGTGCCGCGCGAAGTTTTCTCGCCGCGCGAGCACACGCAATTCGCTGCGTTGCCGGATTCAAAACGACAAAACGTTTTCTATGAAAACTGGGCGCGTAAAGAAGCCTGTTTGAAAGCGCTCGGCACCGGCTTCATCCTGCCGCCGACTTATTTCGAGTTCGATCTTTCCATTCACGGCGACACGACACCGCGCTTCGTCGACGGCGATGCGCAAGAAGCGGCGCACTGGCGCATTCGCGCCCTGCCATCCGGCCCGACCTGCGCAGGCGCGGTCGCGGCCCGGCGCACGGACTGGTCGATCGTCAATATGAATTGATCGCGAGCTAACGCCACTTGCCGGCGCTGTGTCTGTCACCGCACAGATCGTCCGGCGCCGCCTTGCTTAAATCACAGGACCCATAGCAGCAGCGCCGGCAATACGCGCGCTTCGCGAAACTCACGTCCAGGGGTGGCCACGCTATGAGCCAAGCCATGACTAGCGGGCACGCCGATAACACGCAGAGTATCGACGCGATGCGCGGCGTCGCCGCGATGGCCGTCGCGTATTTTCATTGCCGGGTGATTGCGTGGATCGGCATTCGGGCATTCGCGGCCGGTCATCATCCGTTGCTTTCGCTCGACACGGTGCTCGCGTATCTGACGATCCCGTTCGTCTGGGGCCCGATCGGCGTACCGATCTTCTTTGTCATCAGCGGATACTGCATTCATCGCAGTCACGCGGGACGGCTCGCGCGCAATCCGCAATACCGGCTCGATGGACGCGACTTTCTGTGGCGGCGTTTCGTCCGCATTTATCCCGTGCTTTTTTGCGCGCTATTGCTGACGTTCGCGCTCGACAGCATCAGTCTGCGTTATTGGCCGCACAACGCAACGCTCGGCGATCTCGGTTTGCAGACGTTTGGCGCGAATCTGTTCGCGCTGCAGGGTATCGACGCGCCGATCTACGGTTCGAACACCGCGCTCTGGACGTTGTCCCTCGAAGTGCAGTTCTATGTGCTCTATCCGCTGCTATTCGCCGTGCAGCGCCGGATCGGGCCGAACCGGGTGCTCGCGGGGCTCATGGTGCTCGGCCTCGTTTCGTGCGCGCTCATTGAGCGACGCGGAATGCTCGTCTTCACGACGTATTGGTCCGCGTGGTATCTCGGCGCGTGGATCGCGGAGCGCGAAGTGCATGGACTGCGTTTTCCGCGCTCGTTCGTCATGGTCGCTTCACCGCTGCTGCTCGTGCTCGGCTGCGTGGCGATCTCGCGGGACTCCATGCGATACGTCTGGGTCCAGACATGGGCGCTCGCGTTCACGCCGTTCCTCGACGTGATGCTGCATGCGCGCCCAGGCCGCGCCCTCGCGATGCGCGCACTCGGAAAAGTCGGTGAATTCAGCTATTCGCTCTATATCGTGCATATGCCGATCTTCATCGCGCTGGCTGCGGCTTACGTATTCCACCTGCTCGTCGAGCGCCCCGCGATGGAGATGCTGCGGCGCCGGACATCGAGGCAACGCATGGCCGCTGCGAGCAACGTTAGCCCGACCTGACAGGTCCTCGTTCCGGATGCCTGCTTCGAGCGACAGCGCCCGACACGCAATGTGGCGTTGCAGCGTTCGTGTGTGCGACGGCGAACGGATACGCGCTCCGTGAAAGCTTAAATTTCACTTACACCACGATTCACGACTGAAGCACGGACAGGACACGGGCCACACGCGGGTAACCGCGCGCTGCCTGCGTCTGGCGTGAAGGACCACCGTTCTGCGCGCGCCGTTCGCGCACGTCGCGACGTGGTTCAGTGCAAAGCCTTCCTCAAGATTATTGGAGAGCGGCAAATGTCACACAGAGAGGGAATTCCAGGCGAGCAGCCGAACGGGGCGGTTCATGCGCCTGGCGTGGCAGCGCGATTCGATGCCGTATGGGCGGAGTTCGGCAATCGGGTTGCCGCGATCGACGCGACGGGCGAAGAAAGTTATGCCGCGCTCGGCGAGCGTTCGGCGCATCTTGCGACCGTCCTGAGCCGCATGGGCCTCTCGCCGGGCGAGCGCTGCGCCATCATGGTTCCGCGCAGCCGCGACACGCTGGCTTTGATGCTCGCGATACTGCGTCTGGGCGCCGTCTATGTGCCGCTCGATCCCGCTTATCCGCGCGCGCAACTCGATTTCATCGTGGCCGATTGCGCGCCGACGCTCATCGTCGCGGACGGCTCGGTGCTCGCGAGCGTCGGCGATGTGAATGGCGCGTTGGTCGATCTCGCGGATATCGTGGCATCGTCGGAGGCCGCCGGTCGCGCTCCGCTTCACGTCTGCACCGGCGACGATCCCGCGTACGTCATGTACACGTCGGGCTCGACGGGCAAACCGAAGGGCGTGATCGTGCCGCACCGCGCGATTCTGCGACTCGTGCAGGGCCAGACGTTCGCGGACCTCTCGTCGCAGACACGGTTCCTCAACCTCGCGCCGCTCGCCTTCGATGCAAGCACGCTGGAAATCTGGGGGCCGCTGCTGAACGGCGGCTGCGCTGCGATCATCAACGAGGTTCAGCCTTCGCTCGACACGATCGCCGCCGCGATTGCGCGGCTGCGCGTGACGAGTGCGTGGCTCACGGCCGGCCTCTTCAATGCGCTCGCCGACTATCGGCTCGAAGCGTTTCTCCCGCTAAAAGAAGTGCTGACCGGTGGGGACGTGCTGTCGCCCGTCCATGTGCGCAAGGTCATGGAGGCGCATCCCGGGCTGCAGATCATCAATGGCTACGGTCCGACCGAGAACACGACCTTCACCTGCTGCTACCGCATTCCGCGCGACGGTGTGGCGCTCGCGAATGGCGACGCCATTCCGGTCGGCGATGCCATCGCGGGCACGCGCGTCTATATCCTCGATGACAAGCTCGCGGCGGTCGCAGACGGAGAAGTCGGCGAACTGGTAGCGGGCGGCGACGGCGTTGCGCTCGGCTACCTCAATCGTCCCGAACTCACAGCGGAAAAATTCATCGACGACCTCTTCACGCCCAGTGCGAAGCTCTACCGCACGGGCGATCTCGTGCGCCGGCGCGCGGACGGGGCAATCGATTTCCTCGGCCGCAACGACCGGCAGATCAAGATCGCGGGCAAGCGCATCGAACTCGATGAAATCGAACACGCGCTGCGTGCGGCGCCCGGCGTCGCCGATGCGGCCGTGGCGGCGTTCGAGGGGCGAAGCGGGAAGGCCGTCGCGGGCTTCGTGAAGGCCGATGCGATGGCCGGTGCGACGGCCGGTGCGACGGCCGCCTCCCTTGACGGATTACGCGCTTATATCAGGTCTGCATTGCCCGATTACATGATGCCGTCCGAGTTGCGTATCCTGCCGGACTTTCCGCTCACGCCTAACGGCAAGATCGATCGTAAAGCGTTGCTTGCGGGGCTCGATATGCAGCCTGCGGCATCGGCCGCACCCGCCGGGACCGATGAAGACATCGCAGGCAAGCTGGCGAAGGTGTTCGAAGAACTCCTTGGCCACGCCATCGACCGCAAGTCGAATTTCTTCGACCTTGGAATACGCTCGCTCGATCTGATGCGTGCGCACGCCATCATCGTGCGCGACGTCGCGGCCCACGTTGCATTGGTCGATCTGTTTCGCCATCCGAATGTCGAGGCGCTGGCCGCACATCTGCGCGCGACGCTCGATACCGCGAAGGACGGAGCAACTCACCACCGCAAGAAAGCGCAGGGCGGCGACATCGCCGTCATCGGCATGTCCGGCCGTTTTCCCGGCGCGCACACCGTCTCCGAATTTTGGGCCAACATCGTCGCGGGCCGCGACTGCGTCACGCATTTCGACGTGGCCGAACTGGAAGACAGTTTCGACGAAAGCGCCCGCCGCGACGCGCATTACGTCAAGGCACGGCCGATACTCCCGGACGTCGATCGCTTCGATGCGGGCTTCTTCGGCATGCTCGCACGCGAAGCGGCGCTGACCGATCCGCAACAGCGCCTGTTCCTCGAAATCGCGTGGGAAGCGTTCGAAGACGCCGGATACGATCCGGCGGCGATCGCGGGTCCGGTCGGCGTATTCGCCGGCACGACGATGAATACGTACTTCCTGAAACACATCCTGTCCGATCGCGGCGTCATCGACGAATTCACCAGCCAGTTTCAGATTGGCGAGTATCAAAAGCTGGTCGGGGCAGGCGATTTCGTCGCCACGCGCACCGCGTACAAACTCGGCCTCAAAGGCCCCGCCATATCGATTCAAACGGCCTGCTCGACCTCGTTGACCGCCGTTGCCCTCGCGGTGGAAAACCTTCGCGCGGGACGCTGCGACATGGCGCTGGCCGGCGGCGTATCGGTCACCTTCCCGCAGAAGCGCGGCTATTTCTACGAGGAAGGCGGAATGGGCTCGGCCGATGGGGTTTGCCGCCCGTTCGATGCCGACGCGAAGGGCACGATATTCGGCAGCGGCGCGGGCGTCGTTTTGCTCAAGCGTCTCGAAGACGCCCTCGCCGACGACGATCCGGTTTATGCCGTGATCCGCGGCGTCGGCATGAACAACGACGGCTCCGACAAAGTGGGCTTCACGGCGCCGAGCGTCGATGCGCAGGCGCGCGCCATTGCCATCGCACACGCCGAGGCCGGCGTCGACCCCTCGTCCATCGGCTACGTCGAGGCGCATGGAACGGCGACGCCGCTCGGCGACCCCATCGAATTCGCCGGCCTGGTGCAGGCCTTCCGCCTCTCCGGCATCGAGGGCGGCCAGTTCTGTGCCATCGGCTCGGCGAAGGCCAACGTCGGGCACCTCGACGCGGCCGCCGGCGTGACGGGTTTCATCTCGGCGACGCTCGCGCTGCGCAACCGCACCTTGCCGCCGCTGCTGCATTTTCGTTCGCCGAATCCGGGCATCGACGTGGCGAGCAGCCCGTTCTTCTTCAACGTGGCCGCGCGTGCGTGGGCCGATGGACCGGCACCGCGCCGCGCGGGCGTGAGTGCGTTCGGCGTGGGCGGGACGAACGTCCATGTGGTGCTGGAAGAAGCGCCTTGCCGCGGCGACGCGTGGGCATCGCAAGAAGAAGCGCGCCCGCAGATAGTGCCGCTTTCGGCAAGAAGCGCCACTGCGCTCGAACGCGCGAAGGCGAAGCTCGCGAGCCATCTGGCGGCCAGTCCGGACCTCTCGCTCGCCGACGTGGCCGCGACGCTGCAAACGGGCCGCCGTGCGTTCACGCACCGCGCCGTCGTCATCGCCGATAGCCTCGATCAGGCTGCGGCGAAGCTCCAGAAAGGGACGATAGAAGCGCAGGCCCCGCAAGCCGCGCCGCCGGTCGTCTTCATGTTCCCCGGCCAGGGCGCCCAGTATCCGGGCATGGGCGCGGCGCTCTATCGCACCGAGCCGGTCTATCGCCAGTGGATCGACCGGGGCGCCGAGGTGCTGGCGCCGCATCTCGGGCTCGGTATCCGCACGCTGCTGCTCAGCGAGCCTCCCGAGGGCGACGACACTCCGCACCCCATCCGCTCGACGATCTACGCGCAGCCGGCGCTGTTCCTCGTCGAATATGCGCTCGCGCAGCTCTGGATGTCGCGCGGCATCACGCCAACGGCCATGATCGGCCATAGCGTCGGCGAACTGGTCGCGGCCTGCGTGGCCGGGGCGATCGCCTTCGACGATGCGCTGTACCTGATCGCGAAGCGCGGCGCGCTCATGCAGTCGGCTGAACCGGGTGCGATGCTGGTGGTGCGCCTCTCCGAGTCCGACCTCCGGCCGATCCTGCCCGACGAGGTCGACCTCGCCGCCATCAATGCGCCGTCGCTCTGCGTCGTGGCGGGGCCCTTCCCGGCCGTCGAAGCCTTCGAGGCCACGCTGAAGTCGCGCGATATCGAGCATCGGCGACTGCATACTTCGCATGCGTTCCATTCGCGCATGATGTCGGGCGTCGTCGAAGATCTCGCGAGGATCGCGGACGGCATTTCGTTCGCACGACCGAGGATCCCGTACGTGTCCTCGGTGACGGGACAGTGGGCGTCGATGGATCAGCCCGTGACGGGGCGTTACTGGGCCGGTCATTGCCGCGACGTGGTGCGCTTCGGCGACGCCCTGAACACCGCGACGGCACAGGCCAGGCCGCTTCTCCTCGAAATCGGCCCGGGCCGCACGCTCTCGACCTTCGCCGTGCAAGGCTTGCCCAGGGACCGCCATATGGGCGCGATTGCCTCGCTGCCCGATTTCGCCCTGCGCGAGCGCGAGCTTTCGATGCTGGCCGAGGCGACCGGGCGGCTGTGGCTGAACGGCGTCACGCCGGACTGGAAAACGGTCCAGGCCGAAGGCGCCCGCCGCATTTCGCTACCGACCTATTCCTTCGAACCGGAACGGCACTGGATCGATGCCCCCGCCGCCGCTTCCCGTGCCCCGACGACGACACCCTCCGCAGCGATGCCCGCTCCGATCTCGTCCGAAGTCCTAACCCACATTCCACAGCCCGCCATGCCCCAAACCGTCCAGATCGACCGCAAACCGCGCCTCATCGCCGAACTGGCCTCGCTTCTTGCCGAGATGTCCGGCGAGGCGCCCGATACGTCCAATCCGGACGTGACCTTCTGGGATCTCGGATACGACTCGCTGTTCATGGGGCAGGTCTCGCAGCGGATTCGCCGCCGCTATGACGTCGCGATCAGCTTCCGGCAGATCATGAGCGACTATCCGACGCTGCCCGCTCTCGCGCAGTTTCTCGACGATGCGTTGCCGCCCGATCCCGAGCAGCCGGCAGTGGCGCCCGCACAACCCGCACCGGCCGCTGCCGCCGTCGCGCCCGTCGCCGTTGCGGCGCCGGCCGCGCCCATCGTGACGGCACAAGTCGCTGCGGCCGCGGGCGACATGCAATCGGTCATCCGCGACCAGCTCGCGGCGATGCAGTCGCTGATGGAGCGGCAACTCGAAGCGCTTCGCGGCGCGCCGATAGCGATCCCGCAGCCCGCGGCAGCCCCCGCAGCCATCGCCGCCCCCGCGCCGACGCCCCAGCCCGCCGCGTCCCCGGCACGCGCCGCCGGCCCCGAAATCAGGTTCGAGGAAAACCGCCCGACGCGCTTCACCGCGTACAAGCCCGGCACAGCGAACCAGGGGCAGACGACCGACGCGCAGAAAGCGTTCATCGCCGACCTGTCGGCCCGCTACTCGGCGAAGACCGCCACCTCCAAATCCCGTACGCAGTCCTACCGGTCCGTGCTCGCCGATCCGCGTACCGCGAGCGGCTTTCGCGAGGAATGGAAAGAACTGGTCTATCCGGTCGTCGCCCAGCGCTCGAAGGGTTCGCGGATCTGGGACGTCGACGGCAACGAGTACATCGATCTCGTCAACGGCTATGGTCAGACCGCGTTCGGCCACACGCCCGATTTCGTCGTGGATGCCGTCAACGCGCAGATGGCGGACGGCTTCGCCATCGGACCGCAGTCCCCGCTTGCGGGCGAGGTCGCGCAGATGTTCGCGGACATGACCGGTCATCAGCGCGTCACCTTCTGCAATACCGGTTCGGAGGCCGTGATGGCGGCGATGCGTCTCGCGCGCACCGTGACGGGCAAGGAGAAGGTCGTCTGCTTCGACGGCGACTATCACGGCCAGTTCGACGAAGTGCTCGTCAAGCCGGGCAGCGACGCGGGCCAGCCGCGCGCGTTCCCGCTCGCGCCCGGCATCCCGCAGGCGTCCGTGCGCAACATGGTCGTGCTGCCCTACGCGAAGGCCGAAAGCCTCGAATGGATCAAGGCCAACATCGACGATATCGCCGCCGTGCTGATCGAGCCCGTGCAGTCGCGTCATCCGGATCTGCGGCCGAAGGAATTCGTGCAGCAATTGCGCGAGGTGACGGCGGCCAACGATTCCGCGCTGATCGTCGATGAAGTCGTGACGGGCTTTCGCGTCCATCCGGCCGGCATGCAAGGCTACTGGGGCATCCAGGGCGACATGGCGACCTATGGCAAGGTGGTCGGCGGCGGCTTGCCCGTCGGCGTCCTCGCCGGCAGCGAGCGCTTCATGGATGCGCTCGACGGCGGCCAGTGGCAGTTCGGCGATGCGTCGGTGCCCGAAGTCCCGCCGACCTTCTTCGCCGGCACGTTCGTGCGCCATCCCGTCGTGCTGGCCGCGATGAAAGCCGTCCTCCTCCACCTCAAGGAGGCCGGGCCGGCGCTGCAGGAAACGCTCGGCGCGCGCATGCAAGGTCTCGTGCAGCGCATCAACGCGCATCTGGAGAAAGTCGGCATCGCGGCGCGCGCGGAATCGTTCTCCAGCTGGTTCTACGTCAGCTTCGCGGGCGAGGACCGTCTGGGCAGCCTGTTCTTTGCCTACATGCGCTACCTCGGCGTTCACATCATGGAAGGCTTCCCGTGCTTCCTGACGACGAGCCATTCGGATGCGGACATCCGCAAGATCGGCGATGCGTTCATCGAAAGCATCGCTGCGCTTCAACGTGTGGGTATTCTCGGCAACGCGAGCGTCGCCGCCTCGGCCGCGCCATCGGCCGAACCGGCGCAGTCTCCGCTCACCGAGCCGCAGAAAGAAATCTGGATGTCGGCTCAACTGGGCAACGAAGCCTCGCTCGCATTCAACGAGTCCTTCACGCTCGAACTTACGGGCGACCTGAACGAAGCCGCTTTCGAACGCGCCTTCGCGGCGACGATCGCGCGCCACGATGCGTTGCGCGCGCACTTCTCGCGCGTCGGCGACAGGATGTTCGCCGATGCCGCGACGACCGTGCCGCTGGAACGAATCGACCTTTCCGCAAGCGCCGACGCGGTCGAAGACCTTGGGCTCATCGTCGAGGCCGAAGCGCACGACGTGTTCGACCTCACCCGCGCGCCGCTCGCGCGCGCCAGGCTCGTGCGCCTCGAAAGCGCGAAATGGGCCTTCGTGTTCACGGCCCACCACATCGTCTGCGACGGATGGTCGATCAACATCATCCTGCGCGATCTCGAAGCGCTCTATTCGGCGGAGGTTTCAGGCAAGCAAGCCGAACTCGACGACGTGCAGAGCTTCCTCGCCTTCGCCAAAGCGCAGGACGAGGCCGGCGTCGACGCGAGCACACGCGACTTCTGGATGAATCTCCACCGCGATCCCGCGCCGCGACCCGACCTGCCCGGCGACCGCCCGCGTCCGGAGATCAAGCGCTTCAACGGCGCCTCGACGACGCGTCACATCGGCGCCGATCTTCTCAGGCAGGTGAAGACTGCTTCGTCGAAACAGGGCTGCTCGCTGTTCGCCACGCTGTTCGGCGCCGCGCAGGTGCTGTTCGGACGTCTGTCCGGCCGTGACGACGTCGTCATCGCCGCGCCGATGGCGGGACAGTCGCAGGCCGGCGAAGCGCTGCTGGTCGGGCACTGCGTCAACTTCCTGCCGTTGCGCGTGCGGTTCGATCGCGACAAGCCCTTCGCCGCGCACATGAAGGCCGTGCGCGATCACCTCTTCGACGCGGGCGACCGGCAGAACTACACCTATGGCGCACTCGTGCGCGACCTCGGCATCAAGCGCGATTTCAACCGGCTTCCGCTGACCGATCTGCAGTTCAATCTGGAGAAGGTCGACGCGCAACTCGACATGGGCGGCGTGACCACGCGCTTCACGCCCAACGCGAAGGCGTACTGCAACTTCGATCTCTTCCTCAATGTGATCGAATCGCCGCAGGGACTTCGTCTGGATTGCGATTTCAACACCGACGTCTATGACGAGGCGACGATCCAGCGCTGGCTCGGTTACTACGAAACGGTGCTGGGCGCCGTCGCCCGGGACCCCGAAACGACTATCGCGGCACTCCCCCTGCTGAGCGACGCCGAGATCCGCCACCTCCGCGACGAACTGAACGCATCGCAGCGCGACTACGATCTCACACAAACGGCACCGGCAATGATCGCCGCGCAGGCCCGCCGGACTCCGGACGGGACTGCCGTATCGGACGAAGCCGCGAGCCTGACCTATGGCGAACTCGACGCAAGCGCGAGCCGGATCGCCCGCGGACTCGCGGCGGCAGGCATCGCGCCGCGCGGACGCGTCGCCATCGCGATGGACCGGACCGTGACGACCGTGGCCGCCATGATCGGCGTGTGGCGCGCAGGTTGCGCCTATGTGCCGCTCGACATGACGATGCCGCCCGCGCGTCTGCGCCAGATTCTCGACGGCGCCGACATCGCCGCGATTCTCAGCGATGCGGGAAGCCGCACGGTGCTGGAGCCGGGCGAACATCGCGTGCTGGACGTGGAAGCCCTGCTCGCGCCAGGTGGCGACGCGGCCGTGACCTTGCCCGTCGTGAGCGACGCGGACTCCGCGTACGTGATCTTCACGTCGGGCTCGACGGGCCAGCCCAAGGGCGTGGAGATTGCGCATCGCGCGTTGAGCAACTTCCTGTTGTCGATGGCGCAGGAGCCGGGCTTCACGGCCGGAGATCGCATCGTCGCGGTCACCACGTTCTCGTTCGATATTTCGGGCCTCGAACTATTTCTGCCGCTCATCGCCGGCGGGCAGACGTTCATCGCGGGCCATACCGAGGTCCGCACCGGCTACGAGCTGGTGACGCGACTCGAAGAGCAGGCGGCTACCGTGCTGCAGGCGACGCCATCGCTCTGGCGCATGCTGCTGGAGGCGGGATTCAAGGTACCGGAGAACTTCAGGATCCTGTGCGGCGGCGAGCCGTTGCCGCGCGACCTCGCCGACGATCTGCTCGCGACCGGCGCCGAAGTCTGGAACCTCTACGGCCCGACCGAAACGACGATCTGGTCGTCGGCGTCGCGTGTCGTCGGGAACGGGCCGGTGGTCATCGGCGCGCCGCTCGCCAATACCGGACTGTACGTGCTCGCGGACGACCTGCATCTCGCGCCGGAAGGCGTCAGCGGCGAACTGTGGATCGGCGGCGAGGGCCTCGCGAAGGGCTATTTCAACCGCCCCGATCTCACCGAGGCCGCGTTCCGTTCGATCGCCATCGAGGGTGCCGCGCCGCGCCGGCTCTACCGCACCGGCGATCTCGCGAAACGGCTTGCCGATGGCTCGCTCCAGCACCTCGGCCGCCGCGACCAGCAGATCAAGCTGCGCGGCTTTCGCATCGAGATCGAGGAGATCGAAGGCGCCTTGCGCAAGACGCCAGGCGTTGCGGCGGCGGCCGTCGCGTTGCACACGGTCGGCGACAGTCCGCGCCTCGTGGGCTACATCGTCGAGGCGGCCATCGACAAGACGGATCAAGGCGCCATTGCGGCGCACGTTGCAGAACGCTTGCCGGCCTACATGGTGCCGAGCCTGTGGATGACGCTCGACGCGCTGCCCCAGACCAGCAACGGCAAGCTCGATCGCAAAGCCCTGCCCGTGCCGACCGCGGACATGGTGGCCGCGCCGGTCCGCCCGCCGCATGCCGCGCTCAAGGTGGTTCCGCAGGCGCCGATGCCGGTCGCGCCGGAAGCCGAACCCGAGGTCGAAGCCGCAGCCGCGCCGGCCGAGCCCGCAGCCCTGTCGCCGACGCAACTCACGCTCGCCTCGATCTGGGGTGACGTGCTCGGCCTCCAGCACGTCGGCATCGACCAGAAGTTCTTCAGCCTCGGCGCGGACAGCCTCCAGTTGTTCCGCATCGTCGCGCGGATGAACGAACGCGGGCTCGGCGTGGATGCGCGTCAACTCATGAAGAACGTCACGATCGCCGAACTGGCGGCGACGCTCGACGGCACGCCGTCGAACGAACCGAGGGCGGTGAACGACGTGGCGCGGCCGTCGATCCTGAACTTCAAGCGCCGGCCCACGGAAGGAGCCTGAGCGATGAACGGGATAGCCCTGACTATCGCCTCCACTGACGATCACGATCGCGCGATCGAGGCCGGCTACGCGCTGTTTCCGGCGACGGCCTGCCAGGTGCGGTTCTGGCACGAGCAGAAGGCGTCGCCGAAAGCCTCCGCGCTGAACATCGCGTTCCGGCTGCAAGTGTCGGGGCCGCTCGACGCCGCGAGCATCGAACAGGTGCTCGGCGAACTCGTCGCGCGACACGAGATCCTGCGCACCGGCTTCCTGATGACGGGCGCGGGCTTGCGTCAACAGGTGTGGAGCCACGCGCCCTTCCGGCTCGACGTGATCGACCTCGCCGGTTTCGAAGAAAAGGCCGCGCTTGCCGAGGCCGAACGCGTCGGCGGACAGCAGGCGCGCACGCCGTTCGAATTGTCGTCGCCGTCGTTCTTCCGGGCGGTATGGTTGCCGAAGTCGTCCACGCAGGGCGAATTGCAGTTGACCTTCCATTCGCTCGTGATGGACGGCTGGTCCTTCGCGATCCTCGTGCGCGAACTCGTGGAAGGGCTGGCCGCGTTGCATGCGGGCCATGATTGCGGACTCCCCGATGTCGAGCTTCATCACGGCGACTACGCGCTCTGGAAAGAAGAGTTCCTCGCGAGCGGTGCGCTCGATCGCGCCCGCGCGCATTGGCGCGAAGAGCTGCGCGATTTCAGCCGCTTCGATGTTCCGGGCGACCGTTCGCGTCCGCAGGAGCGGCGCTTTCAGGGCGTCATTCGCTCGATCCTGTTACCGCTCGCGCTGAGCGACCGCCTGATCGCGGCCGCCAAGGCCCAGGGCGTGACGTTGTTCAGCGTCGCGGCTGCGGGCCTCGCGGTGGCGCTGCAAACGGTGGCCGGTCAGACTCGCGTCGCCATCAGCACCCAGATGTCCGTGCGCGACCAGCAGGAACTCGAAGGCGTGGTCGGGCCGCTCATCAATACGGTGATCCTTCGCCTCGACGTTGCACCGGGCAGCACCCTGGCCTCCGTCACGGCGCAATGCGGCGCTAAACTCGGCGACGCCATCGAGCATCTTCACGTCCCGTTCGAAGAGATGAGGGAGATGGCGGGCGAGGTCGCCGACATGGATCGCCCGCCGCTCTGCTCCGTGAATTTCGCCTTGCAGCAGAGCTTCGTCGGCGTGGGCGACGAGGTTCGCCGCCAGGACTTCGCCGCGACGACCTCGCCCTCCTTCAACGCGGGCGCGCTCTACGATCTCAACTTCTTCATGGTGCGGCGCCCGGAAGGCTGGCGCATTTCGTGTGAAGGCGACACGGATCTCTACGACGTCGAGACGATCGACGCGCATCTCGTGAAGTGGCGCGACGTGCTGGAAACCGTTGAAATCGCGGCACACGCTCCCGCGAAAGCGACGGCGAACATCGTGGAAGGTATCGGCGCGAGCGGCTTCATGAGTCAGGCCGGGCTGGAAGCGGTGGCGCGCAATATCGTGCGATTCAACGAGGATGCGCCGGGGACGCCCGTCATCGCGCTCAACAATACGGCCGTGCTCTACGGACTGGCGCAGCAGATTGGCGCCGACCGGCCGCTCATCGACATCCCGATGGTGCCGGAAGGCAGCCCGCGCGAATTCCCGCTGCGCGCGTTCCAGGACATCACCGCGGACGCCGTGCGGCTGATCCGGCTGGCCCGGCCCAAAGGGCCTTATATCCTCATGGGGCACTGCGTGCTCGGCGCGATGTCGCTGGAGGCCGCACATCAATTGCGGCGCGAAGGTGAAACGGTGGAGTTAGTCATCCTCAACGATTCGTGGTGCCCCGGCTATCGCGAGAGGATGCCGTGGTACGACCGGCACTTGCGCAAGCTGCAAGTGCGTGCGGACAACATCCCGCGCGACTTCCGCAAGGCCATGCGCGGCGAGATCTCAATGGTTTCCTTCCTCAAGCAATACCGTATCGTCCGGCGGCTCGGCATTGCTGACCTTGCGCTCAGGCTCGGCCTGATCAAGGGCGATTCTTCGGAGCATGCGGTTGCCGATAATCGCTGGTACATCGAATATCTGCTCGCCCAGCAGGCGCGATATCGTCCGGCGCCCTATGACGGCGACGTGCAGATCTTTCGCAGCGACCAGGTACTCAGGGGGCGGCTATTCGACTGGGCGCTCGGATGGCGGCCCGTGCTGACCGGAAAAATGGTCGTCACGGAAATTCCGGGCATGCACGACGAAATCTTCCGCCCGGCCGGCGCAGCGATTATCGGCCAGCAACTGCGTGAGCGCCTCGCGGGAATCGACGCGAATCAGGGTATTGAAACCGGCGTCGACGAGCAGGATGCGCCTGCCGCATTCCTGAACCGCGCAAACGCTTAGGTTTTTTTAAAAAACTGCTGGGGCGCGCTTGAGGGTGCCCCAGCCGATCGGGCGCCCCCCTGATTAGCCTGTTCAGCGCCGCACTAACCGCCGGACCGCATTCAGCGGCGATCTCAATCTGTTGATCGGCGTGTGGACGACTTCCGCAAAAGTCTTCGGATTGCGATGCTCCAGCGCCGAGAGGACTCGCCTCTTCACGCTGTCGCGCAAGGGCGAAAGTCCCGGCGGCAACGGGTGCATACCCATGCTGCGCAGAATGTAGTTAGCCTGATAAACCCTGGCACGCGCGTCGAGCGACTTCAGGCAATAGCTGATGCTGATGCTCACCGAAATGTTGTCGTCGTTCTTGACCCAATGCGGCGCCAACGAGGGGTGATGCACGACTTCGCCCGGAGCCAGCCGGTAGACCGTGCCGCGATCCTGCAATTCCCGGCGATAAAGCGCGGCTTCGCAGTTGCCGCTGTAATAACTTTCGATCTCCAGATCCGTCAGCAACTCGCGATCGGTCGCAGGAAAGAGGCAGACGTCCTTCGAGCCCTGCAACTGAAAGAGGAAGTTGGTTTCGTGATCGATATGGAACGGTGAGGCGATATTCGGCGACGAGAGCAACAGCGTCATCGTGACCCAGGTCATGTCCTTGCGCAGCGGCCAGCCGGACAAACTCTCAAGTTCGGCCGTCACCCTGTCCAGCACCTGCGCATACTCGGCGTCGTAATCCTGTGCGTGAGTCAGCTTGACCCACGTGCCGTTTTCGCCCAGACGCGCAATCGTCTCTTCCAGCCGCTCGTCCTTTGGACTGGCGCTGAACTTCGTGGCGACGGAGCCCTGCTTGAAGTTCAGCGCAGTGAAATTGCCCGTTTTGTCGATCATCCGCTCGGCGACTTTGGCAATTCGAGGGATTTCGAACAAGCCGCTCTCATGCAACGTGTGACTGAACTTGAACGAATGCCGATTGAAATTGTTTTTGAACTCTATTCCGCAAGCCTGAAGAATTGAATCGTTCGCGGACGGTTGGCGCGACGTATCGGCCAGCACATCACCATTGCCGGAAAGAGCCATGGCACACCTTCATCGGTTAGACGACACTGGCTTTAGCCTACTGGTATTCCTGGCGGTCCAATGTGCGTCGACGAACACCCCTGCGAATTCCCGCATTTATGCAAACGGGATCTTCTGCGGGTTATACCCAACTTCGCGCGGTTGCCGCTTTCGCGCCGTCAAATCGAGCACGCTAGATCCGGACCGGAGGGAAATCGGACGTGCCCGGATTCTCGATCTCGATGTAGGGCGGCGGTTCATTCGCGGCGCGCGAGCACCAACCCGCCTGCGTCTGGCAAAAGCCGATCCGCTGGAAGTAATCGTGGCAGGTCGCGTTCTTTCCGGTATCGACCAGTTCGGCCCGGATCTCCGGACGCGATTTGAGCGCCAGCCGGGTCGCAATCGCACCGACGGCCAGCTCCGCACCCAGCCCGAATACGCGGCACGACAAAACGACCTGCACGATAGTCTCGCCATTGATCAGGCAGACCGAGATGATGCCGTTATCGATCAACCTGTCGCGCAGCGACGAGACAATGCAATAGCCGCCTTTGCCGATGAACTTCTCGAACTCCGTTTTCTCCCACCTTTTCCCGGTCGTGTTGAATTGATTGGTCTTGTTGATCAGCTCGAATGCGCGATCGAAGTGTCGGGATTTCGGCGTCTTGATCAAGAAGAACGATTGGCGAAGCTGCAACGACGCCAGCCACTCTTCGCGCGATACGCCGCTCTCCGACGCGGAACCGGCTTCGCGCTGCGCGACGGCGCGCACGAGATCCGTACGCCGCGACGATTCCTCGGTGACGATCGGCACCTGTGTTTCGGCCGATCGCAGGATGATGCGCCGCCAGTCGTAATGGTTGCCGCCCAGGCAGCGAATGTCGGGGATCGCCGCCTTCACCTCGGACAATTCACGGTCGTTGTCGTCGATGAAGACGCAGTTGCCAGGAAGCAGATTGACCTCCTTCATGATTTCGAGGATGTTCTGCGACTTGGGCTGCCAGTTGATGCGGACACTGGCGAAGTCATCGAGGGTGATGGCGCCGCGCCAGATCGCATTGAACCGTTCGACGGTGGGCGTTTCGTCATTCTTGCTGCATATCGCCAGTAATCCGCCGCGTTTCTTGAAGAACATCAGCGCTTCGGCGAGGCCGACCGGCCAGCCTTCGATGCGTTCGCCCAGACTCAGGCCCTCGCCTTCTGCAGCGACGCCCCGCCACATCGTATCGTCGAGATCGACGATGATCAGCTTCACCGGGTTTTGCTGCTCGACGATCTTCACGATCGCTTCGATCCGCGACAGGAGCGCAAGCGAATATTCACGTGTGGCGACTTCATAGGTGAAGACGTTGACGAGCGCTTTCGGCGCGTTCAGCCGATTGGCATCGCGCTTGAAATCCCAGTCGTTGATAAACGAGGCATGCGAACTGCTCGCGAGGACATCGTCCTGCAAATGCCGGCGGCCGATAAAGTTCAAAATCTCATTGGCATCGAGAAAATAGCAGTTATTCGTTTTCCGGACCACGCCGGATAAAAGCCGGTTGATCTCGCGAACCAGATAGCCGGGCGACGTCGGGCTGAACGGATCGATAAGGTCGCCCATGTAATTAAAGCTCGGCTCGAAAAACGACATGAACAAGATCGGGACCGTCGTGATCTTCGCTGCGATCTGCGCGACCTTTTGCGAAAGCAGTTCTCCCGCTCGCTCCAGAAGAATGCGTGCCTCGTCGTCCGACTGAAGCCGCGCGAAAGCCATGTCCACCACGGGCTCGGACGTTTGCGTCGCTTCGCTCAGAATATGCCGCAGGGTCAGGCTCACGACGGCCACATCGTCGGCCGGGACGGCATCCGGGACGGCATCGTAGTGTTTCGATCCCATCAGAATGTGCCGGATGGCATGTCCGCAATTCACGCTTCGCTTGGCGAGAATATCGACGCCGCACGTCCCGAGCAGAAGTATGTTGAGCTTGCGCGAACCGATCGCGAGCGACGTCGGCGGCAGCGGTAGATTAACGAGCTTATCGGCGACGGACGTGTACAGGAAATCGCGGATAACTTGAGGCATTTCAGCTCCCGAAATCGACTGCGCGTGCAAAGCGAAAGCCCGCCCCAGCGGAACCGGCGGGCATTCCAGAACGAGGCTACGTGTGCTTCAGGCTATCGCTTGATCAGCGACTTCACCTGCCGCAACTGATTGAACGCCGCGGCTTTGGAACGGTCGAGGAACTCCGAGCTTCCCGGCGGCCGGGGCCTTAGCCCGAGCTTGCGCATGTGATGGTTGGCGCGGTAGGTATCGGCATAACGCTGCGGCAATTCCATGTTGAGGCTCAGCGAGACCGACACGTTGTCGTGGTTTTGCACCCAATGCGCGGCGTGGGTCGGGATATGCACCGCATCGCCGGGATCAAGCGTGAATTGCCGGGCAACCTTTTCGGCATGCGGTTTATAAGTGCCCGCAGTAATCGACACCGAGTAATAACGCTCGATCTCTTCCTCGGTGGTGACGCTGCGGTCCATGGGATCGCACACCCAAAGATCCTTCGACCCCTGAATCTGCACGAGAAAATTGACCTCGGCATCGAAATGAAAAGGCGTCTTGCGCCGCGGCGACGTGATGAACACCAGCATTTCGGCATTGCTCAGGAGCCTCGCGCCTTCGGGCCCGGCAATCTCGCGCACGAACGCCTCATATTCGTCGAGCAGCGCCTTATAAGCCGGATTGGCCTCGACGTGTTTCATCACGAGCCAGGCGCCCGCGGTCTCGATGCGATCGATGATCTCGGGGATCGTCATGTCGGGCGTGGGCGTCGTCCCCCATTTATCGGCGAGCGTGAGATCGCCGACATCGACATAGACGTCGTTCTTGCGCTTCATGGCCTCCTCGGCCACGCCGGTCAGCGCGTCGATGGCGAATAGCGGATGCCCGGCGAGCGGATGGTGCGCCGCGAACGCCTTCTTGTGAAGTTCGCGCCGGCACTGTGCGAGCGGATCGACGGTGCTCCATTGCGCATAGCGTGTGTCGGGTTCGACACAGGACGGACTGGTCAACATGGATTTGCTCCGTGCGCCTGAAGTAATCGCAGGAAAAGCAAACTTGTTGCGCAAGCTGATCACGCACGCAATTCGTATGACGTCGAGTGTGGCCGATCTTCGCCCCGGCGAATGTTCGCCGTCGCTCATGCCGCGCTATTTCGACGAAACGGCCGATAAAGATCGCGTGCTCGCGGCAAAACTCGGCTGCAGAAAACCGGTGACCTCGGCATCGGTGATCGGTTTGAGGTGCAATCCGAATGCGGCATTTAGCGAAGCGACGAGGTGCTGCGTCCAAAGCGTATTCCAGACCACGCCGGCATGACCATCGGAGACGACCGCGTTATGCGGATCGTCGCCGGATGTATTGGTGATCGTCCAGCCTGGCAACAGATGCACCTTCTTGTAGATCGGCCGGCCGTGGTCGTCACGTGCGCCCCACAGGCTCCTGAACCAGGCGCGATCGTCGAGAAAGTCAACATGCCGGTCCGCCGCGGCCAACTTGCGCAAGCCGTTGTCGAACCGATCCATGCCGGCGTCGATATTGGCGATCTCCCTCGCCGATTGCCAATTGCCGAATTCGACCGACCAGTCCGCGTTGCTGAGCACACCCACCAGCACGATGTCGGTATCGGGATGCTGCGTGCGGATCAGCGTAACGGCCTGGCCGATTGCGTCGAGGCAGCCGTCGATCAGGGCCGCGGGACGCGACGCGCTCCGGTCGCGCGACAACGCGTCGAGGACGTCATGCGCGCCGATATCGTTGACACCGATCCGGATCAGCACGATACCGCCTCGCCAGGCCTGCGGTTCTGTATTCATCAGATTGACGAGACGAATCGCCTGACGCTGCGCATGTCCCATCAACTGGTTACACGTTGCGCCACTGACCGCGAAATCGTAGCGGTAGTCGTCTTTGGGCGGCGTGCGGGCGGGAAGACCGAAAGCTTCGTTGAGCGCGGCGCGATATTTTCCCGTTCCCCACGCACCCCATTCGCCGAGGTCGATCTGGTCGCCGCGCAGCCGGGCCAGGACCTCGGTCCACTGCCATGTGGTGGCGCGCCAGGGTCCGCCTCGCTCGCCCCGATCGCCGAGCATCAGCGAGTCATGGTAGGACTGGCTGTCCGAATCGCCGAGCACGGCGAATCGTATCCGGCCCGATGTCCCCGCCGACGCCGACGACACCGCAGCGGCCTGCCGGTTGAACAGGTCAGGCACGGCCAGTTTCGCAAAGGCCGCGCCCGCCACGGTCAGTGCGCAGCAAAACGCGACCCCTAACGCTAGACGCAAACGAGGCATAGCCCAACCGCCTTATCCAATCCGGCCCGAAATGTACGGCGTGCATATCTGGCTCCACCAACCGGGCAGTACACGTTCGTGCGACGCGAAATACAACGCAAGGCGCCCGGCAACATGGCGGGCCTATTCGGCGAGATTATAGAAATACGCGGCCAACGCGCACGAATTAACTGCTCTGGAACGTGGTGTGAGCCGCATTGTTTGCGATCTTGCGCGCCTTTCATGAAACGGCGCGATCCCGCTTCCCGAACGATCGTCGCCGACGGCAAATAGCCCGTCCTGCGTACGCCCTCGCACTAACGCGTCACCGTTCGTTGTTCACAATGAGCCGCAGGATCATGCCTGCGCGCGATCCCGTGCAACATCACGCATCGACCTGGACCGAAATGTCGAGCCCTGCTCCGCGAAGGAAAGGCCGCACGCACTTATAGAAAACGCCGGCGAGCCGGTGAATCGGGCACCGCCCGAATGCTGAAAGGATGACCCTTGTGAAGTCGCTCCCCCGCTTGCTGCAAGAAGCGCAATGCGCCCTGCTTTGCGTCGATGCCTTCGATACGCTGCTCCTTCGCAAACCCGTATCGCTGGAGCAACGCCTGTTGAAAGCGTCGAAGCGGTTCTGCGAGCGTCTCGAACTGCGTCCGGCCGAACTCGCCCCTCATGCGCTCGCGCAGCGTCGACGCCAGATCGGGCAACTCGCCTACCGCGCCCGCGACGTCGCGGCGCGCGGTGAAGTCCGCATCGAGAGCATCGCCTCCAGTTTGCTGAAACTCGTTCATATCGACACCGCTTACGTGCCGGAATGGATCGCATGCGAACTCGCGGTGGAACGCGAATGCCTCGTGCCCAACCGGGCATTGATACGCGTGCTCGAACGACTCCAGGCAAGCGGTTTTTCGCTGCGCGTGGTGAGCGACACGACCTTGTCCGCCGACGCGCTGCGCCAGTTGATCGCCGCAGTCTGCCCGCCGGGGCTTCGATGGGATGCAATCCATACGAGCGCCGATCTGCAACTCACGAAACGCGATGGAACGATTTTCGCTGCGGTATCCGACGCCGCCGGGGTCCCGCTATCGAAAATCGCGCACCTCGGCGACGATCCCGTCGCGGACTGGGCCATGCCTCGCCGCTGCGGGGTCTCCGCCATTCACCGCCCGCGTTCCCGCCTGCACGTCGCCCTGCGGCGCACCGACGCCGCGCTCGCGCGCGTCGGATCGCAGTGGCGCGACTGGCGGCATCGCGACGCGCACCCACACCGGGCCGGCGACGCGCTCGGCCCAGATGTCCTCGGCCCCGTGTTCGCCGAATACTGCCGCAGACTGCATGTCTACCTCGAACAGACCGCGGCCATCGAAGGTCCGGTGATCGCGCTCTTCTGCGCGCGCGGCGGACTGGGGCTCGAAAAGCTCTACAAGCTCTATGCCGCGCAGTTTCCCGTACGCGGCGACATCCGCGTCGAACCGCTGATGATCTCGCGTCTCGTCGCGGCTAGAGACGCACTCGTGTACGGAGGCGACGGCGTAGTCGGCGAACTCGATCATGCCTTCGATGCGCGCGACGTCGCAGCGCTCGCGCGCGCGCTCAGTGGCGCCGATACCGCGCCGGCCGGTCACTACGCAACCGTGCGCGCGTTCATCGAAGCGCTGCGCAGCGGACGCGAAGCACACCTGTACGAACAGATCGAAGAACAGGCCAGACGATTCCGCGAAATGTGGCACACGCTCACGGCGGGAAAACAAGGCGTCGTGCTGTGCGATACCGGCCTCTACGGCACCACGTTCAAGATGCTCATGCAAAGCAGGCTCGCGAACCATTGCCACTGCGTTCAGCTCGCGCGCTGCGACTACAAGCATCTTGGGCGCGAGCACTTTGCGTCGATCACCGGGCTGTTGACGGAGCGAAACCGCTACAAGCCCGGCGACGCCATCTCGTCGATTCTCGCGTTCTGGCATCTGATCGAAGGTCTCGTCGAGCCCGATCTCGAAAGCGTGCGCCGCTTCGACAGGCGCGCGGACGGCAGCCTCGCCTCCAACCTCGAATGCGAAGGCTGGCAACGAAAACTCTTGCGCATGCCGCATCCGAAGTTCGAGGAAGTGGCCCGATACATTGCTCAAAGTGCGAAGCGGCCCACTGCCGATACCTCGCTCGCCGAATTCGAACTGGCCGCAAAACGCCTGGAGCGCGCGATCATGTTTCCGGACCCGGAACTGGTCAACCGGCTCTCCGCGCTGGAGCGTTCCGTCGATTACGGGCAAGACAAGACGGTGCCGATTACTGCCCGCGATTGCGATCGCGGCAACGTATGGACCCGCCTTTTCGTCGCGAGAAAATCGCTTTGGCCAAGTGGAGCCGTCGTGCGCGCATTTCCGCATTCGCATCGGCTCGTGCAGACAACGATCAGATTCGGTTACACGGTAAAGTCATGGATCCGGTGAAGCCCTCGATGGCCCGCGCGGAGCTTGCGGCGATGTACGTCGCCTACGTCCTGCGTTACGTCTACCCTCTCCTGCTCCTGCCGTTCTACGCGAGAACGCTGGGGCCGGCCGGCTACGGTATCGTGCTGGCCGGCATGTCGCTGTCGAATTCGCTATCGCGATTCGTCAGCTTCGGATTCCCGACCGTTGGCGGGCGCGATACGGTCCACACCACGAGCGACGCCGAACGCGCGGCGATCCTGTCGAGCCAGATGACGGGCCGGCTGCTGCTATGCATCCCGACCGCGATTTTCGGATTCGGGGCCATCGCGCTTTCGCCCGTGCTTTCTGAACACCCGATGCTCGGCGGCACGGCGGTGCTTCTCGGCCTGTTCGGATCATTCAGCGTAGGCTGGTATTTCACGAGCACGGGGCGGGCCAAACGAAGCGTCCTGATCGAGGTCGCCGGATTCGCCGCATCGCTCGTCCTCATCTTCACGTTCGTGCGTCACCCATCGGATCTTTTGTGGGTCTTTCCCTTGCTGCTGACTTCGTGCCTGATACAACTGGCGCTGGCCTTCGGATCGATCCGCCGGGAGTTTTCCGGCTGGTTCTCGTCGATCCGCGCCGGCATCGATTTGATCCAGCGCTCGAAGGTGATTTTCATCTACACGGGCACGTCCGTTCTGTTGATCAGCGCCTCGACGTACATCCTGTCCATTCTCGCGCCGGCAACCGAGGTTGGCGCGTTCGGCGTGGCCGAGCGTCTGATCGCGGTCGGTCTTAGCCTCACGGTTCCCGCTGCCCAGGTGCTCGTTCCGAAGGTCACGTATCTGGTCGGCGTGGACCCCGCGAAAGCGAACCAGCTCGCGCGCCGGATATTGGCCTTCTTCCTGTTCGGCGCAATCGGCGCAGTCGCCTGCACGATGCTTCTCGCCGACTGGGCCGTGCCGTTCGTGCTCGGCAAAGGCTTTCAGCAATCCGTTCCCGTGCTGAAGGTTTTCGTGCTGGTCCTGCCGTTGAGTGTGACGAATCAGGGGCTCGCGCTCTATTTCCTGATTCCCCGCCATCAAGAGGGCTTGCTGGCCCGCGTCGGCGTAGCGAGCGCGCTCGTCAACATCCTGAGCGCCGTTCCGCTCGCGAGCCATTGGGGGGCGATGGGCATGGTCGCCGCTCGTCTGTTGGGAGAACTGACGTTATTGACGACGCTGCTCTACTGCCTGATTCGCACCGGTCTGATCCGGCAGCTATTTGCAACGGGCGATACCGCCATCGCCCTGCGCCCGCGTGAAGAAGGCTAGGGTCTGTTCACATTCGAAACCGGCTTGCGCTGGCCCCCGGAAGGGACAAGCGCAAGGATTGCGACGAAGCGAATACTCGACGTATTCGTGAGGAGCATGACGCGGCGATCGGCCCTTCCGGGGGCCAGCCCGTGGAATGAAATCGTTGATCGGGGCAACGTGCCTTGCCGGACGACGGCGCGCGAAACGCGGCTAACGCCACTTCGCGCGCTGAGCCCCCTTCAGGTGCTCGCCTCCTGGGTTCCGGTCGAAACACCCTCGGCAAGACCAGGCTTGCCGATCCGCGCCCGCAGCAACCGGCGCCCGAAGCGCATGGTCGGCATTTCGAACTTGCGGTAGGACAGCATCGCGAAGGCGATCGCGCCCGGAATGAAAACGGCAAAGAACAACACCACGCGCAACGCGGGCCCCACGGGCAGATGATTCACCATCAGCGACGAAACGCGCATGATGAAAAGATGCGTGAGATACAGGCTGTACGACGCATCGCCGATCGACATAAACAGCTTCGGATAAGCGATCTCGCGCCGGCCCATGACGGCACCCGCGAAAATCGCGGCGGCAGGCGGCCCCCATATGAAGCCGCGCATGTCGAACTCGCCGCTTGCCGGCAGCCCCGTCAGCAGCCAGCCGGCCACGCCCGCCACGATCAACGCGATCTGCGCCGGTGCGTTAATGCGCAACCCCGAGAGGCGCAATTGGGCGAACACCACGCCGAACATGAACTCGAGAATGATCGTATGAGTCCAGCCCCTCAGGACGAGGTAGTCGGGATTGAACCAGGCGCCGAGCGCGACGAGCGTCACGAATATCGCCGGCAGCGCGAGATAGATGCGCCTGATGCCGAGCACCAGCACCAGCGAAAGAACGACATAGAAGAACATTTCGAAGTTCAGCGTCCAGCCGAGTCCGAGCACGGGCTCCGGCGCACCCGTCACGGGGTTTCTGGACGGCACGAAGAACAGCGAGCGCAGCACGTACGCTAACGGAAAGTGGTTTTTGTGCTTCAGCGCGGGCAGCGCGACGCCGACGGCAATCGAAAGCAGCGTCGCCGCCCAGTAGAGCGGCACGACGCGCACGATGCGATCGCCGATGAACCACACGGCTGTCGCGCGCCCCGGACGTTGGCCCGAAACGATGTACATCATGACGAAGCCGCTGACGACGAAAAAGATATCGACACCGAACTGTCCTTTGGCGTTCACGAACGGCCAGATTTGCGAGCCGAGCGCGGCATGGCCGCCGCCCACTTCGGTCGCCGCGTGGCAAAACACCACGAGCAAGGCCGCGATGGCACGAAGCACCTGAATCGAATCCAGCCTCTTCATTGCAATGCCCCCGAAAAGCGATGCGCGTGCCGGCATGCGCGTCTGACAATAACGTCGATCATCGTCGAATCCATGCTGATGTCGGTGAGTTTGTCCACCGGCCCTATTCCGGTTAAGCGGGCGTCACGGCTTTTACCGCTTCGAACAGATTCCGCGCCGCCTGTTTCCAGGTAAAGATGCCGGCCCGCCGACGCCCTTCCGATATCAACGATAGCCTTACCGTTTCGTCGTCGAGCAGCGTTCGGATTTTCTGGCTCCATGCATCCGGGTCGAAAGGATCCGCATAAAGCGCGGCCTTGCCGCACACCTCCGGAAGCGCGCCATAAGGCGCCGCCACAACCGGACAACCGAGCGCCATGGCCTCCAGTGGCGGCAGGCCGAATCCTTCGGTCAGCGATGGAAACGCAAGCGCGCCGGCGTGAATCATCAACCCCACGAGTTCAGGATCGGTGATGCGGCCGGCAAATTGCACGTTGGGCGGCACGGCATGCCCGAGGTTTTCGAAATCGGCCTGACTGGCGCCGCCGAACAGCACGAGCGGAATGTCCTTCAGTTCAGGCTTCGCAAAAGCCCTTAGAAGGATCGCGATGTTCTTGTGCTTCTGCGTATTGGCGAGCGCGAGGACATAGCGTCCGGGCGTGAGATTCAACTTCGCGAGATGCGTGTCGTCGGGGCGTACCTGCAGGACATGATCGCAGCCGTTGTGCACGACGACGATCTTGTCCGCACTGGCAACGCCATAATGGACGAGTTCCTTCTTCGAGAACTCCGACACGGTGACGATCAGCTTGTGCCGTCTGCCGATAAAAAAGAACAGAAACTTGTACCAGAGCCGAAACGACCGCGAATAGGAGTCCGGTGCGGAATACACCTGAGCGTCGTGTATCAACGTCGCGGAATCGCGATGATAAAGCGGCCCGAGATTGCAGAGGTTGAGAATGAAATCCTTTCTGCGAGCCACGGGGAGATAGCATTGCTCCCACGCAATTCTGTGCATCCCGCGAACCAGCGAATTCTCGTGAACGCACAGGATATTGCGGTAAGGCGGAATGCTGACGCCCGTTCTGATTACCACCGCATAATCGGCGCCATTAACGGAATGTTCGGCAATCAATGCATCGGTTGCGGCAATCAGTTGCTCGGCGACGCGGTGCACGCCGGTTGGCGCCGCGCCAAAGAACTTGCCGTTGAACGCTATCGTCTTGTACATACAGCACCGTCTCGTTGGCAGAGGTCAGGCTGGACCGATTGGCCGGTATTTATAGTTTTGCCGCCCGCTCGGGGGTCAGCCTTCCTCGTACGAAATCCCATAAGCCGATCAAATTGCCGCCCAGCCGTCCCCGCCGATCGATCCACGGTTCCGGCGAAATGCTTCGCACGACATTGCTCGCGACGTTGCGCACAACGTGATCGACCGCGTCGCGCAACGGCATGGTCTTTTTGCTCACCAGATAAAGCGGATTGATGACCTGCGAATAGCCGAGCTTGCGGCCCGAAACCCTGCCCGTCTTCACGCCAAGGTGCACGCCGAGCGCCGTATTGATGCGAACGACGCGATAGCCCCGATTCCAGATCTGGCCGCCGAAGTCGCGGTCCTCCTGCCAGCCATAGAGAACGAGGCGTTCGTCGAAACGCAGTCCCGCAATGCTGGGCGCCCGGAACGCCATGTTGCAACCGTAGGGGCCGCCGGTCGAAGCGACGTTCATGCTTTTCGGAACGTCGCTGGCTTTTTCGAGTATCGCCAGACCTTCTTCAATGGAATAACCGGGCCCACGGACGCCATCGGCGAGCACCGTTCCGGTGACGCAGGCAATGGCGGGATCGCTGTCGAGCGCCTTGAGCACTTCCGCAATCCATTGGCCATGCATGAGGAAATCGTCGTCGAGGATGATCACGACGTCGAAGTCGTCCGGCACATGGCTCAATGCGTGATTGCGCTGCACGGAACTGCCGGGTGGTCCCTTGATCACGAGCATGCCGGGTCGGCTTGAGAGGTGGCCGGCATCGTCGTCCGTTACGCAGGAGACGATGAGCAGATCCGGCTTGACCGTCTGCAAACCGACGAACGCGACGACGCGTTCAAGCACGGCCGCCCGGCCGCGAGTGGGGAAGATCAGACAGATCTTCGCTGCATTGCCGGGCGATGGCTGGCTCGTTTCCGTCAACAGAATTTCCCGCGGACAGTCGCTCGAATTCAATCTTCACCTCGTCGGTCCATGCTTGCTTGATTGCGTGCTTCTCCTGAAACCGTAAAACCACCAGGCGATGATATCGATACGCAAGCCGGCGCACTGCTGCCTACCCCACGCAAGCGCACGCATATTGAACGCTGACGTAATTTGCGTGCGAATTCATTCATGAGCGCCGCGCGCAACCCATCCTTGACGCTTCGGCACGCCCAGGGCCGCGTTCAGCGGAAGCGCACCCGCAGCCGCCGCAAACAGATAGAAACACGAGCCGAGTTCGAACACCCCCGCCGTGAGCGAAGCGACGATCAACGTCGCGATCATGCTATGCCGCGCCGCGTAGCAGACCGCGCGCTCCGTTAGCGGGTAATGGGCCGGCGTGGGCGTCATGAGCGACTTGCCGAGGAACAGCCCGTAGCAGACCACGCCCACGATGCCGAGGTTCGCGAGCACCACCACGAGAAAGCTCGACGTGCGAATACTGCCGAGGCCCACGCCGATTCCGTAGGTATCGAGGAAATTGTTCACGCCCTGCGTGTTCCAGCTCATCCGCTCGACGCCCGATGAGCTATCGGCCTTGCCCAATACGGTCGTGCTGACGAAATCGCCAAGCGCCTTCGCCACGCCCGGCAGGAAGACCACGACGTAGAGCGCGGCCAGCACGCCCGCGCAGGCGGAAAGGATCCACAGGCGCTGCTTGCGCGCCATCGCGCCAAGCGAGATACGGCCGGGCCGGCTGAACAATTGCACGAATGCATACGCTCCCAACCCGACATAGGCCGTCCCCGACGTGGACATCAGCAACAGCATGGCCGTCCCGACCGCGAGCGCGCCAGCGACTTTCGGGCGATAACCGACGAGCCACAGATTGAGGCAAAAGACAAAGAGCGGCAGCGTGAAGCTCGAAAACGCGGACGTTTCGCTGAACGTCCCGGTGATGCGGATCAGTCCGCCCATCTCCTCGCCGCTCATATCGACGTATTGAGCCGTCTTGACGACCGACATCACATCGAGCCCGACGGCATGCGTGCCGACATCGATCACGCCCGCGAGCACGTCGAAAAAGGCGAGCAGAAAAATGCCGGTCGCCAGCGCGCGATACGCGCCGCGATATCTGAGGAGCGCGTACATGCAGCCATACAGCAAGACATCGCCGAGGCAATAGATCGCCTGCGAAAGGTTGCCGGAAACGGGGCCGAGCGGCTGCAGCAGCGCAGGACCGGAGACGGTGCGATCGACCGGAAAAACAAGCGTCGAACCGCGCAGGAGACGCGGCAGCAGAATGGCGCCGAATACGCCCCACAGGCTCGTGCAAAGCAGCCAGAATCCCGGCTTGTCGATCGAAAATGCGTCGGCGATCTGCTTGCCGCCCGCGAGATTGAACGCCCGCACGATAAAGAAAACGAGGAATAGCTGCGCGGGCATGATGCCGATCCCGCCCGGCAATCCGAGCGCAAGCGCGCATCCGAACAGCGAATACACCGCCATCCAGTAGATCGCGCCGCGATACGACGTATAAAGCGCGGCGAGTCCGGTGACGAATACCGCAACGCCGAATATCGTCAGTCCCACTTGCTTTCCCCCACATCCGGTCACCGCGCGCTCATGCCAGCTCGTGCCAGCTCATGCTTGCTCGTGACCGATCGGCCTCGTTATTGCAAGGTTTCAGGCGGAGCGGCGGCGGCGGATCTCCGGCACCGGATCGGCGCTCACTCTGTTCGCGGCCATCGCCCGCGCCACCACCGCGAGGAACTCGCGCTTGAAGCGCTCCCTCGTAAAACGCAGGGCATTGCGGCGGCAAACTTCCGCGTTGAACGGCGGGTACTGTTCGAAGCGCTCCACGGCATCGACGATGGAAGCCACGCTCTGCTCGTTGAAAAAGAGTCCCGTCGCCCGTTCGGCATCCGGCGATTCGACGACGATCTCCCGCACGCCTCCACGACGCAAGGCAATAACGGGCGTGCCGCACGCCTGCGCTTCGACGACCGAAATACCGAAGTCTTCTTCCGCGGCGAAGACGAATGCGCGCGCGCGCTGCATGAAGTCCACCAGTCGCTCATCGGACTGATAGCCGAGCAGCGTCACGTTCGGCGCCGCGCAGGCCGCGGCGCGCGCCATATCGGGACCGTCGCCGATCACCACGAGACGACGCGAGGGCATCGCCGCAAACGCCTCGACGACGAGCGGAATACGCTTGTACGGCACCATGCGCGAGGCGATCAGGTAGAAGTCCTCGCGCTGCGTGCTGAGTCCGAATCGCTCGACGTCGACCGGCGGATAAACCACCGTGGCATCGCATCCATAAACCTTACGAATACGCCGGCCCACGAAGGCCGAATTGGCGACGAACGCATCGACGCCAAACGCGGTGCGATGATCCCAGATCCGCATGTAATGCAGCAGCAGGCGCGCGAGCCAGCTCTTCACGCCGCGCCGCAGTCCCGCTTCGTTCAGATATTGATGCTGCAGATCCCACGCGTAGCGAATCGGCGAATGCACGTAACTCACGTGGACCTGATTCGGCCCGGTCAATACGCCCTTGGCCACGGCGTGGCTCGACGAAATCACGAGATCGTAGCTGGACAGGTCGAACTGCTCGATCGCGAGGGGCATCAGCGGAAGATATTGCCGAAACGATTTACGCGCTCGCGGCAGATGCTGAATGAACGACGTATGCGCGTGTTTTCCGCCGAGCACGCCCCGCAGCGACTCGGGGAAAAAATCGACGAGGCTGTAGAGATCGGCGTCCGGAAAGAGCTGCAGAATCTGCTCGACGACCTTTTCCGATCCCGCATACGCAGCGAGCCAGTCGTGCACGAGCGCCACGCGTCCAAAACGATGGACGTCGTAAGCAGGGCTTGTGGCAAGCGTTACATTAGCCACGGCGAAATCTCCTCGATCAGCCTGGCCGCGGTAGCGCGCCAGGTCAGTTCGCTCGTGCGCGCACGGCCGCGCTCGCGCAGGCTCGCACGCAGCGCGGCGTCGGCGGTGATCCGTTCGAGCAGGCCCGCCAGTTCCGCGGGATCGTCCGGCGACGTGTAGAGCACGGCGTCGCCGCACGCCTCCTGTATAGCCGGCAGCCTCGACGCGATGACGGGACAGCCCAATGCCAGCGCCTCGACGGGCGGCAGCCCAAAACCTTCATAGCGCGACGGATAGACAAAGCACGCGGCACGCCTATAAAGCGCAGCCAGTTCGCCGTCGCTCACGTAACCGAGGTGCTTCACGAATGCAGGCAGCGCGTCCTGGCCTGCGCCGTACACGCGCGGATCGCCGCCGCCCACCACCACGATGTCGAATTGCGCATCGACGATATGACGCGCGGCCTCGGCGACGAGCCGAAAGTTCTTGTGCCGGTTGAGGCTTCCGACCGCGAGCACGAAAGGACGTCCGTTCAGCCTCGGCGCGACGGCTTCTTCGTCCTCTTGCACACGCAGCATGTGCTCGCCGCTTTCGGGCACGACGCCGATCTTGGCCGGCGGAATCCGGTATGCATCGCAGAGTTCGCGCCGCGAGAATTCCGACACGGTAATGACACGCTGCGATACGCGGCCAATGCACGGCGCCATCAGTCGATACCACGCGACGAAAGACCGGCTGTAACTCTCGGGCACGCGCGCGGGCGCTGCATCGTGCAGCACGGTCACCTGGCGGCGATACAACAGCGGGCCGGAATTGCAGAGATTGAGCAGCAACCGGCCGTGCGCCGCCTGCGGCAACGCGAGTTGCTCCCAACGCAGACCGCCGCCTCTTCCGCTCGCGCGAAGCCCGACGTGCCGGAACGGATTCGGCACACCGGCCAGCGCTTCGGGGACGATGATCTCGGTGCGCAATCCGGCGACAAGCGGATCGCACAGTTCGATCAATTGATCGAGCGCGCGAAGGGTTTCGAACGCGAAGCGATCGACACCCGTCGCGCGACGGCCGAGGAAGCGGCCATTGATCAGCAGATTGGGGGCTTGCACGGGCTTCATCGATAGAGTCCAGGGCATCGTTCATGACTGGACGTCGTCCGCGCGCGAAATCGCTGCGACACACGATCGGATTCGACAAACCACGCCAGGCAATACGTATGGTCTGGAGTGTGGCCGATCTTCGCTGCGGCGAATGTTCGCCGTCGCTCATGTCGCGTTTAACTTCACATGCAAAGTTATCCTGAACAATCGGATGAGTATGTCAAGACCTGATGAACGAGCGGAAGCACGGCGGCCTCCGCTCCGCTCGCGAAAACTCACCGGTCCGGCATCCCGACGTCTTTGGCGAATCCGTAGCTCGAATAGCCGTACGCGGCATAGTCGTTGCCGTAGCGGCCCGGACGCGATGTGATGTCGTTGAAGATCACGCCGCGAATCGGTACGCCGACCTGTTCGAAGCGGCGCACGGACTCGCGCAGATCGGCGAGGCTCGTGGCCCCCTGGCGCGCGACCACGAACACCGTGTCCGCGAGCTTGCCGATGATCCCCGCATCCGCCACGGGCAAAATCGGCGGCGCGTCGATCAGCACGAGGTCGTACGCCGCATTGGCCCAGTCCACGAACTCCCTGAAGCGCTCCTGGCGCAGCAGCTCGCTCGCATTGGTCACGTAGCCGCCGGTCGCGACGAAGTCGACGCCCGGCATCACTTCGGGGTACACCACCTCGTCATAGGGCCGCAGGCCTTCGACGATGTCCGCGACACCCGGCGTACTCGACACGCCCACGTGCCGGTTCAGCGTGCCGCGGCGCAGATCCGCGTCGATCAGCAGCACGCGCTTGCCCGCCGCGCCGAACACCGCCGCCAGATTGACCGAGACGAACGACTTGCCCACCATCGGCGTCGGTCCCGCCAGCAGCACGACGCGATTGGCCGCCGTTCTCAGCGAATATTCGAGCGCGCTGCGAAAACCGCGCAACCGTTCGACCGCCGCGTCGAATACGGCCGTATGCGCGAGCACCGTGTTCTCGCCCGGCGCGTTGTGCGGCAGGCGGCGCGTCAGCGTCTGCTGCACGCGGCTGCGCGGCAGGGCCGCGAAGACCGCGAGTCCGGTACCCACTTCGATCTCGTCCACGAGCGTCACGCCGCGGCTGAGACGCTGGCGCAGCAGCACGATCGCGATGCCGACGAACAGGCCGGTAAAAAACGCCGCCACGACGAGAACGGCGCGCTTGGGCCGAATCGGGCCTTCGGCCGGCACGGCAGCGTCGATCATGTGCACGTTCGACACGCGCCCGGCTTTAAGCAGGCGCATCTGTTCGCGGTTGTTGAGCAGATTCGTGTAGATGTTCGTATCGACCGTCACTTCGCGCTGCAGGCGCACGAGCCCCTGCTCGACGGGCGGCAGCGCGCGCGTCTGCGCCGAAAGCTCGCCGAGCGACTTCTGCGCTTCATCCAGCTCGCCGTTGACCGCAACGAGCGCGGGATTATCCGGCGTGAAGCGCGCCATCAACTGCGCGCGCTGCTGACGCAACTCGGCGATACGCTGCTGCGCCTGCGCCGAACTCTGCAACAGCGCCGCGGCTTCGGCACCGAGATTCACGGCGCCATGCTCCGAGCGGAACGTGTTGTATTCGTTCTCGGCCGATTCAAGCTGGGCCTTGAGCAAAGGCAATTGCTGATTGAGGAACGCAATCGACTTCTCTGCTTCTTCCTGCGTGCGCTGCGCGTTCTGCCGCACGTATTCGTTGCCGATCGCATTGAGAATGGTGCTCGTCAAAAGCGGATCGTCGCCGTCGAGCGCGACGCCGATCACATCCGATTCCTTGCCCTTTTCCGAAATCAACAACCCGGTCTGCAGCGACTGGATCGCGCTCAGTTCGGACACGCGCGCAAGATCGAAGCGCGTGCCTGCCTGCGCATCGACGCCTTTCACGAGCAGGTCGATCGCGCCGCCCACGACCGGCTCGTGCAGCAACTGGCCCACCTGTCCTTTGAGCGCGACGCCTTCCGACTCGAGCGTATAAGCCCCGTCGCCGTGATAAGTCACGACGAACGGCCTGCCGTGCATGCGGTCCGGCACGTCGAATTGCGTGACGTCGATCGCTTCGCTGCCCCACGCGTAGCCGCCCCATCCCGACCAGCGGCCGAGACTCAGGTGCCGCACGGCCCAGTAGCCCACCGCCGGAAAATAACGCGGCGTCGCGCGAATAAAGAGCCGCGTCGCATTCACGGCGGACGACACGACGAGCCGCGAACGCAGCACCTCCATTTCCGCCGACGCGCCGCTCTTGACCGCGAACTGGGAGGAAAGATCGGCGAGCGCCGTCTTCGCGGGATTCGGCGTTTCCTCCACCTGAATGAGCATGTCCGATTCGTAGACCGGGTGCGCGAGTGCCGCGTACGTCAAGCCGACGAGCGTAAAGATCGTCGTGGCAATCAGGATCGTCTTGCGGCCCGCATAGAGCGTATCGAGCAGATCGCCCATATGGGTGCTCTGGGGCGCGAGCGGTGTCACCGTTTCCGCCGGTCCATCAAGCAAGTATTCGCGCTGGTTCATCTTGTCCTCTCTACAGGCGGCGTGCGTTCATGCAGGCATCAGTAACCGATCGCGCGGCCCGCCGCCGCGGCCTGGGTCGTCGGCAGGATCAGGCTGATGACACGGCTCCACTTCACGAGAGCGGACGTATCCACGAACACGACATCGTTGGGCTTCAGGTCGAAAGAATCGGCGGTGGCCATCGCGGCGGCATTGCTCGCGTCGAGATGAAACACGACCGGCTTGCCGGTATCGCGTCCGCGCACGACGTAGATCTGCGAAGCGTCGGCCGACGCCTGGTTGACCCCGCCCGCGTTGCCGAGCGCCTCGTTGAGCGACATGCGTCCGTTGTTGAACATCACGCCGCCGGGGCGCTCCACTTCGCCGACGACGAAAACCTTGGTGTCCGTCTGCGCATAGACACGCACGAGATCGCCGTCGCGCAGAATGATGCGATCGGGATTGAAGCCCTTGCGAATCATTTCCGGCATGTCGACGAGCACGGTGTTGTCGCCGCGCGTGACCGCGACGCGCGAACGGTCCGCGTTGCTCGTGAAGCCGCCCGCGCGGTTGACCGCCTCGGGCAAGGTCATGGGCCGGTCGTTGAGCACTTGCACGCCCGGTGTCTTGACCTCGCCGTCCAGATACACGCGCTTGCTGCGGTAGGTCTCGATGCGGACCGTGATCTGCGGCTGGCGCACGTATCGCGCCAGCTTGCCCGCGAGGGTGTCGCGCACGCCCATCTCGGAGAGGCCGGATACTTTCAGCGGCCCTATATAGGCATACTGAATAAATCCATCGTTATCGACGGTGTAGCCCGAGGCGACCGACGTGGCCCCCGAGGGACTGTCGCTTCCACCGCTGCTCGTCGTGGGCAGATTGAGTTCGGGGTGGTCCCAGACCACGATGCTGAGCACGTCGCCGGGGCCGATCGCGTACGGCATGGGCGTGCCGAACAACTTTTCCACGTCGGCGGGAATGCCTTTGGGCCGCGCGGCCGCTTCTTTTTCCACGAGATCGCCCGTGATCTCGACGACCTGACCGGGCGGCGCGCCCAGGATCCCCTTGGTGACCATGCTGTCGGGCACCGACGCGCCGGAGGCCGCATTCGCCCCGCTCGCCGTTGCACTGGTGCTGGCATTCGAGCCGGCGCCGCCACCTGCCGGAGCGAACGACATGCCCGGCGACAAGGCGCAGCCACCCAATCCCGCGAGCACGAGCCATGCGGCACGCGCGGCATTGCAACGCAGCGCCCTCGACGCACCGAAAGCCCGCGCAATCCGCGCGGCCGCTGCGTCGAACGATTCCTTCGCGTTCAGTCCCATTGCGATACTCCCGATCCCCGGCGCGTGCGTTCCGTACCAGTCCCCGCGGGGCGGATACTCAACCCGACAAGCGATTCTTCTGCGCTATTCAAATCCGCTATTCGAATCTGTTCAGATCTATTCAGATCAGTAAGCGCCGCTTCCGCGAAGCACCACGAAGAACGTCCTGAACAGAATTCCCATGTCCTTCCAGAAGGTCCAGGTCGTCACATAGGACACATCGAGCGATACGCGCGTCGCGTAGTCGACGTCGTTGCGCCCGCTCACCTGCCACAGTCCGGTGATGCCCGGCGTCACCATCAGGTAGTACTTGCCTGCGTCGCCGTAGCGCTCCAGTTCCTGGTCGATGATCGGACGCGGGCCGACGAAGCTCATCTCGCCGCGCAGCACGTTCCAGATCTGCGGCAGTTCGTCGAGGCTCGAGTGCCGCAGAAAGTGGCCGATCCGCGTGATGCGAACATCGTTCTTGAGCTTGAATTCGCGCTCCCATTCGGCGCGCGCCTCGGGGTCGCGCGCGAGCAGATCTTTTAAGACCTGCTCCGAATTCACCACCATCGTTCGAAACTTCAGACAACGAAATTTTTTACCGTGCCGCCCGACGCGCGTATGTCCATACACAATCGGCCCGCCGTCACGCCGGACCATCAGCGCGACGATGACGAGCAGCGGCGAGAGCACGACGAGCGCGCTCACCGCCGCGACGATATCGAAGACGCGCTTCACGGCATGCCCGAACACGGCGGCGCGAACCACGTCGCGCAGCTCGCCTCCGAGCGGTTCGTGATGCCACCAGTCGCGCGTGAGACGCAGAACACTGAACTCCGCGAAGAACAGCGTGTGCGACGTCAGCAGCAAAATGCCCGTGGTCAGCGTCCAGTAGATGAACCACGGCAGCGCGAGCAGACGATCGTGATGAATCGAATAAAGCAGCACGAGACCGCATAACTGCACGCCGAGCCAGGCGAGCGCCGTCCGCCAGGCCACGCTGAACAGCGTCTTGCCGCCTCGCGACCGCGAGCCGTACGTGCCGCAGGCGGGAAACACCGACAAGGCGAGCGCCGCACAGAATGCGACCAGCGTCGGATCGGGGTGGTGCACGCCACCCACCACCGGGAAATTCAGGTTCAGGTGTACGGCGCCTTCAGCGCCGGCCACAATCAGCGCGATGTCGATCGCGCGCTGCGTCAAGTCAGACATGGCCCTACCCCGGTGCGTGTCGCGTTCGTCAGTCGGTCGTGGTCTGGTGCGGTCGTCTGTTGCATGCGAACGCGGCGATCCACTTGCATCTGGCGATCCATGTGTTCGCACCGCCCGCATCACTGCGCTACGTCATCACATTACGTAGTGGGCCAGGAGTGGACCGTGCGCAATCCCACAGACTTCGAGTGATCGTCTTCAACACCCTTTAGCTCCAGAGGGGCGGCCGGTCTACAAGGAAAGGATTACGTCATCGCGATGCGGGCAGTCCGTGCGCTGACGCACCGACTAACTCCGAAATTCTTTTTTTAGTGGAAAACCTGATGGTTCAGGCGAGCGCGCCGTTCGACGCGAATCCTGCACGCACTTGCTTCATCCGCATTTCAAGCGCGATTCATTTCTTAAGGAACCCTTAATATTATGATGAAACGTGCTCTGTTTGCTGTCGCACATACGCGGGGCGACACGGCGCAGCAAAATAGTCTCGCCGCAGAGGCACAACTTCCGCGACGCTGGCATGGGGCATGGCGCGCGTTACCGGGATCGCCCCACGCGAGGAAGACGCCGTGAGACATCCCATCGCATCAGTCGTTGCCCCGCTCGCCCGCATGGTCGTTCCGCACGGTTCGCGGCACGCGCGCGTCGCGCATCCGTGCAAGCGATTCGGCGCGCGCGCCGTCGCAAGTCTTGTCGCGGGTCTCTGCCTCTATACGCTCACGGGTTCGTCGGTGGCGCAGGACGGCGATGCGGTGCGCGTGATGACTGTCGACGCCTTCCTCGAAACGCTCGCCGTCAACACGCACGTCAATTACATGGACGGCGCCTATGCGAACGTGCGCAACGTCGCGGACGATCTCGCATGGCTAGGCATCCGCCAGGTTCGCGACGCGCCGCCCGGCAGCGGCGCCGCGCCGTTCGCGAGCTACGTCTATCTCGCGCAGCACGGCATCAAGTTCAGTTTCATGATGCATCTGAACATTGCGGAGTCGCTCGAGCGCGTCCTGCGACTGGACGCCGAGGTGCCCGGCAGCGTCGCGGCCATCGAGGGTCTCAACGAGATCGACCACTGGCCCGTCTCGTACGGCGGCCTCAAGGGCAATGACGCGGGGCTCGCCGCGCAGCGCGAGATCTACACGCGCGTCCACGACACGCCGCAACTCGCGGGCGTGCCCGTCTACGATCTCACCGGCTACGACCTCAAGCCGGTCGACACGCGCGCGAACGCCGCAGACTACACGAATGGGCACGTCTACCCGCAGAACGGCGAGCAACCGATGCACAACGCGAACGGCGACACGTGGATGGGCTCGAACATTCGCGTCTTCAGGAAGTACCCGTTGCCGATGGTGATCACCGAATTCGGCTACTTCTCGATGCCGCAGTCGGGCTGGAACATGCTCGGCGTCGACGAGCCGGGCCAGGCCAAAGGCGTGCTCAACGGCTACATGGACGCGGCGGCGGCGGGTGTGAAGCGGACCTACGTCTACGAGTTGCTGGACCAGAAGCCCGATGCGCAGAACCAGAACGCCGAGATGCACTTCGGCCTCTTTCGCATCGACAACAGTCCGAAGCCGGTTGCCTCGGCGATCCGCAATCTCACGTCGATCCTGAAAGACGATACGAAGCGCGGTGCTTACGATGCGGCGGGCGGCGCGCTCGCGTACACGCTCTCGGGCATGCCGCCGCTGGCGAACAGCCTGCTGCTGCAGAAGAAGGACGGCCGCTTCGTGCTGGTGCTATGGAACGAAACGCAGATCTGGAATCGGGCGACGGGCAAGCCGGTCGTCAACCCGCCCGTCAGCGTCGGGCTTGATTTAGGCGCGAGCGCGGGCCGCGTCAGCGTGTACGACCCGCTCGTTTCGGACGCGCCGCGCGAAAGCCATCGAAACGTGCGCCGCCTCGACGTGAGCGTGCCCGATCATCCGGTGTTGATCGAAGTGACGCTCGCGCATCCCGAGCCCGCCTGAAACCACGTTCAACGCTTCGCTAACGCGCGCAACGCAAAGAACGGCCGATAGACGGCCGGACACGCGGCATAGAGAAACATCCGCACGCGGAACCCGAGCTTCACGCCCTTCGTGCGCGTGAGCAAACCGAGCTTCGCGCCGAAGCCGCGCGCCGCGAAAACGTCGCGCACGTAGCGCTCGCGCGCGAGCTTCGGCACGAGCAGCGCGTGCATGCCGTCGCCGACGCCAGCGACATCCGCGTCGCGCTGAAACTGCTCCGATTCGACGAGCCCGAAACGCGTGGTCTGCTGCACGCGCGCGATGAACTGCTCGACGGTGCGCCAGCGGCGCTTGCCCGAAAGGCCGCCGCGCCGGTAGCGCACGAGCGGCTCGCGCAGGCTGTACGCGCCGCCCGTCATCACCGCGCGGAACGTCATGATCTGGTCTTCGGCCATCGCGCCCGGCAGCATGTCGCCGAAACGCTCGAAGAGCCGTCGCGACCACGCGTGCGCCGCGCCCACGAGCCACGGCTGCGCACGCGCCCAGTCGTCGAAGCCCGCGTAGCCGCCGAGTTCGGTCGGCGCGATGCGGCCGCCCTGCGGATCGGGATTGTCGAACTCGACGAGATCGGAGGCGATCAGATCGACGCGCCGGCCCCGCGCGTTCCAGCACGCGACGAGACGCTCGCAGCGCTCGGGCACCGACACGTCGTCGCCCGCCGCGACGACGAGCAGTTCGCCATGGGCCATGCGCGCGAGTTGCGAGAGGTGTCCGCTGATGCCAACGTTGCGCGCGTTGCGGTTGAGCACGACGCGGTGCGGTCCGCGATAGTCGCGCACGGCCGCTTCGATCGCGGCGAACGTGCCGTCCGGCGAGCAGTCGTCGGAGATCAGGATTTCGAGCGGCGAATACGTCTGGGCCAGGGCGCCGGCGACGGCATCGGCGACCACGTCGGCCTGGTTATAGGCGATCAGCAGGATCGAGACCAGGGGGCGCTCCACGTCGTTCGTGGCAGCGGGTACGCGTTCGTCTTCCAGATTCATCGATCGGGGCGGCCCGGTCGCGCGGGCAATCAGGGCAAGCAGGTTGATGCCGCCCGGCGCCCGCCGGGACGGGCCGCAATGCCCGCCTGGCGGCCCGTCCCGGGCGACGCGGCGGCCATACTAACATGCGCCAGGACGTATCGAGATGCGCCAGGAGGCACCACCCCGCACGAACGCGCGCTCGCGGCACGACCCGGCCGCAGTCGCGGCACGCCGGGTGCGCCGGGGATCGCCCGGCGGCTTTGTATAATCTCGCGCATCCACTCCTCGCTTTCCGATTTCATGCCTAGTTTTGCGCTCGGTTTCATCGTTTCTTTGCTGGTCACGCTGCTGATCGTGCGGTACGCGCATCTGCATGAAAAGTTTTCCGTCGATTCGGATCTTGCAGGCGTCCAGAAATTCCACGCGCGGCCGGTGCCGCGTATCGGCGGCACGGGCATTCTCGCGGGCCTCGTCGTGGCCGCGGTTCAGCTGCACGGCGCGTATCCGGCGGTCTCGGGCGGCATCCTCGGCATCACCGCGTGCGGCATTCCCGCGTTCGCGTCGGGCCTCGCCGAAGACCTCACGAAACGCGTCTCGCCGCTCGTGCGCCTCGTCTGCACGATGGCCGCCGCCGCGCTCGCGTATTTCCTGCTCGGCATCGCGGTGACGCGCATCAGCGTGCCCCCGCTCGACTTCCTGCTCTCGTACGCGGCGATTTCGCTGGCGATCACCGTGCTCGCGGTCGCCGCGCTCGCCAACGCGATCAACATCATCGACGGCTTCAACGGCCTCGCGTCGATGGTCGCGTTCATGATGTTCGCCTCGCTCGGCTACGTGGCGTTCCAGGTGCACGACGCGGTCGTGCTCTCGGCGTCCCTCATCATGATGGGCGCGGTGATGGGCTTCTTCATCTGGAACTTCCCGGCGGGGCTGATCTTCCTCGGCGACGGCGGCGCGTACTTCATCGGCTTCATGCTCGCCGAGCTGTCGATCCTGCTCGTCATGCGCAACCGCGACGTCTCGGCCTGGTATCCGGTGCTGCTTTTCATGTACCCGATCTTCGAGACCTGTTTCTCGATCTACCGGAAGAAGTTCGTGCGCGGCATGTCGCCGGGCATCCCCGACGGCGTGCACCTGCACATGCTCGTCTACAAGCGGCTGATGCGCTGGGCCGTGGGCGCGCGCACGGCGCACGAACTCACGCGCCGCAATTCGCTCACGTCGCCGTACCTGTGGCTGCTGTGCCTGATCGCCGTGATCCCCGCGACGCTCTTCTGGCGCCACACGGTCCATCTCTTCTGCTTCGTGGTGGTGTTCGCGCTGACCTACGTCTGGCTCTATGTGAGCATCGTGCGCTTTCGCTCGCCGAAGTGGCTCGTGGTGCGAAAGACGCATCGGCGCGGCTGAGGCACGCCGGCGCGGCGTTTTACGGTCGGCGCGTAGAATTGTTTGCAGGGGCTTGCGCCCCCGCGGCGCCGGCCAGGTCTGCCGTGGCCGAGGCCGGGCGCCGCTTCGCGCCGTCGCTCGCCGCTTGCGCATACTTGCGCACACTTACGCACAAAAGGAGAACCGACATGAGCCGCTACCTTGCGTTTGCGTTTGCCCTTTTCGCCGTCACGCTTGCTGCATGCAATACCGTCGCGGGCGCGGGCCAGGACATCTCCAAAGGCGGTCAGGCCATCTCGAACGAGGCCGAAAAGGCGAAGTAAGGCCCCGCGCCTGCCGCTGGTTTTCAGCCTTGCCAACCGCGTTCGCCGCAGCGGTATCGGCGGCCAGCGGCAACCGACTTACGCCGCGTCCTGCTCGCGCAGCCGCGCGACTTCCTCTTCGAGCTGGCGCACGCGGGTCTCGCGCCGCGCCGCTTCCGCTTCAAGCGCCTCGATCCGCGTATCGCGCGCGGAAAGCGCCGCTTCCACTTCGGCTGCATCGAAACGCTGCGGGATGTGCTGCGGGCAGTTCATATCCAACGCCTCGACCGTGAACACGATCGCGCGCTCAGGCTGCGCCTCGTAGTCTTCGGGCATGAGCTTCGCAATGAGCTCGGGATCGTCGACGGCGCGCGCCGTGCCCCAGATCTTCACGCGACGGCGTCGCGCATAGTCGATCACGAACAGATGCGCGTGCGGGTTGTCCGCGAGGTTGCCGAGCGTGATGTACTGGCGATTGCCGCTGAAATCGGCGAACGCGAGGGTGTGTTCGTCGAGCACCCGCAGAAAGCCCGCCGGGCCGCCGCGATGCTGGATGTACGGCTGGCCCTCGGCGTTCGCCGTCGCGAGAAACACGCTCGTCTGCGCTTCGATGAAGTCCTTCAGGCTGGACGAGATGACAGTCCTCCAGCCGTGCTCCGACTCCATGCGCGCGTACGCCGCGCGCGAACCCAGACGCTGCTGCATGGCCTTCACGGTCGGCGTGAAAGCGACGTCGCTCGGATAGCGGTGGGCGGCGGAAGTCATGTCGGGCTCCTTCTGATCGAGTGGACCGAAGTCAGCAGACTAGCCCTCTCCACTTCGAAAGATAATCCCCCGGAATCGGGAACTATTCTCCCGGATTACGGGAGGACGCGCGCGACGCGCCGCATGCCCCTTCGCACGCATGCGACCCGATCGCGCTACTCTTGAAACTCGCTTAAAACCCGCTCAAAACCCGCTTGAATTTCGCGCTCTGCCACTCATCCACTCATCGCTCCGGTGCGGCGCATGGCGCTCGCCGCGACGCGTCGCCGGAGCCCAGGCCGGGAGGAAAACATGTCGAAAACGATCTGGATCGTCGTCGCCAACCGCGTGACGGCGCGCATTTTCGCGACGGACACCCCGCTTGGCGCGATCGACGAAGTCGAAACGCTGCTGCATCCCGAGAGCCGCGTGTCCGCGCAGAGCCTCGTGAGCGACAGGCCGGGCCGCGCGGCCGAACGCGCCGGCCCCGGCGGCCCGGCCAGCGACCCCGACACCACGCAGCACGCCCACGAAGCCGCGACGTTCGCCGCCCAGATCGCCGCGACGCTTGCGCACGCGCGCGCGCAAGCGCGTTACGGGACGCTCGTGATCGCGGCGCCGCCCGCGTTCCTCGGGGTGCTGCGCAAGGCGCTCGATGCGCAGACGCAGAACGTCGTGACGCTCGAACTCGACAAGGATCTCGCGCACCTCGACGCGCGCGCCCTGCGTGCGCATCTGCCCGAACGGCTCGTGCGCAGCGAGGCTTGAGCGGCGGAAGACTTCACGCCATCTCGATCACGACGCGCCCGGCGGTGCCGCCCGCCACCGCCTCGTAAGCCTCGCGCGCGCGTTCGAGCGGAAAGAGCATCGCGATGACCGGCGCGTCGAAGCGGCCCGCGTCGAACGCCTGCGCGATCTGCGCCATGATCGGCGCCGCGTCCGCCACGCCGAGCTTCGCGCTGTCCGCGCCGAAGAGCTGCGTCTCGTTGTGATAGAAGTCGATCAAATCGAACTCCACCCGACGCTTGCCGGTCGCGCTGATCTCGACCACGCGCGCGCGCCGCTTCGCGAGCGAAAGCGCGAGTTCGAATGTGACGCCGCCGACGGCGTCGTAGACCGCGTCCGCGCCCGCGCCGCCCGTCAACTCGCGCACGCGCGCCGCGGTGTGGTCGTCGAGCGGCACGAACGCGTCGATCAGGCGTGCAGCGGGCGAACCGGCGCGCGGCGCCTCGCGTCCGATGCCGATCACGCGCGCGCCACGCGACTTCGCGATCTGCGTGACGGCGCCGCCCACGCCGCCGGAAACACCGATCACGGCGACCGTCTCGCCCTCGGTGACGCGCGCGTACTCGACCGTACCGAGCCACGCCACGACGAAATTCACGCCGATCGACGCGGCCGCTTCGTGGCTCAGCGACGCGGGCTTGCGCGCGAGCGCGGCCACGGGGACCTCGATGAACTCCGTATGCGTGCCGTCGCGCGTGAAGCCGATGTCGCCGCCGGTGCCCCAGACCTCGGCGCCGATCCACGCATCGGGGCCCGCCGCGACGACGCCGCTGAAATCGCGGCCCGGCACGCGCGGCAGGACGGTGTGATCGAAGTGGCCGGCGACGTTCTTCACGTCGCTCGGATTCACCGACGCCGCGGCCACCCGCACGAGCGCGTTGCCCGGCGCGGGAGCGGGCGTCGGCAGATCGACGTATTCGAGCACGTCCGGCTTGCCGAAGGACTTGAACTGGATGGCTTTCATCGCGCGACTCCTCTGGATCAGGTTGCAGGCGGCGACGACGGGTTTCGTGCCGCGCTTTGAACTGGAATGCAGAAGTCTAGTTGCTTGCGGGCCGGGCCGTGCAGGCCGAGGCATTCGCGCTCGAAGCCAGGCGCCGGACAGCCCCGCAAAAACGCCTTCGCGAAAAGGCGACCGCCCGCCGGGCGATGAAGCGCGGCGGGCGGTCAAGGTCGGACGCCGGGTCGAGACGTCCGGCTAATGCACGTTAAAAAGCGGTCCGGAAGCGGTGCGGAAGCGCTCTAAAGCGCGTTGACCGGAATCTTCAGATAGCGCATACCGTTGTCTTCCGGCTCGGGCATGCGGCCCGCGCGGATATTCACCTGGATCGACGGCAGGATCAGGTTGGGCATGGCCAGCGTGCGGTCGCGCACGGTCCGCATCTCGACGAAGGATGCTTCGCTCACGCTGTCGTTCAGGTGGATGTTCGAGCGGCGCGCTTCATCGACGGTGGTCTCGAAGCGCGGTTCGCGCGACTCGGGCGGATAGTCGTGGCACATGAAAAGACGCGTGTTGCCGGGCAGCGCGAGCAGCTTGCGCGCCGAGCGGTAGAGCGTGTGCGCGTCGCCGCCCGGGAAGTCGCAGCGCGCAGAGCCGACGTCGGGCATGAAGAGCGTATCGCCGACGAACACGGCGTCGCCGATCTGGTACGCGAGGTCGGCGGGCGTGTGGCCCGGCACGTGCATCGCGTGGGCGGCGATCGCGCCGACTTCGAAGCCCTCGCCGTCCTTGAACAGGTGGTCGAATTCGCTGCCGTCGGCGGCGAGCGTGTCGCCGAGGTTGAAGACGTTGCGGAACACGCCCTGCACCGTGCGGATGTGCTCGCCGATGGCGATCTTCCCGCCCAGTTGCGACTTCAGATACGGCGCCGACGAGAGGTGATCGGCATGCGCGTGCGTCTCCAGCAGCCACTGCACCGTGAGTCCGGATTCGCGCACGAAGGCGATCACGCGGTCGGCCGATTCGGTGGACGTGCGGCCCGACTTCGGGTCGTAGTCGAGCACCGGATCGACGATGGCGCACGCCGAACCGCGCCCCGCATGCACGACGGAGGTAATGGTGGCCGTAACCGGGTCGAAAAACGGCTCGACAATCGGGGACCGGACGGAATCGGACATAAATGGGGCTCCAGTTGACGTTAGTTGCTTGCTTATGAATATATTGAAATACATATTATTAATCTATATAATCATTGTCAAGAAAGCCATATGTAAAATTTTTCAAAGCAGGTTGCGACCAATGAACTCACTCCTCACGCCCGAAGCCCTTGCCGCCCTGCGCGAGTCCGCGCAGAAGTGCTGCGCACTCCTGAAGGCGCTCGCGCACGAGGACCGGCTGCTCCTGCTGTGCCAGCTCACCGAAGGCGAGCGCAACGTCGGCGAGCTGGAGGCGCTCGTCGGCGTGCATCAGCCGAGCCTCTCGCAGCACCTCGGCGTGCTGCGCGAGGAAGGTCTCGTCGAGACGCGCCGCGAAGGGAAGTACATCTACTACAGTCTTGCCAGCCCCGAAGTCGTCCAGGTCATGCAAACCCTGTCGAGCCTCTATTGCGGCCGACTGAACGTACAACCATGAAGGTGCGCCCATGAATCTCGATTTCGCCCACTTCACGCCGCTCGCCTCGCTCGCGGGCGGTCTGCTGATCGGCGCCGCCGCTGCTCTCTTCGTGCTCGGCAACGGGCGCATCGCGGGCATCAGCGGCATCGTCGGCGGACTCATCAACGCGGTGCGCGGCGAGCGCGCGTGGCGTGTCGCCTTCATCGCCGGACTCGCCGCCGCGCCCTGGCTCTGGCGGCTCGCCGCGCCCCTGCCCGCGCCCGTCATCGAGGCGTCGTCCGCCACGCTCATCGTCGCCGGGCTCCTCGTCGGCGTCGGCACACGCTACGGCTCGGGCTGCACGAGCGGTCACGGCGTCTGCGGTCTCTCGCGCGGCTCGCTGCGCTCCCTCGTCGCGACCGGCGCCTTCATGGCGGCCGGCTTCGTCACGGTCTTCGTGACGCGCCATCTCATCGGAGGCTGAATTGCGCATCGTCAACGCGTTCATCTGCGGCCTCGTATTCGGGATCGGTTTGATCCTCTCGGGTATGGCCAATCCGGCCAAGGTGCTAGGCTTCCTCGATCTCGCCGGCCGCTGGGATCCTTCGCTCGCCTTCGTAATGGCCGGCGCGATCGTTGTGGGCGCAATCGGTTTTCGCCTTGCGCGAGCGCGCCGCGTCAGCGTCCTCGGCGCGCCGATGCACCTGCCCGCCGCGTCGCGCGTCGATCTGCGCCTCGTCGGCGGCAGCCTGCTCTTCGGCGCCGGCTGGGGGCTCGCGGGCCTCTGCCCCGGTCCCGCGCTCGTCAACGCCGGCAGCGGCGAGCCGCGTGCATGGATCTTCGTCGGCGCCATGGTTGCCGGCATGGCGCTCCACGCTGCTATCGAATCCCTGCGTCACCGTCCCAAGCCGTCCTTGCCTTGATCAGGAGTTTTTCCAACCATGCAAATCGTCCCGCAAGACGACCACTTCGCGAGCGCCGACCAGATCACGCCCGACGATCTCGCCGATATCGCCCGCGCCGGTTACCGCTCGATCATCTGCAACCGTCCTGACGGCGAAGGCGGCGCGGCGCAACCCACGTCGCAGGATATGCGCGCGGCCGCGCAGAAGCTCGGCCTGCAGTTCGCCTATCTGCCGGTGAAGCCCGGCCAGATCACGCCCGCCGACGCCGCACGCTTCGGACAACTACTCGACGATCTGCCTGGCCCCGTCCTCGCGTACTGCCGCAGCGGCAACCGCGCGACGAGCCTCTTTCAGCTCGCGGGCAAGCCGGCTGCCGCCGGGGGCACGCAGGCGTCGCAAGCCGTCGTGCCCGCCTGCGACTGGGACGGCGCGCCCTACGACATCGTCGTGGTCGGCGGCGGCCTTGCGGGCATCACGGTCACGTCGAGCCTGCTGCGCCGCCAGTCGAACCTGAACATCGCAATCGTCGAACCGAACGATCACCACGACTATCAACCGGCCTGGACGCTCGTCGGCGGCGGCGCGTACGACGCGAAGAAGACGCGCCGTCCGACGGCGAGCGTGATCCCGCCGGGCGTGAAGTGGATCCGCGCGGCGGCCGTGCGCATCGAGCCCGAGAACAACGTCGTGCGCCTCGACAACGGCGAGGCCATCGCCTACCGCGACCTGATCGTCACGCCTGGGCTGCGGCTCGCGTGGGAGCGCATCGAAGGTCTCGCGGACACGCTCGGCAAGAACGGCGTCACCTCGAATTACCGCTACGATCTCGCGCCCTATACGTGGGAACTCGTGCGGCAGACGAAGGGCGGCACCGCGCTCTTCACGCAGCCCCCCATGCCGATCAAGTGCGCGGGCGCACCGCAAAAGGCGATGTACCTCGCGTGCGATCACTGGCTGCGCACGGGCGTGCTCAAGAACGTGAAGGTCGAATTCGATCTCGCGGGCCCGGTGCTGTTCGGCGTCGCGACCTTCGTGCCGCCGCTCATGGAATACGTGAAGCGCTACAACGCGAACCTCGTGTACTCGTCGAATCTGGTTGCGATCGACGGGCCGTCGCGCACGGCCACGTTCGAGACGAAGGACGCCGGCGGCAACGTCACGCGCGTCGAGAAGCGCTTCGACATGATCCACGTCGTGCCGCCGCAGGTGCCGCCCGACTTCATCCGCGACAGCCAGCTCGCGGATGCCGCCGGCTGGTGCGAAGTCGATCACACGACGCTGCGGCATCCGCGCTATCCGAACGTGTTCTCGCTCGGCGACGTCTGCTCCGCGCCGAACGCGAAAACGGGCGCGGCGGCGCGCAAGCAGGCCGTGATCGTCGCGGAGAACCTGCTCGCCGCGCGCGCGGGCAAGCCGCTCGCGTACCGCTACGACGGCTACGGTTCGTGCCCGCTCACCGTCGAGCGCGGCAAGGTCGTGCTCGCCGAGTTCGGCTACGGCGGGAAGCTGCTGCCCACGTTCCCGCTCGACCCGACGAAGCCGCGCCGGCTCATGTGGTTCCTCAAGGCCACCTTGCTGCCGAGCTTCTACTGGTGGGGCATGCTCAAGGGCCGCGAGTGGTTCACGCGCGCCTCGCGTAACTGACGGCGACGAAGGCACGCAAAGCATCATGGACGCCACCTTGCTCATCAGCGCCGCACTCGGCTCGCTCGTCGGCTTGATCCTCGCGCTGACCGGCGCGGGCGGCGCGATCATCGCCGTGCCGCTGCTCGTGTTCGGACTCGGGCTCGGCGTTGCGCAGGCCGCGCCGATCGGCCTGCTCGCGGTCGGGCTCTCGGCGGGCCTCGGCGCGCTGCTCGCGCTGCGCGAGGGCAAGGTGCGCTACAAGGCCGCCGCGCTGATGGCCGCGGCCGGCGCGGTGATCTCGCCGGTCGGGCTGTGGGTCGCGCATCGCGTGCCCGATGCGCCGCTCACGCTCGTGTTCTCGTGCGTGCTCGGCATGGTCGCCGTGCGGATGTTCCGCCAGAAGAGCGGCGCGACGCACGGCGGCCCCGAATGCGAGCCGTCGACTCTGCCGTGCCGCCTGAATGCCGATCGCGGCAAGCTCGACTGGACCGCGCCGTGCGCGCGGGCCCTCGCGCTCTCGGGCATGGTGTCGGGTTTTCTCTCGGGATTGCTCGGCGTGGGCGGCGGCTTCGTCATCGTGCCCGCGCTCAGGCGCGCGTCCGATATTCCGATGCAGGGCATCGTCGCGACATCGCTCGCGGTGATCGCGCTCGTCTCGACGGCGGGCGTGGTCGCATCGGCGGCGTCCGGGCACATGCTGTGGCTCGACGCGCTGCCGTTCGCGGCCGGCGCGCTCGCCGGCATGCTCGGCGGCCGGCGCATCGCGCACCGCGTGAGCGGCGCGCGGCTCCAGCAGTCGTTCGCCGCATTCGCGGGCTGCGTCGCGGTGGGGATGGCCGTGAAGGCCGCGCTCGCGATGCATACCTCCGGCTGGTTCTAAACCGCCGGTCTCACCCTTCGAAATCGAGCCCGCCGAGCAGCACTTCGGGCTCGCCCTGCGTGCGCGTGGCGAAATCCACGGGACGGGCCGTCTCCCACGACGCGAACTTGCGCCCTATCGCATCGAGATAGTGCTCGAAACGGGCCTCGCCGCCGGGCCCCATGAGACGCTCGACTTCGTCGACGTCCCAGGTCATCGAGACGTTCAGCGAATACCGGTACGGATGCCGGTACTCGCTCGCCTCCCCGACGAGGCGAATGCGCGTGGGATGCCCGTGCCCCGCGCGCGGCACGACCTCGACGTGCACGGCGGAGCCGAACTGGCTCGCGAGCCTCGCCGCGATGCGCGGTGCGAACTCCTCTTCAAATCGATGGGCGGCCTCGATGCTCATGCGTGTCTCACTCCACGAATCGATGGGTCCAGTATGGGTTTTGCAGGCTCACCTGGTCGGCGGCTCGACGGCATGCGGCGACTGCGGACGCTTCGGGCCGCATGTCGCCGGCTTTCGTCGCCGTCGTTGTCACCGCGGCTCGCGAATCGCGATGCAGGTGGCCGGGTCATGCTACCGCGCCGTCGGCGCGCAGGCCAGCGTCGCGCAGGCCCCGGCGATCAACCGGCCCTGCGCGACTCGCGCTCCGCGCGTGCTTCGCGCGCCAGCATCGCCAGACGCAGTCCTTCGAACGAATAGAGCGCGAGCGCGACCCAGATCGCGCCGTAGCCGACCGCGCGCACCGCGCCGAACGGCTCCTGGTACACGAGCACGCCCGTGAGCAGTTGCAGCGTGGGTGTGACGTACTGGATGAGTCCGAGCGTCGAGAGCGGGATGCGCCGCGCGGCCGCGCCGAACATCAGCAGCGGAATGGCGGTCACGGGGCCGGCGGCGGCCAGCAACAGTTGCAGGGACCGCGAAGCGTGGCTGAAGTGACTTGCGCCGCTCACCGAGAGAATCGACAGATAGATGACCGCGACGGGAAAGAGCAGCAGCGTTTCGAGCGCGAGTCCTTCGAGCGCGCCCAGTTGCGCGGTCTTGCGCAGCAGGCCGTAGCCGCCGAACGTGGCGGCGAGCGCGAGGCTGATCCACGGCGGCGCGCCGTTGTGCCAGGTGAGCCACGCGACGCCGGCCGCGGCGACGCCCACGGCGGTCCACTGGAGCGGGCGCAGCCGCTCGTGGAGGAACGCATAGCCGAACAGCACGTTGATGAGCGGATTGATGAAGTAGCCGAGGCTCGCCTCGACGATGTGCCCGGCATTGACGGCCCAGATATAGATGCCCCAGTTCGCCGAGAGCAGCACGGCGCTCGCCGCGAACCGGCCGACGAGGCGCCGGTCGCGCAGCACGGGCGCAAGCCATCGCCAGTGGCGGCGCACGAGCAGCACGCCAAGCACGAAAAGCAGCGACCACGCCATGCGGTGCGCGAGCATTTCGAGGGCGGGGATCTGGTGCAGCGTCTTGAAGTAGACCGGAAAGAGGCCCCAGATGGTGAAGGCGAAAAAGGCGTAGAGGATGCCGGGATTCATGATTGTCGTTGTGCGGCGGCTCGATGGCGGCTTTACGCCGTCTCCGCGGTGTCTCCGTTGCGTCTCGATGGCGTCTCAATCGCGCCTCGCTTGCGCCTGCCTGGCGGCATCGTGGCAAGCTGCGTTCCCGCGCGGCCCGTGCCTGATTTCGGACGAGCCCGGATTCGATCCGCCCTGCGCCGATCCGCCAGGTTTGAGACAATAAGCGATTTTCGCCGCCTGGCTTTGCCGCTGTCCAGCCTGATGTGCCGCTTTCGGCGCGCGCTGGATCGTCGGGCATCCGTCATGGCGAACCGCACCCCCGCACCTCCGACCCGGCCCTGTCCGCCCGCGATGTCCCTACCGCATATCGATCCGCTGTATTCGCTCTCCGGCCTGTTCGTCGGCTTCCTTGTCGGGCTGACGGGCGTGGGGGGCGGTTCGCTGATGACGCCGATCCTCGTGCTGCTGTTCGGCGTCCATCCGGCGACGGCGGTCGGCACCGACCTGCTCTACGCGGCCGCGACCAAGTCGGCGGGGACGCTCGTGCACGGGCTCAAGGGATCGGTGGAATGGCGCATCACGCTGCGCCTCGCCGCGGGCAGCGTGCCCGCCGCCACCATCACGCTGATCCTGCTGCACCGCTACGGCATGGAGACGCCGCGAGCCGGCCACCTGATCCAGGCCGTGCTGGGCGTCGCGCTGCTGATCACCGCCGTCGCGCTGATCTTCCGGCCGCAACTCACAGCTTTCGCGATGCGTCACCGCCATGCGCCCGGCGAGGCGCGCACGCTGCTTTTCACCGTGCTCACGGGCGCGGTGCTGGGCGTGCTGGTGTCGCTGACGTCGGTGGGCGCCGGGGCGATCGGCGTGACGGTGCTGCTGCTGCTCTATCCGACGCTGCCGACCGTGCGCATCGTCGGCTCGGACGTCGCGCACGCGGTGCCGCTCACGCTGCTCGCGGGAGCCGGGCACTGGCTGCTCGGCGCGATCGACTGGCACATACTGCTCTCGCTCCTGTGCGGCTCGCTGCCGGGCATCGCGATAGGCAGCCTGCTCTCCGCGCGCGCGCCCGAGCGGCTCTTGCGCGTGCTGCTCGCGCTGACGCTCTCGCTCGTCGGCGTGCGGCTCGTGATGGCCTGAACGGGCCTGAACGCTCGCCGCGCTCGCCGCGGGCAACGCGCGGCTCAAGCGTGCGGTGCGAACCGGAAAAAGCGGCTGTTCAGATCGACCTCGAACTGGCGCAGCCATTGCCCGCGCGGATCGATGCGGTACGCCTGAGCCCAGGCGCCGCGCCGCACGACGACGAGTTCGCCGTGCGCGGGATCATCGGGATCGATTTCGCCGCTGACCTCGAAGTGGATGGGCGCGAAGCCGTGCCGGGCACAGGCAAGCTCGAAGGCGGCACGATCCCCGAGCGGCAAGTCGGTGTAGGTGTGGATGACCATGGCAGTTGCCCCGCTGTAGTTCACCTGTGATTCCGCTGCAATTCCCCGGTGATTCCGCCGGTGTGCCCCCGCGCGGCCGCGCGCGGCCCCGGGTTCTTGCGCGTCACCCTTACGGTATACGCCGTTTCCGGCGAAGACTTCGTGTCACTCCGCACCTTCCGCACCTGCCGCGCGTAACAACCATAAAAAGCAGACGTAAAAAAACGGGCTGCGGCCGTGCGCCGGAGCCCGTTCGTCCTGCCGCCGCGCACAACGCGGCGCGGCACATCGCTTATTGCTGCACCACCGTGAGGCGGTTCGTCACCGACTTCACGCCCGCCACGCCCTGCGCGACCTGGCCCGCCTGATCGATCTGGCCTTGCGTCGGCACCGTGCCGGTCAGCGTGACGTCGCCGCCGCGCGAGCGCACGGTGATGTTCGAGACGTTGAGGCCCTGTGACCTCCCGAGCGCCCTGCGCACCGTGTAGCCGAGCCGGCGATCCGCCCGCCTCATGGTCTTCGCCGTTGCCGGCGCTGCAGCTGCCGGCGACGCCATGGCGGCGGGCGCGGCGTTCTGCGCCGAGTTGTCCTGCGCATACGCGCTGCATGCGACCGTGAAGCAAACCACTGCGCCCAACGCCTTCACAAAATCGACGGATTTCATATTCTCTCCTTGCTTGTTGCTCTGGACAGGACCGCCGCCGCGCGCCGCCGGATAACTCGAACGTCACCGGTCAGCCACGGTCCGACGGCTTCGCTACGACATGGGCCAGCGCGTCCGGCGCGCGCACGCGGCGCTGGCGGACCGCTCTGGTCTGTACACGATGTGCGAGAGGCAAGGAAGGAAGACGCCCGGAACGCCGCGCTTCTTGAAGGTGCAGCGATTCGTGCTGCGACCGGCGCCGCGATCCGCCCGCTGTGACGTGCCGCGCCGTTATGGTTATGTGCGAATCCTTGAGGCCCGTCGAGGCCCGGCCAGCATGGCACGGGCTTCGCGTCAGGGTACGGCGCGTCTATCGCAGCGGCGATGCTCAATTTAGCCTGGTCGGGCGCTGGGTGCAAACTGTTTAACGCAGGGCCTGGTGTGCGCCCGGCGTGGGCCTGAAACGCGCTTGATCCACGCTTGAGGCACGCTCCGGACGCCATTGAGGCGCGATCGAACCGTGTTCGTGCCCGCCTTTACCACGCCTTTACCACACCTTCGCGACAACGCGCACGCGCATCACGCGCCGCGCGCCTGCGAAGCAAGGTCCGCAACGCCGGATCTTATGTACTTCATGTACTATCGGCGAGCAGACGGGCGGGCGGACGGCGGGCAGACCCGGCGCTCCCGCCACGCATCCACGGAACCTCCGAGCACCGCACTCCCGCGATGAAGTTATCCAAAGGATCACCGAAAGGGTCGCCGAACCGATCACCCGAAGGCCGCAGACCGCCTCGCCGTCTCGTCGCGCGTTTCGTGGCGATCTCGTGGCGCGATCTGGCGGTGACCTTCGGTCCGATCCTGCTCGTGAGCATCGCCGCCATCTGGATCGCCGTACGGCTCATCCAGCCCGCGCCGCCCAGCACGCTCACGATGAGCGCGGGCCCCAGGGGCAGCACTTTCTGGAACGCGGCCCAAGGGTACCGGACGATCCTCGCGCGCAACCGCATCACGCTGAACGTGCTCGAATCGGAGGGCTCGGTGCAGAACCTCCACCGTCTCGCCGATCCGAAGTCGAACGTCGACGTCGCCTTCGTGCAGGACGGACTCGCGAGCAAGGCGTCCGGCGCGACGGGCGCGAGTAGCGCTGGCAGCGCGAGTGGCACGGCCAGCACGACCGACGCCACCGGCACGCTCGTGTCGCTCGGCAGCGTGGCGTACGTGCCGCTCGCCGTCTTCTATCACGGGCCGGTGGTCACGCGGCTCTCGCAGTTCGAGGGCCAGCGTCTCGCGATCGGCGCGCAAGGCAGCGGCACGCGCGAACTCGCGCTCACGCTCCTGAAGGCGAACGGCATCGAGCCGGGCGGCGCGACGAAGCTCCTGCCGCTCTCCGGCGACGACGCGGCGCACGCGCTCGTCGAAGGCAAGATCGACGCGGCGTTCCTCACGGGCGACTCGGCGCAGCCGCCCGTGATGGCGCGCCTCCTGCACGTGCCCGGCGTGCGCTTTTTCGACTTCACGCAGGCCGACGCCTTCGCGCGGCGCTTCCCGTTCCTCACCGCGCTCAAGATCCCGATGGGCGCATTCGACCTCGGCCGCAACCTGCCGCCCGCGCCGCTGAACATAATCGCCCCGACCGTCGAACTGGTCGCGCGCGACTCGCTGCATCCGGCGCTCTCGGACCTGCTGATCGAGGCGGCCAAGGACGTGCACGGCCACGCGACGCTCCTGCAGCGCGCGGGCGAATTCCCGGCGCCGCGCGCGCAGGACTTCCCGATCAGCGACGACGCCGCGCGCTACTACAAATCGGGCAAGAGCTTCCTTTACCGCATGCTGCCGTTCTGGCTCGCGAGTCTCGCCGACCGGCTCGTCGTGCTGCTCGTGCCGATCATCGTCGTGCTGATTCCCGGCTTGCGGCTCGTGCCGTCGCTGTACGCGTGGCGGGTAAAATCGCGGATCTACCGCTGGTACGGCTCGCTGATCGCGCTGGAGCGCGCCGCGATGACCGACTCGTCGCCCGCCGAACGCCGCGCGCTCGTGCGTCAGCTCGACGCCATCGAAGACTCGGTGAACGGCATGAAGATGCCGCTCTCCTACGCGGACCAGTTCTACGTGCTGCGCGAGCACATCGGCTTCGTGCGCGAGCGGTTCGCGCATGCGCGCGCGCGGGAACGCGAGGCGAGCGAAGCCGGCGGCGAGGCATCGGGCGACACGGGCGGACAGGATGACGAAGCGGTACGCGGCACGCCCGAAGGCGCGGTGCACGACGCAGGCGCTCGCCCGGACGCGGACAAGGGCCGCCCGGAGTGACGCCGATGGCGTGCGCGGCCGGGCGCACGCAGGATCGAGCATCGGCGCGGCATGAGCCAGGCCCGGGCGGAACATAACCAGATTGAAACAACGCAAAACGACGGGCCGCTCGCAGAGCCGCCCGCATAAAGCGAACAACGGGAGAACAGCATGATCAGCGGCATCGACGCCAACGAGGCGACGTGGTTCTACGACTTCGTATCGCCGTTCTCGTACCTGCTGCTGGAGCAGTACGACAAGTGGCCGGGCATCGACTTCGTGCCGCGGCCGGTCCTGCTGACCGAGTTGCATCGCCGCTGGGGTCAGCCGTCCACCTACTCGGTGCCGGCGAAGCGCGTCTTCACGTACCGTCACGCGCTCTTTCGCGCGGAGCAGCTCGCCATTCCGTTCAAGATGCCGCCCGCGCATCCGTTCGATTCGCTTAAGCCGATGCTGCTCGCCATCGCGGCGGGCGGCGAATTCGCGTGCGTGCGCGAGATCTTCCGCTTCATCTGGCGCGAGGGCCGCGACCCGTCGACCGAAGAAGGTTTCGAGCAGTTGTGCGACCGCATCGGAGTCCAGCATGGCGAAGCGCTGATCGAGCAGGAGCGGGTGCGCGCCCAGTTGCGCCGCAATACGAACGACGCAATCGCGCTCGGCGTGTTCGGCGTGCCGACCTTCTCGATGAACAAGCAACTGTTCTGGGGCGAGGACGCGCTGCCGATGGTGCTCTACTGCGCGCGCTCGCCGGGCTGGCTCGACTCGCGCGAGGTGAAGCGCATCAGCTCGCTGCCGTCGGGGCTTGAGAAGGCCGACGTGTCGTGATGACGTGAAGGGCCCGGCGCGGCCGATCCGGCCGGCGTCGGCCAGTGGGCGATTGCACGATCGCGCGGACAAAACCGGGGCTGACCAGCCTTCCCGCCCCGAACCACGACCGCCGGTCCAGCACCGTCTGCCGAAGCGCCGTCACGCCGCATCCGGCGCGCCGCGTCGCCCGGGACATTTTTCTGTATCTGCATAAAAACCGGTTCCATGGGACAATCGCGCCTCCCTTGCCGTGTCTTATCCGTTTTTCCCCCATGTCCGCTGATTCGGCGCCCGAGCGCAGCCCGTTCACCACGACCCTGCAGATCATTCCGGTCGTCTTTTTTACATTCCTCTGCTACCTCACGATCGGCATTCCGCTCGCGGTGCTGCCGGGCTACGTCCACAACGATCTCGGTTTCAGCACTGTCGTCGCGGGCGGCGCCATCAGCGTGCAGTACCTCGCCACGCTCGCGTCGCGCGCGCTCGCGGGCCGCTGCGCCGATACGATCGGCCCGAAGCGCACCGTCGCCCTCGGCCTGACCGGCTGCGGGGCGAGCGGCGTGCTGCTCCTGCTCGCGACGCTCGCCGGACACTGGCCGACGCTCTCGCTCACGCTGCTCGTCACGAGCCGACTCGTGCTCGGCTGCGGCGAAAGCCTCTGCGGCACCGGCGCGATCCTCTGGGGCATCGGCCGCGTCGGCACCACGAACAACGCGCGCGTGATCTCATGGAACGGCATCGCCACCTATGGCGCGCTCGCCATCGGCGCGCCGCTCGGCGTCGTGTTCGCGCATGCGATCGGCTTCTGGACGCTCGGCATCTCCGTCATCGCGCTCGCGGCGCTCGGGTACTGGCTCGCGCGTCCGATTCCCGCCGTGCCGGTCGTCCACGGCGAGCGCATGTCGTACCGCAGCGTGTTCATGCGCGTGCTGCCGCACGGGCTCGGCCTCGCGCTCGGCTCGGCGGGCTTCGGCTCGATCGCCACGTTCATCACGCTCTTCTACGGTGCGCGCCACTGGTCCAACGCCGCGTTCACGCTGACCGTGTTCGGCGCCATGTTCATCGGCGCGCGTCTCCTGTTTGCGAACACGATCAAGCGCTTCGGCGGCTTTCGCGTCGCGATCGCCTCGTTCTCCTGCGAGTGCGCGGGCCTGCTGCTGCTGTGGATCGCGCCCGCGCCGCATATCGCGCTCGCGGGCGCGGCGCTCACGGGCTTCGGCTTCGCGCTCGTGTTCCCGGCGCTCGGCGTCGAAGCCGTGGGGCTCGTGCCCGCCGCAAGCCGCGGCGCCGCGCTCTCGGCGTATTCGGTGTTCCTCGATCTGTCGCTCGGCATCACCGGCCCGCTCGCCGGCTATGTCGCGAATCTGTTCGGCTTCGGGTCGGTGTTCCTCTTCGCGGCCATCGCGGCCGCGGCCGCCGTTGCGCTTTCGGTGTCGCTGCATCGACGCAGCGTGCGGACCGCAGCAGCGAATGCGGCGAGCAGCGCGGGCGGGTCGGCGGCGGGGTAAGGAAGCGGCGCGCAAAGGCCCCGACTTCCTCACCCTCCACGGATCGAGCTTGCTGCCGGTCGCCTCGTTGTACTTTCTCACCCACTCTTCCGTGAGCTTGCGCAGCGCACGGCCGATCCTGCGATAGTCCGACTCGTTGAGGTTCGCAAGCGACACGCGCCCCGACGGATGCGGCGTCCCAAACCCCCGGCCAGGCAGCAGCACGACGCGCGCGCCGCGAGCGAGCCGGAACAGCAGTTCGTTGGGCTTGACCTGCTTGAGCAGCCACCCGACGAACTCGCGGCCGAACAGCGTCTCGCCGACGTACTCCATATCGAGAATCGTGTAGTAGTCGACCTGATTCGGATCGCGCCCGCGAGAATCGCCGCGTTGTTGTACCTGAGCACGTAGCGGCCGAACAGCAACGTGAGTAGCAGCGGCACCATCGTGACGGCGAGGCCGGGCAGGAAGATCGTCAGGCCGCTCTGCTTGATCGTCACGACGGCCTGCAACCCGGCGTTCAGGCCCATGACCGCGACGAACGCCGCGAGACCGAAGTCCCTGAGCAACTGCGAAGCGGATGCCGGCATCACGCCGTACATCGGATGCTTGCCGCGCATCCACCCAAACAGCAGGCCCGAGAGCAGGCAGCCGCCGCCCGAGCCGAGCGTGAGCGGAATGCCCGAGATGTTGATGGCGATGAGACCGATCAAGAGGCCGACCACGAGACCCGCGGCGAGCCCCTTGTTGAGATGAAAGAGCTTCGCGCAGACGAGCACGGCGACGAGACCCGAGATGGCCATGAACACGGACATGGCCATCTCGCGCAGCGTCTTGCGGTTCAGCGAGTTGAAGAAGCCCGGTCCCGACCCAGTAGCCGATGGCCAGCGACAGAAACAACGCTATTTCCGGGGACTTGTGAAAGATGTCATGGAACCATTCCATCGTGACCTCGCATCGGAAAGGACAACGCGGCTGTAAAGGCGTGCCGGGGCTCCCCCAGCAACAGGATGTTCGACAACACATACGCGATGGGGCAGCCGGTCGCCGCGCAATGCTTCGGCGTCGAACGGCGAAGCGCCCGTGAAGCCGGGAGCGAAGATGTAGAGCGTGGAGCGGGCTATGAAGCGGGCGATGAAGCGGGCGATGAATTACGTGAGACTCGCGAAGAAGGCAAACCCGGCCCGCGATCTCAGCAATTCGACGATCATGACTATCGGGCCTGCTCAATTACGTTTTAGAGCACCCCGATAGCAGATAAATAGACGTTTAATAATTAACGCGCGCATCATTATTCATGCCGCAGCGAATCCGGACGGCAATCCGTAATAATTACGGTTGTCCGCGTTTATTCGCAGTTTATGAAATGACGACGAATCCGGGACGCAAATCCGCCTCGCTTGAACGAACGGTATTTCCAGAGCCGGACTGGACTACAACGCAATGACAAATGAGACCTGGCAGACCGCGACATCCCCTCGCGACGCAGCCTGCGGCGGGTGAAAACGTTATCAGTAACGCTGCGCAATTCAATTGCGAAAACAGGGAGGGAATTGCTCATTCAACGCCCAGGCCGGATGGGTATTGATCCCCTTATTGCCCCCCTTTAATCGATCCCTTTACAACTGATGAAACGCCACTACTTCTTAAGATAAATATTGTAATTCTCACGCACAGTCAATATGATTTTCGTGCCAGTGCCGCCCTCGCACGGCCGCAGCAGTCCCTGTTTCAGGAGACGCCGCCGCTTTAAGTCATTGCGCGTCTGCCATTTTCATTGCAACGCCCGCTCACCCGATTCATGCAGTCAGCATACGAGGCGAATATCCATGAACCAGATACACGCCATGCGCGTTTTCGTCAGAGTTGCAGACACGCAGAGTTTCAGGCGCGCCGCGCAGCAGCTCGACGTGTCGAACGCGCTCGTCACCCGATCGGTCGCGATGCTCGAAGCGCATCTGCGTGCGCGTCTCATCAACCGCACCACACGCAACCTCGCGCTGACCGAAGCCGGACAGCGCTATCTGGAAGGTTGCCGCTGCGTGCTCGAAGAACTCGATCATCTCGAACACGCCGTTGCCGATGCCGAGCACGAGCCGAGCGGCACGCTGCGCGTGGTCGCCGCGGGCGCGCTTTCGCTCGCGCCGCTCACGCCGCTCATCGACGGGTATCGCCGGCGCTATCCGCGCGTGAACGTGCGCCTGACGCTCGCCGAGCGCCAGATCGACATGATCGAGGATGGCTTCGACTGCGGCATCGTCGCCAGCACGGCCAGCGTGGCGGCGTCGCCCGCGCGCGGCGGCGATCTCGTCGAACGTTCGCTCGGCACCACGACGTTCGTGCCGTGCGCGGCGCCCGCGTGGATCGGCGAGCACGGCGAACCGCTCGCGCCCGACCAGCTCGCGCGCCACGCCGCGGTGACGTTGCCGCCCGAGGAGCACAGCCCGACGTGGCAGTTCGCACGGCCCGGCGAGCACGCGCAGCAGGTGACGCTGCAAAGCGCCTATGCGGTCAACAGCATGCTGATGGTGCGTCTCGCGGCGCTCGCCGGAATGGGCATCGCGATCGTGCCGGCGCCGCTCGTCGCCGACGACCTCGCGGCCGGCACGCTGCGCCGTCTCTTGCCCGACTACGAAATCGACGATCCCGATTCGCGCGTGTCGATCGTCTATCCGGGCCGGCGGTATCTGCCGGCCAAAACGCGCCGCTTCATCGACTATACGGTCGAGCACTTCGAGCGAGTGTGCGGCGCGCTCGCGCCTGCGGCCGCACCGGTCGGCGCGACGCTGCGGGCCGTGACAGGCGCTTGAGTTCAAAGCGCTTGAGTTCAATCGCTCAATCCGGCCGCCGCCAGCGTCTGACGAATACGCACCGCTCACACGCGCCCGATCACCGGCACGTCGGCGTATTCGGCCTCATAAGTCACGCCGCACAGCTCGCGCAGGAGCGGCGCTTCGCGCTCGTGCACCTCGACGGGCAGGCACACCGCCCCCGCCCACGCCAGATAGCGCGCGCGATGCTGTCCGTTGCGAAACGCCACGACGCCCACGTGCGCGAGCCCGAGCCAGCCCGCGAGACCGGTCGCGCGACGCGTCGAGATCGTCACGTACGGCATCTGCGGCACGCGTTCGTTATCGGGATCGAGAAACGCGCGGATGCCGCGCACCTTGCCCGCATGCCAGTCGCCGACCGGGCGCAGCACGTAGTCGGTTCGATCGCGGTCGGCGCACTGCAGCAGCTTGTGAAGATCGACGATCACCACTTCGTGGCGCGACCCGTCAGCCGTGAAAACGCGAGCGAAGCGCACATGATCGTAGGCAGGATGACCGGGCAGCGGCACGATCCAGAGCGGTCCGCCAAGCGAGGGCGGCGAGGGGCTGGAGTCAGGCGTGGACATGGACGGCGGCTGCATGCAGGAAGTGCTTTCCGTAAGCAAAAGTGGCTTACGCTACGGAGGAATCGTGACTTTCGTGTGACCTACTCATGTCGCATACACCGGGGGACCTGACCGATGACAACGCAGACCGAATCTTTCGGCGCCGATGTGCGTATCGAGGCGAACGGGCACACCGCGACCATCGTGCTCGACCGGCCTCGCCGGCGCAACGCAATCGACCGGCCGACGGCGAACGCGCTCATGGACGCCTTCGTGCGTTTCGAAACGAATCCGCAGTGGCGCGCGGCGGTGCTCTTCGGAGCGGGCGGGACGTTCTGCGCGGGCGCGGATCTGAGTGCGCTCAATGACGAGAGCCGGCGAAACGAAATGCACGCCGACGGCAGCGGCGCAGGCCCGCTCGGCCCGACGCGCATGGCGCTCGACAAGCCGGTGATTGCCGCGATTACAGGATACGCCGTTGCGGGCGGACTGGAACTCGCGTTGCTTTGCGATCTTCGCGTCGTGGAGGAAGACGCGGTGCTCGGCGTGTTCTGCCGTCGCGTGGGCGTGCCGCTGATCGACGGAGGGACGGTGCGATTGCCGCGGCTCATCGGCCTGTCGCGCGCGCTCGATCTGATCCTCACGGGCCGTCCCGTCGACGCGCACGAAGCGCTCGCATTCGGCCTCGCGAATCGCGTCGTCGCGCACGGCGAAGCGCGCGAGCAAGCCGAAGCGCTAGCCGCGCAGATCGCCGCGTTTCCGCAGGCCGCGCTGCTCGCCGACCGCCGCTCGGCACTCGAGAACAGCGCGCTCGACGACATCGCCGAAGCATTGCGCCGCGAAGGCGCGGCGGGCTACCGCGCGGTGCTCGACGAAGGGCTCGCGGGCGCGGCGCGATTCGCGTCGGGCGCGGGCCGGCATGGCGCCTCGCTCGACGGCTGATTCGGGTTGAACGCACTCGCGCGACCCGCTAAATTAAAATCTGGAAGGCGTCGCCCGCCGCCACCCTGCTCTTCGTCGCCCCGCGCGGCACGCGGCTTTCCTCTTACGAACCGCGACGCCCCATCCCTGATGCCGCATCACGGGAGAGCCCATGCCGACGGATCGAGTGATCCGGTTCGCCGATTTCGAACTCGACGTCGAGTCCTACCAGTTGCGACGCGCGGGTCACGCGATACGGATCGAGCGGCTGCCGATGGATCTGCTGATCCTGCTCGCGTCGCGCCACGGCGAACTCGTCGCGCGCGCGGATATCGTCGACCACATCTGGGGCGGCAGCCCGTTTCGCGACACCGAAAACGGCATCAACACCGCGATCCGCAAGATCCGCATCGCCCTCGAAGAAGACCCGGCGAAGCCGTGCCATCTCATCACCGTGAAGGGCAAGGGCTACCGGCTCGATGGCGTGTCGAACGCGTCGAGCGAACCCGCCGCCGCCGAGCCGATCGCGCTCGCGCCCGCACCTGCGCGCGCACTCGTGCTGCCGTTTGCAAACCTCACCGGCGACGCGGCGCAGGAAAGCCTGTGCAGCGCGCTCGCGGACGAAATCTCGGTGACGCTCGGCGCATTCGCCCCCGAGCGGCTCCTCATGCTGGCGCGCACGACGGCGGCACGCTATCGCGACTCGCCGAAGAGCATCGGCGAGATCGCGCGCGAGCTGAAGCTCGACTACGTGCTCGAAGGCTCGCTCACGCAGGAAGGGAGCCGTCTGCGCGTCCTCACGCGCCTGATCCGCTGCGCGGACGAAGCGCAGATCTGGAGCTGCGCGCACGAGAGCGTCGCACAGGGGGCGCTGGATATCCTCAAGGACGTGGCCGCCGCGCTCGCGCGCGACCTGGGACCGACGCTCGGCGAGCCGCGTCCCGCCATGCTCGCGCGACGCCTGCCGGTCGATCCGACCGCGCACGACGCCTATGTGCGCGGACGCTACTACTGGTACCGGCGCGTTCACTTCGATGCGGGCTTCAGCGCACATCACGCCATCGACGGCGAGGACTTTTTCCGCAGCCGCGCGTACTTCGAAACGGCCGTCGAGCGCGATCCCAACTACGCGCTCGGTTATACGGGTCTTTCGAACTACTACGGATCGACGGTCGTGCACGGGTTCTTCGCACCCAGCGAAGGCTGGCCGGTGGCGCGAGAACTGGCCGAAAACGCGCTCGATCTCGATCCGGATCTGCCCGAAGCGCATCACGCGCTGGCGGCCGTCCATTACTTCTTCGAGTGGGACTGGGCCAAGGCCGAAGCGGGTTTCAAGGCGGCATTGCAGCGCAATCCGAGCTACCCGGAGGCGCACCGCCTCTATGCGCGCCTGCTCGCCGCGGCGGGCCGCCGCGCGGAGAGCGTTGCCGCCATGGAGCGCGCCGAACGCATCGACCCGCTCGCGTTCCAGGGCTCGCGCGCGTTCGGCATGGTGCTCGCGGGCAAGCATGCACAGGTCGTTAGCGAATACCTGGCGCCGGGGCACATCGAGCACCCGCCGCTCGTTTATCAACTGCTCGCGACGGCGTTCGAAGTGAAGCGGCTCTTTGCGCACGCCGTGGATGCGACCGTCGAGGCGCTCGCGGCCTGCGGACAGCAGGGACGGGCCGCGGCAATCCACGCGCAATGGGAAGCGGGCGGGTATGACGCCGTGCTGCGCTGGCATCTGGACGATCTGCTCACGCGGCGGCGCAGCCGCTACACGTCGCCGCTCGCGATCGCCGAGACCTACGCGCGCCTCGCGCAGCCCGGCGATATGTTTTACTGGCTCGAAGCGTCGCTCGCGGAGCGCAGTTCGCGGCTATGCGAACTGCGCACGAATCCGTGGTTTCAGCCTTACCGGCTGACGGGCCGCATGCGCCAGCTCGAAAAGCACATCGGCACGGGACAGACTTAGGTTCTGAAGCGGCGCCCGCGCATGCGAGGCGCCGCGTGTGAACCCCATTCACAAGCGACACTCACTGTCCGTTATAGAGGGTCTTCTGCAGCCGGTCGTACTCGCCGTTCTGTTCGGAATGGAGGAGATCCTGATACACCTGCGTGCGGGTGATGGTCATCGGCGCACCGGCAGCGCTCATCGTCGACGGTACGCCGCCCTCATCCTGCGACGCCTGCGGGCTGGCGGTCTGCTGATCAGGCTGCGAATCGGCCCAGGCGAATCCGGCGAAGCTGGCGGCCGCACAGGCTACCGCCATACGCATTGTGCTCAACGTGTTCATTTCATCGCTCCGGAAGGTTGCGCATGCGCCTTGCCGCCATGCGCGTCGCGGACGATCGGGCTGTACCACCCCCCGGCGGACGCCGATTCGATCGTAGAAGCATCGTGCGACGGGCCGGTTCCGCGCACCATGTAGGTAACCTGAAGAAATCGTCAAGGATGTCTGCCCGGCTCCTTGCCGTTGTCGGGCGGCGAAAAGACCCCAGAAAGCACGCCGTACGCGTTGTTTCAGGATTCAGTACAATTGCGCGTTCATTCGACAGCGGTGAAATAGCAGTGAAATAGCGTCGCGATAGCATGGTTGTTCGCGCCCCTCACTTGATATTCACCGCGCCTTCCGACCGTACCGTCCATGCCGCTGCCCCTCCTCGCTCTTGCCGTCGCCGCGTTCGGCATCGGCACCACCGAATTCGTCATCATGGGGCTTCTGCCCGACGTGGCGCGCGACCTCGCCGTTTCGATCCCCGCGGCCGGCATGCTCGTCTCGGCCTACGCGCTCGGCGTCACGATCGGCGCACCGATCGTCGCCATCGCAATCGCCAACGTGCCGCGCAAAGCGGCGCTCATGCGGCTGATCGGCATCTTCATCGTCGGCAACCTGCTCTGCGCACTCGCGCCGAACTACACGATCCTGATGGCCGCGCGCATCGTCACCGCGTTTTGCCATGGCGCGTTCTTCGGTATCGGCTCGGTGGTCGCGGCCGGACTCGTCGCGCCGAACCGCCGCGCCCAGGCCATCGCGCTCATGTTCACGGGGCTCACGCTCGCGAACGTGCTCGGCGTGCCGCTCGGCACCGCGCTCGGGCAGATCGCCGGATGGCGCGCGACGTTCTGGGCCGTGACGGGTATCGGCGTGCTCGCGGCGGCCGCGCTGTGGGTGTGCCTGCCCGCGAAGATCGAGATGCAGCGCGCGAGCCTCGTCCACGAATTCAGCGTCCTCAAGGACCCGCAGGTGCTGATGGTGCTCGGCATGAGCGTGCTCGCATCGGCGAGCCTCTTCTCCGTGTTCACCTACATCACGCCGATCCTGGAGGACGTGACCGGCTTCACGCCGCACGCCGTGACCTTCGTGCTGCTGCTGTTCGGCCTCGGGCTGACCGTCGGCAGCACGCTCGGCGGCAAGCTCGCCGACTGGAAGCTCATGCGCTCGCTGCTCGGCTTCCTCGCGTCGATCGGCGTCGCGCTCGCCGTGTTCGCGGCCGCCATGCACGAGCCCATCGCCGCGATGGCGACGATCTTCGTCTGGGGCATCCTTGCGTTCGCGATCGTGCCGCCGCTGCAGATGCTCATCGTCAATCGTGCGAGCCACGCGCCGAACCTCGCCTCGACGCTCAACCAGGGCGCGTTCAACCTCGGCAATGCGGGTGGCGCGTGGCTCGGCGGCGTCGCGATCAGCGCGGGCGCGCCGCTCACGTCGCTGCCGTGGCTCGGCGTGGCGATGGCCGTCGCAGCGCTTGCGCTCACGTTCGTTTCCGCGCAGATCGACCGGCGCGCGCGGCGTCGTGTGGGTGCGTCGGAGCCGGTTTCCTGCGCTTGAATGGCGCTTGAATGGCGCTTGAACTGCGCTTGAATGCAGACGCGTGACGGTATCGACGATCGCTCGCATAACGGCCATCGTATGCAGCCCTCGCGCCGCACAAGCAGCCCCTCGTAGGAGCATCACGCCCGATGAAAACCGTCCTCTCGCGCGATTTCCTCGCGCTGATCCTGGGCGTCGCCGTCGTCGGCCTTGGCTCCGGCGCCACGCTTCCGCTCACGGCGCTCGCGCTCGCCGATGCCGGCCACGGCACCTCCATCGTCGGACTCCTGACTGCCGCGCAGGCGCTCGGCGGCCTTGCGATCGTGCCGCTCACCGCATGGATCTCGACGCGCCTCGGCCATCGCGAGGTGATCGTCGGCGCCGTGCTCGCCGTCGCCGTCGCAACCGCGCTCATGCAACTGAGCGCGAATCTGTGGATATGGGCCGCGCTGCGCGTGATCTGCGGCGCGGCGCTGATGCTGCTGTTCACGATCGGCGAAGCATGGGTCAACCGGCTCGCGAACGACGCGAGCCGAGGCCGCGTCGTCGCCATCTACGCGACCACGTTCACGCTGTTCCAGATGGCCGGGCCCGTGCTCGTGAGCCAGATCGCCGCGTACGCGGCGTGGCGCTTCGCGCTGTGCGGCGCGATCTTCCTCGTCGCGCTGCCGATGCTCGCCGCGATGCGCTCGAATCCGCAAGGCGCCGACCTGCACGAGCCGCATGGAAGCTGGCGCCGTGTGCTGCCGATGATGCCCGCGCTCGTGGTCGCCACCGGTTTCTTCGCGCTCTTCGACACGCTCGCGCTCTCGCTGTTGCCGATCTTCGCGATCGGCCACGGCATCAAGCGCGAAGTGGCCGTGCTGTTCGCCTCGGTGGTGCTGCTCGGCGACACGACGATGCAATTCCCCATCGGCTGGCTCGCCGACAAGCTCGGGCGCGAACGCGTGCATGCGCTAGCAGGGGTCGCCGTGGCCGTGCTGCTGCCGCTCCTTACGTTCGTGGTGGGCATGCCGTGGCTGCGCTGGCCGCTCCTCTTCGTCCTCGGCGCGGCGGCGGGTTCGATCTATACGCTTGCGATCGTCGCGTGCGGCGAGCGTTTCGAGGGTGCCGCGCTCGTGTCCGCCAGCGCGATCGTGAGCACGTCGTGGAGCGCGGCGAGCTTCGCGAGCCCGATCGTCACCGGCGCGCTGATGGAGCACGCCGGACGCGACGCGATGCCGTGGGTGCTATTCGCAGGTGCGCTCGTGTTTCTCGGCGCGCTGCGCTGGGAGCGCGCACGCGGCGTGGCGCAGCCGCGCATGCAGACCTGAATCGATACTCCGGATTGCAAACGAAAGCGGCCGGCACGCTTCGTCGCGCGCCGGCCGCTTTTACGTGCGTCGAATGAAGACGCGCTATGCGCGTTTAAGCCTTGTGCGCAGGCAGAATCTTGCCGACGCAGGTGCCGAAGCCCACGCGATACCCCTCGCCCTGGCACCAGCCCGCGAGCGTGAGTTCGTCGCCGTCCTCGATGAAGCCGCGGGTCCTGCCGCCGTTCAGTGCGAGCGGGTTTTTCGCGTTCCAGGTCATTTCAAGCAGACTGCCGAACGAGTCCGGCGTCGGCCCCGAGATCGTGCCCGAACCCATCAGATCGCCGACGCGCGTGTTGCATCCCGCCACCGTGTGATGCGCAAGCTGCTGCGCCATCGACCAGTACATGTAGCGGAAATTCGTGCGCGCGATGGTCGTGGCTTCGGCGGCATCGCCGGGACGCAGCCGCACTTCAAGCGCGATATCGAATGCGTGATCGCCCTCGTGGCGCAGATAGGCGAGCGGCTGCGGCTCCTGCTGCGGTTGCGCGACGCGAAACGGCTCCAGCGCGTCGAGTGTCACGACCCACGGCGAGATCGACGTCGCGAACGTCTTCGCGTTGAACGGCCCGAGCGGCACGTACTCCCATTGCTGGATGTCGCGCGCGCTCCAGTCGTTGAGCAGCACCATGCCGAAGATGTGATCCTCGGCGTCCTCGCACGCAACCGGCTCGCCGAGCGCATTACCGCGCCCGACGATGAAGCCCGTCTCCAGTTCGATGTCGAGCTTGCGGCACGCGCCGAAGACGGGCCGCTCCTGATCGGGCAGCTTCAACTGGCCGTTCGGGCGCCGCACGGGCGTACCGCTCACCACCACCGACGACGCGCGGCCGTTGTAGCCGATCGGCATCTCGGACCAGTTCGGCAGCAGCGCATTCTTCGGATCCCGAAACATCGACCCGACGTTCGTCGCGTGTTCTTTCGACGAATAGAAGTCGGTATAGCCGGGGATTTCCACGGGCAGATGCAGCGTCGCATCGGCCTGACGCACGAAGGCACGCGCGCGCAGCGCAGCGTCGTCGCGCAGCGCTGCGCGCTCGCGGGCGAGCAGCGACGAAAGCTGCACGCGCACGTCGCGCCACGTCTCGCGGCCGAGCGCGATGAAGCCGTTGAGCGTGCTGCGCGCAAACACGTCCTGCGGCGCGCTCGCGGGAAGACGCAGCAAGCCGGCCGCGTGCAGCACGGCGAGATCGGCGACGAGATCGCCGATCGCCACGCCCACACGCGGCACTTTATTCGCTGCACTGCTGAACACGCCGAACGGCAGGTTCTGGATCGGAAAGTCGCATTGCGGATCGTTGGCACTGTCGATCCAGCTTTTGCGCGCGGGGTCGAGCGTCGCCTGAAGCTCGGCCGTCAATCTGCTGCTCATTGCTTCTCCGGGGTGAATTGCTTCGCGAGGCCCTGCCAGCACTGGTAGTAACGGGTCTGCAGTTGCCGCGATTCGAGCGCGTGGCGCGTCGGACGGATCAGCGTGCGGGTTTCGAACATGAAGGCCATCGTGTCGTCGACCTTGTACGGCTTCGTCGTATCGATGTTCGACGCCTTCTCGAACGTCTCCCTATCGGGGCCGTGGCTCACCATGCAGTTGTGCAGACTCGAACCGCCCGGCACGAAGCCTTCGGCCTTCGCATCGTAGACGCCGTGCACGAGGCCCATGAACTCGCTCGCGACGTTGCGGTGATACCAGGGCGGACGGAACGTGTTCTCGGCCGCGAGCCAGCGCGGCGGGAAGATCACGAAGTCGATCGCATCGACGCCCGGCGTGTCGGTCGGCGATTGCAGCACGAGGAAGATCGACGGGTCCGGGTGGTCGTAGCTGATCGAGCCGATCGTGTTGTAGCGGCGCAGATCGTACTTGTACGGCGCGTAGTTGCCGTGCCACGCGACGACGTCGAGCGGCGAATGGCCGATGTCCGCACGCCAGAGTTCGCCGTTCATCTTCGTGACGAGTTCGAACTGGCCTTCGCGGTCCTCGTATGCGGCATGCGGCGTGAGGAAGTCGCGCGGATTCGCGAGACCGTTCGAGCCGATCACGCCCAGATCCGGCAGACGCAGCAGCGCGCCGAAGTTCTCGCAGATATAGCCGCGCGCTTCGCCATCGGGCAGATCGACCTTGAAACGCACGCCGCGCGGAATCACGGCGATCTCGAACGGCTCGACGTCGAGCCGGCCCAACTCGGTCGCGATCGCGAGGCGGCCGTGCTGCGGGATGATCAGCAGTTCGCCGTCCGAGTTGTAGAAGAAGCGGTCGACCATCGGACGGTTCGCCGCGTAGAGGTGAATCGCGCAGCCGCTCATCGACGCCGCCGAGCCGTTGCCCGCCATCGTCACCCAGCTGTCGACGAAGTCGGTGGCTTCGACCGGCATCGGCAGCGGGTCCCAGCGGAACGGGGTGGGCGGCGTGGGCGGCACGGCGCCGAAGTCGGCGACGAGGGACGGCGCACCGTTGAGCACGCGCGAGGCAAGCGGCGCGAACGGCTGATGCACCGCGCCCGGGCGGATGCGGTAGAGCCACGAGCGGCGGTTGTGCGAGCGCGGCGCGGTGAACGCCGTGCCCGAAAGCTGCTCGGCGTAAAGACCATAGGCCACGCGCTGCGGCGAATTCCGGCCTTCGGGCAGCGCGCCGGGCAGCGCCTCGGTCGCGAATTCGTTGGCGAAGCCGCTCATGTAGCCGCGCTGGGCGTGTGCGGCGTCGGTGGGGTGCCGCAAGGGTGCGTTCATGACTGAGTCTCCACGTGCTCCGTGCCGGCTCGCGTGCCGGCGCAGGGTGATCCGGTAATGCGCGACGACGCGGGCGGCGTCACACGATTTACGAATAGTAAAATGAATTATGATTAGTGAAATTACACGTATACCCTGGCCAGGCGGCGGACGGGCCCGTAGCGTCGCGCGGATCACTAACGTTATGAACAAGAAGTCGAATCCGCCGACCCGCTGACTGCTACCATCGAGTTATGCGGTTTGAGGCTGGCATGTCGGGCCAGCGCCGCCACTCACAACACCATGATCGCTCCGACCATTCCCGAGCTGATTGCCCGCGCAGCCCAGCACCCGTTTCTCGCCGAACATCTGGCGACCGGTACCGGCCCGTACGAAGGCCGGGCCGTCGCGAGACAGCGCGGCATTGAACTGATCTCGGCCTACGAGCCAATCTACGACATCTCGGTGCACAGCGGCGTGCAGTCGCTGACGGCCGACCTCGCGAGCGCCTCGCGTTTCGGCGACGAACTGGGCTTTCAGGCCGTGACGCTGCGCTCGCAGGACGGCGGCACCGCGCCTTGCGATCCGTTTCAGGACGCGCTCGACGACCCGGAACTGGTCGCGCTCGACCGCCTGGTCCGCGCGATGCACGCGATCAACTTCCTCGGCTCACGGCAGCACGGGCTGTTGTTTTTGCGTGTCCATGAACGGTTGCTGAAAAGCGTGAAGTACGACCACGGACGCCATTTCTCGAATGTGCTGGTGTCGTTCGGGCTCAATCCCGGGCGCATCGTGATCGAGCTGCCGCCGGCGGCTGTCGCGCACCGGACCTTCGTCGGCTATCTGACGAAGAACTATCAGCGGCATGGGTTCAAGGTGGCGGGCAATCTGCCGAACGCCGGCCAGATCCTTTCGGTCTCCGACATGGCGCGGCTCGATTTCGTGAAGATGGACGCCGGATCGGCGCTGCGCGATTCGATGGTCAAGCCGCTCGTCACCTATGCGGCGCGGCTGCGGATTCCGCTCATTTTCAACCGCGTCGTCGATGCCGCGCAGTTCGAGCAACTGCTGCAATATGACGTGCGGTTCGTGCAAGGGCCTGTGTTTGCGGCACAGGACAAGGTGGGGTGAAGCGGCGGCGTTGCGGTGGGTAGTCGAGGCGGGCCCGATCAGAGCCTCAGAGGCACACCGGCTCCTGCTCCAGCGCCACGCCGAAGCGCGCCGCCACGTCGCGCTGGATCGCCTGCGCAAGTTCCAGGATATCGGCGCCCGTCGCGCCGCCGCGGTTCACGAGCACGAGCGCCTGGCGCTCATGCACGGCCGCCGCGCGCACTGCACGGCCCTTCCAGCCGCACTGGTCGATGAGCCAGCCCGCGGCCAGCTTCACGCGGCCATCGGACTGGCGGTACGAGACGATCTGCGGCTCGCGCGCGAGCAGCGCGTCGAACTGCGGCGCCTCGATCACCGGATTCTTGAAGAAGCTCCCCGCGTTGCCGAGCAGCAGCGGGTCCGGCAGCTTCGCGCGCCGCACGGCCACCACGGCGTCGAAGATGGCGCGCGCATCGGGTACATCGCCATGGGTGCAACCGCGTTCGCCGAGCGCGCGCGAGAGATCCGCGTAACCCGCGTTCGGCTGCCACGCTTTTGGCAACCGGAACGTCACCGAGGTAATCAGATAGCGATCGCGCCCTTCGCGCTTGAAGAAGCTGTCGCGGTAGCCGAATGCGCAGTCGGCGGCGTCGAATTCGATCACCGCGCCCGTCGTCATCTCGATCGCGCGCACCGATGCGCAACGCTCCGCCATCTCCAGCCCGTAAGCGCCGATGTTCTGGATCGGCGCCGCGCCCACCGTGCCGGGGATCAGCGCCAGGTTTTCGAGACCCGGCATGCCTGCGTCGAGCGTCCACGACACGAATTCGTGCCAGTTCTCGCCGGCGGCCGCTTCGACATACCACGCGTCGGCGTCCTCGCGCACCGTGCGGCAGCCGCGCAGCGCCACGAGCAGCACGAGGCCGTCGTAGTCGCGCGTGAGCACCACGTTGCTGCCGCCGCCCAGAACGAGCGTCGGCAGCCCCGATGCGCGCGGGTCGCGCACGGCCTTGATCAGGTCCGCTTCGCTGTCGATACGGCAGGCAAGGCGCGCGCGCACGTCGAAGCCGAACGTGTTGTGCGGGCGCAGCGCGTATCCGCCAGCGAACCAGATGGGAGGCGAATCGACGGCGATCGGGTCAAGGGCGGACATCAAAGAGCCAACGAAAAGACGAAGCGGATGAAATGGGTAAAACGTGAACTGGGTCAGCCGGACGGTTCTGGCAAGCGCCGGGGGAAACGGTCACGGCACGTTACGTGCGAGACGTGGCCGGCGCCCCATGAAGTGCGGCCGTACGGCCTTGGGCAAACGCAATGGCGCCGGTAGAATGGCGTCGGTCCGTGATTATAGCGAGTGCGCGGCGCAGCGCCTTTTTGCGCGGCTGCGGCGAGCGCTCACCCCACCCGCACTATTGGGAGAAAGCAATGCCATCGTTTGACGTGGTCAGCGAAGCCAACATGATCGAAGTGAAGAACGCCATCGAACAATCCAACAAGGAGATTTCGACGCGTTTCGATTTCAAGGGCTCGGATGCGCGCGTCGAGCAGAAGGAGCGCGAGCTGACCGCGTTCGCCGACGACGACTTCAAGCTCGGCCAGGTCAAGGACGTGCTGATCTCGAAGATGGCCAAGCGCAACGTGGACGTGCGCTTCCTCGACTACGGCAAGATCGAGAAGATTGGCGGCGACAAGGTAAAGCAGGTCGTCACCGTGAAGAAGGGCGTGTCAGGCGATCTCGCGAAGAAGATCGTCAAGCTCATCAAGGACAGCAAGATCAAGGTCCAGGCGAGCATCCAGGGCGACGCCGTGCGCGTCGCGGGCGCGAAGCGCGACGACCTCCAAGGCGTAATCGCGATGCTGCGCAAGGATGTCACCGACACCCCGCTCGACTTCAACAACTTCCGCGACTGATCTCGTCGCATACGCGGCGCGCCCGCCTGGGTGCGCTGCGACCTCGCCGGCCGGATACCGTCCGGTCAGGCTTCGCCCGTCCCGTTCACGCAGCCGGCCGCGCAACTCGCGACGGCTCGCCCCGGGCTGGCGCTTCCAGATGCGCCCTGCCCCCGCCGACGGCTCATGCCGTCTGTTTGGCTTCCTGATCCGTCGCCAATGACTGCTTGCGCGGGCGGCCGCCCTTGCGGCCGTTGGCGCGCGCGGCTGCCGCCTTCGCGGGTGAGGTGGCCGAGCCCATGCCGCGCGCGAGTTCGCGCATCCATCCGCGCGTGCCAAATACGCCCTGCAGCAGACCCGGCGCCCACAGCGAGAGATCGAGCTGCGGAAAAAAAACGGACTGGCCGCCGCCCCATACCTCGACCTCGGCGAGTTGCGCCGCGGTCGGCACCGGCTTGAGCATCTGCAGGTCCTGAATGAGCGCGACGGGCACGGCTAGGTGCACGCCGTTGGCAAACCCGATTTCCAGCCGCTCGTCGGTGCGGTTGTAGCGAACGGTTACGACAACCGGGCCCCGCGCACCGACCTCGCGCGCCCGCTCAATCTGCTTATGACTAATGTTGACCATGGATCCTCCACCAGGCTCTGCACAACTGCAAAATTTCCGGTTCGAGCACGCGTGCGAGGCGCAAAACCTGCTGCGCCGCGAGCGCGTACAGCTCACGCAACTCGAACGGCCCGTCGGGGCAATTCAGGTTGAACACACACGAGCCCTCCGGGCTTTCGACATGGATATGCGCGGGGCGATGGTCGTTCGGATAGATCACCACGCGATAGCCGGGCACGCGAAGAACTGTGGGCATGATTCGGAGCATAACCTATCGTTGGGTTTTTGGGCGGATTTTCGAGTGGATCGTGCACGTGCCTGCTGTCCCAGGATCACTGCCTTTGCTTCAGGACAAGCTTCGGAGTCGGCGCAAAAACAGCATAGCGACATGACGCCTTCCTGAAAGGTCGTCCAATCGGCCATGCCTGTCTGAGGGTGTCGCGAGGTGTCAGGACGCGTCGTCGTCGAGGAGGATCCAGGCGAAAAAAAAGGCGCCGCAGCGCCGTTCTTGCACGAGGCTTTGCACCCCGGCTTCCTGCTCGATCAAACCCGAACGGCCTCTCCGCATCGGCGAGATTCGCAGACGGCGGCGCTGTCGCAAATGAGTCGCCGACGTGGCAAAAACGATCGGCCCCGCGAACCCGACCCGCCGCACCAGCACGTTACTGTCCGGCGTCCGCGGCCTTTTTCTTGTCCCCGATGCGGCTTTCAGTGCCCGCGATCAACTTCGAAATATTCGACCGGTGACGCCAGAACAGCAGCGCGCTCATCGCGACAATCGCAAGCGAGATGACGCTCGGGCCGAACAGAAAGACGTCGAAGAGCGGTGCGAACACTGCAGCAGCAAGCGCCGCCAGCGACGAATAGCGAAAGAAGAATGCGACGATGAGCCACGTGAGCAGCGTCGCCGCGCCGAGCACCGGATGGATGGCGAGCAGCACGCCCGCGGCGGTCGCGACGCCCTTGCCGCCCTTGAAGCGGAAGAACACCGGAAAGAGGTGGCCGAGAAACACGGCGATGGCGGCGAGCGCGATCGCCGTGTCGCCCGCGCCGGTGCCGAAGCCCGGACCGAAGTGCGCGACGAGCCACACGGCCAGCCAGCCCTTGAGGGCGTCGCCGATCAGCGTGAGGATGGCCGCTTTCTTGTTGCCGCTGCGCAGGACGTTGGTCGCGCCGGGATTGCCGGAGCCGTAAGAGCGCGGATCGGAGAGGCCCATTGCGGCGCTCACGACCACGGCGAACGAAATCGAGCCGATCAGATAGGCGAGAACGGCGACGAACAGGTTGTACATGCGCGAAACCCGGTGGGTGGTGAACAAGGCAGGCGCGCTGCGCGGCCGTCGTGGCCGGGCGGGAGGCGCGAGGCCGCCCATTCTACCGAAGCGCGCACGCGATGTGCGCGCCGGTCAGAATACATCGGGGCAGATCAGGGAACGCCCGGAGACGTCACTCCACGCTCGCGCACTGCACGGGTTTCGCGCCGAGCAGCGAGACGAGCGTCGCGGGCGCGAGGCTGACGAGATAGCCGCGGCGTCCGCCGTTGAGCCAGATTTCGTCGAGGTCGAGGATCGTCGATTCGACGTAGACCGGCATCGCTTTCTTCGTGCCGAACGGCGACGTGCCGCCCACGAGATACCCCGAATGCCGGTTCGCCACTTCGGGCTTGCAGGGCTCGACGCGCTTCGCGCCGATCTGGCGCGCGAGGTTCTTCGTCGAGACCTTGCGGTCGCCGTGCATCAGCACGATCAGCGGCTTCGCTTGCTCGTCTTCCATGACGAGCGTCTTGACGACGTGATGCTCGTCCACGCCGAGCTGTCGCGCCGATTCGGACGTGCCGCCATGCTCGACGTACTCATAGGGATGCTCGCCGAAGACGACGCCCGCGCGGCGCAGCATCTGCGTGGCGGGCGTTTCGGAGACGTGTTTCGATTTGCTCATCGGCGCATTGTAATGGCCGCAGGCGCGCCGCGCAGCACCGGCATGCCAGGCTTATCCGCGCGGATGATGCTTCGCGTGCAGCAGCTTGAGACGTTCGCGCGCGACGTGCGTGTAGATCTGCGTCGTCGAGATGTCGCTGTGGCCGAGCAGCAGTTGCACGACGCGCAGGTCCGCGCCGTGATTGAGCAGGTGGGTCGCGAACGCATGGCGCATCGTGTGCGGCGAAAGCGGCGCATGCACGCCCGCCGCCGCCGCGTGGCGCTTGATGATGTGCCAGAACTGCTGGCGCGTCATGCCTTCGGCGCGCGCGGTGACGAACAGCGCATCGGTGGTGCGCGCGCCGAGCAGCGCGGGCCGCGACTCGCGCAGATAGCGCTCGATCCACGCGTGCGCCTCCTCGCCGAACGGAATCAGCCGCTCCTTCGCCCCCTTGCCGAGCACGCGCACGACGCCCTCGTTGAGCCCGACTTCGACGGTCTTGAGCGTCACGAGTTCGGTCACGCGCAGTCCGCTCGCGTACATCAGTTCGAGCATCGTGCGGTCACGCAGGCCGAGCGGCGTGGCGACGTCGGGCGCGCCGAGCAGCGCCTCGACCTGCGCCTCGCTCAGCGTCGACGGAAAACGCGGCGGCTGTTTCGCCGAGCGGATGCGAACGGTCGGATCGGTATGCACGCGCTGCTCGCGCAGCGCCCAGCCGTAGTAGCGGCGAAACACCGAAAGCCGCCGGTTCGCCGACGTCGATTTGTCCTCCTTGCGGCGCGCGCTGTATGCGTGCAGATCGTCCTCGCGCGCGCCGTCGAGCGTGCCCGCGCGCTCGCGCGCGAGCCAGGTCGAGAAGAGGCGCAGGTCGCGCCGGTAAGCCTCGAGCGTGTTGCGCGAGAGGCCGTGTTCGAGCCACAGGGCGTCGCAGAACGTGTCGATGGACAGCAGGCTCGTCGACAGCGCGCCCGAGGCTTCGGGCGTCAAGGCGTCGGCTTCGTCGCCGGCCTGCGCCGCTTCGTGCGTCGCAAGCGCGCCGTCCCGCGGATTCGCAAGCGTCGTCGTCATCGGAGGGCCACGCCTTCGTGCGCGAGCAGCCAGCGCTTCACGTTGCGAAAGAAGCCGTCGCCGCCATGATGCGCGAAGCCGCCGATACCGCTCGCCGACACCACGCGATGACACGGAATCACGATCGGAAACGGATTCGAGCCGCACGCCTGGCCGACTGCGCGCGCCGACACGCTGTCGATACGCTTCGCCAGTTCGCCGTAGGTGAGCACGTCGCCCGGTCCGATCGCGCTGATGCCCTGCCACACGCGCCGCTGAAACGGCGTGCCGAGCGCGGCGAGCGGAAAGTCGAAGCCTGCGGCGGGACTTTCGAAATATCGCTCGATCTGCCGCGCCGCAAGCGCCGCGAGTGCGCAATCGGGCGAGAAGCACGCCGTCGTTTCGGGCAGGTAGACGATCTCGCGCACGGCCTCGCCGCCGGTGCGGATGCCGACCTTGCCGAACGGCGCGTCGATTACTGCGTTGAACATGATTGCCTCCTGTCGATCGGAGTTAGCGTGTCGACCAGAGTTGGTGCTTCAGCACTTACTCTGGTCCCACAGCGCTTGTCGACTGGAGTCAGGGCTTTAGCCCTGACTCCAGTCCCATCCGATCCCATGCAAAGCTGTCTGCGCCGCGGCACGATTCTTGTTCGTCGCGCGGCACGTGCGTTCGCTACTTTACGCCGCCTCCAGCGCCCACTGCACGTGCTCGCGCACGAGCGCCGATTCGTCGTGCTCACGCGAGCGCAGCGCCGCAACGATCGCCGCGCGGGTGTCGGCGTCGAGCGCACGGTCCGCGCGCAACGCGCGATCCTGCATCGCGACGGCCGTACGCGGCGCGCGCAATGCGTTGCCGAGCGCAACCGCGATATTGCGCGACCAGCTCTCGTAGCCGATGCGGCGAATCGCGCTGCCCTGCATGCGCTCGTCGAACTCCCGCGCGCTCCAGGCGAACAGGTCGACGAGCGTCGCGCGATCGAGCCCGTGACGCGCATCGAAGTCGGCGACCGGCGCGGCCTGCGCGAACTTGTTCCATGGACACACGAGCTGACAGTCGTCGCAGCCATACACGCGATTGCCGATCAACTCGCGCAATTCGACCGGAATGCTGCCCTTCAATTCGATCGTCAGATACGAAATGCAGCGCCGCGCATCCACGCGATACGGCGCCGTGATCGCACCGGTCGGGCACGCGCCGATGCAGCGCGTGCAACTGCCGCAGTGCGCCCCGGCCGATTCGGGCGCGTGGGGCGAAGCCGCGTTGTCGGCATCGGTGGGAAGCGGCAGATCGACGTAAATCTCGCCGAGGAAAAAGAGCGAACCCGCATCGCGCTGCAAAAGCAGCGTGTGCTTGCCGCGCCAGCCGACGCCCGCCTTCTGCGCGAATTCCACTTCGAGCACCGGCGCCGAATCGGTGAACACGCGATATCCGTAAGCGCCGATCTCGCCCTCGATACGCTCCGCGAGCTGCTGCAGACGCGCGCGCAGTACCTTGTGATAGTCGCGTCCGCGCGCATAGATCGAGACGACGGCGGCCTGCGGGTCCGTCAAACGCGCGCGCTCGCGGACGCGCCAGTCGCCGTGAGCGCTTTCGTGCGGCGCGTCGGTGTCGTCTTTCGATCCCGTTTCGAACGCCTTTCCCTGCGCCTTCGCGGCATCGAACGAATGCATTTGCGCCGGCAAACAGGCCATGCGCGCGGAGATCACGCGTCGCGTACCGGCCACAAGCTCGGCGGGCCGCGCGCGTTTCATCCCATGTTTGGCCATATAATCCATTTCGCCGTGGCAGCCCGCTTCGAGCCACGCGGCGAGGCCCGCTTCGGCATGCGACAGGTCGGTGTCGCTGATGCCGATTGCACCGAACCCCAGTTCGCGCCCCCATGTCCGGATGCGCGTCGCGAGCGCGGCGAGCGCCGCCGCATCGAGCGGTGTCGAGGACGACGAAGGCGACGGAACGCCCGCATGCTGTTCATGCGACGACGTCGCGGCCTGTGTCGAATCGGACACAGGGCTGGAAGAGGAAGGCGAGGGACTGCGGTTCATCACGTTATTTTACGAGAATGACCCTTACGCCTGTCATGTTTGCGATGCCCAACACGCCCGGTCACGAACACGCGCCGTATCCGCGTGCCGCGATCCAGCTCGAACGCCGCTTCGATCTGCCGGACGAAGCGGCCACCGACGCGTTCGGCGCACGCTTCGCGCACGCGCTCGAAGCGTGCCGCAAAGAAGCCACGCGGACGACGACACCGTTCAACGGCCTGCACGTGCAGTTGCAGGGCGACCTCGGCGCGGGCAAGACCTCGCTCGTGCGCGCGACGCTGCGCGCACTCGGCCACGCAGGACGCGTGCGCAGCCCCACCTATACGCTCGTCGAGCCGTACACCATCGAGACGGCGCACGGGGAACTCCAGCTCTATCACTTCGATCTGTACCGGTTCAGCGATCCGGCCGAATGGGCCGACGCCGGCTTTCGCGAATACTTCGCGGCCGGCGCGGTGTGTCTCGTCGAATGGCCGCAACGCGCGGGTGGCCTGCTCGGCGTGCCGGACCTCGTGTTCTCGCTCGAACCCGGCGTATACGGCGAGGGGCGCGTGCTCAACGCCCTGGCATACAGCGCATCAGGAAAGGCATGTCTAGAAAGATGTTAATCAAACCGTTCCGCTCGATCGAATCGGCCGCCACCGCCACGCACAACTGGCGGCGCCGGCAGATCCTGAAGGCGGGCGCGTCCACGCTGGTGCTCGGCCTCGCGGCGCCGCGCTTCGCGTGGGCGACCTCGGTGATCGGCGTGCGCGTGTGGCCGGCGCGCGATTACACGCGCGTGACGATCGAATCGGACCAGCCGCTCGCGACCACGCAGCAGACGCTCAAGGGCCCGGACCGTCTCGTCGTCGACCTCAACGGCCTCGACCTCGACGATGCGCTGAAGAACCTCGTCTCGAAGATCACGCCGAACGATCCGCAGATCCAGGCCGTGCGCGTGGGCCAGTATCAGCCGCACGTCGTACGCATGGTGTTCGACCTGAAGGGCTCGGTGAAGCCGCAGGTGTTCACGCTGCAGCCGGTGGGCTCGTACCGCTACCGGCTCGTGTTCGACCTCTACCCCGCCGTCGCGCCCGATCCGCTGATGGACCTGCTCGCGCAGACCGAGAAGAAGCAGCAGCAGCTCGAAGCGCATGAAGCCATGCGCCACGAAGTGCCGCCCTCGACGCTCGCGGGCCCCGCCGCGCCGCCGAATGCACCCGGAGCCGACAACAGCGACGCGTTCTTCGAGCGCTACGCGCAGAACGACGCGCCGGCCGCTCCGTCCACCTCCGGCGCGCATCCGTCCGTGCCGCACCCTGCGCCCGCCGTGCCGCCCGCGGTCCTCGCACAGCGCGGCGCGCCGAAGCCCGCACCGAAAGCACCCGCGCTCGCGCAGAACGACGACGGCGGCGGCGACGACAGCTACGGCTTTGTCGCGCCGAAGCCGGACAAGGGCGGCACCGTGCGTCTGTTGACGGTCGCGATCGACCCGGGCCACGGCGGTGAAGATCCGGGCGCGATCGGCAGCGCGGGCACGTATGAGAAGCACGTCGCGCTCGACATCGCGAAGCGGCTGCGCGCGAAGATCGACGCGCAGCCCAACATGCGTTCGATGATGACGCGCGACGCCGACTTCTTCGTCCCGCTCAACGTGCGTGTTCAGAAGTCGCGGCGCGTGGGCGCGGACCTCTTCGTGTCGATCCACGCCGACGCGTTCACGACGCCGGAAGCGCGCGGCTCGTCGGTGTTCGCGCTGTCCGAGCACGGCGCGTCGAGCGCGGCCGCGCGCTGGATGGCGAACAAGGAAAACTCGTCGGACCTGATCGGCGGCATCAACATCCAGACCGCCGATGCAGCCGTGAATCGCGCGCTCTTCGACATGTCCACGACGGCGCAGATCCGCGACTCGATGCGCTACGGCGGCTACGTGCTCAACGAGGTGGGCGAGATCAACAAGCTGCACAAAGGCTCGGTCGAGCAGGCGGGCTTCGCGGTGCTCAAGGCGCCCGACATTCCGTCGATCCTCGTCGAGACCGCGTTCATCAGCAACCCGGAAGAAGAGCAGAAGCTCAACGACGACGCCTATCGCGACAAGATGGCGAACGCGATTCTCAAGGGCATCAAGCGCTATTTCGCGGCGAATCCGCCGCTCGCGAAAAATCGCATGACGTAAGGCGCGAGGGGCGCTTCGGTAAGCGCCCCCCGCTCTTACACGTTCATCGCGCGGCGGCCAACCGCTGCCGCACCCAGCCGCCGAACACGTTCACGCAGAGCCCGCCCATCACGAGCGCAGCGCCGCCGATCGCGGCCGGCGTGAGACGCTCTCCGAGCAGGATCGACGCGGAAGCCAGCCCGACGATCGGCACGAGCAGCGAGAACGGCGCGACCTGGCTCGCGGGATACTTCGAGATCAGGCGGCCCCAGAGGCTGTAGCCGAGCAGCGTGGCGACGAACGAGAGATAGACGATCGCGAGCACCGACGACATGTCGATCCCCGTGAGCGCGCCCGCGATGCGCTGTGGCCCCTCAAACAAATACGACAGCACGAGAAACGGCAGTGGCGGAATCAGGCTCGCCCAGACGACGAGCCCCACCAGATCGACTCGCCCCACCTTCTTCGTGACGATGTTGCCGAGCGCCCACATCGCGGCGGCGCAGAGCGTGAGCACGAAGCCCGCGAGCGTCATCGTCTGCGTGCCGCCGCCCGCCGTCGATTGCATGCCGATCAGCGCGAGGCCGAGCGCCGCGATCAGGAGGCCGATCACGTTCTGCGCGCGAAACCGTTCGGCGAGGAAGAGCGCCGCGAAGACAAGCGTGAAGAACGCCTGCGCCTGAAGCACGACCGAGGCCAGCCCGGCCGGCATGCCGACGGACATCGCGGAAAAGAGAAAGACGAACTGGCCGAACGAAATCGTCGCGCCATAGGCGAAGAGCCATTTCCAGGGGACGTTCGGGCGCTTGACGAAAAACACCGCCGGGAACGCCGCCAGCAAAAAGCGCAGCGCGCCGAGCAGCATCGGCGGCACGCCGTGCAGACCCACCTTGATCACCACGAAATTCACGCCCCACGCCAGCACCACCACCAGCGCAAGCAACAAGTCCCTTGGCGACATCGCCCGCTCCTTCCACGTCGTTGTTTTGTAAACCGCGTTGTAAGCGGCGTTGTAATTCGCGAGTGTACCGGCAGCCTCGCGCGCGTGCAGCGCCTCGCGTGGGCGGACGCTAGAATGAGGGCGCGCGCGGCCGCCGTCACCGTGCCTGTGACCTTGAACGCGCCCGCGCGAAGCAAGCCGCACTCGCCCACTTTTCCTGCCGTTCACCCATCAGGGAGCGTTCATGTCCTCATCGATCAAAGCGGTCCTCAAGCCCCATACGCGCGACATCGGCAACCTGCTCGTGCGGCGCGTGCTGCCCGCGCTCGCGGCGCGGCTCGTCGGCCCGTTCATCTTCTTCGATCACATGGGCCCCGCCACGCTCGAACCGGGCCGGGGCGTCGACGTGCGCCCGCATCCGCACATCGGCCTCGCCACCGTCACATATCTCTTCGACGGCTCGTTCATGCATCGCGACAGCATCGGCTCGAAGCAGAAGATCGTCCCCGGCGACGTGAACTGGATGACCGCGGGCCGAGGCATCGTCCACTCGGAGCGCACGCCCGACGAAGACCGCCCGAAGGGCTCGACCATCCACGGCATCCAGACCTGGGTGGCGCTGCCGCTCGATCACGAGGACGAGGACCCGTCGTTCTTCCATCACGCAGCCGAAACGCTCCCGCGAATCGAGCGCAACGGCGTGGCGCTGCACGTGATCGCGGGCACGGCGTTCGGCGAGACCTCGCCCGTCGAAACCTTCTCGGGCACGCTCTACGTCGCCGCCGGTTTCGCGCCGGGCAGCGCCGTCGCGCTCGACGCCGAGCACGAGGAGCGCGGTGTGTATCTCGTCGAAGGCGATCTGTCGATCGACGGCATGCCGCTCGACGAGCAGACGATGGCCGTGCTCGTGCCCGGCGAAACCGTCACGCTCGCGAGCACGAACGGGGCGCGCGTGATGCTCCTCGGCGGCGAGAAGCTGCCGGGCGAGCGCTTTATCGAATGGAACTTCGTAGCGAGTTCGCGCGAGAGGATCGAGGCCGCGAAGGCCGCGTGGACGAGCCAGGAAATGGGGCATGTCCCCGGCGAAACCGAATGGATTCCGCTGCCGGAGAAGAAGCCGCAATGAAGCGTTACCGGACACTCCTGCAAGCGCCGGCAGCCGGTTCAAGCCGATTGAACTCGTGAGTGTCGTCCCCAACTGAAGCCGCGACAGACCGAACCAACGAGGACGCAATGGACACCACTCTGGCCACATTTGAAAAGGACGTGATCGAGGCGTCGACGCTCACGCCCGTGCTGATCGACTTCTGGGCGCCGTGGTGCGGCCCGTGCAAGACGCTCGGGCCGCTGCTCGAAAAGCTCGAAGCCGAATACGCGGGCAAATGGAAGCTCGCGAAGGTGAACGTCGACGAAAACCAGGAACTCGCCGCGCACTTCCAGGTGCGCAGCATTCCGCACGTGATCGCGTTCGTCGGGGGACAGCCCGTCGACCAGTTCATTGGCGTGCTGCCGGAAGGCCAGTTGCGCCAGTTCCTCGACGGCCTGATTCCCGACGTCGCCGAGACCGAGCGCCGCGCGGCCCATGAAGCGCTCGCCGAGGGCCGCCGCGACGAAGCCTATGACGCACTGCAAGCGGCGCTCGCCTACGATCCGGGCTTCGACGAAGCGCGCATGGACCTGATCGAACTGCTGCTCGCCGACAACCGCGCCGACGACGCGCATAAGGAAGCCGAACTGCTCTCGCCGAAGACCACGCAGGGCATCGATCCGCGTTTCAATGCGATCAGGACGCGCCTCGACGCGCTCGACGCGGCCGGGGACCTGCCGCCGACCGACGCGCTCGAAGCACGCGTCGCCGGGCATCCCGAGGATCTGGAGGCGCGCTTCGACCTCGCGAACGCCCTGATCGCGCGGCGCAAATATGCGGGTGCGCTGGAGCAGCTGCTCGACATCGTGAAGCGCGACCGCACGTTCCGCGACGACATCGGCCGCAAGACGATGCTTTCGGTGTTCGATCTCGCCGCGCATCAGCCGCAGCTCGTGAGCGAGTGGCGGCGCAAGTTGAGCATGGCGCTTAACTAAAGCAAGTGAAGCCGGGGCGCGCGGGGCGGCACGTCGCGCGCTGAAAGCTTAGTCCTGCTCGACTTCCGGCCACAGTCGCGGAAAGAGGAGACGCAGGCTTGCAAGCGGTAGCGCGAAGGCGAGTTCGCCGCGATGCGTGGGCGAACTCAGCAGGCCGAAGTCGATTAGCGAGCGCACGATCCGGCGGGCCTGTACGTCGCTGACCCCGAGCATCTGCGAGAACCCGGCACGGGTGAGCGGGCGACGCAGCGCCACGAATTCCATGGCGAGTCCGGTAGCCTCCGGCTTGATAACCGACTTCTCCGAACCGATGGACCACGGGTTCGCTTCGAGAAACCGCAGCAGATCCATCAAGCGATTCACGACGCCATCGAACTGCGTCATCCGCGTCATGAAGCTGACCTGGTCCACACAGCAATCAAGGAAAAAACCCGCGAACTGGACCAGCCCCTCCTGGGAGAGATTGCCCCGGCCATCGAGGTCATTTCGACGGGTCTGGTCGGCCGCGCTCAGTCGCGCGTAATACTGTTCGTGTTCGCGCGCGAAACCCCGAAGCGGCGACCATAAACCGTGGGTCAGGCCGGCCGCATGCAAGGCAAGATGCGAATGCAGACGAGCGACCCGACCATTCCCGTCCAGGAACGGGTGTATCCAGGCCAACCGGTGGTGCGAGCAGGCGATGCCGATCAACTGATAATCGATTGTCCGGATGCGTGAGTACCGTGCCGCCCACGTGTCGAGCAGTGGCTGCAGCATGTCAGGCTCGGGCGCGAGATGGCGCCCCACGGTGACGTTCTGGTGACGCAGTTCGCCCGGCACGATCGGGGCGCCTTCATCGGTAAAACGATCTTCGACCGGCAGCACGGCAAAGAAACGCTGATGAATCTTGGCGACACGCGCGGGCCCGAACAACGCTGGGACCGCAAGCGCGCCCCACTCTTCCTCCAGGGCCGATTCGGTCTCGATATGCGCAATGGCCAGAAGCTGCTTTCTGCGCTCGGCGGCATCCGCGACGTAATCCTGCTTGAGCGCCGCCTCGATCCGCGCGGGCGTCGTGTGCTGGCCTTCGATCTTGTTCGTGTAGTACGAGTTCATGGCCCGCAACAACGGGACCAGGGCTGCGCCGAGCGGCGTTCCGCGAGCGGAGAGTAGCTGCACGGATGACTGGATGAGTTGCTCCGTGCGCTCGACCAGCGGTTCAAGCATTCGATCTTCGGGAAACAGCGGCTCGAACGAAGCGGTTGTTGTCATCGTCAAGTCGGGTTTTATGTAGGATTCGATGTGCAGTAGTCTAATTCATAATTGACTGATTTTTTTAATTTAATTTTAGTCAAGCCAGAGAAAATTGTAGGGTTTGATGTTGCCCCCATCGCGCTTGCCGACCCCGATCGTCGAGGCACGCGGCTCAGGGCGTGCCCGAGCGGAAGGATCTCTACCCGGCCTGCCTTTGTGTCTGCGCAATCCCCCGCAACACATACGCCGCCGCCGCAAACCCGAAACTCGCCGTCACGCACACGCTCGACCCGAAGCCCGCGCAATTGAGCCCGACCGGCGCGTGATGTCCCGGCGACGTGGCGAGGTGTTCAGCCTCGGGATCGACGTCGCACACGGCGACCTCGGGATAGATGAGCGGCTCGTCCGAATACACGGCGCTCACCTTGAACTTCGCCTTCGGTCCGCGCGGAAAGCCATAGTGCTTGCGCAACTGGCCGCGCACCTTCGAGAGCAACGGGTCCTGGATCGTCTGCGCGAGATCGTCGATGCGAATGCGCGTCGGGTCGAGCTGCCCGCCCGCGCCGCCCACGGTGACAAGCGGCTGCCGGTGCTCCACGCACCACGCGATCAGCGCCGTTTTCGTCCGCACGCTGTCGATCGCGTCGATCACGTAGTCGAAGCCGCCGCCGAGGAGCGCGTCGAAGTTCGACGGCTCGACGAAGTCCTCGACGAGCCGCACGTCGCAGGCCGGGTCGATCAGCCGGATGCGCTCGGCCATGGCCTCGACCTTCGGTTTGCCGTAGTTGCCGTCGAGCGCATGGATCTGGCGGTTCGTGTTGCTTTCGGCGACGTTGTCGAGGTCGATCAGCGTGAGCGTGCCGATCGCGCTGCGCGCGAGCGCCTCCGCCACCCACGACCCGACCCCGCCAATGCCGATCACCGCGACATGCGCGCGCTCGAACGCCGCGAGCGCGGGTGCGCCGTAAAGCCGCGCCACGCCGCCGAACCGGCGGGCACGGTCGGCTTCTTCGGCTGCGGCGAGCGCGGTAAGATCGGTTTGCGGCGAAATCGGGGTGCTGGACATGACGGTGAAGTTCAAAAACGGTCCGGACGCGCCGAAAGCGGCGCGTGCATCTGCGGTCAAAGCGGTGGTAAAGCGCGGCGACAAAGCGCTGGTCGACGCGTGACCCGTATTTTGCCTGATCGGACAGGATCGTTGCGCGCCCGCACGTCCCGCCCCGTTCGTCACCGAATCACCTTCGTCACCCAGGACTCGCGCGCAGCGTCTTTTTGCCCTTCGCTACACTTGTCCGCATTGAAGCGTTTTCATAAAACATGACAACCCTCGCCGATCTCCGCAAGAACTACTCGCTCGGCTCGCTCGACGCCGCCGACGTCGATCCCGATCCCATCCGCCAGTTCCACACCTGGATGGGCCAGGCGCTCGACGCGAAGCTGCCCGAGCCGAACGCCATGACCGTCGCCACCGTCGACGCCGACGGCCGCCCGGCCGCGCGCATCCTGCTCATCAAGGGCGTCGATGAGCGCGGTTTCGTCTTCTACACGAACTACGAAAGCCGCAAGGGCCACGAACTCGCCGCCAATCCGCACGCGAGCCTGCTCTTTTTCTGGATCGAGCTGGAGCGCCAGATCCGCATCGATGGCAAGGTCGAGAAGATCAGCGACGCGGAAAGCGACGCTTATTTCCACTCCCGCCCGCTCGGCTCGCGCATCGGCGCATGGGTGTCCGAGCAGAGCGCCGTGATCGGCAGCCGCGCGGAACTCGAAACGCGCGAGCAGGAAATCATCGCGAAGTACGGCGAGAATCCGCCGCGTCCGCCGCACTGGGGCGGCTACCGGCTCGTGCCGGATGGCGTCGAGTTCTGGCAAGGCCGTCCGTCGCGGCTGCACGACCGCATCCGTTACACGCGCGACGGCGACGGCTGGCGCATCGAGCGGCTTGCGCCGTAATGCCGTGCCGGGGCGCCCTGGGGCGCTCCGTGCTCCACCTGCTGTCGCTGTCGTCTTTGTTGTGCTTGATACACCGCCGCGGCGCCTCAACGCGCCGCGCACCCATGGCAGTCCACCTGGTTGTTTCGCCGGCTCGTTTCACCTCATGGTTCATCGCATCATTCACCCGGCGGTTCCCCCTGCCATTTGCTTTTGCCTTCATATCCGGGTTTCAATCGTTCATTGGACCGCACCCCTCTTTCTTCCCGCGCCGCTGCCAGTGCCTGCGATCCGGCCGGCAGTAACTGCACGACAGCACACGCATGAACGACCGAAAGGCCCTGGCGCCCGGAACCGCCATCGACACGACAGACGCGACAGACGCAACCGACGAGCCGCAAGCCGACCTGTTCGGCTTCCTGGCTTCAGAACAGCCTGAAGCGTCAGAACAGCGCGAACGGCCGCACAAAGCCGCTGCGCCGCGTCCGCCACGCGCGCGGCGGGAGCCGGAGGGCGCCGTCCCCACAACCGTGGAATTCGCCGATTTCCCCGAAGCGCAAGCGCCCCAGCGCGCCACCATACCTGCTCCAAAACGCCGAGCGCGCGGCGTACTCCCGGCGCCAGCAGATCAGGCCACGCTCGACCTCGCCGCCGACCTGCCGCCGCAAGTGCGCCTCGGCACGTCGTCGTGGTCGTTTCCGGGCTGGCGCGGCATCGTCTACGGCGACGACTACAGCAACGCCAAACTCGCGCGCGACGGCCTCACCGCTTACGGCGCGCATCCGCTGCTGCGCTCGGTGAGCATCGACCGCTCGTTCTACGCGCCGCTCTCCATCGCCGATTACCTGCGCTACGCGCAGCAGGTGCCCGACCACTTCCGCTTCATCGTGAAGGCGCCGGCCTCGATCACCGACGCGAGCGTGCGCGGCGAACGGGGCGAGCCGGTCGCGGCGAACCCCTGCTTCCTGAACGCGCAACTGGCCGCAAGCGAGTTCGTCGAGCCGTGTCTCGCGGGGCTCGGCGCCAAGGCCGGCGCACTCGTGTTCCAGTTCCCGCCGCTGCCCGATGCGCTGGTTGCCGATCCGGCCGTGTTCGTCGAGCGCCTGTCCGCATTCCTCGCGGCGCTGCCTGCGCTGCCGCCGACGCCCGACGGCCCGTGCTACGCGGTCGAGATCCGCGATGCGAGCCTGCTCACGCCGCGTTTCGTGCGGTCGCTGCGCGCGGCGGGCGCGCGCTACTGCGTGGGATTGCACGCGCGGATGCCGGACCCGCTGCGCCAGGCCGCGGCGCTCGCGCTGATGGACGGCGAGGCGCCCGCCGGTCCGCTGATCGTGCGCTGGAGCCTGCACAGCGGCTATCGCTACGAGCAGGCGAAGGCGCGCTATGAACCGTTCGATCAGCTCGTCGACGAAGACCCGCACACGCGCGATGCGCTCGCGGAACTGGCCGCGCGGTACGCGCTCGCGGGCCAGCCCGTGCTGATCACGACGAACAATAAGGCGGAGGGCTCGGCGCCGCTGTCGTGCGCGAAGCTGGCACGCGCGATCGCCGATGCGTTCGTGCGGCTGGGTCGAGACGCGGCGCCGACTGACGCCGCGTGAGGCTGACTGGCCAGATTCGGCCCGGGTTATTCCGCTTTCAGCCGGTGCGCAAACTTCTGACGAAACTTCGCGACCTTCGGAGCGACGACGAACGCGCAGTACCCCTGATCCGGATGCTGCGCGAAGTAGTTCTGGTGATACGCCTCGGCGGGGAAATAATTGCCGTCGAGCGGCAGGACTTGCGTGACGATCTGCCCGTCGTAGACGCCTTCGGCCGCCAGCTCGCGGATCGCCTGCAGCGCCGTCTCGCGCTGCGCCTCGGAGTGCGTGAAGATCGCCGACCGGTACTGCGTGCCGACGTCGTTGCCCTGCCGGTTCAGCTGCGTGGGATCGTGGATCGCGAAGAAGATGTCGAGGATCTCGCGATAGCCGATGTTCGCGGGATCGAACGTCACGTTGACGACCTCCGCGTGGCCCGTGTGGCCGTCGCAGACCTGCTCGTAGCCCGGGTTCGCGACGTGGCCGCCCGCATAGCCCGACTCCACCGAAAGCACGCCCTCGACGCGCAGATACACCGCTTCGAGGCACCAAAAGCAACCACCTGAAAGCGTGGCAACTTCATTCATGGCAATCCCCTTTAAATCAAACAGTTAGAAAAATGCCGTTTCGGGGCGGAGGTACTTTTTACCCAAAAATTCGGGTAAAATCTGCCCAACACATTTGCCCAACGAGACAGCACATGGCTAAGACCACTATACCCCGAGGTGTTCAGACCGTCACGCGCACCAATGCTGATAAGACTAAGTCTATCCGCTACCGTGTTCGTATCAATCGCGATGGCATTAAGTCTAATAAATACTTTGATGACCTAAAAGAAGCTGTCAATTATCTTGCTTACTCTAAGACTGATGAAGGTAAGCTTGCTATACCTAAGTTCACAGAAGAACAACTTAAGCGACAGGAAGAACTAGGTAGACTTTTGTCCGAGCCAGTTTTTTCTTTTTATGTAGATGAGTATTACAAGAGATACATACAGACAAAAGAACAGTTAACCTTTAATCAGAAAAGAAATGTCAAGAACACCTTATCTTTTCTGACGACTATAAAAAACACTGAG